>Ga0207655_1000019_pt1 | contig 536324 bp, 480 predicted proteins | sample KBSM44metaG_FD_184398 | JGI IMG/M metagenome (GOLD analysis project Ga0207655, IMG submission 184398) | Miscanthus rhizosphere microbial communities from Kellogg Biological Station, Michigan, USA - KBS M4-4 metaG (SPAdes) (version 2) | ecosystem: Host-associated > Plants > Roots > Rhizosphere... | reverse complement strand
CCGGCAACCTGGATAACCGGGGAGGCGTGCTCTCCAGTATCAAGGGCAACTTCGAGAGCCATGTCGTCGGGGTGCTGAAGAACGGTTATGACCTCAACCGTCAGGGTGGTCTGATCCAGGCCCTGCGCCTGACACTCAATGCCCAGGGAGGAATCGACAACTACGGTGGTCGGTTTGTGGCCCAGACCGGCGATGTCGTCATCAATGCCGGCGCGGCCGGGAACATCAATAACCGTGACGGCATTATCCAGGCCAATGGCCTGCTCAAGGTGAGCGGCAACGACTTCGACAGCAGTGGCGACAACGGTGGCCAGGTTGCTGCCAGCCAGATCGACCTCAAGCTCAATGGCACCCTGAGCAACCGCAAGGGCGTGATGGAAAGTGACCGCGACCTCTCGGTCACGGCTGCCAGCGTCGATAACCAGGGCGGTCAACTGCGCGTGCTGGGAGCCGGGGGCAAGACCGAGTTCCAGCTCGGCGGGCTGTTCGACAACCGCAATGGCCGCCTGGAAACTGCCAGCAACGACCTGGTCCTGAACGCCAGCGGCTTCCAGAACCAGGACGGCAGCCTGTTGCACCTGGGTAACGGCACGCTGGGTATCTCCACCGCCAACGTATTGGGGGCGGGTGGCAGCCTGGTGACCCGAGGAAACCTGACGCTTACCGCGGATGAATGGACCAACAGCAGCGTCATCCAGGCCGGCAAGCTGACACTGAATATCGGCACGCTCAACCAACTTGCGGGCGCCCAGTTGTTGGCCTCCAACAGCCTGCTCGGGACGGGTGGCAACTGGAGCAACGATGGCCTGATTGCCAGCGATGGCAGCGCCAGCCTGAACCTGAGCGGCAGCTATGGGGGTAACGGACGTTACACCAGTCTGGGGACCCTTGGGTTGACTGCGGCACAGGTGAGTCTGGGCAACAGCGCGAGTATCGCAGGTGGTGCCGAGACCACCCTCAATATTGCCGGCCAGCTTGGCAACTCTGGTCGCATCACCTCTGCTGCCGGCATGACCGTGACCGCCGGGGCCATCAACAACTACGGTACTTTGGGGAGTACCGGCAACCTACGCCTGACTACATCGAGCCTTCTGAATGACAAGGGGCTGATCTTCAGTGGCGGCGATATGGCGCTGCGTACCGATACGTTTACCAACCGCTACGCCGATGTCTACAGCTTCGGCAATCTCGCTATTGCCAAGGACGACAGCAATGGTCTGAGTTCATCGATCAACAATATTTCGTCGACGATTGAAAGCGGCGGGGACCTTAGTTTGTCGGCTACTCATATCGAGAACCGGAAGGATGTGTTTGAAACTACAGGGAGTCAGGTGTCTGGGTATATTGGTGTGCAGTGTTATACCTGTGCTTCAGTTAGCCCCGGTTCAAGCGGAGGTGGTAGCTATTTAGTTTGGATTCAGAATTATAATTCAGAAGTTCTTAAAGATTCGGCATCCTCAAATATAACTGCTGGCCGAAATTTTCTAGTTACTGGAAGTTATCTGCTGAATCAAGCGTCTACGCTTATTGCAGGAGTGAACCTAACGCTTGGTTTACAGGATTTTATAAATCAGGGTGCTGCTGTTGGTGACTACAGTGTGCGACGATCTTACAGTTTTGATAGCGTTTCTGTAAGAAATTTGGCTGGTCTCATGGATGAGGTCATGAGTTATAATGCTTTTCATGATCCTTCTTATAGCTCAGGTGCTCCAAATATTCATGCGTGGACCAGTAGCGGTGTTGAGTCAATAGTCCGTGTCATCCATAGAATCGGTAACAATAAGATCGATCCGCTCTCTATATATGGTCCGTTACGTATTGAGACTAGTGGCAATCATTTGGCAAGCGATTCCATTATCGCAGCAGCAGCAGTGCCTTGGGCAATTCAAGCTGCGACTCCTTTCAACAATATTCTGACTTATCATGCTGCGCCAACCTACGCAAATGCTTTAGTCCAAGCTGGTGGTGCCGTAAACATCACAGGAACCCAAAGCCTCACCAACAGCGTTGTCCGTGAAGGCGTGGTCATCGACGGCGTCGCCTCCCATGTCGGCTCGACCCAGGTGGGCAACAGCACCGCGACCCTGGTCAATATCAATCGACAGCTCTCCCCGGATCTGGCCCAGCAGCAGGTCAACCCGCTGACGCTTCCCGGTTTCAGCCTGCCGACAGGGCAGAACGGTCTGTTCCGCCTCAGCGAGGCTTCGAGCAGCACTCCCGCTGACAAGGGCCCGCAAAGCTGGAGCCTCGGCGGTGCCAGCCTGAACACCGTACAACGGCAACAGGCACAACCCACTTCGCAACTGACCAGCGTCGAGCTTTCCGACAATACCCAGACCGGTAACGCCGGACCGGGTGCCCTGGTTCGTGTTCAGGGCCTGCCCAGCACTGCCGGCCAGTCCCGCCCCCAGAAATACCTGATCGAAACCAACCCGGCGTTCGCAGATCTCAAGCAGTTCGTGAACTCGGACTACCTGCTGTCGAAAGTCGGCTACAGCGACCAGGAAAGCACCAAGCGCCTGGGCGACGGTTTCTATGAGCAGCGGCTGATCCAGCAGGCGGTGGTCGCCCGTACCGGCCAGCGTTTCATCGATGGCCAGACTTCCGACGAGGGCCTGTTCAAGTACCTGATGGACAACGCCATCAGCAGCAAGCAGCAACTGAACCTCAGTGTCGGCGTGAGCCTGACCTCCGAGCAGGTTGCGGCGTTGACCCATGACATCGTCTGGATGGAAAAGCAGGTAGTCAACGGCGAAGAGGTCCTGGTGCCGGTGCTCTACCTGGCCCAGGCCAACAATCGCCTGGCCCCGAACGGCGCGCTGATCCAGGGCGCGGACGTCAACCTGATCGCCGGGGCGAACCTGGAAAACAGCGGCACCCTGCGTGCCAGCAACAACTTGTCCATGTCTGCCGGCAACAGCCTGGTGAACGCTGGTTTGGCTGAAGCTGGCAATCGCCTGGATGCATTGGCGATCAATAACGTCGTCAACAAGGCCGGCGGCATTATCGCCGGGCGTGACGTCAGCCTGACCTCTGTCTCCGGCGATATCACCAACGAGCGAACGGTCAGTACCTATACCAACACCATCGACGGGTATCTGTATCGCACCGATGTGGTTGATAGCGCGGCGCGTATCGAGGCGGCAAATGACCTGACACTCAGTGCTGCACAAGACGTCAAAAACGTCGGCGGTGTGCTCAAGAGTGGCGGCGATACCAACATCAAGGCTGGGCGTGATGTGAGCATCGCCTCTGCCGAGCAGCACAACAGCACGATGCAGGGGCGTATCAAGAGCAACAGCGTCAGCCAGTACGGTTCCGATGTGGAGGTTGGCCGTGACCTGAAGGTTCAAGCCGGTCGCGACCTGGCCGTGGTTGGTAGCCGCATCGATGCCAAGCGCGACATCAGCATGGACGCCGTCGATAACCTGATGGTCAGTTCCGCGGCCAACGAAAGCCATGCCGACTACAAGTCGAAGAAACTCAAGATCCAGGAAGACCACGTCAAGCAGGTGATGAGCAGCCTGACGGCGGGTGGCGATGTGAACTTGAATGCCGGCAAGGACATGACCTTGGTGTCCAGCCGGATCAATGCCGGTGATGAAGCCAAGCTGGTCGCTGCCGGTGAGCTGAATGTGCTGGCGGCGCAGGACAGTGACTACTCGCTGTATGACAAGAAAAAGAAGGGCAGCTTTGGCAGGCTACAGACTCGTCACGATGAAATAACCCGCGTGACGAATGTAGGAAGTGAAATCAGCATTGGAGGTGATCTGACGCTCAAAAGCGGTGGTGATCAGCGCTATCAGGTCGCCAAGCTGGACAGTGGAAAGGATCTGACTATCGATAGTGGCGGTGGCATCACTTTCGAAGGTGTGAAGGACCTTGTCCAGGAGAGTCACGAGAAAACCAATAACAACGCTTTCTGGAATTCATCCAAGGGCCGTGGAAATACCGATGAAACCCTGCGCCAGACCCAAATGACGGCTGCCGGGAACATCACCATCAAGGCCGTTGAAGGTCTGAAGGTTGATATCAAGCAGGTCAATCAGGAGTCGGTGAGTCAGGCTATTGATGCGATGGTCAAGGCTGATCCGCAGCTGGCTTGGCTCAAGGATGCCGAGAGTCGTGGTGATGTTGACTGGCACTTGGTCAAGGAGATTCATAGCTCCTACAAGTACAGCAATTCGGGGCTTGGGCCGGCTTCGCAATTGATTATCGCGATTGTCATGGCGGCGGTGGTCGGGCCTATGGCTATGACCGCCATGGCTGGCTCCAGTCCTGCAATTGCTTTTGGGGTGGCGGCTATCGCTTCAAATGCGGCGACCAATGCCACTACGAGCTTCATCAACAATGGTGGGAATCTGGGGGCAGTATTCAAGGACCTATCCTCGCCCGATGCAATGAAGGGTTATGCCATCTCCGGAATTACCGCGGGTCTAGCCTCGGGGTATTACCAAAGTTGGACGGGGGCAACCGCCAACATGCCTCTGAATTCTTGGGCTAACGTTGGCAGGTTTGCGGCGAACCAAGCGCTTCAAAGCAGTACTTCTGCGCTACTGGGTAAGGCCTTGGGCAATGATGCAAACGTGAGTGATGCGCTGAAAGGAGCATTGTTCAACACGTTGGCAGCGGTCAGCTTCAGCGCTGTTGGGGACTACACCCTTGGAAAATACGCGGAGGGTTCACCGCAAAAAGTCATCATCCACGCGATGGTCGGCGGCCTGCTGGCTGAAGCCACCGGAGGTGATTTCAAGACCGGTGCCTTGGCGGCTGGGGTCAATGAACTTCTGATCGATCACCTGAGTGCTTTGGTCCATGGCGACAAGGGCCTGTTGACCATGTCTTCGCAGATCGTGGGTGTCCTGGCGGCGGCTGCGCAGAGCGATACCGATGCCAGCAAGATGGAGAAGGGTAGCTGGGTTGCGAGTTATGCAAGTCAATACAACCGACAGCTACATGCAGACGAAGACAAATGGATCCGTGAGCATGCTAAGGAGTTTGCTGCCAAGTACGATATCAGTGAACAGCAGGCAACTGAACGTCTGGCTCAGCAGGCTCTGAAGAATGTTGATTATCTGTGGCGTGCGCTTCTGAGTGACGGTAACGACGATGCCGCTGCGAGTTTCCTGGCAAGTAGTGGAAAAACCTTCACCAATGATCTGGGTGAACAGCAAGCGCTGTTTACCGCCAAAGGCCAGCAGTTGTTCAGGCCTGAGATGTTCGCCGACACAGCTGATCCCAAGTTCTATCGGCAGTTTGTACAAAGCGGTATCAGTCGTCCCTTGAGCGAAGGTTTGCTCAAGGAGATGAAGGATTCCGGGCTGGATTTGAAGAATGGGGCCGTGGATCTGGGGCGGTTCGTGGTGGATCACCCCGGAGCTGCCTTGGAGGGATTGTGGGAAGGGCTTAAGGATCTTCCTGGCGGCGTAGTTGACGGGTTCAAGGAAAGTGGTCAGTCCATCGGAGAGGGAGCAGCTACAGCCCTTAACGATGATCTGACGGCCAAGCTCAATGCCATTTACGGGGTCGATGTCTCCACCGCGCAGAAGACGATGTTGCTGCTTCGTACGGTTTCCGCCGTAACAAGTGCCTCAGGTGTAGCCAAGGGCGGTGTGAAAATCACTGAAAAGGTCAGTGAGGCAATCGGTAAAAAACTGGACGATATTCTGAAGGGAGCAAACGAACGCAAGCTGATAGCGGATGGAAAATCGTCTCCTGAACCTACTGGCAGGCCGTGCTGTTTCGCTGCGGGCACCATGGTTTCGACTCCGTCAGGCGATCGTGCGATTGAGACGCTCAAGGTTGGCGATGTCGTCTGGAGTAAGCCTGACAAGGGCGGGAAGCCGTTTGCTGCGGCTATTTTGGCCACTCATTACCGAAACGATCAGCCAATATACCGGCTTAAGTTGGAGAATGTCGGTGCGAATGGGGCAGCAGAAACTGAAACGCTGCTGGTAACTCCGTCTCACCCGTTCTATGTACCAGTGCGGCGAGATTTCATTCCGGCCATAGACCTGAAACCGGGTGACTTGCTCCAGTCGCTCAGTGATGGCGAGGGTGAGAATGCTTCGACGCGAGTGGCGTCGCTGGAGCTGTTTCTTCCTGTGGGGGAAACGTATAACCTGACGGTCGACATCGGGCATACGTTCTATGTTGGTAAGCTGAAAACGTGGGTGCACAATACTGGTACTAATGCTCCATGCTCGATTGATGGGCGGCCAGCAGAGGGTCCAAAAGCAACAGGAAACGGAGCGACGTTTGCCGACCAAGCCAAGCTTGATGACCACTTTGCACGTCATGGTAGTGACTTTGGCGCGAAAAATACGCTTGAGTACCAAGCACAAGCTGATAAGTTCTTAACAGCGTCGAAACCTGCGGGCGTGCTTGAAAAAGTCAGACCCAATGGAGATATCGTGCGTTACAACCCTGTCACCGATGAATTTGGTGTCGTATCAAGTGGAGGAAGTATTCGCACGTACTACAAGCCTGATCCAGCAGTGCATGGTAAGGGTTCAAATTTGGACTATTTTAATGCTCAATAGTAATAAAAAATATGTATGTCCGGTATGCAGGTATCCTGATCTTAATGAACCTGCGTATGACAATTTTGGCTGCGCCTCGTACAATATTTGCCCATGCTGCGGGACGGAATTTGGGTATGATGACTCGACAGTCGCTCATTCCGATTTACGCGAAAAGTGGGTTTCTGAGGGGATGCAATGGTGGAGCAAACATCAACTTAAACCTAATGATTGGGATCCGGTCAGGCAACTAAAAAATAATTAAATGCTTTATTTTTTTGGTATGAAAGGTAGTGCGTTCGTGGGGCAAGCAGTTAGCAACAGGGCCGATTGCGCCATGAGAATTCGGATCAGATTGCGTGCCGGCAAATAGGCCCATCAAAAAGGCGCAAAAAAGTGATCGTAAAAAGCACGGACGCCCATTATCCGGTCTCGCGTCAAGATCAAAAGCCACCACAGTCTGCTGTTTTGACCGAAAAGGTGACGGATTTATTTTCTGTTTTCCAATTTTGGGGAAGCAGGTAGCAATCCTTTGCTCAACTCCAACAGTTGGATGGCAGGTATAGCCTGGGTCAGCAATACTCAATTCATTGAAGGGCAGGAATTCATGAGCAACAGCCCAGTCATCAACTACCTCAAGAATGCGCCATTGTTCAACTGGAGCAGCGCTCCTCAACCTGCGGGGAGCAAATGACGTCCCTGCCACGCGGGCGTGCGTTCGGGGGCGGATGGCGGGCGATCATGGCGCTCCCTCTGACGGGGGGATTGATCCTGGGCGGTGCGGCCTGTGTATTCTTCTTCAGTGGGACGGAAACTCTGCCGGCTTTTGTCCTGTTCTTCTTGATCGGGGCATTGCTCGGCCTGTTGGTCGGTTGGCCGGTGCTGTGGCTGGTCGAGCGTTTTCTGGTCACGCCCTGGCGGTATGTCATTGGCGGGGCGGGCACTGGCTTGCTGATCTGGCTGGGGTGCGTGGCACCGCTCTTCGTCAGCGGCCCGGCATTGATGCCGAAAGGTGTCGTGGCCCTACCGCCGCTATTCTGGGTTGGCCCCGTCGTGTTTGTGGCATGCGGCTTGTTGGCTGGAGCGCTGTATACCGCGCTCACCTGGATGCGAGGGCGAGCTGGTTCGGGCCCTCGTCGGCCAGGTTGAGCGCGACCACGCTGTCCAGTGTGTGAGGCAATAACGAACCTACCGGGTCTTGGCCTGAATGGGCTTCATCAATTGCATCTGCTGGCGATACTCGTCAGTGACCTGCCTGGCCTCACTGTTGCTGGTGATCACCCGTGGCGTGATCAGTACGATCAGTTCCGAGCGACCGCGCTGGCGATGGGTATTGCCGAACAACCAGCGCAGGCCGGGAACCCGCCCCAGGTAGGGCACGCTGTTGTCGCTGCCATTTTCGTTCTGCTTGATCAGGCCGCCGAGCAGGACGGTCTGCCCGCTTTGTACCGCTACCTGGGTCGAGACCGCCCGGGTGGAGATGGTCGGGTTGCCGTTGGCATCCACGGTACTGCTGGCGTCGCTGACCTGTTGCTGGATATCCAGGTAGACCAGGCCGCCCGGGTTGATCCGGGGCACCACGTCGAGGATCACGCCGGTCTGGATGTACTGCACCGAGCTGGTACTGATGGTGGTGGTATTGGTGTTGATGGTGGTCTGGTTGATCGGGATGTTGTCGCCGACCTGGATCTGCGCCTGCTGGTTGTTCATCACCACCAGCGACGGGGCTGACAGCACACGGGTGTTGCCCTGGGTCTCCAGAGCGTGCAGCGCCACTTGCAGGTTATTGCTGACGAATGAGTAGAACAGCGCGTCGGTGCTGCCCAGGGCCGCGCCGCCCTGTCCCAGCGCGCCCTGGCTGCCGGAGGCGTTCTCGATGCCCTTGGTGGTGGCGTTGCCGGCCAGGCGTCCCAGGTACCATTGCACCCCGAGATTCAGCGAGCCGGTCAGGTTGACTTCGAGAATTCGCGTTTCGATCTGTACCTGTAGCGGTGGGTTGTCGAGCCGTTGAATGGCCGACTGGATCTCGGCCCATTGGCTAGGCCGGCTGCGCACCAGCAGTTGGTTGCTGCTTTTTTGCGCGGAGATGCGTACCGAGTTCGTCGGGTTGCTGGCATCGGGCCTTGTCCCCGATGTACTGGTGGGTGTGGGGGGGCCCAGTTGCAACTCGTCCGCTGCCCGCTCCGGCGACACGTGGGTCTCGGCGTCGTTTCTCAGCGGCGGCGGCAGACTCTGGCCGCTACCGGTGTTGCCGGGCAACCCGGCAGTTGCGCTCGGCCCGCTGCCGAAACCATTACTGGTCAGCGTCACGGTGCGCAACCCGGGAGCGACTTGCGCCGCCGTATCCTCGGTGATCGGCTCGTCGCTATAGATCTGGCGCAGGTAACGGGCCAGGTCGGTCGCCTTCATGTTGCGCACGTCATAGACGTACATCTGCGGCTCATCGCCGCCGCCCTGGTCGATGGTGTCGATCCAGCGGCGCACATCGTTGAGGTATTCCGCTTGTGACGAGATGGCGACAATCGCATTGGTACGCTCGATGGGCAGCAGGCGCAGCATGCCCGCCAGCGGGGTATTGCTCTGGGCACCGAACAGGCGATCGAGTTCAGGCATCAGTTGCGTGACATTGGCCCGCTTGAGATTGAAGACGCCGATGGACATGCCCTTGAGCCAGTTGACGTCGAAGGTGTCGATGGTCTGCTGGTAGTTGTTCAGCTCGTCCGGGGTGCCGGCCATCACCAGCACATTGCGCGTGGTATCGACGACCAGGAAGGCACTCTCGCGGGCAAACGGCTTGAGCAGTTTCTGCATGTCGAGCGCGGAGATGTAGTCCAGCACGAAAAACCGCGCGCTCAGGCCACTGCCCGGAGGGGTAATGGATTGCCTGGGGATGAGTTGGCCGGCGATCGCCTGGTTGGCTGGCAGCACCAGGTAACGCTCGCCCTGGCGGACGATCGCGTTGTTGGTCCAGGACAGCAGTGTTTCGAGAATGGAAAAGGCCTGGGCCTTGTCCACCGGTTTCGAGGTCGAGAAGGTCACGTCCCCCGTCACACCCTGGCCGATACCGTAGTTCTCCTTGAGCACATCACCGAGGATGACGTTGACCACCGCCTGGATCGGGACGTTGGCGAAGTTGAGCATCGTCCCGGCATCGCCTGCGGTTGACGGATGCGGCTTGACTGGGGCGCTGTCATGGGTTGGCGCATTGCGGCTGCCCCTGATGATCGATGGCCCCGAAACCGACGCCGTCGTGGTGGGCGTTGGGGCGATTGTCGCGGGTAGCGTCTCCTGGCGCGGTCGATCCGTGCCCGTGCCCGCCAGACCCTGGCGCAGCAGCAGGTCATCTTGAACTTCATCGGTCACGGGCGAGGCGCAGCCCGAGAGCAGGATGACCGCGATCAGGCAGGGACGGGCGATTCGTTCGATCACATTGATTCATCCTTGTAGGGCGTCTAATGCGCGGCGGTGGTCGGTAATTTCAAAACGGGGAGGCTCAATTCCTGCTCGCGGGACTGGAAGCTCAGTGAGACTTTCCCCGCCGTGATCCTGTCGACCCGCCAGCCATTGGGCAGCACGTCGCCTTCCGCGACGCTCAGGCTCTTGCCGTCGGCGGTCTTGAACAGCGCCTTGCGCAGGGCGTTGGAGAGGGCGATGCCGTTCAACGACAGGCCGGCGAGCGATTGTGCCTCGTGGTCGCCCGTGGTTGCCGTGTCCGCCGGGTCGGGTTTGCGGTCGCGATTGAACAACGGTCGCTGCCAGATTCCGGCATGGGACGACAACTCCGGTGCCGCTTCGAGCTTCACGGTGGCCGGTGGGGCTACGAGCGGCAGCGCCGCCGGCTCGGCGCCCCATTCGATACCCGGGCCAAGTCCGTTGAGCAAGGCCAGGCACAGGGTTGCCGTCGACACCACGAAAACGCCCAGGCAGAGCGTGAGTCGGTCCGGGGTTTTCATGCGGGCGGCGCCCCTTTTCGGACGGGGAGGGGGTTAGCTGGCGGGTTGTTCAGGTAGGCGCTGATTTGCAGCTGTACCGCCAGGCGCTGGGTGGCTCCGCTCGCCGGGAGCATATTCCTGCGGATGTCGAGGGTCTCGATGAACAGCGTCACCGGCTGGTTTTCCAGGCCGTGGAGCAGAGTCACCAGCGGCGCGATGCTACAGTCCAGGCTGACGCTGACCTTGACCTGGCGATAGGGCGCGGTGTCAGCGGTGACAATCGGGATACGGTTGTTCATCGTGCAACCACCGTTATCCGGCGGCAGGGCCTGCACCTTGGCCACCACCCATTGCATGAGCTGCGCGGTCGCGGTGCCGGTGTCGGTGTCCGGCAGCAGACTGTCATTGCCCGCCGGTGTGTTCCGGGCCTCGGTCAGTTGCGCCTGCAGTTGCGGGCGCTGGGCTTCAAGCGCCCGGTAGCGCTGGTGCTGGGCGCGCAGTACCGCCATGTTCGCCTCGATCGATTGCAGGGGGGCGGTGAACCACCAATGGATACCGATGAAATAGACGGCGACCAGGCAGAGTGCGGCCAATAGCAGGGCCGCCGCCCGTTGGTCACGGTGTGTCAGTCGCAGCGGCATGGGGTGCCTCCCGCGGTCGCAGTCGGGCGGTGAGAGTGAGGCGGTCCTGGCCGGTGCTCGCGTCGGGCTGGATCGCGCCCTGGAATTGCAGGTCCTGCAGGTGCGTGCAGTGTTTCATCCTGGCGATCAGCTCACTGGCCTGGCTGCTTTGTGCGCTGAGGGTCAGGGTGCCCTGGGCATCGATGGTCAACTGTTCCAGCCAGGTGTCGGCGGGTATGCAATCGGTCAGTTCCTGCAGCAGGGCCGTCCTGGGCAGTGACTGGGCCTTTTGGGCCTGCACGTAGCGCCCGGTGTCGAGTAGTTCACCGAGTTGCTGGCGCAACACTTCAAGCTGCCGGGTATCGTTGCGCAGCGCGTCGACCTCGGCGCTCATGGCATCCAGCGTCGACTGGCGACCCTGCACCCACAGCAACATGGCGATCAGTAGCAGCCCGGCGCCGAGCAAGGCCAGCCCGAATTGCAGTCGTCGGAGTGGGTGAGGCCCCTGCGCACGGTGATGCAGCGCAAGCAGGTTGACGTTCAAGCGCGAGCCGTTGCGATCCAGCGCATCAATGGCATCGATGCGCCAGCCGTTTCGTGCGGCTTCGTCGAGGATCCTGTCGATCCGCTCGCGCAGGGCCACCACCAGGGTCAGGTCGAACACGGCTCGGCCACGCTCTGCGGGCCCAGCGCGGACGGTATCGAAATAGACCTGGGCGGCCTTGAACGGTGTGTACTTGTCCATTTCGAAGGCCAGGGCGGCATGAACCTGCATGGCCGCGGCATGGGGCAATTGCACGTGGGCGAGCAGTACCTGGGTGCAGGGCAGCAGCAGCACCTGGCGCTGGCCCGCCATCGGCTCGTCGGCAGTGCGTGGTCCGGGCAAGCCGTTTTCGGGCCAATGCAGCAGGTGTTCGCGGTTCGCTGACGCCAGGCGTTCGCGCCAGTGCCGGGGCAGGCAGCCGAGCAGTTGCCGTTGCCACCAGCGCAGGAACAGCGGCAGGCGCGAGGCGTGCCAGTGCTGCGAGAGTTGACGGGTGGTCTGGCGCAGGGCACCGAGCCAGCGGCTTTCCAGGGGCTTCATTCCTGCCACCGCAGCACGCGATACAGTTGCGTGCCGCCTGCCTGAGGATTGAGCAGGAAGGTCACGTTCAGGGTGGCCGACACCGCCGTGGTCAACGCCGACGTTATCTGGGCGCTATAGATCGGTCCGGCGGGACTTTCGAGCACAGCGGCCGGCAGTTTGAGCGCGGCTCGCAGCGGTGCGGTGGCCAGCCTCGTGTCGGGCCGCGCCAGGCCGGTCCAGAGCGTCAGGTTCGGCGCCAGGCGTGCGTAGAGCCGACGATCCATGGCCGCGAACAACTGCAGCTCCTCGACGACCCTTGGCGGGTTGGCGGCGCTGCGCCGTGCCAACAGCTCGCCACTCAACCGCCGGCCCTGCTCGGGGCTGGCGCCCAGATACCGCACGACCTGGTCGAAGTCCTTGGCACTGACCTGGTTCAGGTCGATCTTGCCGCGTTCGCTTTGCAGTTCGATGCTCAGTTGGGCGTCTTCAATCTTCAACTGATAGTGGCGACCATCGGCGATCATGGCCGGTGGGTTGCTCGACAGGTCCCGCACCACCCAGGCCAGGCCGGACTCGGCAGCGAGCAGGGCGCGGGTGCGCTGCAAGGCATAGGCGCTCTGGCGGTTTTCCAGGCGCACGGTGCCCACCACCACGGCCATCATCAGGCTCAGCAGCGCCAGCGCCCACAGCGCCAGGACCAGTGCAGCCCCGCGCGCGTCGTCCATGGCAGGGGTGTTCATAACGGGGCCTGGGCATCATTGATGCCCAGGCTCATGCGGATGGCGACCACCAGTGGCGGCCAGGCGATCGGACCATGGGGCTGTAATTCGACAGACAGTGCCTGGGGCAGGCGTTCCGGCCACGGCCAGCGTGGCAGCCAGCCGGTGGGATGCGCATCATTGTCCAGGCCGCGGTAGCTCAACTGCCAGTGGTCCAGATCGTGCAACAGGACCTGCGGTTCTGCCCAGGGCCGCAGGCCACGCTCGTCGAACTGGAAGAACGCCACTTGCAGGTCCTTCGACCCGCTGCGGTTTTCGATCAACGAGAACACCTGCAAGGGCAGGCCACCTGCCAGTTGCGGTGGCAGCGGGGCGACCAGGCGCAGTTGGTCGCGCTCGCCCTCGAAGACTGGGCCGCTGTGTGTGTCATCGCTGCGAAATACGGCAGGGTAGGCCTGTTGGGCTGCGCTTCTGAGAAAGTCCTGGGCCGAGCGGATCTCGTCCAGACGCTCGGAATAACGTTCACCCAGCATCTGCGTCCGACTGCTGGCGGTCAGCGCCGAGGCGATCAGTACCATCAGCATCCCGAGCAGGCCCAGGCTAATCAAGACTTCCAGCAGGGTGAAGCCACGCTGGCGTGCGATCATGGTCGGGCCTCCGTTGTCTGGCTCTGGGCCCGCCAGGTGACGAAGCGCTCCTGGCGGCTCCCCTGTTCCAGCACCAGTTCCAGCCGATAGAGGTCGGTCGGCGGGGGGCCGGGTTGGGCGGTCGCCGTGAGTTGCCATTGCACCTGCGCCAGGCTCCCGTGCCATTGCCCCGGCTTGAGCTTGCCGCGGCGCTGGTCGTCGAAAAGACTCCTGGCCAGCAGGGCCATGCGGGTGCTCTGCTCATCGTGCAGCAAGGCCTGGCTCGTCGTGCCTATGGCGTTGAGGTAGACGGCAAAGCCGATGCTCAGCAGGAGCACGGCCGCGAGCATTTCCAGCAGGGTGAAACCACCTTGGGTAGGGCCGTTTGGGGGAGCGCCGGTCATGGTCGTGCCCCGTCCTGCCAACTGACCTTGCCGGTCAGCCAGGCGACATCCACCCGCCAGCTGTTCTCACCGCGCTGCAGATAAAGGTTGCCGCCACTGGAGCCGCCATCCGGGTAGAACTCGATCGCGCCCTCCCGGGACGATGACAGTTCGGCGGCGGTGGTCAGGCGCAGGTGCATGCCCTCGGGCAGGCGCTGTTCGGCCTGGTTGTCGAGCCGATAGCTGTCGCGCAGCAGGTCGATGTGCAGGCTGGCCGGTTGCCCGCTCAGCACGGCCTGGCTGCGGGCACTGCGCAGGGCCAGGCCCAGTTCGCGTCTGGCCTGGCGTTCGCGGGCGTTTTCCAGGCCGCCGGCGACGCCATGGGCCAGCAGGCTGAGACCGGTCGCGATGATCAGCAGCACCACCAGCATTTCCAGCAGGGTGAACCCCCGGGCGCCACCGAGTCCGCTCATGGCTATTCCCAGTTGCCCAGATCGGCGTTGTAGCTGTCACCGCCGGGTTGTCCGTCCTTGCCGAAGAAGACCAGGTCGAAGGAACCATGGGCACCGGGGGCGCGATAGCCGAATGCATGACCGTAGGGGTCCAGCAGGTCGCTGGGTTTGGCATAGGGGCCGTTCCAATTACCTGTATTGGCCGGCGCGCTCGTCAAATCGGCCAGTTCCCTGGGCGGCGCGCCGATGTCCAGGGCATAACTTTCGATCTTCATCGACAGGCTGGCCAGTTGTGCCTTGCCCGCACCGTACTTGCCCTTGTCGACATTGCTACCGACCTGGCGCACGACGATGGTGGCGATCACCCCGAGCAGCACGATCACGGCGAGCATTTCCAGCAGGGTGAAACCTCGGTGGCGGTAGTGCGGCGAACGCTTGCAAGCCATGGTGAACTCCCTTCAGAGGTTATTGGTCAGGCTCATCAGCGGCAGCATGATGGCCAGCATGATCACGCCTACCAGCGCCGCCATCAGCAGGGTCATGCCGGGTACCAGGGCAGCGAGCAGGCGATCGATATGGCGTTTGGCCTCGGCGTCGAAAATGCTCGCGACCTTGAGCAGCATCCGCTCCAGTTGCCCCGATTCCTCACCGACCTGAATCATCTGGATCGCCAGTTCCGGGAAGGTCCCGGTGGCTTGCATGGCGGTCGACAACGGGCTGCCGTCCTTGACCTTGACGATGGTTTGCTCGACCGCATCGCGCAGTACCTGGTTGCGGCAGACCTGGCGGGCGATGTCGAACGCGCTGACCAGGGCGACGCCCTGGCTCAACAGCGTGCCCAGCGTATGGGCCAGGCGCGCGGTTTCCAGGCGCAGCAGCAAGGGGCCGATGACCCGCGCCCGGAGCATCAGGCGATCGTGTTGCAGGCGACCCCGGGCCGTTCGCAGGCGGTGGCCCAGCCAGGCGAACAGCAGAAGCATGGCCCCGAGCAAATGCAGGATGTACTGGCCCAGGAACTGGCCGAGGGCGAGGATCACCTCGGTGACCAACGGGACGGGTACGCCCAGGCCGCTGAAGATCGGCACGAACTGCGGCACCACATAGGCCAGCAGCAGGACCAGCGAGCCCAAAACGCCCACCAGCAGGAAGGCCGGATAGATAAGCGCATTGATCACTTCGCCACGGACTTTCTGGGTCCGTTCCAGGTAGGCGGCCAGTTGTCCCAGCGTGTCGCCCAGGGCACCGCCGGCTTCTCCGGCGCGCACCAGGCTGAGGTACAGCGGTGAGAAGGACGGGCCTTCGACGGCCATGGCCGCCGACAACGGCTGGCCGCCCTTGACTCGCTCATGGAGGCGTTCGAGCAAGCGTCGCGCCTGGGGTTTGCCCGGCTGGCGGACCAGGGTCGTGAGCGCTCGCTCCAGCGGTTGACCGGAGTCGAGCAGCGTCGCCAGTTGCAGGGTGAACCGTTCCAGGTCCTGCCCCGCGAGAGGGGCACGATTGAACCACGACGCGCTGACGGTGCTGCCGGCCAGCGCCGGTTCGAGTTGCAAGACCAGCAGGCCTCGCTCCTGCAACTGGCTGGCGGCCTCGTCGTCGTCCGCTGCATCGAGTGCCCCGTCGAGGGGATGGCCGTTTGGGTCAAGGGCGCGATAGCGATAGTGTTCCATGGCTATTCGCCCTGGGTGACGCGCAGGACCTCTTCCAGGCTGGTGATACCCGCCAGAGCCTGGCGCAAACCATCCTCGTACAGGGTACGCAGCCCGTCGGCGCGGGCTGCCTGCTCGAGCGTCATGGCGTCGGCATGGCGCATGAGCAGCGAACGCAGGTTGTCGTTCATCACCAGCAATTCGCTGAGCGCGCTACGCCCACGATAACCGCTGCCGGGGGCATCCGCTCGGGGACGGTAGAGGCGGATAGGGCGCTCGTCGGTGAAACGCTCCAACTGGTGCTCGGCGATCAGTTCCGGTGGCGCGTCGAAGTGTTCCCGCCATTCGGGGTCCAGCCGACGCACCAGGCGCTGGGCGAGAATGCCGTTCACCGTCGAGGCGATCAGGTAGCTTTCGACGCCCATGTCCAACAGCCGCGTGATGCTCGCGGCGGCGCTGTTGGTGTGCAGGGTGGACAGCACCAGGTGGCCGGTCAGTGAAGACTGGATGGCGATGCGGCAGGTTTCCAGGTCGCGCATCTCGCCGATCATGATCACGTCCGGGTCCTGGCGCACGATGGAACGCAGCACGCTGGCGAAATCCAGGCCGATGCCCGGCTTGACCTGGATCTGATTGATCCCCTCCAACTGGTATTCGACCGGGTCCTCGACCGTGATGATCTTGCGCTCGGCGGTGTTCAGCCGGGCCAGCGCGGTGTACAGCGTGGTGGTCTTGCCGGAGCCTGTGGGGCCGGTGACCAGCAGGATGCCGTGGGGGCGTTCGAGCACGGCCAGCAGGGCGTCCAGGTGCTCGCCGTCGAAGCCCAGGCTCTGGAAGTCGAACGTCACGGTCTGGCGGTCGAGCAGGCGCATCACCACCGACTCGCCGAAACTGGTGGGCACGGTGGAGACCCGCAGGTCCAGTTCCTTGCCCTGCACACGGAGCATGATGCGGCCGTCCTGCGGCAGGCGGCGCTCGGCGATATCCAGCCGGGCCATGATCTTGATTCGCGAGATCACCGCGGCCGATGAGCCGACGGGGGGCGCTTCGGCCAGTTGGAGCACGCCATCGACGCGGTAACGGATGGTGAGCTGGTTCTCGAACGGCTCGATATGAATGTCCGAGGCCCGTTGTTCGACGGCCCGTTGCAGCAGCAGGTTGACCAGGCGGATCACCGGGGCTTCGGAGGCGAGGTCCTTGAGGTGCTCGATATCGGTGTTCTGGTGGTCGGGCGCTTCTTCCAGGTTCTCGATCAGCGTGCTCATCGCGCTGCGGCCGCGGCCATAGTAGCGTTCGATCAGTTGCTCGATATCGCTGCGCTGGCCAATGGACAGGCGCACCGGGCATTGGCAGGCATATGCCAGTGCCTGCAGGGCATCGGGCTGGTTCGGGTTGGCGATCCACACATGCAGCTCGCTGCCCATGGAGGAGAGCGGGACCAGGCCATGCTCCTTGAGAAAGCGCGGCGCCAGTTCCGGTGGTGTCTCCAACTGTTCGGGCGCGTCCGCCAGCGTCAGCAGAGGCGTTTCCAGCAGCGTCGACCAGGCCTGGGCCAGGTCCTGCTCGGACACCAGCCCCAGGCGCGCGAGCAGTTCGGTCGAGTCGTGCCGTGCGCTGGCGTCCTGCAATTGCTGGGCTCGGTCGATATCGCTGCGTTTCAGGCGACCTTCGTTGACCAGCCAGTCGATGGCCAGCCTGTCCGGATTCGGGGACATCAGGGCGTTCATGATGCGCTCTCCAGGCTCCATGCCTCTGGCACAGCATGAATCCGATGCGCTCGGGCGCCTACTGTCAGAAATGACAGTTCCGCTGACCGTTGGTCGGGTTGCCGGTGTGCCCAGCCATGTCGGAAAAGGACCCGTGACCATTGGTCAGGACTGTCAGAAATGACAGTAGTCAGCGTTTTCGGCAGGTGGATAGCTTAAGGGTAGTGGAAAGGCAGTTGTTTCCATTCTTTCGATCATGTCGATCGATTGCCCGATTCGAAGGAGCGATAATCATGTTTCATTCCATTGCCAGAAAAATCGTGGGTCCGGTCTTTTTGCTGTTGGGCCTCCTGGTCGCCTTGCCGGCTTCGGCCAGCGTCATTGTGTCGTGTACGGGAACTCTCGACGCTGCGCTGACACCGGGGTTCACCGCGACGCCGCAGAGCGTGACCATCGAGGCGCAGGCCAGTATCGCGTCCTCTCCTACCTGCACGCTGGGGGGAACGAGTGTCCAACCTGCAAGGCTCGCGATAACCGCCAGTTTCAACAACGCCTCATGCCTCGGCTTCGCGCTGAATCCAGGGACTAGCATGACGATTACCTGGGACGACAAAACGACCGGAACCGCGACCTATGATCCTTCCAGCCCCGGATCTTTTGTGCTGCCAACAGGACCTTTCGCTGCTCAATTCCTGATCAATAGCGGGCACGCCAGCGGGAAGACGATGGTCATTTCAGCCCTGCCACCCCTCAGTACGGCGTTATTGAATTGCCTGCTACCAGGCGCTGCGCCCGTCTGGCACCTGGGCGCCCCAATCGCGTTCAGCGTGATCTGAGCCTGTCGTCGAGCGGGGTGGGCCTGGCTGCGCCCCGCTCGCCGTTGAGCGGGTTGTTTCACTGTCTGGGTGGGGGCCGTCCGGTGGTCGTGACGCGCATTCAACGTGCGCGCGCCCGGGCGCAGCTCCCCTCTGCAGTTTCAGCGCAGCCAGATCTCGCTGACCGAATGATCGCGGGACTTGCGTACCACCAGGTCGGCGCGCTCGCGGGTCGGCAGGATGTTTTCCAGCAGGTTGACGCGGTTGATATCACGCCAGATCTGCCGCCCGGCTTCGGGGGCCTCTTCCGGTGACAGGTCGGCCAACTTGCGAAAGTACGCGCCGCGCGCGCGGAACGCGGTCTTTTGCAGCAGCAGGAAACGGTCGACGTACCATTGCTCGATATCCTGCTCGTCGGCATCCAGGTAGATCGAAAAGTCGAAGAAGTCGGAGACGATGGTGCTCGGTTTCGGTCCGTCGGTGCCATCGGTCTGCAGCACATTCAGGCCTTCGAAGATCAGGATATCCGGGCGATCCACCGTCTGGTACTGGCCCGGGACGATGTCATAGCTGACATGGGAATAGACCGGTGCCTGCACTTCGCCTTCGGCGGCCTTGGTGTCGGCGAGGAATTTGACCATCTGCCGGCGATCGTAGCTTTCCGGGAAACCCTTGCGGTGCATGATGCCGTCGGCGACCAGTTTGCTGTTGGGGTAGAGAAAACCATCGGTGGTGACCAGGGCCACGTTCGGATGGTCCGGCCAGCGTGCCATCAGCGCCTGCAGTACGCGGGCGAAGGTGCTTTTGCCCACCGCGACGCTGCCGGCGATGGCCAGGATATAAGGGCCACGTGGGCTGGCCCGGCCGAGGAAGGTGTCCTTGATCCCGGCCAGGTTGCGTGCTGCCCCCACATGCAGGCTGATCAGCCGCGACAGCGGCAGGTAGACATTGGCAACATCTTCGAGGGAAATGTCTTCGTTGACCCCGCGCAGTGCCGCAAGGTCTTCTTCCGACAGCGTCAGCGGGGTATTGGCGCGCAAGCCGGCCCACTCCGTGCGGCTCATTACCAGATAGTCATCAGCGGTCATCGGTTACTTTCCACATCCTGTTCAATCGGCTGATTATCCAACGAGTTGCCCCTCTGTGTCCGAAGGTCAGAATAATCTTTTGAATCGATTGGATATTCTGTAGCCTTGCGGCGCTGAAAGCACTCCATGCCTGATGGATTCACCTTCCCGGTCGCCGTGCGCTTCACCTAATAGCCTGTCTCGGAAAGAGTCAGGGGCCGGGGTATACTCGACTTTCGCGCTCACGCGCCTGCAGGTCTTGCGAACATGACGCAAATTTCCGAACGCCTTCTGGTTCAAGCCCATCTCGACGCCAAGCAACCCAAACCGTTGAGTGTCGAGCAGGAGGCAACGCTGCGTGCCGAAATCGCCGCCGAGCTCAAGGCCCGGGACGCGGTACTGGTTGCCCACTTCTACTGCGACCCGATCATTCAGGCCCTGGCCGAAGAAACCGGCGGTTGCGTATCCGACTCCCTGGAAATGGCCCGTTTCGGTGCCGCCCACCCGGCCAAGACCGTGCTGGTGGCCGGCGTTCGGTTCATGGGCGAGACGGCGAAAATCCTCACGCCGGAAAAACGCATCCTGATGCCGACCCTGGAGGCGACCTGCTCGCTGGACCTGGGCTGCCCGGTGGACGAGTTTTCCGCCTTCTGCGACCAGCACCCGGAACGCACCGTGGTGGTGTACGCCAACACCTCGGCGGCGGTCAAGGCTCGTGCGGATTGGGTGGTGACCTCCAGTTGCGCGCTGGAAATCGTCGAAAGCCTGATGGACAACGGCGAGAAGATCATCTGGGCGCCGGACAAGCACCTGGGGCGCTATATCCAGAAGCAGACCGGTGCCGACATGCTCTTGTGGGACGGTGCCTGCATCGTTCACGAGGAGTTCAAGTCCCGGCAGTTGGAGGACATGAAGGCGCTGTATCCCGATGCGGCGATCCTGGTCCATCCCGAATCCCCCGAGTCGGTGATCGACCTGGCCGACGCGGTCGGCTCCACCAGTCAGTTGATCAAGGCCGCGCAGACCCTGCCGAACAAGACCTTTATCGTCGCCACTGATCGCGGCATCTTCTACAAGATGCAGCAGTTGTGCCCGGACAAGGTCTTTATCGAGGCGCCGACCGCCGGCAATGGTGCGGCCTGCCGCAGTTGCGCCCATTGCCCATGGATGGCTATGAACACCCTGGAGCGCACCCTGCAATGCCTGCGCGAGGGCAGCAACGAGATTTTCGTCGATCCGTCGATCATTCCCAAGGCGGTACGTCCGCTCAAGCGCATGCTGGACTTTACCCAGGCGGCGCGGATGAAGCTGAGCGGCAACGCCTGAATCGTTGTGGCTTTGCAAGGTGTGCGGGTTTTGCGTAAGGCTTGAGGGCCTCTTCGCGCCGAACCGCCGCGAAGAGGCCCTCAAGCCTTGCCGATCCTCCGAGAGCCACCCTCATTGAGGGTGATACATCAGCCGCCCAGCATGTCCTTGACCAGCCGTTCCTGATCGATCATTTCCTTCTGCCGTGCATCGATGCGCGACGCCAGCTGGAAGTTCGGGGCACGGCGCTTGGCGAAATCCAGTTGCTGGATTGCCTGCTTGAAGTCGCCGACCAGCGCGAAGTACTCGGCCCGTGCCTGGTGCAGGCCAATGATATTGCCGGACTGGCCGCGGGTTTCGGCGATCTGATACCAGATATCCGGGTCGTCCGAGCGGGTCTTGAGCAGGTCGACCAACACTTTCTCGGCCTCGGCTGGTTTGTTCTGCTTGACCAGCAGGTCGACCTTGACCTGTTTCAGCGGATAGTTGCCAGGATACAGCGCCAGCATCCGATCGGTCCGTTGTACGGCATCCGGGAGGTGGCCGCTGCTGATGTCGAGCTCGATCTGGGCCAGGTTGTAGATGATCTCGTTGGGCGACTTGGCCAGCAATGGCTTGAGGTTCTCCCGGGCGTCATTCAACTGGCTGCCCTTGATCTGGGCGATGGCCAGGCCATAACGAGCGATTTCGGACTTGGGGTTCTCGTCCAGCTGGGCGCGAAAACGCTTGGCTGCGAGCCCCGGGGAGTCCTCATAGGAGAGCATCACGCGGGCACGGATCAACTGGTAGCGCAGGCTGTCTTCGATACCGCCGGGCTTGGCCTGTTCGGCGCGGTTGCGGGTGTCGGCGATCCGCGATTCGGTGACCGGGTGGGTCAGGAGGAATTCCGGTGGCTTGGCATCGAAGCGGTAGATGCGCATCAGGCGTTCGAACATGGTCGGCATGTTGCGCGGGTCGTAGCCGGCCTTTTCCAGGTTGAGGATGCCGATCCGGTCGGCTTCCTGCTCGTTCTGGCGGGAGAAGCGCTGTTTCTCCTGGAAAGCGGCGGCCTGGGTCCCGGCAATGGTGGCAATACCGGCATCACCCCCGCCGGCGGCGGCGACGATGATCCCGGTCAGCAGCGCCGCCATCATCGGCAGTTGCATGCGTTGCTGGGCTTCCACACCACGGGCGAAGTGACGCTGCGACAGGTGCGCCAGTTCGTGGGCCAGGACCGACGCGTATTCGCCCTCGGTCTGGGCATTGAGGAACAGACCGCCGTTGATCCCGATGATCCCGCCCGGCGCAGCGAAGGCGTTGAGCTGGTTGCTGTCGATCAGGATGAATTCCAGGCGCCGATCCTGGACCTGGCTGGTTTCGACCAGCTTGTAGACCGTGGTTTCCACGTAGTCCTTGAGCTGTGGATCGTTCAGTTGCTTGACCTGGCTGCGCAGCAGGCTCAACCAGGCACGACCCAACTGATACTCCTGCTGGGGAGAGACGATGGCGGAACTGGCGTCACCGAGTGACGGCAGGTCGTCGGCGAAGCCAGGGGAGGCGAGCAGGCAGGCGAGCGTCAGCAGTGTGGGGCGCAGAAATGTCATGCACAGGGCTCTAGTTCGGCAAAGCCCTTACTGTAGCCGCACACCACGCCGACGACCAGAGGCGACGCCGCTTGGGTTATCCTAGGCGGCTCGAACGAACCGATCCGGCGCGCCGCCAGGAGTGAAGCAATGACCGACGCTGTAGAGTACGACGCCGAGCTGGACGCCAGCGGCCTGAACTGCCCGCTGCCGCTGCTCAAGGCCAAGCTTGAGCTCAATCGCCTGGCGAGCGGTGCGGTGCTCAAGGTCATTGCCACCGACGCCGGCTCACAACGCGACTTCCGTACCTTCGCCAAACTGGCCGGGCATACCCTGGTGCGCGAAGAGGAAGAGGCCGGGGTCTATCGCTACTGGCTGCGCAAGGCCTGAATCGCCAGCACTTAAATCGTTAAGGATTATTGATGTTCAAAGTGTTACGTGACTGGATCCAGCGCTATTTCTCCGATGAGGAAGCGGTGGTATTGGCGGTCCTGCTGTTTCTGGCGTTCACCGCCGTACTGACCCTCGGCAAGATGCTCGCTCCGGTATTGGCGGGCATGGTCCTGGCCTATCTGATGCAGGGGCTGGTGTTTGGTCTGGAGCGCATGCGCCTGCCCGGCGCAGCGGCGGTCGGCCTGGTGTTCGCGCTGTTCATGGGCGGCTTGCTGCTGTTCATGCTGGTGGTGGTGCCGCTGCTCTGGCACCAGTTGATCACCCTGTTCAACGAACTGCCGGGGATGTTGGTCAAGTGGCAGTCGTTGTTGCTGTTGCTGCCGGAACGTTATCCACACCTGGTCTCCGACGAACAGGTGCTGCAGGCGATCGAAGTGGCGCGGGGCGAAATCGGCAAGTTCGGCCAGTGGGCGTTGACCTTCTCGCTGTCCAGCCTGCCGTTGCTGGTCAACATGATGATCTACCTGGTGCTGGTGCCGATCCTGGTGTTCTTCTTTCTCAAGGATCGGGCGAAGATCCGTGACTGGGTGGGCGGCTACCTGCCGCGTGAGCGGGCGCTGATCACCCGCGTGGCGGAAGAAATGAATCATCAGATCGCCAACTACATCCGTGGCAAGGTGATCGAGATCATTATCTGCGGTGGGGTGACCTACATCGCTTTTGTCGCGCTGGGCCTCAACTATGCGGCCTTGCTCGCTCTGCTGGTGGGGGTGTCGGTAGTGGTGCCTTATGTCGGTGCGGTGGTGGTGACCGTGCCGGTCATGCTGATCGCGCTGTTCCAGTGGGGCTGGAGCGATCAGTTCATCTACCTGATGGCGGTCTACGGGATTATCCAGACGCTTGATGGCAACGTGCTGGTGCCGCTGCTGTTCTCCGGGGCGGTGAACCTGCATCCGGTGGCGATTATCTGCGCGGTGCTGTTGTTTGGCGGGTTGTGGGGCTTCTGGGGGGTGTTCTTCGCGATTCCGCTGGCCACGCTGTTCAAGGCCGTGCTGGATGCCTGGCCGCGCAAGGAACCGATCGTGGCGCCGTTGCTGTAGAGGGATTGGCTTTTTGTGGGAGCGGGCTTGCCCGCGAAGCTTTTGGCGGTCTTGCGGGCCTCTTCGCGGGCAAGTCGGTCAGGCCTTGTTCAGCGCCTGCGCCGCCGCCAGCACCGCATCCACGTGGCCTGGCACCTTCACCCCGCGCCATTCCTCACGCAACACGCCTTTCGCATCGATCAGGAAAGTGCTGCGGTCGACGCCCAGGTATTCCTTGCCGTAGAGCTTCTTCAACTTGATCACGTCAAACAGCTGGCAAACCGCTTCATCCTTGTCGCTGATCAGCTCGAAGGGAAACTCCTGCTTGCACTTGAAGTTCTCGTGGGACTTCAGGCTGTCGCGCGACACCCCGAACACCTCGGTATTGGCCGCCTGGAACGCAGCGTACTGGTCGCGAAAGCCCTGGCCTTCGGTGGTGCAGCCCGGGGTGCTGTCCTTGGGATAGAAGTAGATCACCACCTGCTTGCCCTTCAGGCCTGACAGGCTGACGGTCTGGCCGCTGGTGGCCGGTGCCTCGAAATCGGTGACAGCTTCATTGATGACAACAGTCATGTTGGCTCCTTACATGGGGTTCTGTGGGCGCCAGGGTTCGATCAGCGCATCGAGGTTCATCGCGTCGGCGAAGTCCAGGAACTGGTCACGCAACCAACTGATCTGCACGCCAGGCGGCAGGGTCACGGTAAAGGTAGCGTTGAGCATGGTGCCACCGGTGTGCGGGGCCAGGTAGGTATCGCAGGTCAGGTTCTCCAGTTCGACATTGTGATCGATGAAGAACTGGCACAGCTCGTTGATGATGTCCGAACGGTAGGCCGAGCTGACATAGGCGACATACGGCAGGGCCTGTGGGCGGTTCTCCAGGGAGCCGCTGCGTACCACATTGACGATGAAGTCATGCTTCTTCGCCAGGTTCGGCAAGCCGGCCTCGAGTCGGGCCAGGGCATCCCAGCTGCCGGAAATCTGCAGGACCAGCGCGCTGTACTCGCCATGGCGGGTCAGGCGCGAAGTCGAGACGGCACAGCGGTTTTCATGGCTGGCGCGGCACAGAACGTTGGTCAGCTCGATGGGGTTGGGGCCGAGGGCACTGATGACAAGGAATTGTTCGCGGACAGTGGGGGTGGACATGCAGCATTCCTAAAGCGATGAGCGGTCGGTACGTCTCGTACCAGTATGGATCGGGTTTTGCCTGCGCAGGTCGCCGCCGGAGATCGATCAAACGCTTGCAGCGGCCTCTCAAGCAGGTGCGAGAGCGGGCAGCGACAGGGTTGGAGCGGGTTTCGGGCAGCGAAAAGGGAGTCTGGAACCCGGCACATGACTGACTCAGTACCGATCAAAGTCTGAAGGGTAGCGAAAACCGGCGCCAAGGGGAATGCTCATGGCGAGTACTTCGCTTGTACAAGGCTGATGGCGCCAGTACCATTACCGCTCTCTTTTTCCGGCAGGAGCGGTTGCATGATTGCGGGCAGTATGGTGGCACTGGTCACACCCATGGATGCACAGGGTCGTCTTGACTGGGACAGCCTGAGCAAACTGGTGGACTTCCACCTGCAAAACGGCACCAATGCCATTGTCGCGGTCGGCACCACGGGTGAATCGGCGACCCTCGACGTGCACGAGCACATCGAAGTGATTCGTCGGGTGGTCGACCAGGTGGCGGGGCGAATCCCGGTGATCGCCGGCACGGGTGCCAACTCGACGCGTGAAGCGATCGAGCTGACCACCAATGCCAAGAGCGCTGGGGCCGATGCGTGCCTGCTGGTGACCCCGTACTACAACAAGCCGACCCAGGAAGGCCTGTACCAGCATTTCCGCACCATCGCCGAAGCGGTCGACATTGCGCAGATCCTCTACAACGTGCCGGGCCGCACCGCATGCGACATGCAGGCCGAGACCGTGATCCGCCTGTCGAGCGTGCCGAACATCATCGCTATCAAGGAAGCCACCGGCGACCTGGAGCGTGCCAAGGCCATCCTGGCCGGTGTGAGCAGCGACTTCCTGGTCTACTCCGGCGACGACGCCACTGCGGTCGAGCTGATGCTGCTCGGCGGCAAGGGCAATATTTCGGTCACTGCCAACGTTGCCCCGCGTGACATGAGCGAGTTGTGCGCCGCCGCGCTGCGTGGTGATGCCGAGACTGCCCGCGCGATCCACCAGAAACTGATGCCGCTGAACAAGACCCTGTTCATCGAATCCAACCCAATCCCTGTGAAATGGGCGCTGCATGAGATGGGCCTGATGCCGGACGGTATCCGTCTGCCGCTCACCTGGCTCAGCGCTGCCTGTCACGAACCGCTGCGGCAGGCCATGCGCCAGTCCGGCGTCCTGGTTTAATTGAGGAAACACACCGCATGAAGCGATTGGCCGGACTTTCCGCACTTGCCTTGATTATCAGCAGTACCAGCGGCTGCGGCTGGATTTGGGGTCCGGAAGGTTATTTCCGCGACCGTGGCAGCGATTACCTGGAGGCGCAACAGACGCCAGCCATGCAACTGCCGCCGGATGTTTCCACCAGCAAGCGGCTTGATCCGCTGTTGCCGATCCCGCGCAACGTTGCCAGCGAAACCGTCAAGGGCCCGTACGAAGTGCCACGTCCGCAGCCGTTGCAGGTCGCGGCCAGTGCCAGCGACTACAGCCTGCAGAAGAGCGGCGACTCGAGCTGGATCCTCGGCCAGCACCCGCCGGCCGAGGTCTGGTCGGTGGCGATGCAGTTCTTCCAGGACAATGGCTTCCGTATCGACGCGCAGCGTCCGCAGACCGGTGAGTTCACCACTGCCTGGCAGCACTCCGACGAGCTGTCGGCGAGCCTGGCCAAGCGCCTGGGCAGCAGTGGCGCCGCCGGCAACGAAACCCGCGTGCGGGTGCGTATCGAGCCGGGCGTACAGCGCAATACCAGCGAAATCTACGTGGTCAGCGCCGAACGTCCGGTCGGCAGCAGCGCCAACATCGACTTCACTGCCCGTTCGGTCAATACCGGGCTGGACTCGGCCCTGGTCGACGAGATGCTGTCGAGCATGAGCCGCAGCGCCGAGAAGGGTGGTTCGGTGTCCCTGCTGGCCGCTCGCGACTTCGATACCCCGAGCCGTGTCAGCCTGAGCCAGGACGGCAGCGGCAACCCGGTGCTCAACGTCGGCGAAGACCTCGACCGTGCCTGGTCCAGCGTCGGTCGTGCCCTGGAGCAGGGTCAATGGCGGGTTGAAGACATCAACCGCAGCCTGGGTCTGTACTACATCAACCTGGCGGAAAAGGCCGAGCGCAAGAACGAAGAGCCTGGCTTCTTCGGCAAGCTGTTCGGCAGCAAACCGGCCAAGGAAGAAATCGAAGCCCGTGCCGAGCGTTATCAGGTTCGCCTGAGCAAGGTCGGCGACAGCGTGCAGGTCACCGTCGAGAAAGACATCAACACCGTTGCGCCGGCTGATGTGGCGCGCCGTGTGCTGGGTGTGATTCAGGACAACCTGGGCTGATTGACGATGCGTTTTGCCGTTCTCGGCAGTGGTAGCCAAGGGAACGGCACACTGATAGCCAGTGGCGACACCTGTGTACTGGTCGATTGTGGTTTTTCCCTGCGGGAAACCGAGCGGCGCTTGGCGCGCCTGGGTATGCACCCGGCGCAACTGAGCGCGATCCTGGTGACCCACGAACATGCCGACCATGTGCATGGCGTGGGTTTGCTGTCTCGGCGCTACAATCTACCGGTGTACCTCAGTCGCGGCACCTTGCGCGGGATGCGCAAACCGGTCGAACCGGCAGGGTTCGTGGCAGGGGGTGAAACCTTGCGCATCGGCGCGCTGGACATCGACGTCGTTGCCGTGGCCCACGATGCCCTGGAGCCGACGCAGTACGTGTTCAGCGATGGTGAACGGCGTTTCGGCCTGCTGACCGACCTGGGGTCGTACTGCTCGACCGTCATGGACAGCTACAGTGGCCTCGATGCATTGATGATCGAAGCCAATCATTGCCGCGACCTGCTGGCACGGGGGCATTACCCGTACTTTCTCAAGCAGCGGGTTGGCGGTGAAGAAGGACATCTGAACAACCACCAGGCCGCAAACCTGGTGGCCGAGCTGGGCTGGCAGGGCTTGCAACACCTGGTGCTGGCCCACCTGAGCAGCAAGAACAACCTGCCGCAGCTGGCCCGGCAATGTTTTGTCGACACCCTCGGGTGCGACCCGGACTGGCTGCAACTGGCCGATCAAGATTCAGGGCTCGACTGGCGACACATCGCCGGGCCCACCAACTTAACAAGCGGAGCCCATCATGGAAAAACGTGAAGAACTCTACCGCGGCAAAGCCAAGTCGGTGTACAAGACCGACGACGCCGACCGCTTGATCCTGCTGTTTCGCAACGACACCTCGGCGTTCGACGGCAAGCGCATCGAACAGCTCGATCGCAAGGGCATGGTGAACAACAAGTTCAACGCCTTCATCATGCAGAAGCTCGAAGCGGCCGGCGTACCGACCCAGTTCGACAAACTGCTGGGTGACAACGAGTCGCTGGTGAAGAAGCTCGACATGATCCCGGTGGAATGCGTGGTGCGTAACTACGCGGCCGGTAGTCTGGTCAAGCGCCTGGGTGTGGAAGAGGGCATGAAGCTCAACCCCTACACCTTCGAACTGTTCCTGAAGGACGACGCCAAGGGCGACCCGTTCATCAACGAATCCCACGTCGTGGCGTTCGGTTGGGGCACCGCCGAGCAACTGGCGCGCATGAAGGAGCTGTCGCTCAAGGTCAACGAGATCCTCAGCAAACTGTTCGACGACGCCGGCCTGCTGCTGGTCGACTTCAAGCTCGAATTCGGTGTGTTCAGCGACGGTTCCATCGTCCTGGGCGACGAGTTCAGCCCGGACGGCTGCCGCCTGTGGGACAAGGACACCAAGAAGAAGATGGACAAGGACCGCTTCCGCCAGGGCCTCGGTGACGTCATCGAAGCCTACGAAGAAGTCGCCCATCGTCTGGGTGTTCCGCTGTAATCGACGCAAGCATCTGATAGCACGGAATTTTTTTGCCTCAGGGGGTTCGCTTCCGGCAAAAGTGTTGGTATGATGCGCGCCATTGGAGAGATGCCAGAGTGGCCGAATGGGACGGATTCGAAATCCGTTGTACCTTCACCGGTACCTAGGGTTCGAATCCCTATCTCTCCGCCATACATGAAAAGCCCCTGAAGTCGTGAGATTTCAGGGGCTTTTTCGTTCCGGGCACTCAATGTTGTTGCCTCGGCTTGCAGGGGAAAAAGTGAGTCGGTAGCGCGACGAACAATTTTTCTACTATCTGCTTATCCAGCCTTTACCGGCCTGATCAGGCTTTCTGCCGGAATCCCAAACATATCATGAAGTTTCCATATCATGGGTAGCGTAAGCGCGCGCTTGCCATTGAGCACCTCATAAACCCTGTTCTGACGGCCAATAGCAGGTACGAGGTCAGCTGCCGACAATCCGGATTGCTCCATTCGGAACCGGATGGCATCCACCGGGTTGGGCAGGTCGACCGGGAAATGCTTCGCCTCATAGGCTTCTATCAGAGTGATCATCACTTCAAGGTAGTCACCTTCCGGGGTGCCGGGGTCCGGTTCATTGTCGAACAGCGGGGATACGGACTTCAGCGCGTCCTGGTAATCCTGTTCGGTGCGGATCGGACGAATATTCATGGGTTACTCCATTTCGACGGTATTGGCATCAATGCTGTCGTATTGCTCATGCGTGCCGATGAATTTGATATAGAGGGCGCCGTAGCGGTATGCCACGGCAACTACGAGCCGATAGTCGTTACCTTTTATGTTGAATACGATCCTGCGGCTCTTGAGAACGCTAGCGTGGCGATACTGGGCCTTGATCTCAGCCGGTGTTTGCCAGTGCACCTGCTTTACTTCGTCAATCCAGGCCAGGAGGGATTGCTCGGAGTCCGGGTGCTTCTGCCAAAAGGTTTTGAGTTGGCTGATAGCGATGATTCTCATGGGATTATCCTAGTCCCGTGGTGGGACTTGCGCAAGAGGAGATCTGTTTGCTGATTTCAGATACACCGCCAACCCGGGAATCGCCAGATAGAAATATTTACTTCACGTAAATCGGTTCGGAAAATCTCTGGCGTGCCAAAGCCTCAGGGGGCCTCCCGCTTCATTGACTCTGCGCGTTGGCAGTGGGCGTAACGCCAATTTGTTTGAACACCGGAGGGGGGTAATTTCTATTTTTCCTCACTATGTAGATAAAGCCCCGGAGGTCGTGAGACTCAGGGGCTTTTTCGTTTCTGATACAGAAAAGCTGTTTTGCCTGCCTCCACAAGACTGCTGCCTTCAGGCCTTCAGATAGCCTTGAATCCGCCGCAGAAATCCCGTCTCGAAAGCCTCCCGGCACGGTTCAGTTCGATAAAGCCGGCGCCGCCGGGCCAGTTCGGCCCAGAGTGGTGACGTATCTGCTCCGTGCAGCCAGCGTTCGGCCTCGCGGGCGCCCTCGGCGAGTTGTCGGGCGTAGTGGCTGTCCCAGGGTGTCGGCTGTTCGTGGGCATCGTTGGCGGCGCGCCGGGTCGCGGGGATGTGGAGGGGGCGGGGTTGTGGTGATTCCAGTCGCTGAAAGGCCAGGGTGTAGAGCGCAATGCCATCGGCGATCAGGCGATGGGCCAGGCGTTCCTGTTCCAGGTCACGAAAGGCCACGCAACGGGCACCGTCGAGGCAGAATCGGGCGGCAGCACGAAAATGAGCGGCTGCTTCAAGAGGATGCAGGGCGACCAGTCGGATCAGGTCCGACGGAGGCAGGCGGGACAGTAGCGAGCGATCAATCATGAAGGAGGTCTCCTTGATCGCGATGTAACGAAGCTGGGCGTAGTGGGTGGTGCCCGTGCGTAAAAGGGGGGTAGGCCATTATCCTTATCTCCTCAGACGGGTTAAGGAATTGCCATCCATCGTTGCGACACGGAAAGGGTGGCAGACCGTACGAGGGTCGCAAACCGGCGTCTGAGGAAACCGGCCAGGCTGAAGCCTGCCCCACACGGTCCGCCACAGGTGTGCTAACCGGGTGCCAATAGGCAGCGGCTAAACGGCCATGACGCGATACCGCGCTTAAAGCACTTTCATCAGGGATTCACTCGTGCCCTTTACGCGGTGATATCAAGCACAGCTTCTGCTGTTGCTGAGCGTGAGCGGTGGGATACCACTTTGGACATACCTATGCCCAAGGCCTGAAGCACCTTCAGCACGGTCGATAATCTTGGGTCGCCGCCGGTTGCCAGGGATCTATAGAGATTCGGCCTGGCCAAGCCAGTGCTTTGAGACAGGCTGCTCATGCCACCTCTCGCTTCCACAAGGCGTCGGATAGCGATAAGAAACGCATCTTCCCCGCCAGCCTCGTCGATCTCCTCAAGGGCGACAGATAAGTATTCAATGGCAAATGTTTCGTCGTCTCGAAGCATTTCAAGAACGCTATCTTCTTGGGCGCGAGTCCTGGTCGTCATTTCTTTTCACCTTGTGAGTCATCCAGAGAGGCTGTGGCGGGCGGGCTAGGCTAGCGGGGAAGCTGCCGGCCTGATAGTCAGGTATCGGCTACACAGTAGAAGTGCTGATCTTATTACTTTGTAGGTTTTCTTCTTTTTCCCGCTCCATTAGCCGAGCGCGCAGATAAATTCCTTTCTGTTTGTTTGCAAGGCATCGCTCATACGGCACAAGCGCAAATCTTGTGCTGCCTCAGATTTGTCAATTTATTGGCTTTTTATTCGCTGAGAAAAACGCCGTCTTAATGGCGTTCGCCCCAGCGTTTCCAGCCGTTTAGCGGAAATTGCAAAAAAAACCTCAGAAATAATTATTAACAAATTGGCATTTTGCTATCAATGAAGCATCATGGTGGCCATTATTTTGACTCTATCTGATTAGGGCGCAGCCGCTCGGGGTCGAGCCCAGGTTCCGGAGTCGCCTCCCTACCCGTAATTCCTCCCGGAGCCATCGTGCATGAGCGTCCTTGACCTTGTCCGTGGGCCACAATCGTGTGCCCGCTCGCTGAGTGACGCCGAGTTCTGGCGCCTGTTGCGCGAAGAGCTGCTGCCACTTCGACCCAGCCAGTACGACATCACTTCGGTCTGCAACCTGACCTGCGAAGGCTGTCTGTTTTTTTCCGGTGACGATTACCTCGGGCACCAGGATGAAAAGGACCTCGACAATATCGAGGCCTTCTTCGCCGGCGAAGCGGCGCGTGGAGTCCGTTATGGCTACTTCGGTGGGGCGGAGCCGTCGCTGGCCGAGAACAAGCTGCTGATCGCCAACCGACACATTCCCTATGGCGTGGTGTTCACCAATGGCATCAAGCGCCTGAGCGCCGAAATCGACTACCGCGTGCATGTGTCGCTGTGGGGCAATCCCGAACGTAGCCGCGAGCTGCGCGGTGCGGACACCATGACCAAGCAGATCCGGAACTACCGCAACGACCCCCGCGCGGTGTTCGTGTTCACCCTCACCGCACGCAACCTCGACGATATTCCGTACATCGCCCAGCTCTGCGCGGACAACGGCCTGGCGCTGACCTTCAACCACTACAGCCCCACCAGCAAGTACCTGGACTTTATCGGCAGCGGGGCCGGTGCCGACCCGTACCACATCACCAGCACGGCAGCCGACAACCTGGTCCTGTCCGCCGACGACCTGCGCCGCGCCAGGGACAGCATCGGGGAACTGTTGCAGCAGCCCGGCCTGCGGATCCTCTATGACGCCGACTTCAACCAGCTGATTCACGACCCCGCGGGCCTGTATCCGGATGCCCAGGGGCCGGGCGCGGTGACCCGCGATTGTGGTGTGCTGCTGACCTCGACCCTGCGCCACTACAACACCGACCTGAGCGAGAGCCGCGGCAAATGCTGTACGCCGAACATCGACTGCGGCACCTGTCGGCTCTATGCCCAGTCGTTTGCGAGCGTGCTGGTGCGGGCCACCCGGCAGATGCGCCAGGCCGGCGGCCAGCAACGGCTGGTCAAGCTCTGGCGGCTGTGGTGCGAACTGTTCCTGAACGACGATCGCTTGCGCATGCCTGCCGGTGGCAGGGCGACCAACCCTATTTCTGACCTCTAACGCGAGAAGCTGCCGTGTCGGCCATTAGCTCAAACAGCAAACACCGGATTGTCTGGGTGTGGGGGCAGATCACCCCGCAACTGCGTAGCGAACTTATTGCCTTCTGGGCCGACAACGGCGCGCTGGCGGACCCGTGCGAGGCCTGGCGCAGAACCTTCGAAGTGGCCAGTGTGGTGCTCGACGAACAGGGCCGACTCGCCGGGATCTGCTCGGTGTACTGCGCCTACAGCCCGGGTGCCGGGGCCTTCTACTGGTTCTATCGCACCTTCATCCGTGCGGACTGCCGCGATGTCGGCCTGGCACCGAGATTGTTCGCCCACACCTTCGAACAGCTGGCACTGGCCTATGCCGATGAGCCGCAGGCGCCGGTCGGCGTGATGATCGTGGTCGAGAACCCCAAGCTGCACACCGCCGCCGGTATCCGCGTGATCGAGCGCGCCGGTTTCCAGCACCTGGGCATCGATGACAGCGGTCAAAGCGTCTGGCATCGGCTGTTCCGCCCACTTGAGCAGGAGCCCGCCCGATGACCGAACGCACCCTGCATTTCATTTCCGGCCTGCCCCGTTCCGGTTCGACCCTGCTCTCGGCCCTGCTGCGCCAGAACCCGCGCTTTCATGCCCACATGAGCAGCCCCGTCGCGGGCCTGGTCGATGACCTGCTCAATGGCATGGGCGGGCGCAACGAGTATTCGCTGTTCATTTCGGACCGCCAGCGCGGACGCATCCTGCGTGGCCTGTTCGAGCAGTTCTACGGCGAGGAATTCGAGGCGCCGGTGATCTTCGACAGCAACCGTTCCTGGTGCTCGCGCATGCCGCTGCTGCACAGCCTGTTCCCCGAGAGCAAGGTGATCGCCTGCGTGCGCGACGTGCCCTGGATCATCGACAGCATCGAACGGCTGGTCCAGCGCAACGTGCTGTCGCCTTCGGCGATCTTCAACTTCCAGGCCGGCGGCACCGTCTACAGCCGCGCCGATGCCCTGGCAAACGCCGAGGGCATGCTCGGCTACCCGTACAACGCCCTCAAGCAGGCCTTCTATGGCGAGCATGCGAGCCGCCTGCTGCTGGTGCGCTACGAGAGCCTGGTCGGCAATCCGCAGGCGGTGCTCGACGGCATCTACGACTTCATCGGCGAACCCGCTTTCAACCATGACCTGCTCAACATCCAGTTCGACGCCGAGGAATTCGACCGGCGTGCTGGCACACCGGGCCTGCATCACGTGAGGTCGAGTGTGCAGGCGGTGCCGCGTTCGACGCTGCTGCCGCCGGACCTGTTCGCCCGTTTTGGCAATGACGCTTTCTGGCAACACCCGCAACACAACACTCAAGGGGTCCGGGTTCTTTGACCGGCCCCTATAAAAACTAGAGAAAAACATTGGAGCGCACGACTGGATGAACAAGGGTATTTATCGGTTGGTCTGGAACAGCGGGCTGGGCGCCTTGCAAGTTGTTTCCGAAGTGGCCAAAGCCAAGAGCTGTGGCGGTGGGGCACGCCTGGCATCGGGCAGGGCCAGGATGCCGGCCTGGCCCCTGGCATTGCTGTCGCTGGGCATGGCGTCTTCAGCCTGGGCGACGGCTGCCTATGACGTCTACACGGATGCCGACTCTGGTGCGGGGTCCCTGCGTGACCGCTTGACCAGCAGCGGGTCGGTGCTGATCAGTCCTTCGGTCGGGGCGATCACGCTCAACTCGGATGTGCCGCTGGCAGCGGGCCTCACCACCCTGCAAACCAGCGCTCCCGTGACCATCACCGGGGGTAATCTGGTGGGCGCTGGCGGCTCGTTGGCGTTCAGCGCGCCGACGGCGGCAACGATCTCAACCGGCATCTCCGGGCAGTTCACTGGTACCACCGGCACGGTCGTGACGTTCCCGAATCCCATCGTGGCGGGGGCTGCGGGCTCGAACGTGGCCTCGGGCACCGGCGGCATCGGGGGCGCAGGCTCGACGGGCAAATACTCCGTCATGGTTGCCACACCGGGTGGGGCTGCGGTCAGCGGAACCAACTTTGCGCTGGTCAACAATGCGACCCTCACAGGGGGCAATGGCGGGACTGGCACAGCGGCGAATGGTGGTGCCGGAGGCGCGGGTGGCAGCACGGGTTCTTCCAGCTCGGGTAACGTTGGCGGCTCCGGCGGTAACGGCGGCTCGGGTGCCAGTGGCGGCGTTGCTTCCGCCGGTGGTGCCGGCCTTTCGGGCAGTTTTTTTGCCGTGACCAACAACGCCACTCTTTCCGGCGGCAACGGTGGCAATGGCGTTACCGGTGGGGCTGGGGGCCAGGGCGGTGCCGGCAGCAGCAGCGGCAAGTACGGTGGTAACGGCGGCAATGGTGGCAACGGCGGTAATGGCGGCAGGGGTGGTGCCGGCGGTGCCGGGATCAGCGGTTACCAGATGCAGGTCACCAATACCGGGACGATCCAGGGCGGCAACGGTGGTCTTGCGGGCGCTGGCGGCACGGGCGGCGCAGGCGGTGTCGCGGGCATTGGCTTTTCCTTGGGTACGGCTGGCCACGCGGGGAGCAATGGCCTCAGTGGCACGGCGGGAGCGGGCGGTGTCGGTATCGTTGCGACTGGAGACTCGACGATCTACAACGCCGGGACCATTTCTGGTGGCCTGGCCAATGGTGGCTCCGGTGCCCGTGCCGACGCGATCGATCTCAGTGGCGGCAACAACAAGCTGACTCTCGCCAGCGGTTCGGTGATCAACGGCAATGTCGTCAGCACCAGCGGCGGCAGCGACGTGCTGGCCCTGGGTGGCAATACCGGCTCAGCCACCTTCGACCTCGGTTCGGCTGGCGCCCAGGGCGCCGCCGTGCAGTACCAGGGCTTCGGTAGCTTCCAGAAAGACGGCAACAGCACCTGGACGCTGAACGGCACCGATACCTATGGCAAGAACTGGAGCGTCAACGCCGGCACCCTGGCCCTGGCGGACAGTGCGAGCCTGCTGGGCTCCGTGGCGGTCGCCAATGGTGCCACCCTGAATGTCGGCGGCGCCACGATTGGCGGCGGCCTCTCCAACGCCGGCACGCTGGAGCTGGGCAGTACGGCAACGCCTTATGCAACGGTCGGCACCGGCTCGTTCAGCCAGGGCAGCAGCGGTACGTTGCGCATCAATGCCTTGAGTGCGTCGCAATACAGCCAACTCAGTGCCAACGGCAACGTTCAGTTGGGCGGTACCCTGGACGTCAATGTGAAGAGCGGCAATACCCTGGCCGTGGGCAATCAGTTGAGCAGCGTGATCAGCACGAGCGGCACGCTCACCGGTCGCTTCAACCAGGTGACCGACAACAGCCTGCTGTTCGACTTCACGCCGACCTACAACAACAGCAGCGTCGACTTGAACGTGATCGCCGCCAGCAGCGGTAGCGGGGGCTCCAACGCCAACACGGTCCGCGGCAGCATCCAGGCCCTGGGCAATACCGCCGCCCAAGGCGCGGCAGGTGCGCTGGACCAGATCATTGCCAGCAACCCCAATGGCCAGTTGGCCAGCCATTTCGTCTCCCTCAGCACTCAGGAGGAAGTGTCCAGGGCTGCGACCGAGACGTTGCCGCTGATGACCGGTGGCTCCACCCAGGCGGCGAAGACCGCCCTGGGTAGCATCAATGGCGTGATCGAAGGGCGCAGCGACTCGCTGCGTGGCGGCTTGTCTTCCGGCGACAGCATCCTCAGCGAGCAGCACCTGTGGATCAAACCGTTCGGTTCCTGGGCTGACCAAGAGCGCACCGGCGGTGTCGCCGGCTTCAATTCCAGCGTGGGTGGCCTGGCGTTCGGTCTCGACGGCAGCCTCAATGATCGCTGGATGCTCGGCAGCGCGTTCATCTATGCCAAGGCGGACACCCACAGCACCGGTGATACCGCTCGCCAGCAACTGAACACCGATGTCTACCAACTGGTCGGCTACGGCACCTATCACCTGGACGACAGGACCAACCTGAACTTCCAGGTCGACGGTGGGCAGAACCACAACGATGGCAAACGTGACCTGGACTTTGCCGGCTTGCAGGCCAAGTCCAACTACGACTCCTGGACTGCTCACGTCGGCACCAGCCTGGACCGGACCTTCAGCCTGACCCCGGACACCCGCTTCACTCCTTCGGTGCGTGCGGACTACACCTGGATCAAGGATGAGGCCTATCACGAGAAGGGCGCCGATGAGCTGAACCTGCAGGTCAAGAGCCGCAGTACCGACCAGTTCATCCTCGGGGTGGACGGCAAGCTGGCCCATGACTTCACGCAACAGGTGACCGTGAGTGGCAAGCTGGGCGTCGGTTATGACTTCCTGGCCAGCCGCGACTCGTTGACCTCCAGCTTCGCCGGTGCCCCGGGCACCACCTTCACCACCTACTCCAGCAGTCCGCAGCGCTGGCAGGTACGCGGTGGCACCGAGCTGAGCTACAAGGTCAACAGCCAGCTGCAACTGGCCGTACGTTATGACGTGGAGGAGCGTAGCCACTACCTCAACCAGACCGCGTCGGCGGAAGCTCGCTGGGCTTTCTAAACCGATAGCACAAGCACATCCTCCGAGTGCAAGGCTCGGAAGGTGTGGCTGGCTGAAGCCCTTGGCGTCGTGAGACACCAGGGGCTTTTTCATCTGGACGCCATGGACGGCGCCTTTCTAAACTGATGGCGTTTTGGGGATAGGGGAGTAACGGATGAATCGCAACGAACTGCGCAAGGCCGATATCAACCTGATGGTGGTGTTCGAAGCGCTGATGCAGGAGCGCAACGTTACACGGGTAGCGGAAAAACTTTTTCTGGGTCAGCCGACCATCAGCTCGGCGCTCAATCGCCTGCGGGCGATGTTCAATGATCCGTTGTTCATTCGCGTCGGCCACCGCATGGAACCGACCGCCCGCGCCGAAGAACTCATTCAGTATCTGTCGCCGGCATTGGATTCGTTGTCCAACGCCCTGAGCCTGACCCACGACTTCGACCCGGCCAGTAGCACCATGACTTTTCGTATCGGCCTGTCGGACGATGTCGAGTTCGGCCTGTTGCCCAACCTGTTGCGCGCCCTGCGCCAGGAGGCGCCCAATGTGATGATCGTGGTCCAGCACGTCGACTACTGGCGCATCCCGGATCTGCTCGCTTCGGGCGATATCACCGTTGGCATCAGCCAGACCCGTGGCCTGCCGGCCAATGCCAAGCGCAAGCTGCTGCGGCACATCCAGCCGATGATCCTGCGCGCCGATGCTTCGTCGACGCCCATGAGCCTGGATGAATACTGCGCCCGCCCGCATGTGCTGGTGTCCCACACGGCGAATATCAGCAGCCTGGCCGACGAGTGGCTGGCGGAAATCGGTCGCAAGCGCCACGTGGTGCTGTCGGTACCGCAATACAGCGCCTTGCCGGCCCTGCTGGCAGGGACTGATCTGATCGCCGGGCTACCGGATTACGCGGCGCTGGCCATGGCCGCGTCGGGCTCGGTGTTTGCCGAACCGGTGCCGTTCAAGGTGCCGACCCTCGATCTGTCGATGGTCTGGCTCGGCATCGTCGACACCGACCCGGCCGAGCGCTGGTTGCGTTCGCGGTTGGAAAAATTCATGAGCGATCGCTTGAGCTAGTGGCTTCTACGGCTAAGTCGAAGGGCTGGTGTTTGCTAGGCAAGGCGCCATGACGAGTCGGAAGTGGCCTGCAGGATCTTGGCGGTTGGTCACCGTCGGTCGAGGTGCAGTTGTCGGTTTAGGTCGTGGACCTGGATCGGGAGTCCTACAGGAAAGTCGCTCTGCTGCCTGCCTGAAACTCACGGCTTGATGAGGTGGCGGCGTATTTTTCACGAAATGTTGATGCCCGTCTGACTAAGGTTCAAATGCTGCCCCGAGTGCTACCCGTACTTGCGGCAGCGTTTCCGATCGCCGGTCAATGCAGCAGAGTCCCTCAGCCATGTCAGCGCCATCGCCTTCCCTCGTCGAGCTTGAGTTCGCCCGCCAACACGCGCGCGAGCATGCTCGGGTGTGCCGCACTGTTCATCCCCAGGGGGTGTGGCAGCGCCTGGAACACTGGCGCGAGGAGGGCCTGGTACGGCAGGCGCTGAAGCTGGCGGGCGAGCCGGGCCTGGTGCTGGACCTGCCCTGCGGCGCCGGGAGGTTCTGGCCGGTCCTGGCGCAGCGTGGCAATCGTGTGGTGCTGGCAGCGGATTCGTCGCGGGAAATGCTCGATCACTGCGCGGTTCATCATGCGCCTGAACTGTTCAAACGGGTCAGGACGCTCCACAGTTCAACGTTCGCCATCAGCCTGCCGGAAAATGCGGTGGATTGCATTTTCTGCCTGCCGTTCTTCGCCCATGTCGCTGAGGCTGAGCACCGTCTGGCGATATTGCGCGAGTTTCACCGGGTCAGCCGCGACACGGTGATCGTTTCCTTGTGCCTAAGTGGCAATCTAATGGCTTGGCGTGGTCGGCGAGCAGGCCATAGCGGCCAGGACCCCAAGCCCGTGGTGCTGGACAAGGCCCAGGTCGAGGCCGAGTTTCATGAGGCCGGCTTCGAGATTGTCGGCCACCGCGACTTTTTGCCGGGTTATGCCATGCGTCGGGTCTACGTTCTGCGCAAGGACAACTGACCTTCGTGATCCGGCGAACCTGGTGAGTAAGACTATTCTTTCACCGCAGCGGGGCATTCACCCACGCTCTTGCAGCGCGAATGCTCGGAAATCGCCTGTGGCGATATATACTGCGCGCCATTCTTCAAGGGAGAGCCGTGTGGCCATCGATATTCACTGGATTCGCGACAACGATAGCCTCGGTCGGCATTGCACTGAATGGCAGCAATTACCTTTCGTTGCCCTCGACACCGAATTCATGCGGGTCGACACCTTTTATCCCATCGCCGGGCTGATCCAGATTGGTGATGGCTCCAGCGCTTACCTGATCGACCCGTTGACCATCGACAACTGGCAACCCCTGGCTGCGCTGCTGGACAACCCGGCGGTGGTCAAGGTCGTGCACGCCTGCAGCGAAGACCTCGAGGTCCTGTTGCGCCTGACCGGCAGCCTGCCGACACCGCTGTTCGATACGCAATTGGCGGCGGGTTACCTGAACCTGGGTTTTTCCATGGGCTATTCGCGGCTGGTCCAGGAGATCCTTGGCATCGACCTGCCCAAGGGCGAGACCCGTTCCGACTGGTTGCAACGTCCGCTCTCGGAGACCCAGGTCAGCTATGCCGCCGAGGATGCATTGCACCTGGCCGAAGTCTACAGCCGTCTGCGTCCGCAATTGTCGGACGACAAGTACGCCTGGGTCCTGGAGGACGGCGCCGAACTGGTCGCCAACCTGCGCCGCGAAGTCGATCCCTACGAGGTCTATCGTGACGCCAAGCTGGCCTGGAAACTGTCCCGGTCCCAACTGGCGGTGCTGCGTGAACTCTGCGCCTGGCGCGAGCGCGAGGCTCGTGCCCGTGACTTGCCGCGCAACCGGATCATCCGCGAGCATTCGTTGTGGCCCTTGGCCAAGAGCCAACCGGACAACCTGGTGAGCCTGGCCCGCATCGAAGACATGCACCCGCGCACCGTGCGCCAGGATGGCGAGTTCCTGCTGGAGCTGATCAAACGTGCGGCCAGTCTGCCGATGGACCAATGGCCACCTGCGGTGCCCGAGCCCCTGCCGATCGAGGCCGGAGCTTTGGTCAAGCGCCTGCGGGCCGTGGGCCAGGCGGCGGCCGAGCGTATGGGCATCGTGCCGGAACTGATGCTGCGCAAGAAAACCCTGGAAGCGCTGATCAAGAGCGGCTTTCCTGACGGACCTTATCAATTGCCCGATTCGCTGCGTGGCTGGCGCCGCGAATGGTTGGGCCAGGCCTTGCTCGACAGCCTGGCGACTGCTGGAGAACAGCCTTGAAACATATCTGCTCGATCTATCGCAGCCCCCGCAAGAACGAAATGTACCTCTACGTGCTCAAGAGCGAAGCCCTGGCGCGTGTTCCGGAACCTCTTCTGCAGGCGTTCGGCAAGCCGCAGCATGCCTTCGACCTGGTGCTGACGCCTGAGCGCACGCTGGCGCGCGAAGATATCCACAAGGTGCTCGACAATCTCGACAAGCAGGGTTACCACCTGCAGATGCCTCCGGCCGAGGACGAGTACATCGAGCATTTGCCGGAAGAGTTGTTGCGCCGTAATGACCCGGTCTGATCAACAGCCCTGAGCGCCCTGTCCAGGGCGCTCCATTTCAATGGAATGCATTTTCTGGCGATCGTCGAGCACGATGGAGAGCGCTTCATCGGCGGTCGCCTGCACCGTTTTGAAAAGGTTTGAACCATGCGCGTTCTGATTGCCGAACACGACCACGCCGTGTACGCCCGCCTGTTGCAAGAGGCGGCGCCCGAACTAGAAATCATGACCAGCGGCGACTCGGCGACGCTCTCTGGCATGGCGGCCGACTGCCCGATCTGGCTGGGGCAACCGGACCTGATGGCGAGTCTGTTGCGCCAGGGACGCCAGCCACAGTGGCTGCAATCGACCTGGGCCGGGATCACGCCGTTGCTGGCCGAGGGGCTGCCGCGCACTTACCGGCTGACCCGTGCGGTCGGCATTTTTGGCCAAGTGATGGCCGAATACGTTCTTACCTACATGCTCGGCCATGAACGTGAGGTGCTGGCGCGGTTGGTCAGCCAGGTCGAACGCAAGTGGGATAACCGCACTGGCCAGGGGCTGCTGGGACGCAAGGTGCTGATCGTCGGCGCCGGCGACATCGGCCAGAGCGTTGCGCAGTTTCTGCAACCGTTTGGCGTCGAACTGTACGGGATCGCCAGTGAGGCCCGCGAGCAGGCGCCGTTTATCCGGGTCGACGGCCTGGAAGCGCTGGGCGAGCGGGTCGGCGAGGTGGACTACGTGATCAACCTGCTGCCCAGCACGGCGGCTACCCATGATCTGTACGATGCGGCGATGTTCAAGCGCTTCAAGCCGACCGGCCTGTTCATCAATGCCGGGCGCGGTGTCGCGGTGGTCGATGCGGACCTGGTGGCGGCTTTGAAGGAAGGCCATCTGGCGGGGGCGGTTATCGATGTCTGTCGGCAGGAGCCATTGCCACAGCGCCATCCCTTCTGGACCGCCTGGGGGCTGCTGCTGACCGGCCACAGTTCGGCGCCGACGTCGCCGTCGATGATGGTGCAATTGTTCGTCGAGAACCTGCGGGCGTATCAGGCGAGTGAACCGCTGCGGGGCGAAGTGGAGTTCGAGCGCGGTTACTAGCCTTGAAGTAGAAGCTTCGCGAGCAAGCTCTGCTCCTGACAGTCTTGTGGTGTACACAAATTTTGTGCACGACCATGAACTGTCGGAGCAGAGCTTGCTCGCGAATAGGGCCTTGAAGGCGCCGAAGTCTTCACACGCACTCAGCGCCTCCCATGCTTACAGGCTGAAATCACCCTCAGCCACCAGCGCGCTCAGTGGCTCGCGCGGGCTGGGTACTTCCCGGGCCTGCAGGTATTCGGCAAGGCTGGCCTTGTCACCCAGCTTGCCGATGGCGACCGCCGCGTGCAGGGCGTAGCCTTCCGGAATCTTCAGTTCCTTGCGGGTCAGTTCCTGATCGAAACCGGCCATGCCGTGGGCGTGCCAGCCGCCCAGGCTCGCTTGCAGCGCCAGGTAGCCCCAGGCCGAGCCTGTGTCAAAGGTATGCCACAGGGCCGGAGTTTCCTTGGCGGCGCCAGGGACCTTGAAGGTGGTCTTCGAGATCACGATCACCAGCGCCGAAGCGTGCTGTGCCCAACCCTGGTTGAATTCGTTGAGCAGCCCGAGGAAGCGTTCCCAGTTCGGTGTGTCACGACGCGCATAAAGGAAACGCCATGGCTGCGAGTTGTAGGCCGACGGCGCCCAGCGCGCGGCCTCGAAGAAGCTCAGCAGGGTTTCTTGCGCAATGGCTTCGCCAGTGAAGGCACGCGGCGACCAGCGCTGGGTGAACTGGGCATCGATAGGATGATCGGCGACGCGTGGGTTGGCGCTCATGGAGAATTCCTGACTAGAGTTCGAAGTGACGGGGAGTAAGTCGACCCTGGCCGCTGGAGCGGTATTCGGTCGTGATATCTGGCCCGCCTACAGGGTACTTCGTGCGGCGCGCTGGAGCGCTAATGGCAGTTGGCTAGGCGGTTTCAATGTCAATAAAGCTACTGCGCACGGGCGTGCCTGACAAGCCTTCTTCAACCGGTAGTCGCCAATGCTTGGCCCTTTGCGGCGCGGGCACTAGACTGGCGACCTTTTCACTACCCGATGCAGATGTCTGAACCATGGCCGCAAGAGTCGAACCCTTCTGGATACGCAAGACCCTCGATCAACTCGATCCTGAGGAATGGGAGTCGTTGTGCGACGGCTGCGGCCTGTGCTGTCTGCAAAAGCTCGAGGATGAAGAAGACAACAGCGTCTACTACACGCGTATCGCCTGCAAGCTCCTGGATCTCAAGACCTGCCAGTGCAGCGATTACACTAACCGCCGCGCCTCGGTACCCGACTGTATCCAGCTCACCCCGGGCCAGGCCGACGAGTTCAAGTGGCTACCGCCGACCTGCGGTTATCGTCTGGTCAGCGAGGGCAAGGACTTGCCGCTCTGGCATCACCTGGTCTGTGGCGACCCCGATGCGGTCCATCACGAGCGCATCTCCCAGTCCGGACGGATGCTGGCCGAAGGCAGCGTGCCCGAGGATGACTGGGAAGACCATCTGATTTTCCGCGCCGGTTGATCCTGGCGAACCCGAAGGAGTGTGTATGCCGGTGCGTTGCCGACTGTGGTCGGGGTTGCTGCTGCTGATGTTGGCCGGTTCCGCCTGGGCCGGGAAAAAAGTCGAGCTGGATTACCACATACGGCTATTGCCGCAGAGCGACCAGGCTGAAGTGCGCTTGACCCTGGCTCAGGGCTCGGCGGTACGCAGCCTGGATTTTGCTCTGGGTGCCCAAGGCTACTACACCGATTTCAAGGCCGACGGCCAATGGTTGACGCAGCCCGACCAGGCCGGTACCGGCAGCCGTGGTATCTGGCGTCCGGCCGCCGGCAAGGCCAGCCTCAGCTATCGGGTGAGCATCAGTCATCCGCGCCGCAATGGCACCTTCGAGACGCGGATGACCAGTCATTGGGCGCTGCTGCGTGGCGAGGAACTGGTGCCGCCGGCACGTCTGGACCAGCAGGACGGCACCGAGCTGGTGTCGCGGCTGGAGTTCGAGTTGCCCACTGGCTGGAAGAGTGTCGAGACGGCCTGGCCGCGCATTGGCAAGAACCGCTTTCGCATCGATAACGTCTCACGCCTGTTCGACCGCCCGACCGGCTGGATACTCGCCGGCAATCTGGGCAGCCGGCGTGAGCGTCTGGGCGAAACCGAGGTGACGGTCGCCGCTGCGCGGGGTGAGGGCATGCGGCGGATGGACGTGCTCACATTGCTCACCTTCGTCTGGCCCAAGGTGCAGGAGGTCTTTCCACGCAATCCGCCGAAACTGCTGGTGGTGGGGGCAGGGGAGTCGATGGCGCGTGGTGCCCGTGCGGCCCATGATTCGATCTATGTGCACAGCACCGGGCCGCTGATCGGCGAGTCCGGTGCCAGCCCGCTGGTGCGTGAACTGGTGCATGTGTTCGGCAGGATCAACGACAGCCATCATAGCGACTGGATCGGCGAGGGCCTGGCTGAGTACTACGCGATCGAGTTGGTCCGCCGTGCCGGTGGCATCAGCGAGGAGCGCTACCAGGCGCTGCAGGCGCGGATGGCTCGCATCAGCCACGCGGTCACCAGCTTGCGTGGCGATCAGGTCAGCGGGCCGACGGTCGCTCGGGCGGTATTGTTGCTGCAGGCCTTGGACCGGGAGATTCGTCAGCAGACCGGCGACAAGCACTCGCTGGACGATGTGAGCCGGGCGGCGATGCGCCTGGATACGGTGACGACCCAGGAGTTCATCCAGCTCAGCGAAAGCGTGCTGGGTGGACCGTCCAAGGTGTTGGCGACGGACCTTTTGAAGTAAGCCCTTGGGCTTTGGGGTGAGCTGGAGTGCCTATTCGCGGGCAAGCCCTGCTACTGCACTACAGCGCCAGGCATCAATCGAGAGCACGCCACCGTACTGCAGGAGCAGGGCTTGCCCGCGAAGGCATGCTCAAGGGCACTATCAGGCCTTCGGCGTTTCCAGCGCATCATTCCCCGTCACCGTCGCGGTGCGTGTCGCCCTGTCGGCATTGGCTTTCATCTGCCGCAACTCATCTGCCGCCCGCTCGATCTTCGTACGTACGCCATGCAAGTCCTGGCGTCCCTTCTCCAGCAGGCTCTTGGTCGAGCTGTGGCCGGTGATGCCGCGGGCCAGCGCCACGCCGCCGATGGCGACCTGGAGCAGGCCGAACACACCGCCACGCCGCAGGCCCTTGCCCATCATCACCACGCCGCCGGCCAGAGAGCCGATACGCTCCCAGCCCTGGACGTTCTGCTGGGTTGCTGGTGACTGGAATGGGGTGGAGTCGATGCGCTGCACGGTTTTACTGTCGCTCATGATCTGTCTCCAAAGTGGCAGGGGGATAAATTGCAGACTTCAGGAAAGCCCGGCTTGTTCCGCAAAAGTCAGAATTTGGGGCCAGAACGGGTGTTGTTGCCTTTGGCCAGGCGATCGTAGAGCACCACGTTGACCGTAGCGGCCAGGTTCATGCAGCCGGTGGTGGGGATATAGACCACGTCTTCGCACCAGTCGCGGATGTCCTTGTCCAGCGAGCCGTCTTCGGGGCCGAAGATGTACAGCGCCCGGTCCGGGTGAGTGTATTCCGGCAGCGGGCGGGCACCTTCCACCAGTTCGACGGCGACCGGGATACAGCCCAGGGGCAGGATCTTCTTCAAGTCGTCGATGCCGATCAGCGGAATATCCTGATGCACCTTCTTGGTATCGGTGACGAAGTCGCGGGCCCGTTCGTAGCGTTTGCCGGTATAGAACACCGAGGCCACGCCGTAGCAGCCAGCCGCACGCATCACCGAACCGACATTTTCCGGTGACTTGGGGTTATACAAACCAATGCAGCTGTACCTTTTGTTTGCCACGAGCCGGGTGCCTTCCAGGAAAAAGACGCGAGTATACCGGCAACTCCACGGGGCGTGATGCCTGTCTCGATCAGGGGCAGGAAAGCTGCCCGCACCGTAGCGGGCAGCCGTACGGGGAGCTTACTCGTCTTTTTTCAACATCCCGGCCAGGGCGGCGAACGGGTTGTGGGTGGCCTTGGCGATCGTCGGACTGCTCAGGGAGCTGTCGCCGAAATACTGTTGGTCGGTGTAGCGCGAGTGTTCGTTGTCATGGCAGAACAGGCAGAGCAGCTCCCAGTTGGAACCGTCCTGCGGGTTGTTGTCGTGGTTGTGGTCGCGGTGATGCACGGTCAGTTCGCTCAGGCGCTTGCCGGAAAATTCACGGGCGCAACGACCGCAGACGTGCGGGTACATCTTCAGCGCCTTGTCACGATAGCCCATCTCTTTATCGCGTTTCGCATCGGCGAGGATGCGGTCCAGCTTGGCGGTATGGGAGGGAGGGTTGGCCGAACTCATGGGTTCACCTTGTGGAATGGGTTAATGACGGTTATGTCGTGAAGTCTAGCGCAGTTCCCCGGCTTTTCGGTGATCGCTACCCGGCTGTGTGGGGTCCGGCGAGTCAGGTGTGCAACGAAATGTCATTGAGCGAGGCAAAATGTTCGCGTTGCGAGTAGCCTGATGACAGACAGATTGCTGGAGCTATTGATGAAAGGCATTACCCTGGCGGCCGCTGTGTTGGCCGCACTGACGATGACGGCTGTATGGGCCGAGGACATTGCGCCGGCTCCCGTGACACCAGCCCCGGGTTCCCCGGGTACCGCCACCCCCACGCCGTACCCGCAAATCACCCCGCGCACGCCACCCAAGCCCGGCGAGCCGCTGCCGAGTATCGAACTGCCTTCGCCGCCCAAGGACCAGACCTTGCCTGGCCTGGAACAGCACGACAAGGCCGACAAGGCCAAGCCTGTCTCCAGTTAAACCTGCTGCGAGAGCAACTGCCCGTCGACCATGCGCAGGCGCTTGGACAGCGCGATGGCGACGGCACGAATGATCTTGGCGGCGATTTTCGGCGCCTCGTTGAGCATCTTTTCCAGGGAGTCCTTGCCCAGGTTCAACAACTGGCAATCGCTGGCCGCTACGCAACTGGCCGAACGCCGTTCGCCGTCGAGTACCGCCATCTCGCCGAAGGCCCGGCCGGCACGCAGGGTGGCAATCACCACGGGCTGGCCCGCTTCGTTGTCTTTCTGCACATTGACGTTGCCGTTGTGGATGATGCACATGAAGGTCCCGGCATCGCCTTCATGAAAGATTTCTTCGCCCTTGGTCACGCTGCTGATGCTGAAGTAGCCCGCTGCCGCCTGACAATCGGCGGGCAACAGCTGATTGAACAGACCGCAGTCCATCAGCATGTCGCGAATTTCGTTATTCAGTGAGGTCGGTTCTGACATGGTTCACGATCTATGGTTGTGGTCCGTTCTCGGCCCCGGTGCAGCAGAGTCATGGTCTATGACAATGGCGCCGGGCAGAGTTCCTCAGGCGATGCCCAGAACCTTGAAGACGAAGCCATATTCGAGCGCTACGTCACGCAATCCCTGATAACGCCCGCTCATCCCACCATGGCCGGCGCCCAGTTCGGTCTTGAGCAGCAACAGGTTTTCATCGGTGCGGGTCGCGCGCAATTTCGCCACCCACTTGGCCGCCTCCCAGTACTGCACGCGGCTGTCGTTGTAGCCGGCGATCACCAGCATTGCCGGATAGGCCTGGGCACTGACGTTCTCGTAAGGCGCGTAGGCCTTGAGCCGCGCGTGCACTTGCGGCTCCTGCGGGTTGCCCCATTCGTCGTATTCGGTTACGGTCAGCGGCAGGTCAGGGTCGAGCATGGTGTTCAGCACATCGATGAACGGCACCTCGGCAATGGCTGCCTGGAACAACTCGGGGCGCTGGTTGAGTACGGCGCCGATCAACAGGCCACCAGCGCTGCCGCCGCTGATCACCAGTTGTTCGGACGTGGTCAGGCCCTCGGCGACCAGGTGTTCGGCGCAGGCGATGAAGTCGTCGAAAGTGTTCTGCTTGTGTTCCTGTTTGCCGGCGCGATACCAGGCCTCGCCCAGTTCGCCGCCGCCACGCACATGGGCGATGGCGAAGGCCACGCCGCGCTCGAGCAGGCTCAGGCGGGCATGGGAAAACCAGGGGTCGAGGCTTTCGCCATAGGCGCCATAGCCATAGAGATAGAGCGGGGTGGTCTGGCCCAGCAGTTCACGCTTGACCACCAGGCTGATCGGCACCCGCGTACCGTCCGGCGCCTTGGCCCACAGGCGCTGGCTGACGTAGGCATCGGCGTCGAATGGGCCGAGCACCGGCGTTTGCTTGAGCACCGCCTGCTCGCCGCTGGCCAGGGTCAACTGGCGAACCTGGGCGGGGCGATTGAGGGCTTCGTAGCGCAGGCGGATGCTGTCGCTGGTGAACTCCAGGCTGTCCTGCACATAGAGGCTGTAGGCTGCGTCCGGCAGTTGCACGCGATAGGCCGGCAGGCCCTCGGGACGTACCTCGATGATCGGCAGGCCACCTTCGCGCAGGCTCAGGCACAGGGCCCGGGCATTCAGCGTGACGCCTTCGAGCATCACCTGATCGTCATGGGGAACCAGCAACTGCCAGTCTTCACGGCGAGGGATGCCGTCGTCCGCAGCCTGGAACAGGGCGAAGTTGATACCGTCCTGGTTGCTGCGGATGAACCAGCGCCATTGATCCTGATAACGGCCGTGGTCGACAAAATACTCGTGGCCTTCGACCCGTGGCGCCAGGCAGGCGAAGGCTTGCTCCGGCGTTTCGGCATCGAGTACCCAGGCCTCGCTGGTGGTCTTGCTATTGAGCAGCACCACCAGTTGCCGTTCGGAACTGCTGCGATAGCAGTGCAGGAAAAACCGCCCATCGGGCTCGTGCAGCACTTCTTCGGCGCTATCCTGACCCAGCACATGGCGATACAGCTTGTGTGGGCGGTGGGTGTCATCCAGCTCACCGAAGAACAGCGTGCGGCTGTCGTTGGCCCAGGTCATGCTGCCATCCGCATCGTCGAAAGGCAGTTCGCTGACCGTGCCGCTGTCGAGTTCCTTGACGTACAGGCGGTAGACTTCGTCGCCGCTGGTGTCGAGGCTATAGGCCAGGCGCTGGTGGTTCGGGCTGACGCTGAAACTGCCCAGGGAAAGGAAGCCACCATCGGCCAAGGCGTTAGGGTCGAGCAGCAACTGCTCGGCGTTTTCATCCACTGTCAGGCTGTCGTCGGCTGGACGAGGGCAGCGATAGTGGCGGGCGTACTCGTCGCCAGCGGTGGTGCGGGTGTAATACAGGAACGGGCCCCAGGGCGAGGGCAGGGACAGGTCGGTCTCCAGAATCCGCCCCTTGATCTCCTCGAACAGCGTCTCGCGCAGCTCGGCCTGGTCGGCCAGTTGCGCCTGCTGATAGCTGTTTTCGGCTTTGAGATAGTCAAGCACCGCCTTGCTGTCACGCTCCTGCAACCAGGCGTAGGGATCGGGGCCGGGGCCTTTGTGGGCAATCGGGGCGCTGTTGACGGCGGCTTTGCGGGACATGGGCAACTCTCTATCTTGAGGATCGCTGACGGCGGTGCAGCCGGGCCGGCGAAAAGCCGTTATCATAAGCTTCTCTTTGCCAGCCTTGCCATGGACACCATGACCGAGAACGACTATCTGATCGCCTGGGGTTGCTACGCCTTTGCCGCCTTGGGTTGCCTGTTGGTGTGGTTTCGCCTGACCCGCTGGACCTGGCGCTGGTTGCGCGAACCACTGCGCTTGCTGATGGCGGTGCTGCTGTTCAGCCCGACAATCCTCGACCCGGTGAAGGAACGCTTCGCCCCGGCCGTGGCCATTACTGCCCTCGACCTGCTGTTCAAGGTGGGCAACAACGCCTGGCGCGCGGTCTCCGACCTGTTCATGTACCTGGTCATCGCTGCGGGCGTGTATCTGGTCTTCGTCCTGATCCGCTGGCCGATCGAGCGCGCAAGCAAGGCTCGCAAGCTGCAGAGTGAGGCGGCAGCCGCCGCTGCCCGCGCGGAAATCGAGGCCGACGACCAACCGTTCGCCGGTGCCGAGCGCCAGGAGCGTCCACGTCGTCCGCCGCCGGCCAGCGGTGCCGCTCGGCAACGGGTCGAGCCGCGTTTGTAAGCGCGTTCCAGCATTGAAGCGAGAGTCCGAGCATGTGTGAATTGTTGGGCATGAGCGCCAATGTGCCGACCGATATCGTTTTCAGCTTTACCGGGCTGATGCAGCGTGGCGGGCGCACCGGCCCGCATCGCGACGGTTGGGGCATCGGCTTCTACGAGGGACGCGGCCTGCGTTTGTTCCAGGATCCCGCGGCGAGCTGCGACTCGGAAGTGGCGCAACTGGTGCAGCGTTACCCCATCAAGAGTGAAGTGGTGATCGGACACATCCGCCAGGCCAATGTCGGCAAGGTCTGCCTGTCCAACACCCATCCGTTCGTCCGTGAACTGTGGGGCCGCAACTGGTGCTTCGCGCACAACGGTCAGCTGGCGGACTTTCAGCCCCGAAACAGTTTCTATCGCCCGGTCGGTGACACCGACAGCGAAGCGGCTTTCTGCGACCTGCTCAACCGCGTCCGCGAGGCCTTTCCCGAGCCGGTCGAGGTGCAAGCGCTGCTACCGGCAATCGTTGCCGCGTGCGCCGAATACCGTGGCAAGGGTGTGTTCAATTGCCTGCTCAGCGACGGTGACTGGCTATTCTGCTACTGCTCGACCAAGCTGGCACAGATTACCCGTCGTGCTCCGTTTGGCCCGGCACGCCTGAAGGATGTCGACGTGATCGTCGACTTCCAGGCCGAGACCACACCCAACGATGTGGTGACGGTGATTGCCACCGAACCCCTGACCGAAAACGAGACCTGGACCCGCTACGAACCGGGTCAATGGAGCCTGTGGCGACGCGGCGAATGCGTCAGCCAGGGCCGGACTGAATAAGGACACCCTGTCATGTGGTTGAGTTACCTGCGGTTGATACTGTTTACCCTGGGGCTGCTGATTGGCGTTCAGGTACCTGGCTTTCTCAGTGACTACACTAAACGCGTCGAAGCCCACCTGATCGAGGCGCAGACCAGCCTGCAGGGCTTCCAGAAGACTGCCGAACAGTTCTTCAACGGCGACCTGCAGAAGCTGGTGGCACATTATCGTGCCAGTGACGACCCGGTGTTCCGTAGCGATGCCGACAGCCTTGGTAATCTGCTCACTCGCCAGCGTCTGCTCGACGATCAGTTCCAGGCGATGCAGGGCCCCTGGTACAAGCGCGCGTTGCAGGTGGCCTATGCCGCTGATCCGGCGATTCGCCAGGAAACCTTGCAGGGTTACAGTTACCAGGTGCTGCTCTCGCCCGAGGCGATCGGCTGGGCGATGGGCGGTGCGCTGCTGTTTTCCTTCATGATCGAAGGTTTCTTCCGGCTGGTGGACTGGGTTGTGCTGGGTGGCAAACGCCAGCGTGAGCGCCTGGCAAGGCGGGAGCGGGGCTGGTAAGACAGGTTTTTCAGGAGTAGGGACCATGAGCCGCCTGTTACTCAATTGTGATATTGGTGAAAGCTATGGCAACTGGACCATGGGGCTGGATGCGCAGGTCATGCCTTTCATCGACTGCGCCAACGTCGCCTGCGGCTATCACGCCGGCGACCCGAGCATCATGCGCAAGACCGTCAGCCTGGCCCTGGCCAATGATGTGCGGATCGGCGCTCACCCCGCCTATCCGGATCTGGTCGGCTTCGGTCGCCGCTCCATGGCCTGCACGCCCGAGGAAATCCAGGACCTGCTGCATTACCAGATCGGTGCACTGGACGGCATCTGTCGGGCGCAGGGCGCGCGGGTCAGCTATGTCAAACCCCATGGTGCGCTGTACAACGACATGATGGCCAACCCGCAGCAACTGCGCGCGGTGCTTCAGGCGATCGCCGCCTACGATCATGAACTGCCGTTGATGTTGCTGGCGATGCGCGACAACCGCGCGGCCCAGGCCCTGGCCGACGAGTTCGGCGTGACCCTGTGGTTCGAAGCCTTTGCCGATCGCGCCTACGACCCTGAGGGGCGCCTGGTTTCCCGGCAGTTGCCGGGGGCGGTGCATCACGAGCCGCAGCGGATCATCGAGCAGGCCCTGACCATCGCCCGTGGCGACAACCTGACTGCCAGCGACGGTACTGCTCTGCGCCTGCAGGCCGACACCCTGTGCGTACATGGCGATAACGCCAGTTCGGTCGAGGCCGTGCAGCGCATCCGTGAGGCCCTCGAGCGGCAGGCGAACTCATGAACCCGGCCTTGAACACACCTCGTATCGAAGTGGTGGCGATCGATTGTTTGATGGTGCGTCTGTTCGAAGTGATCGCCGAAGCCAACATGCCGTGGATGCTCGCCGCCAGCGAGCGTCTGCGCGCTGGCTTTGCCGACCGGCTGATCGACCTGGTGCCGTCCTATACGACCTTGATGATTCACTACGACCTGACGCAACTGAGCCCGGCTCAAGCGCGGGAGCTGATCGCCGAGGCCCTGGCCGATCTGCAGCCGAATGCCACGACCAGCGGACAGTGCCATGTCTTGCCGGTATGGTACGACCTGAGCGTCGGTCCGGAACTGCGCTTGCTCTCGCAACGCAGCGGTTGGTCGGTGAGCGAGGTCATTCGTCATCACAGCGAGCGCGAGTACCAGGTGTTCGCCCTCGGTTTTGCGCCGGGCTTCGCCTTTATGGGGCTGGTTGAGGAACCACTGGCGGCGCCACGGCTCGATACTCCGCGCAAGCAGGTCGCGGCGGGGAGCGTCGGTATTGCCGAGCGCCAGACGGCAGCCTACCCGGTCGCGTCGCCGGGCGGCTGGAACCTGATCGGCCGGACCCCGAGCAAGTTGTTCGACCGCGAGCGTGATGGCTACAGCCTGATGCAACCGGGCGATACGGTGCGTTTTACGGCGGTCGAGCATGCCGAGTTCATCCGGTTGGGCGGCGATGATACGCCGCTGGAGGTCCTGGCATGAGTCATCTGTCGATCGAGGCCAGCACGCGGCTGTGCCTGTTACAGGACCGGGGACGGTTTGGCGTCCGTCATCTGGGCGTGACCCAGGGCGGGGCGTTGGACTGGGTGTCGATGTCCTGGGCCAACCGTCTGTTGGGCAACGCGCTGGATGCGCCGGTGGTGGAGATCGCCCTGGGTGGCTTCGCCGTGGTGGCGCAGGAAAGCTGCTGCCTGGCCCTGGCCGGAGCCGATCTCGGTGCCCAGGTGGAGGGGCAGGCGCTGGCGCCCTGGCGCAGTTTTATCCTTGAAGCCGGCCAGCGGTTGCAATTTACCCAGCCGTTGCTGGGCGCGCGGGCCTATCTGTCGGCTCCCGGCGGTTTTACTGCGCCGAAGGCGCTGGGCAGCAGTGCCTGTGTAGTGCGCGAGGAACTGGGCGGCCTGGATGGCCTGGGACGACCGTTGAGCAAGGGCGACAGCCTGTGTTATTCGGGGACGGTGGTGACATCGGCGGTGGTGCCTGTGGCGCAGATCCCCGATTTTCGGGACAGAGCCGCGTTGCAGGTCGTGCTCGGTGCGCAGATCGGCGAGTTCAGCGGGCAGAGCCTGTTCGATGCTTTCAACACGCCCTGGACCCTCGACAGCCGTGGCGACCGCATGGGCATCCGCCTGCTCGGTGCAGAGCTGAAATACCAGGGGCGGCCGATGATTTCCGAAGGGATCCCGCTGGGCGCGATCCAGGTGCCGCCGGATGGGCAGCCGATCGTGTTGCTCAATGATCGGCAGACCATCGGTGGTTATCCGCGCCTGGGGGCGTTGACGCCGTTGTCGCTGGCGCGGTTGGCACAGTGCCTGCCGGGGAATGAGGTGCGGCTGGTGCCGACGGTGCAGGAGTCGGCGCATCGGCAGCATCTGGAGTTCATGAGCCGGTTTGCCTGAGCCCCAAAAGCTTCGCGGGCAAGCCCGCTCCCACAATGTCCGTGTTGTTCACAAAGCTTATGTGTGTCCCGGAGTTTGTGGGAGAGGGCAATCGACAAGCCCGCTCCGACAGATTTCGAGTACACCACCCAACCTGTGGGAGCGGGCTTGCCCGCGAATAGGCCCTGGAAGGCCACGCATCACTTGGACAGGAACCGCATCCCTTCTTCCAACCCGCGCAAGGTCAACGGATACATCTGGTCCTCGATCAGATCGCGCACGATATTGGTCGAAGCCGTATACCCCCAGGTGTCCTTCGGATACGGGTTGATCCAGATGAGTTTCTTGTACTTCTCCATGAAACGCTGCATCCACAGGTAGCCCGGCTCTTCATTCCAGTGCTCGACGCTGCCGCCGGCCTGGGTGATCTCATAGGGTGCCATCGCCGCATCGCCAATGAAGATCACCTTGTAGTCGGCGCCATACTTGTGCAGCAGGTCCTGGGTCGACGTGCGTTCCGAACCCCGGCGCAGGTTGTTCTTCCACACCGACTCGTAGATGAAATTGTGGAAGTAAAAGTACTCTAGGTGCTTGAACTCGGTCTTGCAGGCCGAGAACAGTTCCTCGCAGATTTTCACGTGGGCATCCATCGAGCCGCCGATATCGAACAGCAGCAACAGCTTGACGGTGTTGCGCCGCTCCGGCCGCATCTGGATATTCAACAGACCGGCATCGCGGGCGGTGTGATCGATGGTCCCATCGATATCCAGTTCTTCCGCTGCGCCCTGGCGAGCGAACTTGCGCAGTCGGCGCAGGGCCACCTTGATGTTGCGTGTGCCCAGCTCGACCTGGTCATCAAGGTTCTTGTACTCGCGCTGGTCCCAGACCTTGACCGCCTTGCCCTGGCGTTTGCCAGCGTCGCCGACGCGGATGCCTTCGGGGTTGAAGCCGCCCGAGCCGAACGGGCTGGTGCCGCCGGTGCCGATCCACTTGTTGCCGCCGGCATGACGTTCCTTCTGTTCTTCCAGGCGTTTCTTGAACTCCTCGATCAGCTTGTCCAGGCCGCCGAGGGACTGGATCTGGGCGCGTTCCTCGTCGCTCAGCGAACGTTCGAATTCCTTGCGCAGCCAGTCTTCGGGGATCAGCGCCTGCAGATGGTCATCGAGCTTTTCCAAGCCGTTGAAATAGGCACCGAAGGCCCGGTCGAACTTGTCGAAATGCCGTTCGTCCTTGACCAGGATCGCCCGCGACAAATAGTAGAACTCGTCCATGTCGGCGAAGGTTACGCGCTGTTTCAGCGCGTTGATCAGGTCGAGCAGCTCACGCACCGACACCGGCACCTTGGCTGCACGCATTTCATTGAACAGGTTGAGCAGCATGGCTATTGCCCTCTCATTGTGAAGAGGCTCTGTTTGAAAGATCGCCGAGCGGCGATCAGGCAAGGCAAAAGCGGGCGAGGAAGCGCAGTTTACGCGTTGTAAATGAGCATCCGAGCCTGCTTTTAACGCAGCCTGATCGACGCGCAGGCAGCTTTCGGACAGGGCCTAGCGGCTGCCTCGGCGGCTCATGAAGGCCAGACGTTCCAGCAACTGCACATCCTGCTCGTTCTTCACCAGGGCCCCGGCCAGCGGTGGAATGGCCTTGGTCGGATCGCGTTCGCGCAGCACCGCTTCGCCGATGTTGTCGGCCATCAGCAACTTCAGCCAATCCACCAGTTCCGAGGTCGACGGTTTTTTCTTCAGGCCCGGCACCTTGCGCACGTCGAAGAACACATCGAGGGCTTCGCTGACCAGGTCCTTCTTGATGTCCGGGTAATGGACATCGACGATTTTCTGCAGGGTTTCGCGATCGGGGAAGGCGATGTAGTGGAAGAAGCAGCGGCGCAGGAAGGCGTCCGGCAGTTCCTTCTCGTTGTTGGAGGTAATGATGATGATCGGGCGTTGCTTGGCCTTGATGGTTTCATCGGTCTCGTAGACGTAGAACTCCATCTTGTCGAGTTCCTGCAACAGGTCATTGGGGAACTCGATATCGGCCTTGTCGATCTCGTCGATCAGCAGGATCACCCGCTCTTCGGATTCGAACGCTTCCCAGAGCTTGCCTTTCTTCAGGTAGTTGCGCACGTCGTGGACCTTGTCCACACCCAGCTGCGAGTCGCGCAGGCGGCTGACCGCGTCGTACTCGTAGAGGCCCTGATGGGCCTTGGTGGTGGACTTGATGTGCCAGGTGATCAGCTTGGTGCCGAAGGACTCGGCCAGTTGTTCGGCGAGCATGGTCTTGCCGGTACCGGGTTCACCTTTGACCAACAGTGGACGCTCCAGGGTAATGGCGGCGTTGACGGCCAGCTTCAGGTCAGCGGTGGCAACGTAGGCCTGGGTGCCTTCGAACTTCATCTGTGCTTCCTCGAACGATAGCGCCGGCCCGGCAGCGGGGCGGCGGGGAAATTCCATGTCCCGACTATAACGCGGTGTCCGGTCGAGTGTGAACGCAGACGGCTTATTCAGTCTCTGAATGGGGCGTCACATCCTGACCTGGTCAGGGCTACTGGCCGGTGGTCGGCTTGGGTTGTTCGTAGCGGGCGTTGAAGGCCTGGATGAAACCGTTGCGCAATATCTGCAAAAAGGCGGCGAACGCGCTGACATCCTGCTGATGCACGCTGCCACTGAGTTCAACGCGGGTGGCGAACTGATTCTTCTGCTGATTTTTCAGCAGGGTCTCGCCGGCTCCGACGATGGCTTCCCAGACCGAGCGCAGCAGGCTCTTGTCCTGGTTCTCGACATCCTGCTGCCAATCGAACACCTCGACATTGTGCAGCAATGGCTTGATATAGCCGGTCAGCTTGCCCTTTTCGGCTTGGGCCTCGATCACCACGTCACCGCTGCCGCCGTTGAAATCGAACTTGCCGTAGGCCGAAGCGAAGTCGTTGACCTTGCGCAACTCGATGCCGGTGGCCCGCAAACGGAATTCGAAATCCTCGAAGTTGCTCAGCGGGTCGAAAGTGGCGGTGGTTTCCAGGGGCGCGTGGCCGAGCAGCAGGGCCTTGCCTTCGAAGCGGGCATCGCGTCGGCCCTTGAGATTGACGACATTGGTCAGGTTGTAGAGGCTGGCATTGACCTCGGTGGCCTGCAGATTGACCGGCGGCGAAGAGTTGAAGTTGCGAAAGCTGATGCGCCCATTGTCGATCCGCACTTCGTTCAGGGTGATCGGCAGCAGTTTGCCCAGTTGCGCGCGCCAGTCGGTGCCCTCACCGGTCTGGGACGCCTGGCGGTTGTTCGCGCCACCATCGACGAAGTTCAGTTCCGGTTCGCTGAACTGCACTTCGGCCACCACTGCGTGATGGTCCCAGAGGGATTTCCAGCTCACCGACAGGTCGATCGATGGGGCCTTGAGGAACGGTACCGGCACCTTGCCGCTAACCTTGACGATTTCCAGACCGTTGATCCGGTAGGCGCCGCGCCAGAGTGCCAGATCGACATCGGTCACCTGGCCACGGTAGTCGCCCATGTCGGCCAGCTTTTCATTCAGATAGTTGCGCACCAGATACGGCAAGGCCAGGTCTACGGCCACCACCAGCAGTACCACGGTTGCGAGGCCCCACAAGGGCCAACGGTAACGACGTTTCATCCCAGATGCTCCGGCAGGCTGTCATAAGCGATGGACCCCCGACAACAGTAGACGTTCGCCATCACTGGACGCCTGCCCGACTGGGACATACCCTTGAAAGCCAATTCACCATCGCCCAAAGGACTCGTCATGAGCCGTATTTTCGCCGACAACGCTCATTCCATCGGTAATACGCCCCTGGTTCAGATCAATCGCATCGCCCCACGCGGCGTGACCATCCTGGCCAAGATCGAAGGGCGCAACCCGGGGTATTCGGTGAAGTGCCGGATCGGTGCGAACATGGTCTGGGAAGCCGAAAGCAGCGGTCGCCTCAAGCCGGGCATGACCATCGTCGAGCCGACGTCCGGCAACACCGGGATCGGCCTGGCCTTTGTCGCCGCTGCCCGTGGCTACAAATTGCTGCTGACCATGCCCGCGTCGATGAGCATCGAGCGGCGCAAGGTGCTCAAGGCCCTGGGCGCCGAACTGGTGCTGACCGAGCCGGCCAAGGGCATGAAAGGCGCCATCGAGAAGGCCAGCGAGATCGCCAACAGCGATCCGGCCCAGTACTTCATGCCGGCGCAGTTCGACAACCCGGCCAACCCGGCGATTCATGAGAAGACCACCGGGCCGGAAATCTGGAATGACACCGACGGTGCGGTTGACGTGCTGGTGGCGGGCGTGGGCACTGGCGGCACCATCAGTGGTGTCTCGCGCTACATCAAGCAGACCCAGGGCAAACCGATCCTTTCGGTGGCGGTGGAGCCGGTGACCTCGCCGGTGATCAGCCAGACCCTGGCCGGCCAGGAGGTCAAACCGTCGCCGCACAAGATCCAGGGTATTGGTGCCGGTTTCGTGCCGAAGAACCTTGACCTGTCGCTGGTCGACCGGGTCGAGCTGGTCACCGATGAGGAATCCAAGGCCATGGCCCTGCGCCTGATGCAGGAGGAGGGTATCCTGTGCGGCATCTCCTGCGGGGCGGCGATGGCCGTGGCCGTGCGTCTGGCGGAGACCCCGGAGATGCAGGGCAAGACTATCGTCGTCGTGCTGCCGGACTCCGGCGAGCGTTATCTGTCGAGCATGTTGTTCAGCGACCTGTTCACCGAGCAGGAAAACCAGCAGTAAGACGCTGGGCAGGTTAAGGCCTGTTGCCCATAGGCCGGTTCCGATTGAGACCGGCCTGTGTGCGATCATGCCTTCACCTGACCTGCATCAGCCCGCATTCAGGCGCTTTATGCTAATTAACTCGGTGTTGCGCAGCACTTGACACCGATTGTTGAGTCGCGCGGGTTTTTCCTGCGGTCGGTAATGTTTATCATGGCCGGCTGCCACGTCTCGTGGATTTTTCCTACCCGGACGTTGCCCATTTTCAAGGAGTGCTGAATGACCTTTTCCTTCGCTGCCAAGGCCGCCGTCTTGCTGCTGTTTGTAGGCAGTACGCTTTACGTGCATCTGCGCGGCAAGGCGCGTTTGCCGGTATTGCGCCAGTTCGTCAACCATTCGGCGCTGTTCGCTCCGTACAACGCCCTGATGTACCTGTTTTCCGCCGTGCCGTCCAAGCCGTACCTGGACCGTAACAAGTTCCCCGAGCTGGATGTGCTCAGGGACAACTGGCAGGTGATCCGCGAGGAAGCCATGCACCTGTTCGACGAGGGTTACATTCGTGCCGCCGAGAAGAACAACGATGCCGGTTTCGGTTCGTTCTTCAAGAAAGGCTGGAAGCGGTTTTACCTGAAATGGTATGACAAGCCGTTGCCGTCGGCCGAAACGCTCTGCCCGAAAACCGTCGCGCTGGTCAGCAGCATCCCCAACGTCAAGGGCGCGATGTTCGCCTTGTTGCCCGGTGGCAGCCACCTGAACCCGCACCGCGATCCGTTCGCCGGTTCGCTGCGTTATCATCTGGGGTTGTCGACGCCGAACTCCGACGACTGCCGGATCTTCGTCGATGGTCAGGTCTACGCCTGGCGCGACGGTGAAGACGTGATGTTCGACGAGACGTATGTGCACTGGGTCAAGAACGAAACCGAGCAGACCCGGGTCATCCTGTTCTGCGACGTCGAGCGGCCATTGAGCAACCGCCTGATGACCTCGATCAACCGCTCGGTCAGTGCCTTCCTCGGGCGTGCCACCGCGCCACAGAACGTCGATGAAGAGCGTGTCGGCGGGATCAACCAGGCCTATGCCTGGAGCAAACGCTTCAGTGACAGCTTCAGCGGCGTGGTCAAACAGTGGAAGCGCAAGCATCCCAAGGCCTACCGCGTGATGCGTCCGGTGCTGGCGGTATTGGTCGCCTGGGCCTTGGGCTACTGGTTGTTCGGCTGACCTGTTGCAATGGGTATCGAGCGCTGGTTATAGTCAGCGCTCGGTGCGTCCCATGATTCACCGTCGTTCCCCCTTCAAAGAAGATCTGCAGATGCCGGCTTCCTCCTTCAACACGGTCGTCGTTCCAGCGCTCAACGCTGGCGTAGTGCCGTGCGGCAGCCAGCAACCCGTGCAGATCAGTCATTACCCACCACCTGTCAGTAGCACGCCGGTGTGCGCCGTCGTATCGCCGCCAGGCGTCGTTGGCATTCGGGGCTGATCAGCAAGCGTTGCTGTTCTCCTGCCTGCCCGCCTGAAAAAACTACTGAATCTTCAGCTTCACCGCTGAGTTGGCATTTGCCTGAATCACAGGTGGTATCCATGTTGGTCATTTCAAAGCAATCCGCGACTGCGGCGGCTTCGACGAGTCTGTTCGTGCTGCTCTGGAGCAGCGGGGCGATCTTCTCCAAGTGGGGCCTGGCCCATGCCTCGCCGTTCGCCTTTCTGCTGGTGCGTTTTTCCATAGCCCTGCTGGGCTTGCTGTTGCTGGTACCGTTGCTCAAGTTGAAGCTGCCCAGAAGCGGCAAGCCGCTGCGCCATGCCGTGGCGACGGGGCTGGTGTTGCTCGGCGCCTACCAGATCTTCTATCTGTTGGCGCTGGACCTGAAGGTCACGCCGGGTGTCATGGCGACGATCATGGGCGTGCAGCCGATCCTCACGGCGGTACTGATGGAGCGCCAGCGCTCCTGGAGCCGGATGTTCGGCCTGGGGCTGGGCCTGGTCGGGCTGATCCTGGTGGTCTACCAGGGCATCGGCCTGGCGGGCATGTCGCTGGCCGGGATGTTCTTCGGCCTGCTGGCGCTGGCGAGCATGACCTTCGGCTCGATCATGCAGAAACGCATCACCGACAATCCCCTGGGCACGCTGCCGGTGCAGTACCTGGCCGGGTTGCTGTTGTGCGGGGTATTCGTGCCGTTCCAGCCGTTTCATGTCGAAACCAATAGTGGCTTCATCATTCCGGCGCTGTGGATGGGGCTGGTGGTGTCGGTGCTGGCCACGTTGTTGTTGTACCGGCTGATTGCCCGGGGCAACCTGGTGAATGTCACCAGCCTGTTCTACCTGGTGCCGGCGGTAACGGCGATCATGGATTACCTGGTCTTTGGTAATCGATTGGCGTGGTTGAGCATGCTGGGTATGGGGCTGATTATCGTCGGCCTGGTGTTTGTGTTCCGCAAGGCAGCTTAAGGCGTCTGTTCCGGCCCATTCGCGGGCAAGCCACGCTCCTGCAGGTCCACAAATCCGGTGGACGACGCCATCCTGTAGGAGCAGGCGGTGCGGCGATCCGACTTGCCCGCGAAGGGGCCATTGAGTCTCTACAAGGCTACCGGCCTGCCACGGCGCTGGCCTTGACCACTGCTGGCTTCAGCACCAGCCACAACGCCAGCGCAATCAACACCCCGCCATACAGATGCGCCATCGACAGCGGTTCATCGAGCAGCAACGCCCCCCACAACACCCCGAACGCCGGGATCATGAAGGTCACGGTCATCGATCTGACCGGCCCGATGTTACTGAGCAGCTTGAAGTACATGATGTAGGCGAATGCGGTGCAAATCAGACCCAGGCCGAGCAACGCGCCCCAGACTTCCAGGCCGCCCCAGCTGGCTGGCGGCTGGGCGATGGCGCTTACGCCAAAGAACGGCAGGATCACCAGCGTCGCGCCGAACATGCTGCCCATGGCCGACAGCCGCGGGTCTAGCCCACCCTGGTGATCGAGCCAGCGCCGGGTGAGGAATCCGGCGAACCCATAGCTGGTGGTGGCCAACAGGCAGGCACTCGCGCCGATCAACAGGTCGAGGTTGAACGTGACCGGGCCGGCACGGGTCAGTACCGCGACGCCGAACAACCCGAGGAAAATTCCCAGCAGCTTGTTCAGGCTGAGCCTTTCGTGAAAGAACAGGCCGCCGATCAGCACGCCCATCAACGGTGTGGTCGCGTTGAAAATCGACGAATAGCCAGCCGGCAGCACTTTGGCCGCTACCGAGTAAAGCGTTGCCGGCAGCCCCGAGTTGATCACCCCGAGCAGCAGGCAGACCTTGAACTTGCCCTTGAAGTCCCATTTGACCCGCATCAGCGCCAGGATCGCCAGCAAGCCGACGGCGGCGATCGACACACGAAAAAACGCGGTGGGAAACGCACCCAGCACAGGAGCAATGATGCGCATGAACAGGAAGCTGGCGCCCCAGATGGCGGCCAGGCTGAACATGCGCACAATATCGACGGGATTCACGGTGGGGCATCCTTGGCAGGGTAGGGCGAGCCAGTGTGTCGGGATGTTATCGCCAGGGCAAGGTTGCACAACAGGAGGACTGGCTTCTAAGCTCAACGGGCTTGCGCTCAGAATAACTATCGAAAAATCCCGCAGAGGTTTGACTATGCCGCAGCAATGGCCGGCCGCCGATATCGCCCGCACCATCCTGGATGGCTTCGATAACTATCGCGAGCATTTTCGCCAGATCACCGATGGTGCCCGGGCCCGCTTCGAAGGTGCGCGCTGGCAGGACGCGCAGGCAGCGTCTGCCGCACGGATCAATCTCTACGAGGAGAAGGTTGCAGAGGTCAACGCCCGTCTGCGGGCCGGGTTCGAGGCCGACGCGTTGCTCGACGTCGGTATCTGGCCGCTGGTGAAAAGCGCCTATATCAGCCTGATCGACCTGCGTTTCGACGATGAACTGGCGGAAACCTGGTACAACTCGGCCTTCTGCAGCCTGTTCAGCCACGATCTGATCAGCGACGGCTGCATGTTTATCCACACCACCCGGCCATCATTGCGCCGGTCACGGACGGCACAGACCCGGATCTATCGCCCGCAAGGCGAACTGGCGGGCATGCTCGAACAGATCTTCACCGACTATAGTTTCAGCGAAGACTACGCCGACCTGCCTGGCGATCTGCAGCGGCTCGATATGCAACTGCGCGAAAACCTGCCCGATTGGGTGTGCAAGGACCCGGAACTCAGCGTCGAGCTGTTTTCCTCGGTGCTCTATCGCAACAAGGGTGCCTATCTGGTGGGCCGCATCTATACCCACGAAGAGCAGTGGCCGTTGGTGATTCCGCTGCTGCACCGTGAGGGCCGCGGTATTCGCATCGATGCGTTGATCACCGATGAAGCCGAAGTTTCGATCATCTTCTCTTTCACCCGCTCCTATTTCATGGTCGATGTGCCGGTGCCGGGAGAGTTCGTCGGCTTTCTCAAGCGCATTCTGCCGGGCAAGCACGTGGCCGAGTTGTACACCTCGATCGGTTTCTACAAGCACGGCAAGTCGGAGTTCTACCGGGCCTTGATCGATCACCTGGCCAGTACCGACGACCGTTTCATCATGGCGCCCGGGGTGCGCGGGATGGTCATGAGTGTGTTCACGCTGCCGGGCTTCAACACGGTGTTCAAGATCATCAAGGACCGCTTCTCACCCTCGAAGAACGTCGACCGGGCCACGGTGATCGAGAAGTATCGTCTGGTGAAAAGCGTCGACCGGGTCGGGCGCATGGCTGATACCCAGGAGTTCGCCGACTTCCGCTTTCCCCTGGGCAAGTTCGATCCGGCGTGCCTTGAGGAACTGCTGGAGGTGGCGCCGTCCACCGTGCAGGTCGAAGGCGAAACGGTGCTGATCCGCCACTGCTGGACCGAACGGCGGATGACGCCACTCAACCTGTACCTGGAAAACGCCAACGCAGCCCAGGTGCGCGAAGCCCTGGACGACTACGGCCTGGCGATCAAGCAATTGGCGGCGGCGAATATCTTCCCCGGTGACATGCTGCTGAAAAACTTCGGTGTCACCCGTCATGGTCGGGTGGTGTTCTATGACTATGACGAAATCTGCTTCCTGACCGAAGCCAACTTCCGGCATATCCCGCCGCCGCGGACCCCGGAGGACGAAATGGCCTCCGAGCCCTGGTACTCCATCGGACCGCTGGATGTGTTCCCCGAGGAGTTCCCGCCATTTCTGTTTGCTGACCGCGAGCAGCGCCGGCTGTTCGACCAGTTGCATGGCGAACTGTACGACGCTGATTACTGGAAGGGGCTGCAGGAGGCGATTCGCGCGGGCAAGGTCATCGATGTGTTTCCGTATCGGCGCAAGGGGCTGGAAAAAGAATAGTGTGATGTTTACTGGATGGATTGAAATTTTTCTCCATTTTTAAGTGCCTGTGGGCGCTATAAAATATCGTTTTGGGATAGGTGAGTAACCTCGGAGGCGCAGAGGGTGAAGACTTATAGAGGTTTTTTGAAATATCTGTGATAATTTGAGGATATTTGAAAGTTGGGGTAGGTATGAAAATTGAATCGATTCGCCTTAAGAACTTTAAAGTTTTCAGAGATGTTCATTTGCAGGATATTCCCCCGTTTTTGATTGTTGTTGGAGCAAATGGTGCTGGTAAAACTTCATTGTTTGATGTTTTTGGTTTTTTACATGATTGCCTCAAGGGTAATGTTCGTCAAGCTCTAGATAGTCGTGGTCGTTTTCGTGAGGTTCTTAGCAGGGAAAGTGATGGTGATACCATATTGATCGAAATTCAGTATCGGATGCCTATTGCTGGTGTTAATCGTCTTGTTACATATTCTTTGGAGATTGGTGAGCGCAACAATGTTCCTTATGTTAAGCGAGAAATACTGCGCTATAAACGTGGGCGATATGGAAGTCCCTATAGGTTTTTAGATTTTGAGAATGGTCAAGGTTTTGCTATTACGAATGAGGAGGAATTTAAGCGGTCTGATGATGAGCTGGATCGAGAATACCAGTCTGTTGCGTCCGATACCCTGGCGATTAAAGGGTTGGGGCAGTTTGAGAGGTTCAAGGCAGCGAATGCGTTTCGCCAGTTGATCGAGCAATGGCATGTATCAGATTTTCATATAAACTCTGCTCGAGGAAGAAAAGAGCCTTCAGGTGATTCTGAACATCTTTCAGAGTCAGGGGATAACCTCCCTTTAGTTGCTCGTTATATGTATGAGCAGCACCCTGATCAGTTTAAGAAAATCCTTGAGACGATGGCGAGGCGGGTTCCTGGTGTGAGAGGTATTGAACCAAGGCTTATGGATGATGGCTATTTGACTTTGCGTTTTCAAGATGGCTCATTTAAAACGCCATTTTTGGATAGATATGTTTCGGATGGGACCATAAAAATGTTTGCTTATATGGTTCTTTTACATGACCCCGCTCCGCATCCCCTCCTATGTGTTGAAGAGCCGGAAAATCAGCTATACCCGACTCTTATGGAGGAGCTAGCAGAGGAATTTCGAGGTTATGCTCTGCGGGGGGGGCAGGTTTTAGTATCTACACATTCTCCAGATTTCTTAAATGCAGCAGAGTTGGATGAAGTTTGTTGGTTGGTTAAGCGTGATGGGGGGACAGAAGTTCGACGTGCTAAAGATGATCCTCAGATCTGTGCTTATATGGCTCAAGGTGATCAGCTTGGATATTTGTGGAAGCAGGGTTTTTTTGAAGGGGCTGATCCGCAATGAGGCGAGAGTTAGTTTTTCTGTTGGAGGAAAGGTCTGCTAAGGTAATGCTTGAGAGTTTTTTGCCGCGAGTGCTTGATGAGAGAATAGAGTTTAAGCTTATTGCTTTCGAAGGAAAGCAGGATCTTGAGAAAAGAATGACAATGCGTATGCAGGCTTACTTGAATCCTGAAGCTAGATTCATAGTTGTGCGCGACCAAGATAGTGCCCCTGACTGTAAGGTTCTTAAGTCGAAATTGCTTGAGAAGTGCAATGCATCAGGTAAAGGGAGGCATAGCTTGGTTCGTATTGCATGTCGTGAGTTGGAAGCTTTTTATCTGGCTGACCTCTTGGCCGTTGAAAATGCGCTTGACATAAAGGGGCTGAGCGCTAAACAGAGAGGGGCAAAATTTCGGAGTCCGGATTACCTCGTCTCCCCCAGTCATGAGTTAAAGACTATCACTGGACAGCGGTATGAGAAAATTAGTGGGTCGCGAGAAATAGGTCGTTACCTAAGTGTAGAGGGGGATCGCTCTGATAGTTTTCGTAACCTGGTGGAGGGTATCAAGAGGCTAGAGCAGGAGCTGCTTTCGCTGTGAGTTTTGTAGGGGGATTTTTAATGCATTGGTTTTATCAGCCAGTTGCATGCGATAATGCAAGTTCACTTGCATTGTTAAAAAGTACCTTGCGCACCCGATGACCGACGAATCGCCCGCTATCGACCAACTGCTGAAAAACCTCGACCTTGCCATGATCGCCGACCGCCACCGCCTGCGGCGGCAACTGCTTGAACTGCGCAAGAAACCCGATGAGGCCAAGCTGGCCCAATGGGTCGAGAGAATGCAGGCCTCCTGTGCCCTGGTCACGGCGCGGCGCCAGAGTGTGCCGACGATTCGCTATGACGACAGCCTGCCCATCGCCGCCAAGCGCGACGAGATCAAGGCGGCGCTGCTCAAGCACCAGGTGCTGGTCATCGCCGGTGAGACCGGTTCGGGCAAGACCACCCAGTTGCCGAAGATCTGCCTGGAAATCGGTCGCGGTCAGCATGGCCTGATCGGCCACACCCAGCCCCGTCGGATCGCCGCCCGCAGCGTGGCGAGCCGGGTCGCCGAGGAGCTGGCGACGCCGCTGGGCAGTCTGGTCGGCTACCAGGTGCGTTTCGAGGACCAGAGCGATTCCAATACCCTGGTCAAACTGATGACCGACGGTATTCTGCTGGCCGAAACCCAGAACGACCGCTACCTCGAACGCTACGATACGATCATCGTCGACGAAGCCCACGAACGCAGCCTGAACATCGATTTCCTGCTCGGCTACCTCAAGACCCTGCTGCCGCGCCGTCCCGACCTGAAAGTGATCATCACCTCGGCGACCATTGATCTGGAGCGTTTCTCCAAGCACTTCAACGATGCGCCGATCGTCGAGGTTTCGGGCCGGACCTTCCCGGTGGAAACCTGGTACCGGCCGATGACTTCCGAGCAGGACGAGGAGGGCAACCGGGTCGAGGATGACCTGACCGTCGACCAGGCGATTCTGGCCACCCTCGACGAGATCGCCGCCCATGAACGCAGCGAGCGCAAGAGCCCGGGCGATGTGCTGGTGTTCCTGCCGGGTGAGCGCGAAATTCGCGATGCCGCCGAAATGCTGCGCAAGGCCCAGCTCAAGCACACCGAAATCCTTCCTTTATATGCGCGGTTGTCACCGGCCGAGCAGCAGCGGATCTTCCAGTCCCATCCGGGGCGGCGTGTCGTCCTGGCGACCAACGTCGCGGAAACCTCGCTGACGGTTCCGGGTATTCGGTATGTGATCGACAGCGGCACCGCCCGCATCAGTCGCTACAGCTACCGCGCCAAGGTCCAGCGCCTGCCCATCGAGGCGATCTCCCAGGCCAGCGCCAATCAGCGCAAGGGCCGCTGTGGGCGGGTTGAACCGGGGATCTGCGTGCGCCTGTACAGCGAAGAGGATTTCAACGGTCGGCCAGCCTTCACCGATCCGGAGATTCTGCGCACCAACCTGGCGGCGGTGATCCTGCAGATGCTTCACCTGCGTCTGGGCGAAATCACCGCGTTCCCGTTCATCGAACCACCGGATGGCAAGGCCATCAGCGATGGTTTCAACCTGCTGCAGGAGTTGTCGGCGGTCACCCGCGAGAACCAGCTGACTCCGCTCGGCCGTCAGTTGGCCCGTCTGCCGGTGGACCCGCGCATGGGCCGCATGCTGCTCGAAGCGGCCAAGCTCGGCAGTCTGCAGGAAGTGCTGATCGTCGCCAGTGCCATGTCGGTGCAGGATCCGCGCGAGCGGCCGCCCGAGCGTCAGCAGGCCGCCGACCAGGCTCATGCGCAGTGGAAGGACGCCGATTCGGACTTCGCCGGGCTGATCAATGTCTGGCGCGGTTTCGAGGAGCAGCGCCAGGCCCTCGGTGCGAGTGCCTTGCGCAACTGGTGCCGAAAAAACTTTCTCAACTACCTGCGCCTGCGCGAGTGGCGCGATTCCCATCGCCAACTCGGGCTGATCTGCCGTGACCTGCAGTTGAGCCTCAACAAGGAGCCGGCCGACTATCCCAAGCTGCACAAGGCGGTGCTGTCTGGCCTGCTCAGCCAGATCGGGCAGAAGACCGAGGACGGCGACTACCTCGGCGCGCGTCAGCGACGTTTCTGGGTCCACCCGTCTTCGGGCCTGGGCCGCAAGCGCCCGCAATGGCTGATGACGGCCGAACTGGTGGAAACCACCAAGCTCTATGCGCGGATGGTCGCCAAGATCGAGCCGGACTGGATCGAGCCGCTGGCCGGACACCTGATCAAGAAGAACCACTTTGAACCCCATTGGGAGAAGAAGCGCGGCCAGGTGGTGGCTTTCGAACAGATCACCCTGTTTGGCCTGATCGTGGTGGGCCGGCGTCCGGTGCATTTCGGCCCGGTCGATCCGCTGGTGTCCCGTGAGCTGTTCATCCGTGAGGCGCTGGTGCGTGGCGAGATCCAGTCCAAGGCCAAGTGCCTGGACGCCAACACCCGCCTGCTCGAACAGCTCGACGAGCTCGAGGCCAAGGCCCGTCGACGCGATATCCTCGCCGACGAGGAAACCCTGTTCGCCTTCTACGACGCGCGCCTGCCGGCGGAGATCCATCAGACTGCGACGTTCGACAGCTGGTACCGTGTCCACAGCCAGAAAGACCCGCAACTGCTGATCATGCGTGAGGAAGATGTGCTGGCCCGCGAGGCCAGTGAAGTCACCGCCGCGCAGTACCCGGATACCCTGCATCTGGGCGACCTGACTCTGGCCTTGAGTTATCACTTCGAACCCAACCATCCCCGTGATGGCGTGACCTTGCGCGTGCCGGCGCCGCTGTTGCCGGTGCTGCCCGTCGAGCGCCTGGAGTGGTTGGTGCCCGGTCTGATCGAGGCCAAGTGCATTGCCCTGGTGCGTAACCTGCCCAAGGCCCTGCGCAAGAACTTTGTTCCGGTGCCGGACTTCGTCAAGGCGGCGCTGCAACGCATGGTGTTCGCCGAGGGCTCGCTACCCCAGGCGTTGGGCCGCGAACTGTTGCGCATGACCGGGGCGCGGGTCAGCGACGAGGCCTGGGCCGAGTCGGCGCAGCAGGTGGAAAACCATCTGAAGATGAACCTCGAAGTGGTCGATGCCCAGGGCAAGTTCCTGGGCGAAGGTCGCGATCTGGCTGAACTGACCGCACGCTTCGCCCAGGCCAGCCAGGCTGCCTTGGCCGTGCCGCAGACCGCGAAGAGCCAGCAGCCGGTGGAAGCCAAGGGCTTTGCCGCTGTCGCCGAAACCACCCAGCAGAAGATTGCCGGTCTGTCGATGACGGTTTACCCGGCGCTGGTGGAAGAGGGCGGCACGGTCAAGGAAAGCCGTTTCTCCACGCCGGCCGAGGCCGAGTACCAGCACCGTCGGGCGTTGCAGCGACTGTTGTTGCAACAGTTGGCCGAGTCGGCGAAGTTCCTGCGTGGCAAGTTGCCGGGCCTGACCGAACTGGGCCTGCTCTACCGCGAGCTGGGGCGTATCGAGGCGCTGGTGGAGGATATCCTGCTGGCCAGCCTCGACAGTTGCATCCTTGAGGGCGAAGACCCGCTGCCCCGCGATGGTGCCGGCCTGGCCTCCCTGGCCGAGCGCAAGCGTGGCAGTTGGACCGAGCATGCCGAACGTCTGGCACGCCTGACCCTGGAGATCCTCAAGCTCTGGCACGGCCTGCAGAAGCGCTTCAAGGGCAAGATCGACCTGGCCCAGGCGGTGGCGCTCAATGATATCAAGCAGCAGTTGAGCCAGCTGGTCTACTCAGGCTTCGTTCGGGAAACACCCGGGCTCTGGCTGAAGGAACTGCCGCGCTATCTCAAGGCGATCGAGTTGCGCCTGGAGAAACTGCCGGCCCAGGTGCAGAAGGATCGGGTCTGGAGTAGCGAACTGGGCGGTTTGTGGAGCCAGTACCAGACCCGTGCGGCCAAGCATGCACAGGAAGGCAAGCGCGACCCGCAACTGGAACTGTACCGCTGGTGGCTGGAGGAATACCGGGTGTCGCTGTTCGCCCAGCAGTTGGGGACCAGGGCACCGATCTCCGACAAGCGCCTGAGCAAGCAATGGAGCCAGGTCGAGGGCTAGCCGGACGGATAGCCCATTGATCTTCACAATGGGCCAAACCCCCGTGTTTATGGCACACTTCGCCGATACCAATACCCGGTTCAGTGAGTGAGCCGGAAGAAAAACACATGGAGTCATCCCCGTTGCCAGGGGGTGGCCTTTTTACATGTTGGTACGAGTGTACCAATGCCTTCTGCCTGAACAGAATATAGAGGAACGACCGTGCATAACGTCGTCATCAGCGGCACCGGCCTGTACACCCCGGCCAACAGCATTTCCAACGAAGAGCTGGTGCATTCTTTCAATACCTATGTACAGCTGTTCAATGACGAAAATGCGGCCGCTATCGAACGCGGTGAGGTTCAGGCCTTGACCGAGTCCAGCGCCGCCTTCATCGAAAAAGCTTCAGGTATCAAGAGCCGCTTCGTCATGGACAAGGACGGCATTCTCGACCCTCGGCGCATGAAGCCGCGTTTGCCCGAGCGCAGCAATGACGAATGGTCGATTCTTTGCGAGATGGCCACTGCCGCTGCCGAGCAGGCGCTGCAACGTGCCTGCAAGACCGCTGCGGATATCGATGGGGTGATCGTCGCCTGCTCCAACCTGCAACGGCCTTACCCGGCGGTGGCGATCGAGGTCCAGCAAGCCTTGGGCATCCAGGGCTTCGGCTTCGACATGAACGTCGCCTGTTCCTCGGCGACCTTCGGTATTCAGAACGCCTGCAACAGTGTGCAATTGGGTCAGGCCCGGGCGATCCTGATGGTCAACCCGGAAATCTGCACCGGTCACCTGAACTTCCGCGACCGCGACAGCCACTTCATCTTCGGCGATGCGGCAACGGCCGTGATCATCGAGCGGGCGGATCTGGCGACGTCGGCCTACCAGTTCGACATCGTCAGCACCAAGCTGCTGACTCAGTTTTCCAACAACATCCGCAACAACTTCGGCTTCCTCAACCGTGCCGGGGAAGAGGGGATCGATGCTCGTGACAAGCTGTTCGTCCAGGAAGGGCGCAAGGTGTTCCGCGATGTCTGCCCGATGGTCGCGGAACTGATCAGCACGCACTTGCAGGAAAACCAGCTGAACGTTGGTGACGTGAAGCGCTTCTGGCTGCACCAGGCCAACCTCAGCATGAACCAGCTGATCGTCAGGAAGCTGCTGGGCCGCGAGGCCACGGAAGAAGAAGCACCGGTGATTCTCGACAGCTACGCCAACACCAGTTCGGCCGGTTCCGTGATTTCGTTCCACAAGAACCAGGACGACCTGGCGGCCGGTTCCCTGGCGGTGCTCAGTTCGTTTGGCGCAGGCTATTCGATTGGCAGTGTGATCCTGCGCAAGCGTTGATCGCGCGTTTCCTGCGCTGCGGCGTGGGGAAAAAGACAGCGCCACAATAATTTCAAAAAGCCACTACCGAAAGCGCAAAGCCTCCTAGACCAGGGCTTTGCGCTTTTTTCTTCGCCTTCTAAAAAGTTCCGCTGTCATAAAAGCTTTATATATCGGCAACGGTCCTGAAATAAGCCCACGCCAAGATTCCCTCCCAACAAAGCGGGTCAGTCTCCGGCAACAGCCGTGCCCCCGCACGATGACAACGGACGTCGCCAAAAGACCCGAAGCGTTTGAATCCAGAGGAGCGAAACAATGAACAAGTGCACCTTGGCCCTTGCAGTGGCCGTAGGCGTTTTGTCCCAACAGGCATTTGCCGAAGGCCAGGCTGACGCCAAAGGCTTTATCGAAGGTGCTACGTCGACCCTGGGTCTGCGTAACTTCTACATCAACACCGATAACCGCAGCGGCAAACCGGCCCAGAGCCTGGTTTCGGAATGGGGCCAGGGCTTCGACCTGCGTTTCAACTCCGGTTACACCCAAGGCACCGTCGGTTTCGGTCTGGATGCCATCGCTCTGGAAGGTATCCGTCTGGATTCCGGTCGTGGCACCAACGGCGCCACCACCACTTCCTACGGCACCACCATGTTCCCGGCTGAGGCCACCAGCGGCAACAACGCCAAGGCGGCCAGCAATTTCGGCAGCCTGGGCTTGACCGGCAAGGTCCGTGTTTCGCAGACCGAGCTGAAGATCGGTACCCTGATGCCGAACAACCCGGTCATCAAGTACAACGACGGTCGCCTGCTGCCTCAGACCTTCACCGGTGGCGAGCTGAAGTCCAATGAAATCAAGGACCTGACCCTGACCGCCGGCCAGGTGGAATCGGCCAAGGGCCGTAACTCCAGCAACGACGAAGACCTGTCCCTCGCCGGTGCCAACAGCCCGACTTCGAGCGGCCGTCGCAGCAACAAGTTCTACTACGGTGGTGCCGACTACAAGATCACCAAGGATCTGACCGCTTCGTACTACTACGGTGAGCTGAAGGACTTCTACTCGCAGAACTTCCTGGGTCTGGTGCACAACTGGGCAATCGGTCCAGGCGTTCTGAAGAGTGATCTGCGCTACTACCGCAGCCGTGACAACGGTGCGAACGGTGACACCAGCGCCTACTTCACCACTGGCTTTTACGACGGTAGCACTCCAGCGACCACCAAGGGCAAGGTCGATAACGATCTGTACAGCTACCTGGCGCTGTACTCGGTCGAAGGCCACACCTTCGGCGCTGGCTACCAGTACACCAAGGGCGACAGCGACTTCCCTTGGCTGAACCAGGGTGACGGCTCGTCCAACAGCACCATCACCGACATGCAAATCCAGAAGTTCGCCCGTGCCGGCGAGCGTACCTGGCAGGCTCGCTACGCCTATGACTTCGCCAAGGTTGGCGTACCTGGCCTGACCGCTGGCGTGATCTACCTGCACGGCGACAACATCCAGAACGCTGCTGGCGACCAGAGCGAGTGGGAACGCGACATCAGCTTGGCTTACGTGATTCCGCAAGGCACCTTCAAGAACCTGGGCTTTGCCTGGAAGAACGCCATGTGGCGCACCAGCTCTGCGGTGGCTTCCAGCAACCAGGACGAAAACCGCCTGATCGTCAGCTACACGATTCCACTGCTGTAAGCGCTTTTCTGTAGGCTCTTTTCACTTCACGCCCTGCTTGGCGCAATGCCAGCGGGGCGTTTTTTTGCCTGCAAAATCACCCCATGATCCACCTTGTCCAATCGTTCGGGAATCACCTCGGTGATGACTGCCCGAACCTGTGACGCCATGGTGTTCCCGCGCTCGTTCCCCGTCCAATGAAATAGTTTTTAATCTCCTCGCCCTGCGCGATACTGCCCCGGCGAATGCACCTGCCCTGGGGATATCGATGCCGCTACAACGCCTGCAAAACCTTTCCGAGATCGCGCCCGCGGATTGGGATGCGCTGGTGCCACCGGGGCAGCCGTTTCTGCGCCACGCTTTCCTCAGCGCCCTGGAAGACAGCGGCAGCCTCGGCGAGCGTTCCGGTTGGCAGCCCGAGCACCTGTTGCACATCGAACAAGGCCGATTGATCGCCGCGCTGCCCAGCTATCGCAAATGGCATTCCTATGGTGAGTATGTGTTCGATCACGGTTGGGCCGATGCCTGTCAGCGCGCCGGTATCGCCTACTACCCCAAGCTGCTGACCGCCGTGCCGTTCAGTCCGGTCGGTGGGCCGCGCCTGCTGGCTGCCAGCGTCGAGGACGGATTCGAGTTGCTGGCGGCGCTGCCGGGCTATCTGGAGATCGAAGAGCTGTCCAGCGCCCACATCAACTTCACCGACGCCCTGGCCGATGCCGCCCTGGCCGAACAGCCGGGTTGGCTGCAGCGCCTGGGTTGCCAGTATCACTGGCAGAATCGCGACTACCGTGACTTCCAGGATTTCCTCGAGGCCTTGAGTTCACGCAAGCGCAAGCAGATGCGCAAGGAGCGCGAGCAGGTGGCTGCCCAGGGCTTCGAGTTCGAGTGGCTTGAAGGCGGGGCTCTGAGCGAAGCGCAATGGGACTTTGTCTACGCCTGCTATGCCAACACCTACGCGGTACGCCGCCAGACTCCGTACCTGACGCGGACGTTCTTCAGCCTGCTGGCCGAACGTATGCCGCAGGCTATCCGGGTGGTCATGGCGTACCAGGGAGGGCGGCCGGTGGCGATGGCTTTCAGCCTGATCGGGGGCGACAGCTTGTATGGTCGGTACTGGGGCTGCCTGGCCGAGTTCGACCGCCTGCACTTCGAAACCTGTTTCTACCAGGGCATGGACTACGCCATCGCCCATGGCCTGCAACGCTTCGATGCCGGTGCCCAGGGCGAGCACAAGCTGATTCGCGGCTTCGAGCCGGTGATCACCCATTCCTGGCACTACCTGCGCCACCCTGGCCTCAAGGCAGCGGTAGCGGATTTCCTGGAGCGGGAACGGGTCGGCATCCTGGAGTATGCCGAAGAGGCGAGGGCGGCGCTGCCTTACCGGCAGGCCTGAGGTTTCCTGGGCGGATAGCGTGTTGTGGCGAGCAGGCCCGCTCGCCACAATAGCCATGTTCACCACTCAGGCCCCTGGGCTCACGCTTTCAGCAAATACCGGTACTCAGTCGATACCGACGAAGCCACCGGTCTGGTGCTGCCACAACCGCGCATACAGCCCGCCACGCGCCAACAGTTCGGCATGGCTGCCGGTTTCGGCGATCCGGCCATGCTCCAGTACCACCAGGCGATCCATACGGGCAATGGTCGAGAGGCGGTGGGCAATGGCGATCACCGTCTTGCCTTGCATCAGGCTCTCCAGGCTCTCCTGGATCGCCGCTTCGACTTCCGAATCCAGAGCCGACGTCGCTTCGTCCATGATCAGAATCGGCGCATTCTTGAGCAGCACCCGGGCAATCGCGATGCGCTGGCGCTGACCACCGGAAAGTTTCACTCCGCGCTCGCCGACGTGTGCATCGAAGCCGGTACGCCCCTCGGCATCCGACAGCAGCGGGATGAATTCGTCGGCGCGGGCCTTGATGACCGCTTCCTGGAGTTGGGCATCGGTCGCATCGGGTTTGCCGTACAGCAGGTTGTCGCGAATCGAACGGTGCAGCAACGACGTGTCCTGGGTAATCATGCCAATGCTTTCGCGCAGGCTTTCCTGGGCAACGTCGGCGATGTTCTGGCCATCCACCAGGATCCGGCCGCCCTGCACGTCATACAGGCGCAGCAGCAGGTTGACCAGGGTCGACTTGCCAGCGCCGGAGGGGCCGATCAGGCCGATCTTCTCGCCCGGGCGAATGGTCAGGTTGAGGTCCGAAATCACCCCGCTGCGCTTGCCATAGTGGAAATCCACCTGCTCGAAACGCACCTCGCCACGGCTGACCGCCAGGCGTGGTGCCTGTTCGCGGTCGGTAACGCTGATGGGCTGGGCGATGGTCTGCAGGCCATCCTGGACCATGCCGATGTTTTCGAAGATGCCGTTGACCACCCACATGATCCAGCCGGACATGTTGACGATGCGGATCACCAGGCCGGTGGTCAGCGCAATCGCACCCACCGAGACCAGCGACTGCGTCCACAGCCACAGCGCCAGTCCGGTGGTGCTGACGATCAGCAGGCCGTTCATGGTGGTGATGGCGACGTCCATGCTGGTGACCACACGCGAGGCCAACTGGGTCTTTTCGGTCTGCTCCACCAGCGCCTCGCGGGCGTACTGCTGCTCGAAATGGGTATGGGCAAACAGCTTCAGGGTAGTGATGTTGGTATAGCCGTCGACGATCCGCCCCATCAGCTTGGAGCGCGCGTCGGAAGACTCCACCGAACGCTGCTTCACCCGTGGCACGAAGTAGTAGAGTGCGCCGCTGTAGCAGGCCAGCCACAGCAGCAACGGAATCATCAGGCGCCAGTCGGCTTCGACGAACAGCACCAGGGCGCTGATCACATAGATCAGCACGTGCCACAGCGCATCGACCGCCTGCACGGCGGAGTCGCGCAACGAGTTGCCGGTTTGCATGATGCGCTGGGCGATGCGCCCGGCGAAGTCGTTCTGGAAGAAATTCAGGCTCTGCTTGAGCACGTAGCTGTGGTTCTGCCAGCGGATCAGGCTGGTCATACCGGGGCTGATGGTCTGGTGCACCAGCAGGTCATGCAGCACGAAGAACAGCGGCCTGAGGATCAGCGCGACCACTGCCATCCACAGCAGCTCACCGCCATGCAGCGCGAAGAACTCGGTATTGGGTGTGACCTGGGCCAGGTCGATGATCCGACTCAGGTAACTGAACTGGGCCACTTCGATCAACGCGGCGAACAGCCCGACGACCAGCAGCGCGGCGAAACTCGGCCAGACCTGGCGCAGGTAATACAGGTAGAAGGGCAGGACCTTGTTCGGCGGTGCGGCTGTGGGAGGTTCGCGGAAGATATCGATCAGTTGTTCGAAGCGACGATAGAGCATGGGGTCTGATGCCCGTCTGCCGGGCTCTCCTTGCAGGTGACGCAGTGCCGGCCGTGGGCATGAGGCCCCGGCCGGCGACCGCCGTTAGTCGATGCGCTTGGCCGACTTGATGAACACCGGGTCCGCCGGCACGTCCGACATCCCGCCTTTGCTGGTGGTCTGCGAGTTGACGATGATATCGACCACGTCCATGCCCTTGACCACCTTGCCGAACACCGCGTAGCCGGCATCGCGGCCCGGGTCGAGGAAGTCGTTGTCCTTGACGTTGATGAAGAACTGGCTGGTGGCCGAGTTCGGGTCCGAGGTGCGGGCCATGGCCAGGGTGCCACGCACGTTGTGCAGGCCGTTGCTGGCTTCGTTCCTGATCGGTTCCTTGGTCGGCTTCTGATTCATCTGCGCAGTGAAACCGCCGCCCTGAACCATGAAGCCCGGAATCACCCGGTGGAAGATCGTGTTGTTGTAGAAGCCGCTGTCGACGTAGGACAGGAAGTTCTTGGTACTGATCGGCGCCTTGACCGGGTCCAGTTCGATTTCGATGCTGCCATTGGTGGTCTCCAGCAGCACGTGCGGGGCCTTGGCCGCCTCGGTGGCGGCCATCAGGTTGGCGGCAAACAGGACGGAGCCGGTGAACAGGGCAATTTTTTTCAGCATGGTTCAGTGATCCTGAGGGATGGTTTCGACTGCGCTCAGAAAATCGAGCAGGGTCCGGTTGAAGACCGTGGGTTGGTCCAATGGGGTAGCGTGACGGGAGTCGGCGATAACCACCAGTCGCGCATCGGGAATAAGTTTGACATAGCTTTGCTTGAGTGAGACCGGCGTGTAGTCGTGGTCGGCACTGACGATCAGGGTTGGACAGGCAATCGCCGACAGTCGTTCCTGCACCCCCCAGCCGACGATGGCGTCAAAGCTGGCGAGATAGGCGCGTTTGTCGTTCCTGGCCCAGCGTTCGGCCATCTTGCGGCGCAGGTCGGCCTGTTCCGGTTTGGGAAACAGCATGGCGCCCAGGGCCTTGCCGATGCTCTTCAGGCTCAGCAGACGTGCCAGGCTCCAACGCTTGGCCCACTGCCAGTAATCGCCAGGGCTGCGCACCTTGACCTCCGGCGCGCTGTTGACCACGCACAGGCTGCGCAGCAGTAGCGGCCGATCGACCGCCAGTTGGAAACCGATCATGCCCCCCATCGACAGGCCGACCAGGTGCGTCGGGCCCAATTGCAGGTGCTCGATCAGCGCGACGATATCGGCGGTGAAGCCGGCGATGCTGTAGCGCTCTCGCGGCTTGTCGGAGCGGCCATGGCCACGCAGGTCGACAACGATCAGCCGATAGTGCTCGGCCAGTACCGGCACCTGCAGTTCCCAGTCCAGGCCACTGGAGCCCAGGCCGTGAACCAGCAGTAGCGGGGTGCCCTGACCATGCTCTTCATAATGCAGCCGGCAACCATCGTGTTCGAAATAGGCCATCGGTCAACGTCCTGTCAGGCTTGCAGCGGGGCGGCGAACGGCGCATCCAGCGGTGCGGTATCGAAGGTACGCAGCAGTTCGACAAGGATCTGCGTGGCCGGCCCCAGGGGTTTGTCCTTGTTCGAGTACAGGTAGAACGTCGGGTGGCGGCTGCCACCCTGGTCCAAGGGTAGTTGCTTGAGCAGGCCTTCGCGGATTTCCCGTTCGATCAGGTGGCGCGGCAGCCAGGCGAAGCCCAGGCCATTGCCGACGAAGCTGGCGGCGGTGGCCAGGCTGCCGACGGTCCAGCGCTGCTCGGCGCCGAGCCAGCCGACATCCCGTGGCTGCTGGCGACCGGAGTCGCGGATCACCACTTGCAGCTGGCTTTCCAGGTCCTGGAAGGTCAATTGCCGTTGCAGGCGATGCAGCGCGTGTTCCGGGTGGGCGACGGCGACGAATTCCACCGTGCTCATTTCGGTTCCGAGGTAGCCGGGAATATTGAAGCCGCTGATGGCCAGGTCGGCAATGCCTTCGAGCAGCACCTCCTCGACCCCGGACAGCACCTCTTCGCGCAGCCGCACCCGGCAACCACGGCTCTGCGGCATGAACGCGGTCAGGGCACGTACCAGCCGGGCGTTGGGGTAGGCTGCGTCGACCACAAGGCGCACCTCGGCCTCCCAACCCTGTTCCATGTGGTGGGCCAGGTCTTCGAGCTGGCTGGCCTGCTTCACCAGTTGCCGCGAGCGCCGCAACAGCACCTCGCCGGCTTCGGTGAGCACCGCCTTGCGCCCATCGATGCGCAACAGCGGCACGCCGAGCTGATCCTGCATGCGGGCCACGGTATAGCTGACGGATGACTGCGAGCGATGCAGGGCTTCGGCCGCCTGGGCGAAGCCACCGTGATCGACCACGGCCTGCAACGTTCGCCATTGATCGAGGGTCACGCGGGGCGCTTTCAAGTTGGGTTCCTCTTGTCCTAAGCTGACGGTCCCTATTGGAGACCGCCGAATGAGAAAGTTCTGTTGTGTGTTGCTCGCCCTGTTGCCGCTCAGCGCCTTTGCCTATCCGATCGATGTCGAGAAACAGCTCAACGGTCTGAGCATCGACTACACGGCCCATGACACCGACCAGGACATCGGCTCCATTCAACTGAGCAACTACGGCAAGACCGACGCGCTGTGCAAGGTGGTGTTCATCAACGGCCCCGAAGCGCCACGGACCCGCCAGGTGGAAGTGTCCGCCGGGAAAACCGTGAACGTCACGGCCAAGTTCAACCGCCAGATCATCCGGCTGCGGATGAACCTGAGCTGCACGGCGAAATGAAGCCACAGGTGCATTAACGTCAGCATGCGCTATCTATGAACAAATTTGTAGATAGGTTGTAGCAGATTTTTCCGCTTTTTAATCGATATAGTCCTGTTTAATCTCTGCTCCATCGACTTAACGCCTTTACCGATGGAGCACTTCCCATGTCCCGCGTACTGATCATCGAAAGCAGCGCCCGCCAGCAGGATTCGATTTCCCGCCAACTGACCCAGCAATTCATCAGCCAGTGGAAAGCCGCGCACCCCGCTGACGAAATCACCGTGCGTGACCTGGCGAAGAGCCCGGTGCCCCACCTGGACATCAACCTGCTGGGCGGCTGGATGAAGCCGCAAGAACAGCGCAGCGAGATCGAACAGGCGTCCCTGGAACGTTCCAATGAACTGACCGACGAGTTGCTGGCTGCGGATGTGCTGGTACTGGCCGCGCCGATGTACAACTTCGCCATCCCGAGCACGCTCAAGGCCTGGCTGGACCACGTATTGCGTGCCGGCGTGACCTTCAAGTACACCGACACCGGCCCGCAGGGTCTGCTCACCGGCAAGCAAGCCTACGTCCTGACCGCCCGTGGCGGGCTGTATGCCGGTGGCACCCAGGATCACCAGGAACCCTACCTGCGCCAGGTGCTGGCCTTCATCGGCATCCATGACGTGAACTTCATCCATGCCGAAGGCCTGAACATGGGTGGCGACTTCCATGAGAAGGGTCTGAACCAGGCAAAAGCCCGTCTGGCCCAGATTGCCTGAGGTCTTAATCTTCAGCTAATCGCGAAGTGATCAACTGTTTGCAAGTTACTCAAACAGCCCCTTCATGTTGTTTGCGCATCGAACCTCCCTTTGCACTCGTTGCTCCTGAGTGCATGCAACCCGATCCGGCCCTTGCGCCCGATCGGGTTTTTTTTCGTCCCGGATTCCTTGTGCGGCAGAAAGCCGTTAAGGTCGCCGCGATTCTTTTTATGCAAAATTCCTGATTCCCCCTGGGTTGACACCACTCCTACAGAGGTAGTGTTTGGCCACAACATCTACGAGGCCTTATGGGTTACCTGCTTTTCGTTACGCTGATCCAGGCGTTTTCCTTCAGCCTGATTGGCGAGTATCTGGCCGGTCACGTCGACAGCTACTTTGCCGTACTGGTGCGGGTGTTGCTGGCCGGGCTGGTCTTTATCCCGCTGACCCGCTGGCGTCAGGTGGAACCGGCGTTCATGCGCGGCATGCTACTGATCGGCGCCTTGCAGTTTGGCGTGACTTACGTCTGCCTTTACCTGAGCTTCCGGGTATTGACGGTGCCGGAAGTGCTGCTGTTCACGATTCTTACGCCGTTGCACGTGACCCTGATCGAAGACGCCCTGAACCGGCGCTTCAATCCCTGGGCCCTGGTCGCGGCACTGGTCGCGATCGGTGGTGCGGCGGTGATCCGCTACGACCGGATCAACCCGGACTTCTTCATGGGCTTTTTGCTGCTGCAGCTGGCCAACTTCACCTATGCCGCCGGCCAGGTGCTCTACAAACACCTGGTGGCGCGCCACCCCAGCGACCTGCCGCATTACCGGCGTTTCGGCTATTTCTACCTGGGCGCACTGGCGGTGGCGTTGCCGGCTTTCCTGCTGTTCGGCAAGGCCAACTACCTGCCGGAAGCTCCGTTGCAGTGGGGCGTACTGGTGTTCCTCGGACTGGTCAGCACCGCGTTGGGCCTGTACTGGTGGAACAAGGGTGCGTGCCTGGTCAACGGTGGCACCCTGGCGGTGATGAACAACTTGCACGTCCCGGTGGGGCTGCTGATCAACCTGCTGATCTGGAACCAGCACGAAGACCTGGGACGGCTGTTCCTGGGCGGCGGGGTGATTCTCGCGGCAGTGTGGATCAGTCGCTTCGGTGTTCGTCGTCTCTGAAACGGTGACAAGCGGGCTCGACAGCCGGGGAGCGTGACGACGGCTCCCGCAGCCCCGGCTGAACGTCTCCGCCCGATCAGTTGCCTATGGCGTGGTTATGGCCTGGTAGGTACTGGTGCCATCCACACAGCGCAGGATATTGAGCGGATTGGCGTCTTTCAATGCGTCAGGGAGCAGGCTGTCCGGATAGTTCTGGTAGCAGATCGGCCGCAGGAAACGGTTGATCGCAAGCGTTCCCACAGACGAGCCGCGAGCATCCGAAGTGGCCGGGTAGGGGCCGCCATGAACCATGGCGTCGCACACTTCCACACCGGTTGGGTAGCCATTGAGCAACAGGCGGCCGGCCTTCATCTCCAGCAGCGGAATCAGTTCGGCAAATTCATCCAGATCTGCAGTGTCGGCGATCAATGTCGCGGTCAGTTGGCCCTGCAAACCTTGCAGGGCCTGTTCCAGTTGCTGCCGGTCGTTCACCGCGACGACGATAACGACGGGTCCAAAGACCTCGTGTTGAAGCAGTTCGTCATGGTTGATCAGTAGCTCGACATCGGCTTCGAACAGCTGTGGATGAGCCTGGCCGCCTTCTTGAGGATGCCCCGCGCGATGGTGGATGTGCGGATGAGCGTGCAAGTGGGCAAGACCCTCAGCGTAATTGCAGAGTCCGCCGGCGTTGAGCATTGTCTGTGTCGGCTGGGCGTTGATCAGTTGCGTGAGTTCTTTCAGGAACCCATCGAACTCGGGGGAACGGAGGGCGATCACCAGTCCCGGCTTGGTACAGAATTGCCCGGCGCCCTGGGTGACGGATGCGCCCAGTTCGGCTGCCACCTTGCTGCCGCGGGTTTTAAGCGCCTCTGGCAGCAGCAGTACCGGGTTGACGCTGGACATTTCGGCGAACACCGGAATAGGTTCGGGTCGCGCCGCCGCCATATCACACAGTGCCCGACCGCCTTTGAGCGAGCCGGTGAAGCCGACCGCCTTGATGGCCGGATGCTGCACCAGCCAGGCACCGACGGTGCCTCCGTAAATCATGTTGAAGACGCCGAGCGGCATGTGCGTCTGTTCGGCAGCACGGAGGATGGCCAGGGCAACCCATTCAGCGGTGGCCATGTGGCCGGGGTGTGCCTTGAACACCACCGGGCAACCCGCCGCCAGCGCGGCAGCGGTATCTCCGCCGGCAGTGGAGAAGGCCAGCGGGAAATTACTGGCGCCGAAGACCGCGACCGGGCCGATGCCGATATGGTATTGACGCAGGTCGGGACGAGGCAGGGGTTGACGATCGGGCAGGGCGCGGTCGATGCGTGCGCCGAAGAAATCACCGCGTCTGAGCACCTTGGCGAACAATCTCATCTGGCCGCTGGTACGGGCGCGTTCACCTTGAATTCGCGCCACGGGCAGTGCTGTTTCGCGGCAGACCGTGGTGATGAACGCTTCTCCCAAGGCGTCGAGTTCATCGGCAATGGCGTCAAGAAAGTCGGCGCGTCGACTCGCCGCAAGGGTGCGGTAAGGCTGGTAAGCACTGGCCGCGGCCCGAGCGGCCGCGTCCACTTCCTCCTGTGTCGCCTCGATGAAAACACCAGGCAGTTCTTCGCCTGTGTGGGCGTCGAAACTGTGCAGGTGAGAGTGTCCCTTGGCGCTGCGTGCGCCGTTGATGAAGTTGTGTCCGGTGCGAGCGTTCATGAAAATTCCCGTAATGACTAGCGAGGCTTGATGGCGGCTGAGATCAGTCCACGGCTGTGCAGGTTTTCGAGCAGGGCGCGATAACCCATTTGCCATGCCGGAGCGCGATCGCTGGTGGTCACCCGGTTGACCAGCGTGCCGAATCGGGGGCTGCTGATGGCAACCCGGTCACCTTCCTTGTGGGTAAAGCCGCCGCCGGGTACATCACGATCCTGCTTGGGGGCAAACAGGGTGCCGAGAAACAGTACAAAGCCATCCGGGTACTGATGGTTCTCGTTGAGCGTTTGCGCGACCAGGTCCAGCGGGTCGCGGCTGATCTGGTTCATGGAACTGCTGCCCTCCATGATGAAACCGTCCTCTCCCACGACCTTGAGAGCGACTTCCGCCGAGCGGACATCTTCGATGCCGAAGGTTTCATCAAACAGTCGGATGAATGGTCCCAGCGAGGTCGATGCGTTGTTGTCCTTGGCTTTGGACAGCAGCAGGGCGCTGCGGCCTTCGAAGTCGCGAAGGTTGACGTCATTCCCCAGCGTCGCGCCTTGGACCTTGCCGCGACTGGAAACAGCCAAGACCACTTCGGGCTCGGGATTGTTCCAGCCCGATTTCGGGTGAATGCCGATATCCGAACCGTAGCCCACGGCCGAGAGCGGCTGAGCCTTGGTGAACACTTCGGCGTCGGGACCGATGCCCACTTCGAGGTACTGCGACCACATGCCCTGGCTGATCAGCACGTCCTTGAGGGCGGCGGCTTGTACTGACCCCGGCACGATTTGCCCGAGATCGGTACCGATGCTTTCCACCAGGGTCGCGCGAATGCTCGCGGCCTTGGCGGGATCGCCCTTGGCCTGTTCTTCGACCACGCGCTCCAGCATGCTGGTGGCAAAGGTCACCCCGGCGGCCTTCACCGCTTGCAGGTCGATCGGTGCCAGCAACCAGGGCTGTGATTCATCCCGCAGGCCTGCGTCACTGTTACCGAGCAGGGCATCGAAGCTGATCAGGGCGTGTTCCAGTGGCAGGCTGCGCAGATAAGCCACCGGATCATCGAGTTCAAGCAGTGCCGACACGGTCGCCACCCTGGCGCTGATGTCATATACCTGCCCATCTTTGAGCAGGACGACGGCAGGCCCTGCATGGGCGCCAGGAATCCACACGCGGCTGATCCAGGTGCCTTGAGCGAGGTCTTGTGCCGGGATATTCAATTGCGACAAGGAGGTTGGAGCGGATGTTTGCGACATGAGCTGAGCCTTCTTCCGAACGTGGACGAATCAGTGGGAATGACGTGGATTGCCGCTACGCGCGATGACCCGCATGTGCAAGGTCGCGGGCTCCAGGCAGCCACCGGTCGAGAGTTGCCCAACCTGCTGTCGGTAGATTTCCTGCCACGGCGTTTGCGAGGCCGGAATGCTGGGCTTGAACGCCGCCTGGCGTTCTGCCATTTCGCGCTCATCTATCAGCAGATCCACCCGGCGGGCATTGAGGTCGATGCGAAGACGGTCATTGGTCTTGAGCAAACCTATTCCACCTCCCACGGCGGCTTCAGGGGACATGTTCAGAATCGACGGACTGGCCGAAGTGCCGCTTTGACGGCCGTCACCCAGGCAGGGCAGGGAATCGATTCCTCGTTTGATCAGCGCTGCGGGAGGTGCCATGTTGACCACCTCGGCGCTGCCCGGATAACCCACGGTTCCGCAACCTCGAATCACCAGAATGCATCGTTCGTCGATGTCCAGAGCGGGATCGTTGATTCGCGCGTGGTAATCCTCCGGGCCCTCGAAAACGATGGCTCTGGCTTCGAAACTGTTTTCCGCGTCGGGTTCGGACAAATAGGTTTTGCGGAAGGCCTCGCCCACCACCGACATTTTCATGATCGCACTGTCGAAGAAATTCCCGTTCAGCACGATGAACCCGGCCCGTTGAATCAACGGGTCTTCATAGGCATGGATGACATCGGTATCGCTGGCGGCTGCGTTGCTGACGATCTCGGCAATGGTCTTGCCGGAGACGGTGTCGCACTCTGCATGCAGTCGACCGGCCTTTTTCAGTTCGTGCATGACGGCAGGTACACCGCCAGCGCGGTGGAAGCCCTCGCCCAGGTATTTGCCGGCGGGCATGCAGTTGACCAGGAGTGGCACGTCTTCGCCGATGCGCTGCCAGTCTTCCAGGCTCAGGTCGATTCCGCTGTGCCGCGCGATCGCGATGAGATGCGGCGGGCAATTGGTCGAGGCGCCCAGGGCCGAGGCCACGGCAATGGCATTCTCAAACGCTTCACGGGTCATGATCCGGGAAGGGCGAATATCCTGGCGAACCATGTCGACGATGCGTTTGCCGGTGGAGTAGGCCATCTGGCCGCGCTCGCGATAGGCTGCCGGAATACTTGCGCAGCCGGGCAGGGACATCCCCAGCGCCTCGGCCAGTGCGTTCATCGACAACGCGGTGCCCATGGTATTGCAGTGACCAATCGAAGGAGAGGCGGCCGTGGTCATTTCCATGAAGCCTTCGTAGTCGATCTCCCCGCTGGCCAGCAGGTTGCGCGCATGCCACAGCACCGTGCCAGAACCAATCAACTGGCCCTTGTGGTGCCCGTCGAGCATCGGGCCGCCCGACAGCACGATCGCCGGGATATCCACCGTCGCTGCCGCCATGAGACAGGCGGGAGTGGTCTTGTCGCAGCCGGTCGTCAGCACCACACCATCCAGCGGGAAACCATGAAGAATCTCGACCAGACCCAGGTAAGCCAGGTTGCGATCCAGTGCGGCGGTCGGTCGACGGGTCTGCTCGGCCATTGGGTGCACCGGAAACTCCATCGGAATCCCACCCGCATCGCGAATGCCGGCTTTGGTGCGTTGCGAGAGTTCGAGGTGATGACGGTTGCACGGGGCAAGGTCGCTACCGGTCTGGGCGATACCGATGATGGGACGGCCCGATTGCAACTCCTCGCGGGTCATGCCGTAGTTCATGAAGCGCTCGACGTAGAGCGCGGTCATGTCCGCATGGCTGGGATCGTCGAACCATTGTTGACTTCGCAGGGGCAGAGGCGCGTTTCCAGACATCGTTTTTATCTCTTGTTGGAAGGTATCAGCGAAAAGTTGAACGAGGCCGGTGAGGCGATAAAACAGGAATGACCGAGCCTCCTGGCAGCGTTCGAACAACTCTATTTCGAATAATCTTATGTTACCGGTAACATTTGTTTTGTAAAGACCCTTGCTCAATGTCCGTCTGAGCGCAGAGCGGCTCTGGCAGGAGCAGAGGTATGCTTGTTTACGCGCATGTATAATCAGCAACCATCCGTGTTGGCGGCGCTGTTTGCAGGAGCCGCCCAGTCATTTTCCAGAAAATCAGGACGTTCATGAGTCGCGAGGATTCAGGCAAGATCACCACGCCGCCGCGAATGGCCGACGTGGCCAAACTGGCAGGCGTTTCGAAGATGACGGTTTCCCGGGTCTTGGCCGGTCGCGATGTTTCAGAGCGCACTCAGAAGCTTGTCCACGCGGCGATTGAAAGCCTTGGCTACCTGCCTGATGCTTCTGCCGGAACCCTGTCGACCGGACGCTCGGAATTTATCGTTGCCCTGGTGCCGTCATTGGCCAGTTCGAACTTTGCCGACACCGTGCGCGGTCTGAACGATGCCGTCAGCGAACATGGCTTGTGCCTGTTGCTGGGGGACACGGATTATCACCTGGAGCAGGAAGCCTTGCTGGTGCGCACGCTGCTGCGCCATCGTCCTGTGGGGGTGATGTTGACCGGCAGTGCGCACCTGGACGAAACCCGCAAGCTGCTGCGCCAGGCGCAAGTTCCGGTCGTCGAGACATGGGACATTCCAACCGATCCTATCGAGCAATCGGTTGGCTTCTGTAACGTATCCGCCGCTGCCGCGTTGTACGAGCACCTGTATCGGCAAGGCTATCGACGAATTGGCTACATCGGTGGCGCGTCGGTTCTCGACCACCGTGGGCAGCAACGCCAGCAAGGTTACCTGCAGGCGGTGACCGCACTGGGGGCGGGTGAGCCACGGGTGATGGAGTACGGTGAATCGCCGATCACGATGAGTCATGGCGGTGAGTCCGTGAAGCGTCTGCTGGAAAAATGGCCGGATACCGAGGCGGTGATGTGCGTGAGTGACCTGTCGGCATTCGGGGCAATCATGGAGTGCCATCGACAAGGTCGACGCGTGCCCGCAGACATCGCCATTGCCGGGTTCGGTGATTTCGAAGTGTCACGCTATTGCACGCCGACCATCACCACCGTATCGGTTGACCCCTATGGCATTGGCCGGCGTGCGGGGCAATTGCTGGTGGCCAGTGCCGCAGCGGCGCGCCTCGGGTCACCCCGTCCACGGGAATGTGACGTCGTCGAATTCAAGATCCTGGACCGCGAAAGCACCTGAAGATTTTTAGCCGAGCGTGCTTGCTTTGCGCCGAAACTAATTGCTAAATTAAAAATGTTACCGGTAACAGGCCCGCTTGCAGATGTCTTTTCTCCGTACGGACTGCTCCAGGTCGGTCCGAGGAACTCAAGGTTGCAAGCCAAAACAAAAACAATCGGCATGACAACATGCCTTGAGGTCAATACATGGAATCGATATCTCAGCGTCCTCTCCAAGGAGAAGGCTCGGCGGAGCTTACCTTCGAGGATCGTACCTACCGAAAAGTTATCCTGCGGACGTTGCCCATCCTGCTGTTCTGCTACATGGCGGCGTACCTGGACCGGGTCAATATCGGCTTTGCCAAGCTTGATATGCTCAACGACCTGCAATTCAGCAACACCGTCTACGCCTTGGGTGCGAGCATTTTCTTCTGGGGGTATTTCCTCTTCGAAGTCCCCAGCAACCTGTTCCTCCACCGCTTTGGTGCGCGCCTCTGGATTGCCCGCATCATGATTTCCTGGAGCATTGTCTCCATGGCGGTTGCGTTTACCGTTCCGCTGGCGAAGTTTTTCCACATTGAACCGGAAACCATGTTCTACGTGCTTCGCTTCCTGCTCGGGATATGCGAAGCCGGTTTCTTTCCGGGCGTGATTCTCTACCTCAACTACTGGTTTCCGACGCATCGGCAGAGCCGCGTAATGGCGGGCTTTCTGATGGCGATGCCGATCAGCCTGACCCTGGGCGGAATTCTGTCCGGTTGGTTGATGGGGGCGATGCAAGGTGTGAATGGCATGGCCGGTTGGCAGTGGATGCTGGTCATCGAGGGCATCCCGTCGCTGGTCATGGCTGTGGTGGTGGTGACGTTGCTGGTCGATAACATCGACAAAGCCAAATGGCTGAACGCCGCAGAAAAGAGCCTGCTCAAAAACAACCTCGACCGGGATAACACGAAAAAGGCATCCAGCCTGCGCGATGTCATCCTCAATGGGCGTGTGTGGCTGCTGGTACTGATCCTGTTGACGTTCAATACCGGCTTTTATGGCCTGGCGTTCTGGATGCCGACAATCATCAAGGCCACGGGTATTTCCAATACCCTGCACATCGGCTTACTGACGGCCATTCCCTATGCCACCGCCATTGTGGCCATGACGCTCAATGCCTGGCACTCCAACAAAACCGGCGAACGCCGCCTGCATGCGGCTATACCCGCGTTCATTGGCGGGATCGGGCTGATTTGCAGCGCCATCTTTGCCCATAACCTGCCAGTGTCGATTTTCTTTCTCAGCGTATCCGCCTCGGGCTTGCTGAGTCTGATGCCGATCTTCTGGACATTGCCGGGTACGGTGCTGTCCGGTGTGGCGGCAGCGGCGGGCATTGGCATGATCAACGCCATTGGCAACCTCTCGGGGTTTACCGGTTCCATGATCACCGCCACCGCAGAGACGTTGACCGGCGACATGAACAATGGGACCTATGTCCTCGGTGGCTGCCTGCTCGTCAGTTGCGCACTGATCCTGCTCATCCCCAAAACGATGCTGTCCAAAGAGCAGGCATGACGTACTGTCGTTTGGCACTGTCTGGCGAGCGTGTTGGGTTACGGTGAACGCGATTCTTGCAGGAGCCAGGCTTGTCGGATCACCGCGAAGCTTTTGACGGCCTCATGGGCCTTATCGCTGGCAAGCCAGGCTCTTACAAGATAGGGGGGGCTTTCAAGTTCCTGAAACCTGCCGGTAGGGCATATCAGTGTCTGCTCAAGATTTCCAGTTCAAATGGGCTGCGCAGAAAAATTGAAAGGTTCGAGAATATTAAATCCGAAAGAAGTCTTCGATGATATTGCGCTTGAGGGGTTTGCAGACAATCGAATGATTTCCAGAGAAAACCATGCAGCGTCCTGGCGTGTCCTGATTCACCACGCTCACGCCTTGAGCGATAATGGAGTCAGCGGCGATATTGCATCGGCCAATGATTGCCGAGTTCGGGTACAGGATGACCCCTTCGCCGAGAGAAGGGGCCACGCCGTGATTCTTCCCGACCGTTGAGTTTTGATAGAGGACAAGATAGTTACTGTAATTGGCCTTGGCCAGTACAATACCTGTTGAGTGCCCAATGAAAAAAATGTCCGGCATGGCGATCTCATAGAACATGTCGATACCATTCAAGAGCTTGTTGAGCAGAAACAGCTTGGTCGGTACTTCGATTTCCTGAGTGTTGCGCCAGAGGGTATTGGCCAGGAAATACAGGTAGGTGCAGTACTGGGAGGAGTGCAGATAGTTGAAGTGGTCTTGCTCCCAGGTTTGCACAGCGTTGATACAGCGTTGTAACCGCGCCAGGGCCTCGTCGATATGTTGCTCGATAATGCCTTTTATTGGCGAACTTCTTCCATCCGGAAAAAAGACAGCCAACTGCCCAGTGGTATAATCGACCAGTTCACGACGACTGCTATTAACCAGTTTCATAACGCTCTTCAATTAGGGTGTTGCCCGCTCGCGAAACGTTCATCTTCACTCCAGCCCTTTCAGAAATCAAGCAGCTCAAGGGATGAGTCAGGAGTGCCTTTTCTCATTGACCAGGCAACGGCAGAGAAACGCTTGAGCGGCCATGAAAATCGCAATTCGAACTCTGGCCGCCCATCCTCGTTGCTGCGCGGGTCAGTCAATCAGCTGGAGGATCTCGTCCAGGCTGTCCACCGCACGTAAGTCCGGGGCTGCGTCGAGCGTAGCAATGGAGGGGTTCACCAGAAAACCTTGGGTGGCCCGTCGTAACATATTGAGGTCATTGAAGGCATCGCCAACGGCAAGTACCTGTTGCCCCTCAGCAAGTGCCTGTTCGACATGCTCTTCTTTGCCATGGCGTGGATAGTAGGTGCAACCCAGGACAAATCCTTGGCACACCTTCCAGATCGATGCAGGCCAGTTTGGCGAAGCCCTCCATCAGTGGCCTATGCCTGGCAGTACCAGGCTTACACCCAGCCCGATCAATGCCGTGCCGATGACCTTGTCGACGACGTGTTGTTTGGCCAGCATGCGCTGACGCAAGGCTTCGGTTGAGAAGAACAAGGCCACGAAGCTGAACCACACCCAGTGAGAGAGCGACATGAACAGGCCATAGGCGAAATTGGTCGCCAAGCTATTGCTGACCTGCACCACCTGACTGTAGGTGGCGACGACGAACAACATTGTCTTGGGGTTGAGCGCATTGGTCAGAAAGCCCATGCCGAACGCCTTGCCGGCAGACGGAGGCGGGCCGTTGGCGGTGCCCAGCTGGAGGGTGGACTTGCTGCTCAGCGACTTCCACCCCAGGTAGATCAGATAGGCAGCACCGAGGATCTTCATGGTCATGAACAGGATCGGCGAGTGGGTGATGATCAGGGCTATACCCAGCACGGTGTAGAACACATGCACTTGTACCCCACAGGCAATCCCGAAGGCGGCGATCAGCCCGCTACGGCGCCCGTAGGCATAACTGTTGCGGGTGACCATCGCAAAGTCCGGGCCTGGGCTGATCACGGCAAGGATGGTGATCGCGGCTACGGCTATCAACTCGTTCATAAAAAGGCTCCCGAGCGGCATGGGCCCGCCATGCCGTTGCATTGATCAGTGTTTGCTGACGGTGATGACAAGCACGTTCTGGTAGGCGGACTGTTGCTGGAACTTGATCCAGTCCTCCAGCGCGTCTGGTTCAATGGCGCTGAGCAGGCTTGCAATCTGGGGCGAAGGGAGAAAGAAAAAGTCTTTTTGCGCTACGATTTCGCACAGATTTTGGATGCTGTGCTGGCTGGCCAAGGATGCTTGACCAACTGCACCCTGTGGAGTGAAGCGTTCCATCGTACTCATCGGATCCTTCCTGTTGTAGGCCCAAACTCCATATTGAATTTGAGATGCAGAGGAGCATGGCGATTTGCTTGGCAGATTAAAAACGATTTATATTTTCAAAAATCTGTGAGAAATCATCGTTCATATGAAGCTGCCAGCCCTGACCTCGTTTCATTTTTTTACGATTGCGGCACAGACCCAAAGCTTCGTCCAGGCCGCCCGCCTGCTGCACGTGACCCACGGTGCGGTGAGCCGCCAGGTGAGGCTGCTGGAAGAGGCCATTGGCGTAGAACTGTTCGAACGGCGTAACCGCGCCATTTTCCTCAATGATGCTGGCAGGCGGCTGTACAACGTTACCCGGCCCTTCTTCGAGCAACTCGAAAGCACCGTATACGAATTGCAGCGCGAAGTACGCGAGGAAATCCTGGTGGTCTCCTGCGAACCGACGATTGCCATGAAATGGCTGATCCCACGGTTGCCGGACTTCCACGCTGCCCATCCGAATCTGCAATTACAGTTGTTGGCCGCCGGAGGACCGATCGACTTTGCTCGCTCGGGCGTTGATGTGGCGATGCGTCGCGACGACTTTTACTGGGAAGAATCGATCCACTGCGAAACCATCTGTGAAGAATGGATCGGACCGGTTTGCATGCCATCACTCTGGCCCGAAGGCCAGCTGCTTGATGGCATGCGGCTGCTGCGCAGCAAGACCCGGCCCTTGGCCTGGGACAACTGGATGCGCTTGGCGGACGTGGCGGCGCCGAAGTCGATGAGGCTGGACTACGAGCATTTCTATCTCTGCATCCAGGCGGCGGTGGCGGGGTTGGGCGTCAGCATATCGTCCTTGCTGATGGTTCAGGATGAGCTGAAGTCGGGGCAACTGATTGCTCCGTTCGGCTTCAAGCGGGATGGTTCAAGGTACTGCCTGCTGTCGCCACGTCCCTTCAAGGAGAGCCCCAAATGCATGGCCTTTCTCAACTGGGTCACCGAGCAGATGGCTGGCAGCATTCGAGGCTGTGAAGTACATGAGGCTTCTAATGCCGGGTGATTCAGTATGAACTCAACGGTTCGGGGGTGTTCCTACAACGCCCGGCTCTGCTGCTCTGGAATATGGCTTCTTACCAGTAAGAAACTGATTGGATACTGTGATGTTGTCGATCCCCCATGACATGGCGTGGTGATCGATCAGCTAAGGCGTTTCTACTTGATCAAGGTTCTGTCCTGTATCGCTTCTTCGCCGCTTGCGCCTGGTACCGCTTCAGCATTTCAGGATCATTGGCTTCGCCAGCAACGTAGACCCCGTCATCCATGGCATCCATAGCACCTCCACCGTCAAGGCCTTGAATATTCAGGATCTGATCGAGCCAATCTTCCCGTGTGACAACCGGGGTGATAAAAGTCTGTAGGTAGGTATCGAGAATCCCTTTATCTGGAGCGTCGATCTCACGGCTCAGGGCTTCAAGGTAGTCGGTTTTCCGGGTCGCAGCCCAGGCAATTGAAAATCCGGCACGAAAGCAAAGCTCCATATGAATCAACAGAATCGTGCGACCGTTACCATCAAGGAACGGGTGGGAAAAGGCGAATAGGCCCATGATAGTCCCGGCTTTCGCTCTCATTCTGTTTTGATCACTGGCCAATTGCAGTCCGTAATCGAATGCGAGTCTTATCTGCTCAGGTCGCTCGAATTCAGTTCGAAATGGTGAGTTTACATCGCCCTTGGATATTTCCTTATCGGGCGTTGTAGAAAGTCGGTCGCGCCCGGCCCAATGATAGAAATCCTGGAAAAGCGCCTTGTGCGTTTTCAGTACCGTTGCATAGGTAATTTCTTTTGTAGCTGCGAGCATCGTGAGCGCCTGTTCCAGCCTGGCCGAAAAGGCCAGGTGTTCCATGCGTTTGACTTTTTCGAGGTCTTTTTCGCCGGTGGCGTTTTCCAAATAGCCTTTGCTATGAAAAGTCCCGAACGGGTCGAAAACCGATGGGGACCGCTTGTTCATCGAGTCGCGGTGTGCTTGGTATCTGGATGGATTTCATCCAGATACCGCGAGTGCAGCAGCATCATATCCGTGCTGCCTATACAGCCTTTTCGACTGAGATTGATCAGTAGACCCTCTACATCATCCGGCTTCACATCGTCGCCAGCCAAGCGGGTGACAACTTGGGCTACCTTGTCGAGCCGGGATTCGCTGTAATGCACGCCATTGCGCTCGGCCAGGGCACGAATGAAACCGGATATGTCTTTGTCTGGAATATTCAAGGTTGCTATCTCGAAAGATCTCATTCACAAGTGCTCACAGTTTAGCAAAATACGTGGTACTCAGCGATGAATGGGAGTTATCCCCCTACACCTGACGATTACTGAGAAAGCCTGCCGGTAGCGATTCCTCTTCCAGCAACGAGTCGACCATCCGTCACGCCATCGCTACCAAACGATATTGGGTGGCTGCTGTATACAGGTTGGTAGACCGGAAGATTGGAGAAACCGGCGCACCCGAAGGTGCCCTGCGCACAGCTACCATGAAATGCAAGCGATGAAACACGCCTGAACTCAGGGGGCACCGTGCGCCAATCGTCTATGCCTGCATGCTGAGGGGAAGCCTTGGCGTCCCGGTGGGACGCCATCTCCAGCAATCCGGCGTCTATAACGCCCGGCTCTGCTGCTCTGGAATATGGCTGGCCCCCAGCAACGCAGGCAACATGCCTGCGCGCAAATCCCCCCCACTTGGCTGCTGATAAAGATTCAAGCCGAACTCCGGCAGCACCGCCAGCAGGTAGTCGAAGATATCCCCCTGAATCCGCTCGTAATCGGCCCACACGGTGGTGCGGGTGAAGCAGTAGATCTCCAGCGGTACGCCCTGGGCGGTGGTCTGCATCTGGCGGACCATGCAGGTCATGTTCTGCTGGATCTCCGGGTGGTTCTTGATGTACGCCAGTGCATAGGCACGGAAGGTGCCGAGGTTGGTCATGCGGCGGCGGTTGGCCGACATCGCCGCGACATTGCCCTGTGCCTCGTTCCAGGTTTTCAGCTCGGCCTGCTTGCGGCCGATGTAGTCGGTGAGCAGACGTACCTGGGTCAGGCGCTGTTCTTCATCGTCATGCAGGAAACGGATGCCGCTGGCGTCGATGAACAGGCTGCGCTTGATCCGCCGTCCACCGGACTGCTGCATGCCGCGCCAGTTGCGGAACGATTCGGACATCAGTCGCCAGGTCGGGATCGAGACGATGGTCTTGTCGAAGTTCTGCACCTTGACCGTGTGCAGGGTGATGTCCACCACATCGCCGTCGGCACCGACCTGCGGCATTTCGATCCAGTCGCCGACCCGCAGCATGTCGTTGCTGGTCAGTTGCACGCTGGCGACGAACGACAGCAGGGTGTCCTTGTAGACCAGCAGGATCACCGCCGACATGGCACCCAGACCGGACAGCAGCAACAGCGGCGAACGGTCGATCAGGGTGGCGACGATGACGATGGCACCGAGCACGAACAACACCATTTTCGCCAGTTGCACATAGCCCTTGATCGAGCGGGTGCGGGCGTGCTCGGTCCGCGCGTAGATGTCCAGCAGGGCATTGAGCAAGGCGCTCATGACCAGTATCTGGAACAGGATGGTCACCGCCAGCGCCAGGTTGCCGAGGAACAGCAGGCCGGTCTTGCCCAGATTCGGCACCAGGTAGAGGCCGAACTGGATCACCAGCGAGGGTGTCATCTGTGCCAAGCGGTGAAACACCTTGTTCTGGCGCAGGTCGTTGAGCCAGTGCATCGCCGGTTGCCGCCCCAGCAGGCGGGTGGCGTGCAGGATCAGGTAGCGTGCCACGCGGCCGAGCAGCAGCGCGACGATCAGCAGCAGTGCCAGGGCCAGCCCGGTGTGCAGCAGCGGATGTTGGTCGAGGGCACCCCAGAGGTCCTGGGCGCCGATCCAGAGCTTTTTCATATCCATGGTGGATGAGGATTCTTCTGCAGGAAATGGCCGAAAGGGATTAGAGCATTTAAGCGGGTGAAGATGACCGTTGAAGACACGCCCGTTCACAAAAACGTCACTGTTTATCGGCCGTTGTGCAAAGAAACTCGGCCTCGGCGCTGGAAACCGTTAACCTATGCAGCTGATATTTTGCATTTCTTCGAGGTCAGCTCCCGTGTTTTCCCAATTCGCCCTGCACGAACGCCTGCTCAAAGCCGTGGCCGAGCTTAAATTTGTCGAGCCCACTCCGGTGCAGGCAGCGGCCATTCCGCTCGCGCTCGAAGGGCGTGACCTGCGGGTGACGGCGCAAACCGGCAGCGGCAAGACCGCCGCATTCGTCCTGCCGATCCTCAACCGCCTGATCGGTCCGGCGAAGGTCCGGGTCAGCATCAAGACCCTGATCCTGCTGCCAACCCGTGAGCTGGCCCAGCAGACGCTGAAGGAAGTCGAGCGCTTCTCGCAGTTCACTTTCATCAAGTCCGGCCTGATCACCGGCGGCGAAGACTTCAAGGTCCAGGCCGCCATGCTGCGCAAGGTGCCGGATATCCTGATCGGTACGCCGGGGCGGATGATCGAGCAACTGAACGCTGGCAACCTGGACCTCAAGGATGTCGAGGTGCTGGTGCTCGACGAAGCCGACCGCATGCTCGACATGGGCTTTGCCGAAGACGTGCAACGCCTGGTCGAGGAGTGTCCGAATCGCCAGCAGACCATGCTGTTTTCCGCCACCACCGGCGGGTCGGGCCTGCGCGAGATGATCGCCAAGGTGCTGAACAACCCCGAGCACTTGCAGCTCAACGCCGTCAGCCAGATGAACGAGACGACCCGTCAGCAGATCATCACCGCCGACCACGACCAGCACAAGGAACAGATCATCAACTGGCTGCTGGCCAACGAGACCTACCAGAAGGCTATCGTGTTCACCAATACCCGGGCCATGGCCGACCGTATCTATGGCCGTCTGGTGGCCCAGGAATACAAGGCTTTCGTGTTGCACGGCGAGAAGGACCAGAAGGATCGCAAGCTGGCGATCGACCGCCTCAAGCAGGGCGCGGTGAAGATTCTCGTCGCCACCGACGTGGCCGCCCGTGGCCTGGACGTGGATGGCCTCGATCTGGTGATCAACTTCGACATGCCGCGCAGCGGCGACGAGTATGTGCACCGCATCGGCCGTACCGGGCGTGCCGGTAACGATGGCCTGGCGATCTCGCTGATCTGCCATGGCGACTGGAACCTGATGTCGAGTATCGAGCGCTACCTCAAGCAGCGTTTCGAGCGTCGGGTCATCAAGGAGGTCAAGGGCACCTACGCTGGGCCGAAGAAGGTCAAGGCTTCGGGCAAGGCCGTTGGCGCCAAGAAGAAAAAGACCGATGCCAAGGGCGACAAGAAAAAGTCGTTGGCCAAGACCCCGACCAAGCGCAAGAGCGCCAACCGACCCAAGAGCGATGCTCCCGCACTCGTCAGCCAGGACGGCCTGGCGCCGCTCAAGCGGCGCAAGCCGCAGGCTTCGGCCGACGAGTAACGCTCAACTGGCTGAGTGACGCAGATGCGCTCCCACCAATGCCCCGACTTGTCGGGGCATTGGCGTTTTAGGGGGGGCGCTTGAGGCGTCGTAGCATTTTGCTAAAAGAACCGTGTCGGGAGTGGCGCGGCAGCCATTACGCTCTGTAGTATTTCTCGCTCACGTCAGCAGGATTATGGAGCCCTGGAAGGCTCCGTATAGGGAATAGGCTCATGAATTACCTCGAACGCTCCATGTCCGCCTTGCGCTCCATCGGCATCACGTTCCCTGACCAGAATGCTCCGGTGCTGGCGCTGCTGGATCGGGTCGCGGTGTATGACAGCACGCGTGTCACCAATATTGCCGCCACCCTGCAGCAGTCCACCGTGTTCAATGCTGCGGTACGCGACAAGCTGCAAGGTATGGACATCAGTACCCGCTACGCCGACATCGCCAGCAGTTTCGATTCGATCCAGAACGATGCGCGGCAGATGCTCGAGTGGATGGCCGACGGCAAGCTGCAGTTCTCCGAGCGCATCCAGCTGGCCTGGCTGAACATGCGCCGAGGGTCGATACCGGATCGTTTCGAGAAAATCCGCAATACCTACCTTGATGTGGCCAAGTCGGCCAACGAGCAGATCCTGCTGGAAACCCTGATCCTGGATTCCTATCAGGACTACCGCCTGGCGATGAAGACTGCCGAGGTCGATGCCAGCGAAGTGCAGAAGATCGCCCAGGGCAAGCTGGATGCCCGACGCCAGGCCCTGGCCGAGGCCACCGCAGCCCTGGAAGGTGAACTGGAGGCTGCGGAGCGCTCCAGGCGGGAGCTGGCGCGCGACATTGCCCTGCGCGACTTGCAGGACGAGGACAAGCGTTTCCAGATCATCACTGACATTGCCGACCAGCTCAAGGCCGGCTACAACGCCGCAGAACTGGTGTTTGCCCGCCTGAGTCAGTATCACTCGGTCAAGGAGCGGCTGTATCAGCGTGCGGTGAGCTTCTTCGCCACCAACGAGATCGTTTTCACTGGCCTGGCGGCGGGCTTTACCGCGTCCGGCGGGCTGGCCGAGGTGACCAACACCCTCAATGCGATGAACGACGGCATCAACACCAGTCTCGAGGTTCAGGCCAAGGTCGGCGGCGATCAGCTCAATGCCGCGCTCAAGGCCGGCTATGGCACCACCCTCAAGGTCAGCTCGGTCAAGGCCCTGGCCGATGCCGTGGTGGAGTTCCAGGCCAGCAGCCTGAATCTGATCCAGGAACTGCGCAAGGAGTCCTCGGCGGCCTCTGCCGAGATCGAGTCGATCACCGAAGAGAGCAAGCGTCGGTTCACCGCGTTGTTGCAGAAAGGGGTTTGACGTGAGCAACGTTCCTCTCTCCGAGATGATGGGGGCCATGGCCTTTGTCGATGAGTTGCGCTACAGCAAGGCCGAGATCCAGAAGCATCTCGACCTGCCACTGCAGCGCCAGCAGATTGCCGAGCGGATTCGCGAGTATTACCGGGCCCGCAATGTGGAGGTCGACGATGCCGTGGTCGACGAAGGCGTGCGCAATTTTTTCGTCAACCGCCTGACCTATCAGCAGCCATCGATTGGGCCGCTGTCCCGACGTTTGGCACAGGCCTATATCAACCTGGGGCGCCGGCTGCGGTTGGTGCCTGTGACCCATCAGGAGGGCTGATGAACGCGAGTAGCATACTGGCATCGCTGAACGAGAACTCCCGGCGATACGAATACGAACTGCGCAAGTTTCAGCTCGAATTGTCCCATGCCCACGAGCAGGAACTGCGTCTGCAGCAGGATATCGGCAAGATCTTCCCGCGATTGGCCGGCCACCAGTTGGCCGGTGGGACGACGCTCTCTGTTGAGGTGCAGCAACTGCTCGACCAGCGAACCCAGGACGAGTCTGAGCTGCGCCAGCAACTGGCGCAGACCGAGCAAGACATCGCCGGCCAGGCACAGAGGCTGGCCCGCGTGGCCGAGGAACTCGAAGACATGGCCGCCGCTCTTGAGGATAAGCTTGAGCAGGACCCGCGTTATCAGCAGCAGATCATCCTGCATGAGCGGGCCGTGGCGCAGTGTGCCGGGGCCGAGCGCTCCTACAAGGAGCTGCGTGCCGAGTGCCGCCGCAAGTTGCCGGCTTTTCAGAGCGATCCGTTCTATCTTTACCTCAAGGCCCGTGGTTTCGGTACCGCTGGCTATTCCAGCTGGGCCTTGTGGCGCACGCTCGATCGTTGGCTGGCCAAACTGTGCAAGTTCAACGAAAACCATGCCTCGGAACGGACGCTGCTGGCCATGCAGGAGGCCAACGAGGCAGCCAGTTGGCAGCGCGATACCCATCGTGGTGTGCAGGAGGCCGAACTGGCGCGTCTGCAGCAGGAGATCCTGGCAACAGTTGACCTGTCGGGTCTGCAGCAGCGTCGGCAGCAGGCGCAACAGGACCTCGAAGCCGGTAAGGCCCGGGCCAACGCCCTGCACGAGCGTCTTGAGCAGTTCGTCAACCGTCAGGACAAATACTTCGCCAAGGCTTCCGAGCTGTTGGCAAAGCAACTGGCGCAGATGAGCAATGTGACCCTGGAGCGCCTGGCTGGGCAGACCACCGGGGCCGAAGACGATGAGCTGGTGCTGCACCTGCGTGATTTGCGCACCGAGCTGGATGAGCTGCGCGTGCGCATACCGCTGCTGGAAATGCGCTGCCGGGATGCCGGCAGTGATTACGAGCGGGCCAAACAACTGGAGCGCGACATGCAGGCGGATGACCATGTCAGCAGCCAGTACAACTACTCCGAGGACATCGACCTGCCGAAGTTGATGGCCGGTTTCATGCAGGGCGGCGTCTCCATGGACCAGATCCAGCAACAGATGGAGCGGCATCGCAAGGCTGCCAAGGGAGGGGCCGGCGAGACCAGTACGCGCAGTTTCAGCTTCAGCTTCAGCTCGAGCAGTTCGTCCCGCGCCAAGCGCAATTGAGGTCGGACTGTGGGTGCGGTATTCGACAAGGGGCAGCGTGGGCTGCCCCTTGTCGTTTCCGCCCGACGGTCATCGCACGGGGGCAATCCGGCTGAACGGCCATGATCGTCGCCTGTCACTACAGATGAAGGGAGATTTTTCCTATCCACCAGTGGGAGGTAGCATCAGGATGACGACTTATAACTGGGAGCTGATCGAGCGTCTGCTCCATGAGGTGCAGAACAGTGCCGGCCATAACTTCGCTCCGCGGGCCTATGCCGAACAACATGCCACGGCCCAGGCGGCGGCCGGTCAGCCGCCGGGCAATCTTGACGAGCTCAAGGCCCAGGCGGCCGATTACGAGCGGTTGCTGCTCAAGAACGGCTTCATCGCCCCACGGCCGGAAGAGGAGGGGGGCAATGGCGAGAATTTTGTCCTGACGCCGCGTGGCTCCAGTCTGTTGAGTCTGATCGACAGCAGTATTCCCGGTCACGAGCATCCGCGGTGGGTCCTGGATGAGCAACAGGATGCGCTGGACCCGCAGGTGTTCGATGAACTGGCGTCCAAGGCTCAGATTGCCTGACGAAAGGCTTGGAATGTATTGATTGTTGGCTGTGAGGGCCTTTTCGCGAAGAGGCCCGCAGGTCATGCACTCAACTGTCCTTCAGGCACTTCATCTCACTGAAGTCCCGTCGCAGATCCGCAATGCGCTTGAGCAACAACTGCCGCTGGGTCGGGCTGCTTTCGGCCATGAGGTCGACGATCAGCCTGCGGGTCTCCCGCTCGGTGTGCTCGTAGGCTTGGCGGTACTCGGCGGTCCACAGACTGTTCTGATGTTGCAGCAGTTGCCCGACCCGTTGCTCGAAATCAGCACTTTGACGCTCGGCAACCGCTTCGCTTAATTGCGTCTGCCAGTACGCCCGGTTGGCGATCCACAAGCGGTTCTGCTCGCCGAGGGCGGTCGACCAGGCGATGACGCGTTGCTGTTGGCCCAGGCTCAGCGGGCCGATCCAGGCCTTCAGGCGTTTGCTCATCCGTTCACCGCGGTCGCGGATCTGCTCGGCCAGTGGCGGCGCGACGTACTCGGCCTGGCGTTCGCGCTGTTCCTTGGCAAAGGCCACATTCATCTCCGCAACTTGCCGGTCATCCAGGCCTTTGAGCAGTTCGCTGGCCGATGGGGTGATTTGCCGGGCCACCTGGGCAATCGCCGCCCTGGCTTCGGCGGTGCGCGCCTGCAGTTGGGCGTCGTTGACCTGGCCGTTCTCGACCATGGCCTGTACCCGGTCCAGCCATTGCAGGTAGCCGGGCAGTTGCGTGGTGCAGTGCCATTGCAGATGTTCCTTGAGGCGTTCGTTGAGCCAGCCTTTCTGCTCGCGGTGCATGTCGATGTAGTCGCCGAGGGTCCAGGGGATGATCACATCGAGATTGCGATAGGCCAGGCCGACCCGGCTACAGGCGGCGACTGCCAGGCTCAGGATCAGGCAGCAGAGCAATAAGGCGCGTCGACACGACATGAGCGGATCCTTGCTGGGGCGTTACCCCCATAGAACACCGGATGGCCTGGCGGTTCAATGCAAAGATGCACGGCGTGAAACACCCCATCCAAACTCGGTTAGAATGGCGGTCACGCAATGAGGGTATCGGAAATGGCTTTAATCGGGCGCTACAACAGCTTGCAAGTGGTCAAGCACACTCACTTCGGTTTGTACCTTGATGGTGCGCAGGATGGCGAAATTCTTCTGCCCAATCGCTATATCCCCAAGGATGTCCCCAGCGAAGACGAAGACTGGCTGAATGTTTTTGTCTATCTGGACAGTGACGACAAGCTGATCGCCACCACCGAGACCCCGAAAGTCCAGGTCGGCGAGTTCGCCAGCCTCAAGGTCAAGGAGGTCAACAGCATTGGCGTGTTCCTCGACTGGGGGCTGCCCAAGGATCTGCTGCTGCCGTATTCCGAAGAAAAGCGCCAGTTGAATGCCGGTGACTACTGCGTGGTGCACGTCTATCTCGACAAGCACACCCGCCGTATCACGGCTACCGCGCGCCTGGATCGTTATCTGGACAAGACGCCGGCCAACTACAAGGTCGGCCAGGAAGTCGATCTGCTGGTGGCCGAAACCACCGACATGGGTTTCAAGGCGATCATCAACAACAAGCACTGGGGCCTGATTCACAAGAATGAGGTGTTCAAGTTCCTGCGCTCTGGCAAGCGGGAAAAGGGCTACATCAAGCAGATCCGTGCCGACGGCAAGATCAGCCTGAGCCTGCAACCCGTCGGCGAAGAAGCCGCCGGCAGCCTGAACTCGAAGATCCTTGCCAAGCTGCGCGACAACAATGGCGTGTTGCCGGTCAGCGACAAGAGTGATCCGGCGCTGATCAGCGACCTCTTCGGTGTCAGCAAGGGCAACTTCAAGAAAGCCATCGGCACCCTATACAAGAATGGCCAGATCGTCATTCATGCCGATCGTATAGAGCTGAGCTGAACCCTGACCGCCAAGGCCCCGACACCTGGCACGGGAGCCTTGGCGGTTTTTTGCCGTGCCTGGGCGGCTGAATAAACTTCGTGTTCACTCTCTGTCAGCAAGTCTTGCCGAACTCAGCTATGTTTTCGTTACTACGCCTGAACGCTTCGGGGGCGGTGACAGGGGACTGTCGGTTTTTCAAGCAATCTGCGCCGCCGCCGTCCAGGCGACGGATGGTCTCAGTGATTGCCTTAAAGTACCGATAGCCTTGGAATAGCGGGGCAAAAAGGGATTCTTGCAGTCATGTTCAATTCCAATCTGAAGAAGATTCTAGAGAGCAAAGAAGAAGAGCTTTTCAAGCTGAAGCAGTTGTTCCATGGCATGACGGCTGAAATGGTCTCGCTGGTGCTTGATCCGCAATTTCGGATCATCGACTTCAACCAGCGTTTCCTCGACCTGCTGGGCTACAAGGCCGAGCAGGTCAAGGATCGTCCGCTGGACAACTTCGTCCCGGCCTACGTCAAGAACCTGCCTTGCTTCCATAACCTGCGAGCCGCAGTGGCCAAGGGCGTATCGGTCAGCGACAACTACCGGTTCCTGCGCGCCGATGGCAGCCTGGCCTGGGTGCACGGCAGTTGGCAGCCCGTGAAGAGCGAGAAGGGCGAGCTGTTGCACATCCAGTGCTTTGCCCGCGATGTCACTCATACGGTTGAAACCATGAAGGAGAACGAGGCCTTCATCCAGGCGCTGCTGCGCTCTACTGCGGTGATCGAATTCACTCTGGACGGCGAAGTGATCACCGCCAATGACCAGTTCCTGCGGGCCATGGGCTATTCGCTGGCGCAGATCGTCGGCAAGCACCACCGGATGTTCTGTTCGAGCGAAGAGGCAGCCTCCAGTCAGTACCAGGCATTCTGGGGCCGACTCAACCGCGGTGAGTACGTCGCCGATCGCTTCATGCGTGTCGACAGCCATGGGCGGGAAGTCTGGCTGGAGGCCACCTACAACCCGGTGCACGATGCCCAGGGCCAGCTCTACAAGGTGGTCAAGTTCGCCAGCGTGGTGACCGACCAGGTGGTACGCGAGAGAGAGGTCAGCGAGGCGGCAGGCATCGCCTATGGCATTTCGCAGCAGACTGACACCACGGCACAGCGCGGTGCCACGGTAGTGAAGAACACGGTATCGACCATGCAGGAAATTTCCGAGGAGATGCAGTCGGCCTCTGAAGGTATCGAGGCGCTTGGCAAGCAATCCATGTTGATCACCTCGATGGTCCAGACCATTGGCAGCATCGCCGCTCAGACCAACCTGCTGGCGCTCAACGCCGCTATCGAGGCGGCCAGGGCCGGCGAGCAGGGGCGCGGGTTTGCGGTGGTGGCCGATGAGGTTCGGCAACTGGCCGGGCGTACCAGCGCCGCCACGGAGGAAATTGTCACGGTCGTCCAGCAGAACCAGAAGCTGGTGGACGAAGCGGTACGGGACATGTCCACCAGCCGCGTCAAGGCTGAGCAGGGCCTGTCCCTGGCCAACCAGGCGGGCGAGGTGATTGTCGAGATCCAGGACGGTGCCAAGCAGGTGGTGGGCGCGGTAGGGCGCTTCGCCAATCAGCTGAAATGAGTGCTGTGGACAAGCCAACGCGCGGTTGATCGGTGTTCGCGCGTCGGCTTGTAGCTTTTTGCCATGATTTAGCGTAATGAACGCTCTGTAAAAGAAGCATTCGCCAGGACTTGGAGCTATGATCTGTGTGAGGCGGCCAAGAACCACCTCGCTCGCATTACCCTGAAGGGGGCTTTATGAAAGATAAACTGCAAACTTGGCTCCACGACCTCGGGGTGGCCCTCGGTCTGATCGAACCTCCGCTGCAACCGGTGCCGATCCGCACTGACGACGACCGCCGTCGCCGGCAACAGCAGCCACGCCGCTAAGCGCCGAAGGCTCACCACATCCTATTGGCCGGGGCAATCGATGCCGTTCGCTGGCGCAGGGGCACGACGGTTGTCGAGCCCCGTTCGACAGTTGCGACGCTTCCATGGACCCGCTGCCAACTGCCCGATCCCCCAACCATGGGGCGCAGAGTGGTGTGATAAACAACGGGTGCGACAATCGACGCCGCATCCGCTGAAGCGAACGCCGTATCAGATAGCACTGGCCAGGGTTGCCGGGCGCCGTGACAACAGGCTGATGACGATGAAGCTGACCAGGCCGATGGCCAGGCTGTAGTAGATCGGTGTGTTGGAATCCAGGCCATCCTTGAACATGAATACCAGTGCGGTGATGAAGCCCAGCGTCATGCTGCTGATCGCGCCTGCGGTGGTGGCGCGTTTCCAGTAGATGGCACCGATCAGCGGGATCAGCATGCCGCCCACCAACAGGTTGTAGGCCAGGGTCAGGGCACTGATCACATCACTCACCACCAGGGCGATACCCAGCACTACCAGGCCGGTCAGGCAGGTGAACAGGCGGTTGAGCGCCAGGCTCGACTGCTTGCCGCCGCGCAGCTTGGGCAACAGGTCTTCGGTCAGAACGGTGGAGGCCGCCAGCAGGCCAGCGCTGGCGGTGGACATCATTGCCGCCAGGGCGGCGGCGATCACCAGACCGCGAATGCCGTCCGGCAGCGACAGTTTGACGATCGCGGCAAAGGCGTTGTTGACGTTATCCAGGTGCGGAATCAGTACGTGGGCGGCCATGCCGATCAGCGCGCAGGCCAGACCGTAGACGATGCAGTAGACCCCGGCGACGCTGCCGGCGTACTTCGCGACCTGCTCATCCTTGGCGGTGAACACCCGTTGCCAGATGTCCTGGCCGATCAGAATGCCGAAGAAGTAGATCATGAAGTAGGTGATGATGGTGTCCCAGCCGATGGTGGTGAAGCTGAAACTGCTGGACGGCAGCTTGCTCACCAGTTCGTCCCAGCCACCGACGCGGTACAGGCAGATCGGCAACAGGATGAACATCAGACCGACGGTCTTGATGATGAACTGGACGATGTCGGTCAGGGTCAGCGACCACATGCCGCCGATAGTCGAGTAGACCACCACCACGCCGCCGCCGAGCAGTACCGAGATCCAGAACGGCAGATCGAACAGCACTTGCAGCACGGTGCCGATGGCGAGGGTCGAGGTCACCCCGATCATCAATGCATAGGCGAGCATGATCACCGCGCTGGCCTGGCGAGCCAGGGGGGTGTAGCGCTTTTCCAGCACCTGGGTGACGGTGAAGATCTTCAGTTTGAGCAGCGGTTTGGCGAGGAACAGGTTCAGCGCGATGATCCCCAGGCCCAGTGCCGCACACAGCCAGAAACCGGAAATGCCGTGGACATAACCCAGACGCACGGTACCGACGGTGGAGGCACCGCCCAGCACCGTGGCGGCCATAGTGCCCATGTACAGGGTCGGGCCGAGGTTGCGGCCGGCCACCAGGTAGTCTTCGTGGGTCTTGGCCTTGCGCATGCCGTAGTAACCGAGCAGCAGCATGCCAGCGGCATAAAAGAGTACAACCACTATATCCAGGGCCATGACGGCGTGTCTCCAATTGTAGTTTTTATGGTGAAACAGTTGGTTTTCAGGGGCCTGTGGGCGGCTCAGCGGTGAGCCACGCCTGGAAGTACACAGAGCATTTCGTACAGCAGGTTGGCGCCCAGCAGCGAGGTGTTGCCGGTGGTGTCGTAGGGCGGTGAGACTTCCACCAGGTCGCAGCCGACCAGGTCGAGGCCCTGGCAGCCGCGGACGATCTCCAGGGCCTGGATGGTGGTCAGGCCGCCGATTTCCGGCGTGCCGGTGCCCGGGGCCCAGGCCGGGTCGATGCCGTCGATGTCGAAGCTCAGGTAGACCGGGCCGTTGCCGACCTTTTCACGGACTTCGGCCATCAGCGGCGCGAGGGACTTGTGCCAACATTCTTCGGCCTGGACCACGCGAAAGCCTTGCTTGCGGCTCCAGTTGAAGTCTTCGGCGGTATAACCCTGGGCGCGCAGGCCGATCTGCACGACGCGGTCGCAGTCCAGCAGACCTTCTTCGACGGCGCGGCGGAAGGTGGTGCCGTGGGCGATTTTCTCGCCGAACATGTGATCGTTGACATCCGCGTGGGCGTCGATATGCACCAGGCCGACCTTGCCGTGTTTCTTGTGGATCGCCCGCAGGATCGGCAGGGTGATGGTGTGGTCGCCGCCCAGGGTCAGCGGGATGACATTGTGTTCGAGGATCGCGTCGTAGGACTCCTCGATAATGCGCACGGCGTCGAGCAGATTGAATGTGTTGATCGCCACGTCACCGATGTCGGCGACCGACAGCGAGTCGAACGGCGCGGCGCCAGTGGCCATGTTGTAGGGGCGGATCATCACTGACTCGGCACGGATTTCCCGTGGACCGAAACGGGTCCCGGAGCGCAGTGAGGTCCCGATATCCAGCGGTACGCCAACGAACGCGGCGTCGAGACCGGCGGGCGATTGCAGGTGGGGGAGGCGCATCATGGTGGCGATGCCGCCGAAACGCGGCATTTCGTTACCGCCCAGTGGTTGGTGAAGAATCTTGTCCACGGGTAAGCCTCATCATGTGTTCTGTTATCAGGGGATCGATTCTGCGAAACCCGCCGGCCGGGAAAAATCGCTGCCGGTAAATACTTAGTTCAGATTTTTCTAAACTAATGGGGCTCCTGGCGTTAGACTGCCCGCTCGCCACAAGGGGGGCGTCACAGCCAGAGGGCGGTGTATCACCAGCCAAGGGACGGCGGACTCTCATGCTCATGCCTCCGGAGTACCCATGGCCAGCGCTTTACCCGACCTGAAACTCCTGCGCATCTTTGTCAGCGTGGTGCGCCACCAGGGTTTCGCCAACGCTCAGCAGGAACTGAACCTGTCGACTTCAGCCATCAGCACCTACATGAGCCAGCTCGAGTCGGCGCTGGGGCTGGTGCTGTGTCATCGGGGCCGGGGTGGTTTCAGCCTGACCAGCAAGGGTGAGCTGTTCCACCAGGAAACCCTGCGGCTGCTCGGCGAACTCGAGGGTTTCGAACAGTACGCCGCCGCCCTCAAGGGTGAATTGCGTGGCACGTTGAACCTCGGCGTCATCGACTCCACCGTCAGTGAGCCGGCCTTGCCGCTGGCCGAAACCATCGGTGCCTATAGTCAGGAACATCCGGGGGTGCATTTGCATCTGTCGGTCATGAGCCCCTATGAGTTGCAGCTCGGCGTCCAGGACAACCGCCTGGACCTGGCCATCGGTGCCTTTTCCACGCGCATGAGCGGGCTGGTCTACCAGCCGCTGTACCGCGAGCAGCACTGGCTGTACTGCAGCAACCGTCACCCGCTGTACCACGAACGGCGGATTCCCGAACAAGTCATCACTCAGCAGCGCATGGTCGGCCGTGGCTACTGGAGCCAGGCGGAACTGGCCCGACACGGCTTCAAGCACAGCGCGGCAACCGTGGAGAGTATGGAGGCGCAGTTGATCCTGGTGCTGTCCGGCGCCTACATCGGCTACCTGCCGGAGCACTACGCCCAGCCCTGGGCGGACAAGGGCGACTTGCGGGTGCTGCTACCGGCGACCTTTGGTTACCAGGCACCCTTTTCGATGATCCTGCGCCGTGGCCGTAGCCGCGAACCGTTGATCCAGACCTTCCGTGACCTGCTCAAAGCGCAGCTCAACCAGCCCTGATCGGAACGACCTGCATGTCCAGAGCCTGCTGCGAACGCTGCCTGCGTCCCCAGACCCATTGCCTTTGCCCGCTGATCCCACAGCTCGACAGCCGCACCCGGGTGTTGGTCCTGCAACACCCGAGCGAAGTCGGCCATGCCTTGAATACCGCGCGGCTGGCGACCCTTGGCCTGACCAATGCCGAGTTGCGGGTGGGGGAGGTGTTCGATGACCTGTCGACACTGCTCAGCCCACCGGGTTATCAGGCGCGGCTCTTGTTCCCGGCGGACGATGCACAGTTGCTGCAGTCCTACACAGAGAGAGCAGAGGCGCAGCCGCTGTTGTTGGTAGTCCCCGATGGCACCTGGCGCAAGGCGCGCAAGCTGCTGTACCTCAACCCGCTGCTGGCCAGTTTGCCAAGGGTGACCCTGGGACCGGGTGCGGTCTCGCGTTATCGCTTGCGCAAGGCACCGGAGCCGGGGGCCTTGTCGACGATAGAAGCGATTGTCCGGGCGCTGGAGACGCTCGAACGGCCGGCTTCGTTCGAGGCGCTGCTCAAACCGTTCGAGGCGTTGATCGACGGGCAGATCCAGGCCATGGGTAACGATACCTACCGGCGCAATCACGGCGATTGAGGGCAAGGGGGCGCTAGCGCCGTGGCTCCAGGGTTTTCTGGCGCAGGATGTAGACGGTCACCAGCACTGCGCTGGTCAGCATGAACAGGCGCGCCCAGAACAGCGGCACCAGGTAGCAGGAAAAGCCGATGCTCAGCCACATCAGACCGATGGCGTAGACTTTGCCCTTGAGCGGAATACCATTACCGTCCAGGTAATCGCCGATCCATGGTCCCAGGCGCGGGTGTTCCACCAGCCAGCGGTAGAACCGTGGCGAACTGCGGGCGAAGCAGGCGGCCGCCAGCAGCAGGAACGGTGTGGTCGGCAAGACCGGCAGGAAAATCCCGAGCACCCCCAGCGCCACGCTCAGCCAGCCGATGGCCAGCAGTGCGTAGCGCAGGAGCGGCGAGCGACTGCCCGTGGGGCTCATCGCCACCGCCGTGACTCAGTGGTGGCGAGGCTTGAGGATTGCCGGCTTCTCGTCGGGCGCATTGCACAGCAGGTAGAGGGCGGTCAGCGCTTCCGGGATCTGCACGATCATGTCGTCCATCAGGTTGGCATCGGCGGCGATGTCGGAGAACTCCGGTTGCTCATCGAACAGGCCCGAGCCGACCATTATCGGCAGAAGCATTTCGCTGACTTCTTCCTCGGCAGTTTCAAACCAGGCTTCCTCGCGCAGGAACACCCCTTCCATGAAGCCGATGCACCAGCCGCGCAGTTCGGAGTCATCCGGATCGTCGCCCAGGTCGAGGTCACACGGCAGCTCGAACTCCTCGTCGGAGGCCAACTGGCGGGCGATATGGGCCTTGAGCTGGATCAGCGTGGCTTCGATCTCTTCGCGCTGGGCGGCATCCTTGTAGCGCGGCTCCTCGGCGAACAGCGCGTCGATCCATTCGCGATCCGGGACCACGTCGGCACAGATCGACAGCGCAGTCAGGTAACCGTGGGCGGCCACGTAGTCCAGCGCTTCTTCGTGCAGCTCGTCGGCGTCGAGGAAGGCTTGCAGGCGGGTGAGTTGCTCAGCGAAGGACATGAGGGGCTACCTTGGGAATAAACGATGCTGAATTCTAGGCGTTCTTGAGCCCGCAGGCCAGCAAACGCAACACTTTCCTGCGGATGAGGCGCTGTTCCAGGTGACGGACGGGTTTGCCCGCGTTGGGGTAGGCAGAGCCCAAAAAACCGTTTGGTGCGGCCTGCCAAGCGAGCGCAGCCCCCGGGTTTACGGCCATCTTGCGATCCGGCGCGGATGTACGGCGTCCTGGTCTGCCGCGAATTTTCCTCGGGACAAAATGGCAAACCGACCGACATCCCCCTGACCCACCTGACGCTCGGGTATACTGCCGCGTTTTGTGGTGCCCTGCCGGTACGGACATCCTCGCTTACGTTTTTTTACGTGAAAGCGGCGAGTTTTCGACCAGCCTTGACCCAGGGTATCCCGGTGATTTTGGAGTGGCTATGCTCGAACAGGCTCAACGCGTCCTCAAGGACATCTTCGGTTACGACAGCTTTCGCGGTCGCCAGGGTGCCATTATTGAGCGCGTGGCCAGCGGCGGCGATGCCTTGGTGCTGATGCCGACCGGCGGCGGCAAATCCTTGTGTTTCCAGGTTCCGGCCCTGCTGCGTGACGGCTTGGCGGTGGTGGTATCGCCGTTGATCGCGTTGATGGACGACCAGGTCGCGACGCTGGAAGAACTCGGCGTTGCAGCGGCGGCACTGAACTCGACGCTGAGCGCCGAGCAGCAGCGCGAGCTGGCGGCGCGCATTCGCCGTGGCGAAGTGAAAATGCTCTACCTGGCGCCCGAGCGCCTGGTTCAGCCGCGCATGCTGGCGTTCCTGCAGAACCTCGATATTGCCCTGTTCGCCATCGACGAGGCGCATTGCGTTTCGCAATGGGGCCATGACTTCCGGCCCGAATACCTGCAGCTCGGTCAACTGGCCGAGCTGTTTCCCCATGTGCCGCGTATCGCGCTGACCGCCACCGCCGACAAGCGTACCCGCGAAGAAATCGTCAATCGCCTGCACCTGCAGAACGCCGAACGGTTTCTCTCCAGTTTCGACCGGCCGAACATCTTCTACCGCATCGTTCCCAAGGAGCAGCCACGCAAGCAGTTGCTGGCGTTCCTGTCGCAGCGCCGTGCCGACTCGGGGATCGTCTACTGCCTGTCGCGCAAGAAGGTCGATGAAGTTGCCGCGCTGCTCTGCGAGCAGGGCTTTCCGGCCTTGCCGTATCACGCCGGGCTGCCTTCTGAAACCCGGGCGGACAACCAGAGGCGTTTCCTCAATGAGGAAGGGCTGATCATGGTCGCGACCATTGCCTTCGGCATGGGTATCGACAAGTCCAACGTGCGGTTCGTTGCTCACCTCGACCTGCCCAAGTCCCTGGAAGCCTATTACCAGGAGACCGGTCGGGCCGGTCGCGACGGCTTGCCGGCAGATGCCTGGATGGCTTACGGCCTGCAGGATGTGGTGATGCTCAAGCAGATGTTGCAGAACTCCGAGGGTGACGAACGCCACAAGCGTCTGGAGCATCACAAGCTCGACGCGATGCTGGCACTGTGCGAAGAGACCCGCTGCCGTCGCCAGACGCTGCTGGCCTATTTCGACGAGGACATGCCGCAGCCCTGTGGTCACTGTGACAACTGTGTCGATGGCGTACAGACCTGGGACGCCACCGAGCCCGCACGACAGGCGCTGTCGGCGATCTACCGAACCGGACAGCGTTATGGTGTCGGCCACCTGGTCGATGTGCTGCTGGGCAAGGAGAACGACAAGGTTCGCAGCTTCGGTCACCAGCATCTGGCGGTGTTCGGCGTGGGCAAGGCGCTCAGCGAGGGCGAGTGGCGTTCGCTGTTCCGCCAACTGGTGGCGCGGGGCTTGGCCGATATCGACCTCGAAGGCTATGGCGGCCTGCGCCTGAGTGACAACTGCCGGGCCCTGCTGCGGGGCGAGGTCACTCTGGAACTGCGTCGCGACCTCAAGCCGCAGACCGCTGCCAAGAGTGTCTCCGCCAGCCCGGCCAGCCAACTGGTACGTGGCGAGGAGCGCGAACAATGGGAAGCCTTGCGTGCCCTGCGCCGCAAGCTGGCCCAGGAACATGCCGTGCCGCCCTATGTCATCTTCCCCGACTCCACATTGCTGGAAATGCTCCGCAGCCAACCGACGACCATGGCGCAGATGGCCAAGGTCAGCGGTGTCGGCGCCCGCAAGCTGGAGCGTTATGGCGAGGCCTTCCTCGAGGTCCTGGGCGGCGAGGCGGAGACGCCCAAGGCGGTCGCCGATATCCGTCACGAACTGATCAGCTTGGCGCGTGCCGGCATGACCCCGTTGCAGATCGCCGGCCAGTTGCAGTGCTCGGAGAAGAATGTCTACACGCTGCTGGCCGAGGCCATCGGTCGCCAGCAGTTGTCCCTGGAGCAGGCCTTGGATCTGCCCGAGGATCTGCTGGGCGAAATTCAGGATACCTTTCTCGATGGCGAGGGCGAGTTACCGGCCGTGAGCGAGATCGCCGAACGGTTCGTCGGGCGCGTGCCCGAAGGTGTGCTGTATTGCGTGCGGGCAGCCCTGCAAGCCGAATTCGAACTCTGAGGAATGGGAAATGCATATCCCCCGGTCTATCTCTGTTTTATTTGCGACAAGTCATGTTTACACGCAGCTCAAGTCTTGCCTCCAGTCGCTCAGGCATGCTTAGCTGACTAATAATTAGTTTTGTCTATTTTCAGTCTGACCATGAGTTTTTTATGTCGTTAACCGATGAACACCGTTTTGGCATGCAGCTGGCGCAAATGTCCCGTGGCTGGCGTGCCGAGTTGGATCGCCGCCTGGCCGGTCTGGGCTTGTCCCAGGCCCGTTGGCTGGTATTGCTGCACCTGGCACGTTTTTCCGAAGCGCCAACCCAGCGTGAACTTGCGCAAAGCGTCGGTGTGGAAGGGCCAACTCTGGCGCGCCTGCTTGACAGCCTGGAAACCCAGGGATTGGTGCAGCGCCACGCGGTGGTCGAGGACCGCCGCGCCAAGAAGATCGAACTCTGTGCCCCGGCGCGCCCCTTGATCGAGCAGATCGAGACCATTGCCACCGCCCTGCGCCATGAGTTGTTCGCAGGGGTCGACGAGGAGGAGTTGCGTATCAGCATGCGGGTTCACAGCCGGATCCTGGCGAACCTGGAAAAGTCCTGAGGCATTCCCGCTCTGCCGGATTTGGAGAATCCCTGGCCGGCAGACTATAAGATCTACTGGTTCTGTGTATTGTGTTGGCATTTCGACCCTGCGTGCAGCGAGGGGGGATGTCGGGCCTTAAGGGATACTCATGCTCGAGAGTTTGCAGTCCGCGTTGCGGTGTTCCACTGAAAAGCCCCAGGTGACTCCGGTTCGTCGGCATTGGATGGCGCTGGCAGCGCTGTCGTTGCTGCATCCGGCACTGGCTTCGGCCATGGGCTTGGGAGACATCACGCTGCATTCGGCGCTCAGCCAGCCGCTCGATGCGCAAATCGCTCTGGTCGATCCCGGCGACCTGGCTGATGGCGAGCTCTCGGTCAGCCTGGCGACGCCCGAGGAGTTTGCTCAGGCGGGGGTCGAGCGGCTGTTCTTTCTCAACGACCTGCGGTTCACGCCGGTCCTGCAAGGCAATCGCAGCTTCATTCGGGTGCAGTCGAACAAGCCGGTGAGCGAGCCGTTCCTGAATTTCCTGGTGCAGGTCAACCGGCCTAACGGTCGTCTGCTGCGCGAATACACGGTATTGCTCGATCCGCCGGGCAGCGGCAGCTATAGCCCGTCGACGCGTGCGGTCCAGGCCGAGCAGCCGCTCCCCAGCGCTGAGGTGGCGCCGCCGCCGGCGACGCAAGGTAAACGCTATACCGTGACCAGGGGCGATAACCTCTGGACGATCGCCAAGCGCCTGAACGAAGCGGGCAGCAAGGCCAGTGTCAATGAATTGTCCCTGGGGATTCGTGCACTCAATCCGGGCAGCGAGCGCCTGACCGTCGGACAGAGCCTGTTGCTGCCGGATGTTGCCGTGGTGCCGGGCAGTGCCCCGGCGGCCGTTGCTCAGGCCCCCACGGCCTCAGCGGCCCCAGTGGTCGAAGCCGAGCGTAGCGCCGAACAACTGGCTGCGGCGACGCTGGAAAACCAGCAGTTGCAAAAAACCGTCGACGATTTGCAGGCTCGCCTGAAGTCCCAGGACGAGCAGATCGCCAGCGACCAGAAGCATCTGGGCGAGCTGGAGGCGCAGTTGGCGGAGTTGAAGACCAAGGCTGCCGCCCCTGTCGTCAGCCCGGCTCCGGTGGTTCCTTCTGCAGCTCCGGCTCCGGTGGTTGCCGAGCCGTCCGAAGGGACGAATCTGCTGCTACTGGCCGCGCTGGCCGTACTGCTTCTGTCGTTGGCGGCAGCCTTGATCGTGCGCCGTCGGCGCCGTTTGCCCGAGGTGGCGGTCGAACCGGCGCCACTGTTCCAGGAGCCGCCACTGGTCAGTCGTGTCATACCGACGGTGGTGCCCAGCGTTCCGGCGCCACGGGTCGAGCCGGTGGTTGAGTCGCGCCGCGAGACCAGCGAAGTCCCGGATGCCCTGGAAGGGGTCAGTATCTATATCGCCTATGGTCGCTTCAGCGAGGCTTCCGGAATCCTGCGCGAAGCCATACTCAAGGAGCCGCAGCGCACCGACTTGCGTCTGCGCCTGATGGATGTGCTGGCCCAGCAGGGTGATAACGCGGGCTACACGGTTGAAGAGCAGCACCTGCTGGACACCGGTTTCAGCGAGTCGACATTGCGTGACCTGCGGGCCAAGCATCCGAAACTGCACACGGCACCGGCACCGACGGCCATTGCTCCGGTGCCCGCTCCAGCCCCAATCGTCGCACCCGCACCTGCGCCTGTCAGCACTCCCGTCGCCGTGGCTGGCGCTGCGACGCTGGCTACACCTGTACTGGCTGCCGAGTGGATGAACGAGGAGTCAAAGGCTGAAACCGAGGCCACGCCGCTGGATGACGAATTCCAGCTCAATCTCGATGACCTGTCGATGGACTCCGACTGGGATCTGGTCAGCCCGTTCGACAATGCACTGACGCAGCGCGGCAAGGCCGAGCCAGAGCCAGAGCCGCCGACGTTGTCCGGCAGCGATCCGCAGTTCGCCAGCAACCTCAACGAACTGCCGCATGTGTTCGAGATGCCCGACGAGCAGTTTCTCAGCGACTTCGCCGAACCCGAGTCCGAGCGGCCGGTTGAAACCGAACTGAGCTTGCCACTGGCCGACGATACTCTGGATGACGAGTTCCTCGATGGTTTCATGGATGACAGTCAGCCCCTGGATATCGAGCCGCTGGAAGTGGATTTCGACAGCCTGGAGCGTGAGCAGGCTTCGGCCAGCAAGCTGGAGCAGGCGCAGACGCTGATCAATGTCGGTGACCTGGACCATGCCAGCCAGTTGCTGCACGAACTGCTCAGGGAGGGGGACGAGCCATTGAAGCAGACAGCCCGTACCCTGCTTGCCAGCATCCGCTAGCCGTGGAGTCCGAGTCCGTCATGAGCCCCGTCAAACCGGAAATCGTCATTACCTACTGCACTCAATGCCAGTGGCTGCTACGTGCTGCCTGGCTGGCCCAGGAGCTGCTGAGCACCTTTGCTGACGACTTGGGCAAGGTTTCGCTGGAACCCGGGACTGGCGGCGTGTTTCGCATTACCTGCGATACGGTGCAGATCTGGGAGCGCAAGCTCGATGGCGGTTTTCCCGAGGCCAAGGTGCTCAAGCAGCGGGTACGCGACCGGATCGATCCGCAGCGCGACCTGGGCCATAACGAGGTCCGTTGAGCGACGCCGGGATCAGGGCCGCCGGCTGGCGACATGACCCCGGCTGATCGGTTCACTCAGTGCGGGTGAGCTTGGCCTTGATAAAACCGGCGACCAGGCTCAACACCGCGCCACCGATCCCGCCACTGGCGATCCCGCTGACAATCGAACCCAGGTCCATGTCGCCGACCGCACCGCCGAGACTGCCGTTGGTCACCGCCGAGAGCACCTGGCTGAGCACCACCCCACCGATACCACCGGCCAGTGAGTTGAACCAGGGACCCAGGGTGTACTTGTCGGTGGCTGCGCCGGCGATATTGCCGCCCACCGCACCGCTGACCAGTTGAATCAGGAGACTGATGAATTCCATGGATGAACCCTCCACAGTTTGAGTTGGAGGGCAACTGGCATCGAGCTACTACCTGGATCACTGCCGCCGTCGCCGAGCAGCCCTGCTATCCGGGAAACGACGGCTGAGCTGTTGCGGATGCATCCAGTATAGGACAGACGCCGATAATCAAGGGGCTGCGACGATTTCCAGTTTTTTTCGCGGGCTTTTGGTGCCCAGCAGGCTCGACAGCACGATCGCGACGATGATCAGCGCGCCGCCGAGCAACATGCGTGAGCTTGGGCTTTCGTCAAACAGCAGCCATGCGGCGGTAATCCCATACACCGGCTCCAGGGCGAAGACCACGGCGGCGGTGCGTGCCTTGATCACCGCCAGGCTGGCAACGAACAGGCTGTGGGCGACTGCGGTGCAGAACACGCCGAGCAGCCCCAGCCATAGCCAGTCCAGGGCGCGGACTTCGCCGAGGTCTGGCGCCGCCCAGGGCAGCAGGCACGCGGCGACCACCAGGTTCTGGCACAGCGCCGCCTGGACTGCGCCGACCCGCCCGGAGCCGGCCCGATTGTTCAGCGACAGCAGAGCGAACAGCAATCCGGACAACACGGCCCAGAGCAGCCCGCTGGTGGCTTGGCTGGCAAGGTCGAAATCGGGGGTGACCAGCACCAGGCCGACACTGACCAGCAGCACCAGAAGGATTTCGTTCAGGCGGATGCGCTCACGAAAAATCACCCCTTCGAGGATCACGGTAAAGGCCGGGAAGCTGGCGAACCCCAGGGTGGCGATGGCGACGCCGGCGACTTTCACCGCGAGGAAGAAACTGACCCAGTGCCCGGCCAGCAGCAGGCCACTGCCCACCAGGCGGCCCCAGTCCTGTGCCTGCAGGCGTTGCCAGCGGTGGTTGCGGGTGATGCCGGCAAACACCGCGAGGGCGAGCACGGCGAAGGTCGCACGACCAAAGACGATGATGGCGGGGGAAGCAGCGGCGAGTTTGCCGAATACGCCAGTCAGGCCGAACATCAGTGCGCCGATATGCAGGGCGCCGAGGGCGGAGCGGGGAGTCATCGCGATCCTTGAAAACAGTGATGCACAAGCCGGCAGTCTAGGGCGTGGGACACGGCGCTGTCTGTCGTGGGACTCGCGTCAGTTGTCGCCAGGCTCGCGGCGCAGGGCTGTGGGCGAGGCGCCGAATTCACGCAGGATGGCGGCACAGAACGCGCTCTGGGAGCTGTAGCCGACACGCAGGGCGATCTCACCGACTGGCAGCCCGGACTCGCGCAGCAGGCTCAGGGCCATTCGCAGACGCCGATGGCGCAGGTAATCCATCGGTGTCCGTCCGCACTCGGCCAGAAAGCGCGCATGGAGCCGCGCGTTGGATAAGCCGGCCACGCGTGCCAGATCGGCCACTTGCAGTGGGCGCGCGGCGTAACGGTCGATATGGGCGTCCAGGGCCGCCATGGGCAGGCGTTTGCCCACGCTGACGGTCGAGGCCGGTGTATTCAGGCTGGCCAGCAACAGTACCGCGCCTTGCCGGGCGATCAACGGGTCGTCCACCGGGCTGTTGGCGAGCCAGTCGACCAGACGGCCCTGGCTGGCATTGAGGGTCAGTGGCCTGGCCCGGTCGATCAGGCGCCGACTGGCATCGGCATGCTCGCCCAGCGACTGGACGAGCCAGTGTTCATCAGGAACATCCAGCACCAGACAGCGGCTGCCATCCGGGCTGGCGCAGGTGTGATGGGCCTCGTAGGGGACGACCGCGACGCTCTGCTCCACGACTCGGCTGCCGCGCCCCTCGATTTCGAAGTCGAGCCGCCCGGACAGCCCGAACACCAGTTGAGCGTGTGCGTGGCTGTGGACAATCAACTCGTCGCTGTAGTGGCGCAGGGTCAGGAACGGTCCCATGGCGGTCTCCTCGGCAGGTTGCCAGTCTACACCGGATGATTGCGCCCGACGGTTGTCATCGGTCGTTGTCACAAGAGTGTCGTGTGACTGTCATGGTCATTTCACCGCCGCAGTGCAAGCTCAGGAAAAATCCGGAGAATGCCCATGACCCGTGCGGAGCTCGCCAAACCCAGTCGCAAGCAGCGTGTGCGAACCCTGTGGATTTCCGATGTGCACCTTGGCACCCGCGATTGCCAGGCCGAGCATCTGTCGCAGTTTCTCAAGGGTTATCAAGCCGACCGCATCTATCTGGTGGGCGATATCATCGACGGCTGGAAGATGCGCGGCGGCATGTACTGGCCCCAGGCACATACCAACGTGATCCGCCGCCTGCTGACCATGAGCAAGCGCGGTACCGAGGTGATTTACGTCACCGGCAACCATGACGAATTCCTGCGTCGTTACTCGAAGCTGATCCTCGGCAACATCCAGTTGGTGGATGAAGCCGTGCACGTGACCGCCGATGGGCGCAAGCTGCTGGTGATCCATGGTGACCAGTTCGACGTCATTACCCGTTATCACCGTTGGCTGGCGTTTCTCGGCGATTCGGCCTACGAGTTCACCCTGACCCTCAACCGCTGGCTGAACCATTGGCGGGCTCGCTACGGTTATGGCTACTGGTCGCTGTCGGCTTACCTCAAGCACAAGGTCAAGACCGCCGTCAGCTTCATCAGCGACTTCGAGGAGGCCATCGCCCACGAATGCGTCAAGCGCGGGCTCGATGGCGTGGTTTGCGGGCATATCCACCATGCCGAGATCCGTCGGGTCGGTGAAGTGGAATACCTGAACTGCGGCGACTGGGTCGAATCCTGCACTGCGCTGATCGAGCACTGGGATGGCACTGTCGAGTTGTATCGACTGGCCGATGCCCAGGCCAAAGAGGCTCAGCTCAAGCTGGACCTGCAGAAGGTCACGCAGCCCGGCTGAAACCGGCCAATCCTTCCCGTGCCGCGGCCGGCTGCTAGAACGGCACCCGGCCCAGCAGCATGTCCCGGTACATGACGAAATCGCCCAGCAGACTGTAGAAAGGATGCTGAAAGGTTGCCGGGCGATTCTTCTCGAAGAAAAAGTGCCCGACCCAGGCGAACCCGTAGCCGGCCAGCGGCAGCAGCGGTAGCAGGCCCCAGGCCGAACGCCCGATGATCAGGGCGAGAATGAAAATCACCAGGGTGGTTCCGACGAAATGCAGGCGGCGACAGGTGCTGTCGGCATGCTCGTTCAGGTAATACGGGTAAAACTCGGCAAAATTGCTGAATTTTCTGACGTTTTCCATTGAGTACACTCCGTACTTCGGATGGGCGCCTGGGACTGTTCCACAGGGAGTCTGTTCCAGTCTAGTGTCATTATTGTTCATGAGCAGTGACACTATGCGCCACGTTAGTATCCTTAAGCCATTAGTCGTAATATGAGACATACCCTGTAAAGAAAAGGCCATGGGCGAGAGAACGACTTCTGCAAGCTGGGCGATGGGGATAGTCAAGACGTTGGAAATGGAGGGGCTGGATTGTCGCGCCCTGTTCCAGCAGTTGGGGCTCGACTACGCCGCGCTGGACGATCCCGATGCGCGCTTTGCCCAGGACTCGATGACGCGTCTGTGGCAGCGTGCGGTGGAGCTGTCCGGCAACCCGGCAATCGGTCTGAACATGGGCAAGGTGGTACGTCCGGCCTCGTTCCATGTGGCCGGCTATGCGCTGATGTCCAGTCGCACCCTGGCCGAAGGGTTCATGCGCCTGGTGCGTTACCAGCGGATCATTGCCGAAAGTGCGGACCTGAGTTTTCGCCTTTTGCCCGAAGGTTATGCCCTGATCCTGACCGTGCACGGCGATCATCTGCCGCCGACCCGGCAGAGTGCCGAGGCGTCGCTGGCGTGTGCCCTGGCATTGTGTGGCTGGTTGACCGGTCGGACCTTGCAGCCGCGCAAGGTACTGGTCCAGGGCTCGCAGCCGCAGGATGTCGCGCCCTACAAGCAGGCATTCCATGCGCCGCTGGTGTTCGATGCGCCCTACGATGCGCTGATTTTCGAGAAAGCCGACATGGAAGCACCGTTGCCGACCGCCAATGAAGCCATGGCGCTGCTGCACGATCGTTTCGCGGGGGAGTACCTGGCCCGTTTTTCCGGCAGCCGGGTGACCCACAAGGCCCGTCAGGTGCTGTGTCGACTGTTGCCCCAGGGCGAGCCCAAGCGTGAGACCGTCGCGCAGACCCTGCATCTTTCCCAGCGTACTCTGCAACGGCGTTTGCAGGAGGAGGGCACCAGCTTCCAGACCCTGCTCGATGACACCCGTCGCGAACTGGCCGAGCAGTACCTGGCACAACCGCGCATGGCTCTTTTGGAAGTTGCCTACCTGCTGGGGTTTGCCGATCCGAGCAATTTTTTCCGGGCATTTCGCCGCTGGTTCGAGGTCACGCCCGGCGAATACCGGGCGCGGCTGCAGGGCTCGGTGGTAGCGGTCAGTGACGCCAGAACGCCGGAATACACAACACGAACACTGTGATGATCTCCAGGCGGCCCAGCAACATGCCCACGGAGAGGATCCACTTGGCGCCATCGGGCAGGCTGGCGAAGTTGCCGGATGGGCCGATCACTTCCCCCAGACCCGGTCCGACCCCGGACACGGTGCTGGCGGCACCGGTCAGCGCAGTCATCCAGTCCAGCCCGATCAGCGACAAGGCCAGGGCAATGGCGCAGATGGTGATCGCGAAGAAGAAGGAAAAGGTCAGGATCGAGCGGACAATTTCCTCGTCGAGGCGATGGCCGTTGTACTTCTGCTTGATCACCGCCCTGGGGTGAATCAACTGGTTGAGGCTGGCCTTGAGCAGGATGTAGGCGACCTGGAAGCGGAAAATCTTGATCCCGCCCGCCGTCGAGCCCGAGCAGCCGCCGATGAAACCCAGATAGAAAAACAGCATCAGGGAGAAATTGCCCCACAGGCTGTAGTCACCCAGCGCGAAGCCGGTGGTGGTGACCACCGAGGTGACGTTCAGGGCCACGTGACGCAGGGCTTCGAGCCAGTGCAGGTCGGTGGTCCACCAGTACCAGGTGCCGAGGACCAGCCAGGTCACCAGCAGCAGCCCCAGCAACCCTTGCACCTGCTGATCCTTGAGCAGTGCCTTGCGGTGTCCTCGCAGGGTCGCGACATACAGGGTGAACGGCAGGCTGCCGAGAATCATCACCACCACCGCGACCCAGTGCACCGCCGGCTGGTGCCATTTGGCCAGGGATTGGTCGGAGGTCGAGAAGCCGCCGGTGGAAATCGCCGACATCGCGTGGTTGACCGCATCGAACAGGCTCATGCCGGCCCACCAGAAGGCCAGGGTGCCGAGGATGGTGATGCCGACGTAGGCGGTGACGATCAGCCGGGCCACCATATGCGAGCGCGGCATGACTTTCTGTGAGCGGTCCGAGGATTCGGTCTGGAACAGGCGCATGCCGCCGATACGCAGGAGCGGCAGGATCGCCACGGCCATGCCGATGAAGCCGATGCCGCCGAGCCAGTGCAGCAGCGAACGCCAGATCAGGATGCCGGGGGACATGTCGTCCAGGCCGCTGAGTACCGTCGAACCGGTGGCGGTGATGCCCGACATGCTTTCGAAGAAGGCGTCGGCGACGCTGGTGTGCAGGGTCAGCAGGAACGGCAGGGCGGCGAAGATGCACACCACCACCCAGCTCGAGACGGTGAGCAGGTACATGTCCCTTGGGCGCAGGTGCACCTGTTCGGGACGGCCCGGGATGACCAGGGCCAGGCCGGCGATGAAGGTGATGGTGCTGGCCCAGAGGAATGACGGCAGGTCGTTGGTTCGGTCGAAAATCACCAGGGTCAGCATGGGCACGATCATGCTGATGGCCAGGGTGATCAGGAAGATGCCGATGATGAAACCGATGATGCGCAGGGTCGGCAACGCCATGAAATAAGCTCTGGGCAAGGGAGGGCGGTCATTCTACCTGCGGGTATGCCCATGTAAACCGCCTGGGGGCACACGGATATGGCTAGAATAGCTGCACTTTTTTCCTCAGGAGGTGGCCGATGGAGGCTCTCGACAACTTGCTCAACCGTGTTTCCGCTCCGCGTCTGCTGGATCCAGCCCCCACGGCGGCCCAGCGCGAAGTGTTGTTCCGGGCGGCCATGCGCGCGCCGGATCACGGGCAACTGCAGCCTTGGCGTTTCCTGACGGTGGAGGGGGCTGCTCGCGAGCAGTTGGGTCAACTGCTGGCCGAAGCGGTCGAGCAAACAGCGGGCGAGGTGTCTCAGGCCGCGCTCGACAAGGCCCACGCGATGCCTCTGCGGGCACCGCTGGTGGTGGTCGTGGTCGCGCGTTTGCAAGAACATTTCAAGGTGCCGAAGTCCGAACAACTGCTGGCTGCTGGCTGCGCGGCTCATGGCATTCTGTTGGCGGCGCACGCCCAGGGCATTGGCGCGGTCTGGCGTACGGGTGAGTTGTCCTACTCACGGCACGTGGCCAAAGGCCTGGGCTTGAGCGACGACGAGGAAGTGATTGCGTTCCTCTATCTGGGCACGCCGCAGAATGAACTGCGGGCGGCGCCGAAGGTAGAACTGGAAAAGTTCGTCAGCGCCTGGTCGGCCTGAAACATTCAGGCTTCTTCGTACGGGCGTGTCGTACACATGGCTTGTGTACGCCTCCTGTAGCAGCAGGGTTTGCCCGCGAAGGGGCCGCCAACACCCAACAACGTCTGGCTTCAGGCCGTTGCTGCTTCCGGCTCCAGCGGCAAATCCAGCGTCGCGATGAATCCACCCTGCGGATGGTTCGCCAGGATCAGGCTGCCGCCATGGCGTTCCGCCGCCCGGCGGGCAATCGCCAGGCCCAGGCCGTGGCCTGCGGCGCTCTGGCCCGGAGCGCGGAAGAAGGGTTCGCCCAGTTGCGCCAGGTGCTCGGCTTCGGCGCCGGGGCCGTGGTCGCGTACGCTGATTTCGATCCGTTCACCCTGGCGTCGGGCCAATATTTCAATGGCCTGACCTTCGGGACTGAAACGCTGGGCGTTACGCAGCAGGTTATCCACAGCCCGCTCGATCATGGTCGGCCAGCCACGCAGGTGCAGTTCCGGCTCGGCTTGCAGTTGCATGTGATGTTGCGGTTCGCCCAGCAGGGCTTCGCGTTGCAGGGAAGTCAGCATCTGATTGAGGTCGACCGGTTCGGCGCTGGCCTGGTCGGCATCGACCCGGGCCAGGGCGAGAATCTCGCTGATCAGTGATTCCAGACGATCGCATTCGCGCGTCAGGCGCGGCCAAAGCCGCTCGCGCTCTTCGGGCGACGAGCGTTCCGCCAGGGCCAGGGCGATCTTCAGGCGCGCCAGCGGCGAACGCAGTTCGTGGGACACGTCGCGGAGCAACTGCCGCTGGCTGCCGATCAGGCTTTGCAAGCGCGCGCCCATCAGGTTGAAGTCCTTGGCCAGTACGCCGAATTCATCGCGGCGCGAAGCCAGCTTGGCCAGGCTGTTCTGTTGATAGGCGGTCTGGCCCAGGTCATGCACGGCACCACGCAGGCGACTCAGTGGACGAGTGATCGACAGCGTCACCAACAGGCTGAACAGTGTCAGGACCACCAGGGCGATGCCCAGGGCGCTGAGGGGCCAGAGCAGGTTTTCACGGTGCCAGGCATCCAGTTCCGGATGGGGAATACGGTAGATCAGCAAGTAGGTGTCGCCGCTTTTCGGGCTGGTGTACTCGGTAGTCAGGCGGCGCCAGGGCAGGCGGCGATCATCGTTGTGCTGGCGGGCCTCCAGGGCGGCCGCACGACGCGGGAAGGTGCCGCGCACGACCGGGTCGCCGTTTTCGTTAAGCACCTGGACATCGATGTGGTACTGCTTCTTGCGTTGTTCGAGGATCTCCTGGGCCGCTTCCTCGCCTTGGCTTTCATAGGTTTGGGTCCAGTCCTCGGCCAGTGTGGTCAGGCCCGGATGGCGGCTGAGGATCCAGGCGTCCTGGTTGAGCATGTGCCCCAGCAGAATCGACAACCCCGCAACAAGGGCAATGGCCAGCCAGAAGCTGGCCAGGATGCGCCAGAACAGTGATCGCACAGCAGTTCCTCAATCAATCGGATACACATGGAGAAAGCCCGGCGGCCTAGGCCGTCGGGCTGGGGTTTGCAGCGGATTATTGCGCTTTTTGCGCCTGCTGTGCTTTCCAGGCCTTGAATTCAGCCCATTCGGCACGACGTTCGGCACGTTTTTTCTGAATGTCGTCGAAGGTCTTCTGCTGCTCAGGTTTGAGCAGGGCACGGATTTCGCCGTCGGTCTTCTGGCGTGCGGCATTCTTTTCGTTCTGGAAGGCGGTCTGATCGGCTGGCGAAAGCTTGGCCAGGTACTTTTCGGCCAACGCCTTGCGGGCATGCATCTGCTCGCCCATCAACCTGCCGATCTGATGGCGCTGCTCGGGGCTCAGATCCAGTTTGGCATAAGGGCTGCGCCAGTGGTGCTCGCCGTCAGGACCACCGTGGGCTCCATGAAGTCCGGGAGCGCCAGGGCCACCCATCGGGCCGACCTCAGGCTGGGCCATGGCGACGGTTGGCAGTGCAGCAGCGAACATCAGGGCGATAAGGGTCTTGCGCATGGTGTCTCTCCTTGTCTCGATTCCGGTCAGTCCGGATGAGTACAGATTAAGGAGTTCAAGGTCAGCGGCGGTCAGCGGAGGGTAAAGCTTGGGTAAAGAGGTTTTGCCAGGGAGCTGACATTGGTGGTGGATGGCCGTCAAAGGCGGCCATCCACGACCTCAGGGCGCGTAATAGTACCCGCGGCTGCGCAGCGCCACGATCCGTGGCCGGCCATCGGGGTGCGGGCCGATCTTCTTGCGCAGGTTGCTGACATGCATGTCCAGACTGCGATCGTAGAGGGTCAGCTTGCGGCCCAGGGCAATCTGCGCCAATTCCTGCTTGTCCAGCGGCTCGCCCGGTTGTTGCAGCAAGGCTTCGAGCAGACGGCTCTCGGAAACGGTGAGGGTGAAGTCCTGCTCGTCGATGGTGACCACGCCGCGCACCGGGCTGAAGCACAGGTCGCCCAGCTCCAACTGGCTCGAGGTCGCAGTCGGATGGCTACGGCGCAGGACGGCGCGCAAGCGGGCGGTCAGCTCCCGTGGATCGCACGGTTTGGCCAGGTAGTCGTCGGCGCCCAGTTCCAGGCCGAGAATCCGGTCCAGCGGCTCGCCGCGGGCAGACAGCATCACCACTGGCAGTTCCGGGTGGTCGCTACGCAGTTGCTTGAGCAGTTCCAGGCCGCTGCCATCGGGCAGCATCACATCCAGCACCACCGCTGCCGGTGCGCTGTCGGCCAGCGCCTTGCGGGCGGTGAGACCATCGTGGCAGGCACGCACCTGAAAACCTTCCTGGCTCAGCCAGCTACTCAGCAGCTCGCACAGCTCCTGGTCATCATCAATCAGTAACAGGTCGCTCATGAAATTCTCGATAACAGATCGCCTTCTGGCGCTCTCAATTCAACCATTGCCGACGCTGTCTGCGTCCGCCACTGGCGAAGATACCGCAGAGCAGGGCCAGAAGTGCAACTCCCGCGCCGGTAACGAACCATTGCTGCTGATCGGTCAGCAGGCGTGAGCCCGGGTTGGCCTGCGCATCTTTGAGTTGCAGATTGAGGCGTTGGTTCTCCTGGCGCAAGCGGCTCAACTGGGCGCTTTCGCGTCCGGCCTCGGCATTGGCCAGTTGCTTGCTCAAGTCTTCGCGCAGCCGTTCGCTTTCCTTCAGGCGTTGCTGCAGATCGTTGATCTGGCTCGCGGCACTCAGTGACAGGGGAACGGCGTTGCCTGCGCCACCTTCCTCGGCCTGGGCGAGTGGCCCCATCGACAAGGTGACCCACAGTAGGCACAACAGACCTTTACGCATCGGAAACTCCTGATTCCAATCGGCATTCAGGATGTTGTCGGCTGTCGGTCGGGAATAATGAGCGATTGCCTGCGCGACGTCTTCTCAAGAGGGGGGAGGCGTCGCGCAGACGGCGGTCAGGGCAGGGTTTGGCGAAATGGCTTGACCACGACGTTGCCGTAGACACCCGCGGCGACGAACGGATCGGCGTCGGCCCAGGCCTGGGCGGCAGCCAGGGAGTCGAACTCGGCGACGATCAGGCTGCCGGTGAAACCTGCGGCGCCCGGGTCGTTGCTGTCGATGGCCGGGTGTGGGCCGGCAAGGATCACGCGGCCTTCGGCGTTGAGCTGTTGCAGGCGCTCAAGGTGCGCCGGGCGTGCCGCCAGGCGTTTTTCCAGGGAGTTTTCAACGTCTGTGGCAATGATCGCGTAGAGCATGTCAGTCCTCGGTTTTTGGCGTAGTCGAGTCGGCGTCGTGCAGGTGGCGGGACAGGTAGATGCCCTGGCCCACCAGGAACAGCAGGGTCATGCCCAGGCTGCCGAATACCTTGAAGTCGACCCAGTACTGCTGGAAGGTGAAGGCGACGAACAGGTTGGCGGCGCCGCAGAACACGAAGAATACGATCCACGCCAGGTTCAGGCGCGTCCAGACCGGCTCCGGCAGGCTCAGGGCATGGCCCATGATGCGCTTGATCAGCAGGCGGTCGCCGATGAAGTGACTGCCGGCGAAGGCCAGGGCGAACAGCCAGTTGACCACCGGGGCTTTCCACTTGAGGAAGGTTTCGCTGTGGAAGGCCAGGGTCAGGCTGCCGAACACCAGGCAGGCGATCAGGGTCAGCCACTGGCTTTTCTCCAGTTTGCGCTGGCTGATGAACAGCGCGCCATAGACCACCAGTGAGCTGACGATCAACACCGCCGTGGCGCTGTAGATACCGCCGACCGTGACGCTTTGACCGGCAATGTCGACCAGACGGGGTTCGATTTTGTAGACGATGAAAAACAGGAACAGCGGGATGAAATCGATGAATTGTTTCACAGTGGCAGCCAGAAGCAGGATGTAGCGGCATAATAACAAACATACTTGTCAGCGAAAGCGCCACCCAGAGGTTATTCAGTTCCCGTGGAAATCGACCTGCACTGCCATAGCACGGCCTCCGACGGCGCCCTGGCGCCAGCGGCCCTGGTTGCCCGTGCGCACGAGAAAGGCGTGCGAGTCCTGGCCCTGACCGACCACGACACCCTCGAAGGCCTGGCCGAGGCCCGTGAAGCCGCGCAGGCCTTGGGCATGCAACTGGTCAATGGGGTCGAGTTGTCCTGTACCTGGGGCGGCGCGACCATCCATGTGCTGGGCTACGGCTTCGATGTCGAGGCGCCGCCGCTGGTCGAGGCGGTGGCCCGGTTACACGAGGGACGCTGGCTGCGCTCCGAGGAAATTGCCCGCAAGCTGGCGCTCAAGGGCATGCCCGGGGCCTTAGAGGGCGCGCGGGCGATCCAGCAGGAGTTGGGCGACAGCGGCAACGCACCGGCCCGTCCGCATTTCGCCGATTTCCTGGTGCGCGCGGGTTTCGTCAAGGATCGGGCCGAGGCTTTTCGCAAGTGGCTGGGCGCCGGTAAGCTGGGCGACGTCAAGTTGCACTGGCCGTCCCTCGAGGACACCGTCGGCACCCTGCGCGCGGCGGGGGCCTGGGTCAGCCTGGCGCATCCCTGGCACTACGATTTCACCCGCAGCAAGCGCCGCAAGTTGATTGCCGACTATATTCAAGCAGGAGGCCAGGCCATCGAAGTGGTCAACGGTTATCAGCCGGCCGAGCAGGTCGGCAGCCTGGCGATCCTGGCCCGTGAGTTCGGGCTGCTGGTCAGTGCCGGCAGCGATTTCCATGGCCCCGGGGGCTGGTCCGAGATCGGTGAGTACCGCCCACTTCCAGAAGATCTGCCACCCCTCTGGCGTCGGTTCAAACATGATCAGCCATCCACCACACGCGCCTGAACAGGAAGACAACGTGAGTCAATTTTTCCAGATACATCCGGAAAACCCCCAGGCGCGCCTGATCAAGCAGGCGGTGGATATTATCCGCAAGGGCGGGGTGGTGATCTACCCGACCGACTCTTCGTACGCCATCGGTTGCCAGATCGGCGACAAGAATGCGGTCGAGCGCGTGCGCCGTCTGCGGCAACTGGACGACAAGCACAACTTCGCGCTGATTTGCGCCGATCTGTCGCAACTCGGCCTGTTCGCCAAGGTCGACACCGGCCTGTTTCGCCTGCTCAAGGCGCATACGCCGGGGCCTTACACCTTCATCCTGAACGCTACCCGGGAAGTCCCGCGGCTGTTGATGCACCCGAAGAAACGCACCATCGGCCTGCGCATTCCCAGCCATCCCATAGCGCTGGCGCTGCTGGCCGAGTTCGGTGAGCCGCTGATGAGTGTGAGCCTGATCATGCCGGGCGAGAGCGAGCCGATGATCGATCCCTACGAGATTCGCCAGTTGCTGGAGCATCAGGTCGACCTGATCATCGATGGCGGTTTTGGCGGGCTCAAGGCGTCCACCGTGATCAACCTGGCCGATGGTGAGCCACAAGTGGTGCGGGTCGGTTGTGGCGATCCGGCGCCCTTCATGGTCGAGGCCTGAATGTCCGCCGTTGAAACGGTCGACAGCCAGGCCGGAGCGCAGCAGGAACTACCGTTCGCCATGGTCTATGGCCAGGCGGTCAGGGAAATGCCGGTGGACCTGTATATCCCGCCGGATGCCCTGGAAGTCTTCCTCGAAGCTTTCGAAGGCCCGCTGGACCTGCTGCTGTACCTGATCCGCAAGCAGAACATCGACATCCTCGACATCCCCGTGGCGGAAATCACCCGCCAGTACATGGGCTATGTCGAACTGATGCAATCGGTGCGCCTGGAGCTGGCCGCCGAATACCTGGTGATGGCGGCCATGCTCGCCGAGATCAAGTCGCGCATGCTGCTGCCGCGTTCGGCCGAGGTCGAGGAGGAGGAAGACGACCCGCGGGCCGAGCTGATTCGTCGGCTGCAGGAGTACGAGCGCTTCAAGACCGCTGCCGAAGGCATCGATGGCCTGAGCCGGGTCGGCCGCGAGATCATCGTGCCGCAGTTGGACGCCCCCGAGGCCCGCGCGCGCAAGTTGCTGCCGGACGTCGGCCTGGAGGAAGTGCTGATGTCCATGGCCGAAGTGTTGCGCCGTGGCGACATGTTCGAAAGCCATCAGGTCAGCCGTGAGCAACTGTCGACCCGCGAACGCATGAGCGATGTGCTCGAACGTCTCAAGGGCGGTGGTTTCGTGCCCTTCGTCGAGCTGTTCACTGCCGAGGAGGGCAAGCTCGGCGTGGTGGTGACCTTCATGGCGATCCTCGAACTGGTCAAGGAATCCCTGGTCGAGCTGGTGCAGAATGAGCCCTTCGCGGCGATCCATGTGCGTGCCCGAGCCGAATAACGAGCTTAATCAATGAACCTGACTGAACCCCGCGAGCTGGCCCCGCTGCTTGAAGCCTTTCTGTTGGCTTCGGGAAAGCCGCAATCGATGGAACGCCTGTACGAATTGTTCGAGGAGGCCGAGCGGCCTGAGCCAGCGGTCTTCAAGAAAGCCCTGACGATCCTCGCCAAGTCCTGCGAGGGCCGTGCCTTCGAACTCAAGGAAGTGGCTTCCGGCTATCGCCTGCAGATTCGCGAGAAGTTCGCGCCCTGGGTCGGCCGGCTCTGGGAGGAGCGTCCGCAGCGCTATTCGCGGGCGATGCTGGAGACCTTGGCGCTGATTGCCTATCGCCAGCCGATCACCCGGGGCGAGATCGAGGACGTGCGCGGCGTGGCGGTCAACAGCCAGATCGTCAAGACCCTGCTGGAGCGCGAGTGGATCCGGGTTGTTGGCTATCGCGAGGTGCCGGGCAAGCCGGCGATGTTCGCCACCACCAAGGCCTTTCTCGACTACTTCAACCTGAAGAACCTCGACGACCTGCCGCCGCTGGCGGAACTGCGCGAGCTGGAGCCGGACCCGGTGCTCGACTTCGACGACGCACCGGTGCCCGCAGGCCTGCAGGCCCTGGCCGATGCCAGTGTCGAGCCGGACGCGGAGGACGAGCCGAAGAAGGAGGAGACCAGCTTCCACACCTTGCTGCTGGAGTTGGACTCCATGGAGGAGGGGATCAAGACCGACTTCGACGATTTGCTCCGCGACGGTGATGTTCCGGCGCCTGTCGGCGCGTTTCAGGAAGAACCTGGATTGCCGCTGCCTGGGGCGTTCGATTTGCCTGAGTTTGAGGATGAGGCGGAGCCTGAACTGGACTCCGAGCTTGAGTTTGCGCCTGAATTCGAGCCGGAGCCCGAACCTGACGAGGCTGCGCACGAGCCGGAGGAAGACCGGGTCGGCGCCGCCGAAGCCCGCGAGCGCCTGCTGGCCGCAGTTGCTGCGCTGGACACCGAGGCCAAGGCCAAGTCCGATCCGGAGCCTGAACTGAGCGAAGAAGAGGCCGAGGCCCAGGCGTTGGCCGAAGCCATCGAGAACGAGCGGCGTCAGTGGGAAGATTGAGGTTTCAGGGCCTCTATCCGACAGACAACTGCTACTCTCTGATGCGCAACGTTGAAGATCCGCGTATGATTCGCGGCCCTTCGACGATCCCATTCGTCCAGAACAGTTTTTTATCTCTATCAGGCCAGGCCTGAATCGACACACCGGGAGGTGCCCAGATGAGTGACAATGATCAGCAAGACAGCCAACCCATCCGCCCAGCAGGCGAAAAACTGCAGAAAGTCCTCGCCCGTATCGGCGTAGGCTCGCGCCGTGACGTGGAAGGCTGGATCAGCCAGGGCCGGATCAAGGTCAATGGCAGCAATGCCACCCTCGGCCAGCGCGTCGACCTGCACGACGCCATCACCATTGATGGCAAGGTCATCAAGCGCGAAGAGGCCGCCGAGTCGGTGCGCCGGGTGATCATCTACAACAAGCCCGACGGCGAAATCTGCACCCGCGATGACCCGGAAGGCCGCCCGACCGTATTCGACAAGCTGCCTCGTCCCAAAGATGGCCGCTGGATCAATATCGGTCGCCTGGACATCAACACCACTGGCCTACTGATGTTCACCACCGACGGTGAGTTGGCCAACCGCCTGATGCACCCATCCTACGAGATGGACCGCGAGTACGCGGTGCGCGTTCGTGGCGAGGTCGACGACGAGATGATCGAGCGGCTCAAGGCCGGCGTGGTCCTCGAAGACGGTCCGGCCAAGTTCACCGATATCCAGCAGGCGCCAGGCGGTGAAGGCTTCAACCACTGGTACCACTGCGTGGTGATGGAAGGTCGTAACCGCGAAGTACGGCGCCTGTGGGAATCCCAGGGCCTGGTGGTCAGCCGCCTGAAGCGCGTGCGTTTCGGTCCGGTATTCCTCAATTCCGACCTGCCAATGGGCCGCTGGCGTGAAATGAGCCAGTACGAGGTCGATGTCCTCAGTGCCGAGGTTGGCCTGACGCCGGTGGCCATGCCGCAACTGAACGCCAAGAGCAAGGACAAGCTGGAGCGGATGCAGCGTAAATCCTCGCGTCCGATGGCTCGCAGCGAACGCGTGCGGACCTTGCGTCCAGCCCAGGGCGAACCGGCCGTGGCCGAACGCCCGGCTCGCGAGCCGCATATCGAAGGCGAACGTCCGGCCCGCAAACCGGCAGGCCGTCAGGACGGCGAACGTGCTCCACGTGCGCCGCGCCCGGCTGCGGGTCGTGGCGAGTCGAGCCGTGGCACGCCCGTGGCGGATCGCCCGGTGGACAGCAAGCGCCCGGCCAAGCCGGCGCCGAAGTCCAAGCGTCCGGGTATCGGTCTGGTGGACAACGGTACGCCTTCGGGCAAGCGTCGTGGTGCACCGTCCGGTTCCGGCCAGCGTCCAGGCTTTGGACGGCGCAAGCCTGAATAAGCGCTTCGTGCCCTGAAAAAAACGCCAATCCACGGATTGGCGTTTTTTTTTGCACAAATTTTAGGGTACGCAAGGTGGAAATTTTTCGTTACATCCTGTCAGGAAAACCTTACGGGTTTATCGGTTAAACCCCCTGGATTCATTGGCTCTGCCGCCCTGTAAGGAATAATTGCCGAGTGCGCGGCGGGTCGCTGTTTTGGCTGCGACAAGCCCTCTTGCCCCATCGGGCTGCTGCCTGTGTGATAGCCGCCTACCTGCCGGTCGTGGTCTGGCGGTGTACAATGCGCGCCGTTTGAACTGTGACCTCCTTGCGTAATCGCGCATTTTGGCTGTCCGGTGGCCGCCTTGCGACGCCCCGAAGGCCAATACCCTCAAGGTTATCCGCCTTGTTCACTCCATCTTGTCACAAGCACGATGGGTTCGATTTCGTCACAGATAAAAACAAACAGGTGACGCATGACTCGTAACAATCCTCGCAATCGCTGCCCTCTGAATACGTGGCGTCCATGCCTCGGCCTGATGTTTGGCTCCAGGGTTTCGTCTATCGCTTATCGCTGATACCTCGACGCTCCACGAACCTCATCAAACCTTGCGTGAGACCTTTTTCAATGAGTGGAAACATCCCCCCTTCGGGCGAGCTGAAACGCGGCCTGAAAAATCGTCATATCCAGTTGATCGCCCTGGGTGGCGCCATCGGTACGGGCCTGTTCCTCGGTTCGGCCGGGGTGCTCAAGTCTGCCGGCCCATCGATGATTCTCGGTTATGCGATCTGTGGCTTCATCGCTTTCATGATCATGCGCCAACTGGGCGAGATGATCGTCGAGGAGCCGGTCGCCGGCTCCTTCAGTCACTTTGCCCACAAGTACTGGGGCGGTTTCGCCGGCTTTCTGTCGGGCTGGAACTGCTGGATCCTGTACATTCTGGTGGGCATGTCGGAACTGACTGCGGTCGGCAAGTACGTTCACTACTGGTGGCCGGATGTCCCGACCTGGGCGTCGGCGGCGGCCTTCTTCGTGCTGATCAACCTGGTCAACCTGGCGAATGTGAAGGTCTTCGGCGAGGCTGAATTCTGGTTCGCGATCATCAAGGTGGTTGCCATCGTCGGCATGATTGCCCTGGGCAGCTACCTGCTGGTCAGCGGTCATGGTGGCCCGCAGGCCTCCGTGAGCAATCTGTGGGAGCACGGTGGATTCTTCCCCAACGGGGTCAGCGGCCTGGTGATGGCGATGGCGATCATCATGTTCTCCTTCGGCGGCCTGGAAATGCTCGGTTTCACCGCAGCGGAAGCCGACAAGCCGAAGACCGTGATTCCCAAGGCCATCAACCAGGTGATCTACCGGATCCTGATTTTCTACATCGGCGCGTTGGTCGTGCTGTTGTCGCTAACGCCGTGGGACAGCCTGCTCAGCACCCTGAATGCCTCCGGCGATGCCTACAGCGGCAGCCCGTTCGTCCAGGTGTTCTCGATGCTGGGCAGCAACACCGCCGCGCATATCCTCAACTTCGTGGTCCTGACTGCCGCGCTGTCGGTGTACAACAGCGGCACCTACTGCAACAGTCGCATGCTGCTGGGCATGGCCGAGCAGGGTGATGCGCCGAAGGTGCTGGCACGGATCGACAAGCGCGGGGTGCCGGTGCTTTCGATCCTCGCCTCGGCGCTGGTGACGTTCGTCGCGGTGGTGATGAACTACCTGATTCCACAACATGCGCTGGAGTTGCTGATGTCGCTGGTGGTCGCGACCCTGGTGATCAACTGGGCGATGATCAGCTACTCGCACTTCAAGTTCCGCCAGCACATGAACCGCACGCAACAGACGCCGTTGTTCAAGGCGCTCTGGTACCCCTACGGTAATTACTTCTGCCTGGCGTTCGTGGTGTTCATCCTGGGCATCATGCTGATGATCCCGGGTATCCAGATCTCGGTGTATGCGATCCCGGTGTGGTTGGTGTTCATGTGGATCTGCTACGGCATCAAGAACCGTCGCAGCAGTCAGCAGGGTTTGCCGACCGCCAGCTCTGCGCTGAAGTAACCGCCGTTTGCAACGGACAAACCCGGCCCTGCGCCGGGTTTGTCATTTCGGTATCCTGAATATTCCCGAGGTCGGACGTTTTTCCCATGCTGGTCATTTCCAACAACGTACAACTGCCGGACAACGAGATCGAATGGACGGCCATCCGTGCCCAGGGGGCGGGTGGGCAGAACGTCAACAAGGTCTCCAGCGCGGTGCATCTGCGTTTCGACGTTCCGGCGTCGTCGCTGCCACCGTTCTACAAGGAGCGTTTGCTGGCGCTGAGTGACAGCCGCATCACCAGTGACGGGGTGGTTGTGATCAAGGCCCAGCAATATCGGACCCAGGAGCAGAACCGCGCCGATGCCCTGTTGCGCCTGGTGGAACTGATCCAGGCGGCGACCAGGGTCGAGAAGAAGCGCCGGCCGACCAAGCCGACGCTGGGCTCGAAAAAGCGCCGCCTGGACGGCAAGTCACAGCGCGGTGCGATCAAGGCAGGGCGCGGCAAGATCGATTTCTGAGTCTGAGTGGCCAGTCAAAGACTACCTGTGGCGAGCGGACCTGTGGTGAGTGGGCCCGCTCGCCACAGGTATTCAGATTCAGGCGTGGTCGCGTTGTTCGCGACGCTTGGGTGCCTGGCGATACAGGTAGAGGCTCAGGCACAGCCCGGAAACCGCCGCCAGCGCGGCGAACAGAAAGATCGAGGCAAAGCCGAAACCGGCGGCGACCGCGCCTACCAGTGGGCCGGTGATGCCCAGCGATAAGTCGATGAACAGCGAATAGGCCCCCACCGCCGCGCCGCGACTGGAGGCGGGCACCAGATTGACCGCTTCCACGCCCAGCGCCGGGAACACCAGCGAGAAACCAAAACCGCTCAGCGCCGCACCGGCTACTGCCCATTGGGCATCAGGGGCAAGCCACAGCAGCAACAGGCCGAGAGTTTCCACCGACAGGCAGGCGATGGCCACGCGGAAACCACCGAGACGGTTGATCATGTTACCGAACAGCAGGCGGGCCCCGATGAAGCTTGCGCCGAACAGGCTCAGGCACAGTACGGCATTGTCCCAGTGCTGGGTGGCGTAATAGAGGGTGATGAAGGTCGCTATGGTGCCAAAGCCGATCGAGCCCAGTGCCAACCCGGTACCGTGGGGCAGGACACGACCGAGCACATGCAGGAACGGCAGGCGCTCGCCGGAAACGATCGGCGCCGCCTGCTTGGGCCAGGCCAGCACCAGCCCGAGGCCTGCCAGGAGCAGGATGCTGACGCCCATGCTCCACAGGCCCAACTGGTGGACCAGCCACACGCCCAGCGGCGCACCGATGGCGAGGGCGCCATAACTGGCGATGCCATTCCAGGAGATCACCTTGGCGGTATTCTGTGCACCGACCCGACCGATGCCCCAGCCGATGGACCCGGAGCCGACCAGGCTTTCGGCACTGCCGAGGATCATCCGGCCGATGAACAGGCTGGCCAGGCTCAGGCTTGGCGCCGCGTGGAGGAAGCTCGGCAGCAGCATGAATACCCCGCTCAGGCCGCAGCCCGCCAGGCCATACATGACGGCGCGCTTGGCACCCAGGTTGTCGATGATCCGACTGGCATAAGGACGGCTGAGCAGGGTGGCCAGGTACTGCACGCTGATCACCAGGCCGGCGATGACCGTGCCGAAGCCCAGTTCGCTATGGACATAACCCGGCAGGACCGCCAGCGGGATGCCAATGTTCAGATAACCGATGAAAGTGAAGAGGACGATGGAGACGACTTGCAACGTGACCGTGAGGGGGCGTTGGGAATCTGGCGTGGGCAAAGGCTCACCATGGCAGCGGAAAAGGTAAAGATAGGCTGCTTATGATAACCCTGCTAAGGGTGTTGTGGGGCGTTCCATCGAAAAAACGTTGGGCAGGGTGTCAGGACTGGGGCTGTGTCAGCAAGCGGGTGGTGACCAGGGCGGCGAGAGCGTTTTCCTGGCTGCCGAAGCGGGCGAGCAGGGCGGCCTGTTTTTCTTCGGACAGGTTGTTCCACAGCGTGATCATCTGTTCGGCGGTACCGATCAACCGGTTGGCCTGGGATTCGTCGAAGGTGTCGGTCACGGTGTATTCCTGTTGAGTCGCGCTTGCCTGGCCGTGTGAAAAAACATCAAGAGTGGTTTTTTCACACGGTCAGCTATTGCAGGCTTCAGTCTTTGCTATCGGCCTTCAGGCTGTCCGCAGCCTCTTTTGTTTCAGGCTGTTCAGCACTGGCTTGTTGCGGAGTTTTCTGCTCAGTTTCGTGCAGGCTCGGGAAGGGGAAGTTGGGTATTTCGTGCATCGTCGTCGCTCCTTGCAAAGTCTGTTTTTTAAATCGCTGGGTAGATCCGCGCTTTTAAAAAGCCTGGGCAGGATACAGCACTGGACATGACAGAAAGATTTTTTATCGCTCAGGTAGGCCAGTCATGTGGTGAGCGGGCTTGCTCACCACGGACCTGCCGGGCACAGGTCCGTGGCTACAGGCGGTTTACTTGCAGACGGCGGCAATCGCTTCGGCCAGGACATCCAGGCGGGTTGCGTCAATGCCGGCGACGTTGGCCCGGCCCGAGCTGACCAGGTAGATGCTGTACTCGTCGCGCAGACGCTGCACCTGGGACGGTGACAGGCCGGTATAGGAGAACATCCCGCGCTGTACGCCGATATGGGCGAAGCGTTCCGCCAGACCATGAGGCTTGAGCGCCTCGACCAGACCGCTGCGCAGTTGCGCGATGCGTGCGCGCATGGCTTCGACTTCCTTGGCCCACAGGCTTTTCAATTGCGCATCACCAAGGATGGTCAGTACCACCGCCGCACCGTGATCCGGCGGGTTGGACCAGAGGTTACGTGCCACGGCCGCCAGTTGGCTGCGTACATCCAGCAGTTTTTCAGAGTCGGCGCTGCAGACCAGCAGGGCACCGGTACGTTCGCGGTAGAGGCCGAAGTTCTTCGAGCAGGAACTGGTGATCAGCACTTCCGGCAGTTCCTGGGCGAACAGGCGGACCGCCCAGGCATCTTCCTCGACACCATCGCCAAAGCCCTGGTAGGCAAAGTCGATCAGCGGCAACAGTTCGCGTCGACGCACGACCTCCAGCACCTGCTGCCATTCGGCATGGGACAGGTCGAAGCCGGTCGGGTTGTGGCAGCAGGCGTGCAGCAGCACCACATCACCTTTGGGGGCCTGCTCCAGCGCGGCGAGCATGCCGTCGACATTCAGGCGGTTGTCCGCGCCGACATAAGGGTAATGGCTGATTTTCAGGCCGGCGGCGTTGAAGATGGTCTCGTGGATCGGCCAGGTCGGATCGCTGAGCCAGATGCCGCGCCCCGGCAGGCACTGGGCGATGAAATCCGCGCTCAGGCGCAGGGCGCCGGTGCCGCCCGGGGTCTGGGTCGCCCCGACCCGACGCTCGGCGATCAGGGGTGAGTCAGTGCCCATCACCAGTTCGCACAACAGGCTGCCGAAACGCAGGTCGCCATGGCCGCCGATATAGGACTTGCTCGGTTGGCCGTCAACCAGCTTCTGCTCGGCCAGCTTGACCGACCGCAGGATCGGCGTCAGGCCCTGGGCGTCCTTGTAGACACCGACCCCGAGATCGAACTTGTGCGGATTCGGGTCCTGGGCATAAGCCTCCAGCAAGCCGAGGATCGGGTCGCCGGGTACGCGCGCGATGGCGGTGAAATGCATTATTTAAGGCCCTCGGCGGTTTTGCCGACCTCGTCGGTACGTGCCGCCATGATGAAATCGTTACGGTGCAGGCCCTTGATGGAGTGGCTCCACCAGGTCACGGTGACTTTGCCCCACTCGGTCAACAGGCCCGGATGATGGCCTTCGGCTTCGGAGATGGCGCCGACGGCATTGGTGAAGGCCAGCGCGAACTTGAAGTTCTTGAAGCGATAGACCTTCTCCAATTGCATGATGCCGTCGCGAACTTCGATATTCCAGTCCGGAATCTGCCTGAGCAGGACCGGCAGTTCTTCATCGCTGACCTGTGGGGCATCGGCGCGGCAGGCTTCGCAGTGGGCTTGGGTGAGGGTGCTCATGGTGTTTTCCTGTCTGTCGTTCTTGTTCGTCGCACGCCCCTCGGCCCTGCCGGTTACGGGCATTGGCGCGAGGGTTCCTGGTGTAGCCGAAAGTCGCCGGTCAGGCGGCCCTGGGCGGGAATTTCGGGGCTCGCAGGCCCAACTGCAGAGCCTGTTCGACCAGCCCCATGATGTCTTCGTGGGCCAGGTCGAACAAGCGCTTGAGGTCCGGCAGCGCGAAGTAGACCGGCTGCAGGATGTCGATGCGATAAGGGGTGCGCATCGCTTCCAGCGGATCGAACGGTTGGTGCTCGGGCTCACTGGACAGGCTGTAGACCGTTTCCTTGGGTGAGGAAAGGATGCCGCCACCGTAGATGCGCCGGCCCTGCGGGGTATCCACCAGGCCGAATTCGATGGTCATCCAGTACAGTCGCGCCAGGTACACCCGCTGCTCCTTGGTGGCCTTGAGGCCGAGCTTGCCGTAGGTGTGGGTGAATTCGGCGAACCAGGGGTTGGTCAGCAGCGGGCAGTGGCCGAAGATCTCGTGGAAAATGTCCGGTTCCTGCAGGTAGTCCAGTTCTTCTTCGGTGCGGATGAAGGTCGCTACCGGAAACTGTTTGTTGGCCAGCAGTTCGAAGAAGGTCTGGAAGGGAATCAGCGCAGGCACCCGGGCGACCTGCCAGCCGGTGGTCTTGGCCAGTACGGTGTTGATTTCGCCCAGTTGCGGGATCCGGTCATGGGGCAGGCCGAGCTTTTCGATGCCGTCCAGATATTCCTGGCAGGCGCGGCCCTCGATCACTTTCATCTGGCGGGTGATCAAGGTGTTCCACACCGCATGCTCGGTGGGCGGGTAGTCGATAAACCCTTGCGCATCGGGCTCGCGAGCCACGTAGTGCGTCTGCTTCATACTGCTCTCCTGCTAGAGGGATCATTCTTGTTATGTGCAGCGTCGTGTCCAGATGTTGATCCGGGCGGGCAGGGAATGCACGGGGGATGCTTGCGTCAGTCGGTCGGTATGCGGGTCGAATATGTAAAGTATTCGTTACGGATTTCAGGAGTTGCTCTGTATTCGGTATTTTTACAGGATGGTTTTGTGGATATCTGTCACGTAATCTTTACGAAAAACTGCGGTGTCCCTTAAAAAGTTGTCGGATGGGGCCGCGAAAGCTGTGAGGTTGGGCGTCCTGATCCCCACCGAGCCGTCTCGTTCATCTTTCCGGGCTTTTTCATGCGTATCAAAGTGCACTGCCAGAACCGCATCGGCATCCTTCGCGACATCCTCAACCTGCTGGTGGATTACGGTATCAACGTGGCCCGGGGCGAGGTCGGCGGCGACCAGGGCAACGCGATCTACCTGCATTGTCCCAACCTGATCAATCTGCAATTCCAGGCCCTGCGGCCCCGTTTCGAGACGATCGCCGGGGTTTTTGGGGTAAAGCGGGTCGGGCTGATGCCCAGCGAGCGCCGGCATATGGAACTCAATGCGTTGCTGGGGGCGCTGGAGTTTCCGGTGTTGTCCATCGACATGGCGGGTTGCATCGTCGCGGCGAACCGGGCAGCGGCGCAGTTGCTCGGGGTGCGGGTCGATGAGGTGCCAGGGATTGCCCTGTCGCGTTATGCACCGGACTTCGATCTGCCGGAGTTGGTGCGCAGCAATAAATCGCGCATCAATGGTTTGCGGGTCAAGGTCAAGGGTGACGTGTTTCTGGCGGACATCGCCCCGCTGCAGCCCGAGCATGAGGACAGCGAGGCGATGGCTGGCGCGGTGTTGACGCTACACCGCGCCGATCAGGTTGGTGAGCGGATCTACAACGTGCGCAAGCAGGAGTTGCGCGGTTTCGACAGCATTTTCCAGAGTTCCCGGGTGATGGCGGCCGTGGTCCGCGAGGCCCGGCGCATGGCGCCCCTGGATGCGCCGTTACTGATCGAAGGGGAGACCGGTACCGGCAAGGAGTTGCTGGCGCGCGCCTGCCACCTTGCCAGCCCGCGCGGACAGGCGCCGTTAATGGCGCTCAACTGTGCCGGCTTGCCGGAATCGATGGCCGAGACCGAACTGTTCGGCTACGGCCCTGGTGCTTTCGAGGGCGCACGGGCCGAGGGCAAGCTCGGCTTGCTGGAACTGACGGCAGGCGGCACGTTGTTTCTCGATGGCGTGGGGGAGATGAGCCCGCGGCTGCAGGCCAAGCTGCTGCGCTTCCTGCAGGATGGCGGGTTCCGTCGGGTCGGCAGTGATGAAGAGGTCTATCTCGATGTGCGGGTGATCTGTGCGACCCAGGTCGACCTCTCGGAGTTGTGTGGTCGCGGTGAGTTTCGCCAGGACCTGTACCACCGGCTCAACGTGCTGTCGCTGCACATTCCGCCCTTGCGCGAATGCCTGGATGGCCTGAGTCCGCTGGTCGAGCATTTTCTCGATCAGGCCAGCCGGCAGATTGGCTGCCCGCTGCCCAAGCTGGCGCCGGCGGCGATGGAACGGCTGAGCCATTACCACTGGCCGGGCAATGTTCGCCAGTTGGAAAACGTGCTGTTCCAGGCGGTGTCGTTGTGCGATGGCGGTCTGGTCAAGGCTGAGCATATCCGTCTGCCGGATTACGGCGTGCGTCAGCCGTTGGGGGATTTTTCCCTTGAGGGTGGGCTGGACGAGATTGTCGGGCGGTTCGAGAAGGCCGTGCTGGAGCGACTGTATTCCGAGCATCCGAGTAGCCGCTTGCTGGGCAAGCGCCTGGGGGTTTCCCATACCACCATCGCCAACAAGCTCAAGGCCTACGACATGGGCAAGAGCGAATGAAGGCTGGGTGAAGCGGGCTGTCTGACCGGCCGTCTGACCGATAGTTGCCGCTAGCGGCATAACCGCGCCGTTTTTTCGTCTTTGTCTGCGCACTGGGAAACCGCCCCTGGTCGCCCGGGTCCCGGCTGGCCGGGGTTCTGAGGGGTGTAATGAAATGTTGGTGCAGAAATTGCTAAGGCTCTGGCCGTACAGCGGTGGGCGGCAAACGTCCGTCAGCAAGAGGAAAGACTGTGGACAAGTACCTTTACGTGGCAATGACCGGCGCCAGCCAGAACGCCCTGGCGCAAAAGGCTCATGCCAACAATCTGGCGAACATCTCTACCAGCGGTTTTCAGCGTGACCTGGAACAGGCCCGTTCGATGCCGGTGTTCGGTGACGTCTTTCCGGCGCGTGCGTTTGCCATGTCCGAACGGCCGGCAACCGATTTCTCGCCGGGCGCGCTGCAGCAGACCGGCCGTGATCTCGATGTGGCCGTCGGCGGCAATGGCTGGATGGCGGTGCAGACGCCTGACGGTGGTGAAGGCTACGTGCGCACCGCGAGCATGAATATTGACGCGGTGGGCGTGCTGCGTGCGGGCAACGGCATGCCGGTGATCGGCAACGCCGGTCCGATTGCCGTGCCGCCCGAGTCGAAGATCGAAGTCGGCCAGGACGGCACCATCAGCATCCGCTCGATGGGCGAGGGGCCGCGTGTGGTGGCCGTGGTCGACCGCATCAAGCTGGTCAATCCCGATCCCAAGAACATGACCAAGGGTCTGGACGGCATGATCCACACCAAGGACGGGAAGCCGGCGGTCGCCGATGCCAACGTCAAGCTGGAGTCGGGTTTCCTCGAGGCGAGCAACGTCAATGCTGTCGAAGAGATGACTGCGGTGCTGGCTTTGTCCAAGCAGTTCGAGCTGCATATCAAAATGATGAACACCGCTAAAGACGATGACCAGGCAATGGCTCGGGTCTTGCAGATCAGCTAATCACCACAACGTAGCGCCGTAAAACAGGCGCGCGAAGGAGAACAGAATGCTTCCGGCTCTATGGGTTGCAAAAACAGGTTTGGCGGCGCAAGACACCAACCTGACCACCATTTCCAACAACCTGGCCAACGTCTCGACCACCGGCTTCAAGCGTGATCGTGCCGAATTCCAGGACCTGCTGTACCAGATCAAGCGTCAGCCGGGTGCCCAGTCGACCCAGGACAGCGAACTGCCATCGGGCCTGCAGTTGGGTACCGGTGTGCGTATCGTCGGCACCCAGAAGAACTTCGCCGCCGGTAGCCTGCAGACCACTGACCAGCCGCTGGACATCGCGGTCAACGGTCGTGGTTTCTTCCAGATCCTGCAACCGGACGGGACCACGGCCTATACCCGTGACGGTACCTTCCACCTGGACAACACTGGCCAGATCGTCACCGCCGCAGGTTTCGCCCTGCAGCCGGCCATCGTGATCCCGAACAACGCCCAGACTTTCACCGTCGGCAAGGACGGCACCGTCTCGATCACCACCGCTGGCAACCCTGCCTCGCAAGTGATCGGCAACCTGCAGACCGCCGACTTCATCAACCCGGCCGGCCTGCAGGCGATTGGTGGCAACCTGTTCCTGGAAACCGCCGCCAGCGGTGCACCACAGGTCAGCACGCCAGGTCTCAACGGCTTCGGTACCACAGAGCAGAGCACTCTGGAAACCTCGAACGTCAGCACCGTGGAGGAGATGGTCAACATGATCACCACCCAGCGTGCCTACGAAATGAACTCCAAGGTGATTTCCACCGCCGACCAGATGCTCTCGTTCGTCGCGCAGAATCTGTAATCAAGTCTATGTGGCGGCCTCGGGGCCGCCTGCAACACCGTGAGGGAAGGGTCATGAATCGGTTGTTTTCTGTTCTCGCGCTGAGTGGGATGGCTGCGCTGGCGGGTTGCGTGAGCCCGCCGCCCAAGCCCAATGACCCCTACTATGCACCGGTGTTGCCACGCACTCCGCTGCCTGCTGCGGCGAACAATGGCTCGATCTACCAGGCCGGTTTCGAACAGAACCTGTATGGCGACCGCAAGGCGTTCCGGGTCGGTGACATCATCACCATCACCCTGAACGAAGCCACCCAGGCCAGCAAGAACGCCAACTCCAACCTGTCGAAGAAAAGCACCACCAGCATTGGCCTGACTTCGCTGTTCGGCAGCGTGCCGAACACCAACAACCCTTTGGGCAGTGGTGACCTGAGCCTGAACGCCGGCTATAGCGGCAACCGTGCCACCGACGGTACTTCCAAGGCCGGCCAGAGCAACAGCCTGACCGGTTCTATCACCGTCACCGTGGCCGATGTGTTGCCCAATGGCATCATCGCGGTCCGTGGCGAGAAGTGGATGACCCTCAATACCGGCGACGAACTGGTGCGGATTGCCGGCCTGGTGCGCGCTGACGATATCGCCACCGACAACACTGTTCCATCCACCCGGGTAGCCGATGCGCGCATCACCTATTCGGGTACCGGCTCGTTTGCCGATACGAGTCAGCCAGGCTGGTTCGACCGTTTCTTCCTCAGCCCACTCTGGCCTTTCTAGGTGCCGACCATCATGTTCAACTTCAAGCATCTGATGGCGGCTGTGCTGCTGATGTCGACCGCCTTCAGTGTCCAGGCCGAACGGTTGAAGGACATCGCCAGTATTTCCGGCGTACGTTCCAACCAGTTGATCGGTTACGGCCTGGTGGTCGGTCTGAACGGTACGGGTGACCAGACCACCCAGACCCCGTTCACCCTGCAGACCTTCAACAACATGCTGTCGCAGTTCGGCATCAAGGTGCCGGCCAACTCCGGCAGCGTCCAGTTGAAGAACGTCGCCGCGGTGTCGGTCAGTGCCGATCTGCCAGCGTTCGCCAAGCCGGGTCAGGTGGTGGATATCACCGTTTCCTCCATCGGTAACTCCAAAAGCCTGCGCGGCGGTACGCTGCTGCTGACGCCATTGAAAGGTATCGATGGCAACGTCTACGCCATCGCCCAGGGCAACCTGGTGGTGGGTGGCTTCGATGCCGAGGGCCGTGACGGTTCGAAGATCACCGTCAACGTTCCGTCGGCGGGTCGTATTCCCGGTGGTGCTTCCGTCGAGCGAGCGGTGCCGAGTGGTTTCAATCAGGGCAACAGCCTGACCTTGAATCTCAACCGTTCCGACTTCACCACGGCCAAGCGCATCGTCGACAAAGTCAACGACATGCTCGGCCCGGGTGTGGCCCAGGCCATCGACGGCGGTTCGGTGCGAGTCACTGCGCCTCTGGACCCGAGCCAGCGCGTCGACTACATCTCGATCCTGGAAAATCTTGAGGTCGATCCGGGTCAGGCGGTGGCGAAAGTCATCATCAACTCGCGTACCGGCACCATCGTGATTGGCCAGAACGTCAAGGTTTCGCCAGCGGCGGTGACCCACGGCAGTCTGACCGTGACCATCACCGAGGATCCGATCGTCAGCCAGCCGGGCCCGTTGTCCAATGGCACCACGGCGGTCGTGCCGCGCTCGAAGATCAATGCCCAGCAGGAAGCCAAGCCGATGTTCAAGTTCGGCCCCGGGACCACGCTGGACGAAATCGTCCGTGCGGTGAATCAGGTGGGCGCTGCGCCAGGCGACTTGATGGCGATTCTCGAAGCCTTGAAACAGGCCGGCGCCCTGCAAGCCGATCTGATCGTGATCTGAGGTCGATTCCATGGTTGATATTCGTAACAGCGGGATCGTCAATGTCAGCGACTCGGGGGCCTATACCGACCTCAATCGCCTGAACAACCTGAAGGTCGGCGATCGCACCAGCGACGGTAACCTGCGCAAGGTCGCCCAGGAATTCGAGTCGCTGTTTCTCAGCCAGATGCTCAAGTCGATGCGTTCGGCCACCGAAGTGCTGGGGCAGGACAACCCGCTCAATACCCCGGCGGCCAAGCAGTATCAGGAAATGTACGACCAGCAACTGGCGGTGACCATGTCTCGCCAGGGCGGTGGTATTGGTCTGGCCGATGTGCTGATGCGTCAGATGTCGAAGGAAAAGCATTCCCGTCCATCCGACAGCGGGCTCACTGTCGGGCCGCCCGCTGGGACGACCGACGCTCCGGCCGCAGCACCAGTGGAAACGCCGATCGCTGCCGGCACCGTTACCTCGACGCCGGGCTCGCCTTTCACTCGCTCCAATGGCCAGCATGCGTTGTGGGCTTCGCGGGTTGCTCACGGCAACGCAAGCGACGGTACGGTGCACAACGATGTGGCCAAGCTCAACGCCCGGCGCCTGTCGCTGCCGAGCAAGCTCACTGACCGGCTGTTGGCCGGCCTGGTACCGTCTGCCGATGCCAGTCAGGTCGCTGCGGCGGGTTATGCCGTACCGGAACGCAACAGCGCGTCTGCCGATGCGCAGCTCAAGAGCGACAACATGGCCGCCCGCAGCCTTGCCGTGCCGGCCTCGCGCATGCAGGTCTACGGACGCGCCGTGGCTCAGCCGCCGCTGGCACCGGCCAAGCGTGCGTTCAGTTCGGCGGACGAATTCGTCGCAACCATGCTGCCGATGGCCGAACAGGCCGCCAAGCGTATCGGTATCGATCCGCGTTACCTGGTGGCCCAGGCTGCGCTGGAAACCGGCTGGGGCAAGTCGGTCATGCGCCAGCAGGATGGCAGCAGCAGCCACAACCTGTTCGGCATCAAGACCGGCAGCAGTTGGCAGGGACCTCAGGCGCGGGCAATTACCAGTGAGTTCCGCGATGGACAGATGGTCAAGGAAACAGCGGAATTCCGTTCCTATGACTCCTATCAGGACAGTTTCCATGACCTGGTGACGCTGCTGCAGAGCAATAATCGCTATCAAGATGTGCTGAAGTCGGCCGATAAACCAGAACAGTTTGTGCGTGAGCTGCAAAAGGCCGGGTACGCAACCGATCCGGATTACGCCAGCAAGATCACGCAAATAGCAAAACAGATGAAGAGCTACCAGAACTACGCTGCTGCGACGAGCGCTTCCACGAATTTATAAGGTCTGAATCATGAGTCTGCTCAATATCGGGATGACGGGGTTGAACGCTGCCAGCTCGGCCCTGACGACCACGGGTAACAACATTGCCAACGTTGACACGGCCGGTTACTCGCGTCAGCAAACCGTGCAGACCACCGCGGCCTCGCAGCGCTATGGCAACGTGTTCATCGGTACCGGGACCACCCTGGCTGACGTGCGCCGGGTCTACAGTTCCTACCTGGAATCGCAACTGCACACCGCGACCTCGCTCAACAGCGATGCCTCGTCGTACCTGGCCCAGGTCACACCGACCGACTCGATGCTGTCCGACACCAATACCGGCATGACTGCATCCCTGCAGAGCTTCTTCACCGCCTTGCAGTCGGTTTCGGCCGCGCCGACCGATGACGCTTCCCGCCAGAACACCCTGAGCAGTGCCAAGGCCTTGAGCGATCGCTTCAACTCCATTGCCAAGCAGCTCAATGATCAGAACACCGGGATCAACACCAATCTGTCGGACATGACCGACCAGGTGAACAAGCTGGCGACCAGCATCGCCCAGCTCAATGATCAGATCACCAAGATTTCTCCGTCCGCCGGTGCGCCCAACGACCTGATGGACAAGCGTAACGACGCCGTGCGCCAGTTGTCCGAACTGGTCGGTACCTCGGTGACCGAACGCGGTTCCAACTATGACGTTTACCTGGCCAACGGTCAGCCGCTGGTCATGGGCAACTCGACCAACACCCTGGCTGCCGTACCGAGCAAGGACGATCCGAGCCGTTACGCGTTGCAACTGAACCGTGCCTCCAGCACCATCGATATCACCGATACGGTGAGCAGTGGTGAGATCGGTGGTCTGCTGCGCTATCGCACCGAAGTGCTGAACCCTTCGCTCAACGAGCTGGGGCGTGTTGCGATGGTCGTTGCCGACCAGATGAACAAGCAGAACACTCAAGGCATCGACAAGAACGGCAACTTCGGCACGGCCATTTTCAACGATATCAACAGCGCCACTCTGGTCAGCCAGCGCAGCATTGCCAAGTCGACCAACAACCCGGCTTCCGGCAATCTGAACGTGAACATCAGCAATACCGGCGCGCTGACCACCTATGACTACCAGGTGACTTTCATCAACGGGACGGACTACACCGTCAATCGTTCCGACGGCACCAGCATGGGGTCTTTCAGTACCACGACTACCCCGGCACCGGTCATTGACGGTTTTACCCTGAGCCCGAGCAGTGCCACGGCGATGACCGCCGGTGACAGCTTCAAGGTCACCCCGACCCGCAGTGGTGCCAGCGATATCCAGATGGTCATGACCGACTCCAAGAGCATCGCTGCTGCGGCGCCGCTGACCGGTGTGACCAGTGCCAGCAATGGCGGGACCTATACCCAGCCGATCCTGGTCGACCAGTTGGGCACCCCCAACGCGACCAACAACGCGCAGTTGCAGGACGCCATCAAGTACGGCACGCCAGCCAAACTCGTGTTCTCCGCCGCCGGTACTGGCGCGGCGGCCGGTACCCAGAGCTACACCCTGACCGACGCCAAGGGCAACCTCATGGGCACCGGCACCATCGTCCCGGGCCAGAACAATACCCTGAACCTGAAGATCAATATGGTCGACTCGTCGGGTAACCCGGTGATGGACAACACCGTCACGCCAGCCGTGCAGAAGACCTTCACGGTACAGACCACCGTGGGCGGCAACCCTAAAACCGGCGAAAGCTATACCATTTCGATGACCGGTGCGGCGTCCTCGGACAACCGCAACAGCGCGGCCCTGATTGCCCTGCAGACCAAGCAGACGGTCGATACCGGGACTTCGAGCAAGGGCATCAGCCTTTCGGATGCCTACGGCAAGCTGGTTTCCAATGTCGGCACCAAGGCTTCCCAGGCCAAGTCGGACAGCGATGCGACCACTACCGTGCTGACCACCGCCAAGGGCGCCCGGGACTCGTTATCGGGGGTCAACCTCGACGAGGAAACCGGCAACCTGGTCAAGTACCAGCAGTACTACACCGCCTCGTCGCAGATCATCAAGGCGGCTCAGGAAACCTTCAGCGTGCTGATCAACAGTCTTTAAGGAGTCGTAATTCATGCGCATTTCCACCGCCCAGTATTACGAAACGACCGCCGCCAACTATCAGCGTGGCTACAACGACACGCTCAAGAGTGCGGCCGAGGCCAGCAGCCTGACCAAGGTCAACACCGCCGCCGACGATCCGGTCGGTGCCGCTCGCCTGCTGCAATTGGGCCAGCAGAGTGCGGCGCTGACGCAGTACAGCACCAACTCCAATGCGCTGAAAACCCAGTACAGCCAGAGCGAAACTGCGTTGAGTTCGATCCAGGACGGGATGCAGCGCGCGCGCGAGCTGGCACTGGCGGCCAACACCGGGACCAAGACCGACGCCGACCGCAAGGCCGCAGCTCAGGAACTGGGCCAGTTGCAGCAGGCGATCCTCGGCCTGATGAACAGCCAGGACTCCAACGGCAACTACCTGTTTGCCGGTTCGAAGACCAGCAGCGTGCCGTACACCGCCAATGCCGATGGCACCTACAGCTATAACGGCGACCAGTCGACCTTGAGCCTGCAAGTCGGAGACAACCTGTCGCTGGGTAGCAATATCAATGGCTGGGATGCTTTCCAGCAGTCGATCAATACGGCGCGTACTCAATCCACCCTGACCTCGCCGGCAGTGGATGACGGTCGCGTCAGCCTGTCCAACGGTCTGGTCAGCAACAGCGCGACCTACGACGCCAAGTTCACCGCCGGCCAGCCATACACCGTGACCTTCCTCAGCAGCACGCAGCTGAAGATCACGGATGGCGCCGGTAATGACGTGACCTCGGAGGCGACCCAGAACGGGGTCGTCAGCAACAGCAACGGTGCCAACCAGACGGTAAACTTCCGGGGTGTCGACCTGGCATTGAACATCAACCTGAAGTCGGGTGATGTGCCGGACACCGTGATCGCCGGTCATACCTTTACGCTGACCGCGCAGCCGGACACCTTCAACACGACCCGCAGTGCGGGCAATCCGTCGACCACGGTGGTCACCGGGGCAACCACGACCAACCAGGCCGCCTACACCAGCACCTTCCCCAACGGCGGTGCGACGATCAAGTTCGGCGCTGCTGGTGCCTATGACGTGTATGCCACGCCGATTTCCTCGGACAGCCAGCCGATCTCCTCGGGCACCATGGCCGCACCACCTGCTGCGCAGACGATCACTGCGGCCGGGGTCACCTTCACGTTCAGCGGCGCGGCAGCATCGGGCGACCAATTCATGGTTCAGTCCAACAATCACCAGACTCAGAATATCCTCGATACCCTGACGTCGATGATCACTGCCCTGAACACGCCGGTCGATGGCGATCCGGTGGCTCAGCAGAAGCAACTGGCGACGATGAACGCCGGGATCAGCAACATTGACAGTGCGTTCGATAAGACCGGTGGGGCAATCACGACTGTCGGTGCGCGTCAGTCTGCGCTGGACAACCAGTTGGCTACCAACGAAAGCCTGACCCTGGCCAACACCAGCAGCCAGCAGGCGATCCGCGACTCCGACCCCGCCGAAGTGATGACCCGCCTGACCTTGCAGCAGACCATGTTGCAGGCCGCTCAACTGGCCTTCAGCAAGATCAGCCAGTTGGGTCTGTTCAACAAGATCTGAAGACGGCGGGCGCGCCAGCGTCCCCTGTTTTTGAGTATTGTCTGTCAGCCGCTGCATTAAGCGGCTTCAGGGGCCCTTCCGGCCGGAAGGGTGCCCTCCGCTCGAGAGTCCTGCCGTGAACCCTATGCCGCTTGTCAGTGTCGTCATTCCCGCCTCCCATCCACGGTTTTTCTCCAGGGCCCTCGGTGGGCTGTTGACTCAGGCGTATGGCAACTTCGAGGTCATCGTCTGCGACGATAGCCGTGGTGACGAAATCGAGCAGGCGGTGCTGACGCTGAGCGAGCGCAGTGGCAAGGCCGTGCGTTATGTCCGCAACCCGCAGCCGTTGGGTTATATCGGTAACCTGCAGGCCTGTCTGGCACAAGCCCGGGGCGAGTACATCAAGTTCCTGATGGAAGACGATCAGTTGTTGCCCGATATCCTCGTGCAGCAGACTCAGGTCTTCATCGAGCAACCGGACGTCAACCTGGTGCTCGCCCAGCGGCTGTTCTGGGATGCCGACGACCTGCAACTGCCATCCCGCCTGGAAAACACGGCGCTGTCGCCAGCCTCCGGGTTGTTCAAGGGCGAAGACCTGCTAGCCATCTGCGAGAACTTTCCGGTGAACTTCTTCGGCGGGTTCTCCAGTGCGATGTTTCGGCGTTCCGATCTGCTCGAGCTGCTGCCGGCGCTGACCCAGCCGGGACACTGTTTTGTCGCCTCGCTCGACCTGGCCCTGTATATCTGTCTATTCCGCCGCGGCAGCCTGGCGATGCTGAACAATGTATTGAGCATCGAGCGTCTGTACCCGGAGCGCATGAACCGCCAGCAGGCGATGAAGGACGCCGCCGAAACCGAAATGGAGTGGCTGGTGCAGATGCTCAAGGCGCGCAGTGGCGAATCGGCGCCGGCCCCCGGCTGGGTGCGCTACCTGCCGCTGGATAAAGCCTGTGGTCTGCCACGCGAATGGGATGAGCTGCCGCTGAGCCGTACCTTGGGCAACAAGCAGACCACCCAGCCGTGGCGGGTGGGTATCGCCAGCGACAGCTTCACCCAGTTGTATACCGAGTGGTTGTCCTGCCGGACCCTGCCTGAACCGCAGAAGAAGTTGCTGGCCGATACCCTGGCGGGTTGGGCCTGGCAGCCGAAGATCGTGCCGGTGGTGATCGACGAGCAAGGCAGCAGTGCGATGCTGGGAATCACCCTGCGCAGCCTGGAAGAGCAGCTCTATGCGCCAGAACTGACACTGGTGCTATCTGCCGCCTGTACCGAAGCGAGCCTGGACGGCAAGGTGTTCCACCTGCCACTGGCGGATGACTGGCGCGAGCAGTTGAATGGGCTGTTGCCGCAACTCGAGGGTGGCGACTGGTTCTATCTGTTACGGGCCGGCGATCGTTTGCGTGAGCCGGCGCTGCTGGTGCTGGCCGAGCGTATCGTCGCTCAGCCGGCGATACGTTGCGCCTACAGTGATGAAGGTGCCTTGCGCGATGGTGAGTCCGCCGGGCCGGTGTTCAGGCCGGATTTCAACCTTGACCTGATGCGCAGCTACCCCTACGTCGGGCGGGCGCTGGCTTTCCAGCGCAAGGGTTTCGTCGAGTTGGGCGGATTCGATGTCGTGCAAGGTGAACTGGCGCCCCAGGATCTGCTCTGGCGTATGGTGGAAAGCGATGGCACCTGCGTTGTGTATCATATTGCCGAGGTCCAGCTGGAGTCGGTGTCCTCGTTCTCCCAATGGCTGTCGTCGCCCGAGGTGCGGGCGCTCGCTGCGGGGGTGACCGAGGCTCATCTGAATCGCCTGGGCATCGCCCATCGGATCGATTCGGGCGATGACTCGCCGCTCACGCGCGTCGAGTACCTGCATGCCAGTCGCCCGCTGGTGTCGATCATCCTGGTCAGCAAGGATCAATGCGCGGCCTTGCAACGTTGCATCGATACCTTGCTGGAGCGTACCGCCTATGCCGAGTACGAGCTGCTGCTGGTGGACAACGGCAGTGAGAGTGCCGAGGCCCGGGTCTGGTTTGACGGGATGGCTCAGTTGGGCGGTGAGCGTCTGCGTGTGCTGTCTTATCCACAGCAGGGCAATGCGGCGGCGGTGCGCAACTTCGCCGCACAGCAGGCTCGTGGCGAATACCTGCTGCTGCTCAATCCCTATGCGGTGATCACCAACGGCCAGTGGCTGGATGAAATGCTGGCCCAGGCCCAGCGTCCGGAAGTCGGTGTGGTCGGTGCCAAGCTGTTCAGCCCGGAAGGGCGCGTGCTGCACGCCGGGGTGATTCTCGGTCTGCGCGGCCCGGCCGGTCTACCGTTCTACGGCGAGGTGATGCAGTCGGCCGGTTACATGTACCGGCTGCAAGCGGTGCACGACCTCAGCGCCGTCGGTGCCGATTGCATGCTGGTGCGCAAGTCGCTGTTCGACAGTCTCGGCGGTTTGGATGAGGAGAGTTTTGCCCACACCCTCAACGAGGTGGACTTCTGCCTGCGTGTCGGCCAGAGCAATCACCTGGTGGTGTGGACGCCGTTCGCGCAGTTGGCTCTGGGCGCTGTTCCCGGCGTGGTGCTTGGCGTCGAGGAGCAGGTGCTGCGCCAGAATGAGGAAAAGAGTTTCTATCAGCGCTGGCTGCCGATTGTCGCCCGTGACCCGGCCTATAACCCGAGCTTGACGCTGGACAGCCTGAACGGCTCGAGCTTCAGTCTGGAGCCGGGTTTGCGTGAGGGCTGGAGCCCGTTTTCCGCCCGGCACCTGCCGAAGATCATGGCCTTGCCGATCAATGCCTCGGCCGTCGGCCATTATCGGATCACCCAGCCGCTGATCGAACTGGAAGCCTCCGGGCGGGCAACTGGCCGTACCTATTACACCTTGCCGTCGATCATCGAGGTCGAGCGCCAGTCTCCTGACGTTATCGTCCAGCAGGGACGCTACACGGCGCTGCCGATTGAAGAAATCGCGGTATTGATGAGTTACAGCAATGCCCGGCGCATCTATGAGCTTGACGACTATGTCATCGATCCACCGCGCAAGAACGGTCATATCCGCAACCTGCCGAAACGCGATGAGATGGAGCGCCTGATCCGCCGCGGTATCAGTCTGTGCGATCGGGTGGTGGTATCGACCCAGCCACTGGCCGATGCGTTGTCGTCGATGCACCAGGATATCCGTGTGGTGCCGAACATGTTGGCGCCGCACATGTGGACCGGCCTGCAGAGTCAGCGCCGGACCACGAAAAAACCTCGGGTGGGTTGGGGCGGCGGTACCAGTCACGCTGGCGACCTGGCGGTCATTGCCGATGTCGTGCGTGAGCTGGCCAACGAGGTGGATTGGGTATTCTTCGGCATGTGCCCCGAAGAACTGCGGCCGTATATGCACCAGTTCCATGGTGTCATCGACCTCAAGGATTACCCGATGAAGCTGGCGAGCCTGAACCTGGACCTGGCGCTCGCGCCGCTGGAGTTCCACCCCTTCAATGACTGCAAGAGCAATCTGCGCCTCTTGGAGTACGGGGCCTGTGGCTATCCGGTGATTTGCACCGACACCAAGGCCTACGCCGGCTACCTGCCGTGCACGCGGATCAGGACCAACACCACCGAGGAGTGGCTCCAGGCCATCCGCATGCACCTGGCCGATCCTGATGCCAGCTACCGCATGGGTGACGAGTTGCGCGAAATTGTCCTGCGTGACTACATGCTGCGCGGCGATAACGTCCGTTACTGGGAGCAGGGCTGGCTGGCCGATTGATGTGAACGCCGGCTCCCATGCCCACGCGGAGCTGGCGCGTTTCCTGCAAGTCCCCCTTCATATCGCCATAAATCGTGCATTTGGCGCCAAGGTCGATTGGCCTTGAGCCACTGCTCGCGATTGGATCCGGCAGTCTGGGAAGCCCCACAGGGCCTGAGCAGGTCCTGTGCTGAAGAATAAGGGGACGTTGATGAAGGCAGTTATTCTGGCGGGTGGCCTGGGCACGCGCATCAGCGAGGAATCGCACCTCAAGCCCAAGCCGATGATCGAGATCGGTGGCAAGCCAATTCTCTGGCACATCATGAAGCAGTACTCGGCCCACGGTATCCACGATTTCGTGATTTGCCTGGGGTACAAGGGCTACGCCATCAAGGATTTCTTCGCCAACTACTTCCTGCATACCTCCGATGTCACCTTCGACATGAGCAACAATCGCATGGACGTTCACCAGAACTACAGCGAGCCATGGCGCGTGACCCTGATCGACACCGGCGAGGAAACCATGACCGGTGGCCGCCTGCGCCGCGCCGGCCGTTACCTGCAAGACGAGGAGGCGTTCTGCTTCACCTACGGTGACGGCGTTTCGGACCTTGATATCAGCGCACTGGTGAACTTCCACCGGGCCGGCGGCAAACTGGCAACGGTCACTGCCGTGCAACCGCCAGGTCGCTATGGCGCGCTGGAGCGCGACGGCGACCTGGTTCGCGGATTCATCGAAAAACCCCGGGGCGATGGCGGCTGGATCAACGGTGGCTTCTTCGTCCTGTCACCCAAGGTCCTGTCGCTGATCAGCGGCGACTCGACCATCTGGGAAGCCGAGCCGCTGATGGGCCTGGCCGCCGAGGGGCAACTCAATGCCTTTCAGCATGATGGCTTCTGGCACCCGATGGACACCCTGCGTGACAAGAATCACCTGGAGCAGCTCTGGCAGAGCGGGGAGGCCCCATGGAAACAATGGGACTGAGCCCGACTTTCTGGAATGGCAAGCGGGTCCTGCTGACCGGCCACACCGGGTTCAAGGGCAGTTGGCTGTCGCTCTGGCTGCAGAGCCTCGGGGCGCAAGTCAGTGGCTTTGCCCTGGCACCGGCGACCGAACCGAACCTGTTCGAGCTGGCGCGGGTCGGCGAGGGCATGGACGATCGCCGTGGCGACCTGCGCGACCTCGGCGCGCTGCTGGAACTGATTGCCGAAACCGAACCGGAAATCGTCCTGCACCTGGCGGCCCAGCCGCTGGTACGCGAGGCGTATCGCGATCCGCTGGGCACTTATTCAAGCAATGTCATGGGTACGCTCAACCTGCTTGAGGCGATTCGCCAGGTCGGCGGCGTAAGTGCCTGTGTGCTGGTGACCACCGACAAGGTCTACGCCAACCAGGAGTGGGCCTGGCCCTATCGCGAGAACGAAGCCCTCGGCGGTCATGATCCCTACAGCAGCAGCAAGGCCTGCTGCGAACTGCTGGCACAGTCCTACGTGGCGTCGTTTTTTCCGCCCGAGCGCTACGATGTCCATGGCCTGGCCGTGGCGACTGCGCGGGCCGGGAATGTCCTTGGCGGCGGCGACTTTTCGCCGGAGCGCCTGATTCCCGATGTGCTGCGCGCCTGGTCGGCGAACGAGCCGGTGACCTTGCGTTATCCACAGGCCGTGCGCCCCTGGCAGCATGCATTGGAGCCGCTGGCGGGCTATCTGCAATTGGCCGCGGCGCTCTATGAGCGCGGGCCGGATCTGGCGGGCGCCTGGAACTTCGGTCCTGGCGAGGACGACATGTGCAGCGTCGGCGACGTGGTCAGCCGACTGGCCGCGCGTTGGCCGCAGGCTCCGGGGCTGCGGGTCGAGCCCAGCGAATTGCACGAGGCCGGGCTGTTGCGCCTGGACAGCAGTCGTGCCCGGCAACTGCTGGGCTGGCAACCGCGCTGGTCATTGCCGCAATGCCTGGAACACACCCTCGACTGGCATCTGGCCTGGCAACGAGGCGCCGACATGCGTGCCATGACCCTGGCCCAACTGGACCTCTATCGGGGGGCGCAGTGAACGAGTTCCTGATCCAGGCCTTGCCCCTCGAGGGGCTGTTCAACGTGCAGCACAAGCATCACGCCGACCAGCGCGGGCAATTTTCCCGGCTGTTCTGCGAAGGTAGCCTGACGGCCTTTGGCACGCCTTTTCATATCCGCCAGATCAACCATTCCTGCACCCGCGAGCGTGGCAGTGTGCGCGGCCTGCATTATCAGAACGCGCAGGCCCCGGAGGCCAAGCTGATCACCTGCCTGCGCGGCGAGGTCTGGGATGTCGCGGTGGACCTGCGGCCGGATTCTCCGACCTTCCTGCACTGGCATGCCGAGCACCTGCGTGCCGGCGATGGTCGCAGCCTGCTGTTGCCGGCCGGTTTCGCCCATGGCTTTCAGGCCCTGAGTGACGACGCCGAGCTGCTGTATCTGCACAGTGCCGACTACACGCCGCAGAGCGAAGGCGGGTTGTCGGTGCTCGATCCGCGTCTGGCAATCACCTGGCCCGAGGCTGTCAAAAATCTGTCGGCCAGGGATGCCAGCCATCCGCTGATCGACGTGTCTTTCCCTGGAGTGCGTTTATGAATTGCCGAGGTTGCGGCACCCCTCTGGTCCTGCCGTTGATCGATCTCGGCACATCGCCGCCGTCCAACGCCTACCTGCGCGCCGACCAATTGGAGCAGGCCGAGGCCTGGGTGCCGTTGAAGGTCGCGGTGTGCCAGAGTTGCTGGCTGGTGCAGACCGAGGACTACACCCGCGCCGATACGCTGTTCGACGCCGACTACGCCTATTTCAGCTCGTTTTCCAGCACCTGGCTGGCCCACGCCGAGCGTTATGTGGCGCAGATGATCGAGCGCTTCGGTCTGGACAGCAGCAGCCGGGTGGTGGAAGTGGCGGCCAACGATGGCTACCTGCTGCAGTACGTGGCTGGCCGTGGCATTCCCTGCCTTGGGGTCGAGCCGACCCGCAGCACCGCGCAGGCGGCACGGGACAAGGGCCTGGAGATCCGCGAGCTGTTCTTCGGTCGGGATACCGCCTTGCAGTTGCGCGAGGAGGGCTGGGCCGCCGACCTGATGGCGGCCAACAATGTGCTGGCCCATGTGCCAGACATCAACGATTTCCTCCGGGGCTTCGCGACCCTGCTCAAGCCGACGGGCGTGGCGACCTTCGAATTTCCGCACCTGCTGGCGCTGATGGGCGGGCACCAGTTCGATACGCTCTACCACGAACATTACTCCTACCTGTCGCTGACGGCCGTGCAGACGCTCTGCGAGCGCAACGGTCTGGAGGTCTTCGACGTCGGTGGCCTGCCAACCCACGGTGGCTCGCTGCGGGTGTTCGTGCAGCGTGCCGACGGTGAGCGGCGCGACGTGCTGCCGGTGGTACGCCAGGTGCTGGACGCCGAGTTGGCCGCCGGGGTCAAGACTGCAGCGTTCTACGCCACCCTGGCACCGGCTGCCGAGCGCATCAAGCACGACCTGCTGCGCTTTCTGCTCCAGGCCAAGGCCGAAGGCAAGCGCGTGGTGGGGTATGGTGCAGCGGCCAAGGGCAACACCTTGCTCAACTATGCCGGAGTACGTCCGGACCTGTTGGCCTGGGTCGCCGATGCCAACCCGCACAAACAGGGCAAGTTTCTGCCCGGCAGCCGGATCCCGGTGGTCTCGCCCGAGCGTATCGCTGTCGAGCAACCGGACTATGTGCTGGTGCTGCCATGGAACCTGTTGCAGGAAGTCAGCCAGCAGCAGGCGCAGGTCCGTGAGTGGGGCGGCCGTTTTGTCGTCGCCGTGCCCGAGTTGACCGTCCTGTGAGTGGCCTGAAGGTATTGGTCACGGGGGCGACCGGCTTTGTCGGGCGTCACCTGGTCGCGGCGCTGCTGGCCCGTGGGCATTCGGTGCGGGCGGTGGCCCGCGATGCCCGCAAGGCGCAAGCTTTGCCCTGGATTGACCAGGTGGAGTTCGTCGCCGCCGATGTGCATGCCGAGGACCTCGATGTCGGCGCCCTGAGTGCGGGTATCGATGTGCTGGCGCATCTGGCCTGGCCTGGCCTGCCGAATTACCAGGCACTGTTCCACTTCGAACACAACCTGTTCGCCGATTACCGTTTCATCAAACAGATGGTCGAGGCCGGGGTGTCCCAGGTACTGGTCACGGGAACCTGTTTCGAATATGGCATGCAGAGTGGCCCGCTAGGCGAGACGGCACCACCGCAACCGGGCAATCCCTACGGGCTGGCAAAGAATACCCTGCGGTTGTTCCTGGAGACGCTGCGTCAGCAACTGCCGTTCAACCTGCAATGGGCCCGGCTGTTCTACCTGTATGGTGAGGGGCAGAACCCCAATAGCCTGCTGGCCAGCCTGGATCGGGCCATTGATGCCGGTGCCGAGCGCTTCGACATGTCGGCGGGCGAGCAACTGCGCGATTACCTGCCGATCGAAGTCGCGGCCGGGTATCTGGCGCGGCTGCTGGAACAGCGGGGTTTTTCCGGGGTGGTCAATTGTGCCAGCGGCCGACCTATAGCGGTCAGGACACTGGTCGAACAGCGCCTGCGCGAGCGTGGTGCGTCGATTGCCCTGAACCTGGGGCACTATGGTTATCCCAGTCACGAGCCCATGGCGTTCTGGGGCGTGGCGGATCGGCTGCAGCAGTTGCTGGGGGGCGAACATGGCGTATGAGTGTGATCGGGCAGGTGGTCTGCCGGTGTGCCGGATAGTGCGATGCAGCGACATCATCCTGAGTTCATCGATCGAATTGGCAGTTTGGGGATAGGTTATGCAAGACAAGTACGTTTCTGAACAAGCACGGTTCCTGAGGGATGCAGAGTCCCTGGGCGATCTGTTGACTGTGGTGATCGTTACCCACAATCGGCCGGCTTTCCTGCGCCGCGCGGTGGTCTACTACAGTGCCTTGCCTTGCAAGCTGCTGATACTCGATTCGTCCGCCGAGCCCTGTGCCGGTATCGCCGAGGGACGTGAGCGGGTCGAGTACCTGCACGTGCCGCAGTACGACTACTGGAAAATGCAGGACAAGTTTACCCATGGCGTGATGAGCGTGAAAACGCCGTATATGACGTTTGCTCCTGACGACGACTTCCTCGTCCATGATGCACTGGACCAGTCGGTGGCCTTCCTTGAAGACCACCCCGACTATGGCATGTGTCACGGCTATTGCCTGATGTACCTGACGCTGGCCAACAATGTTCTTTACTACCGTCGCGACAAGAAGGTCTGTGAAGACTATTCCAGCGAGAGTGCTCAGGATCGCGTGCTCAGCTATATGGGCCAATACGTGCCGCCGTTCTATGCGGTGCACCGTACCCAACTGATGCAGGACTGGTACTCGGCGATGCCGCGGGGTACCAGCTTCCAGTGGCAGGAAGTCGGCCATGTCTACTACATGCTGGCGCGGGCCAAGGCGCGTATTCTGCCGATTCCCTATGTGGTTCGGGAGATCAACTACGGGGATTCGGAGCATGGCACCGAGATCTACCACGCCGTGTCCTATACCGATGCCAAGTCGACCGCCGAGCGCGAGGCGTTCGCCGGCTTCCTTGCGACACTGCCCACTGGCATCGAGGGCCTGGACCAGGCGCAGACCAAGGCCTTCGCCCTGACAAGTTTCGAAGCGATGGTCGACAGCTTGCGCAGCGGTCGGGCATTGACCGCCGAGATGATTTTCGACTCGACCTGGAACAGTACCGAGGAGCCGCCACAGCGACGTTTCGGGCCAAAGCAGTACGTGGAAATGCCGTTCTACAACCAGGCTTTCTTCGATAAGTTGACCCAGTTCGAGTTTCTGTTGCATGCCATGCCGGCCGGTCGCCTGCAGTTGCAGCGACTGGAAGCGGTCTGGGCCCGCCAGGAGGCGCTGATGCGCCCACACAACAACGACACCGCGCAAAGCGTGCTCGACCGGTTGTGGCAGGCTCACGATTGCAACGTGTTCAATCGTCGGGTGCTCAAGGCCCTGGCGCGGCAACTCGAAACCGTCGGCGAAGAGGCCGAGGCGCAGCGTATTGCCGCCTGGAGTGAGCGTCTGGATGCGGTGTCGACCGAAGACAACCGTTCGACTTTCGATGCCATGCTGTCGGGGCGCCTGCTGCATTGGCTGGATGCGCGTGAGCCGGATGCCGGCGAGCGCCAGGCGATTGCCGATTACCAGGCCGCGCAAGGCAACGGTCCGCTGTTCGGCCTGATGTTGCTGGACCTGGCGGACGATGTCGAGAAGTTGCAGGTAACCCTCGATAGTCTGTTGGAGGGCCACAGCAAGGCCTTCCGCATCGTGGTCTTCACTACTGGTGAACCGCAGGCGGCGACGACTGTTCAGAACACCCTGCATTTTGTTCGGGTGACCGAGGGCAACTACGTCGACAAGCTCAACCAGTTCGCCCGTCAGTCGTCCTGCGACTGGTTGCTGCTGGCACAGGTCGGTGACGAGTTTACCGCCAGCGGCCTGTTGAAGGCCGGTCTGGAGCTGCGCCATGCCGAAGGTTGCCGGGCGGTGTGCATCGATGAAATCCAGCGCGACGAAAATGGCGCATTGAGCGATGTTTTCCGCCCGGCTTTCAACCCCGATCTGCTGCTGAGCGTGCCGGCTCTGATGGCGCGGCACTGGTTGATCCGACGTGAAGTGCTGGTTGATGCCGGTGGCTACAGCGCCGACTACAGCAATGCCCTGGAGTTCGACCTGCTGCTGCGATTGATCGAGCAGGATGGCCTGGCCGGACTGGCACACCTGGATGAGCCACTGCTGATCTGTGCGAAGTCGGAACTGGCGGAGAACGCTCACGAGCGCTCGACCCTGCTGCGTCACCTTGGCGTGCGCGGCTACAAGGCCCAGGTCAGTTCGCAGGAGCCGGGGACCTATATGATCGACTACCGCCACACCGAACGTCCGCTGGTTTCGATCATCCTGCACGGCGCGGCGGATTTTGACGAACTGGAGCGCTGCCTGAGTGCATTGCTGCAGCGTACGCGCTACCTGAAATACGAAGTGCTGGTGGCCGATCACCCGAGCCGTACCGAGGCCCTGTCGAACTGGTTGCAGAGTCAGCCGCAGGCGAGCAAGGTCAGCGTGTTGCAATCGGACTGGCCGAGCACCGCCGCGTTCTGCAATGCTGCGGCGCGTCAGGCTAGCGGCGAATACCTGGTGTTGCTGGCGGCTGACAGCGAAGTGGTCAACCCCAACTGGATCGAGTCCCTGCTCAACCAGGCATTGCGCCCGGAAGTCGGCGTGGTCGGTGCCAAGTTCTACAGCCGCGACGGCAAGATCTCCCAGGCCGGTCTGATTCTCGGTCTGAACGAAGGTATCGATTCGCCGTTCGTGGGTGAGAAGAAGGATGCCAAGGGCTATATGCAACGTCTGGCGGTCGAGCAGAACTACTCGGCTGTCTCGGCGGTGTGCCTGATGGTGCGCAGGGCACTCTTCGATGCGCTCGGTGGCTTGGACGAAGGCGATTTCGCCGAGGCCTTCAGCGAAGTCGACCTGTGCCTGAGTATCGGCCAGGCCGGGTACCTGGTGTCGTGGACGCCGCAGGTGCAGGTCCTGCATCCGGGCGTACTGCCTGAGGTGCCGGGCGCACTGGCGGCCTTGCGCGAGAAATGGTCGGCGAACTTCCAGGCCGACCCGGCGTACAACTCGAACCTGGCATTACGTGGCAAAGGCTTCGCCCTGGGCGCAGCCTGTCACGTGGATTGGGCGCAGTTGCTGGTGTAACCCGGCACACAGGACAAGGACTTGCAGTATGTTCAACGGCAAATCGATTTTCATCTCCGGTGGCACGGGTTCGTTCGGGCGTAATTTCATCCGGCGTCTGCTGGAGCAGTATCAGCCCAAACGGGTCGTGGTGTTCTCGCGCGATGAACTCAAGCAGTACGAGATGCAGCAGACGTTCAATGCCCCGTGCATGCGTTATTTCCTGGGTGATGTACGCGATGCCGAGCGGCTGCGCCAGGCCATGCGCGGCATCGACTTCGTCGTACATGCCGCGGCGCTCAAACATGTGCCCGCTGCCGAGTACAACCCGACTGAATGTATCCGTACCAACGTCAATGGTGCGGAGAACATCATCGCTGCGGCCATCGATAATGGCGTGAAAAAGGTCGTGGCGTTATCCACGGACAAGGCGGCCAGCCCGATCAACCTCTATGGTGCTACCAAACTGATGTCGGACAAGCTGTTCGTGGCCGCGAACAATATTGCCGGAGATCAGCAGACGCGCTTTGCCGTGGTGCGTTATGGCAATGTGGCGGGATCACGTGGTTCGGTGGTGCCGTTCTTCGACAAGTTGATCAAGGACGGCGCGTGCGAGCTGCCGATCACCGATGAGCGCATGACACGTTTCTGGATCACTCTTGATCATGGTGTGCAGTTCGTGCTCGACAGTTTTGCGCGGATGCACGGCGGCGAGGTTTTCGTACCGAAGATTCCGTCGATTCGTATCGTCGATCTGGCCCGTGGCATGGCTAGCCATCTGCCGCACAAGCAGGTGGGGATTCGTCCGGGTGAAAAGCTCCATGAACTGATGGTGCCTCTGGACGATGCGCGGATGACACTTGAGTTTGTCGATCACTACACCATCCAGCCGTCGATCCGTTTCACCCAGGTCGATGTCGATTTTGCCGTGGATGCGCTGGGCGAGCGTGGACAGCCGGTATCCGAAGATTTCGAGTACCGTTCCGATACCAACCCGCAATTTCTCTCGGTGGCCGAACTTGCCGAGCTGCATGACGGTTTGCCTGCATGATTCCCTATGGGCGCCAGAGTCTTGATCAGGCGGATATCGACGCGGTCGTCAACGTCCTGCAATCGGACTGGCTGACCCAGGGGCCTGCCATCGAGCGCTTCGAGTCGGCAATGGCTGCGCGTTCTCAGGCCGCGCATGCAATTGCGGTGTGCAATGCCACCGCCGCCTTGCATATCGGTTGTCTCGCCGCCGGGCTGGGGCCAGGTGACTGGCTTTGGACCACCCCGAACACCTTCCTGGCATCGGCCAACTGTGGCCTCTATTGCGGTGCTCAGGTCGATTTCGTTGACATCGATCCGTTGACCTGGAATCTCGACGCTGGTGCCTTGAAACGCAAGCTGATGGCCGCCGAGCAGGCGGGGACCCTGCCCAGGGTCGTGGTGGCGGTAGCCTTCTCCGGACAAAGCTGTGATATGCAGGCCATTGCGCAGTTGGCCCGTGAGTACGATTTCATCCTCATCGAGGACGCCTCTCATGCCGTGGGTGCGTCTTATGCCGGTAGCCCGGTAGGCAGTGGCCAGTTCGCCGACATGACCGTCTTCAGTTTCCACCCGGTGAAGATCATCACCACTGCCGAGGGGGGCATGGTGCTGACCAATCGGCAGGAGTTGGCCGAGCACCTGCGCCGTTTGCGCAGCCATGGCATGACCCGCGACCCGGCACAAATGAGCGAGCCCAGCCATGGTCCCTGGTACTACCAACAGATCGAGTTGGGCTTCAACTATCGGATCACCGATATCCAGGCGGCGCTCGGTCTGTCGCAACTGGACAAACTGGATGCCTTCATCGCCCGGCGGCGTTACCTGGCCGAGCGTTACCAGCGCCTCCTGTGGGATCTGCCGGTGACCCTGCCGGGTCTCCAGGCTGGAGCCGAGTCTGCTTGGCATCTGTATGTGATCCGGCTGCAACGGGAGCGGATCGGCGTGGCGCACCGGGAGGTCTTCGAGGCCTTGCGCACGGCTGGCATTGGCGTGAACCTGCACTATATTCCGGTGCATCTGCAGCCGTATTACCGCGAGTTGGGTTTTGCCGAGGGCGATTTTCCTGAGGCCGAGCGTTACTACGCCGAGGCCATCAGCCTGCCGATGTATCCTGGTCTGAGTGATGAGCAGCAGGATTATGTCGTTGCTCAACTGCGACGGATTTTGAACAGCGAGGGCAACAATGCGTGAGCTGAGCGAACAAGAGCATTTCTGGCGGGATCGTTACAGCGACCTGCAGTTGCTCGATTATGGCTTTGGTTATCACCGCGACCGGCAGTTTCCCGTCGATGATGTGAATTGGTTCCTGTTGGAAAAACGTCCTTGAGCGCTGTCGCAATCATTCCGGCGCGCGGTGGCAGCCAACGGATCCCACGCAAGAATCTCAAGCTGTTTCATGGTGAACCGATGATCGCGCGTTCGATCCGGATAGCCTTGAGCAGCGGTCTGTTCGATCAGGTGGTGGTCAGCACCGACGACGCGCAGATCGCCGAGGTGGCGCGTCAGCAGGGCGCCCAGGTGCCGTTCATGCGGCCAGCGGCGCTGGCCGATGACTTCACCGGTACCTCAGCGGTGATCGTCCATGCCATCGACGCGCTGGCACAACAGGGGCAGGCGTTCGACTATGCCTGTTGTATTTACGCCACTGCGCCACTGCTGCAAGCGCGTTTCCTGCGTGAAGGATTCGAGTTGCTGGAGCGGCATCCCGAACGTTCCTTCGCCTTCTCCGTCTGCGAGTTCGGCTTTCCGATCCAACGGGCCCTGACCCTGACAGGCGATGGGGCCTTGACCGCGCTCTACCCGGAGCACCGCCAGACCCGCTCGCAGGACTTGCCGCCAGCATTCCAGGACGCCGGGCAGTTCTACTGGGGACGCCGTGACGCCTGGTTGCGTGGCGATGTGCTGTTTTCCGAGAAGAGCCTGCCGGTGTTGTTGCCGCGTCATCTGGTCCAGGATATCGATACGCCCGAAGACTGGCGTCGGGCGGAGTACCTGTATTCAGCGCTGCAGGCCGCAGGAGAATTGCAATCGTGAGGGTGTTGTTTCGTGCCGATGCCTCGGCGGCCATTGGCAGCGGGCATGTTGCCCGTTGCCTGACACTGGCCGCGGTCCTGCGGGCCAGCGGTGCCGACGTGCTGTTCGCCTGCCGTGAGTTGCCCGGTAACGCGTTGGCGCGTCTGGCCGATGACGGTGTGCGCACTCTGGTGCTGCCGGGTGTTTATCCGGGCGAAGATCCGGCGCAGGGCATCGAGGCGCCGTTGCCTTGGCAGGCCGATATCGATGCACTGGAACATTGCCTGGCGGGTGAAGCCGAATTCGACTGGATCGTCGTCGATCACTATGGGCTCGATCATCGCTGGCAGACTGCAGCGCGTCGCTGGGCACGGCAGCTAGCGGCAATCGATGACTTGAACAACCGCCAGCATGCGGTGGATCTCCTCTTCGACCAGAACTTCACCGCGGGCGATCCGGAATATGCCGGTCGGGCGCTGGGGCCTTGTCGACAACTGCTCGGTCCGCGTTATGCGCTGATTCGCGATGAGTTCCGGCGCGCTCCGGTGCCGATCAACGCCCAGGCGGGGCGGGTGCTGGTGAATTTCGGCGGGCTCGACGGCGCCGGGGAAACCTGGAAGGCCATGCTGGCGCTGGAGGGTTTCAAGGATCTGCAGGTGGACTTCATTGCGGGTACCGCCAATCCCCGGTTGGCACAATTGCAGTCGTTGGCGGCAGATCGCCCGTTGTGGCGGGTACAGACCTTCGTCAAGGATTTTGCCGAGCTGATGGCCGAGGCTGATCTGTTCATCGGTGCTGGCGGCGGTACCAGTTGGGAGCGTGCTGCACTGGGGCTGCCGACCCTGTGCATCGCTGTGGCCGAGAATCAGCAGGCCAATGCCGAGCGGCTGGCGGAGGCGGGGGCGCATATCTACCTTGGGGCTAGCCAGTCGGTGGATGTCGATCAGTTGCGTCAGGCCGTGGGTTTCTTGCTGTGCAATCCAGGTCTGCGCCAGAGTCTGGCCAAGCGCTCGCGCAGCCTGGTCGACGGGCTCGGTGCCCGGCGTTTCGCCGTTGCACTGCTGAGCGCGAGCCTACGGGTGCGACGGGTGACACCAGAGGATTCGCAGCGGTTGTTCGACGGCCGTAACCATGAGTCGGACCGCCGTGCCTCGCTTGACAGTGAGCCGATCGAGTGGCCTGCCTACCAAGCCTGGTTGGCGGGGAAGCTACACGATCGTGACTGCCTGCTGCTGATCGCCGAAGCGGCGGATGGTCCGGTAGGTGTGCTGCGCTACGAGCGTTCGGGCCAACGTGCCGAGGTGTCGTTGTATCTGTTCGAAGGCCGTATGGGCCTGGGCTGGGGCAGGGCGTTGCTGGCCCGTGGCGAGCAGGCCATGGGTGAACATTGGCCAGGCGTGATGGCGATTGACGCCCAGGTACTGCCGGATGATCCGGCTTCGATCGAATTGTTTCGCAGCAGCGGCTATGTCCAGTCGGTCAGCCGTTTCGAGCGCGTAGTGAAGGATCATCTCCATGACTAGTTTCAAGATCGGCCAGCGCGTGATTGGCCCGGATGCACCGCCGTTCGTCATCGCCGAAATGAGCGGCAACCACAACCAGTCGCTGGAGGTGGCGCTGCAGATCGTCGAGGCGGCGGCCAAGGCCGGCGCCCATGCGCTGAAATTGCAGACCTACACCGCCGACACCATGACCCTGGACCTGGCCGAGGGCGAATTTTTCATCAGGGACTCCGGCAGCCTGTGGGCCGGTTCGTCGTTGTATGAACTCTACGAGAAGGCCCACACACCCTGGGAATGGCATGCGCCGATCTTCGCCAGGGCGAAGGCGTTGGGCATGCTGGCGTTCTCCACGCCGTTCGACGAAACGGCCGTGGACTTCCTGGAAAGCCTCGATGTACCGGCCTACAAGATCGCCAGCTTCGAAAATACCGACCTGCCGCTGATTCGCCGGGTGGCGGCGACGGGCAAGCCGCTGATCATTTCCACCGGCATGGCCAGCGTGGCCGAGCTGGACGAAACGGTACGTGCCGCCCGCGCGGCCGGTTGTCGAGACCTGGTGCTGCTCAAGTGCACCAGTACCTATCCGGCTTCGCCGCTCAACAGCCATATCCGCACCATTGCCCATCTGCAGCAGTTGTTCGGCTGCCAGGTAGGGTTGTCCGATCACTCCATGGGTGTGGGGGTCGCGGTGGCAGCGGTGGCCTTGGGTGCGACCGTGGTGGAGAAACATTTCACCCTGGATCGTGCTGCCGGTGGTGTTGACGCCAGTTTTTCACTGGAACCGGCCGAGATGGCCAGCCTTGTGCTAGAGACCGAGCGGGCCTGGCAGGCGTTGGGCCAGGTGCGGTATGGCGCGACCGAGGCCGAGCAGAAATCCCTGGTCTATCGGCGTTCTCTGTATGTGGTGCAGGACGTGGCCAAGGGCGAACCGTTCACCGCGCAGAACGTGCGGGCGATCCGTCCCGGGCTGGGGCTGGCGCCGAAACATGTCGACGCTGTGCTCGGACGCAATGCCCGCGTGGCCCTGAAACGCGGTACGCCTCTGGTCTGGTCGGCAATCGAATAAACCCCTTTGGCAGTGATTCGGGCAAAATAAGCGTGACCTGCGGGTCATAACGCGCATCTTCACTGTATTGTATTTGCCGGGGATACGGGCGCCTGAGCCTTTTCGGTCGGTGATTGCCCCTTGAATCCGCCGTTTTCACCCCGTATTGGGGTGACGGAAAATCCCTGTTGGTCGACGCCCCTCGATTCCTGCGAGCGGCGTTATTCAGCTGTTTATTATTGGGAAGCCATAATGATTGGCATAAAAAGCATTGCCAGTTACGTGCCGACAGCCGGCGTGGATAACTACGCTCAGGGTGCCAAATTCGCCAAGGATGAAGAGTTCATCCTGGGCAAGATCGGTTCAGCCTTCCTGCCGCGCAAAGACGCCGGACAGGAAACCTCGGACCTGTGTGTCGAAGCGGTGAACGCCTTGTTCGCCAGTAATCCGCAACTCAAGCGCGAGAGTATCGATGCGCTGATCGTCGTCACCCAGAACGGTGACGAGGAAGGCTTGCCGCATACCGCGGCGATCGTTCAGGACAAGCTCGGCCTGCCGACCCACGTGGCGGCGTTCGATATTTCCCTGGGCTGTTCCGGCTACGTTTATGGCATTTATGCCATGAAGGGCTTCATGGAGGCCGCGGGTCTGAAGAACGGCCTGCTGGTGACCGCCGATCCGTACTCGAAGATCGTCGATCCGGAAGACCGCAACACCACCATGCTGTTCGGCGATGCCGCGACTGCGACCTGGATGGGGGAAGAGGCACCCTGGCAACTGGGCAAGTCGAAGTTCGGCACCGACGGTTCCGGTGCGCCGCACCTGAAGGTCAGCGATGGTGTGTTCTTCATGAACGGCCGCCAGGTGTTCAACTTCGCCTTGCTCAAGGTCCCGGCGCACCTGCACGAGTTGCTTGGCGACTCGGGCCTGCAGCCGAGCGATATCGACGCCTTCTGTATTCACCAGGGCAGTGCGGCGATTGTCGACGCCGTCGCACGTCGCTTCGAGGGTGAGCCGGAGAAGTTCATCAAGGATATGGTCGAGACCGGCAACACCGTGTCTTCGAGCATTCCACTGCTGCTGGAAAAGCACGTGCTGAACTCGAGCTGGAAACGCGTGGCGTTGAGTGGCTTTGGCGTTGGCCTGTCGTGGGGGTCGGCGATCATTCATCGCGCCTGATCCAACAGGGTTGCAAAGTAGCGCTCCGGGTAGGTTAACCTTGAGCGCTATTTTTTTGCGCGGAGCAAAGCGGGATGAGCGAGAGCCTTGAGCTGAATGCACGCATCATCGAGGCGCGCTGGCCAATGGTGTGGCAGCGCCTGTTGGCCGAGGATTGCGATGGGCTGGCTGTCGAACTGGTCGAAGGGCAGGGTTCGACGCTGGGCGTCGGCGGCGTGCAGTTGACCAGTCGGCATGATCGTGTCGCCGAAGCCAGGCTGCAGGCTTCCAGCCTGCCGCCTGGCAGTGCTGTCCTGCATCTCTATGGCACGGGGCTTGGGGACCTGCAGCAGGTGCTCTTGGAGTCGCCGCAGTTGCAGCGCCTGAATGTGCATATCCTCAATGGCGCATTGTTCAAACGGGTGCTCGGACTCTTGGAACAGGACGGTTGGCTGGCCGATCCGCGGGTCGAACTGAGTTTTGCCGCCGATCATCCGGAAATCCTCTTTCCGTTCTTCGCGCTGCCGGCCGAGTTGGTCCTGGCCGATGATTTCAATGCACGGATGCGCGATCGGCTGGTGGGCGAAGTGCACTTCAGCTTCAACAACCGCGAATTCGATCCGCAGTCTCCGGCAATTCTCCAGCGCCTGGAGGAGAGTGCCGAGATCTTTGCCGCCGATCACGATGTTGCCGAGCTGTTTGCCACGCAGACGGGGCAGCACATCTACGTGATCGGCACGGGACCGAGCCTTGAGCAGCAGTTCGACAAGTTGCGTGCGGTTCGCTCCCAGGCGCAGCGACCGCTGTTCATCAGTGTCGATACTGCCTACCGGCCGCTGCATGAGCAGGGCATCAAACCCGACCTGGTGGTGACTATCGATCAGCGTATTGGCTTCAGGCATCTGCCACCCGAGGCTTCCGAAGGTATTCCTCTGATCTACATGCCCATGAGCGATCCTGAAGTGCTTCAGGCATGGCAGGGGCCGCGTTATGGGGGGTACTCTGCCAGCCCGGTCTATGGCGCGGTTCGCCAGCAGTTCAAGCGAGGCATGCTCTATGTCGGCGGCAGTGTTCTGCACCCGGCGGTGGATCTGGCGGTGAAGATGGGCGCCGCGACCATTACCCTGTTCGGCGCCGATTTTGCCTTCCCGATGAACAAGACCCATGCCGGCTGGAAGGCCGGAGAACTCGGCCCTGGCGTCAACGAGGCCCGGCACTGGGTGCTGGACGGTCATGGCCACAAGGTCAGGACACAACTGAACTTTCGCCGTTACCTCTGTGAGCTGGAGCGTTATATCGCTGCACATCCCCAGGTTCGCTTTCTCAACAGCAGCCGGGCCGGTGCGCGAATCATCGGCAGCACCTTCGATCAGGAGTTCGTGCAATGACCGTCTTCGATTCCAGCATTGCCGAGGCGCGGCGCTGTTCGGCATTGTTCCGCTTTGGTCGTGAGGTCGAGGCGGCGTTATTGATGGTCGAGTTGTTCGACGGCATACAGGCCCGTTTGCTCCAGGCCTCTGCCGAGCAGCATCAGGTGTGGGCGCAACTGCTTATGCAGATGTTTGGTTGTCAGGAACGCCAGGATTGGTTGGGCTTGGCGGACACCCTGGAATACGAAGTGGTGCAATTACTGCACTGGGTTGAAGCCAGCCATTGAGATATTGGTGACGAACGGTAGACAGGGTGCGGTTCTCTGGCGCCATTTTTCCTAGGCGTGTGTGCGCTAAGCCCTTGTTTTTCTAAGGGTGGCAGGTTGCTAGCAAATTTTTTGAAAAAAGCCCTCAAGCAACCTGCTATTCCGACGATAACTATTACGAAGGTTCTCTAGGCCACACCCGGCGGTTGCCAGGGCCGGAAGCCGTAGTACACCACCCAACGAGGAATTCGTCATGGCTTTAACAGTAAACACCAACACTACGTCGCTGAACGTTCAGAAGAACCTGAACCGTGCTTCCGATGCCCTGTCTACCTCCATGCAGCGCCTGTCTTCCGGTCTGAAAATCAACAGCGCCAAAGATGACGCCGCTGGCCTGCAGATCGCTACTCGCATGAGCTCGCAGATCCGTGGTGGCACCCAGGCTATCCAGAACGCCAACGACGGTATCTCCGTTGCCCAGACCGCTGAAGGCGCTCTGCAAGCTTCGACCGACATCCTGCAGCGTATGCGTGAACTGGCTGTTAAAGCTCGTAACGGCACCAACGGCACCGCCGACCAGACCGCTACCAACGCCGAATTCGGTCAGATGTCTGACGAATTGACCCGTATCTCGGCTTCCACCAACCTGAACGGCAAAAACCTGCTGGACGGTTCGGCTGGTACTGTGACCCTGCAAGTCGGTGCCAACACCGGCAGCGCCAACCACATCGACCTGGTTCTGAGCTCGAAATTCGACGCCGTCAGCCTGTCGGTAGGCAGCGGCACCGTGGTTCTGACTGGTACCACCGGTACTGGTGCAGGTTCTGCCGCAGCGAACATCGACAACGCGATCACCGCGATCGATGCTGCAATCGCTGCCATCGGTGCTACCCGTGCCAGCCTCGGTGCTTCGCAAAACCGTCTGACCAGCACCATCTCCAACTTGCAGAACATCAACGAGAACACCACTGCTGCACAGGGTCGCGTACAAGATACCGACTTCGCCGCAGAAACTGCTAACCTGACCAAGCAACAGACCCTGCAACAGGCTTCCACCTCTGTTCTGGCCCAGGCTAACCAACTGCCTTCCGCTGTACTGAAGCTGCTTCAGTAATTCCGGGATGAGCTTTGGCGAGGGGGTGCGATGGTTGCACTCTCTCGCCTTTTTACGTTGAGAGGTGATGAAAGATGGACATGAGTGTAAAACTTAATCTGTCTTACCCAGCTGTTCTACCGGCCACATCCAGCAATACCCCTGTGGTCGATAAGCCGGCTGCGGCGCCTCAGGCTGATACGGTGAAGCCTGTAGAGGCTACCGATGCCACCGATGCCAACAACAAGGATTCAGGTTCCTCCGAAAGACTCAAGCGGGCTGTGCAGGATATCGAGAAGTTCGTGCAGTCGATCAAACGCAACCTGGAGTTCTCGATTGATGAGCATTCCGGGAAAGTCATCGTCAAGGTGATTGCCAGCGATACGGGTGAGGTGGTCAGGCAGATTCCTACCGCTGAGGCCATGAAATTGGCCGATAGCCTGAGTTCGGCGAGTAGCGTACTGTTCGATGGGAAAGCCTGACAGCTGGCATGAATAGTGTTTGCAGGATCTTTGGCTGCTCTTGAAGGTCAAAAGATCGGCAGCAACCTGACGGGAGAGGCACATGGCAAGTCCAATTTTACCGGGTACGGGCCTCGGCTCGGGCCTGGATATCAGTTCTATCGTTACTGCGCTGGTGAACGCCGACAAATCGGCCAAGCAGACGCAGATCGATACTGCGACAAAAACCAATACGCTGAAGATTTCCGGCATAGCGTCGCTCAAGAGTGCCCTTGCGGCGTTCCAGAAGACCATGACCGATCTCAGCGCTACGACCAGCACTGCGTTTGCCGGCTACACGGCGACGTCGGGCACGGCGACCACGCTGACTGCGACGTCCGACAATACAGCCGTTCCGGGTACCTATAACGTTGTCGTGTCTAGCCTTGCCACCAGTTCGAAAGTGGCCAGCGCCTCGTTTTCCGGTGGTGCCAGCAGTGCTATTGCGCAGGGTACCCTGACGATCAGCAGTCAAAATGGTGCTAGCTATAACGTTGACATCCCGGCGAATGCCACCTTGCAGAGCACCCGGGATCTGATCAACAACAAGCTGGGTAGCAATGGTATCTCGGCCAACATCGTGACCGACAGTAGCGGCGCATCACGCATGGTGATCAGTTCGACAGCGACGGGTGCAGGTTCTGACCTGAAGGTCAGTGGTATCGCTGGCCTGGAAATCGACGGCACTCACGTCATGAGCAGCAGCCCTTCGGCTTCGGACTCCGGCGCCGTCAGTGCCATCGCCAAGGACGCCTCGTTGACTATCGATGGTCTGCAGGTGACCAGTAAAAGCAATACCGTGACCGGCGCGATCAGTGGCCTGACCTTGAACCTGTTGTCGGCGGGTTCTGCGGGTGTTGGTGCCAGTTCGACGGTTACCGTGGCGACCAATACCACCGGTCTGCAGACTTCTATCCAGTCGTTTGTCGACTCCTATAACACCCTGATGAATACCATTACCTCCCTGTCCAAAGCGACAGCGGATGCGGATGGCAATCTGACGGTATCGGCGGCGTTCACCGGTGACTCGCTGCCACGTTCGCTGATCTCCGATCTGCGTGAACAGCTCACGGCGACGGGGGCAGGTGGGCCATTGTCGGTGCTGTCGCAGTTGGGTGTGTTGACGGTGGCCGGTAATGATGCCAGCAACTCCGGTAACCTGTCTTTCGATACCGCAGCGTTCACCAAGGCGATGGCTACTCCGGGTATGAGTGGCCAGGTGCAGCAGTTGTTCAACGGTACCAACTCGACCAACGGTCTGTTCTCGCGGATGGGTAATGCGCTCAACACCTATCTGGGTAAACCGGTCGGGTCGAGCACTGTGCGCACGGGGGGAGTGCTCGATGATCGCAACACCAGCCTGCAGTTACTGGCCAAGAACCTGACCGGCCAGCAAGCTGCCTTGGATCTGCGTGTTGCCAACATGACCAAGACCCTGACGGCCAAGTACAACGCCATGGACCTGCTGGTCGGGCAGATGAAGGCGACGGCGAGCAGCATCACCTCGTTCTTCAGTTCGCTGAACGCGCAGCAGTCCTCCAAGTAAATCTGGGCTGACGCCAAAAACCCGGCTACGCTTTATGGCGCGCCGGGTTTTTGCCTTTTTGGGTTAAAGTTTTTTGACTCAAAGGCGATACACTGGTCATACGAACTTTTAGAGTTGCAGCGAGGTACGACATGAACCCGATGTTAGCCCTTCGGCAGTATCAGAAAGTGGGGGCCCAGGCACAGACCTCCGAGGCGACTCCTCACCGTCTGGTGCAAATGCTGATGGAAGGTGGCCTGGATCGCATTGCTCAGGCCAAGGGTGCCATCGAGCGCAAGGATATCCCAGCCAAGTGCGTGGCGATCAGCAAGGCCATCGGTATCGTCGGTGGCCTGCGTGAGGGGCTGGATCTGGAGAAGCAGGCTGATGCCCTGGCAGATCTGGACAGTCTCTATACCTACATGATGAAGCGTCTGGCCGAGGCCAACATCAAGTCCGATCCGAAGATCCTTGATGAAGTCGCTGGTCTGCTCAGCACGGTCAAAGAGGGCTGGGACGCCATCGGCGCGCCCGTTCCACAGTTCTAAGGAGTACAGCGTCATGAGCCTCGTACTGCAGCGTATCCAGGAAACCCGTGAAGCTCTGGTGAAGGCCCTGGCCGAACGTGACTGGGGGAGCATTGCCGAGCTTGACCTTGCCTGTCGTGCCTGTATGGAGGACGTGCTCAGTGAGGCCTCGGTGGATGAGGACGCCTTGCGCAGTAACCTGGAAGAGCTGTTGCACGTCTATCGTCAGTTACTGGAAACGGCGATGGCGGAAAGACAGGCTATAGTTGATGAGATGCAGCATCTTCAGCAGGCGCAGAATGCGGCGAAGGTATACCATTTATTTGGTTGACATCGAGTTAATTTGACCGTATTGCGCCATAAATTTGACTGTGTACGATTTTTTGACTTAACTAGTGCTGTTTTCCAGATTTCCGTCGTCCTAGAAGGTGATAGCCCACCTCGGGCGTCAAGATTGCCCGCCCATCCGGGGCATCGAGTTGACTAGGGAAGTTGCTATTGCATGTGGCGTGAAACCAAAATTCTGCTGATCGATGACGATAGCGTTCGCCGCCGTGATCTGGCGGTGATTCTAAATTTTCTCGGCGAAGATAACCTGGCCTGCAGCAGTAATGACTGGCAGCAGGCGGTCGACTCTCTGGCGTCCAGTCGTGAGGTGTTGTGTGTCCTGATCGGAGCGCTCAACTCACCCACGGGGCTATCGGGCCTGCTTAAGACACTGGGAACCTGGGATGAGTTCCTTCCTGTCATGCTTTTAGGCGAAAATAGTTCCTCCGAGTTGTCGGAGGACTTGCGTCGCCGGGTGCTTTCCAATCTGGAACTGCCGCCCAGCTACAGCAAACTGCTCGATTCCCTGCACCGTGCCCAGGTCTACCGCGAGATGTACGACCAGGCCCGCGAGCGCGGTCGTCAGCGCGAGCCGAACCTGTTCCGCAGTCTTGTCGGCACCAGTCGGGCCATTCAGCACGTGCGCCAGATGATGCAGCAAGTGGCCGATACCGACGCCAGTGTGCTGATCCTCGGTGAGTCCGGCACCGGCAAGGAAGTGGTCGCGCGCAACCTGCATTACCATTCCAAGCGGCGTGATGCGCCTTTTGTTCCGGTCAACTGTGGGGCGATTCCGGCAGAGCTGCTGGAAAGTGAACTGTTCGGGCATGAGAAAGGTGCTTTCACCGGCGCTATCACCAGTCGGGCCGGTCGTTTCGAACTGGCCAATGGCGGTACGCTGTTCCTCGATGAAATCGGCGACATGCCGTTGCCAATGCAGGTCAAGCTGTTGCGCGTACTGCAGGAGCGCACTTTCGAGCGTGTGGGCAGCAACAAGACCCAGAGCATCGACGTGCGGATCATTGCGGCCACCCACAAGAACCTCGAAAGCATGATCGAGGTGGGCAGTTTCCGCGAAGACCTCTACTACCGTCTGAACGTCTTCCCGATCGAGATGGCGCCGTTGCGTGAGCGGGTCGAGGATATTCCGTTGCTGATGAACGAGCTGATCTCGCGCATGGAGCACGAGAAGCGCGGTTCGATCCGCTTCAACTCGGCCGCCATCATGTCGCTGTGTCGTCATGCCTGGCCGGGTAACGTCCGCGAGTTGGCCAACCTGGTGGAGCGCATGGCGATCATGCATCCCTACGGCGTGATTGGTGTGGCGGAGTTGCCGAAGAAATTCCGTTACGTCGACGATGAAGATGAGCAGATGGTCGATAGCCTGCGCAGCGACCTTGAGGAGCGCGTAGCGATCAATGGTCATACGCCAGACTTCAGTACCTCGGCGATGCTTCCGCCCGAGGGGCTCGATCTCAAGGACTACCTGGGTGGCCTGGAGCAGGGGCTGATCCAGCAGGCGCTGGACGACGCGAACGGTATCGTTGCGCGGGCGGCCGAGCGTCTGCGGATTCGCCGTACCACCCTGGTGGAGAAAATGCGCAAGTACGGCATGAGCCGTCGTGAGGGTGATGAACAGGCGGATGATTGACGCCTGTTTCTCAAGTCGCTGAAAAGTCAGGCGGTTTTTTTTAGGCACGGGTATTGCTAAGTCTCCCGCAACGTTCCGTTTAAATGACGGTCAGTCATGCGAGAGATTACGATGCCCCAAGCCGCCCAGATGTCTCCTGTCCCCGACGCCGGGGGGCAGCCATCTTCCGTAGAGCAGGCGAGCCGGCTGGGTCTTGAACAGGCGTTTGCACTGTTCAGCCAGATGTCTACGCAGCTCACCGATTCCTACAGTATGCTTGAGGCTCGGGTCACCGAACTCAAGGGTGAACTGGCCGTCGTCAGCGCCCAGCGCATGGCTGAACTGGCGGAAAAGGAGCGCTTGGCCAATCGGCTGCAGAATCTTCTGGATCTGTTGCCCGGCGGCGTCATCGTGATCGATTCCCATGGTTTTGTCTGCGAGGCCAATCCCGCTGCCCGTGAATTGCTCGGTGAGCCGCTGGAAGGCGAGTTGTGGCGGCAGGTAATTGCGCGGTGCTTCGCGCCACGTGAGGATGACGGTCATGAAATCTCGCTCAAGGACGGTCGCCGCCTGTCGATTGCCACGCGTTCGCTGGAAGGCGAGCCGGGCCAGTTGGTGCTGCTCAATGACCTGACTGAAACCCGTCGCCTCCAGGATCAACTGGCCCGTCACGAGCGTTTGTCCTCCCTGGGACGAATGGTTGCTTCCCTGGCTCACCAGATCCGTACGCCGCTGTCGGCGGCGTTGTTGTATGCCAGCCATCTGAACGAGCAGACCCTGCCGGTGGAAACCCAGCAGCGGTTCGCCGGGCGTCTGAAAGAGCGTCTGCATGAGCTCGAACATCAGGTGCGCGACATGCTGGTATTCGCCCGTGGCGAACTGCCGCTGACCGATCGCCTGACGCCCGCGACCCTGCTGCAAACTTTGCAGGCGGCCGCGCAGACCCATGTGCAGGGTGTGGCGATCCGTTGGCAGTGCGACAGTCATGACGGCGAGTTGCTGTGCAATCGCGACACCCTGGTCGGTGCGCTGCTCAATCTGATCGAAAACGCCATTCAGGCCAGCGGTGCCGACCTGCGTTTGAAGGTACACCTCTACAATCGTGGTAATACCCTGCGCCTGAGTGTCAGTGATAATGGCAGTGGCATCGAACCGCAGGTACTGGCGCGCCTGGGCGAGCCTTTCTTTACCACCAAGACCACCGGCACCGGCCTTGGCCTGGCGGTGGTCAAGGCTGTCGTCCGGGCACACCAGGGCGATATGCAATTGCGTTCACGGTTGGGGCGCGGCACCTGCGCGATGTTGTGTCTGCCGCTGATTCCCGGAGCCACGGAGGCATAGTGATGGCTGTACAGATCAAGGTCCTGCTGGTCGAGGATGATCGGGCATTGCGCGAAGCGCTGGCCGATACCCTGCTGTTGGCCGGGTATGAATTCCACGCAGTGAGTTGTGCCGAGGAGGCTCTGGAGGCGGTGGCACGTCAGTCGTTCAGCCTCGTGGTCAGTGATGTGAACATGCCAGGCATGGACGGGCATCAGTTGCTGGGGTTGTTGCGTGCCCGTCAGCCGTTGTTGCCGGTCCTGCTGATGACCGCTCATGGCGCCGTCGAGCGTGCGGTGGAAGCGATGCGCCAGGGCGCCGCCGATTACCTGGTCAAACCCTTCGAGCCCAGGGCCCTGATGGAGCTGGTGGAGCGCCATGCGCTGGGCCGGTCCGGGGTGGTGGAGAGCGAAGGGCCGATTGCTGCCGAACCGGCCAGTGCGCAATTGCTGGAGTTGGCCTCGCGTGTCGCCCGCAGTGATTCGACGGTGCTGATTTCCGGGGAGTCGGGGACCGGCAAGGAGGTGCTGGCACGCTACATTCACCAGCAGTCCCAGCGTGCCAGCCAGCCGTTTGTCGCAATCAACTGCGCAGCCATCCCTGACAACATGCTCGAAGCTACGCTATTTGGTCATGAGAAGGGTTCCTTCACGGGGGCGATCGCGGCCCAGGCGGGCAAGTTCGAGCAGGCCGACGGCGGCACCCTCTTGCTGGACGAGATATCGGAAATGCCCCTGGGGCTGCAGGCAAAGTTGCTGCGGGTGTTGCAGGAGCGTGAAGTCGAACGGGTGGGTGCGCGCAAGCCGATTGCCCTGGATATCCGGGTGGTGGCGACCACCAACCGCGATCTGGCTGCCGAGGTGGCTGCGGGACGGTTCCGTGAGGATCTCTATTACCGGCTGTCGGTTTTTCCGCTGGCCTGGCGCCCGCTGCGCGAGCGTACTGCCGATATCCTGCCGCTGGCCGAGCGCCTGCTGGCCAAGCACAGCGCGAAAATGAAACATGCTGCCGTCAGATTGTCGCCTGGGGCTCAGGCCTGTCTGGTCGGTTATGCCTGGCCGGGCAATGTGCGTGAACTCGACAATGCGATCCAGCGTGCGTTGATTTTGCAACAGGGCGGTTTGATCCAGGCCGAGGACTTCTGTTTGGCCGGGCCGATTGCTTGTGCGCCATTGCCAGCGATGCGGGTACCGTTGGTGGAAGCGGACGCCAGCGAAATGGCGGTGGCCGAATCCGCAGGTGCGCTCGGCGACGATCTGCGTCGGCGCGAGTTCCAGATGATCATCGACACCCTGCGCGCCGAGCGTGGGCGTCGCAAGGAAGCGGCGCAGCGACTGGGTATCAGTCCGCGTACGCTGCGCTACAAATTGGCGCAGATGCGCGATGCCGGTATGGACGTTGAGGCCTATCTGTTCGCCACTTGAGTCGCTTTACCCGCTTTACGCTGATGTATCGGATTTTATTCGGAGGCGACAAGGAGATGGCACCCTTGTTGCTAACACCATCAGTAATCGCTGTATGAGTGTCAAAAAATTGCAGGTCGCCGGAGAGAGTCGTTCATGAGCCAGGGTATTGAATTTAATCGGTTGATGCTGGACATGCGGGCCATGCAAATGGACGCTATGGCCCAGCCGAAGTCGGCGGTGGCCGCGCCGGAAGTCGCGGGTAGCAGCTTTGCCGACCTGCTCGGCCAGGCCGTCGGCAAGGTCAACGAGACCCAGCAGGCTTCTAGCCAGTTGGCCAATGCGTTCGAAATCGGCAAGAGTGGCGTCGATCTGACGGATGTGATGATTTCCTCGCAAAAAGCCAGTGTCTCGTTCCAGGCGTTGACCCAGGTCCGCAACAAGTTGGTCCAGGCGTATCAAGACATCATGCAGATGCCGGTTTAAGGGCGAGATTGAGTCATGGCAGAAGCAGTCGCTGATAACGTCCCGGCCAAAGCCGGTGCGGCAGAGAGCAAACCTCCGCTGTTTGGTTTGTCCTTTCTGGAAAACCTTTCCGAGATGACCATGCTGCGTCAGGTCGGCCTCATGGTCGGTCTGGCAGCCAGCGTGGCGATTGGTTTTGCCGTGGTATTGTGGTCCCAGCAACCTGACTACCGGCCGCTGTATGGCAGCCTGGCCGGTATGGATGCCAAGCAGGTCACCGAAACCCTGGCGGCGGCGGACATTCCCTACACCGTTGAACCGAACTCTGGCGCACTGTTGGTCAAGGCCGAAGACGTGTCCCGTGCGCGACTGAAGCTGGCGGCCGCGGGCGTGACCCCGACCGATGGCAATATCGGTTTCGAGATTCTCGACAAGGACCAGGGCCTGGGTACCAGTCAGTTCATGGAGGCGACCCGTTACCGGCGTGGTCTCGAAGGCGAACTGGCACGGACCATTTCCAGTCTGAACAACGTCAAGGCCGCGCGCGTGCACCTGGCGATTCCGAAAAGCTCGGTGTTCGTCCGTGACGAGCGCAAGCCAAGCGCCTCGGTATTGGTCGAACTCTATCCGGGCCGCTCGCTGGAGCCGGGTCAGGTGGTGGCGATCATCAACCTGGTAGCAACCAGCGTTCCTGAACTGAGCAAGTCGCAGATCACTGTGGTCGACCAGAAGGGCAACCTACTCTCCGACCAGGCGCAGAACACCGAATTGACCATGGCCGGCAAACAGTTCGACTACAGCCGTCGCATGGAAAGCATGTTGACCCAGCGGGTGCACAACATCCTGCAACCGGTCCTGGGTAACGATCGCTACAAGGCCGAGGTTTCGGCGGATGTCGATTTCAGCGCGGTCGAATCGACCTCCGAGCAGTTCAACCCGGATCAGCCGGCGCTGCGCAGCGAGCAGTCGACCAGTGAGCAACGCACCGCCAGCAACGGTCCGCAGGGCGTTCCCGGCGCGTTGAGCAACCAGCCTCCGGCGCCGGCTTCGGCTCCGCAGACCACCGGTGGCGCTGGCGCTTCGGCCAGTGCCGTGCAACCGGGCCAGCCGCTGCTCGATGCCAATGGTCAGCAGATCATGGACCCAGCGACCGGTCAGCCAATGCTGGCGCCGTATCCATCGGACAAGCGTCAGCAGTCGACCAAGAACTTCGAACTTGATCGCTCCATCAGCCATACCCGGCAGCAGCAGGGGCGCCTGACCCGCCTGTCGGTGGCCGTGGTGGTCGACGATCAGGTCAAGGTCAACGCGGCCAACGGCGAAACCACCCGGGCCCCCTGGAGTGCCGACGAATTGGCGCGCTTCACCCGTCTGGTCCAGGATGCCGTCGGTTTCGATGCCAGCCGCGGCGACAGCGTGAGTGTGATCAACGTGCCGTTCTCCGCCGAGCGCGGAGAAGTGATCGCCGATATCCCGTTCTACTCGCAACCCTGGTTCTGGGATGTGGTCAAACAGGTATTGGGTGTGTTGTTCATCCTGGTCCTGGTGTTCGGGGTACTGCGTCCGGTGCTCAACAACATCACCAACGGTGGCAGGAACAAGCAACTGGCCGGTCTCGGCAGCGATGTCGAACTCGGTGGCATGGGCGGTCTGGATGGCGAGCTGGCGAATGACCGTGTAAGCCTGGGCGGTCCGCAGAGCATTCTCCTGCCGAGCCCGAGCGAAGGTTATGACGCGCAGTTGAACGCCATCAAGAGTCTGGTAGCCGAAGATCCGGGCCGTGTGGCACAGGTCGTCAAAGAGTGGATTAACGCTGATGAGTAATAACGCCGCCGTCACCCAGAAGTTGACCCGGGTCGATAAAGCCGCGATTTTGCTGCTGTCGCTGGGTTCGGCCGATGCCGCACAGGTGTTGCGCCACATGGGACCCAAGGAGGTCCAGCGTGTCGGCGTAGCCATGGCGCAGATGCGCAACGTGCATCGCGAGCAGGTCGAGCAGGTCATGAGCGAGTTCGTCGATATCGTCGGCGACCAGACCAGCCTGGGCGTCGGCTCCGACGATTACGTACGCAAGATGCTGACCCAGGCCCTGGGCGAAGACAAGGCCAACGGCCTGATCGACCGCATCCTGCTCGGTGGCAACACCAGCGGCCTGGACAGCCTCAAGTGGATGGAGCCACGTGCCGTGGCCGACGTCATTCGCTATGAGCACCCGCAGATCCAGGCGATCGTCGTGGCCTACCTCGATCCTGACCAGGCCGGTGAAGTACTGAACAACTTCGACCACAAGGTGCGCCTGGACATCATCCTGCGGGTTTCCTCGCTGAACACCGTTCAGCCGGCGGCCCTCAAGGAACTCAACCAGATTCTCGAGAAGCAGTTCTCCGGCAACTCCAATGCTGCCCGTACCACCTTGGGCGGTATCAAGCGTGCCGCAGATATCATGAACTTCCTCGACAGCTCGATCGAAGGCCAACTCATGGATTCGATCCGCGAGGTGGACGAGGACCTGTCGACCCAGATCGAAGACCTCATGTTCGTCTTCAACAACCTGTCCGATGTCGACGACCGTGGCATCCAGGCGCTGCTGCGCGAAGTGTCCTCGGACGTGCTGGTGCTGGCGCTCAAGGGGTCCGACGAGGGCGTCAAGGAAAAGATTTTCAAGAACATGTCCAAGCGTGCGGCCGAACTGTTGCGCGACGACCTCGAGGCCAAGGGGCCGGTGCGCGTCAGCGACGTGGAAACCGCGCAGAAGGAAATCCTCACCATCGCCCGCCGTATGGCCGAAGCCGGAGAAATCGTGCTCGGCGGCAAGGGCGGCGAAGAGATGATCTAAGGATCAAGCCATGACTGATCCAACCGATCTGATCCGCGCGCGGGACGTGAGCGGCTTCGACCTGTGGTCGTTGCCCAGTTTCGACCCGCACGTCGAAGAGCCTGAGCCGGAGCCTGAGGAAGAGCTGCCGGCCGAGATCGAGGAAGTGCCGCTGGAGGAAGTCCAGCCGCTGACCCTCGAGGAACTCGAGACCATTCGCCAGGAAGCCTACAACGAAGGCTTTGCGGTGGGTGAGCGGGAAGGTTTCCACAGTACCCAGATCAAGGTCCGTCAGGAGGCCGAGGTGGCCTTGGGCGTCAAGCTGGCCAACCTCGAGCGGCTGATGAGCAACCTGTTCCAGCCCATCGCCGACCAGGACCAGCAGATCGAGAAAACCTTGGTGGGGCTGGTCGGGCATATCACCCGACAGGTCATCCAGCGCGAACTCAAGACCGATTCCAGCCAGATCGAACACGTGCTGCGCGAAGCGCTGAAACTGTTGCCGCTGGATGCCGATAACGTGCGCCTGTACATCAATCCCCAGGACTTCGAACAGGTCAAGGCCTTGCGCGAACGTCATGAGGCCAGTTGGCGCATCGTCGAGGACGAGGCATTGATGGCCGGCGGCTGTCGGGTCGAGACTGCGCACAGTCGGATCGACGCCAGTGTCGAAACGCGGATCGAGCAGGCCATTACGCAGCTGTTCGATCAGCTTCACGAGCAATCGCTGCATCCGGCCCAGCCCGACCTGGCGGTCGATCTGGGGGAGTTCCAGATACCGATCGACAGTCCGGAACCCGCCGATGCGTCTTGATCGAACCAGCTTCGGCAAGCGCTTGAGCACTTATGCCGATGCGATCAGTCTGGCGGGACAACCGATTCTCGAAGGGCGCCTGTTGCGCATGGTCGGCCTCACGCTGGAAGCCGAAGGGCTGCGTGCCGCGATGGGCGCGCGCTGCGTGGTGATCAACGACGACAGTTATCACCCGGTGCAGGTCGAAGCCGAAGTCATGGGTTTCTCCGGCAATAAAGTGTTTCTGATGCCAGTGGGCAGCGTTGCCGGTATTGCCCCGGGGGCTCGGGTCGTGCCGTTGGCCGAAACCGGCCGCCTGCCGATGGGCATGGGCATGCTGGGTCGGGTGCTGGACGGTGCCGGACGGGCGCTGGATGGCAAAGGCGCAATGAAGGCCGAGGATTGGGTGCCGCTGGACGGACCGACCATCAACCCGCTCAACCGCGACCCGATCCACCAGCCGCTGGATGTGGGCATTCGTTGCATCAATGGCTTATTGACGGTCGGTCGCGGTCAGCGTCTCGGGTTATTCGCCGGTACCGGCGTCGGCAAGAGTGTGCTGCTGGGCATGATGACCCGCTTTACCGAGGCCGACATCATCGTTGTCGGACTGATCGGTGAACGGGGCCGTGAGGTGAAGGAGTTCATCGAGCATATCCTCGGCGAGGAAGGGCTCAAGCGCTCGGTGGTGGTCGCTTCGCCCGCCGACGATGCCCCCCTGATGCGTCTGCGCGCGGCGATGTACTGCACACGGATCGCTGAGTATTTCCGCGACAAGGGCAAGAATGTCCTGCTGCTGATGGACTCGCTGACGCGTTTTGCCCAGGCCCAGCGGGAAATCGCCCTGGCCATCGGCGAGCCACCGGCGACCAAGGGTTATCCGCCCTCGGTGTTCGCCAAGCTGCCGAAACTGGTGGAACGGGCGGGTAATGCCGAGGCCGGCGGTGGTTCGATCACCGCGTTCTATACCGTGCTGTCGGAAGGTGACGACCAGCAGGACCCGATCGCCGACTCGGCGCGGGGTGTGCTCGACGGTCATATCGTGCTGTCCCGGCGGTTGGCCGAGGAAGGACATTATCCGGCGATCGATATCGAGGCTTCCATCAGCCGGGTCATGCCCGCAGTGATCAGCCCCGAGCACATGAAGCGTGCGCAATATTTCAAGCAGCTGTGGTCGCGCTACCAACAGGCCCGTGACCTGATCAGCGTCGGTGCCTATGTGGCCGGTGGTGACCGCGAGACCGACACTGCGATCGCCTTGCAGCCGGCGATGGTCCAGTACCTGCGCCAGGGCCTCAACGACAACGTCAGCCTCGGCGAGAGCGACGCGCATCTGTCGACCATCTTCGCCCCGGCGGCGGGCGGCTGATCCGCTCATGGCCCAGAGTCGTGCCGCGCGCCTGGCGCCCGTGGTCGAGATGGCCGAGAGCAAGGAGCGCACGGCTGCCCAGCGGCTGGGCTATTTCCAGGGGCAGGTGCAACTGGCACAGAACAAGCTGGCCGACCTTGAAGGGTTCCGCCTGCAATACCAGGAGCAGTGGATCGAGCGTGGCCGGCACGGGGTTTCCAGCCAGTGGCTGTTGGGTTACCAACAGTTTCTCAGCCAGTTGGATACCGCGGTGGCCCAGCAGCGCCAGAGTCTGGCCTGGCACCAGAACAATCTCGACAAGGGGCGGGTCACCTGGCAGGAGGCTTTCGCCCGTGTCGAAGGCTTGCGCAAGCTGGTCCAGCGCTACATCGAGGAGGCCCGCATGCTTGAGGACAAGCGCGAACAGAAACTTCTGGATGAGTTGTCCCAGCGCCTTCCGCGCCAGAACATCGACTGATCCACAGGTATTTTGACGTGCTTGGTTGCCCTGCCGTCAGTGGAGTGCTAAACCTTGTAAACGTTGCCTCTGACAAGGAAGCTGGATCATGGCTGTAGTGTCTGCAGTAACTGACAACGGCAAGAAATTGACGATCGCCATCAAGGGGCGCTTCGATTTTGGCAAACATCAGGAGTTTCGCGATTCCTACGAGCGGGTCCCCACCAGGCCTGATTCGGTTATCGTCGATCTGAAGGATGCCACCTACCTCGACAGCTCGGCTCTGGGCATGCTGTTGCTGTTGCGTGATCATGCGGGTGGCGATACCGCCGACATTCGTGTGATCAACAGCAACTCCGATGTGCGCAAGATCCTCGCGATTTCCAATTTCGACAAGCTTTTCGACATCGCTTGATCATCATGCAGTCTGAAGACGAGCCGCTGACGGTCCTGATCGCCGAAGATGGCGCGGCTGATCGGTTATTGTTGTCGAGCATCGTGCGACGTCAGGGGCATGCGGTGCTGACGGCCAGCAACGGCGCCGAAGCGGTCGAGGTCTTCCAGACGCGGCGCCCGCAGTTGGTGCTGATGGATGCCCTGATGCCAGTGATGGACGGCTTCGAGGCTGCCCGTCGGATCAAGCAACTGGCGGGTGAGTCGCTGGTGCCGATCATTTTTCTCACCTCTCTGACCGAAAGCAGTGCCTTGGTACGCTGCCTTGAGGCCGGCGGTGACGACTTTCTGGCAAAGCCTTACAACCAGGTCATCCTTGCGGCCAAGATCAAGGCCATGGATCGTCTGCGTCGCTTGCAGGCTACCGTACTGCAGCAACGAGACCTGATTGCCCAGCACCACGACTACCTGCTCAACGAGCAACGGGTCGCCAAGGCGGTGTTCGACAAGGTCGCGCACTCCGGCTGCTTGCGGGCACCGAATATCCGTTACCTGCAATCGCCCTACGCACTGTTCAATGGCGACCTGTTGCTGGCGGCCTACACCCCGGGTGGTGATATGCAGGTCCTGCTCGGCGACTTCACCGGACACGGCCTTCCTGCCGCCGTCGGTGCGATGCCGCTGGCAGAGGTCTTCTATGGCATGACCTCCAAGGGTTACGGGCTTGCGGAAACCCTGCGGGAAATGAACGCCAAGCTCAAGCGTATCCTGCCGGTGGACATGTTCTGCTGCGCCACGTTGCTGCGCTTGAGTCCACAGCGGCGGGTGGTCGAGGTGTGGAATGGCGGCATGCCCGACGGCTACCTGCACGATATTGCCTCGGGTGAACGCCGCCCGCTGGTCGCGCGGCATCTGCCGCTGGGGGTGCTCGGGGTAAAGGCGTTCGACGATCGCACCGAAGTCTACCCCATGGCCCAGGGGGATCGGATTATCCTGCTGTCGGACGGGGTGATCGATACCTGCAATTTCGAGGAGCAATTGTTCGGCGTGGAGCGCCTGCATCAGGTGTTCGAACGCAACCTGAACCCGGATCGGCTGTTCGAGGAGGTTCAGGAAGCGCTCAGGCAGTTCGGTGGCGTGGCGCGCGACGATATCAGCCTGGTCGAAATCGGTTTGCCTGAAGTGGGCGCGCAGTTGCCCGTGGCGATGGTTTACTCCGACAGCGGCGAATCCTGCCCGTTGGACTGGTCGGTGAACTTCGAATTCCGCGCCACGACCCTGCAACGCTTCAACCCCTTGCCCTACCTGCTGCAATTGCTGATGGAAGTGCATGGCTTGCGCGCCCTCAGCGGCGCGTTGTACAGCGTGCTCGCTGAGCTCTACTCCAATGCCCTGGAGCATGGCGTGCTGGGCCTGGATTCGAGTCTCAAGCGGGATGTCAGCGGATTTGCGCAATACTATGAACAGCGCAGTCAGCGTCTGTTCGAGCTGGATGAGGGGTTTGTCCGCGTGAGCCTGCGGGTTATTCCGGAAGGCGCGGGTGGGCGATTGTTCATCGAGGTCGAGGACAGTGGTGTCGGTTTCGATTTCGAACGGGTCATGGCGCGTCCGCTGGAAGTCGGGCGGTTGTCGGGAAGAGGGGTTGGCCTGATTCGCCAGCTCAGTCACTGCGCCCGTTGGTCGAAGGGCGGCCGGTGTGCCCACGTGGAGTTCTCGTGGGGGCCTCAGGCATAATTCACGGGTGTTGATCAGGGAGCGAATCAGTGAACGTCAATCAGGAAAAACACCTCGACTACGAGGTACTCAGCGCATTGCAGGAGGTCATGGAGGACGAGTATCCGGTGCTGCTGGAGACCTTTCTCAATGATTCGGAAAAACGCCTGGGCCAGTTGCATCAGGCCGACAACCGGGTTGAGCTGGGATTGCTTGCGCACAGTTTCAAGGGCAGCAGCAGCAACATGGGAGCCCTTTACCTGGCGGATCTTTGTCGGCAACTGGAAGAGCAGGCCATGCAACTGCCGTTGATGGAAGTCGAGGAACTGCTCGGGCGCATTGATCGGGAGTATGAGCAGGTGCGGCATCTGTATGCGTGCGAGCGCGAGCGATTCCCGGTCAAACAGTAATCCGCAAACGCTTCTGAAAAGCTGGCCTGAACCTTGCTTGCTCTCTCTGCATTGAATTTACGATCCCTGTGCAGCGGAGACTGTGTTTATGCCCCTCGCTCCCAATCCTTTCCTTCAGGCCAGCGCTGCGCCCAAGTCCAAGATGGACCTCGCGAGCAGCCAGCCGACGCCGGCTGCGCAGCCCAGGGACAACGCCGCGAGCTTTGCCCAGGTCTACAAGGACAGCCAGAGCAAACCTGCGAAGGTAGCCGAAGCGCCGGTCAAATCGACCCGCGAAGGCACCTCTGCGGTACCGGCAAAAAAGGATACCGTTGCCAGCAATAAGGACGATGCGGCAAAGCCGGCGGTTGCCGATAGCGGCAATTCCTTGCCTGCCGACAAGGCCGGCGACAAGACCGCCGGCAGCGATAGCACGCCAGCGGGCAGTAGTGACCAGGCGGCGGCCGATGACAGTGGCAAGGATACCGGCGATACCCCGCCGGTGGCCGATGCGGCTGCGCAGCCCCCAGCGGTGGACCCGGCGCTGATCCAGGCCGCTGCTACCCCACCGGCGCCGGTCATCGAGACGCCGCCGTCGACGCCTGCACCTGCCACGCTGCCGGTGGCGCAGACACCGCTGGAGAGCGCGACGGCTGCACAGGCTGCACAGTCTGCGAAGGCGTCGTCGGCTCCCGATGGTGACTTCGATCCGGCCGCCGATCCGCTGGACAACCTGCCGGCCGTGCGTCTGGCGATGGAGCAGGGCGGGCATGTCTCGGCCTCCAGCCAGTCGACCACCAAGACTGGCGGCACCGACCAGCAGGATCCGACCCTGGCGCAGAACCAGGCCAGCAGTGTCGCCATGCTGGTCGACCAGAAAACTGACGCCGGCACCACTGAACAGGGTGGCGAAAAGGCCTTCAAGGGCTTGATCGAAGATGGCCTGAAGGATCTGAAAAGTGCCTCCAGCGACACGCGCGTCGATGATTTCGCCAATCGTCTGGCGGCACTGACCCAGGCGGCAGTGCCCAAGACCGCCAATGCCCTGCCGGTCAATCAGCCGCTGGCCATGCACCAGAACGGCTGGACCGAGGAAGTGGTCAACCGGGTGATGTACCTGTCGAGCGCCAGTCTCAAGTCTGCCGATATCCAGTTGGAGCCGGCTGAGCTTGGGCGTCTGGACATCAAGGTCAACATGTCGGCCGACCAGGCCACCCAGATCAGTTTCATCAGCGGCCATGCCGGTGTTCGCGAAGCGCTGGAAGGCAATATGTTCCGTTTGCGCGACATGCTCCAGCAGCAGGGGTTGGGTCAGGCCGATGTCAGTGTGTCCGATCAGGCGCGTGGCTGGACCGGCCAGGGGCAAGACCCGCAACAGCAGCAACAGCAGGCGCAGAAAGGCAGCAACAACGGCGGTGGTCGCGTCGATGGCGCCGATGATGATCTGTCTGTCGCCGCCGTGACCGACGCCGCTGCAGCAGCGGCCAGCACCAGTGTGGTCGTGGGCTCCAGCGCCGTCGATTATTACGCCTGACCCTCTCCGTCCTGTAGAGGGGGCGCCTTGTGAGGGCCAGCTTGCTGGCGCCCGCAAGGCATCAGGCGAATCTCTCTTGTGGCTCGATGCCACCCTCTTGGTTGTTTTGTCTCAACTCTGGCATAACACTTGCTCCTGCCTTGCCGTACGACTATGAAAAATTGAATAGTGACGGATTATTGGCATGGCGAAGAGCGAAGCGGCAGCGACAAAAGAACCCGGTGGAAAAAGCAAACTCAAGCTGATTATCGTGATCGTGGTGGCCTTGCTATTGGCCATTGGTGCGTCCGTGGGGGCGACCTGGTACTTCATGCACAGTGCCCAGAGCAAGCCCGCAGCGCAGGAACATGCCGAGGCGGCCCCAACCGGCAAGCAGCCGGCGATCTACGAGCCGATGGCGCCAGCCTTCGTCGCCAACTTCAAGGACGCCAACGGTCGCCAGCGCTATATGCAGGTGAGCATCACCCTGTTGGGCCGCAATCAGGCTGACCTTGAGGCCTTGCGGGTGCACATGCCGGTGATTCGCAACAACCTGGTGATGCTGTTCGCCGGGCAGACCTACGAAACCCTCGCCACTCCGGTCGGTCAGGAACTGTTGCGCCAGAAAGCTACCGCCAGCGTGCAGGAAGTGGCCCAGAAAGAAGTCGGCAAGGTCGTGGTCGAACAGTTGCTCTTCACTAACTACGTACTGCAGTAGGATCTCCCCATGGCCGTGCAAGACCTGCTGTCCCAGGATGAGATCGATGCCCTCTTGCATGGCGTCGATGACGGTCTGGTGCAGACCGAAAGCGCTGCCGACCCTGGCAGTATCAAAAGTTATGACCTGACCAGCCAGGATCGCATCGTTCGTGGACGCATGCCGACCCTGGAAATGATCAACGAGCGTTTTGCCCGCTATACCCGCATCAGCATGTTCAACATGTTGCGTCGCTCCGCCGATGTCGCGGTAGGCGGTGTGCAGGTGATGAAGTTCGGCGAATACGTGCACTCGCTGTATGTGCCGACCAGTCTCAACCTGGTCAAGCTCAAGCCTTTGCGTGGCACCGCGTTGTTCATCCTCGATGCCAAGCTGGTGTTCAAGCTGGTGGACAACTTCTTCGGCGGCGACGGACGTCACGCCAAGATCGAAGGTCGGGAGTTCACCCCGACCGAACTGCGCGTGGTACGCATGGTGCTCGAGCAGGCCTTCATCGATCTGAAGGAAGCCTGGCAGGCGATCATGGAAGTCAATTTCGAGTACATCAACTCGGAAGTGAACCCGGCCATGGCCAACATCGTTGGCCCGAGCGAAGCGGTGGTGGTGTCCACGTTCCATATCGAACTCGACGGCGGCGGCGGCGACCTGCATGTGACCATGCCGTATTCGATGATCGAGCCGGTGCGCGAGATGCTCGATGCCGGTTTCCAGTCGGACCTCGACGACCAGGACGAGCGCTGGGTCAAGGCCTTGCGCGAGGACGTGCTGGATGTGGCGGTACCGCTCAGCGCCACCGTGGCTCGTCGTCAATTGCGCCTGCGGGACATCCTGCACATGCAGCCGGGCGACGTGATTCCGGTGGAATTGCCCGAAGAAATGGTCATGCGTGCCAACGGCGTGCCGTCGTTCAAGGTCAAGCTCGGTTCCCACAAGGGCAACCTGGCGCTGCAAGTGATTGAGCCGATTGTGCGTCGTTGAGCGTTCGATCAGGCATGTGTTGTGTTAACTGAATTTCTGCTCGCCGAGGATGACTGATGGCTGACGAACAAGATATGAACGACCAGGCTCTGGCTGACGAATGGGCAGCCGCTCTGGAAGAGTCCGGCGAATCCGGTCAGGCTGATATCGACGCCTTGCTGGCGGCTGATGCCGCGTCCGGGTCGGGCTCCAGCCGCCTGCCGATGGAAGAGTTCGGCAGCGTGCCGAAGAATCATGATCCGGTCACGCTCGATGGACCTAACCTGGACGTGATCCTCGATATTCCGGTGTCGATTTCCATGGAAGTCGGCAGCACCGATATCAACATCCGCAACCTGCTGCAACTGAACCAGGGTTCGGTGATCGAGCTGGACCGTCTGGCCGGCGAGCCACTGGACGTGCTGGTCAACGGCACGCTGATCGCCCATGGCGAGGTGGTGGTGGTGAACGAAAAGTTCGGTATCCGTCTGACGGACGTGATCAGCCCGAGCGAACGCATCAAGAAGTTGCGCTGAATGAGCAGGCTTCTCGGCGCTCTCCTGTTGTTGCCGCTTTCTGCGCTGGCGGCCGAGCCGGCAGTCACGGCAGCGGCTGCACCTGCGGCCGGTGGCGGGATGGTCGGACAATTGACGCAAGTGGTGCTGGGGCTGTTGCTGGTGCTGGGGGTGATTTTCGTTCTCGCCTGGCTGATTCGGCGTGTGCAGCAGGCGGGGCCGACAGGCAAGGGGCAGGTGATCGAACTGGTTGGCTCCCGCGTGCTCGGGCCGCGTGACCGGCTGGTGCTGGTGCAGGTGGGTAACGAGCAGATTCTGCTGGGGCTGACGCCGGGCACGATTACCCCGCTGCATGTGCTCAAGGAGCCGGTCAAGGTGACGAGTGGCGAGCCGGCGACGCCTGAGTTCGCTCAACGCCTGATGGAATTGCTGGGTAAGGACAAGAAGTGATGGTTGCGTTGCGTTTCATCCTGACCCTGGCGCTGGTCCTGGCCGCGCCGCTGGCATTGGCCGCCGATCCGCTGTCGATTCCGGCGATCACTCTCGGTACGGGGGCCAACGGCCAGCAGGAATATTCGGTCAGCCTGCAGATCCTGCTGATCATGACGGCGCTGAGTTTCATCCCGGCGTTTGTCATCCTGATGACCAGCTTCACGCGGATCATCATTGTCTTCTCGATTCTGCGTCAGGCCCTGGGCCTGCAACAGACCCCGTCGAACCAGATCCTCACCGGCATGGCGTTGTTCCTGACCATGTTCGTCATGGCGCCGGTGTTCGACAAGGTCAACCAGCAGGCCCTGCAGCCTTATCTCGCCGAGAAAATGACGGCCCAGGACGCAGTGCTCAAGGCCCAGGGACCGATCAAGGATTTCATGCTGGCACAGACCCGCAGCAGTGACCTGGAGCTGTTCATGCGCCTGTCCAAGCGCACCGACATCGCCACGCCCGACCAGGCGCCACTGACCATCATCGTGCCAGCCTTCGTCACCTCCGAGCTGAAGACGGCGTTCCAGATCGGTTTCATGATCTTCATCCCGTTCCTGGTCATCGACCTGGTGGTTGCCAGTGTGTTGATGGCGATGGGGATGATGATGCTGTCGCCGCTGATCATTTCCCTGCCGTTCAAGATCATGCTGTTCGTGCTGGTGGATGGTTGGGCGCTGATCATCGGTACCCTGGCCAGCAGTTTTGGTGGTGTCTAGATATTTACGGGTAGAGCGCCATGACGCCTGAAGTAGCCATTGATATTTTTCGCGATGCCCTGTGGTTGACCACGCTGATGGTTTCGATCCTAGTGGTCCCGAGCCTGGTGGTCGGGTTGATAGTGGCGATGTTCCAGGCCGCCACCCAGATCAACGAACAGACCCTGGGCTTCCTGCCGCGCCTGTTGGTGATGCTGATTACCCTGATCGTCGCCGGACCGTGGCTGGTGCAGAAGTTCATGGAGTACATCCAGTCGCTGTACGGCAGCATTCCGCAGGTCATCGGCTGACATGTCGCTGCTTGCGCTGACCGATACGCAGATCAGTACCTGGGTCGCGAGCTTCATGCTGCCGCTGTTTCGGGTCGGTGCGGTGTTGATGACCATGCCGATTTTCAGCACCGCTATGGTTTCGCGGCGTATACGCCTGTATTTCGTCGTGGCCATTACCGTGGCGATCGCGCCGGGCCTGCCGCCGATGCCCGAGGTCCATCCGCTTGATCTGAGCGGATTGATGCTGATCGCCGAGCAGATCATCATCGGTGCCTTGCTCGGTTTCTCCCTGCAGTTGTTCTTCCAGGCCTTTGTGGTGGCCGGGCAGATCGTCGCGATCCAGATGGGTATGGCGTTCGCCTCCATGGTCGATCCGGTCAACGGTGTCTCGACAGCGGTCATCGGGCAGTTTTTCACCATGTTGGTGACCCTGATGTTTCTTGCGATGAACGGCCACCTGGTGGTGTTCGAGGTACTGACCGAAAGTTTTACTACCCTGCCGGTGGGCAGCGGCCTGTCGACCACGGATCTCTGGGCGATCGCCGGCAAGCTCGGCTGGGTGCTCGCCGCGGCGTTGATGCTGGTGTTGCCGGCGATCACCGCACTGCTGGTGGTCAACGTGGGGATGGGCATCATGACCCGGGCTGCGCCGCAGTTGAACATTTTCTCCATCGGTCTCCCGATGACGCTGTCGCTGGGGATGTTGATCCTCTGGATCAGCCTGGGGGACATTCTCAATCAGTATCAACCGCTGGTCGTCGAGGCCTTGCAGTTTTTACGTGAACTGGCACGGGCGCGCTGAGCATGGCAGAGAGCGAGAGCGGTCAGGACAAGACAGAGGACCCCACGGAGAAACGCAAAAAGGACTCCCGGGAAAAGGGCGAGATTACCCGCTCCAAGGAACTCAATACGCTCGTGGTGATGCTGGCCGGGGTGGGTGGGGTGCTGGTCTTTGGCGGTGCTCTGGCGCGGGAAATGGCCGAGATAATGCGCCTCAACTTCACCCTGTCGCGTGAAGTGGTGCTCGATCAGCGCTACATGGCGATCTTCCTGCTGCAGTCGGGCAAGCTGGCGATCCTGGCGGTTCAGCCGATTCTGTTGACCTTGCTGATCGCCGCCTTCCTCGGACCGATTTCCCTCGGTGGCTGGTTGTTCGCTGTCGGCAGCATGGCACCCAAGTTCAGTCGGATGAATCCGTTGTCCGGGATCAAGCGCATGTTCTCGCCCAAGTCGCTGGTGGAACTGCTCAAGGCCCTGGCGAAATTCATCATCGTCCTGCTGGTGGCGCTGTCTGTGCTGTCGTCGGATATCGCCGATCTGGTGAGAATCGCCCATGAACCCCTGGAAATGGCCATTATTCACAGTCTGCAATTGGTGGGCTGGAGTGCTTGGTGGATGTCCCTTGGCCTGCTGGCGATCGCTGCGATCGATGTGCCGGTGCAGTTATGGGAAAGCCACAAGAAACTGCTGATGACCAAGCAGGAGGTTCGTGACGAGCACAAGGACCAGGAGGGGCGTCCCGAGGTCAAGCAGCGGATTCGTCAGTTGCAGCGTGAAATGTCCCAGCATCGGATGATGGCAGCCATCCCCGAGGCTGACGTGGTCATCACCAACCCGACCCACTACGCGGTCGCGCTCAAATACGATTCTGAAAAGGGTGGGGCGCCCATCATGCTGGCCAAGGGTAGTGACTTCATTGCCCTGAAAATTCGCGAGATCGCCGTCGAACACGAGATCATGTTGCTCGAGTCGCCGGCCCTGGCGCGTTCGATCTATTACTCCACCGAGCTTGAGCAGGAGATTCCGGCCGGTCTTTACCTGGCGGTGGCGCAGGTATTGGCCTATGTCTACCAGATCCGCCAATTCCGCGCAGGCAAGGGGCAGCGTCCGGACCCGCTCAAGGATAACCTGCCCATCCCGCCGGATCTGCGCCGCGATTCCTGATCGCCACCGATCTTGTGAGGCCCGGCTTGCGGAGGATGGCGATTTGCCGGACTGCGATGATTTCGACAGGAAGATCGAATCGCCAGCAAGCCGGCTCCCACATGGGCTGCCAAACTCAGGCTACCGCCGCATTTTCAACATCCTCGTCATAGTTGGAGAGCTTTTTGCACAAGCAGCTCCACGGCGCCCGCTGGCGTCAAAAGTTTGCTTCAAGGTGACGAGGAAAACCGGTGGATCGCTCTCAACTTATCAACACGGCACGCAGTAACCTGGTCGGTCTAGGCCGGGGCCACCTGGGTGTGCCGCTGTTGCTGTTGGTCATGCTGGCGATGATGATGTTGCCGGTGCCGGCGTTTCTGCTGGACGTGTTCTTCACCTTCAACATTGCCCTGTCGATCGTCGTCCTGCTGGTCTGTGTTTATGCGCTTCGGCCGCTGGATTTCGCGGTTTTCCCAACCATCCTGCTGGTTGCAACGCTGTTGCGCCTGGCCCTGAACGTGGCTTCGACCCGGGTGGTCATGCTCCACGGCCAGGAAGGCCATGCCGCCGCCGGTAAGGTGATCCAGGCGTTCGGTGAAGTGGTGATCGGCGGTAACTACGTGGTCGGTATCGTGGTTTTCGCGATCCTGATGATCATCAACTTCGTCGTGGTAACCAAGGGTGCCGGGCGGATTTCCGAAGTGAGCGCACGGTTTACCCTCGATGCGATGCCCGGCAAGCAGATGGCGATCGACGCCGATCTCAACGCCGGCCTGATCGATCAGCCGCAGGCCAAGCTACGTCGCGCGGAAGTGGCTCAGGAAGCCGAGTTCTACGGTTCTATGGACGGTGCCAGCAAATTCGTTCGCGGTGACGCCATCGCCGGTCTGCTTATTCTGTTCATCAACCTGATCGGCGGTATGGCGGTCGGTATTTTCCAGCACAACATGACCTTCGCCGATGCGGGTCAGGTTTACGCCTTGCTGACCATCGGTGACGGTTTAGTGGCGCAATTGCCATCACTGTTGTTATCCACAGCCGCTGCCATCATGGTGACCCGTGCTTCCGGCTCGGAAGACATGGGCAAGCAGATCAATCGGCAGATGTTCGCCTCGCCCAAGGCGCTCGCCGTGTCCGCTGGCCTGATGGCGGTGATGGGGTTGGTGCCGGGCATGCCGCACTTTTCGTTCCTCAGCCTGGCCCTGGCGGCCGGTGGTGCCGCCTACCTGCTTTGGAAGAAACAGAATGTCGCCAAGGTTCAGGCCCTGGCTGAAGTTCAGCGTCAGCAGGAACTGCTGCCGTCGCCGGCCCGTACCATGGAAACCAAGGAACTGGGCTGGGATGACGTGACCCCGATCGACATGATCGGCCTGGAAGTCGGTTATCGCCTGATTCCGCTGGTCGATCGCAACCAGGGTGGGCAATTGCTGGCGCGGATCAAGGGGGTGCGCAAGAAGCTTTCCCAGGACCTCGGTTTTCTGATGCCCACCGTGCATATTCGTGACAACCTCGACCTGGCGCCCAGTGCATACCGCCTGACACTGATGGGGGTGATCCTGGCCGAGGCCGAGATCTACCCGGATCGCGAGCTGGCGATCAACCCGGGGCAGGTCTACGGCACTCTCAACGGCATCACCGCCAAGGACCCGGCTTTCGGTCTGGAGGCGGTCTGGATCGAGATCAGCCAGCGTTCCCAGGCGCAATCTCTGGGCTATACCGTGGTCGATGCGAGTACCGTGGTGGCAACCCACCTCAACCAGATCCTGTACAAGCACTCCAGCGAGCTGATTGGTCACGAAGAAGTCCAGCAACTCATGCAGTTGCTGGCCAAGGGGTCGCCAAAGTTGGCCGAGGAACTGGTGCCGGGGATCATTTCCCTGTCGCATCTGCTCAAGGTGTTGCAGGCGCTGCTGGCCGAACACGTGCCGGTACGCGATATCCGCACCATTGCCGAAGCCATCGCCAACAATGCCTCCAAGAGTCAAGATACTGCCGCTTTGGTCGCCGCGGTGCGCGTCGGATTATCCCGTGCAATCGTCCAAAGCATTGTAGGGCTTGACTCTGAGCTGCCTGTGATCACGTTGGAACCCAGGTTGGAACAAATATTGCTCAATAGTCTGCAGAAGGCCGGACAAGGCTCGGAAGAGGGTGTTCTCCTGGAACCGAGCATGGCTGAAAAGCTCCAGCGTTCACTGATTGAAGCTGCCCAGCGTCAAGAGATGCAAGGGCAGCCGGTGATCCTGCTGGTGGCCGGTCCGGTTCGCGCGATGCTTTCGCGGTTCGGGCGTCTGGCGGTACCCAGCCTGCATGTGCTGGCTTACCAGGAAATTCCGGACAACAAGCAAGTGACCATCGTTGCGACAGTAGGGCCCAATGGCTGAGGTAGTGGGTTATGCAAGTTAAGCGTTTTTTCGCCGCCGATATGCGTCAGGCCATGAAGCTGGTTCGTGACGAATTGGGCTCGGACGCAGCCATCATCGGCAACCGCCGGATCGCGGGCGGTGTCGAGCTGACGGCTGCGCTGGACTACAAGCTCTCGGCACTGGCACCACGGGTTCCCAACATGGAACTCGAGGATGAGCTGCGCAAGACCCAGTCGCGTATTGTCACTGCCCAGGCCGAACTGAGCCTGCGTAGCGAAGGTGACAGCGATGCGAGCACCAACCGCCAACTGTTTGCCGGCCTGCCGTTGACTGCGGCCGAACCGCTCATCGAGCCGACGTTCGACGAGCCACGCCGTCCCGCTCCAGCTCCCGCTGCGGCGGCTCCAGCGGTGGACCAGCGGGTCTTCGACTCGATGCGTTCGGAACTCAACGGCCTGCGCGAACTGTTGGAAGTACAACTCGGCTCGCTGGCCTGGAACCAGTTGCAAGGTCGCCAGCCGGAGCAGGCCAATCTCTGGCGGCGCCTGCAACGTATCGGTCTGTCCGGTCCGCTGTCGCGTGATCTGCTGGCGCTGATCACCGATATCAAGGAGCCTCGCCAAGCCTGGCGCATGCTGTTGGCGCACCTGGCCCGCATGATCGTTACCCCCGAGGTCGAGCCTCTGGAGGAGGGCGGCGTGATCGCCATGGTCGGCCCTGCCGGGATGGGCAAGACCACCACGCTGGCCAAGCTGGCGGCGCGCTACGTCCTCAAGTATGGCGCACAGAACATCGCGCTGGTCAGCATGGACAGCTTCCGCATTGGCGCTCAGGAACAACTCAAGACGCTGGGCCGGATTCTCAATGTCTCCGTGACCCACGTCGACCCCGGCCAGTCCCTGGCGCAGGCGCTGGATCCGTTGCTGCGCAAGCGTGTGGTGCTGATCGATACCGCCGGCCTGCAGGCCAGCGACCCGGCCTTGCGCATGCAGCTGGAAAGCCTCGCCGGTCGCGGGATCAAGGCGAAGAATTACCTGGTGCTGGCCACGACCAGTCAGAAGCAGGTGCTCACCGCTGCCTACCACAGCTACAAGCGTTGTGGCCTGGCCGGTTGCATCCTGACCAAGCTGGACGAGACGGCAAGCCTTGGCGAAGTGCTGAGCCTTGCCATCAGCCATGAACTGCCGGTGGCCTATCTGACCGATGGGCCGAGGATTCCGGACGATCTGCATTTGCCCCGTCGCCACCAGTTGGTGAGCCGCGCGGTCAGTGTGCAAATGCAGGAAGAACCCAGCGAAGAGGCCATGGCCGATATGTTCGCTGACATCTACCACAGCCCGTCCAAGCGAGTGGGGTGAGGTAATCATGAAGACGTTGCAATGCATCTACATCGATGGTCTGCCAGGCATTAGGTTCCTTGGGGAACGCGCAGCCAGTTATGTGGCCTTCCGTCTAAGCAAGACAAGGTAAGAAGAGAACATGGGCAGCATGCATCCCGTACAGGTGATTGCGGTGACCGGCGGCAAGGGTGGCGTCGGAAAGACTAACGTGTCAGTGAACTTGTCGCTGGCGCTGGCTGAGCTTGGCCGGCGTGTCATGTTGCTGGATGCCGATCTGGGGCTGGCGAATGTCGACGTTCTGCTGGGACTGACCCCTAAACGGACCCTGGCCGATGTGGTCGAGGGCCGCTGCGAGCTGCGCGATGTGATGCTGCAAGGCCCTGGCGGAATCCGTATCGTGCCTGCGGCCTCCGGGACCCAGAGCATGGTCAACCTCAATCCGGCCCAGCATGCCGGGCTGATCCAGGCGTTCAGCGATATCGGCGACAACCTGGATGTGCTGGTTATCGATACCGCTGCGGGTATTGGTGATTCGGTCGTCAGTTTCGTTCGCGCGGCCCAGGAAGTGCTGCTGGTGGTCTGCGACGAACCCACCTCGATCACCGATGCCTATGCGCTGATCAAGTTGCTCAACCGCGATTACGGCATGAATCGTTTCCGCGTGCTGGCCAACATGGCCCAGAGCCCGCAGGAAGGTCGCAACCTGTTTGCCAAATTGACCAAGGTCACGGATCGTTTCCTGGATGTCGCTCTACAATACGTAGGTGCCGTTCCGTACGACGAATGCGTTCGCAAGGCTGTGCAAAAGCAGCGTGCGGTCTACGAAGCGTTCCCTCGTTCGAAATGTGCCCTGGCGTTCAAGGCTATCGCGCAGAAGGTCGACACTTGGCCGTTGCCCGCCAACCCACGCGGACATCTGGAATTCTTTGTCGAACGTTTGGTGCTTCAAACGAGTGCGGGACCGGTACTATGACTGCAAGTGGCTATCGCATGTATTCCAAGTCGTCGCGTGACAGCCAATATGAATTGATCGAGCGCTACGCGCCCCTGGTCAAGCGGATCGCTTATCACCTGCTGGCGCGGCTGCCGGCCAGCGTCCAGGTCGAGGATCTGATCCAGGCGGGGATGATCGGCCTGCTCGAGGTTTCGACCAAATACGATTCAGGCAAGGGCGCGAGTTTCGAGACTTATGCCGGTATCCGTATCCGTGGGGCGATGCTCGATGAGGTGCGCAAGGGGGACTGGGCACCGCGTTCGGTTCACCGCAATACGCGCATGGTCAGTGACGCAATTCGCTCAATTGAAGCGAAAACCGGTCGTGACGCTAAAGATCATGAAGTTGCAGCCGAACTCCAATTGAGTCTCGATGATTATTACGGGATTTTGAACGATACCTTGGGCAGCCGACTGTTCAGTTTCGACGACCTGTTACAGGACGGCGAGCATGAAGGGTTGCATGAGGATGGCGCGAGTGCTCATCTTGAACCGTCGCGCGATCTGGAGGATGAACGCTTCCAGAGCGCACTGGCGGATGCGATTGCCAATTTGCCGGAGCGTGAGCGGCTGGTGTTGTCGCTGTACTACGACGAGGAACTGAACCTCAAGGAAATCGGTGAGGTGCTGGGGGTCAGCGAATCGCGAGTCAGCCAGTTGCATAGCCAGTGCGCAGCCCGTTTGCGGGGGCGTTTGGGGGAGTGGCGAGCGCGTTGACAGGCAGTGTGTGGGGGGCACTGCGAATGAGACCGATGCAGCGTGTGACGGTGTATTGGCGACTCGGCCGGTGGGGGGTTCCATGCAGTAGGGTACAGAGCCTTGTCGAGTGTTGTGCCGAATTGATTTAACAGCGCGTCCAGGTGCTGAGACGCGTTTAAGACTGCTTGGAGGTCGAATTGAACAAGAACATGAAAATCCTCATTGTTGATGACTTCTCAACGATGCGGCGGATCATCAAAAACCTGTTGCGTGACCTCGGGTTCACCAACACTGTCGAGGCCGACGATGGCATTACCGCTATCCCGGTGCTCAATAGTGGCAGCATCGATTTTCTGGTCACCGACTGGAACATGCCCGGTATGACCGGCATCGATCTGCTGCGCCATGTCCGTGCCGACGAAAAGCTCAAGCACCTGCCGGTCCTGATGGTCACGGCCGAAGCCAAGCGCGAGCAGATCATCGAGGCTGCCCAGGCGGGTGTGAACGGCTATGTGGTCAAACCATTCACGGCCCAGGCGTTGAAAGAGAAGATCGAAAAAATCTTCGAACGCATCGGTTGATGAAGTCCGCCACGGGGGCGCTATGGAGCACAACGAATATTCTCTCGGCGATTTTGAATCGACCCTGAAAAAACATGCTCGCGAGCTGGTTGAAAGCCTTGAAAAAGGCCGCTTCGGCGACGCGGTGCAAATGATCCATGAGCTGAACCAGACCCGTGACCGCGGCTTGTATCTGGAAGTCGGCAAGCTGACCCGCGAGTTGCACAGTGCGATCGTCAATTTCCAGATCGATCCCACGATGCCACAAGCCGAGGAAGTCTCGCAGATCACCGATGCTACCGAACGCCTGTCCTATGTGGTCAGGCTGACCGAGGCGGCGGCCAATCGCACCATGGACCTGGTGGAAAGTGCGACGCCTCGGGTCAATGGCCTGAGCGACGAAGCCAAGGCGCTCAGCGCCGATTGGGGGCGGTTCATGCGACGTGAGGTCGGTGCCGAGGAATTTCGCGCACTGGCCCGGCGGGTCGACGTTTTCCTGACGCGCAGCGAGCAGGAAACCCGGGCCGTTTCGAGCGACCTCAATGACATTCTGCTGGCCCAGGATTATCAGGATCTGACCGGTCAGGTGATCAAGCGTGTCACGCAAATGGTCACCGAAGTCGAAAGCAACCTGCTCAAACTGGTGTTGATGGCCAGCCAGGTGGATCGCTTTGCCGGTATCGAACATGACCGCGAAGAGATCCTCGCGCAAAAAGATCCACAAAAACAAATGGAAAAGGGTGAAGGTCCGCAGATTCATGCCGATAAACGTGAAGACGTTGTGTCCGGCCAGGACGATGTCGACGATTTGCTTTCCAGCCTTGGATTCTAGGAGCACCCATACACATGAGCTTCGGCGCCGATGAAGAGATCCTTCAGGATTTCCTGGTTGAGGCCGGCGAAATTCTTGAGCAACTGTCCGAACAACTGGTTGAGCTGGAAAGCCGACCAGACGACGCAGATCTGCTCAATGCCATTTTTCGCGGTTTTCACACTGTAAAAGGGGGCGCCGGCTTCCTCCAGCTCAACGAGCTGGTGGAGTGCTGCCACATCGCCGAGAACGTGTTCGACATCCTGCGCAAGGGTGAACGTCGCGTCGACTCGGAGCTGATGGACGTGGTCCTGGAAGCACTGGATGCCGTCAATGGCATGTTCAGCGAAGTGCGCGAGCGTGGTCCGATCACCCCCGCGACCCCTGAACTGCTGGCGGCTCTGGCGCGCTTGGCGGAACCCGCCGGGGCGCAAGCGGAGCCGGTGGCCGAGGTCGCGGCCCCTGAGCCCGTGGCCGAGCCGGTTGCCGAAAGCTCATCCGGTGACATCACCGACAACGAATTCGAACTGCTGCTCGACTCGCTCGACGGTGCCGAGGCCAGCGCGCCTGAGGCGACCGAGACGCAGGGCGGGGCTGACAGTGATGAAATCACCGACGCCGAGTTCGAGTCCCTGCTCGACCAACTGCACGGCAAGGGCCAGTTCGCCGCCGACGCCGTGGCAGCCCCGACCCAACCGCCGGCCGCCGAGTCAGCCAAGGCAGCCAAGGCGGAACCTGATAACGGCGATATTACCGACGACGAATTCGAAGCCTTGCTCGATCAGTTGCATGGCAAGGGTTCGTTCAAGGTCGAAGCCATCGATACCACTGCCGCCGCAGCCCAGGCCGCGGAAAAAACCGGAGCGGCCGAGGGTGACCTGATCACCGATCAGGAATTCGAATCCCTGCTCGACGAATTGCACGGCAAGGGCAAGTTCACCGAGGTGGCTGCGACAGCGACAGCGACGGCGACTGCCGCTGCGCCAGCGGCAGCCAAGCCAGCCGCCGTTCCTGCTGCCGCTCCTGCTGCCAAGGCCGCGGCGGCAACCCCTGCACCAGCGGCCAAGGCTGCCCCGGCGGCGGCTCCTGCGGCTGCCGCTCCAGCCCCGGCGCGTGCGCCTGCCGCCGCCGCCGGTGCTGGAGAAAAGCCGGTTGCCAGTGAAGCGGAAACCACCGTACGGGTCGATACCGCACGCCTGGACGAGATCATGAACATGGTCGGCGAACTGGTGCTGGTGCGTAACCGCCTGGTGCGTCTGGGGCTCAACAGTGGCGACGAGGCCATGTCCAAGGCAGTGTCCAACCTGGACGTGGTGACTGCCGACCTGCAGACCGCGGTGATGAAAACCCGCATGCAGCCGATCAAGAAAGTCTTCGGCCGCTTCCCGCGCCTGGTTCGCGACTTGGCCCGGCAGTTGAAGAAAGAGATCAACCTGGAACTGGTGGGTGAAGAAACCGACCTCGACAAGAACCTTGTCGAGGCCCTGGCCGACCCGCTGGTCCACTTGGTGCGCAACTCGGTCGACCACGGTATCGAGGAGCCGGCCGATCGCGAGGCGATGGGCAAGTCACGCAGCGGTCGGGTCGTGCTCTCGGCCGAACAGGAAGGCGACCACATCCTGCTGTCGATCTCCGATGACGGCAAGGGCATGGATGCCGACGTACTGCGCAGCATCGCCGTGAAGAAGGGCCTGATGGACAAGGATGCGGCGGATCGTCTGAGCGAGACCGACTGCTTCAACCTGATCTTCGCTCCGGGGTTCTCGACCAAGACCGAGATTTCCGATGTGTCCGGTCGTGGCGTGGGCATGGACGTGGTGAAAACCAAGATCGCCCAGCTCAACGGCACCATCAATATCTATTCGACCAAGGGCAAGGGCTCGAAGATCGTCATCAAGGTCCCGTTGACCCTGGCGATCATGCCGACCCTGATGGTCATGCTCGGCAACCAGGCTTTTGCGTTCCCGCTGGTCAACGTCAACGAGATCTTCCACCTCGACCTGTCGCGCACCAACGTGGTCGACGGTCAGGAAGTGGTGATCGTGCGGGACAAGGCGTTGCCGTTGTTCTACCTCAAGCGCTGGCTGGTCAGCTCCGCCGCTCATGAAGAGCAGCGCGAAGGCCATGTGGTGATCCTGTCGGTTGGCACCCAGCGTATCGGCTTTGTCGTCGATCAACTGGTTGGTCAGGAGGAAGTGGTCATCAAGCCGCTGGGCAAAATGCTTCAGGGAACCCCGGGCATGTCGGGCGCCACCATCACCGGTGACGGTCGCATCGCGCTGATTCTCGATGTGCCGAGCATGCTCAAGCGTTACGCCGCCCGGCGTATTTGATTCTGGTACGGCGGTGGGGCGTGAACCCGTCGCCGGGCCTAACGGAGTGTTTATGGTAGTCAAGGTCCTGGTGGTGGATGACTCGGGTTTTTTCCGCCGCCGTGTTTCGGAAATCCTTTCAGCGGATACGAGCATCAAGGTCGTCGGTACGGCGACCAACGGTAAGGAAGCCATTGATCAGGCCCTGGCGCTCAAGCCGGACGTGATCACCATGGACTACGAGATGCCAATGATGGATGGCATCACGGCGGTGCGGCACATCATGCAGCGCTGCCCGACTCCGGTGTTGATGTTTTCCTCCCTGACCCACGAAGGTGCCCGCGTCACTCTTGATGCGCTGGATGCCGGGGCCGTGGACTTCCTGCCGAAGAACTTCGAAGACATCTCGCGCAACCCCGAGAAGGTCAAGCAGATGCTGTGCGAAAAGGTTCACAGCATCTCGCGCAGCAACCGGCGGTTCAGCAGCTACAGCTCCCCGGCGGCGGCACCCACCGCAGCACCGGCACCGTCGAGCACCAGCAGTTTCTCCAGCAACCATGCTCCAAGCCCGGCTCCGACTCCGGTTCGCAGTACGCCGGTACCCAGCCGTGCGCCAGCAGCTACGGCGACGACTTCGGGTACCCCGAAACGCAAGGCCTACAAGCTGGTAGCGATTGGTACCTCCACGGGCGGCCCGGTGGCCTTGCAGCGGGTGCTGACGCAACTGCCGGCGAACTTCCCGGCGCCGATCGTGCTGATCCAGCATATGCCGGCAGCCTTTACCAAGGCATTCGCCGAGCGTCTGGACAAGCTGTGCCAGATCAGCGTCAAGGAAGCCGAGGATGGCGATATCCTGCGTCCGGGCCTGGCCCTGCTGGCGCCGGGTGGTAAGCAGATGATGGTCGACGCTCGCGGGACGGTGAAAATCCTGCCGGGTGACGAGCGCCTCAACTACAAGCCCTGTGTGGATATCACCTTTGGCTCTGCAGCCAAATCCTACGGTGACAAAGTTCTGGCGGTGGTTCTGACCGGCATGGGCGCCGATGGTCGTGAGGGCGCACGCCTGCTCAAGCAGGGCGGCAGCGCGGTCTGGGCCCAGGATGAAGCAAGCTGTGTGATCTATGGTATGCCGATGGCGATCGTCAAGGCTGACTTGGCCGACGCCGTGTACAGCCTCGACGATATCGGCAAGCACCTGGTCGAGGCCTGTCTCTGATGGATGTGTTGAGCCTCATTGGCATCATCATGGCGTTTGTCGCCATTATCGGCGGCAATTTCCTTGAAGGCGGTCATCTCGGCGCCCTGGCCAACGGTCCGGCCGCGCTGATCGTGCTCGGCGGGACCATCGGCGCTGCATTGCTGCAGTCGCCGATGAGTGCTTTCAAGCGTGCCATGCAGATTCTCATCTGGATCTTTTTTCCGCCCCGGGTCGATCTGGCCGGCGGTGTCGATCGCGTGGTCAACTGGAGCCTGACCGCTCGCAAGGAAGGTCTGCTGGGTCTGGAAAGCGTGGCCGATACCGAGCCCGACACCTATTCGCGCAAGGGCCTGCAACTGCTGGTCGACGGCGCCGAGCCGGAAGCCATTCGCAGTATTCTCGAAGTTGACTTCTTCACCCAGGAAAGCCGCGATATCGAAGCCGCCAAGGTCTTCGAGAGCATGGGCGGTTACGCGCCGACCATCGGTATCATCGGTGCGGTCATGGGCTTGATCCATGTCATGGGCAACCTTGCCGACCCGTCGCAGTTGGGTAGCGGTATTGCCGTGGCGTTCGTCGCGACCATCTACGGCGTGGCCAGTGCCAACCTGGTGCTGCTGCCGATCGCCAGCAAGCTGAAGTCGATTGCCGTGCGTCAGTCGCGTTATCGCGAGATGTTGCTCGAAGGCATCCTGTCGATTGCCGAAGGCGAGAACCCGCGTTCCATCGAATTGAAGCTCCAGGGCTTCATGGACTGATGGAGTAGACATGGCCAGGCGTCGCCACCAGGAAGAGCATGTGAACCACGAGCGTTGGCTGGTTTCCTACGCCGACTTCATCACCTTGCTGTTCGCCTTCTTCGTGGTCATGTACTCGATTTCCTCGATCAACGAAGGCAAGTACAAGATCATTTCCCAGGCGCTGGTTGGCGTGTTCACCGATGCCGACCGCAGCCTCAAACCGATTCCCATCGGCGATGAACGGCCGGTGACGGTCAAACCGGCCGACCCGCTGATCAAGGACACCGAGCAGACCGATGCGGCCTTCGGCCAGGGCGCGGCTGACCCGCTCAAGAGCATCGCCGACGATATCAGCGCAGCGTTCGGCGACCTCATCAGCTCCAATCAGATGACCGTGCGTGGCAATGAATTGTGGGTCGAGATCGAACTCAACTCAGGCCTGTTGTTCGGCAGCGGCGATGCCTTGCCCAGCGACAAGGCATTCGACATCATCTCCAAGGTGGCGAAGATCCTGAAACCGTTCGATAACCCGATCCATGTCGAAGGCTTCACCGATGACCAGCCGATCCGCACGGCGCAGTACCCGACCAACTGGGAGCTGTCCTCGGCGCGCTCGTCGAGTATCGTGCGGATGATGGCGATGGAAGGGGTCAACCCGCAGCGCATGGCGTCGGTCGGTTATGGCGAGTTTCAACCGGTGGCCAATAACGCCACGGCCGAGGGCCGCGCACGCAACCGCCGTGTGGTGCTGGTGGTGTCGCGCAACCTCGATGTCCGGCGCAGCCTGACCGGTACCGGTACGGCCAATGCAACACCGGATGCGGCATTGAAGCGGGCTGGCACACAAACTGCACCGCCAGCGGTAAAGCAAGCGGTACGCGAGAGCTCCGTCAAATCTCCGGCACCTGCTCTATAACTTAGCGCTATTTCTCGGTGGGCCTGATGCCTTGCCGGGAGGAACACACTGAATGAGAGTCTGGGCAGTAGCCAATCAAAAAGGTGGCGTCGGTAAGACCACTTCCTCCATCGCTTTAGCCGGTCTGCTGGCTGAGGCGGGCAAGCGTGTGGTCGTTGTCGATCTCGATCCGCATGGTTCGATGACCAGCTACTTCGGTTACGATCCCGATACCCTGGAGCACAGCAATTTCGATCTGTTCCAGCACAAGGGCCAGGTGCCTGACGGCTTGCCGGGCCAGTTGCTGCTGTCGACCAGTGACGAACGTATTTCGCTGCTGCCTTCGAGCACCGCGCTGGCGACCCTCGAGCGTCTCTCGCCGGGCCAGAGTGGGCTGGGGCTGGTGATCGCCAAGAGCCTGGCGCAATTGTGGCAGGACTTCGATTATGCGGTCATCGACAGCCCGCCGCTGCTCGGTGTACTGATGGTCAACGCCCTGGCGGCCAGCCAGCAACTGGTTGTGCCGGTGCAGACCGAACACCTGGCGGTGAAGGGGCTGGAGCGCATGGTCAATACCTTGGCGATGATCAACCGTTCGCGCCGCCAGGCTTTGCCTTTCACCATCGTGCCGACCCTGTTCGACCGGCGCACCCAGGCGTCCATGGGCACTTTGCGAGTGCTGCGCGACAAGTTCCCCGAGGCCATCTGGCAAGGTTATATCCCGGTTGATACGCGCTTGCGCGATGCCAGCCGGGCGGGCGTCACGCCTTCGCAGTTCGACGGCAAGAGCCGTGGCGTGCTGGCCTACCGCGCCTTGCTCAAGCATTTGCTGGCCCAGCAGCTCGTACCGCAGGTGGCCTGACGTGTTGCATTCAAGTCACCCGCTGTTTCAGCCGATAACTCCTACAGAACACTGTAGCGGGACATTTTCATGGGCATTCAGATGATCCGTCCCGTCGACATCCCCACTCGTCCGCAACTGGCACTGCAGTCCTATCTGGATGCGTTGCTTCAGGAGGCGACGGAAGACTTGCCAGTGGAACTCGCGGTAGAGCCGGCGATTGCAGTGCCGTTACCGGTCGAGCCCGAGCCAGAGGTGGTTGGCGAACTGGACGACTTCCAGGCTGCGGTTCTGGAAGAGCAGGCCCGCGATGCCTTGGCCGCTCAGGCGCTGGCGGTTGCGCCGGCGCCGGTGGTCAAGGCCGAAGTGCCTGTGGCCCGGGTCGAGGTACCCGTGGCCGAGCCGGTCGCTGCGGTGCTGGTGGAGCCGGTGGTCGAGGTGCATCTGCCACCCGTCGGCAGTCCGCCGGTGCCGCCGGTCGAGGGCGATGGGCGCCCGCATTGGGCAGCGGAGCCGTTCGAGTGTCTGTTGTTCGACGTCGCCGGCTTGACCCTGGCGGTGCCGCTGGTTTGCCTGGGGTCGATTTATGCCCTGGCAGGCCAGGAGTTGACGCCGCTGTTCGGGCAGCCGGAATGGTTCCTTGGCATCTTGCCGAGCCAGGCCGGCAACCTGAAGGTGCTGGATACCGCCCGCTGGGTGATGCCCGATCGCTATCGCGACGACTTCCGCCAGGGGCTGCAATACGTTATTTCGGTCCAGGGGTATGAGTGGGGGTTGGCGGTCCACCAGGTCAGCCGCTCGCTGCGCCTGGACCCCAACGAGATCAAATGGCGCACCCAGCGTGGGCAGCGACCGTGGCTGGCCGGCACGGTCATCGAACACATGTGTGCGTTGCTCGACGTCTCCGAACTGGCCGAGTTGATCGCCAGCGGTGCCGTCAAGCAAATGCAATTGAACAAGCCGACATAAACAACAGCGTCACGGCGGGTTTGTACGCCAGGGCGTCAGAGAGCACACACACCGTATCAACGGTAATCGAGGGGCAGGAGTATGAATAAGTCAGCGTCTTCACAGGGTTCCGATGATCCAATCCTGCAGTGGGTGACGTTCAAACTGGACAATGAGTCCTACGGCATCAATGTGATGCGGGTCCAGGAAGTCCTGCGTTACACCGAAATCGCTCCGGTACCCGGCGCGCCGAGCTATGTGCTGGGGATCATCAACCTGCGCGGCAACGTCGTCACCGTGATCGATACCCGTCAGCGTTTTGGCTTGATGCCGACTGAAGTCAACGACAATACCCGTATCGTCATCATCGAAGCCGACAAGCAAGTGGTCGGGATCATGGTCGACAGCGTGGCGGAAGTGGTTTATCTGCGTCAGTCGGAAGTCGAGACCGCGCCGAACGTCGGCAACGAAGAGTCGGCCAAGTTCATCCAGGGCGTCTGCAACAAGAACGGCGAACTGTTGATCCTGGTCGAGCTGGACAAAATGATGACTGAAGAAGAATGGTCCGAGCTGGAGAGCATCTGATTGATTCTTGAGGTTGTAGTCATCCTCCTGGTCCTGTTGTGGATCGGGACGCTGGGAGCGTTCGTGGTCCATGTGCGCAACCAGCAGAAAATTGCCGCACAGCAGGCCGAGGGGGATGCGTTGCGTGACCAGCGCATCAAGGAACTGGCCCGCAGGGTCGACAACTTCCAGAACGGCACGGTCCGCATGGGCGAGGATCTGCACGAGTTGCGGGCCGTGGTCGCGCCCCTGCCGGACAAGCTGGCCCAACTGGAGCAGCGCGATCCTTCGACCCTGTCCTTCGCCCAGGCCGCCCGACTGGTCGGCATGGGAGCCAGCATCGACGAGCTGACGCAAGCCTGCGGACTGACTCAGGCCGAGGCTGAATTGATGAGCAAGCTGCATCGCAGCTGATTCACGGCGGTGGCAGGTGTCACGTTTCAGGCAGGCTCAAACGCCTGCCTTGCACGTTCAGTAATCGTCGCCCCGGTCGGTCACGTCCTTTTCCATCGGCCCTGGCAACGGCTCGAACCCCTGGGGCATCTTGCCCTTGAGGTTCCAGGCGAAGGCGATGATCACGGCAATGGTCCGGTACAACTCCTCGGGAATACTGTCGCCCAGTTCCAGGCGCGCCAGCAGTTTCACCAGTTCGGCGTTCTCGTAGATCGGCACTTCGTAGTCGCGGGCCAGCTTGAGGATGGCTTCGGCCAACTCTTCATCGCCCTTGGCGGTCAGGGTAGGGGCCTGCTGGCCGTCGTACTTGAGGGCGATGGCCTGACGTGGGGTGTTCGGGTTTCTCATGCGGTTTCGTCGACCCAGCGTTGTTCCAGTCGGGTTTGCTTGCCTTGCGGCGGTGTGCCTTGATGACAATCGAGTTCGCTGATACTGAGGCCCGCTTCGAGCAGACGCTCGCGCAGGGCGTCCAGTTGGCTTTCGATCAGGCTGGCGGTTTGCTCACGTTCGGCCCAGAGGTGGCCGGACAGGCTGCCGCTCAGCAACTGTGCCTGGACGTGCAGCGGGCCCAGCGGGTCAAGGTCGAAGGCCAGCTCCACCCGCCACAACTGGGTTTTCTGCTCGCGTTGTTCGGTCTTTTCGCCCGATGCCCTTTCTTCGCTGTCCTCCCGCTGGATCCTGACCTGCAAGGGCACGATGTCCTGCAGGTTGCGCATGGGGATTTCCAGTTGCCAGGTGCTCTGCAGGGCGCCGTCGGGCGTGCGGCCGGTCTGTTCCAGGCTCGACAACTGATGGCTTTGCAAACGCGATACGGCGGCGGCGGCGAGGCGCAGCAGGTTTTCCAGATCACCTTCACCGGCCAGGCTCTGCAGCAGGCGCGAGGGCAATGGAAAGCTGATCGGCTGGGGCTTGCCGCCGACCTGGCCGAGAGCCCCCAGGGCACTGCGGATAAAACCCGGCATGACCTGGGCGAGTACGGCGGCCGAGGCTCCCGGGTTGCTGGCGGCGGTGTCCGGCAATTGCGGCGTGAGTTGGGCGATCAGGCGCAGCAGATTGCCCTTGAGGTCGGGGACCATGGCCGGGTTCTGGCCCAGCAGCAACCTGGCTTCGAGGAACAGCCCGCTGTTTTGCAGGGCCTGGGCCAGGGTCTTGGGGTTGCTCAATTGGGCGATGTCGGGCAGGTCGTCAAGCAAGGTGGCGATGGCGCTACGCAGCTCGGCGGGCAGGTCGGCGGTTTTCGGCAGGTTCAGCAGGCTGTTGACCAGGCTGTCCAGTGAGCCCTGGCGACCTTGTTGGGCCAGCAGTTGCTGGGTCACCGCCAACTGGTCCTGGCGGCCTCCCAGTGGCACGAAACTCAGGCTCTGCGCACTGTCTACCAGGGCGCTGAGCAGGCTGCCGATGCGCAGTGGCTGTGGGCTGTCGAGGGTCAGGGTGGTGCCGCTCAGGGACGTGTTGAGCAGACTGACCAGCGACCGATAGACCTGCGGTTGCCCCGGCACCTGCGGCAATGCCTGGCTGGTCAGGACCTTGCCCTGCAATAGCGTGCCGACGGGCAGTTGCGTGGTGTCCAGGCGGGTCAGGGCGGCGGCGCTGGCGCTGAGCGCCTGCTGCACGGTGATCGCCAGGTTGCCGGCCGACGGTTGGGTCACCGTCAATTGGGCGCCCTGGGGCAGTGGCTGGGTGCTGGTGGCCTGGACGGTAGTCTGGCGACCGTTGTCGGTGGTCAGCTTGAGCAGCAGTTGGAAAGTCTGGTCGGTCTGTTTCAGCGACAGCACATCGACCTTGGCGCTTTGCCCCGCGGCGATCAGCCCTTCCTGCGGCAGCGTCAGCTTCAGCAACTCGCCGGCGAGCACCGCCGGCCGGCTGCCCGCCGGGATCAACTGGGCCAGAGGAGGTATGTTCAGTTCGCCTGTCATCGGGTCGCAACCTGTGGAAATAGCCCTCTTTGGAGTAGGGCGATACATGTATAATGCGGCGCCGTACCCAAAAGCGTGCTCAAACTATCGCATAAATTGACGCAGCTCTCTGGCACAAGCCGCAAAAGCATTTATTCTGCCTTACGTTAACGGCCGCGCCATGGCCGACTTGAGAACCGCAAACAAGGCTTCAATCATTTGACCAACCCTCTTCTAGAAGCCGTAGCGCTCGCCTGCGAGCGTGATTGGCGAATGCTTTTCGAAAATCTTGAACTGCGTTTGAGTCCCGGCGACATGTTGCAGATCAGTGGTCCCAACGGCAGCGGCAAGACCAGCCTGTTGCGCCTGCTGGCCGGCCTGATGCAGCCCACCAGCGGCGAGATCCGCCTCAATGGCGAACCGCTGAACAGCCACCGTAGCGAGTTGGCGCGCACGCTACTGTGGATCGGCCATGCCGCCGGAATCAAGGATCTGCTCAGTGCCGAGGAAAACCTGCGCTGGCTCTGCGCGCTGCACCGGCCAGCCGAACGCGAGGCGATCTGGCAGGCGCTGGCGGCGGTCGGCCTGTGCGGTTTCGAGGACGTGCCGTGTCACACGCTGTCCGCCGGCCAGCAACGTCGTGTGGCCCTGGCCCGGTTGTATCTGGACAGCCCACCGCTGTGGATCCTCGATGAACCCTTCACCGCTCTCGACAAGCAAGGTGTGGCGCAGTTGGAAGAGCATCTGGCCGGTCATTGCGAGCGCGGCGGGATGATCGTGCTGACCACCCACCACAGCCTGACGCGCGTGCCTGTCGGCTACCGCGACCTCGATCTCGGGCGGTGGGCGGTATGAGTGTCTTCGGTCTGCTGTTCGCCCGCGAGGCGCGGTTGCTGTTCCGGCGTCCGGCCGAACTGGCCAACCCGCTGGTGTTCTTTGCGATTGTCATCGCACTGTTCCCGCTGGCGGTCGGTCCCGAGACAAATATGTTGCAAACCTTGTCTCCGGGACTGGTCTGGGTCGCCGCGCTTTTGTCCGTCCTGCTCTCGCTGGACGGGCTTTTCCGCAGTGATTTCGAGGATGGTTCCCTGGAGCAGTGGGTCCTTTCGTCGCACCCCCTGGCCCTTCTGGTTCTGGCCAAGGTGCTGGCACACTGGGTGTTTTCCGGCCTGGCGCTGGTGTTGCTGGCGCCTTTGCTGGCGTTGATGCTCGGTTTGCCGAGCGCCTGCCTGCCGGTACTGCTGTTATCGCTGCTGTTGGGGACACCGGTGCTGAGCCTGCTCGGTGCGGTGGGCGCGGCGTTGACGGTGGGGCTCAAGCGAGGCGGCCTGTTGCTGGCATTGCTGATCCTGCCCCTGTATATCCCGGTACTGATTCTGGGCAGCGGGGCCTTGCAGGCCGCGCTGCAGGGCATGCCGGCCACGGGCTATCTGCTTTGGCTCGGCAGCCTGGCCGCCCTGGCGGTGACCCTGGCACCTTTTGCAATAGCGGCCGGCCTGAAGATCAGCGTCGGCGAATAATGAGGTCTGGCCGGTTTCCGGTCAGCAAAGACCCTTGGATGTACCGTGATGAACTGGACCTGGTTTCATAAGTTGGGCTCGCCCAAATGGTTTTATGGCATCAGTGGGCGACTGCTGCCCTGGCTGAGTGTCGCCGCCGTACTGCTGATCGGCAGCGCGATGGTCTGGGGGCTGGCCTTTGCACCGCCGGACTACCAGCAGGGCAATAGCTTTCGGATCATCTATATCCACGTGCCAGCCGCCATGCTGGCGCAATCCTGTTACGTGATGCTGGCGGTCTGCGGTGTGGTCGGGCTGGTCTGGAAGATGAAGCTGGCCGATGTCGCGCTGCAGTGTGCGGCGCCCATCGGTGCCTGGATGACCGCCGTGGCCCTGGTCACCGGAGCCATCTGGGGCAAGCCGACCTGGGGCGCGTGGTGGGTCTGGGACGCGCGCCTGACGTCGATGCTGATCCTGCTGTTCCTCTATTTCGGGCTGATCGCCCTGGGCAACGCCATCACCAATCGCGACAGTGCGGCCAAGGCCTGCGCGGTGCTGGCGATTGTCGGGGTGATCAACATTCCGATCATCAAGTACTCGGTGGAGTGGTGGAACACCCTGCACCAGGGCGCGACCTTCACCCTGACCGAGAAACCGGCGATGCCGGTGGAAATGTGGTTGCCGCTGCTGCTGAGCGTGCTCGGTTTCTACTGCTTCTTCGGCGCCGTAGTGCTCTTGCGCATGCGCCTTGAAGTGCTCAAGCGCGAGGCCCGGGCCAGTTGGGTCAAGGCCGAAGTCCTGAAGGAACTGGAGGCGGCGCGATGAGTTTTGCTTCATTCGGCGATTTTCTCGCCATGGGCCATCATGGCCTGTATGTCTGGTCGGCCTATGGCATCTGCCTGGCGGTACTGCTCATCAACGTCGCGTCGCCGCTGCTGGCCCGCCGGCGTTACTTGCAACAGGAGGCGCGTCGTCTGCGCCGGGAGAATAGCAAGTGAACCCGCTGCGCAAGAAGCGTCTGATCATCATCCTGGCGATCCTGGTCGGGGTCGGCGCCGCCGTCGGCCTGGCCCTGAGCGCGTTGCAGGAGAACATCAACCTGTTCTACACGCCGACCCAGATCGCCAATGGCGAAGCGCCGCTGGACACGCGCATTCGTGCGGGCGGTATGGTCGAGAAAGGTTCGCTGGTGCGCTCCGGCGACTCGCTTGACGTGAAATTCGTGGTCACCGATTTCAACAAGTCCGTGACCATCAGCTACCGCGGCATTCTTCCCGACCTGTTTCGCGAAGGGCAGGGCATCGTCGCCCTGGGCAAGCTGAATGCCGAGGGCGTGGTGGTGGCGGATGAGGTACTGGCCAAGCACGATGAAAAGTACATGCCGCCGGAAGTGACCAAGGCACTCAAGGACAGCGGCCAGTCCGCACCGACGCCCGCGAAGGAGGGTTGATCATGATTCCCGAGCTTGGCCACCTGGCCATGATCCTGGCGCTGTGCTTTGCCCTCGTGCAGGCCAGCGTCCCACTGCTCGGCGCCTGGCGTGGCGATCGCCTGTGGATGAGTCTGGCGCGGCCTGCCGCCTGGGGGCAGTTCACCTTTCTCGCCTTCGCTTTTGGCGTGCTGACCTACGCGTTCATGACCGACGACTTTTCCGTCACCTATGTCGCCAACAACTCCAATAGCGCCTTGCCCTGGTACTACAAGTTCAGTGCCGTGTGGGGTGCCCACGAAGGTTCGCTGCTGCTCTGGGCCATGATCCTCGGCGGCTGGACCTTTGCTGTGTCGGTGTTCTCGCGTCAGTTGCCGCAGGTGATGCTGGCGCGGGTGCTGGCAGTGATGGGCATGATCAGTGCCGGCTTCCTGATGTTCCTGATCCTCACCTCCAACCCGTTCTCGCGCATCCTGCCGCAGATTCCGGCCGACGGTCGCGATCTCAACCCGTTGTTGCAGGACATCGGCCTGATCGTCCATCCGCCGATGCTGTACATGGGGTATGTCGGTTTCTCCGTGGCCTTCGCCTTCGCCATCGCTGCATTGCTCGGTGGTCGCCTCGACGCCGCCTGGGCGCGCTGGTCGCGGCCGTGGACCATTGTTGCCTGGGCCTTCCTCGGCCTGGGTATTACCCTGGGGTCGTGGTGGGCCTACTACGAACTCGGTTGGGGCGGCTGGTGGTTCTGGGATCCGGTGGAAAACGCCTCGTTCATGCCCTGGCTGGTGGGCACGGCGCTGATCCATTCCCTGGCGGTCACGGAAAAGCGCGGCGTATTCAAGAGCTGGACGGTGTTGCTGGCCATCGCCGCGTTCTCCCTCAGCCTGCTGGGGACGTTCCTGGTGCGTTCGGGTGTACTGACCTCGGTGCATGCGTTCGCTTCCGACCCGGCCCGTGGTGTGTTCATCCTGATCTTCCTGCTGTTCGTGGTCGGTGGTTCGCTGACCCTGTTCGCCCTGCGCGCGCCGGTGGTGAAGAGCCAGGTCGGCTTCAACCTGTGGTCCCGTGAGACCCTGCTGCTGGGCAACAACCTGGTGCTGGTGGTGGCCGCTTCGATGATCCTGCTGGGCACCCTGTATCCGCTGGTGCTCGATGCATTGAGCGGGGCCAAGCTGTCGGTTGGCCCGCCGTACTTCAACGCACTGTTCATCCCGCTGATGGCGGTGCTGATGGTGGTGATGGCGGTCGGTGTGCTGGTGCGCTGGAAAGACACTCCGGTGAAATGGCTGCTGGGCATGCTCGCGCCGGTACTGCTGGGCAGCGTGGCCCTGGCGGTGGTGGCCGGGCTGGTCTATGGCGATTTCAACTGGGCGGTGCTGGCGACGTTCCTGCTGGCGGCCTGGGTGGTGCTGGCGGGCGTACGCGACATCCTCGACAAGACCCGTCACAAGGGCCTGCTCAAGGGATTGCCGAGCCTGACCCGCAGCTACTGGGGCATGCACCTGGCGCACCTGGGGATCGCGGTCTGCGCCCTGGGCGTGGTGCTGTCGAGCCAGGAAAGCGCCGAGCGCGACTTGCGCCTGGCACCTGGCGAGTCGATGGAACTGGCCGGTTATCAGTTCGTCTTCGAAGGCGCCAAGCACTTCGAAGGGCCGAATTTCACTTCGGATCGGGGCACCATCCGGGTCATCGACAAGGGCCGCGAGGTGGCCGTGCTGCATCCGGAAAAACGTCTCTACACGGTGCAGCAATCGATGATGACCGAGGCCGGGATCGATGCCGGGTTCACCCGTGACCTGTATGTTGCCCTCGGCGAACCGCTGGGCGATGGCGCCTGGGCGGTGCGTGTGCACGTCAAGCCATTCGTGCGCTGGATCTGGTTCGGCGGCCTGCTGACCGCCCTCGGTGGTGCGCTGGCAGCGCTGGACCGGCGTTACCGGGTCAAGGTCAAGAGCCGCGTCAAGGAAGTCCTGGGCATGAGTGGAGCGACGGCATGAAGCGTTGGATGATGGTAGTGCCGCTGGCGGTGTTCCTGCTGGTGGCGGTGTTTCTCTATCGAGGGTTGTACCTGGACCCGGCCGAGTTGCCGTCGGCGATGATCGGCAAACCGTTCCCGACGTTCTCCCTGCAGGATGTGCAGGGCGAGAAAACCCTGACCCAGCTCGACCTGCACGGCCAGCCGGCGCTGGTCAACGTCTGGGGCACCTGGTGCATTTCCTGCCGGGTCGAGCACCCGGTGCTGAACAAGCTGGCGCAGCAGGGCGTACGGATCTATGGCGTGAACTACAAGGATGACAATGCCGAGGCGCTGAAGTGGCTGAAGGATTTCCACAATCCGTACCAGCTCGATATCCGCGACGAGCAGGGCACCCTGGGCCTGGATTTGGGGGTGTACGGCGCGCCAGAAACCTTTTTCATCGATGCCAAGGGTGTAATTCGCTACAAGCACGTCGGCGTGATCGACGAAGTGGTCTGGCGTGAGCAACTGGCGCCGGTCTACCAGGCACTGGTCGACGAGGCCCGGCCATGAAGCGCTGGTTGGCTGCCGTCGCTCTGGGGCTGAGCCTGGCCGGCGTGGCCCATGCCGCCATCGACACCTACGAATTTGCCAACGATGCCGAGCGCGAGCGTTTTCGCGAATTGACCAAGGAACTGCGCTGCCCCAAGTGCCAGAACCAGGACATCGCCGACTCCAACGCGCCGATTGCCGCCGACCTGCGCCGGGAGATTTTTCGCATGCTCGGCGAAGGCAAGGACAATCAGCAGATCATCGGCTTCATGGTCGACCGCTATGGTGATTTCGTCCGCTACAAGCCGGCCCTGACCGGCAAGACCGCGCTGCTCTGGTTCGGTCCGGCCGGATTGCTGCTGGGCGGCCTGGTCGTGATCGCCGTGATCGTCCGCCGTCGCCGCGCCCAGCGTAGCGAAACCCCGGACGTGCTTTCCGCCGAGGAGCGCGAGCGCCTCGACCACCTGCTGGATAAAAACCACGAATGATTGATTTCTGGCTTGCTACCGGTCTGTTGTTACTGATTGCCCTGAGTTTCCTGCTGATCCCGATCCTGGGTGATCGCCGCGTTCAGCAGGAGGAGGATCGAACCGCGCTGAACGTGGCGCTGTACCAGGAGCGTGTGGCGGTGCTGCAGGCTCAGCATGATGAGGGTGTGCTGACCGCGCAGCAGATGGAGAGCGCCCGTGCCGAAGCGGCGCGCGAATTGCTGGCCGATACCGAGGGTGTGGCGCCGACACCGGTCTCACGCTTGGGCAAGCCCTTGCCGTTGCTGGCGGCGTTGCTGGTGCCGGTACTCGGTTTGGGGCTCTACCTGCATTTCGGCGCCAGTGACAAGGTCGAGCTGACCCGCGAGTTCGCCCAGGCACCGCAGTCGATGGAGGACATGACCCAGCGCCTGGAACGGGCGGTCGCAGCCCAGCCGGACTCGGCCGAAGGCCTGTACTTTCTCGGTCGTGCCTACATGGCCCAGGACCGGCCAGCGGATGCGGCGAAGATCTTCGAGCGCACCGTCAAGCTCGCCGGGCGTCAGCCCGAGTTGCTCGGGCAATGGGCGCAGGCGCGCTACTTTGCAGACGGCAAGCAGTGGTCGCCGCAGGTCCAGGCGTTGACCGACGAGGCACTCAAGGCCGATCCCAAGGAAGTCACCAGCCTGGGTCTGCTGGGGATCGCCGCGTTCGAAGCTCAGCGTTACCAGGAGGCGATCGATTACTGGCAACGTCTGTTGGCGCAACTGCCGGAAGACGATCAGTCGCGTATCGCGTTGCAGGGCGGTATCGATCGCGCCAGCGAGAAGTTGCTGGAAGGTGGTGGCAAGGTTGCTAAAGCGCCTGTCGAGAAGGCTCCTGTCGAGAAGGGTGCGGTGCTCAAGGTGCGGGTCGATCTGGCGGCAGATCTCAAGGCCAAGGTCCAGCCGGGCGACAGCGTGTTCATCTTCGCCCGCGCCACCCAGGGGCCGCCGGCTCCGCTGGCGGCCAAGCGCCTGACGGTGGCTGACCTGCCGGCCACGGTCGAGCTGGGGGATGCCGATGCAATGATGCCGCAGTTGAAACTGTCGAACTTTCCTGAAGTCCAATTGGTTGCACGGATCTCCCGCGCCGGCCAGCCGATGGCGGGTGAGTGGATCGGGCGCAGCCAACCCCTGGCCAGCAGTACCGCCGTGCAACAGAACCTGACCATCGACAGCCCGGACAAATAGAGAACTCGCCATGACCGCCATCGCTCGCCTCACCCTGTTAACGCTGGTCCTGGGGTTGAGCGCCTGTACGGTCCATCGCCCGTCGACACCGACGGGCCCGACGATCCCACCGTCCGGTCCAGCGACCCAACCCTTTCCCCCGAGCACGCCGACTACACCGGGCAAGCCGATCCCGCCGGCCAAGCCTCGCCCGAGTACCTCGGCGACCTTCGCCCCACCGCCAGGCGGTAGCAGCCACTGGGACGGACAGATGGGGGTTTATGTGCTCGATAGCCAGCCGAACACCTTCTACCGCCAGCGTACCTACTATCGCTGGGACAATGGCTGGAGTCGCTCGATCAGCCCCAACGGGCCGTGGGAAGAAACCGATATCCACGGTGTGCCCCCAGGGTTGGGCAAGCAGTTCCAGTAGGAGCGCGGCTTGCCGACGAACCGCCATAGGCGGCCATTCACCGCCGGAAGGCGTCAGTGAGTACGCCTTCGCGGGCAAGCCCGGCTCCTACAGGGTGAGGGTCTGATTCTTGAGCGTTCCCACGCTCTGCTTGGGAACGCAGCCCATGACGCTCTGCGTCACAAGTGCGGACGCTGAGCCTCCAGAGAGGCATGCGGAGCTTGGGAACGATCGGTGGTAGACGGGCGTCTCCCACCGAGGAGATTTCTGCTTACTTGCCGTAGATCTGGTCGAACACGCCACCGTCATTGAAGTGGGTCTTCTGCACGGTGCGCCAGTCGCCGAAGGTCTTCTCGACCGAGAGGAAGTCGACTTTCGGGAAACGGTCGGTGAACTTGGCCAGCACCTTCGGATCACGCGGACGCAGGTAGTTCGCCGCAGCGATTTCCTGGCCTTCAGGCGACCATAGGTACTTCAGGTATTCCTCGGCTACCGCACGGCTGCCTTTCTTGTCGACCACCTTGTCGACCACGCTCACCGGCGGCTCGGCCTCGGCGGAAACGCTTGGGTAGATCACTTCGAACTGGTCGCGACCGAACTCGCGGGCAATCATTTCCGCTTCGTTCTCGAAGGTCACCAGCACGTCGCCGATCTGGTTGGTCATGAACGTGGTGGTCGCGGCGCGGCCACCGGTATCCAGAACTGGCACCTGCTTGAACAGCTTGCCGACAAAGTCCTTGGCCTTGTTCTCGTCGCCGCCGTTCTTCAGCACATAGCCCCACGCCGACAGGTAGGTGTAGCGGCCGTTACCCGAGGTCTTGGGGTTCGGCACGACTACCTGCACGCCTTCCTTGAGCAGATCCGGCCAGTCCTTCAGCGCCTTGGGGTTGCCCTTGCGCACGATGAACACGGTGGCCGAGGTGAATGGCGCGCTGTTGTTCGGCAGTCGGGTGACCCAGTTGTCCGGCACCAGCTTGCCGTTGTCCGCCAGGGCGTTGATGTCGGTCGCCATGTTCATGGTGATCACGTCCGCCGGCAGGCCGTCGATAACCGCGCGGGCCTGTTTGCTGGAGCCGCCGAAGGACATCTGGAGGGTGACGTTTTCGTTGTGCTCGGCCTGCCAGTGCTTCTGGAAGGCGCTGTTGTAGTCCTTGTAGAAGTCACGCATGACGTCATAGGAAACGTTCAGCAGGGTCGGGGCGGCCTGGGCGATACCGGCAAAGGCCAGGCCTGCGGCCAGGAGCGAGGCGCCAAAGAGTTTTTTCACTGCGCATTCCTTGTTCGAGTTAGAGAGAGGGCAATTTGCCAGCAACTATAACGGTGCGGGCATAGTCGCTAAAAGATTAAAAAGTACTTTGCTTATTCCTGTTTTTTGAAAAGCGCATTGCCACAACGTGAGCAGAAAGATGCCTCGGACTCATGGTTGTTTTTCTGGCACACCGGGCACGGGTGCCTGAGCTGTTCACCGCGCATGGCGGTGGCCAGTTCGGCGGTGAAGATCCCGGTGGGCACGGCGATGATCGAGTAGCCGGTGATCATCACCAGCGACGAAATGATTTGCCCCAGCACGGTCTTGGGCACGATATCGCCATAGCCGACCGTGGTCAGGGTGACGATCGCCCAGTAGATCCCCTTGGGAATGCTGGTAAAGCCATGCTCGGGACCTTCGATCACATACATCAGGGTGCCGAACACGGTCACCAGGGTGCAGACGCCGAACAGGAACACCAGGATCTTCTGTTTGCTGCCTCGCAGGGCATCGAGCAGGTAGTGGGCCTGTTTGAGATAGGGCGCGAGCTTGAGCACGCGGAAGATCCGCAACATGCGGATGATGCGGATGATCAGCAGGTACTGGGCATCGCTGTAGTACAGCGCGAGGATCCCGGGGACGATCGCCAGCAGGTCCACCAGCCCGTAGAAGCTGAAGGCATAACGCAACGGGCGTGGCGAGCAGTAGAGGCGCACCAGGTATTCGACCGCGAAGATCAGGGTGAAGCCCCACTCGATCCCGGCCAGCAGGCCGGCGAAGTTCTGGTGGATGCTTTCGATGCTGTCCAGGACCACCGTTATCAGGCTGGCGAGGATGATCAGCAGGAGGATCTTGTCGAAACGCCGGCCGGCGGCGGTGTCGGTTTGAAAAACCATGACATAGAGCCGTTGGCGCCAGTCGTTGTTGCTGTTCATGAGGTGTTGCCCAAGTGATGGATGGCGTCAGCGTGGGGCAAGGGCGAGCAATCCGCAAGCTGGGGCGAGCGCATGGGATTTCAGTCGTGCCTGGGGGGCAGGGGCCTGCTCTCGCAGGGCGCCTGCCGGGAGAGTGGTATCACTGATCGCGAATCGAGAAGTTGGCCATATGTTCCAGCCCCTTGATCAGCGCCGAATGGTCCCAGTTGCCGCCGCCGATGGCCGAGCAGGTGCTGAACACCTGTTGGGTGTTGGCGGTATTGGGCAGGTTGATGCCCAGTTCACGGGCACCGGCCAGCGCCAGGTTGAGGTCCTTCTGGTGCAGGTTGATGCGAAAGCCCGGGTCGAAAGTGCCCTTGATCATGCGCTCGCCGTGAACCTCGAGGATTTTCGACGAGGCAAAACCGCCCATCAGTGCTTCGCGGACCTTGGCCGGGTCGGCGCCGTTCTTCGCCGCAAACAGCAGCGCTTCGGCCACTGCCTGGATATTCAGGGCGACGATGATCTGGTTCGCCACCTTGGCGGTCTGGCCATCGCCATTGGCACCGACCAGGGTGATGTTCCTGCCCATGCTCTGGAACAGCGGCAAGGCGCGGGCGAAGGCCTGGCTGTCGCCGCCGACCATGATACTCAGGGTCGCGGCCTTGGCCCCGACTTCGCCACCGGACACCGGCGCATCGAGGTACTGCGCGCCTTTTTCGCTGATCTTCGCGGCGAAGGCCTTGGTGGCGGTCGGTGAGATCGAACTCATGTCGATGACGATCTTGCCCGGGCCGACGCCGGCGGCAATCCCGTCGGCGCGAAACAGCACATCTTCCACCTGCGGCGTGTCGGGCACCATGACGATGATGAACTCGGCTTCCTGGGCGACTTCCCTCGGGCTGCCCAGGGCCACGGCGCCGGCGTCGACCAGGTCGGCCGGGGCGCTGGCGTGGTGCTCGGAGAGGAACAGGCTGTGGCCTGCCTTCTGCAGGTTCGCAGCCATGGGGTGGCCCATGATGCCGGTGCCGATGAAACCGATTTTAGCCATGAGAAAATCCTCTTGTCGCATGTGTCAAAGGAGGGGATGTGTTCAGATCGCGTTGTGGCTTTTCAACCAGCTCAGCCCGGCCTCGGTAGTGGTCAGCGGCTTGTATTCGCAGCCGATCCAGCCCGGATAGCCAATGCGGTCCAGGTGCTCGAACAGGAAGCGGTAGTTGATTTCGCCGGTGCCCGGCTCGTGGCGGCCCGGGTTGTCGGCGAGCTGGACATGATTGATTTCGCCCAGGTGATCGCTCAGGGTCCGGGCCAGATCGCCCTCCATGATCTGCATGTGGTAGATGTCGTATTGCAGGAACAGGTTGGCACTGCCGACCTGCTCGCGAATCGACAGCGCCTGGGCCGTGGTGTTCAGGTAGAAACCGGGAATGTCACGGGTGTTGATCGCTTCCATCACCAGTCTGATGCCGGCGGCCTGGAGCTTGTCGGCGGCGTACCTGAGGTTCTCGACCAGGGTCCCCTCCAGGAAGGCCTCATCGAAACCCTGCGGGCGAATCCCGGCCAGGCAGTTGATCTGGGTGTTGCCCAGTACCTGCGCATAGGCGATGGCCAGCTCGACCCCGCCACGGAATTCCTCGACGCGGTCCGGGTGGCAGGCGATGCCACGCTCGCCCTTGGCCCAGTCGCCGGCAGGCAGGTTGAACAGCACCTGCGTGAGGCAATGGGTGTCGAGTTGTGCCTTGATCTCGGCAGAACTGAAGTCATACGGGAACAGGTATTCCACGCCCGTGAACCCGGCATCGGCAGCAGCCTTGAAGCGGGCGAGGAAATCCTGTTCGGTGAACAGCATGGAGAGGTTGGCGGCAAAACGTGGCATGGCGGTCTCCGGTGGAAATATGGCAGGTGTCAGTCGAGCAGCGAGATGGCGGTGGGGGCGTCGTTGCCGACCAGGGCCAGGTCCTCGAACTCGTTGATGGCGTTGATCTCGGTGCCCATGGAAATGTTGGTCACGCGTTCGAGGATGATTTCGACGACGACCGGTACCTTGAGCGTTTCCATCAGTTCCTGAGCCTGGCGCAGCGCCGGCTGGATCTGGTCCGGCTCGAATACGCGCAGGGCCTTGCAGCCCAGGCCTTCGGCGACGGCCACATGGTCCACGCCGTAGCCGTTGAGCTGCGGCGCGTTGAGGTTGTCGAAGGACAACTGCACGCAATAGTCCATGTCGAAGCCGCGCTGGGCCTGGCGGATCAGCCCCAGGTAGGCGTTGTTCACCACCACGTGGATGTATGGCAGCTTGAACTGCGCCCCCACTGCCAGCTCCTCGATCATGAACTGGAAGTCATAGTCGCCCGACAGCGCCACCACCTTGCGCTGCGGGTCGGCCTTGACCACCCCGAGCGCGGCCGGAATGGTCCAGCCCAGGGGGCCGGCCTGGCCGCAGTTGATCCAGTGACGCGGTTTGTAGACGTGCAGGAACTGTGCACCGGCGATCTGTGACAGACCGATGGTGCTGACGTAGCAGGTGTCCTTGTCGAACACCTGGTTCATCTCTTCGTAGACGCGCTGCGGCTTGACCGGCACGTTGTCGAAGTGGGTCTTGCGCTGCAGGCTGGCCTTGCGCTGCTGGCAATCCTGGAGCCAGGCGCTGCGATTCTTCAGTTTGCCGGCGGCCTGCCATTCGCGAGCCACGTCGATGAACACCGTCAGTGCCGAGGCCGCGTCGGAGACGATGCCCAGGTCCGGGGTGAATACCCGGCCGATCTGGGTCGGTTCGATATCGACATGGATGAACTTGCGGCCCTCGGTGTAGACCTCGACCGAACCGGTGTGGCGGTTGGCCCAGCGGTTGCCGATGCCCAGCACCAGGTCGGATTTGAGCAAGGTGGCATTGCCATAGCGGTGCGAGGTCTGCAGGCCGACCATGCCGACCATCAACGGGTGATCGTCGGGCAGGCTACCCCAGCCCATCAGGGTCGGGATCACCGGGATGCCAGTCAGTTCGGCGAACTCCACCAGCAGTTCACTGGCGTCGGCATTGATGATCCCGCCGCCGGCCACCAGCAGCGGTCGTTCGGCCTGGTCGAGCAGGGCCAGGGCCTTTTCCACCTGAATCCGGGTAGCGCTGGGCTTGACCAGCGGTAGTGGCTGGTAGGCGTCGATATCGAACTCGATCTCGGCCATCTGCACGTCGAACGGCAGATCGATCAGCACCGGGCCAGGGCGGCCCGAGCGCATTTCATGAAAGGCTTTCTGAAAGGCGTAGGGCACCTGGCCCGGCTCCAGCACGGTGGTCGCCCATTTGGTCACCGGCTTGACGATGCTGGTGATGTCCACGGCCTGGAAGTCTTCCTTGTGCAGTCGAGCGCGCGGCGCCTGGCCGGTGATGCAGAGGATCGGAATCGAGTCGGCGCTGGCGCTGTACAGACCGGTGACCATGTCGGTCCCGGCCGGTCCCGAGGTGCCGATACAGACGCCGATGTTGCCGGCTCGGGTCCGGGTATAACCCTCGGCCATGTGCGAGGCACCTTCAACGTGACGAGCGAGGACATGATCGATGCCGCCGACCTTTTGCAGTGCCGAATAAAGCGGGTTGATCGCGGCACCGGGTATGCCGAACGCAGTATCGACGCCTTCGCGACGCATCACCAGCACGGCCGCTTCAATTGCTCTCATTTTGCTCATTATTTTGCGCCTATTGAGTTTTGTAATTGTATACAAATTGAGCTTGTCTGAGTTTATTCACGGCGAATGGCGTAGGTCAATCCATTTTCTCGAATCGATAAGGGTTTTGGATGGGTCGAGTAAAATCGGGATTTTTCCATTTTTCTTGTCATTTTTTGATTTTGTTGTATACAAAAATATTAATTATTGTGTTCTATTTGTTGTGCGAAATTGCTCCTTCGAGGAGCACCAGAAACGCGTCAAAACAATAATGAGGACGGCACCCATGGGCGCTTTAACCTTGCAAGTCGCGGTCAGCCTGGCCGGCCAGGCGATTGCTGCGGGACGGACGATTTCGGCGGCGCCGCTGGCCATTGCGGTGCTTGATGGTGGTGGTCATCTGGTGACCTTGCAGCGTGAGGACGGCGCCAGCCTGCTGCGTCCGCAGATTGCCATCGGCAAGGCCTGGGGGGCGATTGCCCTCGGCAAGGGTTCACGCCTGCTCGCGCTGGATGCACAGCAGCGGCCGGCGTTCATCGCGGCCTTGAATAGCCTGGGGCAGGGCAGCGTGGTGCCGGCACCGGGTGGGGTGCTGATTCGCGATCAGGCCGGACAGGTGCTGGGGGCGTTGGGTATCAGTGGTGATACCTCGGATATCGACGAGCAGTGTGCGATCCGTGCGATCGAGGCGCTGGGGCTGATGGCGGATGCCGGGGTGTCAGCCTGATTGGGGAGCTTGCCCGCGAACAGGAGCGCCTCGATTCACCGGTCGGGCTCGCAGCCCTTGAGCACCAGGCGCACGATGGTCTGCGTCGCGGCTTCGTAGTCGGTTTCATCGAGCTTGGCCTTGCCGGTGATCGCTGAGATCTGCCAGTCGAAGTCGGCATAGGTCTGGGTCGCGGCCCAGATGGTGAACATCAGGTGGTGGGGGTCGACCGGGGCAATCTGGCCACGGTCGATCCAGCTCTGGATGCACGCGATATTGTGCCGCGCCTGGGCGTTGAGTTGCTCGACCAGATCAGGGCTCAGGTGCGGGGCACCGTGCATGATCTCGCTGGCGAACACCTTGGATGCCGCCGGCAGATCGCGGGAGATGCGAATCTTCGAGCGGATGTAGCCGGCCAACACCTGCGCGGGCACGCCGTCGGGATTGAAGGGCGTCGACGCCTGCAGGATCGGTTCGATGATGCTTTCCAGCACCTCGCGATAGAGGTTGTCCTTGGACTTGAAGTAGTAGTAGACGTTGGGCTTGGGCAGTCCGGCCCGGGCAGCGATGTCGCTGGTCTTGGTGGCAGCGAAGCCCTTGTCGGCGAACTCTTCACTGGCTGCGCGCAGAATCAGTTCTTTATTGCGTTCGCGGATGGTGCTCATAAACCAGGTTTTTCCTTGCCTGTCCGGGCGGTTCGGCATGGTAGCACCGGGTCTGCGACAGGCCAAGATTGCCCTGTCGCAGGCTCTGCGGCGCGCGCCACAACGGTTTTCTTCAATCCTTGGTGGGCAGCGAGAGCTTCCCTCAAGGTTGTCGCAAGCGATGTGCTCAGCGCGGTTTGCGCACGGCCAGCAGGACGATCCCGCTGACCACGAGCAGGCCGCCAATGATCTGCATATGGCTCAGCAACTGGTCGAGAATGAGCCAGCCGAACAGCAGGCTGGCAATCGGTTCGACGTTCATCACTGGCGCATTGCGCACGATGTCCAGGCGGCTCACGCAAATGAACAGCAATGAAAACGCCATGCCGTAGAGCAGTACCAGGCAACCCAGGGCCAGCCAGCCGGATGGCGCATTGGGCAGGCTGACGCCACCGGGCAATAGCCCGCTCAGGCCGAGTAGGGCGGTGGTGCTGAACACCACCAGCAAGGTCAGCAGGCTGCGCACGCTGCCCCGGACCTGGGCCAGCTTGTGCTCGGTTATCCACAGGGCGCAGGCAAACACTGCGGCGCCGGCGAAGCCGAACAGTACGCCTTCCAGCCAGTGGGTTTGATCGGTGTTCTCGCCGCCCAGGCGGTGTGGCACATCCAGTGCGAACAGCAGACCGAGCAGAATCATGCCCATCAACAGCATGGCCTGTCGGCTCGGCGCGCGGCCGCCCAACGCCCAGTTGAGCAGCACCAGCAGAATCGGCGCGGTGTTGCCCACCAGCAAGGCCAGGGCCACCGGAATCCGCGCCACGGCTGAATAGATACAGAAACTCTGGGTCGCGATCAGCACCCCCATCAGCAACTGCCAGCGCCAGGTGCCGGCATTCAGCCTGAGGCTTTCGCGCTGCCAGAACACCACGCCGGCGAGGACCAGCAAGGTGATGCCGGAGCGACAGAGGATCGCCAGCAACAGGCCGGTGTCGTGGTCGAAGGCAATCCTTGCGGCGATGTGATTGCCAGCGAAGGCACAGGCGAGGGTGGCGAGAATCAGCACCGCGAGTGGGCGCGGCAAGGCAGGGGAAGCGGACATGGCAGACGGTTTTCCTTCACCGAAAATGCAGAGCCGCCAACCTCGACGGCTCTTGGAAACAGCGGGGCTACAGCACCAGGTGCGGCAGCCAGAGCGACAGCGCGGGGATATAGGTCACCGCCATCAGTACCAGAAACAGCACGCCGTAGAACGGCAACAGCGCGCTCACGGTCTTCTCGATACTGACCTTGCCCACCGCCGAACCGACGAACAGCACCGCGCCCACCGGCGGCGTGATCAGGCCGATCCCCAGGTTGACCAGCATGATCATGCCGAAGTGCACCGGATCGACGCCGATACCGAGAATCACCGGCATCAGGATCGGCGTGAGGATCAGGATCAGCGGTGCCATGTCCATCACCGTGCCGAGCAACAGCAGCATGGCGTTGATGCACATCAGGATCACGTAGCGGTTGTCCGACAGGGTCAGGAACAGCGTGGTGATCTTCGCCGGAATCTGCATCAGGGTCATGATGTAGCCGAAGCTGGCGGCGAAGCCGATCAGGATCATCACGATGGAGATGGTCCGCACGGTGCGATGCATCAGCTTGGGCAGCTCGCGCCATTTGTAGTCGCGGTAGATGAACATGGTCACGAAGAACGACCAGAGCACGGCGATCGCCGCCGACTCGGTGGCGGTGAAGATCCCCGAGAGAATCCCGCCGAGGATGATCACCATGGCCATCAGGCCCCACAGTGCATCGGCACAGATTTTCAGGGCCTGGCGCAGGGGAATGACTTCGCCTTTGGGGTAATTGCGCTTTTTCGCGAAGATCAGACACAGCACCATCAGGCAGGCGCTCATCAGCAGGCCCGGGACTACCCCGGCCATGAACAGCGAGGCAATGGACACCGTGCCGCCAGCCGCCAGCGAGTAGAGCACCGAGTTGTGGCTGGGGGGCGTCAGCAGGGCCTGGACCGAGCCACTGACCGTGACTGCCGTGGAGAAGTCGCGGGGGTAGCCACGCCGCTCCATTTCCGGAATCAGCACCGAGCCGACCGAGGCGGTGTCGGCCACCGACGAGCCGGAAATCGCGCCGAAGAAGGTCGAGGCCATGATGTTCACCAGCGACAGGCCGCCGCGCACGAAGCCCACCAGCACCCCGGCGAACGCCACCAGACGCCGCGACATGCCGCCTTCGGCCATGATCGCGCCGGCGAGGACGAAGAACGGAATCGCCATCAGCGAAAACTTGTTCACCCCACCGGCGACCTGGATCATCAGGGCCTGGAACGGGATGTCGATCCACCAGGCGCCGATCAGCGCGGAAAGTCCGAGGGCATAGGCCACCGGCATGCCGATCAGGATCAGGGCGATAAAACTGCCCAACAGAATAAAGGCATCCATCACGCGGCTTCCTCGTTTTCTTCGACCAGGTCGAAACGCACCACGCGGCGCTGGCTCTGGTCACCCAGCAGGAGTTTTTCCAGAACGAACACCAGGGTCAGGAAACCGCCCACAGGAATCGGCATGTAGGTGATGCCCACCCGCAAGGTCGGCAGCGCGCTCATGAACTGGTTCCAGGTCGAGGCACAGAGCTTTGCGCCCCAAATGGTCATGAACAGGCAGATGGTCGCCATCAATACCTGGGCGAGCAGTGCGGCGGCCGAGCGCAGGGCCGGGCTCATGCGGTCGGTCAGCATGGCCACCGCCATGTGCGCGCCGGCACGGTAGCTGGCGGCCGCGCCGATGAAGGTGAAAACCATCATCAGCAGGATGGCGGTCGGCTCCGGCCAGCTGGAGCCGGTGCCGAGGATGTAGCGGGCGAAAATGCCCCAGGGGATGATCAGGCTGATGGCGAGGATCGCCAGGCCCGCGACCCAGACACAGGTCATGTAGAGCCGATCATTGATCAGCAGGACGATATTCTTCATCGGATTTCACCGTTACCCGCCGGCCCGCGCTGGGGGCGCACGCCGGTCGGACCTTCCATGTGGGTGGGGGCGTTACTCGACCGCTTCGATACGGGTCATCAGCTCGGCGTAGGGAGCACCGTATTTCTGGCGGATCGAGGCGGTGGCCTCATAGAAGGGCTTCTTGTCGATGTCGACGAACTCGACGCCGGCGGCCTTGAGCTTCTCTTCGCTGCTGGCCGATTTGGCATCCCACAGGGCGCGCTGTTCCAACTGGGCCTGGCGCGCGACCGTGCGCACCAGCGCCTGCTGTTCTGGCGTGAGTTTTTCCCAGGTGGTCTTGGACATCACCAGCGGTTCCGGCAGGATCAGGTGACCGGTCAGGGCGTAGTACTTGGCGTTCTGATAGTGGTTGTGTTCGAGCAGGGTCGGCGGGTTGTTTTCCGCGCCGTCGATCACCCCGGTCTGCAGCGCGCTGAAGATCTCGCCGGTGTCCATGGCGATGCCATTGCCGCCCATGGCATTGATGGTTTCGATGAACAGCGGGTTGCCCTGTACGCGGATTTTCATGCCCTTGAGGTCGGCCAGGCTGCGCACCGGTTTCTTGGTATAGAGGTTGCGCGTGCCGCCGTCCATCCAGGCCAGGGCGACCAGGTTGAATTCGGACTGGGTAATCTTGTCGAGAATCTCCTGGCCGATCTCGCCGTCGATGATCTTGCGCATGTGCGCCTGGTCGCGGAACACGAACGGCATGTTGAACACGTTCACGTCCGGCACCACCGGACCGACGATGCCGAGGCTGACCCGGGCCATCTGGATTGCGCCGATCTGGGTCTGTTCGACCACTTCCTTTTCCGAGCCGAGCACGCCGCCGGAGAACATCTTGAAGGTCAGTTGACCGTTGCTCTGCTTGACCAGCGCCTTGCCCATGTTTTCTTCGGCGACCACGGTCGGGTAGCCGGCCGGGTGAACATCGGCGAACTTGATTTCCAGGGCCTGGGCCAGATGGCCGAAGCCGAGAGCGAGGGGGAGTGCGGCGACAAGAAGCTTGCGTTTGAAGTCCATGGGGTGAATCTCCGTCTTGTTGTTATTGTCTGGCTGCTTCGTTCAGAAGTTCGCTGCAGGCGCCTGCGGGCGCCGGGAGTCAGGCGTTGAAAAAAGGTTCCTCCAGGCCTTGGGCGCCGGGCCGCAGGGCGAATACGCCGCCAGCCAGAGGCTGGTCGTGCAGGTCGCCGGTGGGGCGGATCGAAGTGACGAACAAGGTGCTCAGGTCGCTGCCGCCGAAGGCGCACATCGCAGGTTTTTTCACTGGCACCGCGAGGGAGCGGTCGAGACGACCGTCGGGGGTGAAGCGATGGATCAGGCCGTCGTCGTTGCCGCAGATCCAGTAGCCGCCATCGACATCCATGGCGGCGCCGTCGGGGCGCCCGGGGTGTTGCCGCATGTCGACGAACAGCCTGCGGTTGTGCGGTGTACCGCTGGCAGGGTCGTAGTCGAAGGCCCAGATCGCTTGCACGCTGGGGTGCGAATCGGAGAGGTACATCGTCTTGCCGTCCGGGCTGAAGGCCAGGCCGTTGGGCACGACCAACTCGTCCAACTGCGCCTTGAGCGGGGTGGTCTGCCCGGCCTCGTAGCGATACAGGGCACCTACCGCGCGGCCAGGGCCCATGTCCATCAGCATGGTACCGGCCCAGAAACGGCCCTGGCGGTCGCAACGGCCATCGTTGAAGCGCATGCCGGGAACGGCGTGGGACACCGTGCTCAGCAACTGGCTGTGCAACATCTCGTCGTCGCCGGTCTGCAGGCGGAAAAGTCCGCTCTCCAGGCCGGCGATCCAACTGCCATCCCGGTTGCGGGCGATGCAGGCGAGCATTTCTGGCGCTTCCCAGCTGCGGCTCTGACGGCTATCGGCACTCCAGCGGTGCAGGCGGCGGGCCGGGATGTCGACCCAGTAGAGTGCCTGCTCATGCACGCTCCACACCGGACTTTCGCCGGTGGCGTTGCGCGCGTCGAGAATCAATTCAGCGTTCATGGCGGTTCCATTGCCCGAAGGGTGGGGGCGTACTCAGTCGCCGAAGGGGCCGGCTACGGCAAAGGCACCGCCCTGATAGACCAGCGTCGGGTCGTCCGCTGGTGGTGCCGGTTGGGCTTCGACCTCGGCGCGGAACGGCTCGGAGCTGTCCTTGGGCTGGTAGCCGAGGTGCGCGGCGAGATGGTTGTCCCACCAGATATAGCGGTTGTCGGAGACGCCGTAGACCACGGTGTGTCCAACGTTCGGTGTATACAGGGCGCGCTCGATCAGTTGGGTCAGGTCGTCGAAGCTCAACCAACTGCTGAGCATGCGACGGTTCTGGGGCTGGGCGAACGACGAGCCGATACGGATGCTGACGGTTTCGATGCCATAACGATCGAAGTAGAAACTGGCCATGTCTTCGCCGTAGGACTTGGACAGACCGTAGTAGCTGTCCGGGCGGTGCGGCACGCGGGCGTCGATGGTTTCGCTCTGCTTGTAGAAGCCGATCACATGGTTGGAGCTGGCGAAGATCACGCGTTTGACGCCGTGGCGGCGAGCGGCCTCGTAGACATGGAACACGCCGCAGATGTTGGCGCCGAGGATCTCTTCGAACGAACGCTCCACCGAGACACCGCCGAAGTGCAGGATGGCGTCCACGCCTTCGACCAGTTGGTGTACCGCCTGTTTGTCGGAGAGGTCGCAAAGCTGGATTTCCTCGCGATCGTCGACTGCCGGCGCCATCTCGGTGATATCGGACAGGCGCAGGACCCGTGCATAGGGTCGCAGGCTTTCGCGCAATACCTTGCCCAGACCACCGGCCGCGCCAGTGAGCAGAAGACGGTTGAAGGGTTGCGGGGTCGGTGTTGCTGAGGTCATGGCTTGGCTCTGATCGGAGGTTTGTTGTTGTATTTGTCGTCCGTTGTCGTACGACAACTGTCTGGATTATCGTCAGCGTGAAACGGCTTTGTCAATGCAGCGGGGTGGGTGATTCGCGGTGATTACGCTGTATAGATTTTGCAAGATGTGTCTGGGTGGTGAAGTGGGGGAGCCTGCAAGCGGGCTCCCCCCGAGCTGCGTTACAACAACGAAATCGGATAGCTGATGAACAGACGGTTTTCGTCGAATTCGTTGGTGCTGAAGTTCTTGCGGATGCTCGAGTTGCGCCAGCGGATGTTCAGATTGCGCAAGGTGCCGCTCTGGATGGTGTAGGCCAGTTCCGACTCGCGGCCCCATTCCTTGCCGTCGGTGATTGCGCCGATGTGCACGTTGTCACCGCTGATGTAGCGGTTCATCAGGGTCAGCCCCGGAATTCCCAGCGCGGCGAAGTTGTAGTCGTGGCGCAGTTGCCAGGATTTTTCCTGGGCGTTGTCGTAGCTGTTGTTGTAGCTGTCGTTGGCCAGGGTGCCGCCGCTGGTGCCGTTGACCCGCATCCAGGCACTCTGGCCGGTGAGCTTCTGCAGGCCGACATAGAAGGTGTTGCCGCCGTACTTGGCCGAGAACAGGCCCGACCAGGTCTTGTTCTCCAGGTCGCCGGCCAGCGCGCTGCCGTCTTCCTTGCCGTAGAAGTAGCCGAGGTTGGCGCCCAGGGTCCAGTCGCCCAGCGGTTGGCTGTGGACGAGGTTGACGTACTGCTGGCGGTAGATGTCCTTGAGCTGGGCGTTCCACAGGCCGACCATCGTGCGCTTGTCGTTGAAGGTGTATTCGCCGCCGGCGAAGTTGAAGCGGTCGGACGTGATGCCGGGCCGGCCGTTCATGAACATGTCGCTCATGCTCGAATCGTTGCGCGGGCTGTTCTTCTGGAACTGACCGCCGTAAAGCGTCAGGCCATCGATTTCCTTCGAGGTGATCTGGCCACCTTGGAAGGTCTGCGGCAGCGAGCGCCCGTCGTCGGAACGGAGGATCGGCAGTACCGGCATCCATTCGCCGACCTTCAGCTCGGTCTTGGAGATTTTCGCCTTGAGGGCCACGCCCAGGCGGCCGAAGTTGTCGGCCGGACGCCCGTCATGGTCCAGTGGCAACAGTTGCGTGCCGCCGGTGCCCTTGCCGCCATCGAGCTTCTGGGAAAAGGTGCCGAGCACATCGGCACCAAAACCGACGGTGCCCTGGGTGAAGCCGGACTTGGCGTCGAGGATGAAGCTTTGTGTCCATTCCTCGGCTTTGCCCTGGGTAAAGGCAGGGTTGGTGAAGTTGCGGTTGAAGTAGGCGTTGCGCAGATTCAGGTTGGCGCTGGCATCGTCGACGAAACCTTCGGCGCAGGCCAGGGACGGTAGGATCAGGGCGAGACTGGTGGTGCCGGACAGCAACAATGATCGAGAGGGACGAATCATCATGAGGGTGAAGCTCCTGCGGTTTTTATTGTTATTTTCGTTATACGTTGTCGTACAACATTGGGCGGATTATCGACAGTTGAAAAAAGCTTTGTCAATGTGCGGCCACATGAAAAATGCAGGATGATCCGGAGAATATCGGTGATCGGGCTTGAACGCTTGAGTTAGAGCGGTCGGGAGTGTTTGTGCAGGGATGAGTTTTTTGCGCTTGGGCGATGAGGCTTTGGTCGGCGCTGCGAATGGGGAGCCCAGCGGGCTCCCGTTCGTCATCAGAAGTGATACTTGACCAGCAGGCTCGCGGTGTCCTGGTTGGTCTTGAAGGCACCGGAGTCTTCGATGCCGTACTTGTTTTTCCAGTAGTCGTACTCGACACCGACGTACAACTGCTTGGCGCTCCAATGCAGAGCCTTGCCCAGGTCGTACTTGATCTGCGGGTTGAAATGCAGGTTGGCGTGGTAGGTGCCGCGTGCGGTCTGGTCGTTGTCGACCACCCAGTCCATGAACCCGTCGATCAGCACATTGGAGTCGCCCACCGGGATGGTGTAGGACCAGACCGGAGTGATCTGCCAGACGTTGTCGCCAGGGCGGTTGCCTTCGGTCTGCCGCTGGTAGAAGTTCAGCTGGAAATAGTCGAAACCGGGGATCGCCAGGTCAAAACCCGGGCCGATCAGGTAGGACTCGTTGTCGCCTTCGCCGAACTCATAGGTCATGGCCAGCAGGACGTCCTTGATCGGACCGAATTCGAGCTTCTGGTCGAGAATCTTGCCGAACGACAGGCGGGGGCTGAACTCACCGTAATAGGTGTTGGGGCCGACGTTGCCATCTGCCTTGCCGTTGTAGAAGATTCGGTCGAGGAAGAAGAAGTTGTCGCCGTACTTCCAGGCGTCGGCGTGCTCAAAGGTCACGGTCTGCTGAATCTGCGGGTTGACCGCGAAATTCTTGCCCCACAGGTAGGTCAGGCTGTTGTTCTGCCACTGCAGCAGGTCGTCGGCCGCAGACGTTCCGCTGGCCAGCAGTGTCCCCGCGAGCATCAGGCTCGTGCAAGTACGTTTCATTTGGTTGCTCCCAAAGTTAAGAAGGTTCGACGTTGAGGTCGTCCGGCGCTCTGAGATGGCGCCTTTTTTCGGCTGTAAACGAGAGGGCGCGCAGGATACAGAGGCGTGCACCCGGCCTCAAGTGCCAGCGACAGTACGTCGCTGGCAACCCGTCAGGCATTGCAGTGGGGCATTGACGGTCTTCAGTGCGGGGGCACGTGACCGCTGAGGGCGGCCCGTTCGGCACCGCCGAATACGTTGAACAGCAGGTTCAGGGATACCGCGCAGAGAGTCGCCATGGCGATCCCGCTGTGGGTGATCGGCCCCATCCACTGTGGCAGGTGGGCGAAGAACTCTGGGCGGACCACGGGGATCAGGCCCATGCCGATGCTCACGGCCACCAGCAACTGGTTGCGGCGGTCAGAGATGTCGGCTTCCTGAAGGATCTTGATACCGGTGGCAGCCACCATGCCGAACATTGCGATGGCCGCGCCACCGAGAACCGTGGGTGGAATCGAGGCCACCAGGAAGGCCGCCTTGGGCAGCAGGCTGAGCCCGATCAACAAGCCGCCGGCCACCACGGTCACCGACCGGCAACGTACCCCGGTCATCTGCACCAGACCGATGTTCTGGGCGAACGAGGAGTGGGTGAACGTATTGAAGAAACCGGCGAGGAACGAAGCGCCGGCATCGCACAGCAAGCCGCGGCGGAGCATCCGTGGGGTGACTTCCTGGCCGGTGATTTTCCCCAGGGCGAGGAACATGCCGGTGGATTCGACGAAGATGATCACCACCACCAGGCACATCGAGAGGATCGGTGCGAGGTGGAATTGCGGCATGCCGAAGTGCATGGGCGTGACCACTTTGACCCAGGGCGCCTGAGCCAGGCCGCTGAGGTCGACCATGCCGATGGCGCCGGACAGCAGGTAGCCCAGGGCCATGCCGATCAGTACCGAGATATTGACCCAGAAACCGCGCATGAAGCGGTTGATCAGCAGGATGCTGAGCAGCACCAGGCCCGCGACCATCAGGTAGATCGGTGAGCCGAACTGCGCGACGCTGCTGCCACCGCCGGCCCAGTTGACCGCCACGGGAAACAGCGAGAGGCCGATGGCGGTGATCACCGTGCCGGTAACCAGCGGCGGAAAAAAGCGCACCACCTTGGACATGAACGGCGCGATCAGCATGCCGAAGAAACCGGCGGCGATGGTCGCACCGAAGATTCCGGGCAGGCCGATGCCGGGCATGCCAGCCATGGCTACCATGCTGCCGACGGCGGCGAAGCTGGCGCCCATCATCACCGGCATGCGGATGCCCAACGGACCGATGCCCAAGGACTGCACCAGGGTGGCGATGCCGGCAACCAGCAGGTCGGCGTTGATCAGAAAGGCGATCTCTTCACGACCCAGGCCAGCGGCCTGTCCGATGATCAGCGGCACGGCAACGGCTCCGCCGTACATCAGCAGGACGTGTTGCAGGCCCACCAGCAGCAGTTGCAACAGGGGCCGGCGCGCAATAGCGGGGGCTTCAGGTATGCGCGGTTCGGATAGCTCGGACATGCAACACCTCGGAGGTTTTTTATTCTTGTGGCCTTGGCGCTGTGTGGTTGCGGACAGCGCTTCGGGTTGCCGGGTAACGCAAGCGTTTCACTGCGGGTCGCTGATCTCGCGTTCGCCCGCTGACCACCTGTTGGAGCGAGCTTGCTCGCGAAGCCTTTGACGCCCTTGAGGGCCCTTTCGCGGGCCAGTCGGATCGTCGCATCGCCTGCTCCTGCTGGGCCTTGGTGTTCCTTAGGGGGTATGTGCCCCCTGGTTGATCCAGGCACCGATCAGGTCACGTTCCTGTTGGGTCATCTGGGTGATGTTGCCCAGTGGCATGATCTGGGTCGTGACGGCCTGGGCCTGGATGCGCGGGGCCAGTTGCTGGATCTGCTGCGGGGTGTCGAACATGATCCCGGCCGGGGCGCTGCTGAACAGCGGGCTGGTGGGTTTGGCCGAGTGGCAGACCGCACAACGCTCCTGAATCACGCTGTGAACCTTGTCGAAGGCGACCTCATTGGCCGCTGCAGCCGCTGCCGTCGGTTGGGGCGCCGGTGCACTGACCTCAGTGGCCGGAGCTGGCTTGAGGCCGCCGCCGAGGGCGGTTTCCGGCAGCGGCTGGTACTCGATCTTCGCCGCCGCCTTGGCCGTTTCGGGCGTGGCAGGCATCGGTGCCGGGCCAGTGACATAAGCCAGGCAGATCATGCCCAGCGCCGCGACCGGCAAGGTCCAGGCGAACTTCTGGCTGTTGTGGCGGGTGTTGAAATAATGCCGTACCAGCACCGCCAGTACCGCAATCCCGGCCAGGATCAGCCAGTTGTACGGGCTGCCGTAGGTGCTGGGGAAGTGGTTGCTGATCATGATGAACAGCACTGGCAGAGTGAAGTAGTTGTTGTGTCGCGAGCGCAGCAGGCCCTTGGCCGGCAGGGACGGGTCCGGCGTGCGATTCTCGGCGATGGCTGCCACCAGGGCGCGTTGGGCCGGCATGATGATGCGGAACACATTGCCGACCATGATGGTGCCGATGATCGCCCCGACGTGCAGGTAGGCGCCACGGCCGCTGAATACCTTGCTCAATCCATACGCCGCCGCGATCAGCAGGATGAATAGAATCAGGCCGAGCAGGGCCGGGCGCTTGCCCAGTGGTGAGTCGCAGAGAAAGTCATAGACGAACCAGCCGACGACCAGGGCGCTGATGCCGATGGCGATGCCTTCGGCACCGCTCAGGCCGCTGCCGGGAGCGACCAGGTAGAGCAGGGGGTTGGAGTAGAACACCACGCACAGCAGGGCGACACCGGACATCCAGGTGAAGTAGGCTTCCCATTTGAACCAGTGCAGGTTCTCCGGCATGCTCGGTGGGGCCAGCTTGTATTTTTCCAGGTGGTAGATACCACCGCCGTGGATGGCCCAGAGGTCGCCAGCCAGGCCGCTTCGAGGATTGACCCGGTTGAGGTTGTTTTCCAGCCAGACGAAATAGAACGACGCGCCGATCCAGGCGACGCCGGTGATCATATGAACCCAGCGCACGCTCAGGTTCAGCCATTCCAACAGATGTGCTTCCACAGTCTTTACCTCTCTCCTGTCGCTCTTTTGCAGAACGATCAGGCTTCTTCTTATTGAAAGACGGTGTGAAAACGTAGCCAGCGATGGCAGGACTGAACGAAAACCGCCGTGATGCCCAGGGTGAATAGGGTCACCGGGTATCCCGCGTCGGTTTCAGTGCGGCCTTGTCTGGCACAAGGGTTTTCACTCCGTCCGCTGGTGGGGGGCGAGGATCAACCGCTCATCCTCTTGGAAAAAATGCTCATCGCAGTTGTTACCGCTGCCACTGCGATCAACCACCAGGAAGTCATCCCGCTTTTCGATCGTCAGCACCGGATGGTGCCAGACGCCGCGATGGTAATTGATGCCCTGCCTGCCATTGGTGATGAAGGCGCGGACCAGACCCGATACAGGTGCATCGCCAAGTGGCGCGACCACGATCAGAAAGGGGTTGCCGAGCAGCGGGATGAAAGCCTGGCTGCCCAGCGGATGGCGTTCGAGCATGCACACGGTCAGCGGCATCTCCAGCGCATCGGCGCGGAAGATGCTGATGATCGCCTTGTCGTCGGGCGTCGCGGTTTCTACCGTGGCCAGTCGATGGAAGCGCTGGGTCGAACCGTTGTTGATCATGAAGTGATCGCTGCCGTCGGTTTCGATCACATCACCGAAAGGGGCGAAGGCTTCTTTGGTCAACGGTTCAATCGTCAGTGTGCGCATGCTGTTCTTCTGTTCTCGAAATTTTTGGTTATGGCGTGATCTTGTAGGAGCCGGCAAGTCGGATCACCGCATCGCCAGCTCCTACACAAGGGCGCGTGCGTTACTTCGCGACCTTGCCCAGCAACCGCAGGCGGCTCACGCCACCATCCGGGAACACGTTCAGGCGGATGTGGGTGATCGGGCCCAATGTCTTGATCTGCTCGGCGAAGGTATGTTCGGCGTGCATCTCCAGCTTCTGGCTCGGCAGCAGTTCGCGCCAGAACAGACTCTGGGTTTCGATCTGGCTGTCGGTGCCGCCCTTGACGAAGGCGGCCTGGATCGAGCAACTGTCAGGGTAGTTGCCCTTGAAGTGCAGGGTGTCGACGATGATCTTCTCGATCTCGCCCGGATGCCCGAGGGCGACGATCACCCAGTCATTGCCTGGTGTACGCCGACGGGCAGTTTCCCAACCGTCGCCCATGTTGACGCCACGGCCCGGGTTGAGGATGTTGCTCATGCGCCCGAAGTGTTCGTCGGAGCAGGCCAGGGCCCGGCCGCCGTTCAGCGCGGCAGCGAGGTCTATCTGCTCGTTGTCGCCCACCGCCGACCAGTCGCGGTACGGAATGCCATGCACCCGCAGGCGGGCCACGCCGCCGTCCGGGTAGATGTTGAAACGCAGGTGGCTGAAGTGTTGCTCGTTGCTGATTTCATGGTAGTGGTGGCTGTTGCCCTGCAGCTCGACGGCTGGCAGCACCTCGACCCACTGGGTGTTGTCATCCGGCTCGCCTTCGCTCAGGAAGCAGGCCTCCAGCGACGCCGATGGCGGGTAGTTGCCGGTGAAGAACGAAGTGTCGATGTCCACGCCCTTGATCGAGCCAGGCACGCCCAGACGGATCACTGCGCTGTCATAGCCTTCGAAACGCTTGCGGCGCGACTCCCAGCCATCCATCCACTTGCCGTTGTCATCGAACACGCCTTCCTTCCAGACCGCCGGAGTCGGCTGGAACAGGCGGTTGGCATCGGCGAACCAGTCGTCGGTGACGGAAATGATTCGGGTGCCCAGGCGGGCGTCGGCCAGGTTGACGAATTTTTCGAAAGGTGCGGCGTAAGCTTTCATTTTTCTTGTCTGCCTTTGAGCAAGTGGCTGGGGATATTCACCTGGTCCTGGACACCCGCGGCGCCGGGACCTGGCGCGCTATAGGGTCATTAAGCGGAACAGGGCGATCTTGTTGATTTCGGCCAGCGCGCACTTGAACTCGGTGTCCACCGGGTTGTGGATGCGTGCTTCGAACGCAGCGAGGATCTGCTGCCGGTCGCTGCCTTTGACCGCCATGATGAAGGGAAACTTGAACTTGGCCTTGTAGGCTTCGTTCAGCTCGGTGAAGCGCTGGAACTCTTCGGCCGTGCATTGATGAATACCGGCGCCGGCCTGTTCATGGGTGCTGGCTTCGGTCAGTTGGCCCTGGATCGCGGCTTTGCCGGCCAGGTCCGGGTGGGCGTTGATCAGCGCCAACTGGCTGGCATGATCGGCGCTCAACAGGATATCGCTCATGCGCTGGTGCAGCGTTTCGACCTGGTCGATCGTCGTGTCCTGGCCCAGGTCGAAGGCCTTTTCGGCGACCCAGGGCGAGTGTTCATAGATGTCGGCGAACGCTGCGACGAAGGCTGCGCGATCCAGGGTCGACGGCGTGAGGGTCTGGAACACGGTCATTGTGCCGGCTCCTGGTAAGGGTGGGTGGCGTGCCAGTGGCGGGCGATATCCACTCGGCGAGTGAACCAGACCTGGTCGAAGCCCTTCACGTATTCGAGGAACCGCTGCAGTGCGGCCAGGCGTGCCGGGCGCCCGATCAGCCGGCAGTGCAGGCCGATGGAAAGCATCTTCGGTGCCTCGGCACCCTCGGCGTAGAGCACGTCGAACGCGTCCTTGAGGTACTGGTAGAAGTCGTCGCCCTGGTTGAAACCCTGCACCTGGGTGAAACGCATGTCGTTGGTGTCGAGGGTGTAGGGGATCACCAGGTGCGGCTTGCCGGTCGGGTTGTTGGGTTCCCAGTAGGGCAGGTCGTCGTCGTAGGTGTCGCAGTCGTAGAGGAAGCCGCCTTCTTCCATCACCAGTCGACGGGTGTTCGGGCCGGTGCGGCCGGTGTACCAGCCCAATGGGCGTTCGCCGCTGATCTCGGTGAGGATGCGGATGGCCTCGAGCATGTGCTCGCGCTCTTTTGCCTCGTCCATGTACTGGTAGTCGATCCAGCGGTAGCCGTGGCTGCAGATTTCGTGGCCGGCCTCGACCATGGCGCGGATGACATCCGGGTGGCGTTGGGCGGCCATGGCCACGGCGAAGATCGTCAGCGGGATATCGAATTGCTTGAACAGCTTGAGAATCCGCCAGACGCCGGCGCGGCTGCCATACTCATAGAGCGATTCCATGCTCATGTTGCGCTGGCCCTGCAGGGGCTGCGCCGCGACCATTTCCGAGAGGAAGGCTTCGGACTCCTTGTCGCCGTGCAGGATATTGCGCTCGCCGCCTTCTTCGTAGTTGAGCACGAAGGACAAAGCGATACGGGCGTTGCCCGGCCAGTGGGGATGAGGAGGGTTACTGCCGTAACCGATCAGGTCGCGTGGGTAGTCAGCGCTCACTGCAGTCTTCCTTCTTGTTCGAGTTGGCGGTTGTGTGGCGTCCCGGCCAGGTCGGGCAGCATCACGACGATAAGTTGATTGTATACAACTTTATCGCATGCTTGTAAGCCGGATTTTTCCCATCTCATTCGAATTGCGTCGGTTATACGGGTGGTTTAAAAATTGTCCACTTGGTCAGCTAATTGATTCAAGGTCGTCTATCCACAAGGTTCTGTCAAGATTCAAGAGGACTGCTTACTACCCGGAAAAACGTAAAATTTATTGTGTACAATTTTCGATAGAAGTGTCTTAATCATTTCATCGCCGCCTTGCCGAGGTGTTTCCAGGCGGTTCGGTTTCTCATTCATTCACTGACTCCGGGAGGCGCGAAACCCGGTCTGCCACAAGGTGGGCGGGTGCGCAGACGCAATGGGACGTTTGACTACGCATGTTTTGGATGCCGCGCATGGCTGCCCCGGCAGCTCGATCAGGATCGAGTTGTATCGGGTCGAGGGTGCCGCGTTGGAGCTGGTTGCCAAGGTCTTGACCAATAGCGACGGCCGCTGCGACACGCCGCTGCTGCAAGGGGATGACTACCGCTCCGGGGTCTATCAGTTGCAATTTCATGCCGGTGACTACTATCGGGCCCGTGGCGTGACGCTGCCGGAGCCGGCTTTTCTCGATGTGGTGGTGCTGCGTTTCGGCATCAGCGCCGAGCAGGAGCACTATCACGTTCCCTTGCTGATTTCGCCCTACAGCTATTCGACCTATAGAGGAAGCTAGATCCTCCCGGGTACTGCGCAAGCACTTCTTCGTTTCTCTTGCCCGCTCACACTGCGGGCCTTTTTTTGCCCGGTTGTTGTGTAGGGCTCTCGGGCCCTTTCGCGCCGAACCGCCGCGAAAGGGCCATCACTTGATGCGCGCTCTACCGGCTCAACAGGGAAGCTGCCCCAGCCCCACTGAACAACCCGGCACTGATCCGGTTGAACCAGCTCTGCCCCTTGCCACTGCGCAGGTACTTCGCTGCTCCATGGGCGCCCAGGCCATAGGTCAGCTTGCACAGCAGGTCGAGCACGGTCCAGGTGGCGATCATCACCAGCAACTGGCCGAGGAACGGCTGGTCGGCCTTGAGAAACTGCGGCAGGAAGGCGGCAAAGAACAGGATGTCCTTGGGATTGCTCGCGCCCAGCACGAAAGCGCGCCCAAACAGGGCACGAAAGCGTGGCGCCGGTGCAGCATCGGGCACATTGGCCGCCCTGGCCGGCTGGCGCGACTGCTGCCAGCTCTGCCAGGCAAGGTAGAACAGGTACAGTGCGCCGACGACCTTCAGCGTGCTGAACAGTTGCTCCGAGGCCAGCAGCAGAGCGCCCAGGCCCAGTGCCGAAGCGCTGAGCAGGCAGATCGAGGCACTGACACCGCCGAGAAAGGCCGGATACGAACGGCGCAATCCGTAGTTCAGACTGTTGCTGATCATCAGCAGCGACAGCGGTCCGGGGATAAGGATCACCACCAGCGCGGCGGCGCTGAACAACAGCCAGGTTTCCAGACTCATCAGGTTTTTCCCTTGTGTGCAAAAGCCCCATCGGAACGGGACCGCTAGTAGCCGGGTTCTCTTACAGGAAGATGAACTTGGCGATGAAAATGACGCACAGTACCCACAGGCTGACGGAGATGTCCTTGAACTTGCCGGCCCCTGCCTTGAGCGCCACGTAGGTGATGAAGCCCAGGGCGATCCCGTCGGCGACCGAGAACGTCAGTGGCATCATGATCGCGGTGATGATCGCCGGAATGCTCTCCGTCGCCTCTTCCCACTCGATATGCGCCAGGCTGCCCATCATCAGCATCGCCACGTAAATCAGTGCACCCGCAGTCGCGTACGCAGGGATCATGCCAGCCAGCGGGGCAAAGAACATCGCTGCCACGAACAGTATGCCTACAGTAACAGCGGTCAGACCAGTCCGACCACCTGCAGCTACCCCCGCAGCACTTTCCACGTAACTGGTGACCGGCGGAACACCCACCACCGCACCGAAGACACTGGAAACGCTGTCGGCCTTCATGGCGCGCGACAGGTTTTCGATGCGCCCGTCGGCGCCGGCCAGGCCGGCCCGCTGGGCGACGCCCATCAACGTCCCGGCGGTGTCGAACATGTGCACGAAGAGAAAGGCCAGGACCACGCTGATCATGCTGACATTGAACACGCCCGCCAGATCCATGGCCATCCAGGTCGGCGCAAGGCTCGGTGGGGTGGAAAAGATCCCGTGGTATTGCACCAGGCCCAGGCCCCATCCGATCAGGGTGACGCTGATGATGCTGATCAGGATGGCGCCGAAGACCCGGTGGTAGCTGAGGATCGCGATCATCAGGAAACACACGGCGGCCAGCAGCGGCCCAGGCTCGTGCAGTGCGCCGAGACGGATCAGGGTGGCAGGGCTGGCGACGACGATACCGGCGGTTTTCAGGCCGATGAGACCGAGGAACAGTCCGACCCCGGCGCCCATGGCATGACGCAGGCTGACCGGAATGCTGTTGAGCAACCATTCACGGACCCGCGACAGGGTCAGAGCCATGAACAGCACGCCGGAAATGAACACCGCTCCGAGGGCGGCTTCCCAGTGGTAACCCATGGTGCCGACCACGGTGTAGGTGAAAAAGGCATTGAGCCCCATGCCGGGTGCCAGGCCCACTGGCCAGTTGGCGTAGAGGCCCATCAGCAGGCAGCCGAGGGCGGCGGCGATGCAGGTGGCGACGAAGGCCGCACCATGATCGATACCGGCATCGGCCATGATGTTGGGGTTGACGAAGATGATGTAGGCCATGGTGATGAAGGTGGTCACCCCGGCGATCAGTTCGGTTTTCACCGTGGTGCCATGCAGTCTGAGGCGGAACAGGCGTTCCAGCAGACCCGTGCTCGGGGGCGGCGAGAGATCCAGCGTGGGTGCTTCGGATTTGCGGCTTTCCACAGCAGTACTCCTCGGGAGTTTTATTGTTATTTCCAGGGCCGGGCACGTTGCCGTGGGCAGCGGCTCTTTGAGGGAGTGCGGTTTTTTGACCATAAGGTCAGGAATTTGCACGTGGTGAATTATGCTTTTGTATACAAAGAAAGCAAATAATGTTTTTGATGGTGTGTGCGATATTTCGTCAGGACGGGCTATATGGGTTGCTGCTCTATTACTGGAAGCTTCGCGGGCAAGTCGGATCGCCAAGCTTCTAGCGGTATCAGGCCTGACGACTGTCGCCCAAGGCCCGATTGACCGCCATCCAGCCATCCACCGCCGCCTCGCCAGCCTGGGCAAAGGCTTTCTGCAGCAGCTTGACCTGCTCACGGCGCAGCGACTCCTCCAGGCTGGCCCCCTCGACGGTCAGGCACAGCAGGCGTTTGCGCTTGTCGGTTGGCGAGGCAAGGCTCTGCACCAGGCCCATCTCGGTCAACTGGCGCAACGGCATGTTCAGCGCCTGCTTGCTGACGCCCAGCCGATCCAGCAGTTCCTTGACGCTCAGGTCCGGGTAACGGCCGATAAAAAACACGATCCGCTGGTGCACCCGACTCAGGCCGCGACGTTCGAGCATTTCGTCGGCCTTGGCGGTGAACGCCTGATAGCCGAAGAAGAATGCCTCCATGGCGTCCTGCTGGGTATTGGAATTTTTAAGGTCAAGCATATTGACGTATTGATCCGTGTCGTCGTAATTTCGGTCAACCAGTTTGACGTATTTTTCTCTGACTTCGCTACCGGTGACCTGCCATGGCCTTTTCCGAACGTGTTACGCGTCTCAAAAGCTCGTTGATTCGTGAAATTCTCGCTGCTGCCCAGCGCCCCGAAGTGATGTCATTTGCCGGTGGACTACCGGCCGAGGCCATGTTGCCGACGTTGGCGTGGGAGCAGATGCCGCGTGCCATGGGCCAGTACGGCATGAGTGAGGGCGAGCCGGCCTTGCGTGAAGCGCTGGCGGCCGAGGCGCGGGCCCTGGGTGTCGACTGCCAGGCCAGCCAGGTGCTGGTGGTCAGCGGTTCCCAGCAGGTCCTCGACCTGGCCGCCAAGCTGTATATCGACCAGGGTACCGAGATTTTGCTGGAAGGGCCGACCTACCTGGCGGCCTTGCAGATCTTCCAGTTGTTCGGCGCCAATTGCCTGACTATTGCCCAGGAACAGGATGGGCCTGACCTGCAGCAGTTGCGCACTCGCCTGGAACAACATCGACCGGCGTTCGTCTACCTGATCCCGACCTTCCAGAATCCCTCGGGCGTCTGCTACAGCGAGGCCAAGCGCGCGGCCGTCGCGGCGTTGCTGGATGAGTTCGGTGTGACCCTGATCGAAGACGAGCCCTATCGTGAGCTGAGCTACGATGGCGTGGACGCCGTACCGATCGTTGCCCGCCTGAAACGGGCGAGCTGGATCTATACCGGCACGGTGTCCAAGACCCTGGCGCCCGGCCTGCGGGTCGGTTATCTGATCGCCAGTCCTGATCTGTTCCCGCATCTGCTCAAACTCAAACAGTCGGCGGACCTGCACACCAACCGTGTGGGGCAATGGCAGGCGTTGCAGTGGATCGGTACGGAAAAATACCGTCAGCACCTGCTGGAATTGCGGGATTTCTACCGGGTTCGCCGTGACGCCTTCGCCGAGGCGCTGGATCGGCATTTCTGCGACCTGGCCGATTGGCAGGTGCCCCAGGGCGGCTTGTTTTTCTGGTTGACCCTCAAGCAGCCGCTGGATACCCGCACCCTGCTCGATGCCGCGCTGGCCCGGGATGTCGCCTTCATGCCGGGCGAACCTTTTTTTGCCGAGCCGGAGCGTAATCCGGGTAATCTGCGTCTGAATTTCAGCCATATCGCGCCGCAGCGCCTGGACGAAGGTCTGGAGCGACTGGCCGCTGTCATACGTCACGCACAGGCCGCGCAGGCGGCTTAAGGGGAGGGCCATGTACAAGGTTTACGGGGATTACCAGTCGGGCAACTGCTACAAGATCAAACTGATGCTGCACCTGTTGGGCCAGGAATATCGCTGGCACCCGGTGGATATCCTCAAGGGTGACACCGAGACCCCGGAGTTCCTGGCGAAGAACCCCAACGGCAAGGTGCCGGTGCTGGAACTGGAGGACGGCACCTGCCTGTGGGAATCCAATGCGATTCTCAACTTCCTTGCCGACGGCAGCGAGTTTTTGCCGACCGAGCCGCGGCTGCGTACCCAGGTGCTGCAATGGCAGTTTTTCGAGCAGTACAGCCATGAGCCGTATATAGCGGTGGCCCGTTTCATCGAGTTCTACCTGGGCTTGCCGGAGGAGCGGCGCGAGGAGTACCTCAAGCTGCAGAAACGTGGGCACAAGGCCTTGAAGGTGATGGAGAAGCAGCTCCAGCAGACGCCCTATCTGGTGGGCGACCAGTATTCGATCGCCGATATTGCGCTGTACGCCTACACCCATGTCGCACATCAGGGCGGTTTTGACCTGAGCATCTACCCGGCCATCCAGGCGTGGCTGCAGCGGGTGGCGAGCCATCCCAAGCATGTCGGTATGCTGGACTGATCCAGCGGCAGGCGCTTTGCGGATAGACCGAGGTATCGGTTTATCCGCGATAGGCGCCGGACTCTCAGGTGCTCAGCTCAGGCAACGGCTTCAGGCTGCGGCAAAGCGCTTGTCGAGGTAGTCGATGATCACCTTGGATTCGTACATCCAGGTGGTCTGGCCGTTTTCCTCGATGCGCAGGCACGGAACCTTGATCTTGCCGCCTTGCTCGAGCAGGGTCTGGCGATCCTGTTCGTTGTGCTTTGCATCGCGCAGGGCCACTGGCACGTTCAGACGGTGCAGGGTACGCCGGGTCTTCACACAGAACGGACAGGCGTGGAACTGATACAGGGTCAGTCCCTTGGCCGCGGCATCGACCTTGGCCTGGTCCTGGGCGCTGCGTTGCTGCTTGCGCGGGCGGGTGAGGAAGTCGATGAGGATGATGAGCTGGCCCAGGCCGACTCGAAGGGCTTTGACTAACACGCGATAGCCTCGTGGGCGGTGGAGAAGGCGTGCAGCTTACCTGATTTTGCCCAGGCAGAAAAAACCGGCGATGAGCGCCGGTTTTTTCTGTTGCCCGATCCTACTTGATCAGGGCGAGGAACTCGCTGCGGGTCGCCGCGTTTTCGCGGAATTCACCGAGCATCACCGACGTGATCATTGACGAGTTCTGCTTCTCGACGCCGCGCATCATCATGCACATGTGCTTGGCCTCGATCACCACGGCAACGCCCAGGGCGCCGGTGACCTGCTGGACCGCGTCGGCGATCTGGCGGCTGAGGTTTTCCTGGATCTGCAGGCGTCGGGCGTACATGTCGACGATCCGCGCGACCTTCGACAGGCCCAGCACCTTGCCGCTCGGAATGTAGGCCACGTGGGCCTTGCCGATGAATGGCAGCAAGTGGTGTTCGCACAACGAGTAGAGCTCGATGTCCTTGACCAGCACCATTTCGCTGTTATCGGAACTGAACAAGGCACCGTTGGTGACTTCTTCCAGGGTCTGTTGGTAACCGCGGCAAAGGTACTGCATGGCTTTGGCGGCACGCTTGGGCGTGTCGAGCAAACCCTCGCGGGAGACGTCCTCGCCGAGTTGGCCGAGGATCGCGGTGTAATTCTGTTCCAGGGACATGAAGCTACCTGTGGGGAGTTTACGCAAAGAGTAAGGATACGGTGGCTGGCAGCCGCCTGCAAACTCGATGACAGTCCGGTTACTCGTCGCGACCTTCCATCATCGTCCGCTTGAGCATTACATACACCGCTCCGGCGCCGCCGTGCCGGGCCTGGCAGGAGGTGAAGCCGAGGACCTGGGCGTGTTGGCGCAGCCAGGTATTGACGTGGCTCTTGATCATCGGACGCTTGCCGTCCAGGCGCACGGCCTTGCCGTGGGTGACGCGCACGCAGCGGATTTCGAACTTCGTTGCTTCGGCGAGGAATGCCCAGAGGGTCTCCCGGGCCTTTTCCACGGTCATGCCGTGCAGGTCGAGGCTGCCTTCGAACGGAATCTGGCCGACCTTGAGCTTGCGCATCTGGCTTTCCTGCACGCCGTCACGGGACCAATGCAGATCGTCTTCGGGGCCGACATCGATCACGAACTGGTCAGACAGGCCGTCCACCGTGGTGACTTCGCTGCGCACGGTTGCCGCCTGGCGCAGCTTGGCCAGTTGGGTACGATCAGACTTGGGTTTGCCGGTATCGGCACGATCGTGCTTGATCGGCTTTACACCGCGGATTTCGCTTTGGAACAGGGAAAAATCGTCGTCTTGCATGTCAGTCTCCGCAGGAATCACCAGTTTACCCAAGTGGCGGGCTTCAAGTCACAGGCGATTCCCGGAAGAACAGCGGTCAGTCGTGCTTTTTCATCAGGTGCGGGGCGATGTTCAGCGCCTGGCCACGGCGCATCCGACGGCGGCAGCGCCGCCATAGCCACACGCCGACGTACAGCACTAGCAGGCCAACCACCAAAATGGTCGCCGAGCCGCCCGGGCTGGTATTCAACTCGCCCATGGCCGGGGCATGCCCCAAGAGGCTTGCAGTGCCGGCCATCGCCAGCAGTACCCCAAAAGTCGCCAACAGTGCCGCGAAACCGGCACCCAGACGCGAACGCCAGTTGCTCTGCCCCTTGGGGCGCAGCCGGCGAGCGTCGAATCCATCATCGGATATCTTCATTATTCCGATTTTCCTCTTTGATTATCGGCCGTTCGACCGAGAGATGGTCGGCTTGTTCCGGACAGGCAGGGGAAATCGGAAAATGAGCGGGTCGCCAGCGGATGGGCGGTCGTCAGAACCGCCCGTGAAGGCTAGTGGCCTGTACGGTGGATACGTACATGGGCCAGTCTGCTCAGATCAGGTCCCGGGTCAGTGCAAGGGTAGCGAAATTGTCGGCCATGATCGCCATTTCGGTCCGCTGGACCTGCTCGGCGCTGATGATCTGGCCCTTGTGGGACAGGTCGCGGGTGGCGCAGGCATCTTCCACCAGGGTGCAACGGAAGCCCAGGTTCTTGGCGGCACGCACGGTGGTGCTGACGCTGGAGTGGCTCATGAAACCGCAGACGATCAGGTCCAGCGGCCCCAAGTCCTGCAGGTGCTTTTCCAGGCCGGTACCGTGGAAGGCGCTGGGCAACAGTTTGCCGATCAGCGTTTCGTCGCCTTGGGGCTCCAGGCCCGGAATGAACTCGCCGCGCTCACCCTGCGGATCGAACAGGCCGCCGACGGTGCCCAGGTGGCGGATATGCACGATCGGCCGACCGGCCGCACGGGCGGCAGCCACCAGTTGCTTGATGTTGTCCACGGCTTCCTGCATGCCGGACAGCGCGAGCGGGCCGCTGAGATATTCTTTCTGGGCATCGATGATCAACAGGGTGGCGTGGTGCAGATTGGCCGCTGCATAACCTCGGCCACTGAGTTGAAACATCGTCTTTGGAACGGACATTCGGGGGGCTCCTGTGCATGGGGCTTTTACCCATTGTCCTCCGGCTGAGCGTTTATGTGAATCGCTACCGACGTAAGCACCGTGGTTACTGGCCTGCAGCCGTGTCAATAGGTGGCCTGCGAGGGTCGAAAAAGCGCGCAATGATGTCTTTCTGCCTTGTTTCCACCCGGCATCCGTTTGGCTGTTAGAATCGTCCGTCGTTTTTTCAGGAGTCTACCCGTGATCACTTCCCGCCTGCGCACTCTGCGCGACCATATCCGTTGGGCTGTCAGCCGTTTTCATGGCGCGGAGCTGTTTTTCGGTCATGGCACCGACAACGCCTGGGACGAGGCTCGGCAACTGGTGCTGGGGGCATTGCATCTGCCTTGGGAGATCGCCGACAGCTACCTCGATTGCCGCCTGGAAGACGATGAACTGACGCATCTGCAGCATCTGCTCAAGCGCCGTATCGAGGATCGTGTGCCGACTGCCTATCTGCTCGGCGAGGCCTGGTTCTGCGGACTGCCGTTCATCGTCGACGAGCGGGTGCTGATCCCGCGCTCGCCGATCGGCGAACTGATCGAAAGCCGCTTTGCCCCCTGGTTGGCGAGCGAACCTGCACGAATCCTCGACCTGTGCACTGGCTCGGGTTGTATCGGCATTGCCTGTGCCTACGAGTTTGAACAGGCCGAGGTGGTGCTGGCGGACCTATCCTTCGATGCGCTGGAAGTGGCGAACCGCAATATCGAGCGCCATGGCGTCGACGAGCGGGTGTTCACGGTCCAGGGTGATGGATTCGACGGTTTGCCGGGGCAGCGCTTCGACCTGATCGTGTCCAACCCGCCGTATGTCGATGCCGAGGACTTCGCCGACATGCCGGCCGAGTACCAGCATGAGCCGGAACTGGGCCTGGCCTGCGGCGACGATGGCTTGAACCTGGTGCGGCGGATGCTGGCCGAAGCGGCGGATCACCTGACCGAGAAGGGCTTGCTGATCGTCGAGGTGGGCAACAGCCAGGTTCACGTCGAAGCGTTGTATCCGGGTGTGGACTTTGCCTGGCTGGACTTCGAGCGCGGCGGGCACGGTGTGTTCATGCTGACGGCGCAGCAGTGCCGCGAGCACCAGGCGCTGTTTGCCTCGAAGGTCTGATTCTGTGGGTGCCCCCCACAGGTTTTGTGGGGGGGCGCCATGTTAGCGGTGGGTGGCGATCCAGATCAGCAAGCCGGCCTGGAAGACTGCGAAAGCCACCAGGCAGGTGATGGTGAAGCGCAGACCGCTGTCTTCACGCTTGAACTTGCTGACCCGTTCTTCCTGCTGGCGCAGTTTCACTTCCTGTTCCTGCAGGTTCTGCTCGGCCTGCTGGAGCATTTGCGAGGCTTCGAGAATCTCCACGAACTGCACTTTCTCGGTGTTCCACTGGGACAGCATTTCGCCGACCTGCATGTCCTTGTAGCTACCCTTGAGGTGCTGGGGATCGGCATAGACCACGTCGAACCCCTGGACCCGCAGGAAATGGTCGCGGCGCAGGCGGGTGTCTTCGTTCAGCGCGTCCTTGTTCTGCAGGGCGGCACCGTCGATGCGATAGTGCGACCATTTCTTCTGCGCCCAGATCGCCGCCTGGGCTACCAGGAAACGCCCGATCCCACGGTTCCACGGCTCCACCTGCAGGCCGCCCTCGGGCCCGAAGTGCACGCGCTTGGTACTGTGGTCGACCCAGACGTCGAGATGGTTCTGCTCCTTGCGCACCCGTTGCGCCGGCAACTGGATGTTCATGCGCAGCAGGCTGCGTTCCTTGCTGTTGCGCTCGGCATAGCCGAACTGGACAAAGCGCAACGGCCGCCCGCCGGTGTTGCGGTCGGTGGCCAGCGGGGCCAGACGCAGCATCTTGAAGTGCTCGGGTTGCACATCGGCCCACGGCAATTCCACCGGCGCGGGTTCGACGGCTTCGGTGGTGCTTTCGGGTGACGCTTGAGTTTCTGTCATTCGGCGAGATCCTGTCCGTGTCCAGCTTGCCGGTATCAATATAGATACCGGCAATGGCCTTATCGGCCGCTTCTGCCAGGACTGGAGGGAAAAATCATCTCAATGGCGAGCAAGTCCGTCGATAAAGCGCGTAATCGGCTGCTCCAGAGCCGCAGCGAGTGGCAATTGCGGGTTGTTGTAGGAGGCCAGCTGTTGCGGGATGTCGTCGGGCACGATGCGCAGGATGTGATTCATGCCGTCGATGATCACCAGTTGCGCATCCGGCTTGGCGGCCTTCAGGGCCTTGGCGTCGTCGACGCTGACCTGGATGTCGTTGCGTCCCTGGACGATCAGGGCCGGTATTCGCAGGCGGCTGAAGGCCGCCGCCGGGTCCTGGCGGAACAGACTGATCAGGTAGGGTTGGACGCTGGGCCGGAAGATCGGCTCCAGGGGGGGCGGGATGGCGTTGTCCTGGCGCCCGGCCTTGAGGCTGTCGAGCAGTTCGTTACTGCGCAGCATCAGCGCTGGCGGCAGGCGCTTGGCCAATTGCTGGCGCAGCACCTGGTCGACCGGGCGACCACTGCCCGACAGGGAGATGACACCCGCAGCCTGCAGTTTCGGGGCGGCGAGGGTGGCGATCAGCGCACCTTCACTGTGCCCGAGCAGGATCAGCGGCCCCAGGCGCGGGTCGGTCTTGAGCTTTTCACCCCAGGCTACGGTGTCGGCCACGTAGGCGTCGACACTCAGGTTACGCTCGTCGGGCGTTGCCGCCAGGCTGGCCGCCACGCCGCGTTTGTCGTAGCGCACGCTGGCGATGCCATGTCGGGCCAGCATCCAGGCCAGGCGCTTGAGGCTGTCATTGCGCCCGCCGTCCGGGTTGTTGCCGTCACGGTCGGTGGGACCTGAGCCGGCCACGATCAGGACCACCGGCACTGGCTGGTCGGATTTGGGCAGCAACAGCGAGCCGAACAGTTGGCCGTTGCCGGTGTCCAGCTCGATTGGCCGTTGCAGCACGACGCCGGCCTGGGCAAGGCCGCTGAACAGGGTCAAGGTCAGCAGTAGAACACGCAGCATCATCACGCCATCATCGAGTAAGGTGCCGGTTGGACTCGCAACCGTCGATAAGGTTCGAGGATGAACTAGTTGGGCAGCCTGCGTATACTGGGCCACTCGGTTATCTAGATCTGATTCGCGGAGCACCCTGCATGTCCGGCAATACCTACGGCAAGCTGTTCACTGTCACCACCGCTGGCGAAAGCCATGGGCCGGCGTTGGTCGCCATTGTCGATGGCTGCCCGCCAGGCCTGGAGTTGTCGCTGGACGACCTGCAGCGTGACCTCGACCGGCGCAAGCCCGGCACCAGCCGGCACACCACCCAGCGTCAGGAACCCGACGAGGTGGAGATCCTTTCGGGGGTCTTCGAAGGCCGCACCACCGGCTGCGCCATCGGCCTGCTGATCCGCAACACCGACCAGAAGTCCAAGGACTACTCGGCGATCAAGGACCTGTTCCGACCGGCCCATGCCGACTACACCTACCACCACAAGTATGGTGAGCGCGACTACCGCGGCGGTGGCCGCAGCTCGGCTCGGGAAACCGCCATGCGCGTGGCTGCGGGCGCCATCGCCAAGAAGTTCCTCGCCAGCCAGGGGATCGTCATCCGTGGCTACATGAGCCAGTTGGGCCCTATCGAGATTCCGTTCAAGACCTGGGATTCGGTCGAGCAGAACGCCTTCTTCAGCCCCGACCCGGACAAGGTGCCGGAACTGGAAGCCTACATGGACCAGTTGCGCCGTGATCAGGACTCGGTCGGTGCGAAGATCACCGTCGTCGCCGAAGGCGTGATGCCCGGTCTGGGCGAGCCGATCTTTGATCGCCTGGATGCCGAACTGGCCCATGCGCTGATGAGCATCAATGCGGTCAAGGGTGTGGAGATCGGCGCCGGTTTCGCCAGTGTGGCCCAGCGTGGCACCGAGCACCGCGATGAACTGACCCCCGAAGGTTTCCTCAGTAACAACGCTGGCGGCATTCTCGGCGGGATCTCCTCGGGGCAGCCGATCGTCGCGCACCTGGCGCTCAAGCCGACCTCCAGCATCACCACCCCGGGCCGCTCCATCGATATCCATGGCAACCCGGTGGACGTCATCACCAAGGGCCGCCACGATCCGTGCGTCGGTATCCGCGCCACGCCAATTGCCGAAGCGATGATGGCAATCGTGCTGACGGATCACCTGCTGCGTCACCGTGCGCAGAATGCGGATGTGCGTGTCGGGACACCGGTGCTGGGCCAGCTGTAATGTCGGGAGCGCCGCTCCCTTACTGGCGGCTGTCCGGTTTCTACCTGTTCTACTTCGCCCTGCTCGGCGCCACGGCGCCGTATCTGGCGCTGTACTTCCACCACCTGGGGTTCGCCCCGGCGCGGATTGGCGAACTGGTGGCGATTCCGATGCTGATGCGTTGCGTGGCGCCGAATATCTGGGGCTGGCTGGGTGATTACACCGGCCGGCGTCTGCTGATCGTTCGGTGCGGCGCCGCCTGTACGCTGCTGGCGTTTTCGCTGATCTTCTTCGACAAGAGCTATGCCTGGCTGGCGCTGGTCATGGCCTTGCACGCCTTCTTCTGGCATGCCGTGCTGCCGCAGTTCGAAGTCATTACCCTGGCGCACCTGCAAGGCCAGCCCGGACGCTACAGCCAGATCCGTCTGTGGGGATCGATCGGCTTTATCCTGGCCGTAGTGCTGTTGGGGCGGTTGTTCGAATGGCTGAGCCTGGATATCTATCCGGTGACGATCGTGGTGATCATGGCCGGCATTGCCCTGAGTACCGCCTGGGTCCCCCCTGCGCAACCCGTGAGCCACGGCAATCGCTCGGTGGGAGAGGGCTTTCTCGGACAGTTGCGCAGGCCCGGCGTACTGGCTTTTTACGCTTGCGTCGCGTTGATGCAACTGAGCCATGGTCCCTACTACACCTTCTTGACCCTGCATCTTGACAGCCTCGGCTACAGTCGGGGCCTGATCGGGCTGCTCTGGGCCGTGGGGGTGGTAGCCGAAGTCCTGATGTTCCTGGCCATGAGCCGGATTCTTGCGCGGTTTTCCGTGCGCCGGGTACTGTTGGTGAGCTTTCTGCTGGCGGCCTTGCGCTGGCTGCTGCTGGGGTCTTTGGCCGAACACCTGTGGGCGTTGCTGTTCGCCCAACTGCTCCACGCGGCCACCTTTGGCAGTTTTCATGCCTCGGCCATTCATTTCGTCCAACGCAGCTTCGGTTCACGTCAGCAAGGCCAGGGTCAGGCCCTGTACGCCGCGTTGTCCGGGACCGGTGGCGCCTTGGGGGCCTTGTATGCCGGCTATAGCTGGAATGCCCTGGGGCCGACCCTGACCTTCAGTATCGCCAGCCTGGCCGCCCTGGCCGCCGCGATGATCATTGCCACACGCATGCAAGAGGACCGGCCCTGAGCCCTTCCCGAGGAAATAGAAGCCCATGAGCATTCTGTTCGTTTACCCTGTCAGCAGCCCGGAACTTCCCAACAAGGTGCTGACCCACATCGATGACATTGCCTCGACGCTGGCGGAGCAGGGCGTTCGTTTCGAGCGCTTGCCGGTTGCCACGCCGATCCGCCCCGGGACCGACGCAGAGCAGGTGCTCGAGGCCTGTCGGACACAACTTGAGCCGTTGATGAGCCGGCTCGGTGTTGTGGCGAGCGAGGTCATCAGCCTCGATCCTTCTCACCCGCAGAGAGTCGAGCACTGTGCAGCGTTCTTGCGCGCGCAGTACCAGAATGCCCATGAAGTACGGTTCTTTCTGGGCGGACGGGGCCTGCTCAGCTTGCACATCGGCGACTATGTTTATGCCGTGTTGTGCGAACGCAACGATGTGATCTCGATACCGGCGGGTACCGCGCACTGGTTCGACCTGGGCGAGGAGCCGCGTTGCGTGGCGATTCGTCTGTTCGACAAGGCTGAAGGGCGGGTGAGCACCTTTGTCGAGGACGATCTGGCCGGTCGTTTCCCCGGTCTTGACGACTGAATAGGCAGGTTGCCGACATTAAACAAGTGCCCTACGGCATGAGTGATTAAAACTTGAGTCGGAAGTGAATGTTTTAAATTGTAGGACGCTGCCGAATGAAATGTCGGCAATCCCTGTTTATGTTTGTAGTTGGTTGTTAATTCCCGCTTCTGTGTAACTCTCTGTTTTCGACGGTTGTTCAGACAACGACTGTACGAACTGTTGAAAGTCACAGGGAGAAACAGACATGAGCATTCCCGATAGACGGGTGGCCGCTGTCGCGCATGCGGCCCGGCATCGGTCGGTGGATATCAAGGATGAGAGGGAGCCGCTTAAACAGGATGTTGTTCAAGTGGTACTTCTGCCGGGGTTGAAAAAGAATCGTCGAAACCGTCTTTCCAAGACCCAGACGCTCAGCGAAAAGGAACTGGAAGTGCTCAAGTGGGCGAGGGCGGGCAAGACAGTCTGGGAAATCAGCGTGATCCGCAACGTATCCGAAGCCACGGTGAAGTTCCATCTGCGCAACATCTATCACAAGTTGGGTGTGAGCAACCGGGCCCACGCCGTGGGTGAGGCCGTCAATCGCGGCCTGGTCTGATGCACGGGCGTGGTCCGGTCTGCTGCTGTTCAGTTAGGCACTCATTCAGAAGCTCATTCAGGAGCTAAGTGAAGAACCCAGTGCGTGGCTCAGTGATAGGACGGCAGGGCGAAACGGTTCTGGCTTTGCAGCAGGGCAATGGACGGCAGTTCGCTGGGCTGGCCGGCGAGGTCGCGTCGAATCGCGCTGATCACCCAGGTCAGTTGTTCAGCAGTATGCAACTGGGCGTAGGAGATCGAGCGTTTGACCTGCTTGCCGTCGCTGTCACGCAGTGTCAGCAGCACTCCGCCGTCGGGACGTGGCTGGGTGGTGACTTCGTAGTTGGAGAATACAGAAGAGAATTTTTCCTGGATCAGGTCCATGTCTATCAACTCCGTCAGCGCGTGGATGGCTAGGTATGGAGTGATAGTTGCAGTGATTGTGCCAGCATCTGATTTTTATAAAACTCAATAAAATCAATAACTTGCTGTTTTTTGAATTTTATGGGGTCGTGCAAAATGCAAGATAGGCTGTCGTGCATCCTGCATTTTGCCGAATGATCGATGCCGCCGCTCCGTTGCCTCCACCGCCGCGTTTACCGCAGGCTTCGAGGATACAAAACTTTGCAAAACCTTCATGTACAGCTTCGCCAGGCTTGCCGTATTTTCGAAGCGAGGCGGGCTCCAGGCGATCATTCGAACCCGGGTGCGACACCCTGGGCCGCAACGACAAGGATGGTTTGCGAGGTTGTCGACCCGGACGACGTTCGCTCGATAATAATAAAAGACAGGATGTGACCCATGAACGTTCAAACTGATGACGTGATCACCTGGGGCATGATGCTCCGCAAGCTACCCACCGTGGCCAAGGCGCTGCCGCGTGTCATCCGCGGGCTCAAGCTGTCCAAGGTGAAGGCGCCCGACCAGCCTTGCGGGCTTGCCTGGAGTTTCGAGCAGGCAGTGGCGCGCAACCCTTCAGGGCCGGCGCTGTTGTATGGCAATCGCTCCCTGAGCTATCTGCAGGCCAACCAGTGGGCCAACCGGATTGCCCATTACCTGATCGGCCAGGGTCTTGGCAAAGGTGATGTGGTGGGTGTCCTGGTCGACAACCGGATCGAGTTGCTGATCACTGTGTTGGCGGTGGCCAAGGTCGGCGGTGTCTGTGCGATGCTCAACACATCCCAGACCCAGGGCGCCCTGGTCCACAGCATTACCCTGGTGTCCCCGGTGGCGATGGTGGTGGGTGCAGAGTTGCTCGACGGGTATTCGGCGGTACGTGAGCAGGTATCCGTCGACCCGGCCCGGCACTACTTCGTGGCGGACCAGGAGACCGATGTCGACCCGGGTGAGGCGCCAGCGGGCTGGATCAACCTGATGGCAGCGAGTGTCGGTCAGGATCAGGCCAACCCGGCCAGCAGCCAGCAGATCTTCTGTGATGACCCGTGCTTCTATATCTACACCTCCGGTACCACCGGCCTGCCCAAGGCCGGGATCTTCCGCCACGGTCGCTGGATGAAGACCTACGCCAGCTTTGGCCTGATCGCTCTCGACATGGGCCCGCAGGACGTCCTTTATTGCACCCTGCCGCTGTATCACGCCACGGGCCTGTGCGTGTGCTGGGGCTCGGCGATTGCCGGCGCCTCGGGATTCGCCTTCCGGCGCAAGTTCAGCGCCAGCCAGTTCTGGGACGAGGCGCGGCGTTTCAACGCCACGACCCTGGGGTATGTGGGCGAGCTGTGCCGTTACCTGCTGGACCAGCCGCCCAGCCCCAACGACAGGCACAACAAGGTGGTGAAAATGATCGGCAACGGTTTGCGCCCCAGCGTCTGGCGGGAGTTCAAGCAGCGTTTCGACATCGACCACATCAGCGAATTCTATGCGGCCAGCGATGGCAACATCGGTTTCACCAACGCGCTCAACTTCAACAACACCATCGGTTTTTCCCTGATGTCCTGGGCGCTGGTGGAATATGCCCCGGATTGCGGTACACCCTTGCGTGATACCGACGGTTTCATGCGCAAGGTGCCCAAGGGCGGCCAGGGGCTGCTGCTGGCCCGGATCGACGACAAGGCGCCGCTCGATGGCTACACCGAGTCGGCCAAGACCCAGAAGGTGGTGTTGTGTGATGTGTTCGAAAAGGGCGACCGTTATTTCAACACGGGCGACCTGTTGCGCGATATCGGCTTCGGGCATGCGCAATTCGTCGACCGCCTGGGTGACTCCTACCGCTGGAAGGGCGAGAACGTCTCCACCACCGAAGTGGAGAACATTCTGTTGCAGCACCCGCATATTGCCGAAGTGGTGTCCTACGGCGTTGAGATCAGCAACACCAACGGGCGGGCCGGGATGGCGGCGATCACCCCGGCCGAATCGCTGGCGACCCTGGATTTCGCCGAGTTGCTGAGTTTCGCCCGCCAGCAGATGCCGACCTACGCGATCCCGCTGTTTCTGCGGGTGAAACTGAAGATGGAAACCACCGGGACGTTCAAGTATCAGAAGGGTCGGCTCAGGGATGAGGCTTTCGACCCCGGCAAGTCGGGCAATGATCCGATCTATGCCTGGCTGCCGGGTTCCGATACCTATGTACAGGTGACGGGGCAGATCCATGAAGACATTCATGCCGGTAAGTTCCGTTATTGATTCTGGCTATGGAATCGCTTGAAAAATAAGGCATGACAGGGAAACTCAAGCTCGGGAAACTGGCTCAATAGATGAGCCGTTTCTCGTTTAGCCACAGGGAGTCCGAAATGTCCGATCAACCCCGACAAATGACCGAAGAAGAAGCCGCCGAATTTGCCGAACAGGTATTCGACGTAGCGCGCAAAGGCGATGCGGCGATGCTTGCGGCCCTGCTGAGCAAGGGGCTGCCGGCCAACCTGCGCAATCACAAGGGTGACACGCTGCTGATGCTCGCCAGCTATCACGGCCATGCCGATGCGGTGCGGGTGCTGCTCGAATACCAGGCCGATCCGGAGATTCGCAACGCCAATGGCCAGAGCCCGATTGCCGGTGCTGCCTTCAAGGGTGACCTGGCGATGGTCAAGTTGCTGATCGAAGGCGGAGCCCAGGTCGAGGGGGCTTCGGCGGACGGCCGCACGGCCTTGATGATGGCGGCGATGTTCAACCGCACCGCGATCGTCGAGTATCTGCTCGGTCAGGGCGCCGATCCGCATGCCACGGATGCCAATGGCGTCACGGCACTGGCGGCGGCCCAGACCATGGGGGCGACGGACACCGCTGCGCAGTTGCAGCAGCTCCAGGCCTGATGCCCCAGGCGCCGCGCAGGTCTGGCACCTGCGCGGCGCCTGCATTTGCGCTATCCTTCGCGCCCCGAACAGCCCCAGGTCGCAGGATCCCCATGAAAACCGCCCTTATCGAACTCATCACTAAAATCAGCTCAGGCTGCATGGGCGAGGCCGAGATCCTGCGGATCGCCGACGAGGCGGTTCAGGCCTACGCGGACGAGGCCGGCTTCCTGGCGGCCAATCCGGATATCAACTACGACGACAGTTTTCCGATTCCCCTGGGGGAGTGGGTAGTGGTGGGTAGCCTGCCGGAGACGGTACTGTTCCAGGCGGACACCTACATGGACCTGTTCGCCCAGATCGTCGAGTCCTTTGGCAAGGACGTGACGTTCAACATCAAGCCCAGGCAACTGGCCAAGGTCGAAGCGTTGACGGCGCTGAACCGCATCCAGATCCAGCTTTCCAGCATGAACCCGGAGATGGGCGGCTATGTGCTGCTGAACTTCAGTCAACTGCTGGATGACGAGTTGCAGGTCGTACTGGTCTACGGTAACGACCTGCCGCGAGTACTGGAACTGTGCGAGCAGGTCGGTATTGCCGCCGCACCGTCCCTGGAGGCCTTGCGGGTCGCCTTGCACGTCTGAGGTGTGCAATGAAAGGAACCCTGGTCGCGGCCAGCTATCCTAGATAAGGCCAGTCCTCACTCGGAGCAGCACCATGGGTTCAACCTTCAATGGCCTCGTTGGCCTGATTATCCTGGCCCTGGATATCTGGGCCATTCTCAACGTACTGAAAAGCGGTGCCGAAACCGGGATGAAAATCCTCTGGGTGCTGCTGATCGCCCTGTTGCCGGTACTGGGGCTGATCATCTGGGCGATCGCCGGGCCGCGAGGTAACGTGCGGATCTAGTCGGTGTGGCTTGCCGAGGCGTTGCATGGCGCTTCGGCAAGTGATGCTTTTTTGTATGTCAAAACATGCTAAAAACGAAATTTTCACATTCTGTCCAAGACAATTCTTCCCTGAAATTTGGCCCTTTCCTGCTGAAAATGGTTGCCCGACAACGATTTTTTGTCTGGATGTGGGCGGATTTCAACGGCTAATAGCGATACATGGGGTGGTAAACCATCGATGATCGTGCAACATTTGCCGGCTTCGCGTCCCCCTCGTGATTCATTTTGAGGGCAGGGCGCTGCCGCACCCGACTTTTCAACTGAATCCAACGAGTCCCCAATCGACATGGCAAACCCGGACGCCCTGAGCAAGCAGCGCCCCTCAACGCGCCTGCCGCAACCGACAGTTAAGTCTCACCTGGCCTACACGCTGTTGTGCGCATTGATCATGATGGTGATGTTCACCCTGCTGCGGGTGGCGTTGCTGGTCTACAACCGCGAGATGATTCTCGACACACCAGCCTCGACCTTCCTCGAAGCGTTCGGCAATGGTCTGCGTTTCGATATCCGCATCGTGGTCTACCTCTGTATTCCGCTGACGCTGGCTTTCCTCAGCGCGCGTGCAATGGCCGCACGTGGCCTGTTCCGTTTCTGGCTGACGCTGACCTCGAGTCTGGCACTGTTCTTCGGCCTCATGGAGATGGACTTCTACCGCGAGTTTCACCAGCGTCTCAACGGCCTGGTGTTCCAGTACGTGAAGGAAGACCCGAAAACCGTCATGAGCATGCTCTGGTACGGTTTTCCGGTGGTCCGCTACCTGCTGGCCTGGGCCGTGGGGACCGTGGTCCTGAGCCTGCTGTTCCGCGGTGCCGACCGTATCACTCGTCCCCGTAGCGGTTTTGGTGCCAGCGTTGGCGCCCGTGCCGTTGCGCCGTGGTATGCACGCACCGCGCTGTTCGTGGTCCTGTTGCTGATCTGCGTCGTTGCCGCTCGCGGTACCCTGCGCCAAGGGCCACCGCTGCGCTGGGGTGATGCCTATACCACCAACTCGAACTTCGCCAACCAGTTGGGTCTCAATGGCTCGTTGACGCTGATCTCGGCGGCCCAGAGTCGTTTGTCCGATGATCGTGGCAACATCTGGAAGGCCACCCTGGATCAGCCTTTGGCTCAACAGACCGTTCGCGACATGCTGCTGACCAGCAATGACAAACTGGTCGACAGCGATACCGCCGCGATCCGCCGCGACACCACGCCACCGGCGCAGAACACCCTGCCGATCAAGAACGTGGTAGTGATCCTGATGGAGAGCTTCGCCGGTCACTCGGTCGGTGCCCTCGGTCGTCCCGGCAACATCACCCCGTACTTCGACAAGCTGTCGAAGGAAGGCCTGTTGTTCGAGCGCTTCTTCTCCAACGGCACCCACACCCACCAGGGCATGTTCGCCACCATGGCGTGCTTTCCGAACCTGCCTGGTTTCGAGTACCTGATGCAGACGCCGGAGGGCAGCCACAAACTGTCCGGCCTGCCGCAACTGCTCAGTGCCCGCAAGTATGACGACGTGTATGTCTACAACGGCGATTTTGCCTGGGACAACCAGTCGGGCTTCTTCGGCAGCCAGGGCATGACCACCTTCATTGGCCGCAACGACTTCGTCAATCCGGTGTTCTCCGATCCGACCTGGGGTGTGTCCGACCAGGACATGTTCAACCGCAGCCTCGAAGAGCTGAAGGCCCGTGAAGCGAGCGGCAAGCCGTTCTATGCCCTGCTGCAGACGCTGTCCAACCACACGCCGTATGCGTTGCCGACGCCGTTGCCGGTCGAGCCTGTCACCGATCGCGGTACGCTCAGCGAGCACCTCACCGCCATGCGTTATTCCGACTGGGCACTGGGCCAGTTCTTCGAGAAGGCCCGCCACGAGCCTTACTTCAAGGACACCCTGTTCGTGGTGGTGGGCGACCATGGCTTCGGCAATGACGAGCAGATCACTGAAATGGATCTGGGTCGCTTCAACGTCCCGCTGCTGCTGATCGGCCCTGGCATTCAGGAGAAGTTTGGTGCGCGCCGCGATACCGTTGGCACCCAGATCGATATCGTGCCGACCATCATGGGCCGTCTGGGGGGCGAATTCCGCCAGCAGTGCTGGGGACGTGACCTGCTCAATCTGCCGGAAGGCGACCAGGGCATCGGCATGATCAAACCGTCGGGTAACGAACCGACTGTGGCGATCATCAACGGTGATCACATGCTGGTTCAACCCAAGGACATGCCGGCCAAGCTCTGGCGCTACCACTTGGGCGCCAACCCGGGCGGCGAGGTGATTGCCGATTCGCCGGACGAGGCTGCGTTGAAGCAGAAGCTGGGTTCGTTCATCCAGACCGCAACCAAGAGCCTGCTCGATAACACGGCGGGTGTCGCACCGGTTCAGAAATAACCGTTACGTCATAGCCTGAAAAAACGCCCCGATCTGTCGGGGCGTTTTTCATTATCCGGCCACACTTTACCAGGCCGTGTCTTTCGATGCAGGCCGACGCAAGCGGCCTGCGGTCATATCTTCCCGAGCAACAGCAGAATCAGCAGCACCACCAGGATCGTGCCGAGAATACCCGACGGGCCATAACCCCAACTTCTGGAGTGTGGAAAGACTGGCAGGCCGCCAATCAACAACAGGATCAGGATGACAATCAGAATAGTGGTCATGGTGTTTTCCTTATGAGTTATTCCATCGGTAAAGCGTTCGTTTCGTGGGTTTGATAACGAGCCGCTTTAAATGTCCGACTGGAGCGTCATCGGGAAAATTCAGTTTTTTATCCAGGTATTTTTCCGGGTGTTTATTTCCTTTACCCAATGGCTGCTGATTCGCTTCTCCAGCGTTATCGGCGCAACTCGCCGGGGTTGCGACAGTCGTTCTCGGGCGCAACTTTGCCTCAACTATTCAGCAATCTGATGGTGCATGGGCGGCTGATCTTCCTTCGCTACACTGCGGCTCATTCCTCCGAACGCACAAGGCATTCTCCTATGCAAAATCGCATCATGATCACTGGCGCCGGCTCTGGCCTGGGCCGCGAAATCGCACTGCGTTGGGCACGTGAGGGCTGGCGACTGGCCTTGTCCGACGTCAGCGAAGCCGGGCTGCAGGAAACTCTCGGGCTGGTCCGCGAGGCGGGCGGCGATGGTTTCACCCAGCGCTGCGATGTACGTGACTACAGCCAGTTGACGGCCCTGGCCCAGGCCTGTGAGGACAAGTTCGGCGGTATCGATGTGATCGTCAACAATGCTGGCGTGGCCTCCGGTGGCTTCTTCAGTGAATTGTCCCTGGAAGATTGGGAGTGGCAGATCGCGATCAACCTGATGGGCGTGGTCAAGGGGTGCAAGGCTTTCCTGCCGCTGCTGGAGCAGAGCAAGGGCAAGATCATCAATATCGCCTCCATGGCCGCCCTGATGCAGGGCCCGGCCATGAGCAACTACAACGTCGCCAAGGCGGGCGTGGTGGCCTTGTCCGAAAGCCTGCTGGCCGAACTGGCGCAAGAGGAAATCGCTGTGCATGTGGTCTGCCCGTCGTTTTTCCAGACCAACCTGCTGGACTCCTTCCGGGGGCCGACTCCGGCCATGAAGGCTCAGGTCGGCAAGTTGCTGGAAAGTTCGCCGATTACCGCCAGCGATATCGCCGACTACATATTCGAGCGTGTCGCACAAGGCGAATTCATGATTCTGCCCCATGAGCAGGGCCGCATGGCCTGGGCGCTGAAACAGAAAAATCCGCAATTGCTCTATGACGAAATGACCGTGATGGCCAACAAGATGCGGGCCAAGGCCAGGCAGTCGGCCCAGTAGTGGGCGGCACGTCCCGGTGAGCTCTGGCGGTAGCGAAAGATCTGACTGGGTAAAGGTATGAAATCTGATTCTGTAGGGCGAATCGGCTGTGTCGGTAAGGGCAGGCTGATTTGCCGCTACTGCATTGAAGGTACCGACCTGGCCGGGCAGTCTTGGGCACTCATAAACCCTTGAGGATGAGTGCCATGCTTGTATTGAGCCGTGTCGTGGGCGAGAGGATTTCCATCGGCGACAACATCACCGTGCGGATTCTCGCCGTCAATGGCAACCACGTGCGTTTTGGCGTGGAAGCGCCGAAGAACGTCAATGTCCATCGTGCCGAAATCTACCGGCGGATCCTGACTCAGGTCGAGCCTGTCCGCGAACCGGTGGCCTGACCTTCAATCGAAGAACTCCTTGGGCACCGCATGCTTGGGCAACAGTTGGCACTGCTGGCTTTCCAGGTCGAAGAAAATCACCGCCTGGCCTTTGCTCAGCGCCTGCCGGACCCTGAGTACGCGGGTTTCCTGGGGGGTATCGTCGCCATTGTCGGTACCGTCGCGGCTGACGAAATCCTCGATCAGCCGGGTCAGGGTATCGGGTTCGAGTTGGTCGTAGGGAATCAGCATGAAAGGCTCTCTTCGGGAATCGGCGTGATGCTACTGCGCCTGGCCGGTCCCGGCTACCGCTAATCGGCCAATAGCCGGGTAACCGGCCACGGGCCGGCGCTTGCGCGACGGGCTTCAGTCGAGCGGGCTGCGTTGACCAATCAGGCTGTCGACCGCAGGCACCCGGGTATCGCTTTCCATCTGGGTACCATGCTCCAGTTGCCGGCTGAAGCGGTCAAGGGAGCCGGTGGCCGGTTGCGCATCGCTGGCGAACACCGGTGGGCTGAGCAGGTAGGCGCTGAGCAGGCGGCTCAACGCCGCGAGGCTGTCGATATGGGTACGTTCATAACCATGGGTGGCATCGCAGCCGAACGCCAGCAGCGCCATGCGACTGTCGTGTCCGGCGGTGGCCGCCGAATGGGCATCGCTGAAGTAGTAGCGGAACAGGTCGCGGCGTACCGGCAGTTCATTGGCGGCCGCCAGGTTCAGCAGATGGCGTGACAGGTGATAGTCATAGGGGCCGCCGGAGTCCTGCATCGCCACGCTGACCGCATGTTCGTTCGAATGCTGGCCGGGCGCGACCGGCGCGATATCGATGCCGACGAACTCGCTGACATCCCAGGGCAGGGCCGCCGCCGCACCGCTGCCGATTTCCTCGGTGATGGTGAACAGTGGGTGACAGTCGATCAGCGGTTGCACACCGCTTTCGACGATGGCCTTGAGTGCCGCGAGCAGGGCCGCTACGCCGGCTTTGTCGTCCAGGTGACGGGCGCTGATATGACCGCTCTCGGTGAATTCCGGTAACGGGTCGAAGGCGACGAAGTCACCGATGCCGATGCCCAGCGAGTCGCAGTCGGCACGGGTCGCGCAATAGGCGTCCAGGCGCAGTTCGATGTGGTCCCAACTGACCGGCAGTTCGTCCACGGCAGTATTGAAGGCGTGCCCGGACGCCATCAGTGGCAACACGCTGCCACGAATCACCCCGGTATCGGTGAACAGGCTGACCCGGCTGCCTTCGGCAAAACGGCTGGACCAGCAGCCGACCGGCGCCAGGCTCAGGCGGCCATTGTCCTTGATCGCCCGCACGGCGGCGCCGATGGTATCCAGGTGCGCCGACACGGCGCGGTCGGGGCTGCTTTGGCGGCCCTTGAGCGTGGCGCGGATGGTCCCGCGGCGGGTCAGTTCGAAGGGAATGCCAAGCTCTTCGAGGCGTTCGGCGACATAACGCACGATGGTGTCGGTGAATCCGGTCGGGCTGGGAATGGCGAGCATTTCCAGCAGCACCCGTTGCAGGTAGTCGAGGTCGGGGGTGGGGAGTGGGGTGGTCATGGCTACTCCTGTTCCTGTGGGCATCGGCGTGCTGGCGATAGCGCTGGGTCAACCTGCGCAGAGGTCGACTGTCGGGTTGCAATCGCCAGCAAGACGGCTCCCACAATAGGTCGAGTTGAGTCAGCGGCCGAGGCGCTATTGCATGGGCCGGCTATGGGGAAACAGCAGGTCGATGAAACGCTCCGCCGTCGGTTGGGGTTCGTGGTTGGCCAACCCGCAGCGCTCGTTGGCTTCGATGAACACATACTCCGGCTGGTCGGCCGCCGGGACCATCAGGTCCAGGCCGACCACCGGGATATCCAGCGCCCGGGCTGCCTGGATAGCCGCTTCGGCCAGTGTCGGATGGAGGATCCCGGTGACATCCTCAAGGCTGCCCCCGGTGTGCAGATTGGCGGTCCGTCGCACCGCCAGTTGCTCGCCTTGGGCCAGAATAGTGTTGTAGTCATAACCGGCGGCGTGCAGCGTACGCTGGGTTTCCCCATCGAGCGGAATCCGGCTCTCACCGTCGGTGGCGGCCTGGCGTCGGCGGCTCTGGGCTTCGATCAGGGCGCCGATGCTGTGCTGGCCGTCGCCGATCACCTGGGCCGGGTGGCGCAGCGCGGCAGCCACCACCTGGAAGCCGATCACCACGATGCGCAGATCCAGCCCTTCGTGGAAACTCTCCAGCAGTACCCGCTTGTCGAAGGCGCGGGCGGCGTCGATGGCCTGTTCGACGTCCTCGGGGGTGCGCAGGTCCACCGCCACGCCTTGTCCCTGCTCGCCATCCAGCGGTTTGACGACAATCCGCTGGTGCGTGCGCAGAAATGCCCGGTTGTCCTCGGCGGTCGCGGCGAGTTGTTGATGCGGCACGTTCAGGCCTGCGTCCCGGAGCACGCGGTGGGTCAGGCTCTTGTCCTGGCACAGGCTCATGCTGATGGCGCTGGTCAGGTCGGTCAGCGATTCGCGGCAACGTACCCGGCGCCCGCCATGGGTCAAGGTGAACATTCCGGCAGCGGCATCGTCGACCTGCACGTCGATGCCGCGTCGATGGGCTTCTTCCACCAGGATCCGCGCATAGGGATTGAACTCGGCTTGCGGTCCCGGTCCGAGGAACAGCGGTTGGTTGATACCGTTCTTGCGCTTGATGGCAAAGGTGCTGAGGGTGCGAAACCCCAGCTTGGCGTACAGGTTCTTGGCCTGCCGGTTGTCATGCAGCACCGACAGATCGAGATGGTTCAGGCCTCGGCTCATGAAGTGCTCGATCAGGTGGCGCACCAGTACCTCGCCGACCCCTGGCCGGCTGCACTGTGGATCGACCGCCAGGCACCAGAGGCTGCAACCGTTTTCCGGGTCATGAAACGCCTTGTGGTGATTGAGCCCCATGACGCTGCCGATCAGCGCGCCACTGTTTTCGTCTTCCGCCAGCCAATAGACCGGCCCGCCCTGATGACGTGGGGTCAGCCGCTCGGGGTCGATCGGCAGCATGCCGCGGGCGACATACAACTGGTTGATCGCCAGCCAGTCCTCGCGGCTCTGCGCCCGGCGAATCCGGAACCCGCGAAACACCCGGGTGGCCGGGCGGTAATCGCTGAACCACAGCCGCAGGGTATCTGACGGGTCGAGAAACAACTGCTGCGGGGCCTGGGCAAGCACCTGTTGGGGCGCGGCGACATACAGGGCGATGTCGCGCTCGCCGTCCCGTTCGTTGAGCAACTCATCCGCCAGGGCGGCAGGGTCGGCGAAGGTATGGCCGACCAGCAACCGTCCCCAGCCGCAATGCACGGCCACCGGTTGCGGGGCGGGGTCATTGCCGTCTTCGGCCAGGCGTGCCTGCAGGCGCTCGTAGGACGGCGGTTGGCCGCGCAGCAGGCGTTGGCTGTAGGTCGTGGCGTGAGCTTTCATCGGGTCAGATTCCTTGTTCGCTGAGCCACAGGTTCAGGGCTGCCAATTGCCACAGCTTGGAGCCGCGCAGCGGGGTGAGTTGTCCTTGTGGATCGGTCAGCAGGCGGTCGAGCATCGCCGGGTTGAAGAGGCCACGGTCCTGGCTCGGATCGAGCAGCAGGTCGCGCACCCATTCCAGCGTGTCGCCCTGCAGGTGCTTGAGGCCGGGCACCGGGAAGTAACCCTTCTTGCGGTCGATGACCTCGCTGGGGATCACCAGCCGGGCGGCTTCCTTGAGTACCTGCTTGCCGCCGTCCGGCAGCTTGAACCGCGCGGGTATGCGTGCCGAGAGTTCCGCCAGCCGGTAGTCGAGAAAGGGTGTGCGGGCTTCCAGGCCCCAGGCCATGGTCATGTTGTCGACGCGTTTGACCGGGTCGTCCACCAGCATCACCGTGCTGTCCAGGCGCAGCGCCTTGTCCACTGCGGCAGAGGCGCCGGGGCGATTGAAGTGTTCGCGCACGAACTCACCGGCGGCATCTTCCGCGACCCGCCATTGCGGCTGCACGGTGGCGGCGTAGTCGTCGTAGCTGCGGTCGAAGAACGCCTCGCGGTAGGCGGCCCAGGGATCGGCGGCACCGTCGACCTGTGGGTACCAGTGGTAGCCGGCGAACAGCTCGTCGGCACCCTGGCCGCTCTGCACCACCTTGCAGTGCTTGGCCACTTCGCGCGACAGCAGGTAGAAAGCAATACAGTCGTGGCTGACCATCGGCTCGCTCATGGCGCGGAACGCCGCTGGCAACTGCTCGATGATTTCCCGTTCGTCGATGCGCAACTGATGATGCTGCGTGCCGTAGTGGCGGGCGATCAGATCCGAGTACTGGAACTCATCGCCGCGTTCGCCTCCGGCATCCTGGAAACCGATGGAGAAGGTCGACAGCTGTTCCACGCCGACCTCGCGCAGCAGCCCGACCAGCAGGCTCGAGTCGACGCCGCCGGACAGCAGCACGCCGACATCCACCGCTGCCCGTTGGCGAATCGCCACGGCCTCGCGGGTGCTGGCGAGTACCCGGTCGCGCCAGTCCTCCAGGCTCAGGTCGAGTTCGTCGGCCTGCGGACCGTAGTTCAGCGTCCACCAGGTCTGCTGTTCGCGCTGGCCATTGGCGTCGATGCGCAGCCAGGTTGCCGGTGGCAGTTTCTCGATGCCGGCCAGCAAGGTACGTGGCGCCGGCACCACGGCATGGAAGTTCAGGTAGTGATTGAGCGCGACCGGATCCAGCAGCGTGCTGATATCGCCGCCTTGCAGCAACGCCGGCAGGCTCGAAGCGAAGCGCAGGCGCTGGTCGGTACGCGACAGGTACAGAGGCTTGACCCCGAGGCGGTCGCGGGCGATGAACAGCCGTTGCGCATCGCGCTCCCAGATCGCCAGTGCGAACATGCCGTTGAGCTTGGGCAGCAGGGCCTCGCCCCAGGCATGATAGCCCTTGAGCAGAACTTCGGTGTCGCCACCGGAATAGAAGGTATAGCCCAGTTGTTCCAGTTCCTGGCGCAGTTCCGGGAAGTTGTAGATCGCTCCGTTGAACGCCAGGGACAGACCCAGATCGGGGTCGATCATCGGCTGCGCCGAGGCATCCGACAGGTCCATGATTTTCAGGCGACGATGGCCCAGGGCAAGCGGCCCCTGGCTGTAGAAACCCCAGACATCGGGGCCACGCGGCGCCATGTGATGGGTGATCCGCTCAAGGGCGGCCATGTCCGCAGGGTGTTGATCGAAACGTAGTTCTCCAGCAATTCCGCACATAAGTCCTTACCGGTTATCCGTTGGGGAGGGTGACCCTGAAACTGACTCGCTGAGGACGGGGGAGTTTTATATCAATACGTTATAAGGGTTTTGCCGAGCATGGCCGCAGGCGTGGGATCGATGTGGTGGGGGTTGCTGAAAAAGGGTGCCAGCGGGTTATTCGAAGGACCTGTATTTTTGATTCAACTCACTGATAGGTAACAGGTTTTTGAGATTTTCCCGGGCGCATGGGTTGATACCCTCAAGGCACATGGATGATGAGGACCTTGGAAATGTCAGCAGTGACCCCGCCCGCGCTCGACGAGCACAGCGAAAATGAAGAAGTGATCCGGGCAAACGCCCCCGACTGGTTGTTGCAGGCACGCACCGAGGACATCGGGCAATTGCGCGAATACCTGCGCAACAGTCAATTGTTCAAGGAAGAGGTGCTGTTCCGGCTCAAGGCGCTGAAGCCGGTGCTCGCCTTCTGCGAGCCGTTGCTCGAACAGGCGCTGCTGACGCGATTCGGGCGGGGGCTGGATGTGCACAAGGATGCGTTGCTCGTTGTCGATCGCTGGCCGCACTTGCCAGCACCGTTCGTCCCTCAGGGGGCCGTTCCGATAACGTATACCCGTCACAGCCTGCTGGAGGTGGCGTTGCAGAACTTCGAGGCGGCTGAAGAGCTTCCTCCGCAATCGCACCTCCACTTGTCAGGCGAACCGAAACCGACGCTGACTCCTGCGGCGTTGGTCGAGTTGGTACGCGCGCTGGACCTCGGCGGACTGTATCAACAGCATCTGTGCAACGTCTTCCACCTTCCAACGCAGCCCGGGCAGCAGCCGGATGAAGACGGACAGCGGATCGAGTTCGCCCTTGCGCAGCAACGCAAGGCCGACCTGCTGGTGGATGCCTGCAGCGCCTGCATGAAGAAGGACATCGACACCGACGCCTATCAACAGTTGTGCGCACTGATCGAATCCAACACCCGCGTTGCCACCGACGGTTCGCGGATTCAGGTCAACGAGTTGCGCATGCTCGGGGTCAAACTCTCGGGCGTCCGCCTGTTCACGCGGCAGGCCGGGTCGTCGGACGGTGGCGTGGGCGCCGATCGCGGACTGTTGGTGCATGTTCCCAACGATCCGCGCTGTCGTTTCAAACATTATCCTTCGCTTGAGGCCTTTCGCGCCGAGTTGTGTCAGCGTCTCTGGGAACCTTCCTATGAGGCGTTTTTCAGCGGACTGGTCGGGCAAGTCGAACTGCCAGCGTTTTTGTCGGCGTTGCGCAAATGCCTGGCTCGCCCTGTCACCGATGCCGATGGCAAGCCCAGCAGCGTGTTGGACCCACAGGCCGACCTGCAATTGAAGTTGTTGGTGACGACTGAAGGGCTGTTCTCCCTACTTTGTCGGCAGCAGATACAGCGCTTGCAGGACGATGCCCGTCACGTCGCGGTTCCGACCGAGGACGTCGATCAGGCGGCCCGTGCGGCCCGCTACCAGGCCCGTCTGGGCGTAGGCCTGACCGTGCTCAACCTGGCTGCTTTCGTCAACCCCTGGCTCGGCCTGTTGATGATGGGCGTGGCGGTCGGCGAACTGCTGGCCGAGGTGTATGAGGGGTATCAGGATTGGCAGGATGGCGAGCACGACGAGGCGATTGCTCACATGATGTCGGTCGCCGAGGACATCGCGACGATGCTCGCCCTGGGCGCAGCCCTGCACGTGGGCGGCAAGCTGGTCGGCAACCTGTTTCGGCGGACCTCGGCATTTTTCGACGAACTGGTGCCGGTGCGTTCGAGCGATGGACGCTACCGGCTGTGGCAGGCAAGTCTCGAACCCTATGTGCACGACGAGCCGCGTTTCACCCGGCATGAGCCGGATGGCCAGGGCTTCTATCGCGGGGATATCGCCGATGACGGGCATCGTTATCTGGCGATCGCTGGTCGACCGTATCGCGCCTATCGGGATGACGCCGCCGGCGGCTGGCGCCTGCGCCATCGCAGCCGTAAGGCAGCCTATGAGCCGTTGTTGGAACACAACGGCGCCGGCGGTTGGAAACTGGTTCATGAATGGCCTGGGCAATGGCAGGACCCGCTCTATCTGATGCGTCGACTCGGACCGGAACTTGGTTTGCTGGAGGACGAGGATATCGAACGGGTTCTGGCGATCCATCGGCTCGATGAACCGTTGCTGCGGCGTTTGCACATCGAGCGGCGCGGCATCCCGGCAGCGTTGCTCGATTCGATCCGGCGCTTTCGGTTGGACCGCGAATTGAGCTGGCTGGCCGCTCCCGCCGATGCCCCGCCCGCCGCGGCCCGTGCGCTGCTGGACGTGCAGTTGCAGATCCTGCCGGACCTGCCGGGTTGGCCCCGCAGTGGCACGATTCTATTGGTGGATGGCTCCGGCGCGTCGATCCACGAGTACGGCGCGGACCTGACCTCGCGACCATTGCCGATGCGGGTTTCGGCCAAGGCGCTGGAGGCGGACGGGTTGCAGGTGATCATCGATGAGCTGGGGCCGTCGAGGTGGTCGGCGCTGCTCGGGACATCGGTGCCGCCCGGTCAGGAGGTGGCACACTTGGAGCGTGCGTTGCAGGCGCATGTCGGTACCCATCGCCAGGCGCTGTTCGAGCGGCTCTACCGGCTGCGTTGGCTGATCGACAGCGGGGTGCCGGAAAGTCTGCGCCAGCGCTTCCCCGAGTTGCCGGATGGGGTGCTGCGTGAGGCCATCGCGCAGTCCGATGTCAGCGTTCGGGACCGTCTGTTGCTCAGCGCGCGGTTGCCCTTGCAACTGGTTGAGGATGTCAGCGGCATCGCCCGCGAACTGCGCATCGACCGGGCGCTGGAAGCCGGCTTCCTGCGTTCGGCGAGCAATCCGGATACCGCCAGGTTGCAGTTACCCCGGTTCGCTGACCTGTCGGGTTGGCCCGCCGATCTGCGCCTGGAGGTACGCCAAGGCAGTGTCGCCGGTCCGTTGCTGGCCGAGATGGGCAAGGTTGAGCTGCCCAGGCGGCGGGTATTGGTCAGGACTCAGCGCGGTTATCAGGCCTTCGACGGGGCAGGCCGGGAGCTGGGCTCAGCGGTTTCCGGTACCGATGCCCTGAGTGCCGTGGTGCTGAACACGCTGAGCGTGGCTGAACGCATGGCCATGGGGTTCAGGCTGGAAGAGGAGGACCAGTTGCACAAAACGCTGATCAACCTGGCAATGGCACATCCGCAGGCGGCACAGGAAGAGGCTCTTGGCCTGTCCCCGAGAAAACCAGGTGCTCAGCCGGCTTTTTGGCGGCGCGCCGAGCGGACCGATTGCACGCGCGTCAGGCGCGGAGCGGGCGAGAGTAGCCGGCGCAGGCTACGTCGGGTGACCTGGCTGTACCCTGATTTCTGCGAGGCCGAGGCACAGGCTTTCCTGCTGTTGCTGGGCGACGATTCGGCACGTGCCCACAACCGGATCCGCACGCTGGAATTGGAACTGCGCCAGCTCTGTTCGACCTTGAGCGACTGGCACGGTGGCGCCGTCGACCAACCGGAGCGCTACATCTGGCTCGGCGGCATGCAGGAAAACCGCAAGCAGGCCGCGCAGATCCTCGAGCGCTGTTGGCGGCGGCAAACGCCCAAGACCTATGACGACAATGGCGTGGTGATCGGCCATGGCCTGAGTCTGGAGGGGCTGCGGGTCGCGAGCCTGCCGGAGCTGCCCGAAGGCATCAGTTTCGAGCATGTCACCGCACTGTCGCTGAAAAGCATGGACTTGCAGGCCATTCCTGCCAGCTTCCTCGGGCGCTTTCCCAAGCTGCGCAAGCTCGAACTGGGCAACAATCGACTGGAGTCGTTGCCGGCGGAGATTGCCGAGATGAGTGAGCTACGGGAGCTGCATCTGCAGGATAATCGCATCGTGCTCGACCAGGCCTCGGCCGACCGTATCGCCAATCTGCGCCACCTGGAGGTCCTGAATCTGAATGGCAACCACGATGTCGGGCTGCTGGATGTCGGTCGGTTGCCGCACTTGCGTCGCCTGTTGTTACGCAGCACCGGCATCGATCACCTGCCGACGGGCCTGTTGACACGTACCAGCCTGTCCGTGGCGGACCTGCGCGGCAATCTGATCCAGGCCTTGCCCAGTGAACTCTATGAGGCGCCGTGGCCCATCACTCGGCGTATCATCCTGCGTTACAACCCACTGGGGCAGGCCAACCAGAGTCCGTTGGCCGCCTACCGCTTGCGCACCGGTATCACCTTCGGCATACCCGAGTCCGAACTGGCACTGGACGAATACAGCTCGCGCCTGCGCTGGCTGGCCGATATCGAAGGTGAACGACGGACTCGTCTGCAAGCGCTGTGGCAGGACCTGTGGCATGAGCCGGGTAGCCAGGAACTGTTCGATCTGCTCGGGCGCCTGAGCGGCAGTGCGGATTACCTCAAGACCCGTGCCGACCTCGTGCGGCGGGTCTGGGAGGTGCTGGAGGCGGCGGCTGAAGACGGCGCGTTGCGCCGCGAGCTGTTCGAGCTGACGGCCAATCCGATGACCTGTGTCGACAGCGCCGCGCAAAATTTCAGCCATCTGGAAGTCCGCGTGCTACAGGCCAAGGCCCGGGCGCAGGCGACACAGGAGGAAGAACCGAGCCAGTTGCTCAAGTTGGCGCGGGGCCTGTTTCGGCTGGAACAGATCGATGACATTGCCCGCGAGCATGTGCGGGCGTTGCAGGAACAGCCGGAGGTGCCCACGACCCGTTCGGTCGACGAAGTCGAGGTGCACCTGGCGTACCGGGTTGGCCTGAGCCGTCTGATGCATTTGCCCGGCCAGCCGCAGGACATGCTGTTCGGTTCCCTCGCCCAGGTTTCCGAGGCGCAGCTCCAGGCGGCGCAACAGCGCATCCTGGCAGCGGAGCAGACACCGAGCCTGACGGCGTTCATTGCCGGACGTGATTTCTGGATCGACTACCTGAAGAAGCAGCACCCGCGTGAGTTTTCCCGGTTCAACCAGCCGTTCCATGATCAGGAGGAACTGATGCTGCGCCAGTCTCCCGACATGCTCAGCGAGAAGTATTTCCGGCAGCTGTCGAACCTGATGGACACCCACAAGGTCGAGGAACAGCAGTTTTTGACCCGCTTGACCCGCCTGGAGCTGGACAAGCATCCCGCGCCATTGCCCGGCACCTGATTCAACCGCTGTTGCCGGGCCGGGCCTTGCCACGGGTGAGGGCGCGCCAGGCGAAACGATTCGGGTGACAGGCTTCGGCGACCGCACGGGGCAGCGGCAACGGCTCGTTGTCCAGCCAGGCAGCGAGCAGTTCGCCCGACAGCGGCGCGGTGATCAGGCCGCGTGAGCCATGGCCGCTGTTGATGTACAGCCCCTCCAGCCAGGGGCAGGGCCGTTGCGGTACCTGGCGTGCATCCTTGGCCAGCACCTCGTAGGTGGCGGCGAACTGCGTGGCGTCGGCCAGGGGACCGATGATCGGCAGGTAGTCCGGGCTGGTGCAACGGTAGGCGGCTCGTCCCTGCAACTGTTGCGGGTCCTGCTCGGCGGCCTGCAGACGCCGGGACAGGTCGGCGGAAATTTCTTCCAGCAGCGCCAGGTTGCCGAGGTGTTCGGCGGTGGTCGGGGTCAGGTCCTCGCTGTTGAAGTCGAAGCTGGCGCCCACGGTATGTTCGCCGAGACGCGCCGGGGCGACGTAGCCTTCGGCACAGACCACGGTCCTCAAGGCACGGCTGTCGGCGGTCTGGGCCAGGCGGGTGATCTGCCCGCGAATGCGCTTGAGCGGCAATGACGCAGCGGCGGCAAAGCGCTTCACCTCGGCGGCGCCGGCCAGAATCGCCACCGGGGCGCTAGCCAGCAGAGTCTCGGCATCCCACGCCTGCCACTGGCCGTCGACTCGACGCAGGTCCAGGGCGTCGCTGTGCAGGCGGACATCGATGTGCGGATGCTTGGCCTGCCAGGCGCACAGTGCCGGCGGATGCACCCAGCCACCCTCGGGGAAGAACAGCCCGCCGTGTTCGAGGCCGACGCCGGCTTGTGCCTGGGCTGTCTCGCGATCCAGCAGATGCACCAGGTCGGGGCTGAAGGCTGCGGCCAACTGAGCCTGGCGTGCGGCTTCTTTTTCATCGAAGGCCAGTTGCAGGACACCGCAACCGTCCCAGTCGAGGCCCTTGTGCAAGTGTTCGAGCAAGCGCCGGGTATGGCCGAAGCCGCTGAGAATCAGCTGGGACAACGCGGTGCCGTGGGCTGACAGTTTGAGATAAAGCACGCCCTGGGGGTTGCCCGAGGCCTCCTGGGCCAGGGCATCGCAGCGCTCCAGCAGCGTTACCTGCCAGCCTCGCGCGGCCAGGCTCGCGGCGCTGGCGCATCCGGCCAGGCCGCCGCCGATGACCAGGGCCCGCCGCGTCTCGACAACCTGCCCGGGGTGGGCAAACCAGGGGCGCACCGGCGCGGGCGCCGCCACGTCTTGCGGCCAGCCGATGAACTCGCCCCGCAGGATCTCCCACTTGTGGCCGATACCCGGTGTCCGTTTCATCTTGAAGCCGGCGGCGTTCAGCGAGCGCCGCACCCAGCCGGTGCTGGTAAAGGTGCTGAGAGTCGAACCGGGGGCCGCCAGTCGTGCCAGTTCGGCGAACAGTTCGGGAGTCCACATCTCGGGATTCTTCGCCGGGGCGAAACCGTCGAGAAACCAGGCATCGATCCGCGCGTCCAGCAGGGGCAACTGTTCCAGGGCATCGCCGATCAGCAGGGTCAGGCTGACCCGTCCGTTATCCAGCAGCAGGCGCTGGAAGCCCGCGTGTATCGCCACATACTGCTTGAGCAGGGCAGCGGCGAAGGGCGCCAGCTCCGGCCATAGCGCCAGGGCGCGTTGCAGGTCGGCGTGGCTCAGCGGGTACTTTTCGACGCTGACGAAATGCAGCCGCGTACCCGCCGGCGCATGCTGGTCGAACAGTTGCCAGGCGCAGAGAAAATTCAGACCGGTGCCGAAACCGGTCTCGCCGATCACCAGCCGGCCACCGGGCGGCAGGGCCTGGAACCGCTCTTTCAGACGATTCTGTTCGATGAAGACATAGCGGGTTTCTTCCAGGCCCGAGCCATCGGAAAAATACACATCATCGAACGCCCGGGAACGGGGCCGTCCCTGGTCGTCCCAGTCGATCTGGGCGTGCGGTGGTACGCGGTTCATGGAGCAACTCATCGGCAAACAGTCGGCCATTCTAGCCGATTGGCCCGAGTCGGATTGATCCACGACAAATGTCAGGGACTTCGCTGCCCACACTGTGGTCCGATCCGTTAACCTTGCTCAATTCTGGAAGGAGCCATCCATGTTCGAATCCGCTGAAATCGGTCACGCCATCGATAAAGAGACCTTCGAAGCCGAAGTGCCCGCCCTGCGCGAGGCCTTGCTCGAAGCCCAGTTCGAATTGCAGCAGCAGAAGCGTTTCCCGGTGATCGTGCTGATCAACGGCATCGAGGGTGCCGGCAAGGGCGAAACCGTCAAGCTGCTCAATGAATGGATGGACCCGCGCCTGATCGAGGTGCGTACTTTCGACCAGCAGACTGACGAGGAACTGGCTCATCCCCCGGCTTGGCGCTACTGGCGCCTGCTGCCGGCCAAGGGCCGGATGGGGGTGTTTTTCGGTAACTGGTACAGCCAGATGCTGCAGGGGCGGGTACACGGCCTGTTCAAGGACGCGGTGCTGGATCAGGCGATTGCCGGTGCCGAGCGCCTGGAGAAGATGCTCTGCGACGAAGGTGCATTGATCTTCAAGTTCTGGTTCCACCTTTCCAAGAAGCAGATGAAGGCTCGGCTCAAGGCCCTCAAGGACGATCCGCTGCACAGCTGGCGCATCAGCCCGCTGGATTGGCAGCAGTCGCAGACCTACGACACCTTCGTGCATTTCGGTGAGCGGGTGCTGCGCCGCACCAGCCGCGACTACGCGCCCTGGCATGTGATCGAGGGCGTCGACCCGCACTACCGCAGCCTGACCGTCGGCAAGATCCTGCTGGAAGGCTTGCAGGCCGCGTTGAAAAAATCCCGCAACACCTCCGCGCCGAATACCGCGCCGTTGCCATCGGCAGTTGACCAGATGAGCCTGCTCGACAGCCTGGACATGAGCCTGGCACTGGACAAGGCCGACTATGAGGAACAACTGATCACCGAACAGGCACGACTGTCGGGGCTGATGCGCGACAAGCGCATGCGCAAGCACGCCCTGGTCGCGGTCTTCGAAGGTAACGACGCGGCGGGCAAGGGCGGGGCGATTCGCCGCCTGGCTGCAGCGCTGGATCCGCGCCAGTACAGCATTGTACCGATTGCCGCGCCCAGCGAGGATGAGCGGGCCCAGCCTTATCTGTGGCGTTTCTGGCGACAGATCCCGGCGCGTGGCAAGTTCACCGTGTTCGATCGTTCCTGGTACGGCCGGGTGCTGGTGGAACGGGTCGAGGGTTTCTGCAGCACCGACGACTGGATGCGCGCCTATGGCGAAATCAACGACTTCGAGGAGCAACTGAGCGATGCCGGGGTGATCGTGGTCAAGTTCTGGCTGGCCATCGACAAAGAGACCCAGCTGGAGCGCTTCCAGCAGCGCGAGGACATCCCCTTCAAACGCTTCAAGATCACCGAGGACGACTGGCGCAATCGCGACAAGTGGGACCTTTATCGCGCGGCAGTGGGCGACATGGTCGACCGCACCAGCACCGAGATTTCACCCTGGACGCTGGTGGAAGCCAACGACAAGCGCTGGGCGCGGGTCAAGGTGCTGCGCACCATCAATCAGGCCATCGAGAAGGCCTTCGCCCAGCGCGACAAGCAGGACAAGAAAGGCAAGAAGGCTGGCAAGGTGAAGTAGGACGATGACCCCGCATACGCCGAGTGAATGATCATCGCGGTCCTGAATCAGTCGAGCCTATGCTCAGGCTTTCCTGGACCGACAATGACAATGAGGTGTCCCATGCGTGAAGTGGTGATCGTCGATAGCGTACGTACCGGCCTGGCCAAGTCGTTTCGCGGCAAGTTCAACCAGACCCGGCCCGACGACATGGCCGCCCATTGCGTCAACGCGTTGCTGGTACGCAATGGCATCGATCCGGCCAGCGTCGAGGATTGCATCGTCGGTGCCGGCTCCAACGAAGGCGCGCAGGGCTACAACATCGGACGTAACGTCGCGGTACTGTCGCAACTGGGAACCGGCACGGCGGGCATGACCCTCAACCGTTTCTGTTCTTCGGGCCTGCAGGCGATCGCCATTGCCGCCAACCAGATCGCCTCCGGTTGCAGCGACATCATCGTCGCCGGGGGTGTCGAGTCCATCAGCCTGACGATGAAAAGCGTCAACACTGATAACCTGATCAATCCATTGCTCAAGGAGCAGGTGCCGGGCATCTACTTTCCGATGGGGCAGACGGCGGAAATCGTCGCCCGGCGTTATCAGGTCAGTCGCGAGCAGCAGGACCTCTATGCCCTGCAAAGCCAGCAGCGCACCGCCGCGGCCCAGGCGGCCTGCCTGTTCGCCGACGAGATCGTGCCGATGACGGTGACCTATGCGGTCGAGGACAAGGCCAGCGGGCAGGTCCAGCAGTTGCAGGGCGTGGTCGACCGGGATGACTGCAACCGCCCGGACACCAGCCTGGAAAGCCTGGCCGGCCTGAAACCGGTGTTTGCCGAGGACGGTTCGGTGACGGCGGGCAACTCGTCGCAACTGTCCGATGGCGCTTCGATGACCCTGGTCATGAGCCTGGAGCGGGCGCTGGCGCTGGGGCTCAAACCCAAGGCGTTCTTCCGGGGTTTCACCGTGGCCGGCTGCGAACCGGACGAAATGGGCATCGGCCCGGTGTTCTCGGTGCCCAGGCTGCTCAAGGCCAAGGGGCTGACGGTGGCGGATATAGACTTGTGGGAGCTCAACGAGGCCTTTGCCTCGCAGTGCCTGTACAGCCGTGATCGGCTGGAAATCGACAACGCGAAATACAACGTCAATGGCGGTTCGATTTCCATTGGCCATCCGTTCGGCATGACCGGTTCACGCCAGGTCGGGCACCTGGTGCGCGAGCTGCAGCGGCGTAATCTGCGTTATGGCATCGTAACCATGTGCGTGGGCGGCGGGATGGGCGCGACAGGGTTGTTCGAAGCCGTGCGCTGATGGTTCTGCCGTACCTCTAATCGGTATACGACACCGCCCTTGTGGGAGCCGGCTTGCTGGCGATCCGCGAGCGGCGGCCATCCTGCACCTTCTGTGGCGTTAACAACATCGCTATCGCCAGCAAGCCTGCTCCCACCATAGGTCGATGGTCGATGTGCGGGCCAAGGTCAGAGAAAATTCTGAATATCCTGGGCCAGCTGCATGCGTTTGATGTAGAGCTGGCTTCCCTGCTGCGCATCGACCCGGCTGAAAAAGGGTCCTTCCAGGGTGTTTTCCCGGGTGCAGAAAAAATACTGGCCATTGATTGTACTCACGCGGTCGCTGCGAAAGTGCGTGGCTTCGGTGCTGTCCTGGGCGCGTTTGCCGAACATGGAGAAAAGCTCCAGAGTGGGTGGGGTGTCAGATAAACATCATAAATCCTGAGCAGATACGCTGTTCGATTCGTCGATCAACGGTATTGGCCAATTTATTGACGGCGTTCGAACGTTGCTCGATGTCGTTTTTAATAGGCAAGGGCGGCTGTAGGGTGGGCGGTGAGCCGCTTAGAATGGCGCCTTGAATTCATCGCTCCCCGAGACTTTCCATGCATATTTCATCCGGCCGTTGGGGCTACGGGCTGTTTCTTGCCCTGCTCACCGCTGTGCTCTGGGGCATCCTGCCGATCAAGCTCAAGCAGGTGTTGCAGGTGATGGACCCGGTCAGCGTGACCTGGTGCCGGTTGATGGTTTCCGGTGGCTTTCTGTTCTTCTACCTGGCCTTCAGCAAACGACTGCCGAGCTGGCGTGCGTTGGGACCACGGGGTGGCTGGCTGGTGCTGCTGGCGGTGTTCGGGCTGGTGGGCAACTACGTCCTGTACCTCATGGGCCTCAAACTGCTGAGCCCGGGTACTGCGCAACTGGTGGTGCAGATGGGGCCGATCTTCCTGTTGATCGCCAGCCTGTTCGTATTCAAGGAGCGCTTCAGCCTGGGTCAGGGGATCGGGCTGGTGGTGCTGCTGTTGGGTTTCGTGCTGTTCTTCAACCAGCGCCTGGAGGAGTTGCTGACCTCCCTGGGCAACTACACCGCCGGTGTGCTGCTGGTACTGCTGGCCTCGACGGTCTGGACCTTCTATGCCCTGAGCCAGAAACAGCTGCTGACGGCCTGGAATTCGTTGCAGGTGATGATGGTGATCTATCTGTTCTGCGCCTTGCTGCTGAGCCCCTGGGCGCATCCGGCGGAAATATTGCAACTGAGCCCGTTGCAGGGTTGGCTGTTGTTGGGCTGCTGCCTGAACACCCTGGTGGCCTATGGTGCGTTTGCCGAGGCGCTGGCGCACTGGGAGGCTTCGCGGGTCAGTGCGACCCTGGCGATCACGCCGCTGGTGACCTTCGGTTCGGTCGCCGTGGCCGCCTGGATCTGGCCAGACTACGTGCAGGCCGAAGAGATCAATGGCCTGGGCTATGGCGGGGCGCTGCTGGTGGTGTTCGGTTCGGCGCTGGTGGCCCTGGGGCCGTCGCTGATCGCCGGGCTCAAGGCCCGGCGCGCACGGTTGGCCTGAACCGTTTGAGTGCTTGAAGTCCGCTCGCCACAAGGTTTGTCTTCAGCCATTTGCCTCTTGCAAGGCCTGCTTGTCGGGCAGGTCTGTGTTTGTCCTCAGCCGTTCTTGCCCGACTCCAGCATGTTTTCCGGGCGGACCCAGGCGTCGAACTCTTCGTCGGTGAGGTAGCCCAGTTCCAGCGCCGATTCGCGCAGGGTGAGGTTTTCGGCGTAGGCCTTCTTGGCGATTTCCGCTGCCTTGTCATAGCCGATATGCGGGTTCAGTGCGGTGACCAGCATCAGTCCGCGTTCCAGGTGCGCGGCCATCTGTTGCGGGTCTGGCTCCAGGCCGGCAATGCAATGGGCCTGGAAGTTGCTGCAGCCGTCGGCCAGCAGACGGATCGATTGCAGCAGGTTGTGAATGATCACCGGCTTGTAGACGTTGAGTTGCAAATGTCCCTGGCTGGCGGCGAAACCGATGGTCACGTCATTGCCCAGCACCTGGCAGGCCAGCATCGACAGCGCCTCGCACTGGGTCGGGTTGACCTTGCCGGGCATGATCGAGCTGCCCGGCTCGTTGGCCGGCAGTCTGACCTCGGCAAACCCGGCGCGAGGGCCCGAGCCGAGCAGGCGCAGGTCGTTGGCGATTTTCATCAGGGCCACGGCTAGGGTCTTGAGTGCCCCGGACAGACTGGTCAATGGTTCATGCCCGGCGAGGGCGGCAAACTTGTTCGGTGCGCTGACAAACGGCAGGCCAGCCAGTGCAGCGATTTCCGCCGCGATCGCCTCGGAGAAACCCTGGGGCGCATTGAGCCCGGTGCCCACCGCCGTGCCGCCCTGTGCCAGCTCGCAGACGGCCGGCAAGGCCGCACGAATCGCCCGCTCGGCATAGTCGAGTTGTGCGATGAAGGCGGAAACTTCCTGGCCGAAGGTGATCGGCGTCGCATCCATCATGTGGGTGCGCCCGGTCTTGACCAGTTTCATATGCCGCGCGGCCAGCTCAGCGAGACCGCCGGACAGCTCGCCGATCGCCGGCAGCAGTTGCTGGTGCACCGCCTGGACCGCCGCGATATGCATGGCGGTGGGGAAGCAGTCGTTGGAGCTCTGCGAGCGATTGACGTGGTCGTTCGGGTGTACTGGCGATTTGCCGCCGCGGCCCTTGCCGGCCAGCTCGTTGGCGCGCCCGGCGATGACTTCGTTGGCGTTCATGTTGCTCTGGGTGCCGCTACCGGTTTGCCAGACTGCCAGCGGAAACTGCTGGTCATGTTTGCCGTCCAGCACTTCGTCAGCGGCCTGTTCGATCAGTCGGGCGATATCGGCGGGCAGGTCGCCATTACGGTCGTTGACGCGTGCCGCAGCCTTCTTGATCAAGGCCAGGGCATGCATGACCGCCAGCGGCATCTTTTCATTGCCGATGGCGAAGTTGATCAGCGAACGCTGGGTCTGCGCGCCCCAGTAGGCTTCTTCCGGGACATTCACCTGGCCAAGACTGTCGGTTTCGATGCGACTCATCGGACGCGTTCCTCCTCGAGGTTTAAAGGGCTGACTCGTGCAGTTTAGGTCCTGATCCACCGGCGAGGTTCCCCTTGCAGTTTTTTGCCGCTGGGGCGAGCGTGAAACTGTCACAATCGGTGTCGGGGTTGAGTGACACACTTTGTTAGGCGCAGAATGGGCGTTCTTGGGGTTTTACCTCGCCTGCTATAAAGGACATTCGATGACCCGTCTTCGCGCCATCTGTACTGCGGTTGCTCTGGTATGCGCCAGCGGCCAGGTTTTCGCCGATACCGCCAGCCACAACGCCAGTGCCGAAACTTTCCTGAAGCTGGCCCATGCCGACAAGCTCGGAACTCCGGTCTACATGCAAGTGCAGCAGATGTTCGCCCAGCGCTTCGAGCAGACCCAGGCGCCTGCGTCGAAAAAACCACTGCTCGATACCTACCAGGCCAAGGCCAACGCCGCCCTGGACCAGGCCATCGGCTGGGACAAGCTCAAGCCTGACATGGTCAAGCTCTACACCGACAATTTCAGTGAGAGCGAGCTCAAGGACCTGGTTGCGTTCTACCAGTCGCCGCTGGGCAAGAAAGTCCTGGAGAAAATGCCACAACTGACCCAGCAATCGGCCCAGTTGACCCAGGCCAAGCTGGAAAGCGCAGTACCGGTGGTCAACAAGCTGCTGGAAGACATGACCAACGAGCTGGCACCGGCCAAGGCCGCTGCCCCGGCGAAGAAGAAGTAAGCGGGGCGCGAGATGAGCATGCAACAACGTATCGAGACTGCCTTGGGCGCCTTGCAGCCCGAGCACCTGGACGTACTGGATGAAAGCCACATGCACAGCCGTGGGTTGCAGACCCATTTCAAGGCGGTGCTGGTCAGCGAGCAGTTTGCCGGGCTGAACAGTGTCAAGCGTCACCAGAAGGTCTACGCCACGCTGGGTGACCTGATGGGGCAGTTCCATGCGTTGGCCCTGCATACCTACACCCCTGAAGAGTGGGTGAAAATCGGTGCAGCGCCGGCATCGCCGACCTGCGCCGGCGGTAGCAAGCACTAGGCCTGTTGGCTGGCCTTTTGCTAGAATCCGCAACGCGCCGCTCAGTCGGCGCGTTTTTTTTGCATCCGGTTCGCCCTTTGCGAGGGCAGCCACCTGGAGAGAAATACCCATGACCCAACCTGTCGTCGTGGCGGCACTGTACAAGTTCGTCACCCTCGAAGATTACGTCGCCCTGCGCGAGCCGCTGCTGCAGGCGATGCTCGCCAACGGTATCAAGGGCACGCTGCTGATTGCCGAAGAAGGCATCAACGGTACTGTTTCCGGCAGTCGCGAAGGCATCGATGGCCTGCTGGCCTGGCTGAAGAACGATCCACGCATGGTGGACCTGGACCACAAGGAGTCCTACTGCGACGAGCAGCCGTTCTATCGGACCAAGGTCAAGCTGAAGAAGGAAATCGTCACCCTCGGCGTCGAAGGCGTGGACCCGAACAAGAAAGTCGGCACCTATGTCGAGCCGCAGGACTGGAACGCCCTGATCGCCGATCCCGAGGTGTTGCTGATCGATACCCGTAACGACTATGAAGTCTCGATTGGCACCTTCGAAGGCGCCATCGACCCGAAAACCACCAGCTTTCGCGAGTTCCCCGATTACATCAAGGCCCACTTCGACCCGGCGCGGCACAAGAAGGTCGCCATGTTCTGCACCGGCGGCATTCGTTGCGAGAAGGCGTCGAGCTACATGCTCGGCGAGGGTTTCGAGGAGGTTTATCACCTCAAGGGCGGCATCCTCAAGTACCTTGAGCAAGTGCCCCAGGAACAAAGCCGGTGGCGTGGCGACTGCTTCGTGTTCGATAACCGGGTCACCGTTCGTCATGACCTGACCGAGGGCGACTACGATCAATGTCACGCCTGCCGTACGCCGGTCAGCGTCGAGGATCGTACATCGGAGCACTATGTGCCGGGCATCAGTTGCCCGCACTGCTGGGACACGCTGAGCGAGAAGACGCGCCGTAGCGCTATCGACCGGCAGAAACAGATCGAACTGGCCAAGTTGCGCAACCAACCGCACCCGATCGGCTATAACTACCGTCAAGATTCCGAGGCCTGAGCCATGTCCGCGCGCCTGCTCTATGTGATGGATCCGATGTGTTCCTGGTGCTGGGGCTTTGCGCCGGTGGCCGAGGCGCTGGTCAAGCAGGCGCAGGCCGCGGGTGTCGAACTGCACCTGGTGATGGGCGGCTTGCGTACCGGCAGCGGTGCGGCGCTGGAGCCCACCACTCGACGCTACATCCTGGAGCACTGGCAGGCGGTCACCGAGACCACCGGCCAGGCGTTCCGGCTTGAGGGTGCCTTGCCCGACGGATTTGTCTACGACACGGAGCCTGCGTGTCGGGCGGTGGTCACCGCCCGCAGCCTGGCGCCCGACTGCGCATGGATCCTGGTGGGGCTGATCCAGCGGGCTTTTTATGTCGAGGGACGCGATGTCACGCAAGCCTCGGTGCTGGTGGAACTGGCGGAAAAAGCCGGTTTGCCGCGCATCGAGTTTGCTGGCGCCTTCGATACCGCCGAGCAGCATGTGGCGACCGCCGCCGATTTCACCTGGGTCCAGGACCTGGGGATTGCAGGCTTTCCGACCCTGTTGGCCGAACGCCAGGGGCAACTGGCACTGCTGACCAATGGCTACCAGCCGCTTTCCGAGTTGTCGCCGCTGCTCGGCCGTTGGCTGGAGCGCGCGGCCTGTGCCTGAGGCGGCCTTCTTGCCGGACCGCCTGAGCTGGGCGGAAATTCGTCGCCTGGCGCTGCAGCATCGCAAAACCCTGTGGGTCGCCAATGCTGTCGCGGTACTGGCAACCCTGTGCAGCGTCCCCATTCCGTTGCTGCTGCCGCTGTTGGTCGATGAGGTGCTGCTCAAGCACGGCGATGCGGCGCTGCAGGTAATGAACCATCTGTTACCTGGCTCCTGGCAGACGGCGCTCGGCTACATTGGCCTGATGTTGCTGGTCACGCTGAGCCTGCGGTGTGGCGCGCTGTTGTTCAACGTCCTGCAGGCGCGGTTGTTCGCCGGGTTGGCCAAGGACATCGTCTATCGTATTCGTATCCGCCTGATCGAACGCCTGAAGCGGATTTCCCTGGGCGAATATGAAAGCCTGGGCAGTGGCACGGTGACTACGCACCTGGTCACCGACCTGGACACCCTCGACAAGTTTGTCGGAGAAACCCTCAGCCGGTTTCTGGTGGCCATACTGACGTTGCTGGGAACTTCCGCCATTCTGGTCTGCATGCACTGGAAGCTGGCGCTGCTGATTCTGCTGTTCAACCCGCTGGTGATCTATTTCACGGTGCAGTTGGGCAAGCGCGTCAAACACCTGAAGAAGCTGGAGAACGACAGCACCTCGCGATTCACCCAGGCGCTGACGGAAACCCTTGATGCGATCCAGGAGGTCCGTGCCGGCAATCGCCAGGGCTTTTTCCTCGGCCGTCTCGGTCAGCGGGCGCGGGAGGTGCGTGACTATGCCGTGGCCTCGCAATGGAAAAGCGACGCGTCGGGCCGGGCCAGCGCGTTGCTGTTCCAGTTCGGTATCGATATTTTCCGCGCGGCGGCGATGCTCACCGTCTTGTTCTCGGACCTGTCGATCGGCCAGATGCTCGCGGTTTTCAGTTACCTGTGGTTCATGATTGGTCCGGTCGAGCAACTGTTGAACCTGCAGTACGCCTATTACGCTGCGGGTGGTGCGCTGACGCGCATCAACGAGTTGTTGGCACGGGCCGATGAGCCCTCGTATCCGGGCGGCATCGATCCGTTTGTCGGGCGTGAAACGGTCGGGATCGAGGTGCGCGGTCTGAGCTTCGCCTACGCCGATGAGCCGATACTCGACCAGCTCGACCTGTCTATCGCGCCGGGTGAAAAGGTGGCGATCGTCGGTGCCAGTGGTGGTGGCAAGAGTACCCTGGTGCAGTTGCTTCTCGGGCTCTATGTGCCGCAAGCCGGCACCATTCGTTTTGGCGGTGCGTCCCAGGCCGAAATCGGCCTGGAAACCGTGCGCGAGCAGGTGGCCGTGGTGTTGCAACATCCGGCCCTGTTCAATGACACGGTGCGTGCCAACCTGACCATGGGTCGCGAGCGTAGCGATGAAGCCTGCTGGCGGGCGCTGGAGATCGCCCAGTTGGACAGCACCATCCGCGGCCTGCCCCAGGGACTGGACAGCATTGTCGGACGCTCCGGTGTACGTTTGTCCGGTGGGCAGCGCCAGCGCCTGGCGATCGCACGGATGGTGCTGGCCGAGCCCAAGGTGGTGATCCTCGACGAAGCGACCTCGGCGTTGGACGCTGCCACCGAATACAACCTGCACCAGGCGCTTGGCCGTTTTCTCAACGGTCGTACCACCTTGATCATTGCGCATCGGCTATCGGCGGTGAAACAGGCCGACCGCGTGCTCGTCTTCGATGGTGGCCGAATTGCCGAAGATGGCGACCACCAGCAACTGATTGCCGACGGTGGTCTCTATGCCAAGCTGTACGGGCATTTGCAAAAAATTTGACGCGCTTGGGTTTCACTTGATTTTCTGTGCTTGGTCGTTGAATTAATTACAAGTAATGAGTTTTCCCCCGTAGGGACATGCAACGGGCCAAATGCATTGATTTCCCACCGATCAACGATCCATCCGAGGTTGTGGAAATTAGCCTAGGCTCTGCTGTCAGGGGCGAAAATCTCTCGGCTGTTCATCTGGCTCTACGGGTGCAAGGGTACTCATGAAGCGCAAGCAGACTCTCGGAACGCCACGGCTGTTGGGCATCGTCTGGCCGTTTATCGCCGTCGTCCTGTTTCAGGCCTTGCTGGGATGCCTCAGCCTCTATGTGCTGTCGGCGGTGCGCGGCTATGTGGCCGGCGAGAGTCTCTGGTCGAAAGCCCAGAAAGACGCGATCTATTACCTCAACCTCTATGCCGACAGCCGTGACGAGGCGACATTCCTCAAGTACCAGGAGGCCATCGCCGTGCCCCAGGGTGGGCATGAATTGCGCATTGCCCTGGATGCCCCGACGCCGGACCTCGAGGCGGCGCGCCGGGGCATCCTGCAGGGCGGCAATCATCCTGACGATGTTCCCAGCATCATCTGGCTGTATCTGAATTTCCGTCATTTCAGTTACCTCGAGCGGGCTATCGAGAAGTGGACGGTGGGTGACAGCTACATGGTGCAACTGGATGAGGTCGCCCGGCAGATGCATCAGGCGATTTCCACCAACGCAGCCACTGCTGCCGATATCCAGCGATGGAAAAACCATATCTTTGCCATCAACGACGGTGTGACGCCGGCGGCGAAGGCCTTCAGCGATGCCCTGGGCGAAGGTTCGCGGGTGATTCTGCGCCTGCTGCTGGCGACCAACGTCACCACGGCGCTGGTGTTGATCGTCCTGGCCTTGTTGCGCACCCATAAGCTGTTGGCCCAGCGCCATGCCTTTGCCGATGCGTTGCAGGTGGAAAAGGAGCGGGCGCAGATCACCCTGGAGTCCATCGGCGACGGGGTGATCACCACCGATGTGGAGGGAGTCATCGTCTACATGAACCCCGCTGCAGAGCAACTGACTCACTGGAAGGCCGGACAGGCTTATGGCTTGCCGCTGGCGGCGCTGTTCAACTTGCTCGACGAAAATGCCCTGGAGGAAGGTTTCACGCTGATCGAGCATATTCTGACCGGGCAATTGGGCGGTGGCAGCGAGCATTCCAAGCTGATTCAGCGGCTTGACGGCAGCACGGTGTCGGTGACCCTGGTCGGGGCGCCGATCCTTAATGCCGGTCAGGTCAGTGGCGCGGTGCTGGTGCTGCATGACATGACCCAGGAGCGCCAGTACATCGCCAATCTCTCCTGGCAGGCCACCCATGATGCCCTGACCGGGCTGGCCAACCGTCGCGAGTTCGAATATCGGCTGGAGCAGGCACTGCAGGACCTGGCGCATCAGCCCGCGCGGCATGTGCTGATGTTCCTCGATCTGGACCAGTTCAAGCTGGTCAATGACACGTGCGGGCATGCGGCTGGCGACGAGTTGCTGCGTCATATTTGCGCGTTGCTGCAGTCCGGTCTGCGTGAGGGCGATACTTTGGCGCGGCTGGGTGGGGATGAATTCGGAATTTTGCTTGAGAATTGTCCGTCAGACGCGGCTGAGAAAATCGCGGAAGGATTACGCCAGACTGTGCAGAATCTGCATTTTGTCTGGAAGGGTCGGCCTTTCGTCACCACGGTCAGCATCGGCCTGGTGCATCTGCACCAGATGCCTGCGACCCTCGAAGCCTCCCTGCGTGCGGCCGATATGGCCTGTTACATGGCCAAGGAAAAAGGGCGCAATCGGATTCAGGTGTATCACGCTGACGATTCCGAATTGTCCCTGCGGTTTGGTGAAATGGCCTGGGTGCAGCGTTTGCACATGGCCCTGGAAGAGAACCGTTTTTGTCTGTATTCGCAGGAAATTTCCGCGCTGGGTCAGACTGATCATGCGCAGGGGCATGTAGAGATCCTGCTGCGCCTGCATGATGAGGCGGGTCGCATGATTTTGCCCGACAGCTTTATTCCGGCCGCCGAACGCTATGGCCTGATGAGCCAGTTGGATCGCTGGGTGGTGCAGAATGTGTTCAAGGTGGTAGCCGAGTGTAGTGCCCTGGGGCATGAGGCGTCGATGGCCATGTGTGCGATCAATCTGTCAGGCACCACCATTGGCGACGAGGATTTTCTGGGTTTCCTTCACCAACAATTTGCGTTGCACGGTATTTCGCCGAGGCTGATCTGTTTCGAAATCACCGAGACCAGCGCTATCTCCAATCTCGGTAGCGCGATTCGTTTTATCAATGAGCTCAAGGGCTTGGGTTGTTACTTCTCTCTGGATGACTTCTGTGCGGGTATGTCTTCATTCGCTTATCTCAAACATTTGCCTGTAGACTTCCTGAAGATCGATGGAAGTTTTGTAAAGGATATGCTGGACGACCCGATTAACCGCGCCATGGTCGAAGTGATCAACCACATCGGCCATGTGATGGGGAAAAGAACAATTGCAGAGTTTGTCGAGACGCCGCAGATCGAGCAGGCATTGCGGGAGATCGGTGTCGACTACGCCCAGGGTTATGTGATCGAACGCCCGCAACTGTTCACGTGCGACAGCCTGCTGCGTCGCCCTGATCGACCTCATTCGCTGTTGTTCAAGGCGCCCGGCACGTTCCGCTGAAACCCTTCCAGGTCTGCACAATCACCACTCAAAAGGAAAGGAGCTCAAAAGTGATCGACACATTCAGCCGAACCGGCCCGCTTATGGAAGCCACCAGCTATCCCGCCTGGGCACAACAGCTCATCCGCGATTGCAGCGAGAGCAAGCGCCGCGTTGTCGAACACGAACTTTACCAGCGGATGCGCGACAACAAACTGAGCGCGAAAACCATGCGCCAGTACCTGATTGGCGGCTGGCCGGTGGTGGAGCAGTTTGCGTTGTACATGGCCCAGAACCTCACCAAGACCCGCTTTGCCCGCCACCCTGGCGAAGACATGGCGCGGCGTTGGCTGATGCGCAACATTCGCGTGGAACTCAATCATGCTGACTATTGGGTGCACTGGAGCCGTGCCCATGGGGTCACACTGGAAGACCTGCAGGCGCAGCAGGTTCCTCCCGAGCTGCATGCCTTGAGCCATTGGTGCTGGCATACCAGTTCGGCCGACTCGCTGGTGGTGGCTGTCGCCGCGACCAACTATGCAATCGAAGGTGCCACCGGCGAGTGGTCGGCACTGGTTTGTTCGAGCGGCGTGTATGCCGCCGCTTTCCCCGAGGAAGAGCGCAAGCGGGCGATGAAATGGCTGAAGATGCATGCCCAGTATGACGACGCTCATCCCTGGGAAGCCCTGGAGATCGTCTGCACCCTGGCTGGGATGAATCCGAGCGAGGCACTGCAGGCCGAGTTGCGCCAGGCCGTCTGCAAGAGCTACGACTACATGTTCCTGTTTCTGGAGCGTTGCATGCAGTTGGAGAAGGCACCGGTGGCCCGTGAGCGCCAAGCGGAATTCGCTGAAAGCTGAGTCGGCAAGAACAGGGCGGGAACGGTCCCCCTCGGACTATCCCGCCATTGCCAGTCGGTTGCGACCTTCGCGTTTGGCGACATACAGCGCGCTGTCGGCGCGTCGCAGTACGCTCTGCAATGACTCCCCGGCCAGTAGCGTGGCGCAGCCCAGGCTCATGGTCAGGGTGACGCTCTGCTCGTTCGTGGCATATTCCCGTGAATGTGTGGCTTGGCGCAGACGCTCACCGACCAGGGCCGCCGCTTCGCGGCCAGTGTTGGACAGGACGACGAGGAATTCTTCCCCGCCGTAACGAAAGACCATGTCGATATTGCGCAACTGCTCCTTGATCGCTGCAGCCACGGCCTTGAGTACCTGGTCGCCGGCGCTGTGGCCGTAGCTGTCGTTGATGCGCTTGAAGTGATCGATATCCAGCATCAGCAGCGACAGTGGCTGGTTGTGGCGTCGTGCCAGTTCGATTTCCCGTTGCAGGGTCTGCTCCATGGCGATGCGGTTGCCGGTTTCGGTCAGCGGGTCACGCAGGGCGCTCTGGGTCGCGGCGCGATAGAGCAGGGCATTACGCATCGGATAGAGCAGGCAGGACAGCAGGGATTCCAGATTGCCCAGCTCCTGTTCGGTAAAGCGCTGGTTACGGCGAAACAGCAGATCCCCCATGTGTTCGCCTTCATGGCTGAGGCTATAGGCCGCCGAATGATGGCCGCGCTGGCCGAATTCCAGGCGCAGGTCGCTGGGTTGATGGGTGTAGCTCAGTGAATGCAGGGGCACCAGTCGTTGAACTTCACGAAAGAACAGGCCGAGGATGCGCTCCGGCTCCAGGCTGGTCTGCAATTGCAGCACCAACTGCTGGCGCAATTGGGTCAGCGTGGTCGGGCGATGGAACAGGGAGGGGGCTTGACCGAAACCCAGGCGCTGCAACTTGGCGCTATCGAAATCGATGGTGTTGGTCTGGATCGGTGTCTTCATGGTGGCGGGCCCCCTGGGCGCAGCATGCAGTCTGACAGGCTGGCGAGAGCGACGTTGGGCTGCGCATCGTACTGGTCCTCAGTCCTCTAGGACCATGGGTTTCAGTCTAGCCGCCCTGGCCAAGCTTTGCGGCCTGGCCGATGGAGCGCACATTGCTCTCACACAACGTGTTTGAAAGAAGTTAGAGCGAAAGTCATGCCAATCCGTTCATTTAAATAAAAACCTTTCAAATTCAGTGGTTTGTTTTTTTGAAGGCGGAAAGAGAGCGTAGGGGCGGCAATTGTTTGACTTGGCGTAGTGGCTTTATGAGATTTTTTGCTGGCCGTGCCGGTATTCCGGCACGGTGCGAGAGGCGGGAAATTACTGGGCGTTGAAGGCCTGACCGTTGATGCCGGTACTGTCCGGGCCCATCAGGTAGAGGTAGACCGGCATGATCTCCTCCGGTGTCGGATTGTTCAGCGGGTTCTCCCCGGGGTAGGCCTGGGCCCGCATGCTGGTACGGGTGGCGCCTGGGTTGATGCTGTTGGCGCGTACGGGGGCGACGTTGTCCAGTTCATCGGCGAGGGTCTGCATCAGGCCTTCGGTGGCGAACTTCGACACGCCGTAGGCGCCCCAGTAGGCACGGCCTTTGCGGCCAACACTACTGGAGGTGAAGATCACGGAGGCATCCTGGGACAGCTTGAGCAGCGGCAGCAGGGTGCTGGTGAGCATGAACATCGCGTTGACGTTGACCTGCATGACCCGCATGAAGTTTTCGCCCGAGAGCTGTTCCAATGGCGTGCGCGGGCCGATGATCGAGGCGTTGTGCAGCAGACCGTCGAGATGGCCTAATTCGTTTTCGATCATCGCCGCCAGCTCGTCGTACTGGTGGGGCAGGGCGGTTTCCAGGTTGAACGGAATCACGGCCGGTTGTGGGTGGCCGGCGGCTTCGATCTCGTCGTAGACCTGGGTCAGGTTGGCTTCGGTCTTACCCAGCAGCAGCACAGTGGCCCCATGGGCGGCATAGCTCTTGGCGGCGGCCGCGCCGATGCCGCGCCCGGCACCGGTGACCAGGATCACCCGGTCCTTGAGCAGTTCGGGGCGGGCGGAGTAATCAAACATGGCTAAACCTCAACAGATTCAATCGATAGCGCATTCCCTGCAGGAGCCGGGCTTGCTCGCGAATGCGCGCTGGAGAACGCAAAAAAGCTTCGCGGGCAAGCCCGGCTCCTACAGGTTGCGGTGTTGTCAGCGCCGGGTTGTTCAGCAACTGCAGAGTGCGTTATCCAGCACCCGGCGCAGCTCCAGCGGATGGTCGACAACCACGTCGGCGCCCCAGTGATCAGGGTTGTCCTCGGGGTGGATGTAGCCGTAGCGCACGGCGGCGGTGCGAGTTCCCGCATCGCGGCCCGACTCGATATCACGCAGGTCGTCGCCAACGAACAGGACGCTGGCCGGATCCAGATCCAGCATCTTGCAGGCGAGAATCAGCGGTTCGGGATCCGGCTTGCTTTTGCTGACGTGGTCGGGACAGATGAGCAGCGCCGAGCGTTCGGCCAGGCCGAGTTGCTGCATGATCGGTTCGGCGAAGCGCAGCGGCTTGTTGGTGACCACGCCCCAGATCAGTCGCGCCTTCTCGATATCCTCGAGCAGTTCGGCCATGCCGTCGAACAGTTTGCTGTGTACCGCGCAGGCCTTGAGGTAGCGTTCGAGGAATTCCTGGCGCAGGGCCTCGAAGCCTGGTGACTCGGGGTCCATCATGAAGGTCACCGCGACCATCGCCCGGGCACCGCCGGAGATTTCGTCGCGGATCAGCTTGTCGGCAATCGGCGGCAGCCCGCGATCAGCCAGCATGGCCTGGCAGATGGCGATGAAGTCCGGCGCGGTATCGAGCAGGGTGCCGTCCATGTCGAAAAGAACCGCTCTCAAGCGCATCGGTCACTCCTCGCGCAGGGTCTGGATCATGTAGTTCACGGCCACGTCAGAAGCCAGCTTGTAATGCTTGGTCAACGGGTTGTAGGTGAGGCCGATGATGTCCTTGACCGACAGACCCGCGTCGCGGCTCCAGGCCCCCAGCTCGGAGGGGCGGATGAACTTCTTGAAGTCATGGGTACCGCGTGGCAGCAGGCCCATGATGTACTCCGCGCCGATGATGGCGAACAGATAGGCCTTGGGGTTGCGGTTGATGGTGGAGAAGAACACCTGGCCGCCCGGCTTGACCATGCGGAAGCAGGCGCGGATCACCGACGACGGGTCGGGCACGTGTTCGAGCATTTCCAGGCAGGTGACCACATCGAACTGCTCGGGCATTTCCTCGGCCAGGGCTTCGGCGGTGATCTGCCGGTACTCGACCTCGACGCCCGATTCCAGTTGGTGCAGCCGGGCTACGGCAAGCGGTGCTTCACCCATGTCGATTCCCGTTACCGTGGCGCCGCGCTGGGCCATGGCTTCGCTGAGGATACCGCCGCCGCAGCCGACGTCGAGGACCTTCTTGCCGGCGAGCTTGACCCGCTCGTCGATCCAGTTGACCCGCAGCGGGTTGATGTCGTGCAGTGGCTTGAACTCGCTCTCACGGTCCCACCAGCGGTGGGCCAGGGCTTCGAACTTGGCGATTTCGGCGTGGTCGACGTTGCTCATGGGTGTATCCTCTAAAGCTTGAAAATCAGGGGCATCCCGGACGGTTGGCGTCCGGGACGATCAATTCAGTGGGCGTGTCCGCCAATGCGCTGGCCCCAGGCACGGGCCGTGGCGCTCAGTCGTTGTTCATCCAGGCGGGTCAGGCGCCGGTCGTCCAGCAGTTGTTTGCCACCGACCCACAGGTGTTGCACGCAGTCGCGTCCGCCGGCGTAGATCAGGCTGGAAATCGGATCGTAGACCGGTTGCTGGGTCATGCCGCTCAGGTCGAACGCGACGATATCCGCAGCCTTGCCCAGTTCCAGTGTGCCGATTTCGCTGTCCAGGCCCAGGGCCCGGGCACCGTTCAGTGTAGCCATGCGCAGGGCTCGATGGGCGTCCAGGGCGCTGGCGGAACCGGCCACGGCCTTGGCCAGCAGGGCGGCGGTACGGGTTTCTCCCAACAGGTCGAGATCATTGTTGCTCGCCGCGCCATCGGTGCCTATGGCCACATTGACGCCGGCCTGCCATAGACGTTCTACCGGGCAGAAGCCACTGGCCAGTTTCAGGTTCGATTCCGGGCAGTGAATCACGCTGGTGTTGCTTTCTACCAGCAAAGCCAGGTCGTCATCGCTGATTTGGGTCATGTGCACGGCTTGCAGGCGTGGCCCCAACAGGCCAAGCCGGGCCAGGCGGGCCAGTGGGCGTTCGCCATGCTGCTCGAGCGCCTGTTGGACCTCGAAGGCGGTTTCATGCACGTGCATGTGGATCGCCGCATCGAGTTCTTCGGCGATGACACGGATTTTTTCCAGGTTTTCGTCGCCCACGGTGTACGGAGCATGCGGGCCGAAGGCTATCTTTATCCGGGGGTGATGCTTGAGGTCGCCGAACAGTTCGATGGCCTGACGCAAGGCTTCGTCGGCGTTGGCGGCTCCGGGAATCGGGAAATCGAGGATCGGCATGGCGATCTGTGCGCGGATACCGCTCTCGTGCACGCACTCGCTGGCGATTTTCGGATAGAAGTACATATCCGCAAAACAGCTGATGCCGCCCTTGAGCTGCTCGGCGATGGCCAGGTCGGTGCCGTCACGGACGAAGTCCTCGTTGACCCATTTGCCTTCGGCCGGCCAGATGTGTTTTTCCAGCCAGGTCATCAGCGGCAAGTCATCGGCCAGGCCGCGAAACAGGGTCATGGCGGCATGGCCATGGGCGTTGACCAGGCCGGGTGCGAGCAGCGTCCCCGGCAATTCGCGAACCTCGCCGGCCTTGAGTTTCAAGGCCTCGGTCCGGGGGCCGATAAAGGCGATACGTCCGTCACGAATGCCCAGTCCATGCTCCTTGAAAATCACGCCGGCGGGCTCGACAGGCACCAGCCATGTGGGCAACAACAGCAAGTCGAGCGGGGCGGCGATGTTTGGCATCGAGGACGGCTTCCAGGCTTCATGCAGATAAGACTGTGAAGTATACCCGAGCGTCCAGGCGGGGGGATCGCTATAATCGGTGGCTTTTGTTTCCTTGAGTGCGGAGTGAGTCATGCGCAATCGGTTGTTGGCAGCGGAAAAGGTCAAGGCCATCGATTGGCGCCAGGGGACCTTGTGCCTGCTCGATCAGCGCGTCCTGCCGTTCGAGCAGAGCTGGCTGTCCTGTGACAGCGTCGTGGAAGTCGCCGAGGCGATTCGCGCGATGGTCGTGCGCGGTGCGCCGGCCATCGGCATCTGCGCGGCATATGGTGTAGTGCTGGCGGCGCGGGTGCGGCTTGCCGCAGGCGGTGACTGGGTGACTGCGCTGACTGCGGACTTCGCCCTGTTGGGCGCCTCACGCCCGAGTGCGCCGAGCCTGGCGTGGGCGCTCGGGCGCATGCGTGAACGACTGGAACGGGTGCGTGAGGCGGCCGATCCGCTGGCGGCGCTGGAGGCCGAGGCCATCGCCATTCATGAAAGCGATCGCGAAGCCAACCTGACCATGGCGCAACTGGGCGTCGAACTGATTCGCAAGCACCAGGGCAATGCCCAGGCGATCTTCACCCAATGCGATGCCGGGGTGTTGGCCTCCGGCGGTTTCGGTACCGCGCTCGGCGTGATTCGTGGTGCTTTTGTCGAAGGCATGGTCGAGCGGGTCTATGTCGACGAGACGCGGCCCTGGCTGCCGGGGTCGCGCCTGACGGCCTGGGCACTGGCCAGCGAGGGCATTGCTGTGACGGTCAGCGCCGATGCCGCCGCTGCCCAGGTCATGAAGACCAAAGGCGTGACCTGGGTCGTCATCGGTGCCGACCGCATTGCCGCCAATGGCGATGTGGCCAGCCGGATCGGCACCTATCAACTGGCTGTCTGCGCCATGCATCACGGGGTGCGCTTCATGGTGGTGGCGGCGAGTTCGGCCATCGATCTGGATCTGGCCAGTGGCGACGATATCGTGCAGGAAGAGCGTGATGGCGACGAGTTATTGAATGCCGGCGGCAAGCGGCTCGATGTCGGGATCGATGCTTTTAATCCGGTTTTCGACGTGACTCCGGCGGATCTGATCGATGTCATCGTGACTGAAAAGGGCATTGTCGAACGGCCCGATGCTGCGAAGCTGGCGCAATTGATGTGTCGCAAGCGTTTGCACTGATCCGGTTTTTTTCTGGCCAGGTGGTTTTTTCACGGCGCCAATGGCGGCATTTTGCTTTTAAGCCCCTCCAGATGCGCTCTCGAAGAGTTTCATTGGTCGCCTGTCAGGTTCCTTGTGTATCCGGGGATAGGTGCGTGGCGGCGATTGTGATAACATCCGGCGGTTTCCAGCGCGGCCCGAATCGGCTGCCCTTACTGCGCAGATTCATGGCATAACTCGTTGATTTGTCGTAAGTCGCTGCCAGGCATCAGGTCGGCAGCGACAAGCTTCGTTCGTCCCATATGGATGTGACGAAGTTTCACCAGAAAAAGGAATCAGGCTTCTCATGGGCGAACTGGCCAAAGAAATCCTCCCGGTCAATATCGAAGACGAGCTGAAACAGTCCTACCTCGACTACGCGATGAGCGTGATCGTCGGGCGGGCACTGCCCGATGCGCGTGATGGCTTGAAGCCCGTGCACCGGCGTGTCCTGTTCGCCATGAGCGAGCTGGGTAACGACTGGAACAAACCGTACAAGAAATCTGCCCGTGTGGTCGGTGACGTGATCGGTAAATATCACCCGCACGGTGACACCGCTGTATACGACACCATCGTTCGGATGGCGCAGCCATTCTCCCTGCGCTACCTGCTGGTCGACGGCCAAGGCAACTTCGGTTCCGTCGACGGCGACAACGCTGCGGCCATGCGATACACCGAAGTGCGCATGACCAAGCTGGCACACGAGCTGCTGGCCGACCTGCACAAGGAAACCGTGGACTGGGTGCCGAACTATGACGGCACCGAGCAGATCCCGGCGGTCATGCCGACGCGCATTCCCAACCTGCTGGTCAACGGCTCCAGCGGTATTGCCGTGGGCATGGCGACCAACATTCCGCCGCACAACCTCGGTGAAGTGATCGACGGTTGCCTGGCGCTGATCGACAACCCCGAGCTGACCGTCGACGAACTGATGCAGTTCATTCCGGGGCCGGATTTCCCGACCGCAGCGATCATCAACGGCCGCGCCGGGATCATCGAGGCCTATCGCACCGGGCGCGGGCGCATCTACATGCGTGCCCGCTCGACTGTCGAGGATATCGACAAGGTCGGTGGTCGCCAGCAGATCGTCATCACCGAACTGCCGTACCAGCTGAACAAGGCTCGCCTGATCGAGAAGATCGCCGAGCTGGTGAAAGAGAAGAAGCTTGAAGGCATCACCGAGCTGCGTGACGAGTCCGACAAGGATGGTATGCGCGTAGTGATCGAGCTGCGTCGTGGCGAAGTGCCTGAGGTGATCCTCAACAACCTCTATGCACAGACCCAGTTGCAGAGCGTGTTCGGTATCAACATCGTTGCGCTGATCGACGGTCGCCCGCGGATCCTGAACCTCAAGGACCTGCTGGAGGCCTTCGTCCGTCACCGTCGCGAAGTCGTGACCCGGCGTACCGTGTTCGAGCTGCGCAAGGCCCGCGAGCGCGGTCATATCCTCGAAGGCCAGGCTGTTGCCCTGTCGAACATCGACCCGGTGATTGCCCTGATCAAGGCGTCGCCAACCCCGTCGGAAGCCAAGGAAGCGTTGATCAGCACGCCTTGGGAATCCAGCGCGGTGATGACCATGGTCGAGCGTGCCGGGGCAGACTCCTGCCGTCCGGAAAACCTCGATCCGCAATACGGCCTGCGTGACGGCAAGTACTTCCTTTCGCCGGAACAGGCGCAAGCCATTCTGGAACTGCGCCTGCACCGCCTGACCGGCCTGGAGCACGAGAAGCTGCTGGCCGAGTACCAGGAGATTCTCAATCAGATCGGCGAGCTGATCCGTATCCTCAACAGTTCCACGCGTCTCATGGAAGTGATTCGCGAGGAACTGGAAGTGATCCGCGCCGAGTACGGCGATGCACGTCGTACCGAGATCCTCGATGCGCGCCTCGACCTGACCCTGGGCGACATGATCCCGGAAGAAGAGCGTGTGGTGACCATTTCCCACAGCGGCTACGCCAAGACCCAGCCGCTCTCGGCTTATCAGGCCCAGCGTCGTGGTGGTAAAGGCAAGTCGGCGACCGGCGTCAAGGATGAGGACTACATCTCCCACCTGCTGGTTGCCAACAGCCATGCCACGCTCCTGCTGTTCTCCAGCAAGGGCAAGGTCTACTGGCTCAAGACCTACGAAATTCCCGAGGCGTCCCGTGCTGCGCGCGGTCGTCCGCTGGTCAACCTGCTGCCGCTGGATGAGGGTGAATACATCACCACCATGCTGCAGATCGACCTGGAGGCTCTGCAGCAGAGTGCCGGTGCCGATGATGAACTGGACGATGCCGATGATTCGGTGATCGAAGGCGAAGTGATCGAAGCCGATGAGGCTGTCGACAGCGCCGAAGAGGTCGAGGGTGATACTCCCGAGCTGGTGGCTGAGCCGACCGGTGCCTATATCTTCATGGCTACCGCTTTCGGTACGGTCAAGAAAACCCCGCTGGCCCAGTTCAGTCGTCCGCGTACCAGTGGCCTGATCGCCCTGAAACTGAAGGAAGGCGACACCCTGATCGCCGCTGCGATCACCGACGGTGCCAAGGAAGTCATGCTGTTCTCCAATGCCGGCAAGGTGATTCGTTTCGCCGAAAGCGTGGTTCGCGAAATGGGTCGTGGTGCCCGTGGTATCCGCGGCATGCGTATCGGCAAGGGGCAGAAGCTGATTTCCATGCTGATCCCTGAATCGGGCGCACAGATTCTCACCGCCTCCGAGCGTGGTTTCGGCAAGCGTACGCCGCTGAGCAAGTTCCCACGCCGTGGGCGCGGCGGCCAGGGCGTGATCGCCATGGTCACCAAGGACCGCAACGGCCAACTGATCGGTGCGATCCAGGTGCAGGAAGGCGAGGAAATCATGCTGATTTCCGACCAGGGCACCCTGGTTCGTACCCGTGTCGACGAAGTTTCCAGTCTGGGTCGTAATACCCAGGGCGTGACCCTGATCAAGCTGGTCACCGACGAGACGCTGGTGGGTCTGGAACGGGTCCAGGAGCCTTCGGAGGTCGAGGGTGAAGAGTTGGAAGGTGTCGTGGGCGGCGAGTTCGATGGCGAGATGCCTATCGACGGTGTCGTCGGCGATTCATCGTCGAACGATGCGGCCGATGAAGTTGAACAGCAGGATTAATTAAACGCCTGCGCCTGACGTTGTAGCTACTGTAGGGCGGCCGATCGTTGTACGGTGGGTTGTGATCGAACGTGGAGCGGTCGTTGTCGGGCCGCTTCGTCGTGTCAGGAGTATCGAGTTCTCCTGTTCTCGGCGATGCGTTCCTGCGGGGTGCCGGGCAGGCCTGGCGGCGTGTATATCTTCAAGCATAGCGAGAGTGGATGTGAGCAAACGAGCCTATAACTTCTGCGCAGGTCCTGCTGCGCTGCCTGAAGCTGTCCTGTTGCGTGCCCAGTCGGAGTTGCTGGATTGGCACGGCAAGGGACTGTCGGTCATGGAAATGAGCCATCGCAGCGATGAATTCGTCTCCATCGCCGAGCAGGCCGAGCAGGATCTGCGCGATCTGCTGGATATCCCCTCCAACTACAAAGTGCTGTTTCTGCAGGGCGGTGCCAGCCAGCAGTTTGCCCAGGTGGCGTTGAACCTGCTGCCGGAGAGTGGCAAGGCCGACTACATCGAGACCGGTATCTGGTCGAAGAAAGCCATCGAGGAAGCTTCGCGCTTCGGTAACGTCAACGTCGCCGCCAGCGCCAAGCCCTACGACTATTTCGCCATTCCGGGTCAGAACGAATGGAAGCTGTCGAAAGACGCGGCCTATGTCCACTATGTCTCGAACGAGACCATCGGTGGTCTGGAGTTCGACTGGATTCCGGAAACCGGCGACGTACCGCTGGTGACCGACATGTCCTCGAACATCCTCTCGCGTGCGGTCGACGTTTCCCGTTTCGGCATGATCTACGCCGGTGCGCAAAAGAACATCGGCCCGAGCGGTATCGTCGTCAACATCATTCGCGAAGACCTGCTGGGTCGTGCCCGCTCGATTTGCCCGACCATGCTCGACTACAAGGTCGCGGCCGATAATGGTTCGATGTACAACACCCCGCCGACCCTGGCCTGGTACCTTTCCGGTCTGGTGTTCCAGTGGCTCAAGGAGCAGGGCGGTGTCGAGGCTATCGGCAAGGTCAACGACCTCAAGCAGCGCACGCTGTATGACTTCATCGATGCCAGCGGCCTGTACAGCAACCCGGTCAACCAGAGCAACCGCTCGTGGATGAACGTGCCGTTCCGCCTGGCTGACGATCGCCTGGACAAACCGTTCCTGGTGGGCGCCGAGGCGCGTGGCCTGCTGAACCTCAAGGGGCATCGTTCCGTGGGTGGCATGCGTGCCTCCATCTATAACGCCGTGGGCCTCGATGCGGTCAACGCGCTGGTGGCCTACATGGCGGAATTCGAGAAGGAGCACGGCTGATATGGCTGAACAGGAACTCAAGGCGCTGCGTCTGCGCATCGACAGTCTCGATGAGAAGATTCTCGAACTGATCAGTGAGCGTGCGCGCTGTGCCCAGGAAGTCGCGCGGGTGAAGATGGCCTCGCTGGCTGAAGGCGAAGTGCCGGTTTTCTATCGCCCCGAGCGTGAAGCCCAGGTGCTCAAGCGCGTGATGGAGCGTAACCAGGGGCCGTTGGGCAGTGAGGACATGGCGCGCTTGTTCCGCGAAATCATGTCTTCCTGCCTGGCGCTGGAGCAGCCGCTGAAAGTGGCTTATCTGGGGCCTGAGGGTACCTTCACCCAGGCCGCGGCAATGAAGCACTTCGGTCATGCGGTGATCAGCAAGCCGATGGCGGCCATCGACGAGGTGTTCCGCGAGGTCGCTGCCGGTGCGGTGAATTTCGGCGTGGTGCCGGTGGAAAACTCGACCGAGGGTGCAGTCAACCACACCCTCGACAGTTTCCTCGAGCACGACATGGTGATCTGTGGCGAAGTCGAGCTGCGTATTCACCATCATCTGCTGGTGGGCGAGAATACCAAGACCGACAGCATCACCCGCATCTACTCCCATGCCCAGTCCCTGGCCCAGTGCCGCAAGTGGCTGGACGCTCACTACCCGAATGTCGAGCGCGTGGCGGTGTCCAGCAACGCCGAGGCGGCCAAGCGGGTCAAGGGTGAGTGGAACTCGGCGGCGATTGCCGGTGATATGGCGGCAGGCCTTTATGGTCTGGTCCGTCTTGCCGAGAAAATCGAAGATCGTCCGGACAACTCCACGCGCTTCCTGATGATTGGTAGCCAGGAAGTGCCGCCGACCGGCGACGACAAGACCTCGATCATCGTCTCCATGAGCAACAAACCGGGGGCGCTGCATGAGCTGTTGGTGCCGTTCCACGATAACGGCATCGACCTGACACGCATCGAGACCCGACCTTCGCGCAGTGGCAAGTGGACCTATGTCTTCTTCATCGATTTCGTCGGCCACCACCGGGATCCGCTGGTCAAGGGCGTGTTGGAGAAAATCAGCCAGGAAGCGGTAGCCCTCAAGGTGCTGGGCTCCTACCCGAAAGCGGTTCTTTAAGGGCGTTGAGCATGAGTGGTGACTTCCTCGCCCTGGCGCAGCCGGGCGTGCAAAAACTATCGCCTTACGTTCCGGGCAAGCCCGTGGACGAGTTAGCGCGTGAGCTGGATATCGATCCTGCACACATCATCAAGCTGGCCAGTAACGAAAACCCGCTGGGTGCCAGCCCAAAGGCGTTGGCGGCGATTGCCGGCGAACTGGCGGAACTGACCCGTTACCCGGATGGCAATGGCTTTGAACTGAAACAGCGTCTGTCCGAGCTGTGCGGTGTGCAGGCCAGCCAGGTAACCCTGGGCAATGGTTCCAACGACATTCTTGAGCTGGTCGCCCGGGCTTACCTGGCACCCGGCCTGAACGCAGTGTTCAGCGAGCATGCCTTTGCGATCTACCCGATTGTGACTCAGGCCGTGGCGGCTGACGCTCGCGTGACGCCGGCCAAGGATTTTGGCCACGACCTGCCGGCGATGCTGGCGGCAATCGACGAGAACACGCGTGTGGTGTTCATCGCCAACCCGAACAACCCGACCGGAACCTGGTTCGGGCCGCAGGCGCTGGAGGCTTTCCTCGCCGCGGTGCCCGAGCGCGTGCTGGTGGTGTTGGACGAGGCGTACATCGAGTATGCCCAGGGTGATGATCTGCCGAATGGCTTGAACTACCTGGCGAGCTACCCGAACCTGCTGGTTTCCCGCACCTTTTCCAAGGCCTATGGCCTGGCGGCGTTGCGGGTCGGTTACGGGCTGTCGTCGCCGGCGGTGGCGGATATCCTCAATCGCGTACGCCAGCCGTTCAACGTCAACAGCCTGGCCCTGGTGGCCGCCCGTGCCGCTCTGGATGACGCCGACTATGTGGCTCGCAGTCGCGAACTGAACGAGGCGGGCATGCAGCAGTTGGAGGCCGGTTTCCGTCAGTTGGGTCTGGACTGGATTCCTTCGCGTGCCAATTTCATTGCCGTCGATGTCGGTCGCGATGCTGCGCCGGTCTATCAGGGGCTGTTGCGCGAAGGTGTGATCGTGCGGCCGATTGGTGGCTACGGGCTGCCACGGCATCTGCGGATCAGTATCGGCCTGGCCAGTGAAAACAGCCGGTTGCTCGAGGCTCTGGGCAAGGTTCTGGCTCGTGGTTGATGTCATGTCGATGCAATCTGTGACGCCTATGATCGGCCGCCTGGTGGTGGTCGGTCTGGGGCTTATTGGTGGCTCCTTTGCCAAGGGCCTGCGTGAAAGCGGGCTGTGCCGGGAAGTGGTGGGGGTCGATCTGAACCCGCAGTCGCGCCGGTTGGCGGTGGAGTTGGGGGTGGTCGATCGCTGCGAGGAAGACCTGGCGGTTGCGTGTCAGGGCGCCGACGTGATCCAGCTGGCAGTGCCGATCCTGGCCATGGAAAAGATGCTGGGCCTGTTGGCGGGCATGGATCTCGGTCGGGCTATTCTGACGGATGTCGGCAGCGCCAAGGGTAACGTAGTGCGTGCCGCGGGCGAGGCGTTTGGCGCCATGCCGGCGCGGTTCGTGCCCGGGCATCCGATTGCCGGTTCCGAGCAGAGCGGTGTCGAGGCCTCCAATGCCCGGTTGTTCCGGCGGCACAAGGTGATCCTGACGCCGCTGGCCGGGACCGATGCGGATGCCGTGGCAACGGTTGATGCGCTTTGGCGTGCGCTGGGGGCGGACGTCGAGCAGATGGACGTTGAACGCCACGACGAAGTGCTGGCGGCTACCAGTCATCTGCCGCACCTGTTGGCTTTTGGTCTGGTCGATTCGTTGGCCAAGCGCAACGAGAACCTGGAGATTTTCCGTTACGCCGCAGGTGGATTCCGTGATTTCACGCGCATCGCCGGCAGTGACCCGGTCATGTGGCACGACATCTTCCTGGCCAACCGCGAGGCGGTTCTGCGTGCACTGGATACCTTCCGCAGTGACCTGGATGTTCTGCGTGATGCCGTCGATGCAGGGGATGGGCATCAACTGCTGGATGTGTTCAAGCGTGCGCAGGCGGCGCGTGAGCATTTCGGCAGGATCTTGGCCCGACGGGCCAGCAAGGACACAATCAACGCCAACGATGATCATAAAGAGGCTCAGTCGTGAATATTCAAGCTCCCGTCATTGCGATCGACGGACCTAGCGGCTCGGGCAAGGGCACCATCGCCGGCTTGCTGGCCAAGCGTCTGGGCTGGTGTCTGCTGGACTCCGGTGCGTTGTACCGGTTGCTGGCCTTCGCTGCGCGCAACCATGGCGTCGACCTGACCAACGAGGAATCCCTCAAGCTGCTGGCGGCGCATCTCGACGTGCAGTTCATCGGCGCGACCGATGGTCAGTCGCAGCGCATCATCCTGGAAGGTGATGACGTCACCCAGGATATCCGTAACGAGTCCATCGGTGCCGGTGCTTCTCAGGTTGCGTCCCTGCCGGCGGTGCGCGATGCGCTGCTCCAGCGCCAGCGGGCATTTCGCGAAGCGCCGGGACTGGTGGCCGATGGTCGCGACATGGGGACCGTCGTGTTTCCCGATGCGCCATTGAAGATTTTCCTGACCGCCAGCTCCGAGGAGCGTGCTCGCCGACGCTACTTGCAGTTGAAGGCCAAGGGCGATGATGTTAGTCTGTCGAGTCTGCTGGATGAGATCCGTGCGCGTGATGAGCGCGATACCCAGCGTGCGGTGGCCCCGCTCAAACCGGCGGCCGACGCCATACAGCTGGATTCCACGGAGTTGTCCATCGAGCAGGTGCTGGAACGCATCATGAGCGAGATCGCCATTCGCGATATCGCCGGGTGACCAAGAGGGGTGCAGGGGACCAGTCATAGTCCTGCATGGCCTCTTTTACATGAACGTAACCCACACCGTCTGGGGTGTGGCAGATGGGCGTATTCTTCGCCCTCATCAACAGGAATTAAAATGAGCGAAAGCTTTGCGGAACTCTTTGAAGAGAGCTTGAAGACCCTGAATCTTCAAGCTGGTTCGATCATCACCGGCGTTATCGTTGATATCGATTACCAAGCTCGTTGGGTAACTGTCCACGCTGGTCTGAAGTCTGAAGCTCTGATCCCGCTGGAACAGTTCTACACCGATGCTGGCGAACTGAACATCAACGTCGGTGACGAAGTTCACGTGGCGCTGGATTCGGTTGAAGATGGCTTTGGTGAAACCAAGCTGTCCCGTGAAAAAGCCAAGCGCGCTGAATGCTGGATCGTTCTGGAAGCAGCCTTCGCAGCCGAGGAAGTGGTCAAGGGCGTTATCAACGGTAAGGTTAAGGGCGGCTTCACTGTCGACGTTAACGGCATCCGTGCGTTCCTGCCAGGTTCCCTGGTTGACGTCCGTCCAGTGCGCGACACCACGCACCTGGAAGGCAAAGAGCTCGAGTTCAAGGTCATCAAGCTCGACCAGAAACGCAACAACGTTGTCGTTTCCCGCCGCAGCGTCCTGGAAGCCGAGAACTCCGCCGAGCGTGAAGCTCTGCTGGAATCCCTGCAGGAAGGCCAGCAAGTCAAGGGTATCGTCAAGAACCTCACTGACTACGGCGCATTCGTTGATCTGGGCGGCGTCGATGGCCTGCTGCACATCACCGACATGGCTTGGAAGCGCATCAAGCACCCATCGGAAATCGTCAACGTTGGCGACGAGATCGATGTCAAGGTTCTGAAGTACGATCGCGAGCGCAATCGTGTTTCCCTGGGCCTGAAGCAACTGGGCGAAGATCCATGGGTCGCTATCAAGGCTCGTTACCCAGAAAGCACCCGCGTGACCGCTCGTGTTACCAACCTGACCGACTACGGCTGCTTTGCTGAGCTGGAAGAAGGCGTTGAAGGTCTGGTACACGTTTCGGAAATGGACTGGACCAACAAGAACATCCACCCTTCGAAAGTCGTACAAGTCGGCGACGAAGTGGAAGTCATGGTTCTGGACATCGACGAAGAGCGTCGTCGTATCTCCCTGGGCATCAAGCAGTGCAAGTCGAACCCATGGGAAGACTTCTCTGGCCAGTTCAACAAGGGCGACAAGATCTCCGGCACCATCAAGTCGATCACCGATTTCGGTATCTTCATTGGTCTGGACGGCGGCATCGACGGTCTGGTTCACCTGTCGGACATCTCCTGGAACGAAGTCGGCGAAGAAGCCGTACGTCGCTTCAAGAAGGGCGACGAGCTGGACACCGTCATCCTGTCGGTTGATCCAGAGCGCGAGCGCATCTCCCTGGGTATCAAGCAGCTGGAAAGCGATCCGTTCTCCGAGTACGTCTCGGTCAACGACAAAGGCGCTGTTGTCAAAGGCACCGTGAAAGAAGTTGACGCCAAAGGCGCCATCATCGTTCTGGCCGACGATATCGAAGCGACTCTGAAAGCCTCCGAAATCAGCCGTGACCGCGTTGAAGACGCGCGTAACGTCCTGAAAGAAGGCGAAGAAGTAGAAGCCAAGATCATCAGCGTTGATCGCAAGAGCCGCGTAATCCAGCTCTCGATCAAGTCGAAAGACGTTGAAGACGAGAAAGAAGCCATCCAGAGCCTGAAAGCCGCTCCGGAAGGTGAAGCAGCTGACACCACCATGGCTGCTCTGCTGCGTCAAGCAATGGCCAAACAGAACTGAGTTCTGTCTGACTGTTGAAAAAGGGCGACTTCGGTCGCCCTTTTTTGTGTCTGGAATTCGTCTGTTTCAGGCGCGAAACAAAATCCGTCTTGCGGTTGTCATATTTAAAAGTGTAAAGATACAGGCGTCTGGCCTGGTCGTTGTTTGCACTTGAGGCCAACTAAGGACGTAAATGGGCAAGCTCATGGCGGTAATCATCCTGGCACTGCTCGCAGGGTGTACCACGAACACCAAGACCCATGTCACGCATGGGGTCAGTGGCATCGAGATAGACTGCTCGGGGCTCGGCTCCGGATGGGATAAGTGCTACAAGCGTGCGGCTCGCGAGTGCAAGGCTCAGGGCTACAGGGTGCTCGCCAAGTCCAGCGATGCCCGGGACGAGGAAGGCGATTACCTGTTTGGCTGGAACCCTGCAGGGGCTGTCACCCGCACCATGTTGGTTACCTGTAACTAGCCAATGGCTCTCTTCAAACGTTGACGTATCTGGTATGCAGATAGTCAATGGATGGGCTGTTCAAAACTTGCAAGCCGTGCTAAAACCTTCGAAATGCTTTTCCTAGCTGCTTGAAAAAGAAGGGAAAAATATGACGAAGTCGGAGTTGATCGAGCGAATTGTCACCCATCAGGGCTTGCTCTCATCAAAGGATGTCGAGCTGGCCATCAAGACCATGCTTGAGCAGATGTCCCAGTGCCTCGCGACTGGGGATCGGATCGAGATTCGTGGATTCGGTAGCTTTTCCCTGCATTATCGTGCACCGAGGGTAGGGCGTAACCCGAAGACGGGTCAATCGGTGAGCCTGGATGGCAAATTCGTGCCGCATTTCAAGCCGGGCAAGGAGCTGCGTGATCGCGTGAATGAAGAGGAGGAAGACGATAGCTGATCAACTGTCAAAGCAGGCGATCTGTTCATTTGCGTCTTGCCTTTTGCTACGTCTCGTCGTGGTGCTTTCCCTGAAGTGTCTTCCGGGGGCATTGGCCATATTTCGATCGAAATCAGACGGCTGATCTTGCAGTAGCGCCTGAGACAGGGCTTCCAGCTGGGTAAGCAATTTCGCCCTACTCATGTTCTCACGCTGCTGGCGCTCTATTAAGTTTCTATATTGATGGAATTTTCTTTTCTGCCCCGCGGTTATTGATTGGATTGTTTTTCCGGCTGGCTGGTGTCTGGTGATAGTTGTATTGCTGGGGCCACAGTGGTTCGGAATGTCCATGCGCATCCCCCGCCGTTCCTTCTTTTATATGCCGCTTTCCCTGTTCGTGATGGCAAGCACTGCGTTGTTGCGTAGAATGCACGTTGCTCCGAGTTGGTCCGTGCGGCTCAGGTCTTGAGGCTGCGACTGTGGCCAGCACGCGTCTCTACAGGGCCAACTTCACCCGGATCCCGCTGCCGGTTGCAGGTGTCAAGGTGGCTGTCTTCTGGGCATGACTTCATGTTTTCCTGGGTTTGCCCAGCGCTCGCCGGGCTGAGCGGGCTACAAGCTTTTAATGAATATCGTATTTTGAGTGCGGTTGGGATCTTGAGTCTGATGATGATTTTTTTGTGCTGCCTGATCGTTTTGACGTTGTCGTTGTTGTTGACAGGTGTTCTTCGGCGTTATGCATTGGCGCGCAGTTTGATGGATGTTCCCAACGAGCGTAGCTCTCATTCTGTTGCGACCCCTCGTGGTGGCGGTGTAGCCATCGTCATCAGCTTCCTGGCGGTTTTGCCCATTTTGGCAGTAATGAATCTTTTGTCCTGGTCGGCAGTCTGGGGGTTACTGGGCGCTGGAGGGGCGGTCGCTCTGGTCGGTTTTCTCGATGATCATGGGCATATCGCTGCCCGCTGGCGTTTGCTGGCACATTTTTCTAGCGCAGCCTGGCTGCTTTTCTGGCTCGGCGGTTTGCCTGCGCTTGATGTGATGGGTATGCAAGTCAGCCTGGGAGCGCCAGGGTCGATTCTGGCAGCGTTCTATCTGGTCTGGATGCTCAACCTCTACAACTTCATGGATGGAATAGACGGGATCGCCAGTATCGAGGCGGTCACGGTGTGTCTGGGCGCCTGTCTCGTCTATGGACTCAGCGGTGACTTGGACCTGGTCTGGCCGTCTCTGCTGTTGGCAATGGCTGTCTGTGGTTTTCTATACTGGAACTTTCCACCTGCGCGCATCTTCATGGGTGACGCCGGCAGCGGTTTTCTGGGTGTGATACTTGGCGGACTTTCCATTCATGCCGCATCGAGCAAACCCCAACTGCTGTGGGTCTGGCTCATTCTGTTGGGAGTGTTTGTCGTCGATGCCACGTTCACCCTGACACGACGTCTTTTGCGCGGCGACAAGGTCTATGAGGCCCATCGCAGTCATGCTTATCAGTATGCATCACGGCAGTTGGGCAGCCATTTGCCCGTGACAGTGGCAGTGGCAGTGATCAATCTTTGCTGGTTGCTGCCAATCGCCTTGTGTGTCGGTCTATCGATATTGGAGGGTGTGACCGGCCTGCTGCTTGCTTACGTGCCCCTGGTTTTTCTGGGATTAAAATTTCATGCGGGTGAGTTGGAGAAAGCGAACTGAGCCACTGCGTTCCCAGATTGTGGGCAAATGCATTGATGGCGGTACGTGCAGCTTTTTCGGATATCGGCTTTAGAGGGGTTATGGATAAGATACGAACCTGCTTGTTGGGTCTCCCGCGTCGGAAAAAACGCATTTTGCAACTGGTCGCCGACACGTTTCTGGTCTGGTTCGCCCTGTGGATGTCGTTTGTCGTCCGCCTGGGGGTCGACGATCTGATCAACCCCTTTACCCAGCATCGCTGGTTGTTCGTTTCTGCGCCGATTGTCGCCATTCCTCTGTTCATTCGGTTCGGTCTTTACCGGGCGGTGATGCGTTATTTCGGCAACGATGCACTGATAGCGATCATCAAGGCGGTCAGCCTGTCCTCATTGATTCTCGGGGTGGTCGTTTATCTCTACAGCAATCACCAGATGGTGGTGCCGCGCTCCATTATGTTCAACTACTGGTGGTTGAGCCTGATCATGATCGGTGGCCTGCGCTTGGCCATGCGCCAGTATTTTCTCGGCGATTGGTTCGGCGCCTCCCAGCACATGCCCTTTGCCAACCGTGACAATGGCCTGACCAAAGTTGCGGTATATGGCGCGGGAGCGGCGGGCAACCAACTGGTTGCCGCGTTGCGAATGGGCCGAGTCATGCAGCCAGTGGCCTTTATCGACGACGACAGCAGTATCTGCGACCGAAGTATCTCGGGTTTGCAGGTCTACAAGCCCAGGCACATCCAGCAGATGATCGACGCCACCGGGGCTCAGGAGATTCTCCTGGCGATTCCGTCCTCTTCGCGCGCCCGGCGGCGTGAGATCCTCGGTCTGCTCGAAGGTTACCCACTGCACGTACGAAGCGTACCGGGTTTCATGGACCTGGCCAGCGGACGGGTCAAGGTCGACGACATCCAGGAGGTCGACATTGCCGACCTCCTGGGACGTGACGCGGTGCCTGCCCAGGCCGAACTGCTCGAGCACTGCCTCAAGGGGCGTTCGGTGCTGGTGACGGGGGCGGGGGGCTCGATCGGTTCGGAACTCTGCCGACAGATTCTGGCCCAGCGTCCGACGACACTGCTGCTCTTCGAGCACAGCGAATTCAATCTCTACACGATCTTGTCCGAACTTGAGCGGCGTGTGTCGCGCGAGTCGCTGTCCGTGCGGTTGCTACCCATCCTGGGCTCGGTGCGCGACCAGGGCAAGTTGCTGTCGGTCATGAAGACCTGGCAAGTCGAGACGGTTTATCACGCTGCCGCCTACAAGCATGTACCCATGGTCGAGCACAACATTGCCGAGGGTGTGCTGAACAATGTGATCGGTACGCTCAATACCGCGCAGGCGGCGTTGCAGGCTGGCGTGGCGAATTTCGTGCTGATTTCCACCGACAAGGCCGTGCGCCCGACCAACGTCATGGGCAGTACCAAGCGTCTGGCCGAACTGACCTTGCAGGCCCTCAGTCGCGAGCAGGCTCCCGTACTTTTTGGGGAGTCGGGGAATGTGTCGCGGGTCAACAAGACCCGTTTCACCATGGTTCGTTTTGGCAACGTGCTGGGCTCGTCGGGTTCGGTCATCCCCTTGTTCCACAAGCAGATCAAGGCGGGTGGGCCGCTTACCGTGACTCACCCGAAGATCACGCGCTATTTCATGACCATCCCCGAGGCTGCTCAACTGGTCATTCAGGCTGGCTCCATGGGGCAGGGCGGCGATGTGTTTGTCCTGGACATGGGCGAGCCGGTGAGAATTGTCGAGCTGGCGGAGAAGATGATTCACCTTTCCGGCTTGAGCGTTCGTTCTGACAAGAACCCCCATGGCGATATTGCCATTGAGTTTTCCGGCCTGCGTCCGGGAGAAAAGCTTTACGAGGAGTTGCTGATTGGCGACAACGTAGCGGCAACCCGCCATCCCATGATCATGACTGCCAATGAAGACATGCTGCCTTGGGATGTGCTCAAGTTGCGCCTGGCCGAATTGCTCAAGGCCGTGGAGAGTGATGATTACACGCGTGTCCGGCAACTGTTGCGTGAAACGGTGAGTGGTTATGCGCCAGATGGTGAGATCGTCGACTGGATCTACCAACAGCGCCGCATGGATCCCTGAGGTACACACCCGGTAACGGCCACGCTTTTGACAAGGTCCAGGCATCACCTAGGTTTGAAAGGCAGCTTCGGAAAAGCTGCTTTTCCCCTACGATGTCATGGAGTGTCACTTATGCGTACAGGCGTTCTTCCTTCCTTGTTGTTCACTTTCCTGCTCGGCGCTGCTGTCGCCGTCAATGCTGCACCGGCCGTGCCTGCCGGCCAGTCGCAAACCCCGGCGCCCAGCCAGGCCATGGCTACGACCAAGGCTGGCAAGGTCAACCTCAATACCGCCGATGCCCTGACTATCCAGCGTGAGCTGTCCGGCATCGGCGAAGCCAAGGCCCAGGCTATCGTTGCCTATCGCGAAGCGAACGGACCTTTTTCCTCGGTGGAGGAATTGCTTGAGGTAAAGGGGATCGGCAAGTCGATTCTCGACAAGAACCGTGATCAGTTGGATATCAATTGACGCGATCTGACTGACCTTCGAGGCCGGTCAAGGGATCGGCCTCCTTGCTCGATGGGCCTTACTCGACCTGATCCTTCAGATGCGCCTTGGTCACTTCCAGGATCTTTCTCGCCAGTTCCGGATCTTCCGCACTGCGCGACATCACCAGTGCCCCGACCAGGGTCGCCAGCATGACGATGCTTTGCTCTTGCGCATCCGGCCCCGAGCCCAGCGCCGTTTCCACCTGCTTGAGCCGCGATTCGATCACTCTATCCGTCGTCGGGCTCGGTTCGCCGCGCTGGCCCAGCTCCGAGCACATGGTCGGAATCGGGCAGCCGTTTTCGGGAGTGGTCTGGTGCCATTCGGAGAGATAGCTGTCGATGAACGACTGCAGGGGCTTGTCCTGGCTGAACAGCATGTCGCAATGCACATCCAGTTCCGCCGCCGCTTCCTGCAAGGCCTTTTCGACCAGCTCATCCTTGGATTTGAAGTGTGCGTAGAAGCCGCCATGGGTCAGGCCCAGGGCTTTCATCAAGGGTTGCAGGCCGGTGGCACCGATGCCGTCGCGGCGAAAACGCGCTGCTGCTTCCTTGATGATGCGCTCGTGGGTCTGGGCTTTGTGGTCGTGCGAATAGCGCATGGCGGGGCCTCCAAATCTGTAGCCAATGATAACTATGACTTGGAGGTGATTAGCCAGATTTTTTTGTGGCGTCGTTCAATTTCGTTCAAGTGTCGCCAGTCAGCGATCCTGAGCGTCCTTGGCATCCGCTTCGGCATTGCGTTGCTGGACGCGTTGACGCTGCTCATCCGTCAGTTCCACCTTGCTGGCGGTGTCTCGCAGCATCATCAGGCCGCCAACGATGGAGCCGATCGCGACCAGCAGGATCAACCAGGCATACCAGGGCATAGGGTTCTCCTTGATGGACCGAGCCCGGGCGAATGATTCGCGCGGGAGGTCGGTCCTTGCCACTTTGAGTGAAGTGCGCTCTCAGTGGTTCAATTGTAAACCGGTTCTGCCCCGAGGGTGCTTACAGCCCGGTCAGCATCGCATCCGCCGGGGCTGCCGCCCGCAGTTGGCCGGTGAGCAGGAAGTAGAGAAAGCCTGCGGCCATGAAGCCGACGAAGATCAGGCCGATCAGGGTATTGAACCAGGCCATGGCGACCAGGCAGACCACTGCCAGCAACAGCGCGATGGCTGGCACGAAGGGGTAGCCCGGCGCGCGGAAGGTGCGCTCCAGGTTCGGCTCGGTCTTGCGCAGCTTGAACAGGCTGAGCATGCTCATGATGTACATGACGATGGCGCCGAACACCGCCATGGTGATCATGGCCGCCGTGAGGGTCATGCCGCTGAGGTTGATCAGGCCGTCGCTGTAGATGGCGGCGATGCCGATCAGGCCGCCGGCGATGATCGCGCGGTGCGGTGTCTGGAAGCGTGACAGCTTGGCCAGGGATACGGGCAGGTAGCCGGCACGGGCCAGGGCGAAGAACTGTCGCGAGTAGCCGAGAATGATCCCGTGGAAGCTCGCCACCAGGCCGAACAGGCCGATCCAGACCAGCATGTGCAGCCAGCCGGAGCTGTCGCCGACCACGGCTTTCATTGCCTGGGGCAGGGGGTCGTTGATATTCGACAAGGTTCGCCAGTCACCGACGCCGCCAGCGAAGAACATCACGCCCATGGCCAGCAGTACCAGGGTCAGAATGCCGCTGATATAGGCCTTGGGAATGGTCCGTTTCGGATCCTTGGCTTCTTCGGCAGCCATGGCGGCGCCTTCGATAGCGAGGAAGAACCAGATGGCGAACGGAATGGCCGCGAACATGCCGGCAATCGCCGGTGCGCCGAAGCTGTCGGCACCGGCCCAGCCGTTCAGGGCAAAATGACTGAAGCTGAAGGCTGGCGCGACCACGCCCATGAATACCAGCAACTCGGCCACCGCGAGGACGCAGACCACCAGTTCGAATGTGGCCGCCAGTTTCACGCCGAGAATATTCAGCCCCATGAACACAATGTAGGCACCCACGGCCGCGTGCTTGGGATCGAGCGCCGGAAACTGCACGTTCAGGTAGGCACCGATCGCCAGAGCAATGGCTGGCGGGGCGAAGACGAACTCGATCAGGGTCGCCAGGCCGGCGATCAACCCGCCTTTTTCGCCAAACGCCCGTCGGCTGTAGGCAAACGGACCGCCAGCATGGGGAATGGCGGTGGTCAGTTCGGTGAAGCTGAAGATAAAGCAGGTGTACATCGCCGCGACCATCAACGAGGTCACCAGGAACCCGAGGGTACCGGCAACGCCCCAGCCATAGCTCCAGCCGAAATATTCACCGGAAATCACCAGGCCGACCGCGATGCCCCACAAATGCAATGTGCCCAGCGTGGGCTTGAGTTGAGTGTTCATGTCTTTCTCCCTGAACCATTTGAATAACTGCTCGGTGCAGGCGAGTGCAGCGCGCGTGCCAGAGCGGGAGAGTGTGTCGCAAAGGAGGGAAAGAGGGTCGTATCGAGGACATTTCGCCGAGGTTGCCCCGGATTTCGACTTTAATTGGTGCAAGTACGAGCGTTTATGGCGCGTGCCCGCTACATTTGCCGATCACCGGGTCCCGAACGCTCCCGCGTTCCGCTACAATGCGCGCCGATTTCGACTTGCCTGAGAGCCCATTCATGTCCGCCTGCCAGACTCCCATCATCGTCGCCCTGGATTACCCTACCCGTGACGCCGCCCTGAAGCTGGCCGATCAGTTGGACCCGAAACTGTGCCGGGTCAAAGTCGGCAAGGAATTGTTCACCAGCTGCGCTTCGGAAATTGTCGGGACCCTGCGTGACAAGGGCTTCGAAGTGTTCCTGGACCTCAAGTTCCACGACATTCCCAACACCACCGCGATGGCCGTCAAGGCTGCGGCGGAAATGGGCGTGTGGATGGTCAACGTGCATTGCTCCGGTGGCCTGCGCATGATGGCGGCCTGCCGCGAAGTGCTTGAGCAGCGCAGCGGACCCAAGCCGCTGCTGATCGGCGTGACCGTCTTGACCAGCATGGAGCGTGAAGACCTGGCCGGTATCGGCCTGGATGTCGAGCCGCAAGTACAGGTGCTGCGACTGGCGGCCCTGGCCGAGAAGGCCGGGCTGGATGGCCTGGTGTGCTCGGCACTGGAAGCTTCGGCCCTCAAGAGCGCGCATCCTGGCCTGCAACTGGTAACGCCGGGAATTCGTCCGGCAGGCAGCGCGTTGGATGACCAACGCCGTATCCTGACGCCGCGCGAGGCCCTGGACGCCGGTTCCGACTACCTGGTGATCGGCCGGCCGATCAGCAAGGCTGCCGATCCGGCGCAGGCGCTGGCGGCAGTGGTCGCCGAACTGGCCTGATTCTGCAGTCAGATGCGAGTAGCGCCGCCCTAGGCGACGCTACTGCGCAGCGTTTCAGACCTTCAGCACCAGCTTGCCGAAGTTCTCGCCGCTGAACAGCTTCGCCAGCGTCTCGGGGAACGTTTCCAGCCCGTCGACGATATCTTCCTTGCTCTTGAGCTGCCCCTTGGCCATCCAGCCGGCCATTTCCTGCCCGGCGGCGGCGAATTTCGCGGCGTGGTCCATGACCACGAAACCTTCCATGCGCGCGCGATTGACCAGCAGCGCCAGGTAGTTCGCCGGGCCCTTGACCGCTTCCTTGTTGTTGTACTGGCTGATTGCGCCGCAGATCACCACGCGGGCCTTGAGGTTCAGGCGGGTCAGTACGGCATCGAGAATGTCGCCGCCGACGTTGTCGAAATACACATCGACGCCCTTGGGACATTCGCGTTTCAGTCCGGCGAGAACGTCCTCGCTCTTGTAGTCGATGGTGCCGTCAAAGCCCAGCTCATCGATCAGGAAGCGGCATTTATCGGCGCCGCCCGCGATCCCGACCACCCTGCAGCCCTTGAGCTTGGCGATCTGGCCGGCGATGCTGCCTACCGCCCCGGCAGCGCCGGAGATCACCACGGTTTCACCTTCCTTCGGCGCGCCGACCTCCAGCAGAGCGAAGTAGGCGGTCATCCCGGTCATGCCCAATGCCGACAGATAACGCGGCAGCGGCGCCAGTTTCGGGTCGACCTTGTAGAAACCACGGGGCTCGCCCAGGAAGTAGTCCTGCACCCCCAGGGCGCCGTTGACATAGTCGCCGACCGCGAACCCCGGGTGGTTCGAGGCGACCACCTGGCCGACACCCAGAGCCCGCATCACTTCGCCCAAGCCCACGGGCGGGATGTAGGACTTGCCTTCGTTCATCCAGCCCCGCATGGCCGGGTCCAGGGACAGGTATTCGTTCCTGACCAGGATCTGATTGGCGCCCGGCTCACCCACGGGGACTTCCTGGTAGGTAAAGGTTTCGCGGGTGGCGGCACCGACCGGGCGTTTGGCCAGCAGGAATTGACGGTTGTTCTGGGTGGTCATGGCAGATACTCGAAGCGGTCAATGAAGCCTTGTAGATAGACCCTGATCGAACTCACGGCAAGTCTTGCCGGTCGGGCGAATAGGCATCGATCCAATTGGGTGATGATAGTCCATAGGCGGTTATCACCCTAACTTATCACTCGGGCGCATAAGACGATAACCGGCCTTCTGATAGTGCTGCCCGGTCATGCATGCCTCTGGCTAGACTCAGGCCGGACGATCACTCACGCACTCAGCGAGGACAAGAACCATGAGCATGACGTTTTCCGGCCAGGTGGCCCTGGTGACCGGCGCCGCTGCTGGAATTGGCCGGGCAACCGCCCAGGCTTTTGCAGCCGAAGGTTTGAAGGTGGTGGTGGCCGACCTGGACGTGGCAGGCGGCGAGGGTACTGTCGAATCGATTCGTGCCGCCGGCGGCGAGGCGATTTTCGTTCGCTGTGACGTCACCCGCGAAGCCGAGGTGCAGAAGCTCATGGAGCAGGCTGTCGGTGCCTACGGTCGGCTCGACTATGCCTTCAACAATGCCGGGATCGAGATCGAGAAGGGCAAGCTGGCCGACGGCACCCTGGACGAGTTCGATGCGATCATGGGAGTCAACGTCAAGGGCGTCTGGCTGTGCATGAAGTACCAGTTGCCGCTGATGCAGGCCCAGGGCGGTGGCGTCATCGTCAACACCGCGTCGGTGGCTGGCCTCGGTGCTGCGCCCAAGATGAGCATCTATGCCGCTTCCAAACATGCGGTGATCGGCCTGACCAAGTCGGCGGCGATCGAGTATGCGAAACGGGGGATTCGGGTCAACGCGGTATGCCCGGCCGTCATCGATACCGACATGTTCCGGCGGGCCTACGAGGCCGACCCGAGGAAGGCCGAGTTTGCTGCGGCGATGCATCCGGTCGGGCGTATCGGCAAGGTCGAGGAGATTGCCAGCGCGGTCCTCTATCTGTGCAGCGACGGCGCGGCCTTCACTACCGGTCATGCACTGACCGTGGACGGTGGAGCCACGGCCATTTGATCTGTCGCACTCTTCGTCGAGGGCTGTAGTTCCAACATAAAAAGAACCCGCATAGGCGGGTTTTTTTATGTCCGCCCATGTTGCGAATACAGTCGGAATATTCGTTTGTTTCTGTGGGGTAAATGCTACAGGCCACGGTTGGCGTGGCTTGTAGCGATGGCCGGATAGGCTTTTTGTGCAAGCGGAAGGGATGGCTTTGTATGTTTAACTGTTTAACGGGAAATAACCGTGCGTTGGAGCGTCACATACAATGGATCTGGAAATTGATCGGCAGGCCCTGGTGCCTGTCGTGCAGCAAATCGTCAACGCTATCGTCGAATGGATCCGCCTTAGCCGGGCCTGCCCGGGGACTCGCCTGCCGTCGGTACGGCAGTTGGCCAAGGAAAACTGCCTCAGTCAGACCAATGTGACCGAGGCTTATGAGCGTCTGGTGATGCAGGGCGTGCTGGCGTCGCGTAATGGCTCGGTGTTCATCGTGGCGCAAACCACGGGCGCTTCCCGGGCGGTCTGTGAACAGGAGTGGTACGAGGGCCTGGAGGCGAAGTGGGGCGAGTTCGACGAACACCCGCTGGGCGAGTTGAAACTGGGGTGCGGCTGGATCCCCCAGGGTTGGCGCGAGAGTGACGATATTGGCTATGCGGTGCGTGAGGTCAGTCGTACGCAGATGCAGGGCCTGTTCCACTACAGCACGCCGCTGGGGTTGCCAGCCTTGCGTCAGCAGTTGCACAAGTGCCTGACCCAGAAAGGCATCCAGTCGGTGGATGGCGAGGTGCTGACCACCCTGGGCGTGACCCAGGGCCTCGATCTGCTGGTACGCACGCTACTCAAGCCGGGTGATTGCGTCATGGTCGAAACGCCCGGCTATGGGAATCTCTACCGGCTCCTGCAATTGCAGGGTATCGAGTTGCTGGAAGTACCCCGAACGCGGTCGGGGCCCGATGTCGAGGTATTGTGCAACCTTCTGCGCACCCATCGGCCCAAATGCCTGTTCGTCAACAGCCTGTGCCACAACCCCACGGGCAGCAGCTTGACCCTGCCGGTCGCCACGCAGTTGCTGCAGTTGGCCCGTTCTGAGGACTTTCTGATCATCGAGAACGGTGTCTGCAGCGATCTGCAGGGCGGGCCGGGGGTGCAATTGGCAGCGCTGGATGGCGAGCAGCGGGTGATCTATCTCGGTGGTTTCTCGAAAACCCTGAGCAGTTCCTTGAAAGTCGGGTTTATCCGGGCTCATGCCGGGCTCATCCAGCGCCTGGCTGAAGTGAAGATGATCACCAGTCTCGGCGCTTCGCGGTTTGCCGAGTGCGTCGTTGCCACGCTGTTGGCCAACGGTGCCTATCGAAAGCTGGTCCAGCGCCTGCGTCAGCGTCTGGGGACGGAGATGGCCGCAACCCTGGACATGCTCGAGGAAAGCGGCTGGGAAGTATTCAGCGAGCCGTCCGCCGGCATGTTCGTCTGGGCCCGCAGTCGTCGGTACAACGCGGCTCAGGTCCAGGCCGGTGCCCGGCAGCTCGGGGTGTTGCTGGCCCAGGACTCGGCTTTCACTCCGAGGGCTACCTCTGCTGGCTGGTTGCGGATCAATGTGGCCTACGCGACGGACTCGCGGGCGCAGAAGTTCTTCCGGTTGCTGGGAGGTGCCGAATCGACCTCGACGATTCTGAAAACGACGCAGATGTAGCTTTAGGCCATTATTCCGGCGTCAAAGGCTTGTGTTACACCGGTCGTGGTTGCGAATCTGCATGAATCTTGAATGGCTTGCGCGCCTTCAGCATTCGATTGGAGATAATCCCCCATGATTTCTGCCGTGCAAGGACGTTTCGCCAGCCTCGGCATGGCGAAGAAGATGGGTATCGGTTTTACCCTGGTATTGCTGCTCACCGGGCTGGTGGCGGCAATCGGCGTCTGGTCCTTGCAGGCCATCAGTCTGCGTTTCGACGGGCTCAAGCAAATGTCTTCGCTCAATAGCAGCCTGCTCAAGGTGCGCTTGCTGGAGCAGGATTATGCCTTGCATTCGAACCCCAAGACCGTGGATGCCCTACATGAGGGCGTGGATGGCCTGACGGCGTTGGCGCAGACACTCAAGGCGCAATCGCCGGCCAACGTCGCGATCATGAATGATGTCGAGCAGGCCCTGGCGGCTTATCGCAAGGCTTTCGACGAGTTCGTCGGGATCACCCAGGCCAAGGACCTGGCGCTGGAAATGGCCAGTTGGTCGGTGTCCAGCGTAGCCAACAATCTGGATGTGCTGCAGGCCGGACTGGCCGATGACGGCAGCTACACCCTCAAGCAGTCCCAGGGCCAGGAAGGCAATGAATTCCTCGAACAGGCCGCGCAGGTCAGCCATGTCTCGCAACTGATGCTGCAGGCGATGAACGAGGCGCACGTGCGTCTCGACCAGAGCCGCAAGGGCGATGAAGAGAGTCAGGGCAAGATCGAGCAGGCCGACCAGGCGCTGGCCGGCGTCGAGCAACTCAAGACCTCGGTCAAGGACGCCGGCTACCAGACGGTGCTCAATGAAGTCGGTGGTCATATCGCCAGCTTCAATGACAAGCTCACCGAGTACACCGGCCTGCTGGAGCAGGAAAAGCAGGTCTATCAGCAACTGCATGAACGCGCGGCCCAGGTGGTCGAGCGGGTCAATCAGGCCTATGGGGCCGAGGACCAGTCGATGCAGGCTGAACTGAAGAAGAATTCGCTGTTGATCATCGGCTCCTCGGCCCTGGCCTTGCTGGTTGGCCTGGTGGCCGCGCTGGTGATCAGTCGCCTGATCGTTGCGCCGCTGCGGAGCGTGATTCGGGTGGCCCAGCAGATTGCCGCCGGCGACCTGACGGCGACGATCGAGGTTCGGCGCCATGACGAGATCGGTCAACTGATGCAGGCGATGCAACAGATGGCTGCCGGTTTGAGTGGCATCGTCAGTGGTTTGCAGGCCGGGATCGAACAGTTGGCGAGTTCGGCTCATTCCTTGTCGGCGGTGACCGAACAGACCAACCTGGAAGTCAGCACCCAGAAGGAAGAAACCGAGCAGGTGGCGACGGCGATGAACCAGATGACCGCTACCGTCCACGATGTCGCGCGTAACGCCGAAGAAGCGGCACTGGCGGCGCAGACCGCCGACGAGAAGGTCGACAGCGGCCAGCAGGTGGTACGTCAGAGCATGCAGCGCATCGAGCAACTGGCAGACTCGGCCAACTCCGCCAGCGTAAGCATCGAAAGCCTCAGCGCGGAAATCCAGAATATCGGCACCGTGCTCAGTGTGATCAAGAGCGTCGCCGAACAGACCAACCTGCTGGCGTTGAATGCCGCGATCGAGGCGGCCCGTGCCGGAGAACAGGGGCGAGGGTTCGCCGTGGTGGCCGATGAAGTGCGGGCCTTGGCCAAGCGTACCCAGCAGTCGACTGAAGAAATCGAGCGGTTGGTCAGCGCCTTGCGTTCGGCCGCGCAGTCATCGGTGGAGCAGATCCGCAGCAGTGGCGACCTGGTCAAGCTGGCGGTCAGCGATGCGCTGCAGACCGAAAGCGCGCTGGGCAGCATTGCCTCGGCAGTATCGTTGATCCAGCAGATGAACCAGCAGATCGCGGCAGCGGCTGAAGAGCAGAGTTCGGTGGCGGAAGAGATCAACCGCAGCGTGACCAGCATTCGCGCGAGCGCCGATCAGTCGGCGGTGGCGATGCAGGGCAATGCGGCATCGAGTACCGAGCTGGCGCATTTGGGGATGGAGTTGAAGGGCATGGTCGGGCACTTCCGCATCTAGCAGTATGCTGTCTGCAAGGACTGTTTCCGTGACAGCGGGCTTGCCCGCGAAGCTTCTGGCGGCCTGAAGGGCCTGTTCGCCGGCAAGTCGGATCGCCGCACCGCCTGCTGCTACAGGGTGGACTGCCCCAAGAAGTTGGCCACTAATCCAACCCTTGTGGGGCAGTCCAGGGGGACGTACACCGCAGGCCCGCGAAGCCTTGTGCTATCAGGCCTTGCGCCAGTTGAGAATCAGCAATGTCAGCACCCCGGCAACGATGCCCCAGAACGCCGAGCCTACCGAGAACAGGGTGAAACCCGAAGCGGTGACCATGAAGGTGATCAACGCCGCTTCACGTTCCTTGGGCTCGTTCATGGCAATGCTCAGGCCGTTGATGATCGAACCGAACAGCGCCAGCGCGGCAATCGACAGCACCAGCTCCTTGGGCAGTGCGGCGAACAGCGCCGCCAGCGTGGCGCCGAAGATCCCGGCGATGCCGTAGAAAATCCCGCACCATACCGCTGCGGTGTAGCGCTTGCTCTTGTCTTCATGGGCGTGCGGCCCGGTGCAGATCGCCGCGCTGATGGCCGCCAGGTTGACCCCATGGGAACCGAACGGCGCCAGCAGCAGCGAGGCGATACCGGTCACGCTGATCAGCGGCGAGGCCGGCACGTTGTAGCCGTCGGCCCGCAGCACGGCGATGCCGGGCATGTTCTGTGAGGTCATCGCCACCACGAACAACGGAATGCCGATGCTGATGGTCGCCGCCAGCGAGAACGACGGCGTGGTCCACAGCGGAATCGCGACCTCCAGATGGAAGGCGCTGAAGTCCAGCAGGCCAAGCAACCCGGACAGCAGGGTACCGACCAGCAGTGCGGTGAGCACCGCATAACGTGGTGACAGACGCTTGGCCAGCAGGTAGGTGAAGAACATCCCCAGCACCAGGCCGGTACGATGCTGGGCCGCGACGAAGATCTCGCTGCCGATCTTGAACAGGATGCCGGCCAGCAGCGCCGCAGCCAGCGAGGAGGGCAGGCGCTTGACCAGACGCTCGAAGCTGCCGGTCAGGCCGCAGATCGTGACCAGCACGGCGCAGGTGATATAGGCGCCGATCGCTTCGCCATAGCTGACCCCGGACAGGCTGGTGATCAGCAGCGCCGCACCGGGTGTCGACCAGGCAACAGTGATCGGCGTACGGTAGCGCAGGGACAGCCCGATACTGCAGATCGCCATGCCGATCGACAGGGCCCAGATCCATGAGGAAATCTGTCCGCTGCTCAGGCCGGCGGCTTGCCCGGCCTGGAACATCAGCACCAGCGAACTGGTGTAGCCGGTCATCATCGCGATGAACCCGGCGACCACCGCCGAAGGCGAAGTGTCGGCCAAGGGGCGCAATCGCGCTTGAGTGAGGTCGGTCATGGAGCTTTCCTTGTACTGAAAAAACAGGGTGTTGATGGCGCTTGCAGCCTAAACGTAAAGGTAACTGTCTATTGCAATACAGCCGTGACCGCAAACAGCCGTACAGTCGTGTTGGTGCTAGAGGTTGTGTACAATGTGCTATGACTTTACGCGATACTTGTCAGCGATCCATTGTGGCTTATGACAGTCCCTTGCCCCGTTTCCGACTCGAGTGCCCATGAACGAACAGTTGCAGCCCCTCAAGAAACAACCGCGAGCAGGCAAGGCCGGCCGCAGCGTGACCCAGGACGATATCGTCTATGCGCATATCTTCGAGGCGATTCTCGAGCAGCGCCTGGCGCCCGGCACCAAACTGAGTGAAGAGGCGTTGGGGGAGATCTTCGGGGTCAGCCGGACCATCATTCGCCGTGCCCTGTCGCGCCTGGCCCATGAGGGCGTGGTGCTGCTGCGGCCCAATCGTGGCGCGGTGGTCGCCAGCCCGAGTGTCGAGGAAGCCCGCCAGGTGTTCTTTGCCCGGCGCATGGTGGAGAAGGCAATCACCGAGCTGGCGGTGCAGCATGCGACGGCCGAGCAGTTGGCCGAGTTGCGGCAGATGGTTCGCGAGGAGCGCGAGAGTTTTTCCCGTGGTGATCGCGGGGCGGGGATTCGTCTGTCCGGCGAGTTCCACCTGAAGCTGGCGGAAGCGGCGACGAATGCTCCGCTGATCAGCTTCCAGCGCAGCCTGGTGTCGCAGACATCGTTGATCATTGCCCAGTATGAAAGCGGCAATCGCTCGCACTGCTCCTATGACGAGCACACCCAGTTGATTGATGCCATCGAGGCACGGGATGCCGCGTTGGCGGTGGAACTGATGATGCACCACATGGACCATATCGACAGCAAGCTCAATCTGGACGAGGAAAGTGCGTCGGATGATCTGCATGCGGTGTTCTCGCACCTGCTGCAGACCAAGCGGCCAGCAGCCAAGCTCTGACTTTGCGTTCCACGCCATTCCCTTGTGGGAGTCGGCTTGCTGGCGATAGCGATGTGTCAGGCAACAGAGATGGGGTTGCCTGATCGCTATTGCCAGCAAGCCGGCTCCCACAGGGATTTGTGTGAGAGTCTGGATGGGTAATCAGCGCTGGTGCACCCGATTCCCCGCCGCATAGGTCTGCAGCACGGTGCGGTCATCCCCCAGGGTCATCAACACGAACAGCTTCTCGGCAATGTCGCGGGCTTGCTGCAGGCGATAGCTCAGCAGCGGCGTGGCGTGATAATCGAGCACCAGGAAGTCGGCATCGCTGCCTGGCTGCAGGTCGCCGATCCGTTGTTCCAGGCGCAACGCCCGGGCTCCGCCGAGGGTCGCCAGGTACAGCGACTTGAACGGGCTCAACCGCGCCCCCTGCAACTGCATCACCTTGTAGGCCTCGTTCAGCGTATGCAGGATCGAGAAGCTGGTGCCGGCGCCGACATCCGTACCAATCCCCACATTGAGCTTGTGCTTCTCGGCCATCGGCAGGTTGAACAGGCCGCTGCCGAGGAAGAAGTTCGACGTCGGGCAGAACGCCACCGCCGAGCCGGTTTCGGCCAGCCGGGCGCATTCGTCGTCGCACAGGTGCACGCCGTGGGCGAACACCGAGCGTTCGCCCAGCAATCGGTAATGGTCATACACGTCCAGATAGCCCTTGCGCTCCGGGAACAGCTGCTTGACCCATTCGATTTCCTGCAGGTTCTCGCTGATGTGGGTCTGCAGGTACAGGTCTGAATACTCGCCGAGCAACTGGCCGGCGAGGGTCAGTTGTTCCGGGGTCGAGGTCGGTGCGAAACGCGGCGTCACTGCATAGTGCAGTCGGCCCTTGCCGTGCCAGCGCTCGATCAGCGCCTTGCTTTGCGTGTAGCTTGATTCGGCAGTGTCGGTCAGATAATCCGGCGCGTTGCGATCCATCATCACCTTGCCGGCGATCATCCGCAGGTCGAGCTTGTGCGCCGCCTCGAAAAACGCCTCGACCGACTCCGGATGCACGCTGGCGAATACCAACGCGGTAGTGGTGCCGTTGCGTAGCAGTTCCTTGATGAAGATATCCGCGACCTGTGCGGCATGGGTCGGGTCGGCGAACTGGCTTTCGCAGGGGAAGGTGTAGGTGTTCAGCCAGTCGAGCAGTTGCTCGCCATAGGCGCCGACCATGCCGGTCTGCGGCAGGTGGATGTGGGTGTCGATGAAGCCGGGGGTGATCAGCGCATCGGGGTAATGGTTGACCTCGACGTCGGCTGCCAGGGTCGGCAGCAGCTCGCTGGCGTGGCCGATGGCGCTGATCTTGCCGCCCTCGACCACCAGCAGGCCGTCCTCGAAATATTCGTAGGAGGCTTCGATACCGACTTCGGCCGGGTCGGCGAGGCTGTGCAGAAGGGCGGCGCGGTAGGCTTTGCAGGTAGCAGGCATGGTCTTTCTCAGTGTGTGGCTTGGCTGCGGCGCGAGGCGGGCAGCAGTTTGGCAATGGGTTCGGCACTCGCGCTGTGCTGGCCGAAATTCGCGTTGTAGGTGGCGATGATCTCGCCGGCGATGGAGATGGCGATTTCCACCGGCAGCTTGCCTTTGACTTCGGCCAACCCCATCGGGCAGCGCATGCGTTGCAGCGCCGCGTTGTCGAAACCGCGTTCGCGCAGGCGGTGTTCGAATTTCACCCGCTTGGTCTTCGAGCCGATCAGACCGAAGTAGGTGAAGTCGTTGCGCTTGAGCAGGGCGGCGCTGAGCTCGAGGTCGAGCGGGTGGTTATGGGTCATGATCACGCAGTAGCTGCCGGCGGGCAGGTGGTCGATCTCTTCCAGCGGCTCGTCACTGACGATCTTGCGCACGCCGTCGGGAATCAGCGCGGGAAACTCCTGCTCACGGGAATCGATCCAGCGCACCCGGCAGGGCAGGCTGGCGAGCAGCGGGACCAGCGCGCGGCCGACATGGCCCGCGCCGAACACAGCGATTTCCGCCTGCACCCGACCCATCGGTTCGAACAGCAGCACCGTCGCGCCGCCACAGCACTGGCCGAGGCTGGCGCCGAGGCTGAAGCGCTCCAGGCGGGTGCTCTGCTGGCCGCTGGCGAGCAGGTCGCGGGCGATCTGCGTGGCCTTGTATTCCAGGTGGCCGCCGCCGATGGTGTCGAAGGTGGCGGTCGCACTGACGACCATCTTCGAGCCAGCGTTGCGTGGGGTCGAACCCTGTTCCTCGATGATGGTCACCAGCACGCAGGGTTGCCCCTGGTGCTGCAGGTCGGCGAGGGTGCTGAGCCAGTCATTCATGGACACCTCCTGATTGTTCAGCCTTGGCCTGGCGCATCTGCTCGCAGCCCCACAGCACCCGCTCCGGCGTCGCCGGTGCGTCGATCTTCGGCTGCAGCCGATAGTCGGCAATACTCGCCACCGCATCCTTCAAGGCACACCATACGGCAATCCCGAGCATGAACGGCGGTTCACCCACGGCCTTGGAATGGAACACCGTGTCTTCCGGATTCTTGCGGTTCTCCACCAGCTTGACCCGCAGGTCGCTCGGCATATCCGCCACCGCCGGGATCTTGTAGCTGGCCGGACCGTTGGTCATCAGCTTGCCCTTGGCGTTCCACACCAGTTCTTCCATGGTCAGCCAGCCCATGCCCTGGATGAAACCACCCTCGACCTGGCCGATGTCGATGGCCGGGTTCAGCGAAGCGCCGACGTCGTGCAGGATGTCGGTGCGCAGCATCTTGTACTCGCCGGTCAGGGTGTCGACGATCACCTCGGCGCAGGCCGCGCCATAGGCGTAGTAGTAGAACGGTCGGCCACGGGCCTGGCTGCGGTCGTAGTAGATCTTCGGGGTCTTGTAGAAACCGGTGCTGGACAGCGACACCTGGGCGAAATAGGCCTGCTGGACCAATGCCTCGAAGGTCAGGATCCGGTCGCGGACCCGCACATGACCGCTGCGGAATTCGACATCCTCCTCGCTGACCTGGTAGTGCCGCGCGGCAAACTCCACCAGCCGTTGCCGGATGATCTCGGCAGCATTCTGCGCCGCCTTGCCGTTCAGGTCGGCGCCACTGGAGGCGGCGGTGGGCGAGGTGTTCGGGACCTTGTCGGTGTTGGTCGCGGTGATCTGCACACGGTCGATTTCCACCTGAAACACTTCGGCCACCACCTGGGCGACCTTGGTGTTCAGGCCCTGACCCATTTCCGTGCCGCCGTGGTTCAGGTGGATACTGCCATCGGTGTAGACGTGTACCAGCGCGCCAGCCTGGTTGAGGAAGCTGGCGGTGAAGGAAATACCGAACTTCACCGGGGTCAGCGCCAGGCCCTTTTTCAGGATCGGGCTGTGGGCGTTGTAACGGCGAATGGTCTCCCGGCGTTCGGCGTACTGGCTGCTGGCTTCCAGTTCGGCGGTCATTTCTTCGAGCAGGTTGTGTTCGACGGTCTGGTAGTAATGTGTGACGTTGCGTTCGGTCTTGCCGTAGTAGTTGATCTTGCGTACCGCCAGCGGATCGAGGCCGAGGTGGCGGGCGATGTGATCCATCACTTCCTCAATGGCAACCATCCCCTGCGGGCCGCCGAAGCCGCGGTAGGCGGTGTTCGAGGCAGTGTGGGTCTTGCAGCGATGGCCGTTGATCGTCGCGTCGCCCAGGTAATAGGCGTTGTCGGCATGGAACATCGCCCGGTCGACGATGGAGGCCGAGAGGTCCGGCGAATAACCGCAGTTGCCGGCCAGCTCCAGGTTGATCCCGTGCAGTCGGCCACGGCTGTCGAAGCCGACGTCGTACTCGATGTAGAACGGATGGCGCTTGCCGGTCATCAGCATGTCTTCGACCCGAGGCAGGCGCATCTTGGTCGGTTGTCCGGTCAGGTGCGCAATCACCGCGCACAGGCACGCCGGGCTGGCCGCCTGGGTTTCCTTGCCGCCGAAGCCGCCGCCCATGCGGCGCATGTCGACCACCACCTTGTTCATCGACACATCGAGCACTTCGGCCACCAGTTTCTGCACTTCGGTGGGGTTCTGCGTCGAGCAGTAGACGATCATCCCGCCGTCTTCGGTGGGCATCACCGAGGAAATCTGGGTTTCCAGGTAGAAGTGTTCCTGGCCGCCGATATGCAGGCTGCCCTGGATCCGCTGTTCGGCGCTGGCCAGCGCGGCGGCCGAGTCGCCACGCCGGTGGGTGTGGCTGTCGAGGACGAAATGCCGCTTGCGCAGGGCCTCGACCACATCCAGCACCGGCTCCAGGTCTTCGTATTCGACAAGGGCGGCCATGGCGGCCTGGCGGGCGGTTTCCATGTCCCGCGCGGCAACGGCGAGCACCGGCTGGCCGACGAACTCGACCTTGTCAATGGCCAGCAACGGGTCGCCGGGCAGCAGCGGGCCGATGTCCTTGAGGCCGGGGATATCCTCATGGGTGATGACAATACGTACACCGTCGAAGGCCAGGCAGGGCGTGGTGTCGATCCGCAGGATGCGCGCATGGGCGCGGTCGGACAGTCGCGCATAGACATGCAACTGGTTGGGGAACTCCAGGCGGTCGTCGATATACACCGCTTCGCCGGTCACGTGCTTGTCGGCGCTCTCGTGCCTGACGCTACGACCGACGCCGGTGGTCAGATCCCGGGCAAACAGCTCGGCGAGTTCGGCCTGGGTTTTTTCCGCAACACGATGGTTAGACATAAGCGGTCACCCGGGTCTCGATATGCGGCGTTTGCAGTTCGATGAAGTATTTGCGCAGCAGGTTCTGAGCACTGAGCAGACGGTATTCCTTGCTGGCGCGAAAGTCCGACAGCGGGGTGAAATCCTCGGCCAGTGCCGCGCAGGCGCGTTCGATGCTGGCCTGGCTCCAGGGCTGGCCGACCAGTGCGGTTTCGCAGGCCCGGGCCCGTTTCGGGATCGCCGCCATGCCCCCGAAGGCGATCCGCGCCTCGGCCACCACCCCCTTGTCGATCCGCAGGTTGAATGCGGCGCAGACCGCAGAAATATCGTCGTCCAGCCGCTTGGACACCTTGTAGGCGCGGAACTGCCAGTCGGCGCTGGCGCGGGGCAGGATGACCTTCTCGATGAATTCGCTGTCCTGGCGGGCGGTCACCCGGTAGTCGATGAAATAGTCTTCCAACGCCAGGGTGCGGCTTTCGGTGCCCTTGCGCAGGACCAGTTGGGCGTTCAGGGCGATCAGCAGGGGCGGCGAGTCGCCGATGGGTGAGGCGTTGCCGATATTGCCGCCAAGGGTGCCCTGGTTGCGGATCTGCAGCGAGGCGAAGCGTTGCAGCAACTCGCCGAAATCCGGGTATTCGGCCTGCAGTACGGCATGGCAATCGGACAGCGGCACGGCCGCGCCGATTTCCAGGCGGTCGTCGACACGCTCGATACGCTTGAGTTCGGCCACCTGGCCAACATGGATCATCACCGGCAGCGGTCGGTGGAACTGGGTGACCTCCAGGGCCAGGTCGGTGCCGCCGGCCAGCAGCCGGGCCTGTGGATAGGATTCGTACAGCTCGGCCAGGTCGGCGACGGTCAGCGGCACCAGGCAACGCTTGTCGCCACTGTTCAGTTCGCCGGTGTCGCGGGGGGCGATGGCTTTCAGGCGGGCGATGGTCTGCGCTTCATGGGCGTCGAACTGGTCGACGGGCTTGTTGCAGCAGGCCTGTTCGGCAGCGGCGAGGATCGGCCGGTAGCCGGTGCAGCGGCACAGGTTGCCCGCCAGAGCTTCGTGGGCCTGGTGGTTGTCCGGAGCCTGGCTGTTCTTCTGCAGGGCGAACAACGACATGACGAAGCCCGGTGTGCAGAAGCCGCATTGCGAACCGTGACAGTCGACCATGGCCTTTTGCACGCTGTGCAACTGGCCCTGATGCTTGAGGTCCTCGACGCTGAGCAGTTGCTTGCCGTGCAGTGTCGCGACGAAGGTCAGGCACGAATTGAGGCTGCGATAACGGATGCGCTCGGTGCCGGTTTCATCGCAGTGCAACTCGCCGACCACCACGGTGCAGGCGCCGCAGTCGCCGCTGGCGCAGCCCTCTTTGGTACCGGGGCGACCCAGATGTTCACGCAGGTAATTGAGCACCGTCAGGTTCGGGTCCAGGGTGTGCTCGCTACGGAGTTCCTGATTGAGTAGAAACTGGATCACGGAAAGCCTCGCAGACTCATTATTGTTATTGACCGATGAGCAGAATCTAGTGGGGTCTGACTTTTCGGTCAATAAATTTCTGACTTAAAGGTCAGGTTTTTGGAGCAGATGAGCACTGTTCTATTCGATTGGGTTTCGGGCGTAGGGAGAAGCTGGGTTCGTGGAGCGGGTTTGAGCGCCTATTCGCGGTCAAACCCGGCTTCTACCGAGAGTCTAGATGCGTATTGCGTGCCAGGTCGGTATTCACGGCAGCCTGTCGGCCGCGATCAACAGGTAATGGAAGCTGCCTTCTTCATAGGCCTCGATAAAGGCGTCCTCCACACCGGTGGCCAGCGAGGAGGTTCGCCGCAGTTTCCAGTACGGCAGGGTCTGGGCTGTCAGGTCCGCCACCTCGACCACCTGGAAGCCCTGTGCCTTCAATTCGCGCAGGTACTCGTTGTAGGAGTGCACGTTGCAACCATAGCGTGCATTGATGATGCTGACCGCCGTCGACGGCATGCCGAAGCGGTCGTTCCAGGCCCCGGTGATCGTCACATAGCGTCCACCCCGACGAAGGATGCGCCGGTATTCGGTGAACAGGGGAGCCAGGTCGACATACATGGTCGACTCGTTGTTCCAGACAGCCTGGAACCGGGCATCCTCGAAGTACGTGTCGAGCATGTTGCGCAGGTGGAAATGCACCCGGTCCGCCACGCCGCGCTCGGTGGCGCACTGATTGGCGAAATCCACCTGCTTCTGCGAAATGGAAATGCCATCGACCTGGCAACTGAATCGCCGGTTGGCCATCAGGCTGCTGCCACCCCGGCCTGAGCCGGAGTCGAGCAGATGATCGCCGGGCCTGATGGTCCCGAGGTGATCGAGCAGGAAATCGGCCTGCGCGGTCTCCAGCCGATGCAGTTCGGCGGTGACGCGTTGCTGGTAGCCGTCGGTCGTGTCGGCGCCGATGGCCGTGGTGTCGACGTCACCGATGCCGTAGTGGTGGTGATAGAGCCCGTCGATATCGCCCAGCAGGAGATTGACGGGGTTCTGCTCGCGGTTCCAGTAATCGGCGATCGATTGCTGGTAGGGCGTCTGGATGGCGTGATCTCTGGTCATGTGCCGGTTCCTTGCGGTGTCACGGTTGGTGATAGCGCGGGCACCAGTCGTGCCACGCGAGTGAACCTCCCATCCACGCTCGGACTTCCTGCAGATAACGTTGCAGCTCTACCGACGGCTCGCTTTCGAGCCCTTGGCATGCGACCTCGAAATCGCGGGCGAGATTATTGTGCAGGGCCACCGCCATGGCGACGGCCTCGCTTTGCGAACAGTGGTGCTCGGCGGCCATCACCAATACCAGGTTGCCCATGGGCATCCCGTCGGCCGCTTCCTTGCCGGCCGAATACAGGTCATTGACGATCACCGCCGCCAGGCCGGCCTGAAGCAGGGCCTGGCGTACCCGTGGCGCGTAGAAGATATTCGCCGGCAGCTCATAGCCGCCGACGATGTCGATCAGCATCTGTGAGGTCTGGAAGCTGTCGAACTGCCGGGTGGCGAGGTATTCCCGGGTCGACGGGCAAACGCCCCGGCGCTTCCATTCGCCATAGACCGTCCAGCTCATGAACATGCCAAATGCGGTGTGACAGACCCGTCCCACCTGGGCCGGCGAGGCCAGCCGGCGCAACTGGTCGGTGGCCGAGCGGAGGGCCATCAGTACCGGGTCGTCGGTCCACTGTTCTTCGAGCTGGCGCGTGTAATCGCCCGCCGGTGCCAGCGGGCTCATGGCTGCCATGGCCCGGGACAGTCTCTCGCAGAGGAATTCGGGCCGCGCGCCCAGGCTTTCGTCGTCGGCGTAGTAGTCGTCGGCCATCCACCAGGCCGCGTTCAACTGGGCGCACAGCAGCAGGCGGTCGAGGTCGCCAGCGCCGACATAACACGAGGCGACGAAGCGCCCAAGGCTCATCCGGCACACCGCATTCAAGGCTTCATTGCCAAAGCCCACCTGCCGCATCCACGCAAGCAGGCGCTCGTCGATTGCGTCCGCCAGCACTTCGTCGTGCCGTTGTCGGGTGGGGCAGTAGAGCCGTGGTGCGGTACCGTCGCCCCATGACTGTTGCAGGTATGGCTGTGGAACCCATGGCATGAGCAGTTGCCTCCCTTGCAAAAGCCGATATCACGGACTTTCCAACGGGCACTCAAGAGGTGAAGGGCTTGACGACTACGACGGACCGGACGAACGGTGGTCCACAGGGCGGGAGGGGGATCGTTCATCGAACGGCGGATGCAGGACCCTCCAGCACCAGACACTACCTGAGAAGCTTGCGAGCATCCTCTGGGCGCAACGTTCGATCGACCACATGGACCCATCGACACCGTGCGGCGGTGTGAGAGGGGAATTTCATAGCATGGCGAAAATGCGCCTGTCAACAAACCGTGCCGATCACCCGGAATCCGCCACATCCAGACACTTGGCCCTGCGCCATCACGTAGCAATTGCGTTACACTGCACGGCTTGCACTGAGCCAAGATTTTTGAAGGTAAACCATGACGTTCAAGGCGCCGGACAGCCTCGCCGAGCAAATCGCTCACCACCTCGCCGAACGCATCATTCGCGGTGAACTCAAACCCGGGGAGCGCATCCAGGAACAGAAGGTCACGCTGGCGCTCAATGTCAGCCGTGGCTCCGTGCGCGAAGCCTTGCTGATTCTCGAACGCCGCCATCTGATCGCCATCCTGCCGCGCCGTGGCGCCCACGTGACCGAGCTGACCGCCCACAAGGTGCAGAGCCTGTGCACCCTGATGAGCGAGCTGTACATCCTGCTCGGTAACGCCGTGGCCCAGCGCTGGCAGGTGCAGACCGACCTTGCACCCTTCCTGCAACTGCAGCAGCGCCTGAGCGCCAGCTACGAGCGCCAGGACATCCGCACCTTCGTCGAAGACAGCTTCAACGTGATGCGCGCCGCGTATCCGTTTGCCGACAACCCGTACCTGCAGGAAACCGTCGAGAACCTCCAGCCGGCCATGAGCCGCGCCTATTACCTGGCGCTGGAGCGGCGCAAGGCGGAAATGAGCGAGTATCTGGAACTGTTCTCCCGGCTGCTGGCGGCGGTGCTGGCCCGCGACCTGCCGCTGATTCGCTCGGTGCTGATCAGCTACGCCCAGCGCAGTTGTGACATTGTGCTGTCTGCCCTGGCGGTCGATTAAACGTGCGGCTCAAGTGCATCAAGTTGGCGGGGTTCAAATCCTTCGTCGACCCGACCACGGTGACCTTCCCCAGTAACATGGCGGCGGTGGTCGGCCCCAATGGTTGCGGCAAGTCGAACATCATCGACGCCGTGCGTTGGGTGATGGGCGAGAGTTCGGCGAAGAACCTGCGCGGCGAGTCGATGACCGACGTCATCTTCAACGGCTCCACCAGCCGCAAGCCGGTCAGCCAGGCGAGCATCGAACTGGTGTTCGACAACTCCGATGGCACCCTGGTCGGCGAATACGCGGCCTATGCGGAAATTTCCATTCGCCGCAAGGTGACCCGCGACAGCCAGAACAGCTATTTCCTCAACGGCACCAAATGCCGGCGCAAGGACATTACCGACATCTTCCTCGGCACCGGCCTGGGGCCGCGCAGCTACTCGATCATCGAGCAGGGGATGATCTCCAAGCTGATCGAGGCCAAGCCGGAAGACCTGCGCAACTTCATCGAAGAAGCTGCGGGCATCTCCAAGTACAAGGAGCGTCGGCGCGAAACGGAAAACCGTATCCGCCGCACCCACGAGAACCTGGCCCGCCTGACCGACCTGCGCGAAGAGCTGGAGCGCCAGCTCGAACGCCTGCACCGCCAGGCCCAGGCCGCCGAGAAATACCAGGAATACAAGGCCGAGGAGCGTCAGCTCAAGGCGCAACTGTCGGCCCTGCGCTGGCAGGCCCTGAACGATCAGGTCGGCCAGCGCGAGTCGGTCATCGGCAACCAGGAAATCAGCTTCGAAGCCCTGGTGGCCGAACAGCGCAACGCCGATGCCAGCATCGAGCGCCTGCGTGACGGCCATCATGAGCTGTCGGAGCGTTTCAACCAGGTGCAGGGGCGCTTCTACTCGGTGGGTGGCGATATCGCCCGGGTCGAGCAGAGCATCCAGCACGGCCAGCAGCGCCTGCGCCAGTTGCAGGACGACTTGCGTGAAGCCGAGCGCGCACGGCTGGAAACCGAGTCGCACCTGGGGCATGACCGCACCCTGCTGGCGACCCTCGGCGAAGAACTGGCAATGCTTGAACCCGAGCAGGAGCTGACCAGCGCTGCCGCCGAAGAAGCCGCCGCCGCGCTGGAAGAGTCCGAGACCACCATGCACGGCTGGCAGGAGCAGTGGGACACGTTCAACCTGAGTTCCGCCGAACCCCGGCGCCAGGCGGAAGTCCAGCAGTCGCGCATCCAGCAACTGGAAGCGAGCATGGAGCGCCTGGCCGAGCGTCAGCGGCGCCTGGCTGACGAGCGTGCCTTGCTCGCTGCAGACCCGGAAGACGAAGCGATCCTCGAACTCACCGAGCAATTGGCCGAGAGCGAGCAGACCCTGGAAGACCTGCAGGCCAGCGAAGAGGGCCAGGTCGAGCGCCTGGAACAACTGCGCCAGGACTTGCAAAAGGCCACCCAGGAACAACAACAGGCCCAGGGCGATCTGCAACGGCTGGTTGGCCGTCTTGCTTCCCTGGAGGCCTTGCAGCAGGCGGCGCTCGACCCCGGTACCGGCACCGCCGAATGGCTGCGTGAACAACAACTGGCTGAACGTCCACGGCTGGCCCAGGGCCTGAAGGTCCAGCCCGGTTGGGAGCTGGCGGTGGAAACCGTGCTCGGTGCCGACTTGCAGGCGGTACTGGTGGATAACTTCGCCGGCCTCGACCTGAACGGTTTCCAGCAAGGCGACCTGCGCCTGCTCACCCCCACGGCGCAAGGCACGCGGATTTCCGGCAGCCTGCTGGAAAAGGTCGAGGCGGATATCGACTTGTCACCCTGGCTGGGCCAGGTCAAACCGGTCGACAGCCTGGAACAGGCGCTGGCGTTGCGCGGGCAACTGGCGGTTGGCGAAAGCCTGATCAGCCGTGACGGTTACTGGGTCGGTCGGCATTTCCTGCGGGTACGCCGCGCCAGCGAAGCGGAAAGCGGCGTGCTGGCCCGTGGGCAGGAAATCGAGCAATTGCAGCTCGATCGCGAAGCGCTGGAAGAAACCCTGGCGACGCTCGAAACCCAGCTGCAAACCCTACGCGCCACCCAGCGCCAGCAGGAAACCGGCCGTGAACACCTGCGTCGGTTGCTGCAGGACGAGGCCCGCCAGCAGGGCGAACTGAAAGCCAAGCTGTCCGCCGCCAAGGCCAAGGTCGAACAACTGCAACTGCGCCGTACCCGGCTCGATGAAGAAGTCGAGGAACTGGCCGTACAGCGCGCCCAGGAACACGAAGACGTCGGCGAGGCGCGCCTGCAACTGCAGGACGCGCTCGATGCGATGGCCGTCGATGCCGAACAACGCGAGCTGTTGCTGGCCGAACGGGACAGCTTGCGTGAACGCCTCGACCGCGTGCGCCAGGAAGCCCGCCAGCACAAGGACCACGCCCACCAGTTGGCGGTACGCCTGGGTTCGCTGAAGGCCCAGCACGACTCCACCCGCCAGGCCCTCGAACGGCTGGAGATGCAGTCCGAGCGTCTGACGGAAAAACGCGAGCAGTTGAGCCTGAACCTGGAGGAGGGCGAGGCCCCGCTCGAAGAGTTGCGCCTCAAGCTTGAGGAACTGCTCGACAAGCGCATGAGCGTCGATGTTGAACTCAAGACCGCGCAAATCGCCCTGGAAGATGCCGACCGCGAACTGCGCGATGCCGAGAAGCGCCGCAGCCAGGCCGAGCAGCAGGCCCAACTGATTCGGGGCCAGCTCGAACAGCAACGGATGGAATGGCAGGCCCTCACGGTGCGCCGCAAGGCCCTGCAGGACCAGTTGCTGGAAGACGGCTACGACCTGCACGGCGTGCTCGCCACCCTGGTGGCCGGGGCCAGTGAAAAGGACGCCGAGGAAGAACTCGAACGCATTGCCGGACGCATCCAGCGCCTGGGCGCGATCAACCTCGCGGCCATCGACGAATACCGGCAACAATCGGAGCGTAAACATTACCTGGATGCGCAGAACGCCGATCTGGTCGAAGCCCTCGAGACCCTGGAAAACGTCATTCGCAAGATCGACAAGGAAACCCGCAATCGCTTCAAGGACACCTTCGACCAGGTCAACGGTGGCCTGCAAGCATTGTTTCCAAAAGTGTTTGGTGGCGGCAGTGCCTATCTCGATCTGACGGGCGATGACCTGCTCGATACCGGCGTGACCATCATGGCGCGGCCCCCGGGGAAAAAGAACAGCACCATCCATTTGCTCTCCGGTGGCGAAAAGGCCCTGACGGCTCTGGCCCTGGTGTTCTCCATCTTCAAGTTGAACCCGGCACCGTTCTGTATGCTCGACGAAGTTGACGCCCCGCTGGATGACGCTAACGTTGGACGTTATGCCCGGTTGGTCAAGGAAATGTCCGAGTCGGTGCAATTTATCTATATCACCCACAACAAGATCGCCATGGAAATGGCCGATCAGCTGATGGGGGTGACGATGCACGAACCCGGCTGTTCGCGGCTGGTGGCGGTGGATGTCGAGGAGGCCATGGCGATGGTCGACGCCTGAAAAGGCGGCCAGCCAATGGCCCGGATTCAAGACGCAAGGTGCTTTCCGAAGGTCTTGCGGGAACTCGCACCGATCCTTGGGGACTTATTAATGCGTACCCTGTACGACAGACGGTGTAAAGTTACCTTTGGTCGTGTTAATTTAATGTCCAATTTTCTTGTGCGTGGGGAAAAACGCCTGTCAGAACATAGAGTTGGCGCCACGCTTTAAAGGGTTTTCCTCCCTTTTTTTCATAGAACCATTATTAGAGGCACGGGATTACATGGAAATCGGTCTGCGCGAGTGGCTGATCGTCATCGGCATCATTGTCATCGCCGGTATTCTTTTTGATGGCTGGCGTCGCATGCGCGGCGGCAAGGGCAAGCTCAAGTTTCGTCTGGACCGCAGCCTCTCGAACCTGCCGGACGACGATACCAATGCCGAGCTGCTGGGCCCGTCCCGGGTGCTGGACACCCACAAAGAGCCCGAGCTGGATGAGCATGACCTGCCATCGGTGAGCATGTCGGCGCGTGAGCCACGGGAAAAGCCGTCCAAGCGTGGCAAGCGCGCCAGCGAGCCGAGCCAGGGTGACCTGAATCTCGACCTGGATGAAGGCCCGAGCTTCAGCAGCCGTGATGACGACTTTGCCGACGACCACAAGCCGGCCGCGCGCCAGGACAAGGACCGTCAGGACAAAGAACAGCCGGCTGCCGAGGAAGTGCTGGTGATCAGCGTGATCAGCCGCGACGTCAACGGCTTCAAAGGCCCGGCCCTGCTGCAGAACATCCTCGAAAGCGGCCTGCGTTTCGGCGAGATGGACATCTTCCATCGCCACGAAAGCATGGCCGGCAATGGCGAAGTGCTGTTCTCCATGGCCAACGCGGTCAAGCCCGGCGTGTTCGATCTCGACGACATCGACCACTTCACCACCCCGGCCGTGAGCTTCTTCCTCGGCCTGCCAGGCCCGCGTTATCCCAAGCAGGCTTTCGACGTGATGGTGGCCGCAGCGCGCAAGCTGTCCCAGGAACTCAACGGTGAGCTCAAGGACGACCAGCGCAGCGTACTGACCGCCCAGACCATCGAGCACTACCGTCAGCGCATCGTCGAATTCGAACGCCGCGCCCTGACCCAGAAGCGCTGATTGGCGAATGTTGTGAATGGGCTTGAAGCCGCTTTGGCGGGCAAGCCCTGCTCCTGCAGACCTCAGTCGAACATCGCAGATCCTGTAGGCGCCGGGCTTGCCCGCGAAGAGGCCCTACGCTTCACCGCCGAAAACGCACTAACATATTGAGCAGCCCCGGCTGCTCTTTTGCTTTCCGAGAGACCCCATGACCGTCGCCCAGACCCGTATTCTAGAGCTGCGTGCTGAACTGGATCAGCACAACTACCGCTACCACGTGCTCGACGAACCGAGCATCCCGGACGCCGAATACGATCGCTTGTACCACGAGCTCAAGGCCCTGGAAGCCGAACACCCGGAACTGGTCACCGCCGACTCGCCGACCCAGCGCGTCGGCAGCGCGGCGTTGACCGCGTTCACCCAGGTCCGCCATGAAATCCCGATGCTGAGCCTGGGCAACGCCTTCGAAGAAATCGACATGCGCGAATTCGATCGCCGCGTTACCGAAGGCCTCGACCTGCCGGCCGGCGACCTGTTCGGGGGTGGCGCCGCCGTCGAATACAGCTGTGAACCGAAACTCGATGGCCTGGCGGTCAGCCTGCTGTACCAGGACGGCCTGCTGGTGCGCGGCGCTACCCGTGGCGATGGCACCACCGGCGAAGACATCAGCGTCAACGTGCGCACCGTGCGCAATATCCCGCTCAAGCTGCAGGGCAGCGGTTGGCCGGCGACCCTCGAAGTGCGCGGCGAAGTGTTCATGTCCAAGGCCGGCTTCGAACGCCTCAACGAGACGCAACTGGAGGCGGGCGGCAAGACCTTCGCCAACCCGCGCAACGCCGCAGCGGGCAGCCTGCGCCAGCTCGACTCGAAGATCACCGCCAGCCGCCCGCTGGAGTTCTGCTGCTACGGGCTGGGCCAGGTCTCGGCCGACATCGCCGACAGCCACATCGGCAATCTGCAGCAACTCAAGGCCTGGGGCATGCCCATCAGCCATGAACTGAAACTGGCCAAGGGCATCGACGAATGCCTGGACTACTACCGCGCCATCGGCGAGCGCCGCAACGCGCTGCCCTATGAAATCGACGGCGTGGTGTTCAAGGTCAACAGCCTGGCGTCCCAGCGCGAACTGGGCTTTCGTGCCCGCGAACCGCGCTGGGCGATTGCCCACAAGTTCCCGGCGATGGAAGAACTCACCGAGCTGCTCGACGTGGAATTCCAGGTCGGTCGTACCGGCGCGGTCACTCCGGTGGCCCGCCTCAAGCCGGTCAAGGTCGCTGGCGTCACCGTCTCCAACGCCACCTTGCACAACATGGACGAAGTCGCGCGCCTGGGGCTGATGATCGGCGACAGCGTGATCATCCGCCGCGCCGGTGACGTGATTCCGCAAGTGGTCCAGGTGGTCACCGAACGCCGACCGGAAAACGCCCGCGCGGTGCAGGTTCCCGAGAGCTGCCCGGTATGCGGCTCCCACGTCGAGCGCACCCAGCTGATCAAGCGCAGCAAGGGCCGTGAAACCGTCAGCGAAGGCGCGGTGTACCGCTGCGTCGGCCGCCTGGCCTGCGGCGCGCAACTCAAGCAGGCGATCATCCACTTCGTCTCCCGCCGCGCGATGGACATCGAAGGCCTGGGTGACAAGACCATCGAACAACTGGTGGATGAAAATCTGATCGCCTCGCCGGCCGACCTCTACACCCTCAAGCGCGAAGACATCGTCGACCTCGAAGGCTTTGCCGAACTGTCGACCAGCAATCTGCTGCAAGCCATCGCCGACAGCAAACAGCCGAGCCTGGCGCGCTTCATCTACGCCCTGGGCATCCCCGATGTTGGGGAGGAGACCGCCAAGGTCCTGGCACGCTCCCTGGGCTCACTGGAGCGGGTGATGCAGGCGTTGCCGGCCGTGCTGACCTACCTGCCGGACATCGGCCTGGAAGTGGCCCACGAGATCCACAGCTTCTTCGAAGACGAACACAACCGCACGGTTATCGGCCAACTGCTCGAACGCGGCCTGGTGCTGCAGGACCAGGGCGAACTGGGCGCCGAATTCGCTGCCAGCACCACCCTGGGTGGGTTGATCGCCAAGCTCGACATCAGCTCGGTGGGCCCGACGGCGGCGGAGAAACTGGCGGCCAAGTTCGGCTCGGTCGAAGGCATCATCAACGCCGACTGGCTGGACCTGCGCCAGGCGCTGAACGAAAAGCCGGCGAAGGCTGTGCAGGAATTCTTCGATGTACCGGCCAATGCCGAACGGGCGCTGGCGATCGAAGCGCAACTGCGCGATTTCGGCATGCATTGGCAGAGCGAGAAAAAGACCGTGGAAGGCCTGCCGCTGACTGGCCAGACCTGGGTGCTGACCGGCTCGCTGGAACTGATGAGCCGCGATGTGGCCAAGGACAAGCTGGAAAGCCTGGGCGCCAAGGTGGCGGGTTCCGTTTCGGCCAAGACCCATTGCGTGGTCGCAGGCCCGGGCGCCGGCTCAAAACTGGCCAAGGCCAACGAACTGGGCCTCAAGGTGCTGGATGAAGAGGCGTTCGTCGCTTTCCTGAAAACCCACGGTATCGAAGCCTGACACGGATAGCTGCTGGGGCCGCAAGTCGGCCCCAGCAGCTACTGCGGCGTACGCAGTCTGTACGCTTGACGCCGACCTGTGGGAGCCGGATTCATCCGCGAAGACGGCCTCACAAGCGCTACATGAAGCACCTGGCACCCATCTGCCGAATTGCTTTTTCACCCTGTGTCAGTCAGAAAACCCCCAAACTTCGACCGATATTTCTGTTCCTCTGCATTGCCGATGCTTCAGGCTCATTTGGCAGGAGAGGGCCGCCGCAAAGCCTTCTGTCATCTTCCCAATTATCGAAAGATCTCTTTAATTTGAGTGAAGTTTCCTAGAAAATCCCAACCCGTTGCGCCTGTTCCAGTTGGGGACTAGTCTGCGTCTTGTCACCGCAAAATCGGTGATACGGACGTGCAAGTCCGCAAAGCGATAGAAGGCGCATCAATGTCATGCACTTTCAGCACCTTCGTGTCTGGAATCCTGTGTTATGGCGGCTGTACGCGGGAGATCTTCGGGATCTGCCGGGTTATTTGTGCGCCTCTTCGCCCCCGGTCTTGCACACCTGCGTACAGCTGCCACCCTCTTTGCGTGCAAGCTAACGGTGACAGTCTTTCCCTAAACAGCGTGAAAGAGGCTCACAATCATGTTCAAGATCACTCCCAATCCCCCAACCGAAGACCTGTCATCCCCAGCCGGCCAACGAGCCGTCGACAGAGCGTTCTCCCACTACGAACTTTCTTCCCTGACCAAACGACGTTCACGACGCGAAACGCCCACGGCCGAAGACACCCTGGCCCAGATCCACGAAATCCTCCAATCCGCCTCCGCGACCGCCTACGAATGCGCGGACCACCTGCAAGGCACCACCCGCAAACTGGCGTTGGCCGTCGTGCACCTGGTCGACCTGGCCCAGGTCCAGGTCGATGAGCTTCTGGATGCCAAACAAGTAACCACCTGACCCCGACGGTAGGCCTCATGGCTGCGAGCAGCGCTTGAGGGCCTATTCGTAAGCCGCATCGCCTGCTCCTGCCGAGCTTGCGTCATACGCCTATCCCCCCACTGTGGTAGCCGGCTTGCTGGCGATCCGCCAAAGGCGGCCATCCACCCCCTTTTGCGGCGCCAGCGAGGCCGCCATCGCCAGCAAGCCGGCTCCCACAGCCCTGCAGCGCTCCATGCATCTACATTCTTCCTGCCCCGCAAGGTCCGACAGCCCATCCCTGCGCCGACAAGTACTTGACCCTCATCGAATTTTTACGCCACCTAGCGGTTGTAACTTCCCGTTATCTAGGTACAATGGCGCGGCTCGCTGCCAGGCGAGTGTTGTTATGGTGACCCCATCGGTCCCCCCGCAACGATTACCCGTTAACCTGGTCAGGCCCGGAAGGGAGCAGCCACAGCGGGAACATTGTGTGCCGGGGTGTGGCTGGTGGGGTTGCCTCCATCTTCCTACATATCTAACGCCTAACGGCTTTGTCCCTCGCCACGCTTGTGGTTCCGGGGTAATGAGTCCGTGCCGATCTTCCCGTCGTATCTACTGCTATCTCGCCTTCCGCCGCGACGGGCCATCTATCGCGTTGACGAACACGTCGTCTACAAATAACGTACAGTTCAACTCCCCCAGAGGGCGCCGCGATGAGCCAAGGAGAAAAGGCATGCCAGATAGCCACAACCGAATACGGCCAGATTTATTAGCCTATGGTTATGTAGAGCGTCCCTCGACCAATCCTGACTTGCTTGCATCCCCATGACCCACGCTGCCCTGGTTAACCCCGATCTCCTTACCTGGTCTCGTCAGCGCGCTGGCCTCTCCACCGAGCAGGTTGCGCAGAAGCTGCCAGTAAAACGTGAAAGCGTTGAGAAGTGGGAAGCGGGTCAAGCAAAGCCCACCTTTCTACAGGCCCAGAAGTGGGCAAATGTCGCTCACATTCCATTTGGCTTCTTGTTCCTGCCGCAGCCACCAGCTGAAGAACTACCGCTACCGGACTTGCGAACAGTGGGAGGCTTGGCGCCCGAACGGCCTAGCCTTAACTTGTTGGACACCGTAAAGGATGCAATCCGCAAGCAGGACTGGTACCTCGAGTACCTTCAAGACCAAGAGCGTGCGCCGCTGCCCTTTGTGGGTCGATTCACCCACCGATCTTCGGTAAAGACAGTAGTCGCAGACATACGCGCAACTCTGGGTGTAAACCCGGATGCATCGCGTCTTGACTATGATAAGTACAGTCGTGCGCTGATCCAGGCTGCAGAAGAGGCCGGGATACTGGTTATGCGCAGTGGTGTCGCCCTAGGCAATACTCACCGAAAATTGGAAGTCGGTGAGTTTCGAGGTTTTGCCATTAGCAACGCCTATGCCCCTGTGGTTTTCATCAATAGTTCGGATGCCCCATCTGCACGCCTTTTCACCTTGATGCATGAGTTGGCCCACATTTGGACTGGTAGCAGCGGCGTCTCTGATGGAAACACCTTCAACGGCAGAGAAGAGGAGCGCTTCTGTAACGCGGTAGCCGGAGAGTTTCTTGCTCCAGAAGAGCTATTCCGAGCAGTGTGGAACACAGAGGTTAACTGGGAGGTCAACCTTGCTCCGTTATCGACCCGCTTTCACATAAGCAAGCTAGCGATAGGTCGGCGAGCGCTGGACCTCGGTTACATAACTGCCTCCCAGTACAGCGCGTACTACCTACTTGTACTCAAAGCCTTTCAGAACAAGCAAGACGGCGCTGGAGACTACTACCGGAACGCTACTGCGAAGAACAGCGCGCGTCTGAGTAGGGCAGTATTGAATGAAGCACTAAGCGGTCGACTTCTGCTGCGCGATGCGGGGACTCTCCTTGGCGTGCAACCGGCCAAACTAAGGAAACTTGCCGATAAGCTCACGGAATGAAGCATTTACTTGACGCCAATACTCTTATTGAAGCAAAGAACCGATACTACGGCATGAGCATCTGTCCAGCTTTCTGGGATTGGTTGTTGCAGGAGCATCAAACGCTGGAGCTAGCCAGTATCACTTCCGTCAAGGACGAGCTCTCCAAGGGTAACGACGAGCTAGCGACGTGGACTGCCAACAACGTAGGTTTTTTCCAGTCCATCAGCGACGAGCCCACCCAAGCCGCTTATATTCATATCGCCACACATGTTGCAGAGCAAGCACCCAAGATGAAAGTAGGTGCTCTAGATGAATTCCTGGCAGGGGCTGATCCTTGGTTGATTGCCAAAGCTTTGAGCACTGGTGCCAGCGTAGTTACCCACGAGGTATTGAATTTGGATGCCAGACGAAAATTCATCATTCCAAACGTGTGTAAATATTTCGGTGTCTCCTACATGAACACATTTGAACTGCTGCATAAGTTGGAGGCCAGATTTGTCCTGCCCTGTTAGGAGCAAATGGGGAAACGGGACGGATTAGATTAAACGGGACGGATTTATTTTTTGTGTATAAATCGATTGGCTTAACCTTTGGTCCGGCGAGGCTTTGTCATAGCTGTCGAGCAATAATAGTCTTCCAGTCAGCATTAGGAGTCGCGAGGCGTCTGTGAAAAAATCAAAGCATGACCCCAAACCGTTGATGGCCGCACGCTTCCAAGCTGAGGCCCGTGCTGCGTTGGCAAAGCGTAAGGCAACATCTGGGCGTTTCCTAGACATAGCCCTTACCAAAGACCCCGAATTCGAACCAGTAGGCCGACTAGCTGGTTGATTGCCTATCAGCACTCCAAAGAAAGCCGCCGTTCATGGCGGCTTTCGTGTTTCTGGATTTCAAGGTGATGCTGTCCCTGCGGTTTCGGCGTGATCCGGTCTACGACTGTTACGCCGCCGAGCATGGGCAAGCCCACTCGCCACAGGGTGGGGCAGCGTCATCTGGGTGTTTTAACGAGCACTCGCCCAGCGCTTGTAATCCGCCGGCGTCATCCCTGTCAGTTGGATAAACGCCCGTCGGAACGAGGTTTCTTCACTGTACCCACACTTGAGCGCCACCTGCTTGACGCTGGCGCCCGGGGTCTCCAGCAGCACGCACGCCGTTTCGATCCGCACGCGGGTGATAAAGGTCTTGGGCGACTCGTTGCTCAGTTCCTTGAGGCGTCGGTGCAAGGTTCTTTCGCTCAGGTTCAAGGCGCCGGCCAAGCCTTCGGCAGTCACGCCCGGGTTGATGTGGCGGATGATCTGTTCGGCCTGCAGCAACAAGGGATCGGCCGCGTTGATAAACCCCCGGGGCGCATAGATTGCCTGCGGCAGCGGCAGGCTGTCGGCCACCGAAACATCGGCCGCCAACTTGGCAACCGCAGGGCCGGCCTGGCGGCGGATGACATGCAGGGCCAGGTCGACCCACGACAACGGGCCGCCGGTGGTGATGACGCCATCCTGTTCTTCAACCGCCGTGCCCCAGACGGTCTGTGCCCTGGGAAAACGCTGTTTGAAGGCATGGTGCAGCCACCAGGTGGTGGTGCAGCGTCGGCCATCGAGCAGTCCGGCTTCGCCCAGCACGAAGGTGCCGGCACAGGCGGCGCCCACCAATACGCCATGCTTGTGCCGCTCCTGGAGCCAGAGCGCCGCCTCGCGTATCGAATCCGAGAGCGGCGGTAATTTATCCGCGCCCAGCGCCATGCCGGTCACCAGGGCGACCTCGCACTCGGCCAGTTCATGAAAAGAACCATCCACCGGAATCAAGCGGCCCTGAGGGTCGCGCAGCGGGCGGCCATCCGCGCTGACGATGTTCGTCTGGAAGGACACCCGGTCGGGATCCGGCAGGCTCGCCACCGTTCCCTCCGGCGGCGAGCGCAGCGCCTGATTGGTGATCCAGAAGAGGTCGGCCAGGCCGGTGATCGCAGACAGCAGGCTGCCTTCTACCGCGATGATCGCAATGCGCATGGGAAGGTTGGCTCGGTGAGGGTGGCAGGTTTGGCGATTTTTACATGAAACATGTCTTGTTTGCCATCTGATGCCCTTGCCAGGTGCTCTATAGACTTTGTCCCATCAGTAGATCAGAGCAATTTGGCATGAATTCCTTCACTCGTTCGCACCACTCCGCTGGGTTTCAGGCCAAGCATGGTTTTTCTGCCTTCAAATGGTTGAGTCAACTGGCAGCCGCTGTCGGGTTGGCGACCCTGGTCGGCAGCGTTCCGGCTGTTGCCGCTCCAGCTCTCGCTCCCACGACTCTGCGCAATATCGTCTTGGTGCATGGGGCCTTTACCGATGGTTCCAGTTGGGCGCAGGTGATTAGCCGGCTGCAGGCCATGGGCTACCACGTTACCGCCGTACAGAATCCGCTGACCTCGTTGGCCGATGACGTCAGCGCCACCGAACGGGTGTTGCGTCGGCAGAAGGGCGATGTGTTGTTGGTGGGGCATTCCTGGGCCGGCGCGGTGATCACTCAGGCGGGCAACGACAAGCAGGTCAAAGGCCTGGTCTACCTCAGTGCGCTGGTGCCCGATAGCGGCGAGTCGGTGGCAGATCTGCTGTCTTCGCTCAACGCGCCCATGGATGGCCTGGTGCCGGATGCCCAGGGCCTGGTCTGGCTGGACGATCCCCAGGCGTTTCATCAGGTGATGGCCGCAGACCTGCCCATGGCTCAGGTGAACGTGTTGGCCTCGATTCAGCAGCCCATCGCTGCAGCCAGCTTTTCCGGAAAGATCCAGCACGCGGCGTGGCACGACAAGCCCAGTTGGTATTTGCAAACGGAGAGTGACCAGGCGCTACGGCCGGCGGTGCAAAAGGCCATCGCCCAGCGAATAGGCGCCAAGGTCACTTCGATCGATTCCAGTCACCTGTCGTTGCTCTCGCATCCCGATGAGGTGGCGATGTTGATAGATAAAGCGGCACGGGAAGCCGCAAAGCCTGGAAATAGCCTGTTTCAGTAATTGATCAGTCCCTGAACGTGAGGTTTACATGAATATTCTGCATATCGATTCCAGCATCCTGGGTGGCGGTTCCGTAACGCGGGACCTGTCTGCCGCCGTTGTCGCGCAACTGAGTGCTCGCCATCCCGAGGCCAAAGTGACGTACCGCGACCTGGCCGAAAATGAAATCCGCCATCTGAGTGGCGCCATCGCCGCAGGCTTCCGCCAGCCTGGGGGCGGCGAGTGGGATGAGGCTACGGTGCATGAGCACCAGGTTTCCGAAACGCTGGTGACCGAGTTTCTGCACAGCGATCTGCTGGTGATCGGTGCACCGATGTACAACTTCTCGGTATCGAGCCAGTTGAAAGCCTGGCTGGACCGCATCGCTCAAGTGGGGCGGACCTTCAAGTACACGGAAAAGGGCCCGGTCGGCCTGTCGGCGGGCAAACGTGTGATCGTCGTTTCGGCGCGTGGCGGTTTCTACGCCCAGAGTCCTTTCGCCCACATGGATTTCCAGGAGAACTACCTCAAGGCGTTCTTCGGTTTCCTGGGGATTGGCGATGTGCAGTTCGTCCGCGCCGAAGGGGCGTCGAAAGGCGACCAGGTGCGGCAGCAGGGCATCGAACAGGCCAGGGCCGCGATTGCCGAGGTGGTCAATGGTCTGTCGGTTTCTGCCTGATTTCCCACGATAACGAGGATTGCCCCATGATATTTGCCATTACGCTGAGCTATATCCGCCCTGTGGATCAGGTCAAGGTTCATCTGGATGCCCACAAGGCGTGGTTGGTCCAGCATATTCAGGCGGGCACTATCCTGTTCGCCGGGCCTCTTGAGCAGCAGAGCGGTGGATTCATTCTCGCGCAAGGGGAGCACCTTGCCGATATCCAGAAAATACTGGACGAGGATCCCTTCGCGGTTTACCAACTGGTGACGTTCGATATCCAGCGTTGTGAGCCGGCGATCCGTTCCAGTGCTTTTCCCGAGCAATGGGCGCCGGGGGCGAAGGCGATCTAGATCGCTGCCCGCAATTCCCTCGGCGACAATCCGTAATGCTTGCGAAAGCGCACGGCAAAGCGTGACGCCGAGGCATATCCGCAGGCCGCAGCAATCTCGCCAATCGGTCTGGTCGTGGTCTGCAACCACTGCAGCGCCATGCCCAGGCGGACGTTCTCCAGGATATGGCTGAAGCTGTCGTCCTCATTCGCCAACTGGCGTCGCAAGGTCGAGGCGCCCAGGTGCAGGCGTTCGGCGACATCCGCCACCGTCCAGTCCCGTGCTGGTGCGCTCATGACGATCTGCTGCACGCGTTCGCACAGCGGATCGTGGCGGTCCAGCAGCACCGGGGCGGCCCAGCCACCCAAGGTCAACGCCAGCAGCACCGCCTCCGCGTAATGAATACGCAAGGCCTGTGGCGCATCGGTGTTGATGGCCTCCAGCAGACTTTCCCAGGCACGGCTGGTGTGCCGGTCCAGCGGCACGCAGAGTTCCTGTGGTGCCGTCCTGGTGTGTTGGGCATTGACCTGCTGGCTGTGACGGGCGCTGAAGGCGCGCAGCAGTTCCGTCGGAAAGCTCACCGTATCGGCAATGTAATAGCCCTGCGTACCGGGAAAGTTACTGATCGTCAGTTCACGCCCTGCCGGCAGCAAGATCAGGTGTTTCGAGCCCACACGCATCTGCCGGTCATCCCAGCTCATCAGTTTTTCACCCTGTCGAATCCGGCACAGGGTGGTGACGAAAATCGGCACCCGTTTCAGCGCATGGGGCTGCCGGGCCTGGATCACGCTGGTGCCGAGGCGGCTTTCGTGATGTTGGGGGCCGGCAGGTGCGTTCATCTCAAGGGCGTCCGTAGGTGGCGGTGAGTGTGGCTTTGCCCACGGCATTGGCATTGAGCAGGTAGCCGACCAGAGCGCCGCTGGACTGTTCGTCGACCGGCAGTTTATCCGTCTTCAGGGCCCAGACGGTGAATTGGTAACGGTGCGGCTTGTCACCCGGCGGTGGGCAGGCACCGCCGAAACCGGGTTGGCCGTAGTCGGTGCGACCCTGCACGGCGCCGGCGGGCAACTGGCCGCCAACACTGCCGGCACCGGAAGGCAGTTCGTGGGTGGCGGCGGGGAGGTTGGCCACGGTCCAGTGCCACCAGCCGCTACCGGTCGGGGCATCGGGGTCGTAGGCGGTGATGGCGAAGCTTTGGGTGCCCGCCGGGGCGTTCTGCCAGGACAACTGTGGAGAAGTGTTACCGCCGGTGCAGCCGAAGCCCTGGAAGACTTCACGACTGGTCAGCGGCTTGCCGTTGCTGATGTCGTGGCTGGTGACAGTGAAGTCGGCGGCCTGGGCGGTGAAGCTCAGGCCGAGGGCGGCGAGGAGGAGTGGAGTTTTCATGGTGCGCTCGTCTTTGGGTGGATAAGGCGAGTCTATGGGCTGGCAGGGAGGCATGTTGTGCCGGGGTGCTCGGTGATTGTGCCGAAACGCTCGGAGGTTTGGGGGCGGACTCAGGGTTATTGAGGTGGATGGGCTTGCGACTGCTGCGCCATCGAGCGTGGGCAAGCCCAATCGCCACAGGGGAGTGGCAGGCTCATTGATCACCGGGGAGGTCTTGGCATGATGGCGCAGGTTGGCTCGCTTGCCATCCAGTGCTGGAGTCAGGCTGGGGAGGGGAGAGCCTGGCGCAGGGCTAGGCTCTGGGTGGATCATTTGCGCTTGAACAGCTTGCCGAAGAGGCCGGCGATGGCCACCAGGCCGAGGATGATGAACTTCTTGAACGCCAGCAGGGCGACGCCGATCTTGGCGAACAGGCCGGCTTTGGCCGCAATCCCCCCCGCGACCAGTGCAGCCAGGCCGTACGGTGCCAGCTTGTCGGTCTTGGAGTCGTAGTCGGCGTAGCGGTTGCCGTCGGTGAAGTTGGTGAAAGCGAGGATCTTCGGCGTTTCCTGCTTGATGGTCTGCAGGTCGGCCATGGCCGCCACGGCGTTGAGTTCCAGTACGCCCTCACGGCCCAACACGCGGATGCTGTAGTTCAGGGTGGTCTGCTGGGCGTCGTCGGCCTTCAGCTCGCGGGCCCAGTACATCTTGTGGGTGGCCTGGTCGTAGCTCGGTGGCTCGGCCCAGCCCAGCAGTTGCAGGCCGGCGTAACCCTGCTTGCGACGTTCCTTGTTGTCTTCCTCGTCATCGGCCTGCATCTGCTTGAGCAGGTCGGCGTAGTCGATCTTGGCCGCGTCATCGTCGGAAATATGGCCGTCGTTCTTGTAGCTGATAATGACCCCCCAGCCATTGTCCGCCAGCGGGCTGACGGCGGTGGGGATGATCATGCCCAAGGTCTTGTTGCCTGGCGGGTTGCCCCAGGCTTCGGTCAACAGGCGTTCGGTGTCAGCCGGCGACAGGTAATAGAACTCGTTGTTCAGTTGCAGGGTGGCAATGCCGCTGGGCAGGGTGATGGTGCCATGTTGCTGCTTGAGCGTGGCGAGCCACTGCTCGGCGCTCTGGTGCGGTTGTTCACTGGCAGCTGGCGCAGGCGCTGGGGAGGTGGCGGCAATGGCGGGCAAAGTGGTTGCGCTGAGCAACACGGCCACCAACAACTGGCGCAGGTGTTTCATCGTAGTCCCTTACATTTTGAATTAATTTGTTCGGAAGAATAACCGAAAAGACTGGTCAATCGCCAGATTTTCGTGTCTGACCCTGGCGGGGCGTCGTGGATTGATAAGTGTCGGGCCGAGAGCCCAGCACCCGCGGGTCCGACCTTGTGGGGTGGACCTGGGGTGAGGTGATTCAGGGCTTGGACAAGGCGAGGTCAATCGCGGCGATCAGTTTTCCCAAGTCCTTTGAGGGTGTTTTGTGGATGACTCCGAACAGATAGGCACGCTGTTCGTCTTCATCGCCCATGTCCGCGAAAAACGTTTTCAGCTTCACTCCCAATACATCAGCAAACAGAAACAGGGTTTCGACGCTGGGGGTGTAGCTGCCGGTTTCGAAACGGCTGATGGTTTTGGGGTCAAAACCGGTTCTCTCGCCAAGTTCAGCCTGAGTCAGCCCCGCTACCTTGCGATAGCGTCTAATGGCCATACCCAAACTTGAAATTTCCATCGCTCGATTCCCATTTAGAATCAAGAACTTAACGATAAATCTTTGCATTACGCAACACCATGATTCATCACCTTCTATTGCATAATGTGATGCAATTCGTAGAATCGACGGGTCGGACAGGTATTTGGTGATCGGGTTTCAGATGGCGGTTTTTATGAGGCGGGAAATGCTGGTATTTCCCCGAAATTTATGCAGCCAGCACCTGATCGCGCCTTCAGGCGTCTATTTCGCGGGTTAACGGCGAGCCATGTTTCGATTTGCCGGTAACCTCGGTTTAATTCTAGTTGATCTTCGTCGAAGTTCTGCCGAACAGCGTGGCGTTGCCCGGTCGTGGACTGGGCGTGTCGCGGGTTGTCGAGGCGAACGGACGCTTGTTTCCCTGGGGAGGGCTGCCCTGGTCGAGCGCTTCAACCGGTAACTGCCCAAGTGAACTGAGCTCATGGACGAAACGTATCGCAAGGTAGTGGATGCAGCAGCGATTTTTTCCGAGACGGATCTGAACGGGCGGATCACCTACGTCAATGATCGGTTCTGTGCGATTTCCGGCTACAGCCGTGAGGAATTGTTGGGACAGAATCATCGACTGCTCAATTCCGGTTTCCACCCCCCCGAATTTTTTGGCGAGATGTGGCGCACGCTGTCCCTTGGGCAGGTGTGGAGGGGCGAGGTATGCAACCGCGCCAAGGACGGTTCGCGGTACTGGCTTGACAGCACCATGGTGCCCCTGTTGGACGAGGCGACGGGGCAGGTGCGCAAGTACCTGTCGATCCGCTTCGATGTCAGTGAAAAGCTGCGCCTGCTGCATACCTTGCAGTGGCGGGTCGGGCATGACGTGCTGACCGGTCTGCCCAACCGGGCCTTTCTCTCCGAACTGTTGAATCAGTCCCTGGACTTTGCCCGGCGTGAGCACATTCCATTGGCGGTGTGCATGCTGGATCTCGATGGCTTCAAGGCGGTCAACGACAGTTACGGGCATGCTTGTGGCGATGCGCTGTTGGTGGAGGTGGCCGCGCGGTTGCGCGGCATCATGCGGGGCGAGGATGTGGTCGCACGCCTGTCGGGCGACGAGTTCGTGCTGATTTTGCGTTACGTGCGCGACAGCCAGGAATTGCAGGCCACATTGCAGCGGGTGTTATGGGCGGTTTCGGCGCCGTATGCGATTCATGAACAGGACATTCATGTCTGTGCCAGCATCGGCGTGACCGTGTTTCCGGACGACGACGAAGACCCCGACACCTTGTTGCGTCACGCCGACCAGGCGATGTACCTGGCCAAGCAGGGCGGACGCAATCGTTTCCATCTATTCGATGTGTCCCTGGACCGGGAGGTCAGGGCGACTTACCAGAGTGTGGCGTCCATGCGTCGGGCACTGGAGGCGGACGAACTGCGTCTGGTCTATCAGCCCAAGGTCAACCTGCGTACCGGTCAGGTGGTCGGTTTCGAGGCGCTGGTGCACTGGCAAAGCCCGCAACGGGGCTTGCTCGAACCCCACGAGTTCCTGCCGCTGGTGGCGCAGACGGATGTCATCGGCGAGATCGGCGAGTGGGTCATCGACCGGGTCCTGGCGCAGATACAGGCCTGGCGGCGGACGGGGTACAACTGGCCGGTGAGCCTGAATATCGCCGCGCGGCACTTCCAGCGCGCGGACTTTGTCCCTCGGCTACAGGTGTTGCTGGCCCGCTATGCCGAGGTTCCGGCGCAGATGTTGGACCTGGAGATCGTCGAGTCGGTGGCCATCGAAAATATTCAGCGGGTGAGCCAGTGTCTGCAGGACTGCCAGGCGCTCGGGGTACGGTTTTCCCTGGATGATTTCGGTACCGGTTATTCCTCGCTGAGCTACCTCAAGCGTCTGCGGACCCAGACCATCAAGATCGATCGTTCCTTTATTCGCGATATTCTCCACGATCAGGACGATTTGGCCCTGACCAAGGCGGTGATCGGCCTGGCCCGGGCCTTTGGCCGGGAGGTGATCGCCGAAGGGCTGGAGACCGCTGAGCAGGGACGGCTGCTGATCAGTCTGGGGTGTGACGTGGCTCAGGGCAGCTTCGTTGCTCGCCCTATGGCGGCGCAGGCGGTGCCGGCCTGGGTCGCGGCGTTTGTCCCCTCGCCGCTATGGCAGGCGCCACCCGATCCCGTGGCAGGATTTGTCTGCGAATAGCTCTTTGAGAGTGTCTTGAGAGTGTCAAAGGCTTCGCGGCGGCTCGAAGCCTCGGTCCATCCCATTGGATAACGCTGCGCTGTGGGCGCCGTGAAACACGCCGGATGCAATTTCGCCCCTGCTCCGCTAGCATTAGCGGTCTTCCGCTTTCCAGATGCGACGGTTATCGATGAGTTATCAGGTTCTTGCACGTAAATGGCGCCCGCGCTCGTTCCGCGAAATGGTCGGCCAGACCCATGTGCTCAAGGCGCTGATCAACGCTCTGGACAGCCAGCGGCTGCACCATGCCTACCTGTTTACCGGCACGCGCGGCGTGGGCAAGACCACCATTGCGCGGATCATCGCCAAGTGCCTGAACTGCGAGACCGGCATCACCTCCTCGCCCTGCGGGACCTGTTCGGTATGCCGCGAGATCGACGAAGGGCGTTTTGTCGACCTGATCGAGATCGACGCCGCGAGCCGCACCAAGGTCGAGGATACCCGCGAACTGCTGGACAACGTGCAGTACGCGCCGAGCCGTGGGCGCTTCAAGGTCTACCTGATCGACGAAGTGCACATGCTCTCCAGTCACTCGTTCAACGCCTTGCTGAAAACCCTGGAAGAGCCGCCGCCCTACGTCAAGTTCATCCTGGCGACCACCGATCCGCAGAAACTCCCGGCAACGATTTTGTCGCGTTGCCTGCAGTTCTCCCTGAAAAACATGACGCCGGAGCGGGTGGTCGAACACCTGACCCACGTCCTCGGGGTCGAGAACGTACCGTTCGAAGATGATGCGCTGTGGCTGCTCGGGCGCGCGGCGGACGGTTCGATGCGTGATGCGATGAGCCTGACCGACCAGGCCATTGCCTTCGGTGAAGGCAAGGTTCTGGCCAGTGATGTGCGGGCGATGCTCGGCACGCTGGACCACGGCCAGGTCTACGATGTGTTGCATGCACTGATCGAGGGGGACGCCAAGGCGCTACTCGAAGCTGTGCGGCATCTGGCCGAACAGGGGCCGGACTGGAACGGCGTGCTCTCGGAAATCCTCAACGTGCTGCACCGCGTGGCTATTGCCCAGGCGCTGCCGGAGGGAGTCGATAACGGTCATGGCGACCGTGACCGGGTGTTGGCCCTGGCCCAGGCACTGCCGGCCGAGGACGTACAGTTTTATTACCAGATGGGCCTGATCGGTCGGCGCGACCTGCCACTGGCACCGGACCCGCGTGGCGGTTTCGAGATGGTGTTGCTGCGCATGCTCGCCTTCCGCCCGGCCGACAGTGCAGAGGCCCCCAGGCAGCCACTAAAGCCAGTGGGGATCAGCCAGGCCACGGTTGATTCCGCGAACAAGGTGGCCGGTCCTGCCGCCGCAGCGCCGGTTGTTGCGCCGGTAGCCCCGGTGGCTGCGGCGCCTGCCGCCATGGTGGTGCCACCTGCCGCACCTGTGGTGCCGCCGGCTGCGCACGTGGCCACTCCGGCTCCTGTGAGCGAGGCGGTGCCTGAACCGGTTGTCGAGTTGGCGCCGGAGCCTGAACCTGAGCCGGTCGCGGCGGCGGTCGAGGACATCGACCTGCCATGGAACGAGCCTGCCCCGGTTCCCACCCAGGAGTTGGCGCCAGAGCCTGCTCAGGAGCCGCTTGAAGAGCCCGTACCGGCGGCTGTCGTCGAGACGCCGGCGCCGAAGCTCGAGAGCGTGGCAGCGGCCGCCCCCGAGTGGGCCGCAGCGGCCATCCCCGAGCCGACTCCGACCCAGGGTTTCAGCTCGGCCATCGGCCCCGATCGCGACGATGAGCCACCGCTGGACGAGGATTACATCGAGCCGGACATGGATTCGGCCTACAGTTACCTGGATGAACTGGCGACCGAACATGCCGCCGAGCTGGAGCCGCAGCCTGAACCCGAGCCGTTGCCGGCGGCGCAACCGGCCACCGGTCTGGCCCTGGAGTGGCTGCAACTGTTCCCGAAACTGCCGATTTCCGGCATGACCGGCAGTATCGCCGCCAACTGCACCCTGATCTCGGTGAAGGGTGACGAATGGCTGCTGCACCTGGACCCGGCCCACAGTGCGCTGTTCAATCCGACGCAACAACGGCGTCTCAATGAGGCGCTGAACCAGTATCACGGACGGACGCTGACGGTGACCATCGAGCTGATCAAGCCCGAGCAGGAAACTCCGGCCCAGGCAGCAGCACGTCGACGTCACGAGCGTCAGAACGAAGCCGTGGCGTCGATTCATGCCGATCCGTTCATCCAGCAAATGATGCAACAGTTCGGCGCGGTGATCCGTGACGGTACTATTGAACCCGTCGACGCCCTGGTGACCCAGGGTTAATAACTGAAGACGCGAGGTTTGTGCCTTGCGCCTATTGTCCAAGCAACTTTGAGGTGATTCCCATGATGAAGGGTGGCATGGCCGGCCTGATGAAGCAGGCGCAGCAGATGCAGGAAAAAATGGCCAAGATGCAGGAAGAACTGGCCAACGCCGAAGTCACCGGCAAGGCCGGCGGCGACATGGTCACCGTGGTCATGACCGGGCGTCACGACCTCAAGCGTGTGAGCATCGACCCCAGCCTGCTCGAAGGCGTCAGCGAAGATGACCGTGAAGTGCTGGAAGATCTGTTTGCCGCCGCAGTCAACGATGCCGTGCGCAAGATCGAAGCCAACAGCGCCGACAAGATGTCCGGCATGACCTCTGGCATGCAATTGCCACCGGGCTTCAAGATGCCTTTCTAAGGCCGCTTGCTGTTGAACAATGCCAGGCCCCAGGCCTGGCATTGTCGTTTCCGGGGCTGCGGACCTGCGTATTTGACGCTGGCCAAAGCCGCGGGTATAAACCGCCTCTCGCAGTTTTGTCGGACCTATCGCCCATGAGCTTCAGCCCCCTGATTCGCCAACTGATCGACGCCTTTCGGGTACTGCCCGGGGTCGGCCAGAAAACCGCCCAGCGCATGGCCTTGCAACTGCTCGAACGGGATCGCAGTGGCGGCGCACGCCTGTCCCAGGCGTTGGCCCAGGCCATGGACGGGGTTGGGCACTGTCGCCAGTGCCGCACCCTGACCGAGGACGACCTGTGCCCGCAATGTGCCGACACGCGACGTGACGACACCCTGTTGTGTGTGGTCGAGGGGCCGATGGATGTCTATGCGGTGGAGCAGACCGGTTATCGCGGCCGTTACTTTGTGCTCAAGGGCCATCTGTCGCCGCTCGATGGTCTGGGGCCGGAGGCCATCGGTATTCCGCAATTGCTGGCACGGATCGAGGAGCAGGGCAGCTTCACCGAAGTGATCCTGGCGACCAACCCGACGGTCGAGGGCGAAGCCACGGCGCATTACATTGCCCAGTTGCTGACCAACAAGGGCCTGATCACCTCGCGTATCGCTCATGGGGTGCCGTTGGGCGGTGAGCTGGAGTTGGTGGACGGCGGTACCCTCGCGCACTCGTTTGCCGGCCGCAAGCCGATCGCCTTGTAACCCTTGTCAGGGGCGCTGTGCCGGGTGTTCCCGCCAGCGTTCAAGGCGTCACACAGCATGCTCTGCTCCTGTCACCACATCGGTCACTAAGCGTACGGGCTGTCCCAGTAGCGCTTGTACATGCCCAGGCGTTTCTTCAGGCCCTTGGGCAGATAGCGCTCCTGCTGGCTGAGTTTGTAGGCGAACAGTTTCACTGCATTGCGCAGGAACGAGCCGGGCCAGGCCGAGAGCCGACTGGGGCCGAGAAACTTCAGTTCGGACAGCACATAGCGCAAGCCTTCGCCGCCAGCACCGCCGAATGCCTGGCGGATCCACGGCTCGCGGGCGTGGAATACGCCGATATCGAAGTAGCGGCGAAACTCTTCCCAGAGCGTGTAGTTGTGCGAGTGCCGGCAGCAGGCGCTGCCTTCGTAGGCGACTTTCCAGCCGGCCAGCAGCATCTTCGCCGCCACGTACATGTCTTCCGAGAGGATCACGTGCTGCGGGAAACCCCCGATCTGCATCAAGGCCTGGCGCCGGTAGGCACAGAAGGAGTTGGAGGCGAATGCGGTCTTGATGCCCAGCCGGGGGGCGTCCTCCATACTCTTGACCTGCGAGGTGGGCGGGTAGTTGAACAGTCGCGCGTGTTCGGCCAGCGGGCTGGCGTCGAGATGTGCCAACTGCCGACCGCAGACCGCGCCGATGCTGTCGTCGGTAAAGGGCCAGACGATGTTGGCCAGTGCCTCGGGGTCTTCCAGGTAGGCGTCCTGGGTCATGAACACGTAGACGTCATATTCGGGATGACGCTCGACCATCATCTGGCGGGTGCCGCCGTGGTTGAAGTCCTTGCTGTCGATCCGCAGTACATTGGGGCAGCGCGAAGTGGCCAGTTCGAACGTGCCGTCGCTGGAGCTGGAGTCGACGATCAGCGTATCGAACAGCGCCGTCTGGCGATCCAGGGAGTCGAGCAGGCGTTCCAGATCCCGACGACCGTTGTAGGTGGGGATCACACAGGCCACGTTGAGGGTCGACATGCTTCAGCCTCCAGAGATTGCCGTCGGCCGCCACGGGCGCAGCCAGAGTGCCAGGGCGATCAGCAACGCCAGGCCGTAGAGGGTGCTCAGGCCCAGTTGCAGCCAGGTACCCGGGAGAGGGTGCAGCAGCAGCGCGGCGATGAGCATCACGCCGACCCCGAGCAGCCAGTGGCTGCGCCAGGGTACTTCGTTCAGCAACCCTTGCCGGCGCATCAGCAGCAGACCGGTGAGAATCACCCCACAGATGGCCGCCAGGGCGATCCCGACCAGCCCGAACACGTACGGCAAGACTGCCAGCAGCAGGGCATTGAGCAGGCTGCCGGTCAGTTCGCAGTTGAGCGGCATGCGCGTGTCGCCAGCGGCGTAGGCGTAGCGGGCGAGCAGGGCGTTCCAGGCGCCGAACAGCAGCGGTACGCAGAACCAGGCCAGCAGTTCCGGCAACGGGCTGCCGACCGCCTGGCTGGGCAGCAGCAGGCTGACCAGAGCGGCGGCGGCGCCGATCAGCCCGGCAACGGCCGGCAGGGTCAGCAGGGTGGCACTGGCCAGGCCCTTGCGCAGCAGCGACAGGCGTTCGCTGCCGGCACTGCCGCTCATCAGCCCGAGCAGCACCTGGTTCAGACTCATCAGGGCGATCAGTGGCAAGTTGATCAGTTTGCGCGCCAGGTTGATCCAGGTCACTGCGCCTTCCCCCAGCAGCGAGGCGACCATCCGCTCCAGCAGGCCTAGGCCCTGGCTCGCCAGATTGCTGCTGAGCAGGGGGCCGATCTGCTTGAGCAGCTCGCGGCCGGCCCCGGGAGCGCGCGCCGGTTGCCAGGGTTTCCAACCGCTGCGCAACAACGATGGTAGCAGCACTGTCGGCATCAGCAGGCTGCCGAGCACGCAGGCGCAGGCCAGGCCGGTCGGCGTGGCCTCATGCCGTAGAAGGGCCAGGTACAGCACCGGCGGCAGGTTGAACAGCAGCGAGCCGAGCCCCGCCAGGACGAACCGCGAACGGGCCTGCAAGGGTATGCAGAGCAGCGCATGGAGGATGAAACCGGGCGCGCACCAGGCCAGCCAGTAGAGGCTGCCGCTGGCCAATTGATAACCCTGGCTGTCGAGGCCGGGGCCGATCAGCCGCACCCACAGCGGCGCACCCAGGCTCAGCAGACTGCCCAGCAGCAGGCCGCAGAGCAGCAGGCGCGGGGCCAATGCGCCGAGCCAGTTGGCCTGTTCGCTGGCCGAGCGTTGCTGGTACAGCGGCAGCGCCGCCGCACTGAGCAGGCCAGCGGCCAGGGCCATGCGCAAGGCTTCCGGCAGGAACAGCGCCACCAGGAAGCTGTCGCTGCGCCCGCCTGCGCCCCATGCGGCAACCAGCAGCCATTCGCGGGCGAAGCCGGCGGCCAGGCCGGTGAGGGTCGCCAGGGTCAGCCAGAGTGTCGAACCGAACATCGGCCTGACTCAGTGGAACAAAGTGAACAGGCCTTTGCCGCCCACCTTGTAGTTCAGGCCACGGCAGCGTTCGCCCTTGATCGCCGCGTCCGGGCCACCGACGATCGCATAGGCAGGGACCGGCTTGGACACCACGCACTGGCCGCCGACCACCGCGCCCTCGCCGATGTCGGCCCCGAAGGACAGCAGTGCCCGGCTGGCGATCCAGGCGTAGTCACGGATATACACCGGGCCGCCCACGGCCCAGAACTCTGGCGCCTGGACATCATGCCCGCCAGCGATGATCAGCACGTGGGAGGCGATGGTCACGTGGTCGCCGATGATCAGCCCGCCCCTGGCATCCAGCTGGCAGTGCCAGCCGACCGTGCTGTCGTTGCCGATGCGAAGACTGTCGACGCCCAGCACCTCGGTGTTGCGCCAGACCGTCGAACCCTTGCCGATCTTCGCCCCGCCGATGCGCAGCCAGAGCAGGCGCAGGGTATGGCTGGGGATCTTGCAGATGAGGATGTTGTAGGCCAGTTCCCACCAGCGCAGCAGGCGGTCGCGCAGCGTTGGCCAGTTGATGCCGTAGAGCGGAATCAATGCGCCCTTGAGTTCGCTGGCGAGCAGGGCATAGAAGCGCCGGGCCAGCGGTGGTTCGATGCGGGTTTCGATGTTCAGGTAACTGATGAAACACAGCACGTTACCCTTGAGCGGTTGCTCGAAGCAGACATCATTCTCCAGCATCCACTGATACGTAGCCTGCAACTCTTCCAGGCTGACGGCCATTTTTTGCGCGTATTCGGGCAGGGCCTCTCGCAGGTTCAACGAGTGCATCAGACGGTGTTTCATGATTGGACTCCAGAAAGGCTCGAGGCTTTGGGCTTGAGGCGTCGGGCTTCGTGCAGGTTCAGGCCGAGCAACAGCCAGAACAGGGCGATCAGCACCTGGGTGAAACTGAAATAGTGGTCGAAGATACCGCTGAGCAGGGCGGCCATGAGACCTGCGGTGGTGCCGAGCCAGAGGGCGTTGTCAGCGCTCAGGCGGATGCTTTCCTGGTTGGGGCGGGTTTCCCGCCACCAGCTCCAGATCACCGTGACGAACAGCAGCATGCCGGGAATACCGAGCTTGTAGATGAAGTTCAGCCACAGGTTGGAGATCCCCCAGAGGCCGGTACCGGGCACCGGCGGTTCAGTCTTGAAGCCGATGCCGAAGGGGAACATCGCGACGGCCTGCGGGAAGTGCGAATACTCGTCGAAACGCACGCTGGTACTGGCGTCATTGGTGGAGAAGATGGTCAGCAGGCGATCCTGCAGCGGCGGATAGAACATCAGCAGCAGGGCGCCGAAGGCCGCGCCGGCCACCAACAGGCGGCCGGTATAGGGCACGCGCTTGCGGGCCAGCCAGACCAGCACCACGATCAGGCTCAGCAGCGCACCGCGCGAGCCGCTCAGCAGCAGGGCGACCGCGCCCAGGCCGGCAACGGCAAAACCCAGCATCCGTGGCCAGCCCTGGCGGGTCAGGCCGAAGCAGAACGCCAGGGGCATCAGCAGGGCCATGGCGCCGCCCGTGACGTTGGGGTGCATCCACGGCGAGCCCATGCGGTTGGCCATGGCGCTCAGGCTGTCGCCCAGTACCGTGATGCCGCCATAGCCCAGGCGTTCCAGGATCGGTGTCATGCTGGTGGCCGTGCCGTTCTTGAGGAACACCGGGATCGACAGCAGCAACATCAACAGGGTCCCGAGCAGCAGTCCGATCACTGCCTGTTCGCGCGCCCGAGGGGTATTGAGCAGGCGCGGCACCAGGAACAGCACCGAGAGATTGAGCAGCCAGCGAACCCAGTTCACCGGGCCGTTGCCTTCGGCGTTCACCGTCAACTGGCCGATGATGAACGGGAAGGCGCTGAACAGCATCAAGGCCACCAGAAAGCGTTCGGTGCGTAGCAGTGGCGGCTTTGGCGGCAGGTTGTTGAACAGGCTCTGCACCAGCACACTGCCCCAGACCAGCAGGATCAAGGCTTCGGACACCGTGGTGCGCAGGCCGATCTGGACCGTCGAGTAGGGCAGGAAAGTGGCGAGCACGGTGAACAGCAACAGACCCCAGAGCGGCTGACGGATGATCGTCACGATCCCGGCGATACCGACCAGCAGCACCAGCACCTTGACGGCCGGCAACAGCCAGACCAGGACACCGAAGACCAGGCTGAGCAGCAGGGCTATGGGCATCGCGATCGGCATTATCGCAGTTCCTCGAGCAATTGGTTGAAGCGCTCCCGGTACGCCGCCGTGGCGTACCGGGTGGCCCAGGCGCGCAAGGCGGCGGGATCTTCGGCCGGGGCTTGGGCGAGGCCGAGCATCAGCGCGGTCAGCGCCGGGCTGTCGGTTGGCGAGAAGCGTGGGCTGTCCGGCGGGGTGATTTCATCCAGCGACGAGCCACTAGCGACCGCCACCGGCGTGCCGACGCTCAGGGCCTCGACCACCGGCAGACCGAAACCTTCGGCGTAGGACGGCTGCCACAGGCGCTGCGCCTGTTGGTAGACCGCATGCAGTTGGGCATCGCTGATACCGCTGAGATAGTGCAGGCCCGGCAGGTGCCGCAGCGGAGAGGGCAGATGCTCGGGGACGCCGATCAGCACCAGCTCCGGCACCTGGTCCGATTGCTGGCGGGCGGTCTGCCAGGCGCTGACGAACCAGGGGATGTTCTTGCGCGGTTCGCGGGTGCCGACCACCAGCCAGTAGCGCGGCGGCAACTGCAGGTCGCTGATATCGGCCGGTTCGCCGCTGAAGCCCTCGACCAGATTGGGCAACACGCGGATCTTGTCGCGGGCTTGCGGGAACAGTTTGACCACTTCGTCGGCGGTGTACTGCGACGGGGTCCAGATCCGGTCGGCGACCTTGACCGAGTGACCGATCGACAGGCTGTCGGTGATGCGATAGACCCGCTCCTTGAGGCGTGAACCGTGGCTGTTCTTCAGCGTCAGTTGGAACAGGTCGTGCAGTTGCAGCACATAGCGCATATCGGCCGGTTTGCGCCCCAGCGGCAGGCCCATGTTGAAGTTGCAGAGATAGATCTGCACCCCGGCCGCGCGCAGCGCGCCGGGCAGGAAGCCGGCTTCGAACTTCAGGCGCAGGGGCAGTCGGTGAATGGATTGCAGCGGTGCCTCCCAGCGCGGGCAATGAACGCGGCGCCGCAGCGGGTGGTCCTCCGGCGCTACGCCGAACAGTTGCAACTGTACCTCGGGATGGGCTCGCAGGGCCTCTTCCAGTGCCAGGTTCTGACGGCCGATGCCGGTTTGGGTGTAGCCCGCCGTCGGGCGGTAATCCAGTCCTATGCGCATACGGGCACTTCTTCTTTTTTCAGCTGTGGGAGTCGGGTGTAGACCGCTTCGAGCTGTGCGGCCGCCACGGACCAGTCGTGCTCGGCCTTGACGTAGGCGCGACCGGCCTCGGCGATCTGTTGCAGGCGCTCCGGTTGTGCGAGGGCGTCGGCGAGTAGCTGCACCAGGGCTTGCGGGTCTTCGCTGCCCAGATAGTGGTGACCGTTCTCGACTTTCAGGCCCGAACTGCCCTGTTCGGTGGTCACCACCGGCAGACCGGCGGCCATGGCTTCCAGCACCTTGAGCTTGGAACCGCCACCCTGGCGCAATGGAGCAAAGAATACCGAGGCACGGCTTTGCAGGGTACGCAGGTCGGGCACAAAACCTTGCCACTCGATGCGCGGATCGCTCCAGCGTTCGCGCCAGGCATCCGGCAGGCCGTAGCCGGCAATGGCGAAACGCACCTGGGGATTGAGCTGCCAGAGCGCCGGGAGAATTTCCTCCAGGGCCCACTCCACCGCGTCCAGGTTCGGGCTGTATTCGTAGTTGCCGATGAACAGCAGGCGTTGGGCGTGCAGGTCGGGCGTCACGCCGGCGTAATGGCCGGTGTCGACGCCGTTGACCACCACGGCCACCGGCTTGCCGGTCTGCTGGTGCAGAACGTCGGCATCGGCACGGGTCACGGCGACCAGTTCGGTGGCCTGGCTGAATACTCGGGCTTCCCAGCGTCGATAGCGCCATTGGTCGTACAGGGTGAAGGGTTTCAACCAGCCCGGCAGCCGGTCGTAGCTGGCCGCGCCGAGGGCCGATTCGACGTTGTGTTCGGTGAGAATGAAATCGCGCCGGGCCTCGATCAGCGGCTGTTCGAACGGCTGGAAGCTGTAGCTGTGCTCGATCTGGATCACGTCCCAGTGCTCTTCCAGCAGGCTGCGAAACTGCTGTTGCAACGAGGGTGCCGAGCCGTTGACGGCGGCCAGCATCGGATAGGGCGAAAACAGCACCGTGGACAGGGTGCGCAGGCTACGCAGCGAACGCCGTGGCACCACGATCAGGCGCTCCAGGTGCGGCAGCAGGGTCTGGCGGGTGGCTTCGTCGAGCGCGCTCTTGGACTGCACCAGCAGGGTAATTCTGTGCCCGCGGGCGGCCAGGCTGCGCAGCAGATGGAATTGTCGGGTCTTGCCGCCGCTGGTAGTGGGCCAGGGCAGGTAGGGCAGGGTCCAGAGTATCTTCATGGCGTCCACACCAACAGTTGCAGGCTGGTTTTCAGCGGGACGGTAACGGCTTGGGCATCGCTCAGGTCGGTACGGCTGCCGGACAGCGGGTCGAACAGAGCGGCCTTCGTCACCCCGGGCAGTTGCAGGCTGCGGCCGCTGGTGCTCCAGAACATCCAGACGCGGGCTCCGTCGTTGCGGGTCCAGGTGACACTGAACAGGTCGTCGGGGGCATTGCGCAGGCTGGGAGTATCGGCCGGTTGCAGTTTCGGGCCGGTCACCTCGAAGAAATTCTTCAACGCCGTGTAGACCGGCTTGGGGTCACCATCGAGGTCGACCAGACCATAGAACTGGTCACGCGGGGTCGCCCGGGCGTCGAGGTCGCTGAGGTTGAACAGGAAGATCCGCTGGTAGTCCATGGCACTCATCAGCGCCAGGCGTCGCAGGGTGTAGTCCTGCTGGCCGGCGGTGCCGATCAGTGCCTGCATTTCCCGGGGGCCTTCGTAGCTCGACCAGCCCCATTCGGTGGCCCATACCTGGGAGACCCCGGCGCTGTGCAGGGATTGGTTGAGGCTATTGCCCTTGACGAGGAAGTCGCGGTCCTTGGCGCTGTCGCCTTCGGGCAGCTCGGAATAGGGATGATAGGCGGCGATCAGGTTCTGGCTGGCCAGGCCCTGGCTCACCAGTTTGTCGAGCATCAGCCCCGGGGTGCTGTGCATCTGGCTGTAGTAGGCCAGCCCGGCGGTGGCTACCGGCTTGTTCGGCACCTTCGCGCGGATCGCCTGGGCGGTGGTGGTCAACAGCCGGTAGTAGGCGACCGGGTCTTCCTTGGGCAGCCAGATGATGTTCGGTTCGTTCCACACCTGCCAGGTGTTCACCTGGGGATAGCGTTCGGCCAGGGTCGCCATGCGGTTGGCGAACAGGTCGAAGTCCTTGGGCGGGTACTGGTCGATGCCGGTAGCGCCTTGCGGCGCACTGCTGGCGAAGGCCGGCGAGCCCACCAGGTAGGCAATGACGTTGTAGCGGTGGGCCTGCATCTGTTGCATCGCCGCGTCGAGGGTCGTGACGTCATAGACCCCCTGTTGCGGTTCGATCATTGGCCAGTGAATGGTCAGGCGCACCCAGTTCAGGCCCAGTTCGTCGAGGCGGCTCATCTGTTTCTGGTAGATGTCCGGCTCGAAATACTGGAACTGCACGTTGACCCCGAGGAAATCTTTCCACTCGATGGCCCGTGGTGCCTTGAGCAGGGTCTGGGAGGTGGGCTGGGCGTCGGTGGTCCGCCACTGCAAGGCGCTGATGACACCGGCCAGCACGGCCAACAGGGGTATCCAGACCAGCGGTTTACGCCACATGTTCATGCCCTCGACACGCCTGCTCGAACACCTGCAGGAAACGGTTGGCGGTCTGGCTCCAGACGCGCTGGTTGCCGATCATGCTGGCGTGTTCGGCCCAGCGGATCGCTCGTTCGGGCGTCGCACACAGATGACTGATCTCGGCCGCCAGGGCACTGACATTGCCTTGGGGAAAGATCACGCCGTTGCCGTGGGCGACCTCTTCGGCAAACGAGCGGGCGTCCGAGGTGATCACGCCGCGTCCGCAGGCGGCGGCCCAGGACAGCGCGCCGCTGGTGCCACGCAGTTGTCCCAGCAGTTTGAGTTTGCTCGACTCGCGGTAGGGCAACACCATCACGTGGTGTGCCTGGATCACCAGGGGAATGTCGGCGGCCGGCAGGTCGAGTTGCCAGTCGATGCTGTCCTGCAGGCCGAGTCGCTGGATGTGCTGGCGCAATTGATCGAGGTAGCTGCCGGCCGGGCCGAAGGCCATTTCCGGCTCGCTGCCACCGGCCAGGGTCAGGCGCAATTGCCCGCGCAGTGTCGGGTGTTGGGTGAAGGTCATCGCCAGGGCGTCGAGCAGGTCCTCGATGCCCTTGCCACGGTAGATAAAACCGAAGTACAGCAGTTTCAGCGGCTCCAGCGGTGGCAGCGGCGCGGGGGCGATTGTCAGGTTGCCGTGGGGGATCACCGCCATCTGCTCGCCGCGCAGGCCCATGCGCTGGCGCAGGCAGTGGCTGCCCGATTGCGTCAGGGTGATCAGCCGAGTCAGGCTGCGGGCCAGTTGCCGTTCTTCATGCAGGCACAGGGGGTCGGCCAGCACCGTGGCCACTTGCGGTAGCGGCGACGGTAGTTTGCTGGCCAGCGACAGCGGCCAGGGCAGGCGCTCGCGGCGCCAGACCAGGCGCTCCGGATCATGGATGGTGGCCGTCAGCGGTAACCGCGCAAAGCGCGTGCGCAAGGCTTTCAGGGCATGGAATTCGGCGAGGCGGCCGCCGCCGATTTCCGCATGCACCAAGTCAATGCCCTGCCAGTCGTAACCGGCTACCGCCTGAACCGCCTGCTGCGGATCGTTGCCCAGGCCGGCCAGTGGCGTGCTGACGCGCACACCCTGGCTTTCCAGGGCCGCCTTGAGATGGCCGGCATAGTCGGCGATGCCATTCTGTTCCGGTGGCAGCGGGGCGAGCAGGGCGATATGCATCAGGGATGACTCCGCAACCGTGCCAGGGTGTGGAGGACCCGCTCCGGAATCTCGAAGCGCCGACGATTGAGGATGATGCCGTCGACTCGCTTGAATGCGGTGGTGAGGGTCGTCAGGGCATTTTCCAGAATCGGTACGGTGGTGCTTTCCGCTTCGATGATCAGGGTGATCAGGTCGGCCTGGCGCAGAATCACGAAGGCTTCCTGGTTGGAGAAGAAGGCGCCGGCGTTGAGCAGCACGATCTCCCCGGGTTGAGCGGGGCCGGAACCTTCGACACGCACGTTGTGACCGCGCTGGCGCAGCAGTTCACTGAGATGCTCGATGACGAAGCTGACCCCTTCGCCACGACGGGACGAGGTCAGGCCGATGGTCAGGCCATGTTCGGCGACCCGCTCCAGCGGCAGTACCCCGTATAGCCGGTACATGCTGGCGGTGAAGGCGGTGCGCCGCTGGGGCTGGCCGTCGCTGATGTCCTGCAGGCTGCTCCAGACCTTGACCCCGAAGCGCGACTCGATCTTGTCGCCGTCATGGATGCGCTGGTCCAGCAGATAGAAGAAGTACAGCGCCAGCAGGCCGACTGCCAGGCTCAGCGGAATCGCCAGCAGGATCATGCTCAGGCTCTTGGGGAAGATCCGGCCCTCATTGAGGGTGGCCTGTTCGATCACCGCGATGTTGCTGATCCGGCTCTTGTCCAGTTCCCGGTCGATCCGCGCTTTCTCGGTGCTGTCGCTGTACAGCGCGAAGCTCTTCTCGGCGGCGTCGAGTTCGCGTTGCAGGCGCGCCATCTCGGGTTCGATGGCCAGGGCCTGGCGGCGGTCCTGTTCCAGTTGTTCAAGCTGGGTCTTCTGTTGCGCAGCCTGGGTCTGCAGGCGGCTGAGGCTGGCCTGCTGGTCGGCGAAGCTGTTTTGCAGACGGGTGTAGACCGGGTTCGGAGCCAGGTTGTCGGAGCGCTGGACCACCGCATTCTGCGACTTGAGCAGTTTCTCCAGGTTGGCGATGGCGGTGTCCATGGCCTTCACCGGCGGTGCGCCTTCCTTGAAGGTGCGCAGCATTTCCTGGCGCTCGATCTGCTTGGAGTTGATCCGCTGTTGCAGGTCCTGGCGGTCGGGGTTGATGCTCATCTGCCGGCCGATACTGATCTCTTTGCGCATGCTGTTGAGCTGTGCCTGGATGCGCTCCAGGCCGCTGCGGGTCGAGGCCACGGCGCGGGTGGTGTTCAGGTGTTCGCCGCGCAGGTTGTTGAGGTTGCGCGAGATATCGTTCAGGCGCTCGCCGATGCTCACCGCGCCCAGTTCGTTGAGGTGCGTTTCGATTTTTTTCTTGTAGTCGAGGATGCGTGCCTGGGTCGCCTTGCTCTCGGCTTCATAGAAGGTGTAGAGACTTTTGCGCCCCAGGCTGCGGGTGCGCTCCTGTTCGTACTGTTCGATCCAGCTCTGGACGATGATCTGCGCCACCGCCGGATTATTCCAGGTGAAGCTGATTTCCATGACCGAGGAGCCGGCGGCGTGGGTCACGTTGAAGTTCTTCAGCAACTGGTCGGCGAGGCGTTCGACCGGGGTCTGTTTCTCCACCAGTCCGAGCAGTTGCAGGAGCCCGCGACCGGCGTCGACCAGCGCTTGCAGGGTGCTCTTGACCAGGGTCTTCACACTGCCGAGGAAGCCTTCCTGTGGCGGTACCTTGGACAGTTCGTTGAGGTACTGTTCGGCCACCAGGCGGGCAATCGGGCGTCCGCTGAGCATGCGCTCCTCATCGAGGATCGGATCGCGCTGGGCACTGGGAATGATGGTCGCCTGGCGGTCGGAAATCTCGATCGGCAGGGTGCTGGTGTCGCGGCCCGGCTTGACCAGCAGCAAGGCCGTGGATTCGTAGCGGTTGGGCAGCAGGAACGCGCCCAGCAGGATGATGGCGAGCGTCACCAGGACGGTGATTTTCACTTCGCGCTTGAAGATGAAGAACAGGCGCAACAAATCGCGGAAGGAGCGGATATTGATCATGTCTGTTGTCCTTAACGATCAGTTGCTGTTTTCACGCAAGTTGTAGTTCACCCCGATACCAATCGATTTCTGGAACGGAATCAGTTGGTTCAGGTACAGGTCGACCCACTCGATGCCATTGCCCACGTGGGACTTGGGCACGAACACCACGTCGCCGCGTTGCAGCAGCACCGGCGGCCGGTTGCTGACGCCGGCGAGCATGGTGTCGCGGTAGTCGAAGAAGTAGGTCTTGTAGCGGCCGTCGTCTTCCTGACGCAGCAGCGCGACGTTGCGGCTGTCACCCACCGGCAGCAGGCCGCCAGCACCGATCAGGGCCTGTTCCAGGGTGGTGGTGACGGTCACCGGCAGGTTGGCCGGGTTGCGCACCGAGCCGCCGACGAACACGGTATTGCCCGGCGCCGCGGAAATGTTCACGGTCAGGGCCGAGTCCTGGTAGATGTTCTTGAGCTTGTCCTGCAGAAACAGCGTCAGTTCCTGCGGGGTCAGGCCAGCGGCCTTGACGTTGCCGATGTAGGGGTAGGCGAAGCTGCCGTCGTTCATCACCGTGAACAACGTCAGCTCATAGATGGAGTTGGCGGTGAACGCCGAGATCGACGGCGCCTCGCCGGTGTTGCGCACGATACGCAAGGTATCGCCAGGCCGAATCCGTTGGGCAGGCAGGGGCTTGCCGGCCAATGCCTCGCCAGCCCTGTGACCTTCCTGCAGCACGTTTTTTTGCGGCAGCACCACTTTGGCCGGGATGCTGCAGGCGCTGAGTAATAGAACACTGAAGATCAGCAAGGGGGTTTTCATTGGTTGCTCTTCCTGTCGTGCATGTTTACAGCTTCCTGACGGGTTCGGTGGTACTGGACTGGCGGTGTTTCAGGACTTGGCGGTTTCGACGGGAACCCTTCCGTAGATATCGGTGAAACGCACAATGTCGTCCTCGCCCAGGTATTCGCCGCTCTGCACCTCGATCATCACCAGGTCGATCACCCCCGGATTGACCAGGCGGTGGGTCTTGCCTGGCTTGATGAAGGTCGATTCATTGGTGTCGAGCAGGAATTCGTTCTCGCCGTTGGTGACCCGGGCCATGCCGCTGACGACGATCCAGTGTTCGCTGCGGTGGTGGTGCATCTGCAGCGACAGCGATGCGTCGGGCTTGACCACGATGCGCTTGATCTTGAAACGCTTGCCTTCCTCGAGCACGGTATAGGTGCCCCAGGGCCGCGTCACCGTGCGGTGCAGGCGATAGGCATCGTGGCCCTGGCGCTTGAGTTCCTGGGCGATGAGTTTCACGTCCTGGCTGCGCTTGCCATCGGCGATCAGCAGGGCGTCGGGCGTGTCGATGATGATCAGGTCCTTGAGACCGACACCACCGACCAGACGCTTGGGCGAATCGATGTAGCAGTTGCTCACATCGTGCAGCACGGTTTCGCCGTTGCACTGGTTGCCGTTGGCATCGGCCGGGCTCAGTTCGCGTACCGCCTCCCAGGAGCCGATATCGCTCCAGCCCAGCTGGCAGGGCACCACCGCGACCTTGTGGGAACGCTCCATCAACGCATAGTCGATGGAAATATCCGGTGCCAGGGCCAGGGTCTTGCTGTCGAGTTCCAGTTGCAGTTCCTGCTTGCCCTCGCGGCTATGGCTGTGGGCCAGGCATTCGGTCATGGTTGCCAGCACGTCCGGGGCATGTTCCTGCAGTTCGCGCAGTACCACGTCGGCGCGCATGCAGAACATGCCGGCGTTCCACAGGTGCAGGCCGCCGTCGACATAGCCCTGGGCGGTGGCCGTGTCGGGCTTCTCGACGAAACGCGCGATCTGGAAGCTGTCGTTGCCCAGGGACTGGCCTTTTTCGATATAGCCAAAGCCGGTTTCGGCCCGGGTCGGGATCAGGCCGAAGGTTACCATCCAACCCTGGTCAGCCAGTTTGCGTGCGCTTTGTACCGCCTGGGCGAAGGCGTCCAGGTCCTTGATCAGATGGTCCGCCGGAAGTACCAGCAACTGTGCATCCTCGCCATAGAGATGGGCGACATGCAGGGCGGCGGCGGCGATCGCCGGCGCGGTATTGCGACCGAAGGGTTCGAGGATGAAATCCAGGGCTGCCCCGGTCTTGTTCAGCAGACGGTAGTCATCGAGCGTGCGAAAGAACACCTCGCGGTTGGTCACGGTCAGCAGGCGCTGTACGTCCGCCAGACCGGTGGCCCGGCGGAAGGTTTTCTGCAGCAGGCTTTCGCCATCGGGCAGGCGCATGAACGGTTTGGGCATGGCTTCGCGGGACACTGGCCAGAGTCGGGTGCCGGCACCGCCAGCGATGATGCAGGGAATGAGCAGGCTCATGTCAGAAGGCCTCGCGAGTCAGGAGCACTGCCGGGACAGTGCGCAAAAGAATGTAGAGATCGAACCAGATCGACCAGTTCTCGATGTACTCCAGGTCGAACTCCACGCGTTTTTCGATTTTTTCCAGGGTGTCGGTTTCACCACGATACCCATTGATCTGCGCAAGCCCGGTGATCCCCGGCTTGACCCGATGGCGCGAGGTGTATTCCTTGACGGCTTCCTCGAACAGGATGCCGGCGGCCTTGGTCGCCGTGGCATGGGGGCGCGGACCGACCATCGACATGCTGCCGGCGAAGACATTGAACAGTTGGGGCAACTCGTCGAGGCTGGTCTTGCGGATGAAGCGTCCGACCCGGGTGATGCGCGGGTCGCCGCGGGTGGTCTGTTTCTCGGCGGTGGCGTCGGCTTGGTGTTGATGCATCGAGCGGAACTTGAACACTTCGATCAGTCGGTTGTTGTAGCCATAGCGTTTCTGCCGAAACAGCACCGGCCCCGGTGAGTCGAGTTTGATCGCCAGCGCCACCAGCAGCATGATCGGCGACAGCAGAATCAGCGCGAGGCTCGACAGCACCATGTCCTCCAGACGCTTGAACATCGGCGACCAGCCGCGCAGGGGCACCTCGGAGGCGTTGAACATCGGCAGGTTGGCGACTTCGGTGATGCGGTTGTGGGCATGCCGGAAGGCGATCATGTCCGGCACCAGCAACACATTGACCGGCAACCGGCGCAGTTCGCGAATGATGTAGTCCATGCGGTTTTCCGCCGACCAGGGCAAGGCGACGAGAACCTGGGTGACCTTCTCTTCGCGGATCAGCCGTTCCAGATCGTCGGAGTTGCCCAGCAGCGGCAGGTTTACCATGGTTTTCGGCAGTCGGCTGATGCGGTCGTCGATGAAACCGATCACCCCGGAGCGAATGTCCTGGTGTTGCGACAGATAGTCGGCCAGGCGCTGGCCGTTCTCGGTCGCGCCGAGAATCACTGCGTTCTGCAGGAAGATCCCGCGTTGCATCAATTGCTGGAACAACGCCAGCAGGATCAGCCGTTCGACGCCGAACAGTGTCAGGCTGGCGACGAACCAGACCAGCAATTGGGTATTGTCCAGGTAGTTGAACAGTTGCAGGCCATGGTGCATGAACAGTAACAGGCAAAAGGCCGAGGACCAGGCGAAGAGGGTGATCTGAAAGCGCAGCAGGTTGCTGAAAATCGTCTCGGCATAGATCCCCAGTGCCTGGAAAATCAGCACACTGATAACGCCGAAGAACAGCAGGATGGTCAGATAACCTTCGGTGATTTGCGGGGTTTGTCCGCGCAGGTAAATCAGCATCAACAGACCGGGCAGGATAGCGGTCAGCCCGTGGACCAGGCGAATGCCGAACAAAAAGTACTCGACCATGCTCGGCCGGGTAAGCAGCATGCTGTCGACTGGCTGCAAGCGCATTGAGACCCCCTTCCCTTTCTACCATTGCAAAATGGCAACTACGAAACACTTCGGTAGGTAATTCCTATGGCAGCATTTCCAGGGCTTTTTTGCGCTGACCCCATCCCTGGCAGCTGGTTTTTTCACCGTCTGAAACTACAGGCGGCTGGCACATTGGCAGAGAAAAATCCTACTTTTTTCATGGATTTAACCTGCGCTTCTGTGCATGTTTTTCCTCTTGTGAGCCTGACATGTGCTTGAGTAAAGCTCATGAAACTGTCGGTCGCTAATGGAATGACAGTCTGTAGCCAAAAAAATTTCGCGGGGCCTGTTTTGTTGCCTGAGCCCGGCGTAGAGAGGGGCGGTGACGGCGAAGAAATAAATCGATGGGACGCAAGTCGTTTCCATTCGGTCGCGGTCCACATATCGCAAGGCCATCGACACAGGAGAAAACGCCGATGAGCGAGCGCAAGGCATTGCTGATTCTGCATGGCAAGCAGGCTCTCAACGAGGACGTCAGGGTAGCGGTCGAGGACAAGCGCCGGGAGGGCTGGGAGCTGGCCGTGCGTCTGACCTGGGAAGCGGGGGATGCGCAACGCCTGGTGCAGGAGGCGCTGGCGATGGGGTACCGGCAGTTGATCGCCGGTGGCGGGGATGGCACCTTGCGCGATATCGCTGAGGCGCTGGCCGTGGCCGATACCCAGGCGAGTCTGGTGTTGATGCCGCTAGGGACCGCCAACGATTTCGCGCGCGCCGCCGGCGTGCCGCTGGAACCGGCCGCAGCGTTGCAGCTGTTGGACGCCTCGGCCCGGCCCATCGACCTGGGCGTGGTGGGGGAACAGGTATTTTTGAACATGGCCACGGGCGGTTTTGGCAGTCAGGTGACGGCCAATACGTCTGAAGACCTGAAAAAAGTGCTCGGTGGAGCGGCTTATCTGTTCACCGGGCTGACACGTTTCGGTGAGTTGCATGCAGCTTATGGCGAGTTGCAGGGACCCGACTTCCATTGGCAGGGCGACCTGCTGGCGCTGGGTATCGGCAACGGGCGCCAGGCCGGTGGCGGCCATCTGCTGTGTCCGCAGGCGCTGGTCGATGACGGTCTGCTCGATATCAGCATCCTGCCCGCGCCGCAGGAGGTGGTCGGCACCTTGCGCCAGTTGATGAGCGATGGCTGGGGGCTGGACAATCTGTTCGTCCGGGCACGCCTGCCCTGGGTCGAGATCAAGGTCGCCGAGGGCCTGTACCTGAACCTCGACGGTGAGCCCTTGGAGAGTGACAGCCTGCGTTTCGAGGCGCGTCCGGGCGCATTGCGGGTGCACCTGCCGACCGATTCGCCGCTGCTCAGTCGTCCAGGCTGATGATGCGTTCGCGAACCGCGAACAGCACCAGCCCCGCGACATCGAAAATCTGCAGGCGCTTCATGATCTGCGCGCGATGAGTCTCCACGGTCTTGACGCTAAGGCCCAGGCCGTTGGCGATTTCCCGGGTGGACTTGCCGCGTACGATCAACCTGAGGATTTCCAGTTGGCGTCCGGTCAGGTTGTGCGTCTGGGCCTGTGTCGGCGCCTGGCGTTGAGCCTGGGTCAGTGCCTGGTTGATCACCGTGTGGGCAATTGCCGGGCTTAGGTAGCGTTCGTCGTTGCGCAAGGCATCCAGGGCCTGGGCCAGTTCGGTGGCGGTGGTGTCCTTGAGCAGGTAGCCATGGGCACCGACTTCCAGGGCCTGCATGATCAGTTGCGGATCGGTGTGCATCGACAGGATCAACACCTTGCTGTGCGGGCGTACGGCCTGCAACTGGCGCAGGGCATCGAGCCCGCCGATATCGCGCATCGACAGGTCGAGCAGGATGATATCCGGGTTCAGTCGTTCGACGGCTTCGAGCAGCTGGGTGCCATCGCTGGCTTCGCCAATCACGGCATAGCCCGGAATTTCCAGTACCAGGGCGCGTACACCGGCCCTGATCAGTGAGTGGTCATCCACCAGAAGTAAATTGCAGGTCATGGAACCTTATTCGTACTGGCTCGTTCGAGGGCGCGGGGGGCCCAGGGAAGAAGGGCTTCGATTTGTGTACCTTTGCCGGGTGCGCTGGTGACTGTCAATCGGCCGCCCAACTGTTCGGCGCGTTCAGCCATGCCGGCCATGCCACGTTGGCCCTGTTCAGCCGGATTGGCCGCTGGGGAAAAGCCCTGGCCGTCATCGGCGATGTACAGCGACAGACCTTCAGGCAGGCGCTTGAGGCGTATCAGCAGGTTGCCGGCCTTGGCATGGCGCAGGACGTTGGTGACGGCTTCCTGGGTCACGCGGAACGCGGTCACCGCCATTTCCTCGGACAGCCCTGCCAGTTGCTGATGACATTCCAGGCTCCAGTGCAGCGAGGTGTTGCCCAGGGTCTTGAGCAGATGTGCGCGCAAGCTGGCTTCCAGGCCCAGGCTACTCAACTGGCGTGGATTGAGGATAGCCGAGACGTCGCGCACCTTCGCCAGGGTTTCGTCCAGGGTATTGTTCAGGTCCGTGCAGTGGCTGTGCAGATCTTCCGGTAGGCGTCCCCGCAACCACTGGGTCTGCAGCTTGGCGGCGGTCAGCAGTTGGCCGATGTCGTCGTGCAGTTCGCGGCTCAGGCGGTGCCGCTCATTCTCCTGCACCTGCAGCAGTCGATCGGCCAGTTCCTGGGGCTGGAAGTTGATCGAGGTTTTCGCGTCGTGGTGCTGCAACCAGAGGCAGGCCAGGGTGGCAAGGTTGAGCAACAGCAATCCCAGGGGCGCAGACGAGCCTCTGACATAGAACACCAGGCTGGTGATGGCCGAGGCAATGCAAAGCAGGACGGTTAGCCGACGAGCATTCTTTCGTGAGGAGAGCCAAGGCTTTAGTGACTTGAGGCTGGCGTACATAGCGTGTGGAGCCAATGAGTGTCCGGTACGGAGAGTCTGAACGTAACCGCTGACAGGACTCTGTTGGAAAAACGGTTACGGTTCAATGTTCATATACAGCTGGATATAGTGATAGCTGGCTAAGTGCTAGTATCTTTGTTGAACCTGGTAGGGATCACAGGCAATTCATTTTACCATCAAGTGCATAAGCAAACGGCCAGCATCGTAGCACTTGGTTTAAGGTTGGTCGTCCCTGTTTATATATGTCCGAGTGGTCAGTTTTTTGTGCGAAGGTGATGGAAATCAGGTGGTTGGCGTTTAGAAAATCGTTTGTTCTTGAAGTCCTCGCTGTTTAACACATTGTTCTTTCTATACTAAGAAAGCTTGCTCAAAACACCCAAAGTTGTTCATTAGTTGATCTTGTCATCTTGCTCATGGGCTGGTTTGCACACAGGGTGTGTGCGGGCATCGGGTACGGATACCTATGTCAGGGCCAAGGTTCAGGCGCAGGGCCCGGGAAAGGTGATCAGCGTGAAGGTCTTCGACTCGGCGAGCAGACTGGTGGACAGTTCAGTCTGTGCCGCCAGGGCGGCAATCAGTTCGGCCTGTTCGCTATCGTCGAGGCCCAGTTGGCCGGTGTGTGGGTCGATCAGTTCCAGTTGCCAGGCCAGCAGCGTCAGGCAGTTCTGCAGAGCGTGCAACGCTCCATCGTGAAGGTTGAGCGGAGTGGGTGCGTGCGTCAAAACGTCGTGAATATGTCTCGAAAAGCTTGCCATGCAGCGCACGCCGAGTACATCGGCACGTCCACCGAGCTTATGCAGGGCGCCGAGCAGGCAATCGATGGCATCCTTGTCGTTACGGATCAGCGCCAGATGCAGGCAACATTCGCGCATCTTCGCTTGCAGGGCCTCTGCTTCCATCAGAAATTGTGGCAAGTGGGTCTGCCGTTCTTTACCGTTCAGCATGCTTTATCTCCATGAAACATCGGCAGGCGATAGAAGGTCGCGCTTGGCGAACGGCGGTAAGTTAATGTCGGCCCACAGGGAGTGTCTGTAGTCTGTTTCCGATTGTGTCGGTGTTGACCGATTGCACGGGAGTGTCAGACACAGGCAGACGATGTTCGAGAAGGTCGTTCGCGACGATTGCAAAAACCGCTGAAAAGGGCCGATCCAGAGCGCTTTAACCAGAGCTTTGAGGTCTCTTGTCTGGCTTTGTGGCCACCGTCCCGCGATTGAAAGCAAAAGCCCGACTCCATTCATTTTGTGAGAATGGCGTCACATTAATGGCTATTGGATATTGCGAATATCAGGTTGTGCCTGATTGTTACTAGGGGATTCCCCTATAGAGGGGAACAAAAGGAAGATCCGGTGGTCGCCATGCGCGAGGCGGAGCCAGTCCAGACAGTGCACTCAGTAAAGCATGATGTTATTGTGACATCAACTGTTTTGCGGGTGTTACGCAAGAGGGTCAAGGTCTGGTGGATTCGGCCGATAACTCTTTCAATGAAGTTTTTTTGTATCAACGCCTCTGGAGTGATTGATGGCCGGCATTCTCGACACGGTAGACCAACGTACACAACTGGTGGGCGAGAATCGTCTGGAGATTCTCATGTTCCGCCTGGCGGGTCGTCAGTTGTTCGCAATCAACGTGTTCAAGGTGCAGGAAGTCCTGCAACTGCCCAAACTGACCCTCATGCCTCAGCGTCATCCCTTTGTCTGTGGGGTCGTCAACCTGCGAGGGCAGACCTTGCCGGTGATCGATCTGTCCCAGGCGATCGGCATGCGACCGCTGGTTCCCGGACCGGACAGCACCATTATCGTCACCGAGTACAACCGTTCGGTGCAGGCGTTCCTGGTCGGTGGCGTGGACCGCATCGTCAACATGAACTGGGACGCGATCATGCCGCCGCCGACCAGTGCCGGGCGTCAGCATTACCTGACGGCGATCAGCAAGGTTGATGACCAGTTGGTGGAAATCATCGACGTGGAAAAAGTTCTCGCCGAAATCGTGCCGTACAACGCCAAGGTTTCCCGGGAAAAACTCGAAGATCCGGTGATGGAGCACGCTCGCGGGCGCGAAGTGCTGCTGGTCGACGACTCGAAGGTGGCCTTGTCGCAGTTGCGCGATACCCTGGGCCAGTTGGGGGTGAAGTTGCACATCGCCAGCGATGGCTTGAAGGCGCTGAACATGCTCAAGGGTTGGGCCGATTCCGGTGCGGTGATGACCGACAAGTTGCTGATGGTGTTCACCGATGCCGAGATGCCGGAGATGGATGGTTATCGCCTGACGACCGAGATCCGCAACGACCCACGTCTGCGTGGCCTCTATGTGGTGCTGCATACGTCGCTGTCCGGCAGTTTCAACGAAGCGATGGTGAAGAAGGTCGGTTGCGACAACTTCCTTTCCAAGTTCCAGCCGGACAAGCTCGTCGACGTGGTTCGTCAGCGCCTGCTGCTGGATCATCCCGAGGCCTGATGCCGCTTCACGGGGCAGGTGCAATGCCTGCTCCGCTGCCGGTCGTCGTGATGTGATCTTTGACTGTGCGAACGGCTGGTGTAGGGTGATCTTTTATCCCGGAGCCGATCCCCATGATGCGTCTGAGTGCGCTGTATCGTTATCCCGTCAAGTCCGCGAAGGGCGAAGCGCTGTCACAGGTCACGCTCGATGCGTTGGGGCTGACGGGGGATCGGCGCTGGATGATAGTGGACCAGGACAGCGGCCGTTTCCTGACCCAGCGTGCCGTGGCCAGCATGAGCCAGTTGTCGGCCTTGTGGAATACAAGTGGTGGTCTGACCTTGAGCGCCCCCGGTTATTCGGCGCTGGATGTGGCAGTGCCCTCGGCCGATGAATCATTGCGCGGCGTGAGCATCTGGAACGACACCTTGCGTGTGCCCGATGCTGGCGACGAAGCTGCGGCCTGGTTGAGCGAGTTCATCGGCAAACCGGTGCGCCTGGTTCATGTGCCGCTGGAGCGGGCGCGGATCACCCAGGCCGGTTATGGCAAGGAAGATGATCGCGTGGCGTTTGCCGATGGTTTTCCGTTGCTACTGATTGGCCAGGCATCGCTGGACGATCTTTCCCACAGGGTCGGCCGTCCGCTGGAGATGCTGCGGTTTCGACCCAACCTGGTCATCGAGGGCAGTGCGGCGTTTGCCGAGGACCAGTGGAAGCGGATCCGCATTGGCGAAGTCGAGTTCCGACTGGTCAAGCCCTGCTCGCGGTGCATCCTGACCACCATCGACCCGCAGTCCGGGCAGCGCAGTGATGACCGTGAGCCACTGACCACGCTCAAGACCTATCGGCAGCAGGGCGGGGATGTGCTGTTCGGGCAGAACCTGGTCAATGATGGCGTGGGTCGGTTGGAAGTGGGGATGCCGGTGACGGTTCTGGAATGACCCACTGAACCGTGTGGAAGGCTCCCCCTCCAGGGATCACTGGTCGTCGAAGAAACGTTCGTTCCAGTCCACCAGTGTCTGCGGCGCGTTGAGTTTCTGGCCGTAGATCACCGCATACGACAGCACGTTCTGCACGTATTGGCGCGTCTCGTCGAACGGGATGCTTTCCACCCAGACATCGAAACTCAGGTGGTTCGCGCCCTTGAGCCACTGCCGTACCCGGCCCGGGCCTGCGTTATAGGCGGCGGTGGCGAGCACGCGGTTGCCGTTGAACTGACTCTGCACCTGGCTCAGGTAGGCGGCGCCCAGCTGGACGTTCTTGTCCGGATCCAGCACCTGCTGCGGCGAGGCCAGCGGGATGCTGAACTTGCGCGCGGTTTCCTTGGCGGTGCCGGGCATCAGTTGCATCAGGCCGGTGGCGCCGGCGTTGGAGCGGGCGTCGTCCATGAAGGCACTTTCCTGGCGGGTAATTGCAAATACCCAGCTCGAATGCAGGCCGCGTACCTGGGCCTCGCGCACCAGCGTGTCGCGGTGGGCCATGGGGAAGCGGATGTCCAGATCGTCCCAGTACTGTGCCTGGCTGATGGTGCGGATTGCCGGGAAATACCACTTCAGGTCGTAGGCCAGTTTGGCCTGGGCGACCATTTCGTCGCGGCTGAGGTGGCGGCTGGCGTGGTACCACTCACGGCGACCGTCGACGATCTGGCCGCGATCGTGCAGTTCCAGGGCCCGGCGTATGCCGGGCGTGTTGCGAACCTTGTTGATCAACTGCTGGCTGAGTACCAGCGGCCGATTGGTGAGCTGGTAGGGGGTCTGCGCGCGATCGGCGGCGAGGAATCCGTAGAAGTCGCGTTCGCGGGCGACACTCTTGAGCAGCACCTGCGCCTGCGGGTTCTGCGGTTGGGCCAGTTCCAGGCTGCGGGCCTGCCAGTAGCGCCAGCGGTTGGTCGTGGCCAGGTCCTGGGGCAGGCGGCGGGTCAACTGATAGGCGTCTTCCCAGCGACCCAGGCGCAGCAGCAGGCGCAGGCGCCATTCGGTGACGGTGTTGTCGCGCAGTTCCGGATCGTACTGGGTCATGATGTCCAGGGCGCGACCGTCGTAACGGCGGGCCAGGGTCAGGCCGATTTCGCGGGCGATGGACACTTTCTCGTCACGGGAGAAGCGCATGCTCGCAGCGTAACCGTCGAGCAGCGCCATGGCCTTGTCCGGGTCCTGGCGTGCCAGGCGGCGCAGGCCCAGGCCAACCACGTCGGACATCGCCTCATCCGCCGGCACGAAGCGTTCCGGCTGGCTCAGCAGATCGGGTTTCTGCGCCACCTCGATCATCATCCGGCCTTGTGGGCCGAGGGTGGTGAGGCCCTTGACGAGTGCCGTGGCCAATCCGTAGTTGCGGGCCTCGGCGGCCAGCTTGACGCGCTGCCAGCGTTTTTGTTCGGTCAGTTGGCCTTGTGCTGCCCAACTGTCGAACAAGGCGTCGCAGGCGCTGGGTTGGGTCTTGCCGGTCAGCCAGAGTTTTTCCGCCGTAGCGTAGCCCTCGGCGAGCAGGTTGTGGCTGAGCTGGTACTGGCCGTTGAGGCAGTCCAGTTCGGTGAAGTTCAGTTTCGGGTCGTAGTACTTGACGAAGGGCGCCCAGTCACCGCGCTCGGCGAGCCAGCGCAACCAGCGCAGTTTCATCCAGTTGGCCTGGGGCAGGTCGCCATGTTCGGCCAGGAACTGCTCGATTTCGGCGTTGCTGGCGGTCTTCAGTCGAGCGGTCAGCTCGTCGTAGGCCAGGTAGGGCTCCAGCGGATAGCTCAGCAGGGCACTGCGATTCTGGAAGTAGGGGCCTGAATCGCCCTTGGCCAGGGCACGCTTGGCGTCATCGTAGAGTTGACGTTGCTGGGCGAGGTCGGCGGCCTGTGCAGCATGAACGGCGCAGGTGGAAAAAAGCAGGCACGATAAAAAGTTGAAAAGACGGCTGCGCATGAGACTTCCGGGCAAAAAAAACAGACAAGCGCCGGCAAGACCGGCGCTGATTGTCGGGTAGCTTAGCCTTTTGCCGGCGCGGGGCGAAAGTTTTGCCGGCCCTCGTACGCAACTTGATACCAAATGTCATCTGAATGGGCATCGCAGGCTTCGACCACCGGCAAAAATCGCGGCGGTCTCGCCGCTCAACATCAGGTAGAATACGCGCCCGGTTTTTGGAGAAGCTCATGACCCTGCTCAAATTCAGCGATGTGTCCCTTGCTTTCGGCGCCATGCCGCTGTTGGACAAGGTGTCCTGGCAGATCGCCCGTGGAGAGCGGGTGTGCATCATCGGCCGCAACGGCACAGGCAAGTCCAGCATGTTGAAGCTGGTCAAGGGCGATCAGAAGCCCGACGACGGCTCTGTCTGGCGTGCCCCCGCGCTCAAGATCGGCGAATTGCCGCAAGAGCTGCCGGTGGCCGACGGCCGCACCGTGTTCGACGTGGTGGCCCAGGGCCTCGATGGTGTGGGTGAGCTGCTCGCGCAATATCACCACCTGAGTCAGAACATCGTCACCGATGCCGACCTGGACAAACTGATGCACGTCCAGCATGACCTCGAGGCCCGCGACGGCTGGCGCCTGCAGACACTGGTCGACAGCACGCTGAGTCGTCTGCAACTGCCCGCCGACAAGACCCTGGCCGAATTGTCCGGTGGCTGGCGTCGGCGTGTGTTGCTGGCCCAGGCGCTGGTGGCCGAGCCCGACCTGCTGCTGCTCGACGAACCGACCAACCACCTGGATATCGGCGCGATCGCCTGGCTGGAAGAAGCCCTCAAGGACTTCCAGGGCGCTGTGTTGTTCATCACTCACGACCGTTCCTTCCTGCAGAACCTGGCCACTCGCATTCTTGAACTCGATCGCGGCGGGCTGATCGACTGGAACGGCGACTACGCCAGCTTCCTGGTGCACAAGGAGGCCGCACTGGCAGCCGAGGAAACCGCCAACGCGCTGTTCGACAAGCGCCTGGCCCAGGAAGAAGTGTGGATTCGCCAGGGCATCAAGGCTCGGCGTACCCGTAACGAAGGCCGTGTCCGTGCGCTGAAGGCCTTGCGGGTCGAGCGCAGCGAACGACGCGAGCGCACCGGCAAGGCGAACATCCAGCTCGATACCGCCGACAAGTCCGGCAAGCAGGTGATGGTCCTCGAGAACGTCAGTTTTGCCCACCCGGGCGGTCCGTTCCTGGTCAAGGACTTCTCCATGGTCCTGCAGCGCGGCGACCGGATCGGCTTGCTGGGGGCCAACGGTACCGGCAAGACCACTCTGCTGAAACTGATGCTCGGCGGTCTGGTGCCGACCAGTGGCAAGGTGGAGGAGGGCACCCGTATCGAGGTGGCCTATTTCGATCAGTTGCGCCATCAGCTCGACCTGGAAAAGACCGTGGTCGACAACGTCGCTGAAGGCCGCGATTTCATCGATATCGATGGCCAGAGCCGCCATGTGCTCAGCTATCTCGGTGACTTCCTGTTCAGCCCGCAGCGGGCGCGTACGCCAGTCAAGGCGTTGTCCGGTGGCGAGCGCGCGCGGTTGCTGCTGGCCAAGCTGTTCAGTAAGCCGGCGAACCTGCTGGTACTCGACGAACCGACCAACGACCTCGATGTGGAAACCCTCGAGTTGCTGGAAGAGGTCCTGCTGACCTTCCAGGGCACCGTGCTGATGGTCAGCCACGACCGAGCATTCCTCGACAACGTGGTGACCAGCACCCTGGTGTTCGAAGGTGAAGGCAAGGTTCGCGAATACGTTGGCGGCTATCAGGACTGGCTGCGTCAGGGCGGTTCGCCACGCTTGCTCGGGGTGACCGAGAGCAAGTCGGGCAAGGCCGGGCTTGAGTCGGCGATCGTCAGTGCTCCTCCTGTGGCAGCGGCACCTGTGGCCGACGCGCCGGCGGCGAAGAAGAAACTCAGCTACAAGCTGCAGCGCGAGCTGGAAGCCTTGCCGGGGGACATCGATGCCAAGGAGCAGCAGATCGCTGCGGTAGAGGCCGAAATGGCCGAGGCGGGCTTCTATCAGCGTCCGGCTGCCGAGACGACCGCCGTGCTTGCCAGGCTGGAGACGCTCCAGACCGAGCTGGATGCAATGATGGAGCGCTGGGCCGAGCTGGATGCCTGATTGATCGCGCGGCAATAAAAAAAGCCCGGCTTCATTCTGTGAGGCCGGGCTTTTTGCAGGATGGCTGTGAGGCGGTGCCCTTGTAGGGGCGGGCTTGCCCGCGAAGCTTTGGCGCTCTTGAGGGCCCATTCGCGGGCAAGCCCTGCTCCTGCAAAGTTTCCGTGTTTGTCAGCTCTTGCTTTGCAGGCGTACTGCGAGGACGTCGCAAGGGGCTCCGTGCAGCACGTCGTTGGCGGTGGAGCCGAGCAGCAGCGCCAGACCGTGGCGCCCGTGGCTGCCGACCACCACCAGGTCGCAATGCTGTTCCTTGGCCAGGTGGTGAATCTCCTGGCGAGGTTGGCCGTAGGTCAGGTGGCAGTTGTCTTTGGACAGTTCGGGGTACTTGTTGATCAGCCGCTGCAGGCGCTCCTTGGCCTGATCGAACTGCTGTTGCTGCAGTTGGGAAAGATCCATCGGTACGTCGCCGCCAAAGGCCATGGCCATGGGCTCGACGATGTGTACCAGCGAAAGCTTGGCACTGTTGCTGACCGACAGTTCGCGTGCGCGGTGAATGACCGGGTCGCATTCTTCCGTCAGGTCGACGGCAACCAGAATGTGGTTGTAGGGCATGGAGGCACCTCCTGAGGATCGCAATTGTTTTAAGTATGGCTGGTTTAAAGCTGATTGGTTCTGCGTTGAATCAATCGCTCATCAATAATCTTCGGGGTGTAGAGATATGACGGTCTGGATAGTGGTGTCAATCCTGGCGGTGGTTCTCAGTCCTCTGGCATGGCTGCGACCCTCGCGTCGCCAGGGCGATCGGATGGCCCTGCGCATGGAGGCGCGGCGCATTGGCCTGGGCATGCAACTGGCGCCGCAGGAGTGGCCGCATTGGCTGTCCCACGAGCCGCCGAGCCCGTGTGCACAATATCATCGTCCACGGCGCGGCAAGGCGCCGGCATGCTGGAGCTATTGGCAAAGCGAGCCTGGCGTCTGGGTCAACCAGTGGCGCGAAGTGCTCGAGGATGAAGCCTTGCTGGTGCATTTTCGGACGTTGCCGGCCAATGTCTTCAAGGTCGAGGCGGATACGCAGATGATCGCGCTCTACTGGGCCGAGCGCGGCGAAGTGCAGGTGCTGCATGATATCGCCGCCGTGCTCAAGGCGCTGGCCTGACTCAGGTCGTTCCGTCGGAGCAAACGCTCTGGTGCCTGACCTTCATAAAAAGTGCTCCTGTTTTCCACTAGGCTGTTTCTTGGGGTCTGGTAGGCATGTTCCCGAATTTGTGCCTGATTGGGTCGCTTCGCCTGTTATTGATTTTGTGAATGAAGCGCCATCAGGCCGGCTGCTGCGGCACCTGCGCGCCTGGAAAGTGACTGGAAAGTCGCATTTTTCGGGGTGTTTTCGGCAATTGACAATTGCCTCGAATTCCGTGAAGGTGTCCACACCCAAATCAAACGGGCGTATGAATTGAGCGTTTGTCTGACAGACGGCTCGTACAGAATCCCGATTATCGCGTCGACGGGTGTGCCTGGCGGCTTGGCGTAGCAGTGACGGTGACGTCAATGCCGGGCCAGAAGTTAGCGTCCGACGTGTACTGTTCAGCTTCCATATCGTGGAGATCAGTTGATGATTTACGAAGGTAAAGCCATCACGGTTAAGGCTCTTGAAAGTGGCATCGTCGAATTGAAATTCGACCTCAAGGGTGAGTCCGTCAACAAGTTCAACCGTCTGACCCTGAACGAACTGCGTCAGGCGGTGGACACCATCAAGGCCGATGCCTCGGTCAAGGGTGTGATCGTCAGCAGTGGCAAGGACGTGTTCATCGTCGGCGCCGACATCACCGAATTTGTCGACAACTTCAAGTTGCCAGATGCTGAACTCGTGGCGGGTAACCTCGAAGCCAACAGGATCTTCAGCGATTTCGAAGACCTGGCCGTTCCGACCGTTGCCGCGATCAACGGCATCGCCCTGGGTGGCGGTCTGGAAATGTGCCTGGCTGCGGATCTGCGGGTCATGTCCGCCAGCGCCAAGATCGGCCTGCCGGAAGTCAAACTGGGCATCTACCCAGGCTTTGGCGGTACCGTTCGTCTGCCACGTCTGATCGGTGTGGATAACGCCATCGAGTGGATTGCCGCCGGCAAGGAAAACCGTGCCGAGGACGCCCTGAAAGTCGGCGCCGTCGATGCCGTGGTTGCCCCTGAACAACTGCAGCAGGCTGCCCTGGACCTGGTCAAGCGCGCCATCTCTGGCGAGATCGACTACAAGGCCAAGCGTCAGCCCAAGCTGGACAAGCTCAAGCTCAACGCCATCGAGCAGATGATGGCCTTCGAAACCGCCAAGGGTTTTGTCGCAGGTCAAGCCGGTCCGAACTACCCGGCGCCGGTCGAAGCCATCAAGACCATCCAGAAAGCCGCCAACTTCGGTCGTGACAAGGCGCTGGAGATCGAAGCCGCAGGTTTCGTGAAACTGGCCAAGACCTCGGCTGCGCAGAGTCTGATCGGTCTGTTCCTGAACGATCAGGAACTGAAGAAAAAGGCCAAGGCCTACGACGAAATCGCCAAGGACGTGAAGCAGGCCGCCGTACTCGGTGCCGGCATCATGGGTGGCGGTATCGCCTATCAGTCGGCATCCAAGGGCACGCCGATCCTGATGAAGGACATCAACGAGCACGGTATCGAACAGGGCCTGGCGGAAGCCGCCAAGCTGCTGGTCGGCCGCGTCGACAAGGGCCGCATGACCGCCGCGAAGATGGCCGAAGTGCTCAACGGTATTCGTCCGACGCTGTCCTACGGTGACTTCGGCCACGTCGACCTGGTGGTCGAGGCGGTCGTCGAGAACCCGAAGGTCAAGCAGGCGGTATTGGCTGAAGTGGAAGGCCAGGTCAAGGAAGATGCCGTGCTGGCGTCCAACACCTCGACCATTTCCATCAGCCTGCTGGCCAAGGCCCTCAAGCGTCCGGAAAACTTCGTCGGCATGCACTTCTTCAACCCGGTGCACATGATGCCGCTGGTGGAAGTGATCCGTGGCGAGAAGTCCAGCGAGCAGGCGGTCGCCACCACCGTGGCCTACGCCAAGAAGATGGGCAAGAACCCGATCGTGGTCAACGACTGCCCGGGCTTCCTGGTCAACCGCATCCTGTTTCCGTACTTCGGCGGTTTCGCCAAGCTGGTCAGTGCCGGTGTGGACTTCGTCCGTATCGACAAGATCATGGAGAAGTTCGGCTGGCCGATGGGCCCTGCGTACCTGATGGACGTGGTCGGTATCGACACTGGTCACCATGGTCGTGACGTGATGGCCGAAGGCTTCCCGGATCGCATGAAGGACGACCGTCGTTCGGCTGTCGATGCGCTGTACGAGGCCAAGCGCCTGGGTCAGAAGAACGGCAAGGGCTTCTACGCCTACGAGACCGACAAGCGCGGCAAGCAGAAGAAGGTGGCCGATCCGTCGGTGCTGGAAGTGCTCAAGCCGATCATCTACGAGCAGCGTGAAGTGACCGACGAGGACATCATCAACTGGATGATGATCCCGCTGTGCCTGGAAACCGTGCGTTGCCTGGAAGACGGTATTGTCGATACTGCCGCCGAAGCGGACATGGGCCTGGTCTACGGTATCGGTTTCCCTCCCTTCCGTGGTGGTGCGCTGCGTTACATCGACTCGATCGGTGTGGCCGAGTTCGTTGCCCTGGCTGACCAGTACGCCGATCTGGGCGCGTTGTACCACCCGACCGCGAAGCTGCGTGAAATGGCCAAGACCGGCCAGCGGTTCTTCGGTTAAGCGCCCACACTAGAGCGAGAGTGAACTATATGAGCTTGAATCCTAGAGACGTCGTGATTGTCGACTTCGGTCGTACTCCGATGGGCCGCTCCAAGGGCGGCATGCACCGCAACACCCGTGCCGAAGACATGTCGGCGCACCTGATCAGCAAGCTGCTGGAACGTAACGCCAAGGTCGATCCGAACGAAGTCGAGGACGTGATCTGGGGCTGTGTCAACCAGACCCTGGAGCAGGGCTGGAACATCGCCCGCATGGCTTCGCTGATGACCCAGATCCCGCACACCGCAGCCGGCCAGACCGTCAGCCGTCTGTGTGGTTCGTCGATGAGCGCATTGCACACCGCCGCCCAGGCGATCATGACCGGCAACGGTGACGTTTTCGTCGTGGGTGGCGTCGAGCATATGGGACACGTGGGGATGATGCACGGTGTCGACCCGAACCCGCACATGTCGCTGTACGCGGCGAAAGCCTCGGGCATGATGGGCCTGACCGCCGAGATGCTCGGCAAGATGCACGGCATCACCCGTGAGCAGCAGGACGCCTTTGGCGTGCGCTCCCATCGGCTCGCCCACAAGGCGACCGTGGAAGGCAAGTTCAAGGACGAGATCATCCCGATGCAGGGGTATGACGAGGCGGGTTTCCTGAAGGTCTTCGACTACGACGAGACCATTCGTCCGGAAACCAGCCTGGAAAGCCTGGCGGCACTGAAGCCGGCGTTCAACCCCAAGGGCGGGACCGTGACTGCGGGCACTTCGTCGCAGATCACCGATGGTGCCTCGTGCATGATCGTGATGTCGGCGCAGCGTGCCCAGGATCTCGGGATCCAGCCGCTGGCGGTGATTCGTTCGATGGCGGTAGCGGGTGTCGATCCGGCGATCATGGGTTATGGTCCTGTACCTGCGACCCAGAAAGCCCTCAAGCGTGCCGGGTTGTCGATTTCCGATATCGACTTCTTCGAGCTCAACGAAGCCTTCGCCGCACAGGCCCTGCCGGTGCTGAAGGATCTGAAAGTGCTCGACAAGATGGACGAGAAGGTTAACCTGCACGGCGGCGCCATCGCTTTGGGTCACCCATTCGGTTGCTCCGGTGCGCGGATTTCCGGCACGCTGCTCAACGTGATGAAGCAGAATGGCGGTACCTTCGGGGTTTCCACCATGTGTATCGGCCTCGGCCAGGGCATTGCCACCGTCTTCGAACGCGTCTAAGCGTTTCGGTGACGGAAACCGGGGCCAGGTGCCCCGGTTTTTGTTTTTCTGAAATTTTTTATTTTATTTTGTAAGAGGGCCGATACATGACTTTGCAACCCGGGCTCTATCAGCACTACAAGGGGCCGCAGTACCGCGTTTTCAGCGTGGCACGGCATTCCGAGACCGAGGAGGAAGTGGTGTTCTACCAGGCGCTGTATGGCGAATACGGCTTCTGGGTGCGCCCTTTGAGCATGTTCCTGGAGTCGGTCGAGGTTGACGGCGAACGGGTCCCACGCTTTGCTTTGGTGCAGGCCGAGCCGAGTGTTTTTTCCAAGGCATGAGGGCAGGTCGCGCAGCACCCTGTGCTTGACCTCACCTTGTTGCCACTATATATAGCGGTGCCGCGCCAGTCGCGGGCTGCGCTCTCACTTCTAGCATTCAGGAATTTTCCGATCCATGGGCAAATCGCTGGTCATTGTGGAATCCCCGGCTAAGGCCAAGACCATCAACAAGTATCTGGGAACCCAGTACGTGGTGAAGTCGAGTATCGGCCATATCCGAGACCTGCCCACCAGCGGTTCCGCGAGCGCCGCCAAGGAGCCTGCCGCCAAGCGTGGCAAGGCCGCTGCTGGCGAGGCACCTGTGCTCTCGGCCAAAGAGAAGGCACGCAAGCAGCTGGTATCGCGTATGGGGGTCGACCCCGATCACGGCTGGAAAGCCCGCTACGAGATCCTTCCCGGCAAGGAGAAGGTGATCGAAGAGCTGCGCCGGCTCGCCAAGGATGCCGACACCATCTATCTCGCAACCGACTTGGATCGCGAGGGGGAAGCCATTGCCTGGCACCTGCGCGAAGCCATCGGTGGTGATGACAGCCGCTACAAGCGCGTGGTGTTCAACGAAATCACCAAGAAAGCGATCCAGGAAGCCTTCTCGGCGCCTGGCGAGCTGGATATCGACCGTGTCAACGCTCAGCAGGCGCGGCGTTTCCTTGATCGTGTGGTCGGCTACATGGTTTCGCCGCTGTTGTGGGCGAAGATCGCCCGTGGCCTGTCCGCCGGTCGCGTACAGTCGGTGGCGGTGAAGCTGGTGGTCGAGCGCGAGCGCGAGATTCGTGCGTTCAACCCGGAAGAGTACTGGGAAGTGCATGCCGACCTCGGCACCGCCAAGGGCGCCAAGGTACGTTTCGATGTGGCACGGGAAAACGGCGAGGCCTTCAAGCCGCTGAACGAAGCCCAGGCCATGGCGGCGCTGGAGAAGCTCAAGGCGTCGGCCTACACCATCGCCAAGCGCGAGGACAAACCGACCAGCAGCAAGCCGTCGGCCCCGTTCATCACCTCCACCCTGCAGCAGGCCGCGAGCAACCGCCTGGGCTTCGGGGTGAAGAAGACCATGATGATGGCCCAGCGTCTGTACGAAGCCGGCTACATCACCTATATGCGTACCGACTCCACCAACCTCTCGGCTGATGCCGTGGCGATGGCGCGCACTTACATCGAAGGCGAGTTCGGCGCGAAATACCTGCCGGCCGCCCCCAACGTCTACAGCAGCAAGGAAGGCGCCCAGGAGGCGCACGAAGCGATCCGGCCTTCGGACGTCAATGCCGACCCGAGCAAGCTGTCGGGCATGGAGCGCGATGCCGAGCGGCTTTACGAGCTGATCTGGCGCCAGTTCGTGGCCTGCCAGATGCTGCCGGCGCAATACCTGTCGACTACCGTCAGCGTTGCCGCTGGGGACTTCGAGCTGCGTGCCAAGGGCCGTATCCTCAAGTTCGACGGTTACACCCGGGTACTGCCGCAACTGAGCAAGCCGGGCGACGACGACGTCCTGCCCGACATGGCCCAGGGCGAAGTGTTGAAGCTGATCACCCTCGATCCGAGCCAGCACTTCACCAAGCCGCCGGCGCGTTACTCCGAAGCCAGCCTGGTCAAGGAAATGGAAAAACGCGGTATCGGTCGCCCGTCGACCTATGCTGCGATCATTTCGACCATCCAGGACCGTGGTTACGTGGCCTTGCACAACCGTCGCTTCTACTCCGAGAAGATGGGCGACATCGTCACCGAGCGCCTGGCCGAAAGCTTCGCGAATCTGATGGACTACGGTTTTACCGCGGGCATGGAGGAAAACCTCGATGACGTGGCCCAGGGCGAACGTGACTGGAAGAACGTGCTCGACGAGTTCTATGGCGACTTCAAGAAGAAGCTCGAAGTGGCCGAGAGTGCGGAAAACGGCATGCGTGCCAACCAGCCGGTGATGACCGATATCCCGTGCCAGACCTGTGGTCGGCCGATGCAGATTCGTACCGCTTCGACCGGTGTGTTCCTCGGTTGCTCGGGCTACAGCCTGCCGCCGAAAGAGCGTTGCAAGGCGACCGTGAACCTGGTCCCGGGTGACGAGATCGCTGCGGATGACGAGGGTGAGTCCGAATCCCTGGTGCTGCGCGGCAAGCATCGCTGCCCGATCTGCAGCACGGCGATGGATGCGTATCTGCTGGATGAGAAGCGCAAGCTGCACATCTGTGGCAACAACCCCGATTGCGCCGGCTACGAGATCGAAGAGGGCAGCTACCGGATCAAGGGTTATGAAGGCCCGAGCCTGGAGTGTGACAAGTGCGGTAGCGAGATGCAGCTCAAGACTGGTCGTTTCGGCAAGTTCTTCGGTTGCACCAACCCGACCTGCAAGAACACGCGCAAGCTGCTCAGAAGCGGTGATGCGGCCCCGCCGAAAATGGACCCGGTGAAGATGCCGGAGCTCAAGTGCGAAAAGGTCGACGACACCTACATCCTGCGTGATGGCGCGTCCGGCCTGTTCCTGGCGGCGAGCCAGTTCCCGAAAAACCGCGAGACCCGTGCGCCGCTGGTACTCGAGATCGTTCCGCACAAGGCGGAAATCGATCCGAAGTATCACTTCCTCTGTGAAGCGCCACAGAAGGACCCGGACGGTCGTCCGGCGGTCATTCGCTACAGCCGCAAGACCAAGGAGCAGTACGTGCAGACCGAGGTCGAGGGCAAGCCAACCGGCTGGAAGGCGTTCTACGACAGCGGCAAGTGGAAGGTGGAAGACAAGCGTCAGGGCGCCTGATTCGGTTGCCCCTTGAGCTCTGGTCTTCTCGGGTCCAGGGCCTGATGCAAGCCCAGGACTTGATGCAGGTGCCTGGTGATGCAAATCCCTGTAGGAGCAGGGCTTGCCCGCGAAGCTTTTGGCGTCCTTGAGGACCCATTCGCGGGCCAGCCCTGCTCCTGCAAGGGGTTGCGTGTGGTCTCTTTTTGGGAGTGCGCCTTCATGGCCAACGAACTCTATACCCGTACCAACCAGAAGATCTTCTACGCAGGCCTGGCCCTGGAAGCGCTTGGCAAGGCCGAAGAGAGCCGGGCGATGAACGCGCTGGCGCTGACTCAGGCCGAGCGTGAAGCCGCGGTCTTTCATCTCTATGGCGCCTTGCTCGGGCTGTGCCATGAAATCGCCGGTTTCTACCGTCTGCCCCAGGCCAGCGCCCCGCGTGCGGAGCTGTTGCTGACCCGGGAGGTGCTGGAAGCCATCGCCATTCCGGAAATGGCCGAGCTGGTGGAGTTGGCACACAGCCCGCAAACCTGGCTGGCGCGGCTGATCGCTGCGCACAACGCGTTGTATCTGCCGCCCCAGGCGCCAAGAAAGCCCAAGGGCGATGTCTTGCAGCCATTGATCGAGGCGGTCAGCCTGGATGCAGAGGCCGCTCCGGAACTGGGGCGTGAGGAGCTGGAAAGCTGGCGGCAGAACCTCAAGGTGTTGGCGATCCGCTTTCGTGACGGACTCAGCGAATGTTGAGCGCTTTCGAGGGGCGGTAGGTTCCGCCTGTCAGTTGTTCATCAAGCCGTAACGAAAGCTGTTGAGAACTTGAGCGGGTAGCCATGAATGACTGGTATGATACTAGTGGCCCGTACGCTGAATTCGCCTGTTCAAATTCGAATTGACCGTACAGGCCACCAGCCTTTCGTGGAGAACAGACTCTTATGCCTACGTCCTTTCTAGAAATTGTCGAGCTGCCGGACGGCCGTATCGAGCTGCGCCGAGCCGAGGACGAAGGTTCTCTGGTCACCCTGAATTTCTCTGAGGATGCCAAGGCGTTCCTGCAGGGCCAGCACGTCGAGGTGGCCAAGGCCATGTTGAGCGTGGGTGTGCAGATGGCAGGGCGTCTGGTGGAAGGCGAGATCGAAAAAGAAGACGGTCCGCGGGTTCTTCACTGATAGACGTGCCTGATTCCGGCGCGGTTGTGTGATGAAACGTTGGTCCTGATCGGCTTCTCTGTCCTGGAGAAGCCTTGTGAGTCGATGCAAAGAGCCAGCTTGGCGTGCCTGTCGACTCTTTAGCCCAAGCTTCAACCCAAACGAATGTTCAGGCTCTGTGCTTCGCCTTTGCGAGCGGCGTTGATCAGTTGCTGGCGAGCGCTGCTGCCCAGCGGATTCAACCAGCTGACTACCGTATGGCTACGTCCCAGGCGCAAGGCCTCGCAGGCCAATTGCTGGGCATTCTGGGCGCTGCTCGGTTGCAGTAGCAGGATCCGCTCGCGGTTCAGGCCGGCCTCGCGCAACCAGCTCTGGGTGACGCTGGCGGGTGGGGCGATCAGGGTCAACCAGCGGGCATCCTGATCCTGGCTCAGTTCACGCAGAATGGGGGCCAGCAGGCTCAGGCAATTCCCGCCACGCAACGATAATTCGCTGAACACCTCGGGCTGGGCGCTCCAGGGGGCCTCAATCACTTCCTTGAGGACAGGAGCCAGTGGCTGCGCCAGGAAGGCTTCGAACAAGGACAACTGTGCATGTTGCGGAGTCTGGAATTGCATGATGCCTCCTTCAGCGGCGAATGACGCCGACGCTCAAGCCTTCGATGACGAAATCCTGCTCTTTCAAATTGACTTCGATAGGGGCGAACTCGGGGTTCTCCGCCAGTAGCCAGACTTTGCTGCCTTCGCGCTTGAAACGTTTGACGGTGACTTCCTCGCCGATGCGTGCCACGACGATCTGGCCATTGCGCGCTTCGCGACAGGTGTGCACGGCCAACAGATCGCCGTCGAAAATACCGACGTCTTTCATGCTCATGCCGTGAACGCGTAGCAGGTAGTCGGCGCGAGGGTGGAAGAAGGTCGGGTTGATATTGCAGGATTCCTCGACATGCTGCTCGGCGAGGATGGGGGCGCCAGCGGCGACCCGGCCAATGATCGGCAGGGTGGATTCGTCGGCCTTGGCTTCGAAGCCGGGGATGCGAATGCCGCGCGAGGCGCCAGGCGTCATTTCGATCGCACCCTTGCGGGCCAGGGCCTTGAGGTGTTCCTCGGCCGCGTTCGGGGACTTGAAGCCCAGTTCCAGGGCGATTTCCGCACGGGTGGGCGGATAGCCGTTGTCATCCAGGCAGCGTTTGATAAAAGCCAGAATCTCAGCTTGGCGGGGCGTCAGTTTTAGCATATCGATGGCTCTGTCTTTTTATACAGTGACTGGAATTATATACAGTACGAGGCGCTTGGCAATCCTCCTTTTCAAGGTGCCCGCCGGACGGTTGTCGGAGGCTATATCGATAGGCGCCATGAGCGGCGGACAACAGGTCGCGGGTTCTATGATTTAATACCTGACCGGCTGGCCGAGAATGGACCGGCAGACTTGACATTCCGTGGTCTGAAACGTATGTTTCAAACAAGTGTTTGTCAGACGGAATAGCCATGGCCCAGTCGGAAACCGTTGAACGTATTCTCGATGCTGCCGAGCAATTGTTCGCGGAAAAAGGTTTTGCCGAGACCTCGTTGCGATTGATCACCAGCAAGGCGGGGGTCAACCTTGCGGCGGTGAATTATCATTTCGGCTCGAAAAAAGCCCTGATCCAGGCCGTGTTCTCGCGTTTCCTCGGACCGTTCTGCGCCAGCCTCGATCGCGAACTGGAGCGGCGCCAGGCCAGGCCGGAGGTCAAGCCGAGCCTGGAAGAACTGCTGGAAATCCTCGTCGAACAGGCCTTGGTGGTACAGCCGCGCAGCGGCAACGACCTGTCGATCTTCATGCGTCTGCTCGGCCTGGCCTTCAGTCAGAGCCAGGGTCACCTGCGGCGTTACCTGGAAGACATGTACGGCAAGGTGTTCCGTCGCTACATGCTGCTGGTCAATGACGCTGCCCCGCGTATCCCACCGATCGAGCTGTTCTGGCGCGTGCACTTCATGCTCGGTGCGGCGGCGTTCAGCATGTCCGGGATCAAGGCGTTGCGGGCGATTGCCGAGACCGACTTTGGCGTCAACACCTCGATCGAAACCGTGATGCGCCTGATGGTGCCGTTCCTCGCCGCCGGCATGCGTGCCGACAGCGGTGTGACCGACGAGACCATGGCCGCCGCGCAACTGCGCCCACGCAACAAGTCGGCGGCGCCTGTCGTCAAGGCGTAACGCATTCGGGTGGGCGCGCAGGCCTTGATCCGCTAAGCTTGCCGCCCATGCCCGATGCCTTTGCGTTTCACTCTTTCCTTTTTTCTGTTCGTCTGCCGGATGCGCTCCACGGCAGCGCGTGCGCGCGCCTGGCGGTTTTTCCGACGACTCTTTTTTCCAAGGACTCCTTATGACTACTGCCCTGCAAGGCTCCCTGATGGTCGATATCGCCGGCACCTGGCTGACGGCTGAAGATCGCCAATTGTTGCGCCAGCCGCAAGTGGGCGGATTGATCATCTTTGCGCGCAATATCGAGAGTCCGCGCCAGGTTCGCGAACTGAGCGCGTCGATTCGCGCGATTCGTCCCGATCTGTTGCTGGCGGTCGACCAGGAAGGGGGCCGGGTACAGCGCCTGCGCCAAGGTTTCGTGCGGATGCCGGCGATGCGGGCGATTGCCGACAACCCGAATGCCGAGTATCTGGCCGAGCAGTGCGGCTGGCTGATGGCGACGGAAGTTCTGGCGGTTGGGCTCGACCTGAGTTTTGCCCCGGTGCTCGACCTCGATTATCAGCGCAGCGCGGTGGTCGGCAGTCGTTCCTTCGAGGGCGATCCCGAGCGCGCGGCCTTGCTGGCCGGGGCGTTCATTCGCGGCATGCAGGCGGCTGGCATGGCGGCTACGGGCAAGCATTTCCCCGGCCATGGTTGGGCCGAGGCGGATTCCCATGTGGCGATCCCTGTCGATGAGCGCAGCCTGGAAACCATTCGTGCCCATGACCTGGTGCCGTTCGCCCGGCTGAGCCAGCAGTTGGCTGCGGTGATGCCGGCCCATGTGATTTATCCACAGGTCGATGCGCAACCTGCCGGCTTCTCGCGGCGCTGGTTGCAGGAGATTCTGCGGGGCGAGCTGCAGTTTGACGGGGTGATTTTCAGTGATGACCTGTCCATGGCCGGTGCCCATGTGGTGGGGGATGCCGCCAGCCGTATCGAGGCGGCGTTGTCGGCCGGTTGCGACATGGGGCTGGTGTGCAATGATCGGGCTGCGGCGGAGCTGGCCCTGAGTGCGGCGCAGCGGCTCAAGGTGACCCCGTCGCCGCGGATTGCGCGGATGCGCGGGCAGGGTTTTGCGCGGACCGATTATCGCCAGGAGCCGCGTTGGCTGGAGGCGCTGGGGGCGCTGCGGGACGCTCAGCTCATCGATTGAGTTGCAGTGCTTTTGAGGGCTTCTTGGCCGGCAAGCCCGGCTCCTACAGGATGCGTGCCGTACATCACGCGGCACGCGTGATATGTGTTGTACATCAGACGGCACATATCCTGTAGGAGTCGGGCTTGCCCGCGAAGCTTTCAGGAACGCTCAGCGCCCGGCTTTCTTGTCCGGCAGCGGCGCGAATAGCGCTTCGATGTCCTCGTTCTGTAACTGCCAATCTCCGGCCTGGCGCCCGTCGAGCACGCCGGCGGCCAGGTCGGATTTCTCCTGTTGCAGGTGCTGGATCTTTTCCTCGACCGTGCCTCGGGCAATCATCTTGTAGACGAATACCGGCTTTTCCTGGCCGATCCGGTAGGCGCGGTCCGTTGCCTGGTTTTCCGCCGCCGGGTTCCACCACGGGTCGTAGTGGATCACCGTGTCGGCTTCTGTCAGGTTCAGGCCGACCCCGCCGGCCTTGAGGCTGATGAGGAAGATCTGCAGCTTGCCGCTCTGGAAGTCTTTCACGGGCGTGCGTCGATCGCGGGTCTGGCCGGTCAGCAAGCCATAGGCGACATGGCGCTTTTGCAGTTCTGCCTCGATCAGCGACAGCATCGAGGTGAATTGCGAGAACAGCAGGATGCGCCGACCCTCGGCGAACAGTTCCTCAAGCATGTCCATCAGGCTGTCGAGCTTGCCGGAGGCGCTGCCGCGGGTTGGCAGGGTGGCGCCATTGACCAGGCGCAGGTCGCAGCAGACCTGGCGCAGTTTGAGCAGCGCCTCGAGAATGATGATCTGGCTGCGGGCCACGCCCTTGCGGGTGATTTCGTCGCGGACCTTCTTGTCCATGGCCAGGCGCATGGTCTCGTAGACGTCACGCTGCGCCTCGTTGAGCTCGACCCAGTGGATGATTTCGGTCTTGGGCGGCAGTTCGGTGGCCACCTGTTCCTTGGTCCGGCGCAGCAGGAAGGGTTTGATGCGACCGTTCAGATGCTGCAGGCGGACTTCGCTGGCGTGTTTCTCGATGGGCACGCGGTAGTCGCGGTTGAAGCTCTTGGCATCGCCCAGCCAGCCCGGCAGCAGGAAGTGGAATAGCGACCAGAGTTCGCCCAAGTGATTTTCCAGCGGCGTTCCGCTCAGGCACAGGCGCTGGCGTGCATCGAGTTCGCGGGTAGCCTGGGCGGCCTTGCTGCCGGGGTTCTTGATGTATTGCGCTTCATCGAGCACCAGCACGTGCAGCGGCTGGGCCTTGAATTTTTCGATGTCCTTGGGCAGCAGGGCGTAGGTGGTGAGGAGCAAATCGTAGTCGCCCAGTTGCTCGAAATGCTTTTTGCGCGCCGTGCCATACAGCGCCACGACCTTGAGCTGCGGGGTGAAATGCGCGGCTTCGTCGAGCCAGTTGGGGATCAGGCTGGTGGGCATCACCACCATGCACGGGCGGTCCAGGCGTCCGGCGTTTTTTTCGCTGAGGATGTGCGCCAGGGTTTGCAGGGTCTTGCCCAGGCCCATGTCGTCGGCGAGGATGCCACCGACCTCCAGCTGCCGCAGTGATTGCATCCAGCTCAGGCCCTCCTGCTGATAGGGCCGCAACGTGGCGTTCAGACCAGCGGGAGGGCTGGCACTGTATTCGCGGATATCGCGCAACCGTTGTGCCAGGCTGCGGATCTGTGCACCGCCTTCCCACCGCAGCGGCAGCCCGTCGAGGGGATTGAGCCGGGTGGCGTCGGCCTTGCTCAGGCGCAGCGTGGTGCTGGCGGGTTCTTCCAGGTAGAACTCGCCGAGGGTGGTCAGTACCGGCTTGAGCCGTCCATAAGGCAGCGCGACCTGGAGGGGGCCGTGGCTGCCGCTGGGCGAGGCGGGGATGTTCACCAGGATCAGTTCGTCGTCGCGGCGCCGGGCCAGTCGCTCGGGGTTGAGCAGTTCGGTATGCGAACGCATCAGGTTGAGCAGGATCGGCAGCAGGCTCAGGCGCTCGCCATTGACGATGATGCCCAGCTCAAGGTCGAACCAGTCGCGCTCGGGGGCTTCATCGACGGTGGCGTACCAGTCGTCGACGGTGCTCAGGTCGAAGCCGAAATCCTCGTCGATCTGCAGTTCCCAGCCCAGCTCGCGCAGGTTCGGCAGTTCGTTGAGGGTGAAGTTCAGCCAGGCGCTGTCGTTGACCATCTCGTACAGTTCGCCGGCGCTTTCCGGCAGGGCCTTGCTTTGCCGGGTGGCAACCTTGAAGCCGAGCCGGCGCAGGTGTTCGCGACAGGCCTTTTCCGCTTCGGTCTGGCGCTTGATGCGCAGGCTCTGGTGCTCCTGGCGCAGGATGATATCGGCGTTTTTCTGGCCGCTGACGTATTCACCCAAGTAGTTGAAGGACAGCGCCGCACGGTGCTGGATATAGCGTTGCATGCGTCCGTTGCGGGGTTCGAAGGCGCTGAACTCGACACTCGCCAGCCACAGTCTTGGTACCGGAGTGACGTCGTCGAGCCGTTGCTGGGGCGGCGGTGGCGGTCGCGAGTCGAGCACCGCCTGGAGCTTTTCGAGCAGCGCGGCGTCCTTCTCGGCGGCCGGGTAGGCGAGGGTTTCCTCGACTTTCAGCAGTACCGCAGCGGTGTGTTTGCAGTTGTGGCGGACCGGGCAGGTGCAAGCGGCATCGACGATCAGCAGGGTGCCCTTGGCTGACTCGCGAAGATGGATGGTCTGGCGGTAGACATTCCCGCCAGAGCCCTCGCAACTGGCGGTAATGGTGCTGTCGCCGGCTTCGACGATCCGCACCCGGTTCTCGATCGCATAGCGTCGACCGCGTTCCAGACTCTGTTCCTTGAAGCGGCTGACCCATGAGGGTGCAAGCGGCTTCGTCATGACGGGCGTCAGGGACGAGGGCATTGCGTTTTCACTGGTCCAGGTTCTGCGACGGGGCTTCGCGTTTCGAGGCGTTCAGCGAGGTCACCTTGAGCAACAGGGCGAGATGGCCGCTGTCGAGGAAGTTGAGCTGGCCGTTCTTGGTCTGGCTGGTCTGATTCAGGCGTTCGCTGTCATTGACCACGCCGTTGCCATCGAAGCGGTTGACCCAGAACTGCGCCTGCACTTCTGTGAAGCGCTTGAGGGTCAGGCTCAGGGTGCCTTCCACCGGGAACTGGCCGAACTGCTCATTGCCTGCAGTGATCGAGACGATGCTCGGTTGGTCGCTGAGATTCTGTTGCCAGGCTTTGTGCAGCAGCACCTCGTAGTTGCCGCTGGCCTCGAGCTTGGCAACCATGTCGTTCAGGCTGGGCGTGCGCTCGTCTGCGGCTGTAACCGCTCTTGCGCCCTTGGCCCAGTCTTCCGGAGCCGGCTGGCTCTGGAAGGGTTGTTCGAGGTTCTGTCGCACCAGGATCATTTCGACCTGGTACGGCTCATCGGCAAAGGCGGTCGGAGCAAGCAGGGCCAACAACACGGCCAGCGATGGGATCAGGCGCATACGGCGTCCTTATCAGGCAGATTTCGGGGTGAGGCGCTCCAATAGCGCCTCCAGTGTATTAAAGCGTTCTTCCGCGCGTTCCATCGGCACCATGAACTTGAACAACGTGGCGCCTTCGAATTTATAGCGGTTGGGTTGCCCCTGGATCAGCTTGATCAGCACCAGCGGATCGACCGGCGTGTCTGCGGTGAACTCGATGCGTCCGCCCTGCGGGCCGCCATCGATCTTCTTGATCCCCAATTGCTCGGCCTGCAGCTTGAGCAGGGTCAGGCGTACCAGGTTCTTGGTCGGCTCGGGCAGCAGGCCGAAGCGGTCGATCATTTCCACCTGCAGATCCTTGAGACCCTCTTCATCGGTCGCCGAAGCGATGCGTTTATAGAGGATGAGGCGCGCGTGCACATCCGGCAGGTAGTCTTCGGGAATCAGTGCCGGCAGACGCAGGTTGATTTCCGGCCCGCCACCGAGCGGCTGGTCGAGGTTCGGCTGTTCGCCCTTGCGGATGGCCTTGACCGCGCGTTCGAGCATTTCCATGTACAGGGTGAAGCCCACGGCCTGGATCTGGCCGCTCTGGCCGTCGCCCAGCAGTTCGCCGGCACCGCGGATTTCCAGGTCGTTGGTGGCGAGGACGAAGCCGGCGCCCAGGTCCTGGGTGTTGGCGATCGCTTCCAGGCGCTTTTCCGCGTCTGCGGTGATCTGCTGGCGACCCGGCGTCAACAGATAGGCATAGGCCTGGTGGTGACTGCGTCCGACCCGGCCGCGCAACTGGTGCAACTGGGCCAGGCCGAACTTGTCGGCGCGTTCGATGATGATGGTGTTGGCGCTCGGTACGTCGATGCCCGTCTCGATGATGGTCGAGGCGATCAGCACGTTGAAGCGCTTGTGGTAGAAGTCGCTCATCACCTGTTCGAGTTCGCGCTCGCGCATCTGCCCGTGGCCGATACCGATACGTGCTTCCGGCACCAGTTCGGCGAGGTCGGCGGCGCACTTCTCGATGGTTTTCACGTCGTTGTGCAGGTAATAGACCTGGCCGCCACGCAGCAGCTCACGCAGCAGCGCTTCCTTGACCGTGCTCTTGTTCTGCTCCATGACGAAGGTGCGGACCGACAGCCGGCGTGCCGGCGGGGTGGCGATGATCGACAGATCGCGCATGCCCGACACGGCCATGTTCAGCGTGCGCGGAATCGGCGTGGCGGTCAGGGTGAGGATGTCGACTTCACTGCGCAGGGCCTTGAGCTGTTCTTTCTGGCGTACACCGAAGCGGTGTTCCTCGTCGATGATGACCAGGCCCAGGTTCTTGATCTTGACGTCGTCCTGCAGCAGCTTGTGGGTGCCGATGACGATATCGATCTTGCCTTCGGCGAGGTCGGCCACGGCGGCGCTGACTTCCTTGGCGGACTTGAAGCGGCTCATCACCTCGACAGTCACCGGCCAGTCGGCGAAACGGTCGCGGAAGCTGTTGTAGTGCTGCTGGGCGAGCAGGGTCGTGGGGACCAGGATCGCCACTTGCCGACCGCCGTGCACCGCGATGAAGGCGGCGCGCATGGCCACTTCGGTCTTGCCGAAACCGACGTCGCCGCAAACCAGGCGGTCCATCGGTTTGGCCGCGAGCATGTCGGCGCGCACGGCCTCGATGGCGGTCTGCTGGTCCGGGGTTTCCTCGAAGGCGAAGCCGGCACTGAAGGTGGCGTAGTCGGCTTTCGGGTCGTTGAACGCATAACCCTCGCGGGCGGCGCGCCGGGCATAGATGTCGAGCAACTCGGCGGCAACGTCGCGGACCTGTTCGGCGGCCTTGCGCTTGGCCTTCTGCCAGGTTTCCGAACCCAGTCGGTGCAACGGCGCGAGGGCGTCATCGCTGCCGGTGTAGCGGGCGATCAGGTGCAGGTTGGCCACCGGCACGTAGAGTTTGGCGCCCTCGGCATATTCGAGGGTGAGGAACTCGGCGGCCTGGTTTTCGATTTCCAGGGTCGCCAGGCCCAGGTAGCGCCCGACGCCGTGATCGATGTGGACCACCGGCGCGCCTTCGCGCAGTTCGGTGAGGTTCTTGATCACCGCGTCGTTGTTGGCGTCGGCACGTTTTTCCCGGCGCCGGCGCTGCATCACGCGCTGACCGAACAGCGGGCTTTCGGCGATCAGCGCCAGGGCCGGGTCGTCGAGGACCAGACCGTCGTCCAGCGGCGCGATGGTGATCGCCAGGCGTTCCTTGCCGGCGGCGAACTCCGGCCAGCTGTCGACGGTCTTCGGGCGCAGCTTGAGACGTTCGAGCAATTCCAGCAGGACTTCCCGGCGACCGGCCGATTCGGCGGTGAACAGCACGCGCCCGGGGAACTGGTCGAGGAACCCGGAAAGCGCCGCGAGTGGCTGGTTGGCCTTGGCCTCGATCGCCAGATTCGGCAGTTCGCGGGCGGCGAAGCGTTCGCGGCCGACGCCGGTTTCGACGTCCTGTTGGCTGGCGATGATCCGGGGCCAGCTTTTCAGGCGGGCGAAGCACTCTTCCACCGGCAAAAACAGCTCGGCGGGTGGCAGCAGTGGCCGGGTCGGGTCGATGCGACGTTCTTCATAGCGATTGCGCACGTCGTTCCAGAAGTTTTCCGCAGCCTGTTCGATACCCGGCAGCGAGAACACCTGGGTGTCCTGGGGCAGATAGTCGAACAGCGTCGAGGTGTCCTCGAAGAACAACGGCAGGTAGTACTCGATACCGGCGGGCGTAATTCCGCTGTTGAGGTCCTGGAAGATCGAGCAGCGCCGGAAGTCGACGTCGAAACGCTCGCGAAAACGCGCCTTGAAGCGGATCAGTGCTTCTTTCTGCAGCGGAAATTCCTTGGCCGGCAACAGGCGCACCGAGTCGACCTTGTCGATGGAGCGCTGGTTTTCCGGGTCGAAGGTGCGCAGCGTCTCGATCTCGTCATCGAACAGGTCGATGCGATACGGCAACTTGCTGCCCATCGGGAACAGGTCGACCAGGGCACCACGCACGGCGAATTCACCGTGTTCGTACACCGTATCGACGCAGCGATAGCCGGCTGCTTCCAGGCGGGTACGCATCTGCTCCACGTCGAGTTTCTGGCCGACATCCAGCACCAGGCTGCTGCCGAGCAGGAATTGGGTGGGTGCCAGGCGGTGCAGGGCGGTGGTGATCGGTACCACCAGTACACCATGTTCCAGTTCCGGCAGCCGATAGAGGCTGGCGATGCGCTGGGAGATGATGTCCTGGTGCGGCGAGAACAGATCGTAGGGCAGGGTTTCCCAGTCCGGGAAATGCAGCACCGGCAAATCGGGGGCGAAGAAACTCAGCTCCTGTTCCAGCCGTTCGGCACTCTGGCTGTCGGCGGTCAGTAGCAGGGTGAAGCGCCTGGCGGCGCTGGCAGCCTCGGCAATGGTCAGGCTCAGGGCGGCACCGGGCAGGTTGCCCCAGTGTTGTTTGCCTGTTGCAGCAGGCAGTAGTGGTAGGCGCAGAACGGGCACGGAAGGTTGAGCTCCAGCGTTGCGACGAAAGTCGTCAAGTGTAACGGTCCGGAGTGCCACCTGTCAGTTGCAGACTGTCTCTATTGCAGGAAGAGGGAAATGTGGTGGCTATGACAAAAAATAGCGGGTTTTTCGGGATTATGTAGTGCTCAAGTGCACGGGTGTTTCGGAGGGTTACAGACAAGTGACGACGTTCGCCCCAAAATAGGGCGCTCTGGAGCCCGCGTATTTACTGGTCTGCGTCGAGGTGCGGAGTTTTCAGGGGGGATTTTGTGTGATGAAGGATGACAGTCGCGCATTGCTCGCGGCGCGACTCGGCGGCATAATGTAGCCCCTTTTTTAAGCCCCTACATGTGGAAGGTTCCCGTGACTCAGAAGCCCGACCAGTGTCTTGGTGAGTGGATTGATCGTGAAGCACTTGCAGAAGCGATGATTCCACTGATCGGTCAGCTCTACCGCAATAACAATGTGGTGAGCTCGATCTACGGCCGCAGCCTGATCAACCAGTCTGTCATCGCGATTCTCAAGGCGCACCGCTTTGCTCGCCATCGTCAGAGCGATGATGCCGAACTGTCCGTCCACGAGACTTTCCCGCTGCTCAAGGCGATGAGCGAGCTCAAGCTGGGTGCCGCTTCGGTGGACCTGGGCAAGCTGGCCGTGAAGTTCAAGCAGCACGGCAACGGCCGTACTGCCGAGCAGTTCGTGCGCGAAGAACTGGCTGACGTTGTAGGTCAGCAGAACGCCACTGCTCGCAAGGGTACCGATGTGGTGCTGTACGGCTTCGGTCGTATCGGTCGCCTGTTGGCCCGTATCCTGATCGAGAAGACCGGTGGTGGCGACGGCCTGCGTCTGCGCGCCATCGTCGTGCGCAAGGGCGCCACCAACGACCTGACCAAGCGCGCCAGCCTGCTGCGTCGTGACTCGGTGCATGGTTCGTTCAATGGCACCATCACCATCGACGAAGAAAACAACACCATAACCGCCAACGGTAACCTGATCCAGGTGATCTACGCGAAGAACCCGACCGAGGTGGACTACACCCAGTACGGTATCAAGGACGCCCTGCTGGTGGACAACACCGGTGTCTGGCGTGATGCCGAAGGTCTGGGCCAGCACCTGGCCTGCCCGGGTATCGACCGCGTGGTCCTGACCGCACCGGGCAAGGGCAAGCTGAAGAACATCGTGCACGGTATCAACCATGGCGAGATCACGGCCGAGGACAAGATCGTTTCGGCGGCGTCCTGCACCACCAACGCCATCGTTCCTGTGCTGAAGGCGGTCAACGACAAGTTCGGTATCATCAACGGTCACGTTGAAACCGTTCACTCGTACACCAACGACCAGAACCTGATCGACAACTTCCACAAGGGCGATCGCCGTGGCCGCAGCGCCGCGCTGAACATGGTCATCACCGAAACCGGCGCTGCCACCGCTGCTGCCAAGGCATTGCCTGAGCTGGCCGGCAAGCTGACCGGTAACGCGATCCGCGTTCCAACGCCGAACGTGTCGATGGCGATCCTGAACCTGAACCTGGGCACCGCCAGCACCCGTGAAGAGATGAACGAGTACCTGCGCTACATGGCGCTGCACTCGGATCTGCACAAGCAGATCGACTTCGTCAATTCGCAGGAAGTGGTTTCCACCGACTTCGTCGGTTCGCGCCACGCCGGTGTGGTTGATGCCGAGGCGACCATCTGCAACGACAATCGTGTTGTTCTGTACGTCTGGTACGACAACGAATTCGGTTACAGCTGCCAGGTAGTGCGCGTGATGGAAGACATGGCCGGGGTCAACCCGCCAGCGTTTCCGCGCTAAGCGACTGGAAATGAAAACGCCCCGACTTGTCGGGGCGTTTTTTTGTGCCTTGCAGTGGCTTTGCGGGTGGCTCTGTTCGCGGGCAAGCCCGGCTCCTACAAGGGGAGGGCGTCGCACACCGGTACCTCATGCGCCGCCAACTGTAGGAGCGGGGCTTGCCCGCGAAGCTTTACCTCAGGCCGCAGGCTGCGCCGTGCGCAGTTCATGCTTGTTGCCATGGAACAACACCAGGGTGGCAATCAGTCCCAATACCGCCGCGCCAGTGAGCCAGATGCCCGGTGCCGCCTTGTTGTCCAGCACATGGATCAGGTAGGTGCAGGCCGCGGGAGTGAAACCACCGAACGTCGCGGTCGCCAGGCTGTAAGCCAGGGAGAAACCGGTGGTGCGAACCTCGACCGGCATGATTTCGGTGAGCGCCACCACCATCGCACCGTTATACGAGCCGTAGAGGAACGACAGCCACAGTTCGGCGATCAGCAGGTGGCTGAAGCTCGGGTCGGCGACCAGCCAGGACAGTACCGGATAGGCGGTGAGGATGGCCAGAATGGTCGCAGCCAGCAGCAGTGGCTTGCGGCCGATCTTGTCGGAAACGGCACCCATCACTGGCAGCCAGAAGAAGTTCGACAGGCCGATGCAGACAGTCACCAACAGCGCATCGAAGTCCGACAGGTGCAGTTCGGCCTTGCCGAAGGTTGGGGTATAGGCAGTGATCAGGTAGAAGGACACCGTGGTCATCACCACCAGCGCCATGCCGGCCAGTACCAGGCCGAAGTTCTGGCCGATCGAGCACATCACTTCCCGCAGGGTCGGGCGATGTTTGCGCGCCTGGAACTCAGGCGTTTCCTCCAGCGAACGACGGATGATGAAGATCGCCGGAACGATCATGCAGCCGACCAGGAACGGTACGCGCCAGCCCCATTCACCCATTTGCTCTGGGCTCAGCCAATGGTTCAGGCCCACGCCCAGCAAACCGGCGAACACCACCGCGGCCTGTTGGCTGGCGGACTGCCAACTGACGAAGAAACCCTTGCGGCCCGGTGTCGAGATTTCGGCCAGATAGACCGAAACACCGCCCAGTTCCACGCCGGCGGAGAAGCCCTGCAGCAGTCGGCCCAGCAGTACCAGCAGGGGGGCGGCGACGCCCAGGGTCGAATAACCCGGCACGCAGGCAATCAGCACGGTACCGGCGGCCATCAGCGCCAGGGTGATGATCAGGCCCTGGCGGCGACCGTGGCGGTCGATGTAGGCGCCGAGGAAAATCGCCCCCAGCGGACGCATCAGGAAGCCGGCACCGAAGGTCGCCAGCGAGAGCATCAGCGAAGCGAATGCGCTGTCGGTCGGAAAGAAGGTTTTAGCGATGGCCGTGGCATAGAAGCCATAAACCATGAAGTCGAACATCTCAAGGAAGTTGCCACTGACAACGCGAAAGATCGCCTTGCCCTTGCCTGTATTCGAGGCCATTTTTATTTACTCACTTTGGCTGTCTTATTAAGCAATCCTGCGTTTTGCTCGTCCTTACTGACTCTTTCAGGCATGCACACGCTGGCAGAACAGTATTGTAACGATATGTGTATTACCGTGACTGGGCAACAAAAAAACGAGCTTACTGGCCAAATGGCACAAGCCACGGATTAGAGCGCTTGGCTGCGCATTTGAGGCGAATACAAGTCATTGATGTCACAAGGGATCATGAGCCCGCGAGGATCGGGCGCATAATGCGCGGCTTCGAACCGTACTTGTGCGAGCCTATGTCATTTCTTCAGCATTTCCGGATGGCCTGGCGCCGCCCCGGCCCATGGCTGGCAGGTGTGGTTCTGGCGCTGTTATCCGGCTGCGATGGGCGGGATTCGCTGGAGCGCTTTGGCGGCCCGACCATGGGCAGCACCTATTCGATTCAGTACGTGCGCCGTGCCGGTGGTCCGTCATCGGCTGACATCAAGGCTGAAGTGGAGGCAATTCTCAGGCGCGTCGACCAGCAGATGTCGACCTATCGGGCTGATTCGGATATCGCCCGGTTCAACGATTTGCCGGCCAACCGGTGCCAGCTCATGCCGCTGTCTATTCTGGATCTGGTCCGCACGGGTGAAGCGCTTTCACAAGCCAGCGAGGGTGCCTACGATCTGACGGTCGAACCGCTGATGAATCTCTGGGGCTTTGGCCCGCAGGGGCGTGAGGAAAAGGTGCCGGACGCCGCACAACTGGCAACAGTTCGCCAGCGCGTCGGCCATGCCCACTTGCGTATCGAGGGCGATCGACTGTGCAAGGATGCGCCGGTGGAGGTCGACTTCGACAGTATCGCCGCAGGCTACACTGTGGATCTGATTGCCGCTCGGCTGGCGGCGCTGGGTATCGACAGTTTTCTGGCCGAAGTCACCGGCGAGCTCAAGGCGGTAGGGCGCAAGCCCGATGGCAGCCCCTGGCGTGTTGCCCTGGAGGAGCCACAGGACGATCGGCAGGTTGCGCAACGGATCGTCGATATCGACGGGTATGGGGTTTCCACTTCAGGTGACTACCGCAATTATTTCGAGCAGGAGGGCAAACGTTACTCCCACACCTTCGATGCCCGCGTCGGTGCGCCCGTCAGCCATGAGCTGGCAGCGGTCACGGTGATTCATCCATCGACGCTGATGGCCGATGGCTTGTCGACGCTGTTGCTGATCCTCGGGCCGGAGCAGGGATGGGATTACGCAAAAAAACACGATATCGCCGCATTTTTTGTGATTCGTGCCGATAAAGCTTTCGTCACACGAACGAATCCGGCATTCGACAGGTTGTTGAAGGCGACAACGCCTTAACATCCCACGCATTAACATGTAGTGCAGGCAAAGCTGGCTTACGACGCGACCAAGGGTTAATGTGCGCGGCGTTCACGCATCTATAGACTGCACACCGAGATTTGATCCTTCATGTCGCTGGCGCGACGTGATTTAGCCGCAGGTGCCAGAGGGGTGCCTCGGCCTGTTCTGAGGAGTACGCATGGCTGTCTACAACTACGACGTAGTGGTACTGGGTTCCGGCCCCGCTGGAGAAGGTGCGGCAATGAACGCCGCCAAGGCTGGTCGCAAGGTGGCGATGGTCGACAGCCGCCGGCAGGTAGGCGGTAACTGCACCCATCTGGGGACCATTCCGTCCAAGGCCCTGCGTCACTCGGTGCGGCAGATCATGCAGTTCAACACCAACCCGATGTTCCGGGCCATTGGCGAGCCGCGCTGGTTCTCCTTCCCGGACGTACTCAAGAGCGCCGAGAAGGTGATCTCCAAGCAGGTCGCCTCGCGCACCGGGCACTATGCCCGCAACCGCGTGGACCTGTTCTTCGGCACTGGCAGCTTCGCCGACGAGCAGACCGTCGAAGTGGTCTGCGCCACCGGCGTGGTCGAGAAGCTGGTGGCCAAGCACATCATCATCGCCACCGGCTCGCGTCCCTATCGCCCGGCCGATATCGATTTCCACCACCCGCGTATCTACGATAGCGACACCATCCTCAGCCTCGGCCATACCCCGCGCAAGCTGATCATCTATGGTGCCGGGGTGATCGGTTGCGAATACGCGTCGATTTTCAGTGGTCTTGGCGTGCTGGTCGAGCTGGTGGACAACCGCGACCAGTTGTTGAGCTTCCTCGACTCCGAGATTTCCCAGGCGTTGAGCTACCACTTCAGCAACAACAACATCACCGTGCGCCACAACGAGGAGTACGATCGTGTTGAAGGCCTGGACAACGGGGTGATCCTGCACCTGAAGTCGGGCAAGAAGATCAAGGCCGACGCCTTGCTCTGGTGTAACGGCCGTACCGGCAACACCGACCGGCTGGGCATGGAGAACATCGGCGTCAAGGTCAACAGCCGCGGCCAGATCGAGGTTGACGAGAATTATCGTACCTGTGTGCCGAACATCTACGGTGCTGGCGACGTGATCGGCTGGCCGAGCCTGGCCAGTGCCGCCCACGACCAGGGCCGCTCGGCGGCAGGCAGCATCGTCGACAACGGCAGTTGGCGCTATGTCAACGACGTACCGACCGGGATCTATACCATTCCGGAGATCAGTTCGATCGGCAAGAACGAGCACGAACTGACCAAGGCCAAGGTGCCTTACGAAGTGGGCAAGGCGTTCTTCAAGAGCATGGCCCGCGCGCAGATCGCCGGCGAGCCGCAAGGCATGCTGAAGATCCTGTTCCACCGCGAAACCCTGGAAGTCCTCGGTGTGCACTGCTTCGGCTACCAGGCCTCGGAGATCGTCCACATCGGCCAGGCGATCATGAACCAGCCGGGCGAGAACAACACCCTGAAGTACTTCGTCAACACCACCTTCAACTACCCGACCATGGCCGAAGCCTATCGGGTAGCCGCCTACGATGGTCTGAACCGGCTTTTTTGAGCGGCTCCGGCCGGTGGCCTGAGCCGGCCGGGGAGACCGATTTCAGCCTTTCCCAAGTGTGGCCGTGGCCAAACCGGGAAAGTCTGTAATCAGGCTATCGACGCCGAAGTCGGCGAGCCTGCGCATCAGCGCCGGCTCGTTGACTGTCCACACCGACACATGCAAACCCTGACGCTGGGCCTTGAGCAGGCGTTCCGGGGTGCAGAGTGTCCAGTTCAGTGCCAGCATCTTGCAGCCATAACTCTGGGCGACCTTCAGCGGGTCGAGCCAGGCGTATTCGGCTACCAGTCCGCGTGACAGGTCCGGGGTCAGTTCCAGGGCAGCCTTGAGCACTTCACGGGAGCTTGAGGTGACGGTGACCTTGTCCAGCAGGCCGAAGCGCTGGGCCAGTTCGCGAATCGCCAGCACCGTGGTTGCCGCCCGAGTGCGCGAGGCGCTCTTGACCTCCAGTTGCCAGTGCTCGAAATCGCACTGTTCGAACAGTTCTTCCAGGCGTGGGATCGGGCAGGGGCTGACCCAGCCGGGGCCGCCCTTGCGCGCATCGTAGGTCACCAGCTCGGCGGCCGTGTGCTCGACCACCTTGCCGCGCCGGTCGGTGGTGCGCTTGAGCGTCGGATCATGGATGACCATCAGCTCACCGTCCATGGACAGGTGCAGGTCCAGCTCGCAGCGGCGTACGCCGTGTTTGAGGCACTCCTGGAAACTGGTCAGGGTGTTTTCCGGCGCCTCGCCTTTGGCGCCACGATGGCCATAAATCAGAGTCACGACTGCTCCTTCAAGGAAAGTGATTCGGTCGGGTCGAGTGATGATCCCGGGGCTCAACTGGCCTCGGGATCGGTCTGCTCGCGGGCCAGGCGCCGTTGCTGCGCCTGTTTTTGCAGGATATAGCGCGCCAGCAGTTGGCGCTGGGCGTCGGTCAATGTTTCGAATTCGGTGCCGATTTCGAAGGAGCCGAAGCTCTGTGGTTCGCAGTGGGTCACCTTGGCCCGCAGCAGCAGGCCAAGAGCCTGTGGCATCAGCACCAGCTTGATCGCCAGGTGCGTGCCGGTCGGGTAGGCCATGTTGTGGCTGAACTCGATGCCGCCTTCGGAGAGGATCACTGACTGCAGTTCACCGATCTCGCCGAGCAGGTTGATAGCCATCACCTGGCTCAGCAGGTCGATGCGCTTGTTCTGGGATTTCAGATAGGCGGAGAGGGCGCGGTCGCGCTCGTTGACCTGGCGCAGCAGGTGCTGCGATTCGAATTCGCTCAGGTGCAGTTCGCTCAACAGGTTGAAGAGTGGGGAAGCATCCTGCAACACATCCTTGCCTGCGGCATCGGCGGCAGACAGGGGGCGGATTTCCAGTGCGATCGTGTCCTCGATACGGTAGTATTCGCGGCGATCTTCTTCATCTAATGTCGACATGGCGAACCCAAGGCAGAGGCAATGGTCTGAGTGTAAAGCTGCTGACCTTACCTCGCCACATGGACGTCCTCTTTTCCTCCAAACCAGCCCCCGACATGTTCAGACCACTCTTCGTATTTATCGGTACGCGTTACACCCGCGCAAAGCGTCGCAACCATTTTGTCTCCTTCATTTCCCTGACGTCGATCATCGGCCTCGCCCTGGGCGTGGTGGTGATGATCGTGGTGCTCTCGGTCATGAACGGTTTCGATCGTGAGATGCGCGACCGGGTGTTGGGCATGGTGCCCCATGCCACCATCGAATCGGGCGAGCCGATCAGCGACTGGCAGGCTCTGGCGGACAAGGTCCGGCAGAACCCGCAGGTGGCCGCCGTTGCTCCCTTCACTCAGATGCAGGGGTTGCTGACCAACAACGGTCAGGTGCAGAAGGTACTGCTCAATGGCATTGATCCGGCGCAGGAGCGCAAGGTCTCGATCATCGACCGCTTCATGCAGCAGGGCCAGCTCGATGCGCTGGCGCCCGGCAGCTTCGGCATCGTCATCGGCGACAAGGCCGCGACCAAGCTCGGTGTCGGCCTTGGCGACAAGCTGACCTTCGTTGCTCCAGAGGTTTCGGTGACGCCGGCAGGTATGTTCCCGCGCATGAAGCGTTTCACCGTGGTCGGCATTTTTCATGTCGGTGCCGGTGAGCTGGACGGTTACCTGGGCCTGACCAATATTGATGACCTGGCCCGCCTGCACCGCTGGAAACCGGACCAGGTCCAGGGCCTGCGGCTGAAGTTCGACGATTTGTTCCAGGCGCCACGTACTGCCTGGGAGATTGCCCAGCAGTTGGGCGATAGCCATTACTATGCCCGGGATTGGACCCGTACCCACGGCAACCTGTACCAGGCGATCAAGATGGAAAAGGCCATGATCGGCCTGCTGTTGCTGCTGATCGTCGCCGTTGCCGCGTTCAACATCATCTCGACGCTGGTGATGGTGGTGAACGACAAGAAGGGCGATATCGCGATCCTGCGTACCCTGGGCGCCACGCCTGGGCAGATCATGGCGATCTTCATGGTTCAGGGCAGCGTGATCGGCGTGGTGGGTACGCTGATCGGCGCGGCCGTGGGGATCTTCGCCGCACTGAATGTCAGTGCCGCGATCTCCGCCCTCGAAGGCCTGATCGGCCACAAGTTCCTCAATGCCGACGTGTATTTCATCGACTACCTGCCGTCCCAGTTGATGGCCGAGGATGTGCTGATGGTCTGCGGTGCGGCGTTGGTCCTGAGTTTCCTCGCCACCCTGTATCCAGCCTGGCGTGCGGCGCGCACCCAGCCTGCGGAGGCGCTACGTTATGAGTGAGTTGGGCATGAGTGATAAAGCAGTGCTGAGTTGCCGCAACCTGGGCAAGTCCTACGAGGAAGGCCCGGAGTCGGTGGTGGTGCTGTCCGGCCTGCAGCTTGAGCTGCATGCGGGCGAGCGGGTGGCGATCGTCGGCAGTTCCGGTTCGGGCAAGAGTACCTTGCTCAACCTGCTGGGCGGGCTCGATACGCCGTCCAAGGGCAGTGTCTGGCTGGCCGGCGAGGAGTTGTCGGCGCTGGGCGAAAAGGCCCGTGGCCTGCTGCGTAACCGCGCCCTCGGTTTCGTTTACCAGTTCCATCACCTGTTGCCGGAATTCACCGCGCTGGAGAACGTCTGCATGCCGCTGCTGATCGGCCGCACGGCGATTCCCGAGGCGCGTCAGCGCGCCACGGCGCTGCTGGAGCGGGTCGGGTTGGGGCATCGTCTGGAGCACAAGCCGGCAGAATTGTCCGGTGGTGAGCGCCAGCGTGTGGCGATCGCCCGGGCCCTGGTGAACAGGCCAGGCCTGGTGATGCTCGACGAGCCGACCGGCAACCTCGACCACCATACTGCCCAGGGCATCCAGGACCTGATGCTGGAACTGAGCACGTCGATGCAGACCGCCTTCCTGGTGGTGACCCATGACATGAACCTGGCGCGCCAGATGGACCGTGTACTGCACCTGACAGACGGCAAGCTGGTCGCTATCTGATTCGCCCTGGCCGGCACCCGTGGAACACGCGGGTGTCGGCTCGAATATTTTCTACGGTGGCCTGCGAATGTTCAGACCGTTATCGATTTTCATCGGCGCGCGTTACACCCGCGCCAAACGCCGCAACCGTTTTGTCTCCTTTATCTCGATGACCTCGATGATCGGTCTCGCCCTGGGCGTGCTGGCGATGATTGTGGTGTTGTCGGTGATGAACGGTTTCCAGCGGGAAATGCAATCGCGCATCCTCGGCATGGTGCCTCACGCGACCATCGTCGGGGTCAAGCCCATCGATGACTGGCAGCCGGTAGCCGCCGCAGCGATGAAAAACCCGGAGGTCACCGCAGCGGTGCCTTTCACTGAAATGGACGGCATGCTCTCATACAAGGGGTCGATGCAGCCGATCCAGATCAGCGGTGTCGATCCGGCCCAGGAAGGCAAGGTGTCAATCGTTGCCCAGCATATCGTCCAGGGCAAGCTGGAAGACCTCAAACCGGGTGAGTTCGGCGTGGTGATCGGTGAAATCACCGCGCGGCGTTTCCGCCTGAACGTCGGCGACAAGCTGACCCTGATCGTCCCGGAAGTGAGTAGCGATCCGGGCGGCATCACCCCGCGCATGCAGCGTTTGAACGTGGTCGGTGTCTTCAAGGTCGGCGCCGAGCTGGATGGTTCCATGGCGTTGATCCACATGGCCGACGCGGCGCAGATCCAGCATTGGCAGCCGAACCAGGTGCAGAGCGTCCGCCTGGCGGTCAAGGACCTGTATACAGCGCCGCAGGTGTCCGCTGCCATCGCTGGTGAGCTGGGTGCCGGGTACAAGGCCGATGACTGGACCCATACCCAAGGCAGCCTGTTCAGTGCCATGAAGATGGAAAAGACCATGATCGGCCTGTTGCTGTTGATGATCGTCGCGGTGGCGGCGTTCAACATCATTGCAACGCTGATCATGGTGGTGAACGACAAGGGCGCTGACATCGCGATCCTGCGCACCATCGGCGCCACGCCCCGGCAGATCATGGCGATCTTCATGGTCCAGGGCACAGTGATCGGTATTGTCGGAACCCTGATCGGTGGCGTACTCGGGGTGATTGCGGCACTGAATGTCAGTGAGCTGGTGGGCTGGATCGAGCGGGTCAGCGGACAGCACATCTTCAGTTCCGACGTGTACTTCGTCAGCAACCTGCCGTCGCAGTTGCAGGGCGGCGATGTGCTGCTGATCTGTTCGGCCGGGTTCATCATGAGCTTCCTGGCGACGCTTTATCCGGCGTATCGTGCGGCGAAGACCGAGCCTGCGCAGGCCCTGCGCTACTCGTGATTCGAGGTAGCGCTTTCGCGGCGGTTCGGCGGCCCGACAAGCCGCCGCGAAGAGGCCCTCAAACCTGGCGCGGCAACTCGATCACGAACCGCGTCCAGCCTTCCTCCGATTCACAATGAATCCGCCCGCCATGGGCCCGTACGATCGACTGGGTAATCGCCAGTCCCAGTCCGGCATGCTCGCTGCTCCCTTCGTGGCGTGCCGGATCCGCCCGATAGAAGCGATCGAACAATCGCGGCAACAACTGGGCGGCAATCCCCTCGCCACTGTTCTGCACGCTGACGCGCAGCCCTGACTCCAGCGTCTCCAGGATCACCAGAGTCTCACCCCCGGCCGGGGTAAAGCGCAGCGCATTGTCCAGCAGATTGGACAACGCCCGGCGCAGCATGCTCCGGTCGCCGCGCAGGCTGGCTGTGCCGCTACGGGTCAAGCGCACCTGATTGTCTTCCGCCAGCGGGGCAAAGAACTCCAGCAGCACATCGGCCTCGTCGGCCAGTTCCAACGCTTCGAACCTGGGGCTGAGCAGGCCATGGTCGGCCTTGGCCAGGTACAGCATGTCGTTGACCAGTTGCGCCATCCATTGCAGTTCTTCGAGATTGCTGTGCAGTGCCTCGCGATAGTCTTCGAGCGGACGAGGGCGGGTCAGTGTGACCTGGGTGTGGGTCAGCAGGTTCGACAGCGGTGTACGCAGTTCATGGGCGATATCGGCGGAAAATGCTGAGAGCCGCTGAAACGAGTCTTCCAGGCGTCCAAGCATGGCATTGAAGGCTTGGCCCAGTTCGGCCAGCTCTGTCGGCATTTGCGCGGTGTCGAGGCGTGGCGTCAGGGAGTGGGCGGAGATGCTGCCCGCGACTTCGCTCATGCGCCTGAGCGGGCGCAGGCCGTTGCGAGCGGCCCAGGCACCGAGCAGCGCGGTGGCCAGCGCCGAGAGGCCGACCGTCAGCCAGATCAATTGCTGCATGCGCTGCAGGAAATGCTGGTGGTGGGTGATGTCGAGGATCAGGGTCAGTTCGGGAGATCCAGCCTGGCCGGGGTTCAGCGGTGCATTGAAGAGCCGGTAGGCGGTTGCGCCATTTTGCAGGCTGATCAGTCCGGCTTGGGTGGGCAGTTTCCGGGGCAGAGTATTGGCGCTGTCGAACCACGGCTGGCCGTCGGCGCCCTGGATTTTCAGGGCCAGGTCGGGACGCAGTCTGATTTCGTTCTGCAGACGATCGCGCAATGGCTGGAAGTCGGCGAGGCTGTTCACCTGGCCCAGGGTGCTGCGCAACTCGGCCAGGCGGCCATCGAGCAACTGCTGGTCAAGTTCGACGAAGTGCGATTCGCTGGCACGGTTGAACAGCACGCCGGCAACCAGTGAGACGGTGGCGGTGCAGGCGGCGAACAGCAGTGCCAGGCGACCGGCCAGGGACAGGCGGCGCATCACGACGCCCGCTCCTCCAGGACGTAGCCCATGCCGCGTACCGTATGGATCAGCTTGTCCGGGTGGGCATCGTCGATCTTCAGCCGCAGGCGGCGGATGGCGACTTCGATGACGTTGGTGTCGCTGTCGAAATTCATGTCCCAGACCTGGGAGGCGATCAGCGATTTGGGCAACACTTCACCCTGGCGTCGCAGCAGCATTTCCAGCAGGGCGAATTCCTTGGCGGTCAGGTCGATGCGTTGACCGGCCCGTTCGACCCGGCGGCGAATCAGGTCCAGGCGCAGGTCGGCGACCTGCAGGCTGGTATCCTGGGCCGTGCCGCCGCCGCGCCGCAACAGGCTGCGGACCCGTGCCAGCAGTTCGGAGAAGGCGAAGGGTTTGACCAGATAATCGTCGGCGCCCAGCTCCAGGCCATGGACCCGGTCCTCGACCGAGTCGCGGGCAGTGAGAAACAGGACCGGGATCTCCAGGCCGGCAGCACGCACCGCCTGGAGAATCTGCCAGCCGTTGCGACCGGGCAGCATGACGTCGAGAATCAGCAGGTCGTAATCGCCGGTCAACGCCAGATGCTGACCGCTGCTGCCGTCCGCCACCAGTTCGCAGTTGAAGCCGGCCTCGTTGAGGCCCTGGCGCAGGTATTGGCCGGTTTTCGCTTGGTCTTCGACGATCAGCAGTTTCATGGAGGGCTCGTGGCAAATGGAACGGTAACGTTATACCGCCAGCCCGGCTGTTCCGGCCCAAGCTGACAAAGTTGTAATCTGTCCGTCAGCCTGGCGGCAGCGGCGCGGCTTTACAGTCTGGCACAGAGTGAACCCTATTCCGTTGGAGTGTGACCATGTTTGCACGTAATAGCCTGGCGCTGGCCGGTCTGCTGTTGAGTTCCGTGGCCTGGGCCTCGCCAGCCGGGCATTATGACTTCGGCCAGCCGGCTCCGGCCTCGAAGGCGACCCGCACGATCGAAGTGACCATGACCGATATCGCCTTCGATGCCAAGGCGCTGGAGGTCAAGGCCGGCGAGACGGTGCGTTTCGTGCTGGTCAACAAGGGTCAGTTGCTGCATGAGTTCAATCTGGGCGAGGCCTCGATGCATGCCGAGCACCAGCAGGAAATGCTCAAGATGCAGCAAAGCGGCATGTTGACGCCGACCGGCATGCAGATGCCGGCGATGGATCATTCCGGGATGGCGGGTGGCGGCATGGATCACGGCATGATGAAACACGACGATCCCAACAGCGTGCTGGTGGAACCGGGCAAGACCGCCGAGCTGACCTGGACCTTCGGCAAGGCCGGCACGCTCGAGTTTGCCTGCAATATTCCCGGTCACTATCAGGCGGGCATGGTCGGTCAGCTGAAAATTGACCCTTGAGGCAGGTCGCTGGCCTCTGCACGCTGAAAGCCGGGCGTAAACCCGATAGACTTGGCGGGTTCATTCTTTCAGGTTTTCGTTATGCATCCCGCAGCCGAACATTCGCCGCTGGGCAAGTCCAGTGAATACATCGCCACTTACACGCCCTCCTTGCTGTTCCCGATTCCGCGCGCAGCGAAATGGGCCGAGCTGGGGCTGAGCGCCGATACCTTGCCCTACCAGGGCGTGGATTTCTGGAACTGCTTCGAGCTGTCCTGGCTGCTGCCGTCCGGCAAGCCGGTGGTGGCCATTGGTGAGTTCAGCATTCCAGCCGACTCGCCGAATATCATCGAGTCCAAGTCGTTCAAGCTTTACCTCAACTCGCTGAACCAGACGCCGTTCGCCGATATCCCGAGTCTGGAGGCGGTGTTGCGCGCCGATCTGTCGGCGGCGGCGGGCAAGCCGGTGGGCGTGCGTGTCCGCCCCCTGAGCGAGGTGCAGGCCGAGGGCGTGGTGGCCTTGCCTGGCGTGTGCATCGATGAGCTGGATATCAGTGTCAGCGACTATGCCCATCCGCGGCCCGAACTGCTGCGTTGCGATCCGTCGCGAGTGGTCGAGGAGAGCGTGCACAGCCATCTGCTCAAGTCCAACTGCCCGGTGACCAGTCAGCCGGACTGGGGCAGCGTGGTGGTCGAGTACCGTGGCGCGGCGCTGGATCATGCCAGCCTGTTGGCGTATCTGGTGAGCTTTCGCCAGCACTCCGACTTCCATGAGCAGTGTGTGGAGCGGATATTTCTCGACCTGCAGCGGTTGCTCAAGCCGGAGAAATTGACGGTGTATGCGCGTTATGTGCGCCGTGGCGGGCTGGATATCAACCCGTACCGCAGTACCGAGTCGGTGGCGTTCCAGAACCAGCGCCTGGTTCGCCAGTAGGCAAGCCCCGCCCAGAAATGAAAAAGCCCCGACTGGTCGGGGCTTTTTCTATTGCGTTGTCGCTTAGGCTTGAACGACCGGGATCTTCGCGTTGGCCGCGGCGTCGCGGAACTCGGCGATCTGGTCGAAGCTCAGGTAGCGATAGATGTCGGCAGCCATGCTGTCGATGTTCTTCGCGTACTCCATGTACTCCTCGACAGTCGGCAGCTTGCCGAGAATCGACGAGACCGCCGCCAGCTCGGCCGAAGCCAGGTAGACGTTGGTGGAGTCACCCAGACGGTTCGGGAAGTTACGGGTCGAAGTGGACACCACGGTCGAACCGGTCTGCACACGTGCCTGGTTACCCATGCACAGCGAGCAGCCTGGCATTTCCATGCGTGCACCGGCCTTGCCGTAGATGCCGTAGTAGCCTTCTTCGGTCAGTTGGTGGGCGTCCATCTTGGTTGGCGGAGCCAGCCACAGACGGGTAGGGATACCCCCTTTGACCTTGTCCAGCAGCTTGCCGGCAGCGCGGAAGTGACCGATGTTGGTCATGCACGAACCGATGAACACTTCGTCGATCTTGTCACCGGCAACGGTGGACAGCAGACGGGCGTCGTCCGGGTCGTTCGGTGCGCAGAGCACAGGCTCCTTGACGTCGGCCAGGTCGATTTCGATGATCGCGGCGTACTCGGCGTCCTTGTCCGCTTCCAGCAGCTGCGGCTTGGCCAGCCAGGCTTCCATTGCTTGAGCGCGACGCTCCATGGTGCGGGCATCGCCGTAGCCTTCGCCGATCATCCAGCGCAGCAGGGTGATGTTCGACTTCAGGTATTCGGCGATCGCTTCTTCCGGCAGCTTGATGGTGCAACCGGCAGCGGAACGCTCGGCCGAGGCGTCGGACAGTTCGAAAGCTTGTTCGACGGTCAGCTCGTTCAGGCCTTCGATTTCCAGGATGCGGCCGGAGAAGATGTTCTTCTTGCCTTTCTTCTCGACGGTCAGCAGACCCTGCTGGATCGCGTAGTAAGGGATGGCGTGAACCAGGTCGCGCAGGGTGATGCCAGGCTGCAGCTTGCCCTTGAAGCGAACCAGCACCGACTCAGGCATGTCCAGCGGCATGACGCCAGTGGCCGCAGCGAAGGCGACCAGGCCGGAACCGGCCGGGAAGGAGATACCGATCGGGAAGCGGGTGTGGGAGTCGCCACCGGTACCGACGGTGTCCGGCAGCAGCATGCGGTTCAGCCAGCTGTGGATGATGCCGTCGCCTGGACGCAGGGACACGCCGCCACGGGTCATGATGAAGTCGGGCAGGGTGTGGTGGGTCTTGACGTCGATCGGCTTCGGATAGGCCGCGGTGTGGCAGAAGGACTGCATCACCAGGTCGGCGGAGAAGCCCAGGCACGCCAGGTCTTTCAGTTCGTCACGGGTCATTGGACCGGTGGTGTCCTGGGAGCCGACGGTGGTCATCTTCGGTTCGCAGTAGGTGCCAGGACGGACGCCCTCGACGCCGCAAGCCTTGCCGACCATCTTCTGCGCCAGGGTGAAGCCCTTGGTGCTGGCAGCCGGAGCTTCCGGGGTCTTGAACAGGTCCGATGGCGGCAGGCCCAGCTCGGTACGCGCCTTGCTGGTCAGGCCACGGCCGACGATCAGCGGAATACGGCCGCCGGCGCGGACTTCGTCCAGCAGCACTTCGGTTTTCAGTTCGAAGGTGGTGACCAGTTCGTTGCTGTCGTGGCGGCGTACTTCGCCCTTGAACGGGTAGACGTCGATGACGTCGCCCATCGCCAGGTTGTTGCAATCGAATTCGATCGGCAGGGCGCCGGCGTCTTCCATGGTGTTGTAGAAGATCGGGGCGATCTTGGTGCCGAAGCAGAAACCGCCGGCGCGCTTGTTCGGCACGTAGGGGATGTCGTCGCCGAAGAACCACAGCACCGAGTTGGTGGCGGATTTACGCGAGGAACCGGTACCGACCACGTCACCGACGTAGGCAACCGGGAAGCCCTTGGCCTTGACGGCTTCGATCTGCGCCAGTGGGCCGACCGAACCTGGCTGGGAAGGCTCGATACCGTCACGGGCCATTTTCAGCATGGCCAGGGCGTGCAGCGGGATGTCAGGGCGCGACCAGGCGTCCGGGGCAGGGGACAGGTCGTCGGTGTTGGTTTCGCCAGGCACCTTGAACACGGTCAGGGTGTATTTTTCGGCGATGGCTGGACGGGCGGTGAACCATTCACCGGCGGCCCAGGATTCCAGGACGGCCTTGGCGTGTACGTTACCGGCCTTGGCTTTTTCAGCCACGTCGTGGAAGGCGTCGAACATCAGCAGGGTGTGCTTGAGTTGCTCGGCGGCAACCGGCGCCAGTGCGGCGTCATCGAGCAGGGCAACCAGGGTCTCGATGTTGTAGCCGCCCTGCATGGTGCCGAGCAGCTCGGTCGCGTGCTTGCGGTCGATCAGTGGCGACTGGGCTTCGCCCTTGGCGACTGCGGAGAGAAAGCCGGCCTTCACGTAGGCAGCTTCGTCCACTCCAGGCGGAACACGGTTGGTGATCAAGTCAACGAGGAAAGCTTCTTCGCCAGCCGGGGGATTTTTCAGCAGCTCGACCAGGCCTGCGGTTTGTTCGGCGTTAAGCGGCTGGGGCACGATACCCAGGGCTGCGCGCTCTTCGATATGTTTGCGGTAGGCTTCAAGCACAGTTATTACCCTCATCAGTGGTCCCAAATGGGTGTCCGGGACGCTCATCCAGAAATGCACGGTGCTCATGCGCTGTGGGGCTTTTTGGGCCGCTTAGCCAGAGTTTCCGCGATTTCCAACAGAAGCTGTTTTCAAAGTTTTACGCCTTCGGAACGGAGCAGATGAGGGTCGGCGCGAGAACTTCCGGGCGGAAATTCCCGTGCCAACGTCGTTCTTCAGGGTGCGGGTGATAGACACCCGGCGGATGAAGTGTCTTGCGACTGACTCCACCCTAAACTGTGCTCGTGACGCTTTGAAAACAGCTTCCAACGGACATTGGCGCCTAAAAAGGCAGACTGATTCTACGGCATATTCCGAAGAAAGGTAAGTTAAGCCCTACAGGTTCGGGGGTGACCCTTGTTAGACAAAGGGCTAACATGCGGACCTGTTTTGCTTCTGCGCGTTTCCCCAGCCCATGCCCAATCAGACTATCAAGACCCCTTGCGTCGGCCTCTGCTCCACTGTTTACGGTGACCTGGTGTGTCGCGGCTGCAAGCGCTTCCACCATGAAGTGATCCACTGGAACGGCTACGACGAAGCGCAGAAGCGTGCGGTGTGGTTGCGCCTGGAGCAGTTGCTGGTGCAGGTGATGGTGGCCAAGCTGGAAGTGTTCGACCCGCAGAAGCTGCGCCAGCAACTGGAAACCCGCAAGATCCGCTTCGTGCCCCACCAGTCGGAATACTGCTGGGCCTATCAGTTGATTGCGCGTGGCGCGCGGGTGATCAACCAGCTGGAGGCCTATGGGATGGTGTTGTTGCCGGAGTTTCGCGGCTGGGCACTACCGGAACTGCGCGATGCCATCGATCGGGAATTTTTCCTCTTGTCCGAGGCGCACTACGAGCGCTACATCGCCCCGGGCTTTCTCAAGGAAGCGTTGGGTTAAGCCCTCAGCCTCTGGCCAGTTCCTCCAGGTGATCGGTGATCTCCTGCGTCTTGAGTACCAGTACGTCGCTCTCCAGTGAATCCAGGACCACTTCGGCGGTATTGCCGATCAGCGCCCCCGCGATCCCTGTACGGGCTACCGTGCCGATCACGGTGACCACCGCGCCCAGCTTGTGGGCCATGTGCGGGATCAGCACATCCGCCGGACCTTCGGCGATATGCAGGCGCTCGTCATCGACATCGAATTCCGCCTGGAATGCCCGGCACTGTTCGCGATAACGCCCCTCGATGGTTTCCCGCAATTGGTAGATCGGGTCGGCGGCCGAGAGCATGGGCGAGGGGTGGGCGCTGATCACGTGCAGGTGGCCCTTGGCCAAACTGGCGATGTCATAGCCATGGTCGATGATATTGGCGTGCAGGTGCCGATGCCCTTCGTCCGAATTGCCGACGTCTACCGCCGCGAGAATCACGCCGTCGGTCCAGGGCGTTTCGGTCTTGACCATCAGTACCGCGCAGGGGCAGAAGCGCAACAGCTTCCAGTCCGAAGGTGTCAGCAGCGCCTTTTTCAGCGGACTGTCGGGTCGATGCTGCTTGATCACCAGGCCGCAGCCTTCGGCTTGTTGCACGCCGATGATGGTGTCGTGCAGGGTCTTGTCCCAGGCCTGCTCCGTAGTGGCGCTGTAGCCATCGTCATGCAGTTGGCTCTTGAGCAGTGAAAGCAGGGCGCTGTGATCATGTCGGGGATCGCACATCAGCAGATGCAGGTGGGCATCCGTGACCTTGGCGATCAGTTTGGCGCGGTTGAGTGCCAGGCTGTGGCCGTGATCGGGGTCGAGTATCACCAGAATGCTGCGGATGGCTTGCATGGTCAGCGTGCTCCCAGAGGTTCGAAGGTGGCATGACCTAACTATAGTTGCACAGCGTTCGTCACGGACTTGATGCATATCAAGGCAGATGGCTGGTGGTCCGCCCCGGGACCCGTATAATCGGCGACCTTGAGTTGCCTGATCCCCTGTGAGCCCCATGTTGCCGATTCTTTCGTTGTTCGACCCCATTCGCTGCGCACTGTCGGGAGCGTTTCTGTGAACCTGCCGGAAATTCATGATTTTCTCGGCTGCCGGACACCGGATGCCTGGGTGCAGGCAGCGTTGGCCGACCAGGAAACGCTGCTGATCGATCACAAGAACTGCGAGTTCAAGGCGGCGAGCACGGCCCTGAGCCTGATAGCCAAATACCACTCCCATGTCGACCTGATCAACATGATGTCGCGGTTGGCGCGCGAAGAACTGGTGCACCACGAGCAGGTGATGCGCTTGATGAAGCGTCGCCGGATCGACTTGCGGCAGCTCTCTGCCGGTCGCTACGCGTCGGGCCTGCGCAAGGTCGTGCGTAACCACGAGCCGGTGAAGCTGGTGGATACGCTGGTGGTCGGGGCCTTTATCGAAGCCCGCAGTTGCGAGCGTTTCGAGGCGCTGGTGCCGCATCTGGATGAGGATCTGGGCAAGTTCTATTTCGGCCTGCTCAAGAGCGAAGCCCGGCATTTCCAGGGTTATCTGAAATTGGCCTACCAGTATGGTGACGCCGGGGACATCGCCCGGGTTATCGAGAAGGTCCGGGCGGTCGAGCAGGAACTGATCGAGTCACCGGACGTCGAGTTCCGTTTCCACAGCGGTGTCCCTGCCGCTTAAGCGCGGACCAGCTTTTCCAGTGCCGCATCGGCCAGGAAAGACGAGCGGCTCTTGATCCGGTGGTCTCTTACATAACGGTCGATGCGCTGGATCACGAAGCCGGGAAGGGTGACATTGACCTTCTCGGTCTTGCCCAGATAGGGCGAGATATCGATTTCCAGCATACCCCAGCCCATCTCGGCGAAGTCGGGGTTCTTTCTGTGGGCAAAGGATGATGACGGCATCGGTACCGGCTCACCGTTGGATGCGATTTCTTCGAGCATGATATGGGCGACCTCGATGGCAGCGTTGTAGGCTTCCTCAAAGGTGTCGCCGGCAGTCACGGCGCCCGGAATGTCTGGAACCTGTATGCCGATTGCGGTGCTTTCATCACCCCATTCGATGGCGATGGGATATTGCATGATGTCCTCCTGTGCGAGCAGGTTCATAGCAGGCCCGCCCGTTTCCTTATGCTTCTGATGGTCCCGAGTGGCAGATCCTTTTTGGGATGCGGTACGGGAATCGAGTGAGGGCTTTTTCGTGTACGAAAACATGATGACTGCCTCTTATTCGTTGCAGCATCCATCCCGCAGCCTCCAGTTCGGCGATCAAATCCCTGCTTTTCACCCTTGACTCCTTGATCAGGTCTGTCAAGGAAGCCTAGCTGCCGCTCTATCAGACAGCGATTTTAAAGGTGTGTCTAGAGTTATCTTTGTGAGGATGTTGCCGCTCGTCTTGCGCTCACTCGAGACGAGGCGGCGGGGTCGTCGTTCAGCTCGCTTTCATCTAAGCCCGTTGCTGTTTATTGCAATGGGCTATTTTTCCGTTCCTTCCATCGATTTATTGAAAAGCTTGCTAACAATTTTCTTTGACATTGGCTGCCTAGGCAGTAATATTCACCCAACTATCTGCCTAGGCAGCTATTTGGTGACTCTATGAAACATTTTCTGCCCAAAGACTTTCTCAGCTGCCATCTCGGCCTGCTCCTGGGGCGTACGGCGCTGCTCAAGGACCGGATCATCGACACTCATATGGTGCCGTACGGCATCACTGCAGCGCAGTTCAAGGTGTTGATCATCATGGCCCAGCTGGCCGTCGACTCGCCGGCCGAGTTGTGCCGCTACCTGTCGATCGACAGCGGTTCCATGACGCGAATGCTCGACCGCCTGGAGCAGAAGGAATTGCTCGTTCGTCAGCGCTCCGAGGGTGATCGGCGCCAGGTGCGCCTGGTGCTGACAACGCAGGGCCAGGCGCTGACGGATCGGCTGCCGCAGATCGGTGCCGAGGCCATGAATGAATTGACCGGCGCGATCACCCGGGACGAGTTGCAGACCCTGGAGAACATTCTCAAGAAGATTTTGCTGGCAGCCGGTGACTCGATCACCCTGCAGCGGCTGGGTGAACTAAATGAACGGTAAGACCTTGCGCAGCGGTTTCAGTCTGGTGTTTCTGGCGATGGCCCTGGCGGGCTGTGCCAGTTATGAAGGCCTGACGACTTCTGGCGTTAGCCTTGATGCAAAGAATCTCAAGGCCGAGCAGTCGCTCAAGGGCATCACGCTGTCAGCGGCGGCCTGGCCTTCGAGCGATTGGTGGAAAAGTCTCGGTGATCCACAGCTTGACGGGCTGATCCAGGAAGCCCTGCGTGACAGCCCGGACATGCAGGTCGCCAGTGCTCGGACCCATCAGGCCAGCGCCGCGGCCTATGCCGCCGATGCTGAGCGGATGCCGACCCTCGATGCCAGCGCCGGGGTGACCCGCTCCCGCCTGTCACGGGACCAGGACCCGAGAGGGCAGGGCGACGCCTACGGCACCGTGCGTACGCTGGGCATGAATTTCAATTACACCTTCGACCTCTGGGGCGGTCAGCGTGACGCCTGGGAAGCCGCACTCGGCCAGGCGCGAGCCGCCGAGGTCGACCAGCAGGCCGCGCGCCTGACCCTGGCCGGCGATGTGGCGCGGGCCTACAGCAACCTGGGTGAGGCCTATATCATCCATGACCTGGCCAACGATGACCTCAAGCGCACCCGGCAGATGCTTGAACTGGGTCAGCGCCGTCTGAGTGCCGGGATCGACAGCCATTACCAGTATCAGCAGACCGAAAGCCTGGCTGCCAGCTCCGAGGCGCAGGTGATCGATGCGCGCAAGCAACTGCAGAGTGCCAAGGTCGCCTTGGCGGTGCTGCTGGGCAAAGGCCCGGATCGTTTCAATGAGCTGGCCCGGCCGCACATTCTCCAGCCTGCAGTGATTGCGCTGCCTTCGAGCTTGCCTGCGGAACTGCTGGGGCGGCGTCCCGATCTGGTGGCTGCGCGCTGGCGGGTCGAGGCCGCGAGCAAGGACATCGCTGCCGGCAAGACGCGCTTCTATCCGAACCTCAACCTGAGTGCTGCAGCCGGGACCGAGGCTGTGTTGGGTGATGCGCTGTTCGGTTCGGCCAGCCGTTTCTTCAACGTCGGGCCGAGCCTTTCGCTGCCGATCTTCGATGGCGGTCGTCTGCGCGCCGGGCTCGATGCCAAAGACGCCGACTACGACCTGGCGGTGGCGCAGTACAACCAGAGCCTGGTCAAGGCGCTGGGGGATGTCAGCGACACGATCCAGCAGTCACGCGAGATCGCCCGGCAGATCACCGTCCAGCAGCATGCCGCCGATATCGCCCAGCAGTCTTACGACACCGTCGTTCAGCGTTATGGCGCTGGCATCGGCAACTACGTGGATGTGCTGACCATCGAGCAGACCCTGCTGCAGGCCCAGCGCCAACTGGCGCAACTGAATGCCCAGCAGATCGACCTTTCCATTCAGCTGATGCAGGCCCTCGGCGGCGGATTCCACGCCGAAAACATCGCCCTCGGTGCGTCGAGCCCGGCCGCACAGACTCATTAATTCAAGGTACTTGTCATGGCTACCCCTGCCCAAGAAAATGCAGTTGAAAACAATTCTGGCGCGGCCAACTCCCGTAAACGCAAGGTCATGCTGCTCGTGCTCGCCCTGGTGGTCGTGCTCAGCGGCCTTGCGGTCTGGGGTTGGCATGAACTGTACGGCCGCTGGAGCGAAAGCACCGACGACGCCTATGTCAATGGCAACGTGGTGGAGATCACGCCGCAGGTGACCGGCACGGTGGTCAGTATTGGCGCCGATGACGGCGACCTGGTCCATGAGGGGCAGGTGCTGGTGAACTTCGATCCGAGCGACGCCCAGGTCGGCCTGCAGAGCGCCGAGGCCAATCTGGCCAAGACCGTGCGCCAGGTGCGGGGTCTGTACAGCAATGTCGATGGCATGAAGGCTCAGGTCGTCGCGCAGAAGGCGGCCGTGCAGAAGGCCCAGGAAAACTTCACCCGCCGCAAGAATCTCGCCGCCAGCGGGGCCATCTCCCAAGAGGAGCTGTCCCATGCCCGTGACGACCTGACCTCGGCCCAGAGCGCCTTGAGCAACGCCCAGCAGCAACTCAACAGCAGCAACGCATTGGTCGACGACACCGTGGTCTCCAACCATCCCGATGTGAAGGCCGCCGCTGCGCAACTGCGTCAGGCCTATCTGGCGCACGCCCGGAGTACGCTGGTGGCGCCAGTCACCGGCTATGTCGCCAAGCGCACTGTGCAGCTCGGCCAGCGGGTGCAGCCGGGCGCGGCGCTGATGGCGGTGATTCCGCTGGATCAACTGTGGATCGATGCCAACTTCAAGGAAACCCAATTGCGCCAGATGCGTATCGGTCAGGCGGTGGACATCGAGGCCGACCTGTATGGCAGCGACGTGAAGTACAGCGGCACCATCGACAGCCTGGGCGCCGGTACCGGCAGCGCCTTTGCCCTGCTGCCGGCGCAGAACGCCACTGGCAACTGGATCAAGATTGTCCAGCGGGTGCCGGTACGCATCCACATCAATGCCGAAGAGCTGGTCCGCCATCCGCTGCGGGTCGGTTTGTCGACCCAGGTCGAGGTCGATCTGCATGACCAGAGTGGCCCGGTACTGGCTCAGCAACCGCCGCAGAAAGCTTCGTTCACCACCAATGTCTATCAGCAGCAACTGGCCGCCGCCGATGCGGTGATCAGTCGCCTGATCCATGAAAACAGCGCTATGCCGACCAAGACCGCACAGCGCTGAGTCGCCAATCCCCGGCTGCGACCCTGGTGGTCGCAGCGCTTGCCTAGTACCCAAGGATTCGCGATGAGTTCGAACGCATCATTTTCCCCGCCCAGCCTGTTGCTCAGTACCATCGGCCTGTCGCTGGCGACTTTCATGCAGGTGCTCGACACCACCATCGCCAACGTGGCGTTGCCGACCATTTCCGGCAACCTGGGCGTGAGTTCGGAGCAGGGCACCTGGGTCATCACCTCGTTTGCCGTGAGCAACGCTATCGCTCTGCCGCTGACTGGCTGGCTGAGCCGGCGCTTCGGCGAGGTGAAGCTGTTCATCTGGGCCACCCTGTTGTTCGTGCTGGCCTCGTTTCTCTGTGGGATTTCCACTTCGATGCCCGAGCTGGTGGGCTTCCGGGTGATCCAGGGGCTGGTGGCCGGACCGCTGTACCCGATGACCCAGACGCTGCTGATCGCGGTCTATCCGCCGGCGCGACGAGGTATGGCCCTGGCGTTGCTGGCAATGGTCACGGTGGTCGCGCCGATTGCCGGACCGATCCTCGGTGGCTGGATCACCGACAGCTACAGTTGGCCGTGGATCTTCTTCATCAACGTGCCGATCGGCATCTTTGCCGCCATGGTGGTCCGTCAGCAGCTCAAGGCGCGTCCGGTGGAGATCAGCCGCCAGCCGATGGATTATGTCGGTCTGCTGACCCTGATTATCGGTGTCGGCGCGCTGCAGGTGATCCTCGACAAGGGCAATGACCTGGACTGGTTCGAATCGAACTTCATCATTATCGGTGCGGTGATCTCGGTGGTCGCGCTGGCGGCGTTCGTGATCTGGGAAATGACCGACGAGCATCCAGTGGTCAACCTGCGCCTGTTCGCCTATCGCAACTTCCGCATCGGCACCCTCGTGCTGGTGCTCGGTTATTCCGGGTTCTTCGGGATCAACCTGATCCTGCCGCAGTGGCTGCAGACCCAGATGGGCTACACCGCGACCTGGGCGGGGTTGGCCGTGGCGCCGATCGGTATTCTGCCGGTGCTGATGTCACCCTTCGTCGGGAAATACGCCAACCGGGTCGATCTGCGTCTGCTGGCCGGGCTGGCATTCCTGGCGATTGGCCTGAGCTGCTTCATGCGCGCCGGGTTCACCAATGAGGTGGACTTCGAGCACGTGGCGCTGGTGCAACTGTTCATGGGGATCGGCGTGGCGCTGTTCTTCATGCCGACCTTGAGTATCCTGATGTCCGACCTGCCGCCGCAGCAGATTGCCGACGGTGCTGGCCTCGCGACCTTCCTGCGTACGCTCGGCGGTAGTTTTGCCGCGTCGCTGACCACCTGGATCTGGATTCGCCGGGCGGATCAGCATCATGCCTACCTGAGTGAAAGCATTACCCCGTTCGATCCGGCGACGCGTGAGGCGTTGAACAATCTCGGGGGCGCAGGGAGCCAGGCCTACAGTCAATTGGACCAGATCCTCAGCAGTCAGGCGTACATGCTGTCGACGGTGGACTATTTCACCTTGCTGGGTTGGATGTTCATGGCCTTGATGCTGTTGGTGTGGCTGGCCAAGCCACCGTTCGCTGCCAAGGCCGGTCCGGAGGCTGCCGGGCATTGAGTCCCGTCAGGTCTATTCGTGGACAAGCCCTGCTCCTGCAAGGTGGCATCGTATTCAATAACGGTGCCGACCTGTAGGTGCAGGGCTTGCCCGCAAAGCTTTTAGCGGCTCAGTCAATCCAGCAGGGGAAGTGCCGGCGGTGGTGGGAAGTCGAAATGGGCCAACTGGAATCCCTGCTCATCCACCTGCAAGGCCCAACCCTGGCGATCCCAATCGCCCAGCACGATGCGTTTCGCCGCCTGGGTGCCCAGTTGCAGCTTGTGAATCGCCGGCCTGTGGGTGTGGCCGTGGATCAGGGTGTGTACGCCATATTGCTGCATGATCCGCGGGATTTCCTCGGGGGTCACGTCAACGATGTCGTTGGCTTTCATGCGGGTCTGGGCCCGACTTTCACTGCGCAGCTTGCGCGCCAGTTTGTGCCGGGTGCCCAGTGGCAGATGCCGCAGAATGAACAGTGTGATGGGGTTGCGCAGATAGCGCCGCAGGCGCATGTAGGCCTCGTCGCGGGTGCACAGACTGTCGCCATGCATCAACAGCACGGGCTCGCCATTGATCTGCACCACGCTTGGATCTTTCAACAAGGTGGCTCCGGCCGCCTTGCAGAAGGCGTTGCCGAGCAGGAAATCGCGATTGCCGTGCATCAGGAAAATCGGGGTGCCGCCATCGCTGACCTCGCGCAGTGCCGCGCAGATCGAACGTTGGAAGGGGGTCATGGCATCGTCGCCGATCCAGGCTTCGAAGAAGTCGCCAAGGATGTACAACGCTTGTGCCGAACGGGCGCGTCCAGCGAGGAAATCCAGAAACGCCCGGGTGATGTCCGGGCGCTCCTCTTCCAGATGCAAGTCTGAAATCAGCAGTATCACTCAATGATCTCGGCTTTCTCGATGATCACGTCTTCTGCCGGTACGTCCTGGTGGCCTGCTTTCATGGTGGTGGCAACGCCCTTGATGCTGTCGACCACTTCGGTACCGGCGATCACTTTGCCGAATACCGCGTAACCCCAGCCCTGCACGGTCTTGGCGCTGTGGTTGAGGAAGCTGTTGTCGGTGACGTTGATGAAGAACTGCGCGGAAGCCGAATGCGGCTCCATGGTGCGGGCCATGGCGATGCTGTATTTCTCGTTCGGCAGGCCGTTGTCAGCTTCGTTCTGGATGCTTGGGCGCTTGTCTTTCTTTTCCTTCATGCCAGGCTCGAAACCGCCGCCCTGGATCATGAAGTTGCCGATGACGCGGTGGAATACGGTGTTCTCGTAGTGGCCAGCCTTGACGTACTCAACGAAGTTGGCAACGGTCAGCGGAGCTTTCTCGGCGTTCAGTTCGAGGACGATCTCGCCGTGGTTGGTGGTCAGTTTGACTTGAGTCATGGTAGCTATCGCTCTATTCAGGGAATTCGTGGAACGGTGGCCGGGCCCGTCGAAGGGCCGCGTCACAACCTGGGCGGGGAGTTTAACGTGCTTGCCGGGCATTTCGAGGGTTTTTATACCGCCGGTATTAAAAGATGGCCCTGTCAGGGGCTTGACGGGTTCGGCTATGATAGGGGTTTTGATTGACACGGCCTATCCGGGCCCCGCACTTGTTACGTCCAAGGATCTTATGAGCAAGCCCACTGTCGACCCTACTTCGAACGCCAAGACCGGCCCTGCTGTCCCGGTCAACTTCCTGCGCCCGATCATTCAGGCCGACCTGGATTCGGGCAAGCACACCCAGATCGTCACGCGTTTTCCGCCTGAGCCCAACGGTTATCTGCACATCGGCCATGCCAAGTCGATCTGTGTGAACTTCGGTCTGGCCCAGGAGTTCGGTGGCGTCACGCACCTGCGTTTCGATGACACCAACCCGGCCAAGGAAGATCAGGAATACATCGACGCGATCGAAAGCGACGTCAAGTGGCTGGGCTTCCAGTGGGCCGGCGAAGTGCGCTACGCCTCGCAGTATTTCGACCAGTTGCACGACTGGGCCGTCGAGCTGATCAAGGCCGGCAAGGCCTATGTCGATGACCTGACTCCCGAGCAGGCCAAGGAATACCGTGGCAGCCTGACCGAGCCTGGCAAGAACAGCCCGTTCCGCGATCGTTCGGTCGAGGAAAACCTCGACTGGTTCGCCCGCATGAAGGCCGGCGAGTTCAAGGATGGCGAGCGTGTGCTGCGGGCCAAGATCGACATGGCTTCGCCGAACATGAACCTGCGCGACCCGATCCTCTATCGTATTCGCCATGCTCACCATCACCAGACCGGTGACAAGTGGTGCATCTACCCGATCTACGACTTCACCCATGGCCAGTCGGATGCCATCGAAGGCATTACCCACTCCATCTGCACGTTGGAGTTCGAAAGCCATCGCCCGCTGTACGAGTGGTTCCTGGACAATCTGTCGGTGCCGTGCAAGCCGCGCCAGTACGAATTCTCACGGCTGAACCTGAACTACACCATCACCAGCAAGCGCAAGCTCAAGCAACTGGTGGATGAGAAGCACGTCAACGGTTGGGACGATCCGCGCATGTCGACCCTGTCGGGTTTCCGTCGTCGCGGCTACACGCCCAAATCCATCCGCAACTTCTGCGAGATGGTCGGCACCAACCGCTCCGACGGCGTGGTGGACTTCGGCATGCTCGAATTCAGCATCCGTGACGACCTCGACCAGAGCGCGCCGCGCGCCATGTGCGTACTGCGTCCGTTGAAGGTGGTGATCACCAACTATCCGGAAGGCCAGGTCGAGAACCTCGAGCTGCCCTGCCATCCGAAGGAAGACATGGGCGTGCGCCACTTGCCGTTCGCCCGCGAGATCTACATCGATCGCGACGACTTCATGGAAGAGCCGCCCAAGGGCTACAAGCGCCTGGAACCGGCCGGCGAAGTACGCCTGCGCGGCAGCTACGTGATCCGTGCCGACGAAGCGATCAAGGACGCCGATGGCAATATCGTCGAACTGCGTTGCTCCTACGACCCGGACACCCTGGGCAAGAACCCCGAGGGTCGCAAGGTCAAGGGCGTGATCCACTGGGTGCCGGCGGCGGCCAGCGTCGAGTGCGAAGTGCGCCTTTACGATCGTCTGTTCCGCTCGCCGAACCCGGAGAAGGCCGAAGACGGCGCCAGTTTCCTGGACAACATCAACCCTGACTCCCTGCAGGTCCTCACTGGTTGTCGTGCCGAACCTTCGTTGGGCAACGCACAGCCGGAAGACCGTTTCCAGTTCGAGCGCGAAGGCTACTTCTGCGCGGATATCAAGGACTCGAAACCAGGCGCCCCGGTATTCAACCGTACCGTGACCCTGCGCGACTCCTGGGGTCAGTGATTCAGTCAAGGAATTAACGTGCTTACGATCTACAACACGCTCACCAAGAGCAAAGAAGTCTTCAAGCCGCTGGATGGCAACAAGGTGCGCATGTACGTCTGCGGGATGACCGTGTACGACTTCTGCCACCTGGGCCACGGCCGCAGCATGGTTGCCTTCGACCTGGTGACCCGCTGGCTGCGTTTCAGTGGTTATGACCTGACCTATGTGCGCAACATCACCGACATCGACGACAAGATCATCAATCGGGCCAACGAGAACGGCGAGTCGTTCGAGGCGTTGACCGAACGCATGATCGCCGCGATGCACGAGGATGAAGCACGGCTGAACATCCAGAAGCCGGACATGGAGCCGCGTGCCACCGATCATATCGCTGGCATGCACGCGATGATCCAGACCCTGATCGACAAGGGTTACGCCTACGCACCGGGCAATGGCGACGTGTACTACCGCGTTGGCAAGTTCATGGGTTACGGCAAGCTGTCGCGCAAAAAGATCGAAGATCTGCGTATCGGTGCACGGATCGAGGTCGACGAGTCCAAACAGGATCCGCTGGACTTCGTCCTGTGGAAAGCCGCCAAGCCGGGTGAACCGAGTTGGGAGTCGCCGTGGGGCGCTGGCCGTCCGGGTTGGCATATCGAATGCTCGGTGATGTCGACCTGCTGCCTGGGCGAGACGTTCGACATCCATGGTGGTGGCAGCGACCTGGAGTTCCCGCACCACGAGAACGAGATCGCCCAGAGCGAGGCGGCCACCGGCAAGACCTACGCCAATGCCTGGATGCACTGCGGCATGATCCGCATCAATGGCGAGAAGATGTCCAAGTCCTTGAACAACTTCTTCACCATTCGCGACGTGCTCGACAAGTACCATCCGGAAGTCGTGCGTTACCTGCTGGTGTCGAGCCACTACCGCAGCGCGATCAACTATTCGGAAGACAACCTCAAGGACGCCAAGGGCGCCCTGGAGCGTTTCTACCATGCGTTGAAAGGTCTGCCGAACGTGCCGGCGGCTGGTGGCGAGGCGTTCGTCGAGCGTTTCACCCAGGCGATGAACGACGACTTCGGCACGCCCGAAGCCTGCGCGGTGCTGTTCGAGATGGTGCGCGAGATCAACCGTCTGCGCGAAATCGATATCGAAGCGGCGGCAGGGCTGGCGGCACGTCTCAAACAGTTGGCTGATGTGCTCGGCGTGTTGCAGTTGGAGGCCGACGAGTTCCTGCAGGCGGGGGCCGCAGGGCGTGTCGATGCGGCGCAGGTCGAAGCGTTGATCCAGGCACGCCTGGCGGCGCGAGCCAACAAGGACTGGGCTGAATCCGACCGTATCCGCGACCAGATCACCGCCATGGGCGTGGTGCTGGAAGACGGCAAGGGCGGTACCACCTGGCGTCTGGCTGACTGAGTCGTGTGCTGAATAAACAGAAACCCGCCTTGTGCGGGTTTTTGTTTATGGGGTGCGAGAAACAACAAAGGCACCCGAAGGTGCCTTTGTTTTTTACTGCTGTCACCGATCAGGCGTGCAGCGACTCAGCCGCATACAAGGTGTTTTCCAGCAGGCAGGCGCGGGTCATCGGGCCGACGCCGCCCGGGACCGGCGTGATCCAGCCGGCGCGGGGCAGGGCGGTCTCGTAGACCACATCGCCCACCAGCTTGCCGTCTTCCTGGCGGTTGATGCCGACGTCGATGACGATGGCACCTTCCTTGACCCACTCGCCCTTGACCAGGCCCGGCTTGCCGGCGGCTACCACCAGCAGGTCGGCGCGACCGACATGGCCGGCCAGGTCCTTGGTGAAGCGGTGGGTCACGGTCACGGTGCAGCCCGCCAGCAGCAGTTCCATCGCCATGGGCCGGCCAACGATGTTGGACGCGCCGACGATCACCGCATTCATGCCGTACAGGTCGGCACCGGTGCTTTCCAGCAGGGTCATGATGCCTTTCGGGGTGCAGGGGCGCAGCAGCGGGATGCGCTGGGCCAGGCGTCCGACGTTATAAGGATGGAAACCGTCCACATCCTTGTCCGGGCGAATGCGTTCCAGCAGTTTGGAGGCATCGAGGTGCTCGGGCAGGGGCAACTGAAGCAGGATGCCGTCGATGCTCGGGTCGTCATTCAGGCGGTCGATCAAGTCGGTCAGCGCCTGTTGCGTGGTTTCGCTAGGCAGGTCATAGGCTTGCGAAATGAAGCCGACCTCTTCGCAGTCCTTGCGTTTGTGCGAGACATAAACCTGGGAGGCAGGATCGCTGCCGACCAGGATCACCGCGAGGCCTGGCGTACGCAGACCCTGCTGGCGACGCTCGGCGACACGTTGAGCGATCTGCTGGCGCAGACGAGCGGCGATCGCCTTGCCGTCGATTAGTTGTGCTGTCATGACGCGTGATTAACCATCGAAAGGGGTGGAAAAAGAGCACACATTCTCGCACGCCAAGGCGCGAGGGCAAAGGCGCTTGGTCTGGATATTCCCCTAACTCCTTTATATTTCTAAATTTTTTTCAAAAAAGAGTTGACGACTTTCCGGCTCGTCTATAACATTCGTCGCACTTGTCGGGCACAGCCTAGCACTGGTTGAGAAGGTCGAGCTGAATAGGCGGATGTTAGAGTCTAGCTCAGCAAGATTGAAGCTCTTAGTTTGTAGTCATAGTAGAGTACAAATTAATAAGGCGCCCGTAGCTCAGCTGGATAGAGCATCCGCCTTCTAAGCGGATGGTCGCAGGTTCGAGTCCTGCCGGGTGCGCCATTAGGCAGCTTTGGCACAAGTAACGCAATATGGTGGGCGTAGCTCAGTTGGTAGAGCACAGGATTGTGACTCCTGTTGTCGTGGGTTCGATCCCCATCGTCCACCCCATATTCGAATAAAGACGCCAGATTAATCATCTGGCGTCTTTGCTTTAACGGTTTTACCCGCGGACGTGGTGGAATTGGTAGACACACTGGATTTAGGTTCCAGCGCCGCGAGGCGTAAGAGTTCGAGTCTCTTCGTCCGCACCATATTGGCTTCACATACAAAAGAAGGCGCAGCACCTGAATAAGGGCTGCGCCTTTTTTGTTTAAGGTCCCGGCGGATTCTGCGATGCGGTCTCTCCAGGTGCCTGTGCCTGGTTGCGGTCTTGTTGTTGCTGGATGCTGCCGGTTCTGTGTTCGGTCTGTTTGGCGGGCCGATTGCCGGGGTTCCGGTCGGTGGCCTCTTCTGTCTTGAAAGAGGGCGGCGAGGGCTCTGGCACAAGTGATTGCGTGTTGTCGGAAAAGGACGCCAACAGCCTGTTCCGACGAATAATTACCGGCTGTTTCCTGCTCGTTTTCAGCGGGGTGACTTCTTGAGTATGACCCACTAGAATGCATGCCCTTGCTTCTGAGGTCGGAAACGGCCGGCTAACGTCTGTGCAACGAGGAATATCCATGCAAGTTTCTGTTGAAAATACATCGGCTCTTGAGCGCCGCATGAGCATCACCGTGCCAGCTGAGCGCATCGAGACCCAGGTCAACAAGCGTCTGCAGCAGACTGCCCAAAAGGCCAAGATTGCAGGCTTCCGTCCTGGCAAGGTGCCAATGAGCGTGATCCGTCAGCGTTACGAAGCTGATGCCCGTCAGGAAGCGGTAGGTGACGTGATCCAGGCTTCCTTCTATGAAGCAGTGGTCGAGCAGAAGCTGAACCCTGCCGGTCAGCCTTCGGTCGAGCCGAAAGTGCTGGAGAAAGGCAAGGACCTGGAATACATCGCTACCTTCGAAGTGTTCCCCGAGTTCACCGTTGCCGGTTTCGATTCCATCGCCGTCGAGCGCCTGAGCGCCGATGTGGCTGATGCCGATCTGGACAACATGCTGGAAATCCTGCGCAAGCAGAACACCCGTTTCGAAGTGGCCGAGCGTGCTGCCCAGAACGAAGACCAGCTGAACATCGATTTCGTGGGCAAGGTCGACGGCGAAGCATTCGCTGGCGGCTCCGCCAAGGGCACCCAGCTGGTTCTGGGTTCCAATCGCATGATCCCGGGCTTCGAAGAAGGTCTGGTGGGTGCAAAGGCCGGTGAAGAACGTGTTCTGAACCTGACCTTCCCAGAGGATTACCAGAACCTCGACCTGGCTGGCAAAGCCGCCGAGTTCACCGTGACCGTGAACACCGTTTCCGCGCCGACCCTGCCTGAGCTGAACGAAGCCTTCTTCGCCCAGTTCGGTATCAAGGAAAGCGGCCTGGACGGCTTCCGCACCGAAGTTCGCAAGAACATGGAGCGCGAACTGCGTCAGGCGATCAAGTCCAAGGTCAAGAACCAGGTAATGGACGGCCTGCTGGCTGCCAACCCGATCGAAGTGCCGAAAGCGCTGCTGGAGAACGAAGTGAACCGTCTGCGCGTGCAGGCTGTTCAGCAGTTCGGCGGCAACATCAAGCCTGACCAACTGCCGGCTGAACTGTTCGAAGAACAAGCCAAGCGCCGCGTCGTGCTGGGTCTGATCGTCGCTGAAGTGGTCAAGCAATTCGACCTCAAGCCTGACGAAGACCGCGTTCGTGAACTGATCCAGGAAATGGCTTCGGCCTACCAGGAGCCAGAGCAAGTTGTGTCCTGGTACTACAAGAACGAACAGCAACTGAACGAAGTTCGTTCGGTTGTGCTCGAAGAACAAGTTGTGGATACTGTTCTGCAGAAGGCGAAAGTGACCGATAAATCGGTCTCCTACGAAGAAGCAGTCAAGCCTGCGGAAGCTCCACAGGCCGAATGATTTTCTGACTCGTTGGAAAATACACACCATAAGCCAGCCTCGCGCTGGCTTATGCGTATTCAAGACATGACTATTTGGGTGCAGAGCATGTTCCGTAATTCTTATATTCAGCAGAACTCTGATATCCAGGCCGCTGGCGGCCTGGTCCCGATGGTTGTCGAGCAGTCCGCTCGTGGCGAGCGCGCCTATGACATCTACTCGCGTCTTCTCAAGGAGCGAGTGATCTTTCTGGTGGGCCCGGTAGAGGACTACATGGCCAACCTGATCTGTGCGCAGTTGCTGTTCCTTGAAGCGGAAAATCCGGACAAGGACATCCATCTCTACATCAACTCCCCGGGCGGTTCGGTAACGGCGGGTATGTCGATCTACGACACCATGCAGTTCATCAAGCCGAACGTTTCGACCACCTGTATCGGCCAAGCCTGCAGCATGGGTGCATTCCTGCTGACCGCCGGTGCCGAAGGCAAGCGTTTCTGCCTGCCGAACTCGCGCGTGATGATTCACCAGCCTCTGGGTGGTTTCCAGGGCCAGGCTTCGGATATCGAAATCCATGCCAAGGAAATTCTGTTCATTCGCGAGCGCCTCAACACGCTGATGGCCAAGCACAGCGGTCGTACCCTTGAAGAAATCGAGCGCGATACCAATCGCGACAACTTCATGAGCGCAACCGCTGCACGTGAGTATGGCCTGATCGACGAAGTGATCGAAAAGCGCCCTGCGTGAAATAAGCCGCACAAAATAGGGGTGGTCGGCCGGTCCGATCACCTGCGGGCTTGAAAAAGCCTGCAATAGCCTTCATCTTGTGTTGCAAGCCTATCGGATTTGGATCGAACGAATGACTGACACCCGCAACGGCGAGGACAACGGCAAGCTGCTTTATTGCTCCTTCTGTGGCAAAAGCCAGCATGAAGTACGCAAATTGATTGCCGGCCCCTCGGTCTTTATCTGCGACGAGTGCGTCGACCTGTGCAATGACATCATCCGTGAGGAGGTGCAGGAAGCACAGGCCGAGAGCAGCGCGCATAAACTGCCTTCGCCTAAAGAAATCAGCGGCATCCTTGATCAGTACGTCATTGGTCAGGAACGTGCCAAGAAGGTTCTGGCCGTAGCGGTCTACAACCACTACAAGCGCTTGAACCAGCGCGACAAGAAAAGCGACGACGTCGAACTCGGCAAGAGCAACATCCTGCTGATCGGCCCGACCGGCTCGGGCAAGACCCTGCTGGCCGAGACATTGGCGCGCCTGCTGAATGTACCGTTCACCATCGCTGACGCAACCACCCTCACCGAGGCTGGTTATGTGGGCGAGGACGTTGAAAACATCATTCAGAAGCTGCTGCAGAAGTGCGATTACGACGTGGAGAAGGCCCAGATGGGCATTGTCTACATCGACGAAATCGACAAGATTTCCCGCAAGTCCGACAACCCTTCGATTACCCGCGACGTTTCCGGCGAGGGCGTGCAGCAGGCCTTGCTGAAGTTGATCGAAGGTACGGTCGCTTCCGTTCCGCCACAAGGCGGCCGCAAGCACCCGCAGCAGGAGTTCCTGCAGGTCGACACCCGTAACATCCTGTTCATCTGTGGTGGTGCGTTCTCCGGCCTGGAGAAGGTCATCCAGAACCGTTCGACCAAGGGTGGTATCGGTTTCACGGCCGAAGTCCGCAGCAAGGAAGAAGGCAAGAAGGTTGGCGAGTCCCTGCGTGAAGTCGAACCTGATGATCTGGTCAAGTTCGGTCTGATCCCCGAGTTCGTCGGTCGTCTGCCGGTTCTGGCGACTCTGGACGAGCTGGATGAGGCTGCATTGATGCAGATTCTCACCGAGCCGAAGAACGCCTTGACCAAGCAGTATGCCAAGTTGTTCGAAATGGAAGGCGTTGACCTCGAGTTCCGGGCCGATGCGCTGAAATCCGTGGCCAAGCGTGCCCTGGAGCGTAAGACCGGTGCCCGTGGTCTGCGTTCGATTCTCGAAGGCATCCTGCTCGACACCATGTACGAAATCCCGTCGCAATCGGACGTGAGTAAAGTGGTGATCGACGAAAGCGTCATAGAAGGCAAGTCCCAGCCGCTGTACATCTATGAGAACAGCGAGCCGACCGCCAAGGCCGCACCTGACGCGTAAGCGTCGGAGCATGTGACCTAAAAGGGGCCTTCTGGCCCCTTTTGCTTTTCCTGACAGGGCGCTTGTTTTTTTCCCAAGCAACCCCCATCTTGATCCTAAGCTTACTTTCTATCTGTTCCCGGCCTCAGGGCCGCCGTAGAGGCGAAATCATGAAGACGACCATCGAATTGCCTCTCCTGCCATTGCGTGATGTCGTGGTGTATCCGCACATGGTTATCCCGCTGTTCGTGGGGCGCGAGAAGTCTATCGAAGCCCTCGAGGCCGCGATGACGGGCGACAAGCAGATCCTGCTGCTGGCTCAGCGTAATCCTGCCGATGATGATCCGGGTGAAGATGCCCTGTATCGGGTCGGTACCGTAGCGACCGTCCTGCAACTGCTCAAGCTGCCTGATGGCACCGTCAAGGTGCTGGTGGAAGGTGAGCAACGCGGTACGGTCGAGCATTTCAGTGAAGTCGATGGCCACTGCCGCGCGCAAGTGACGCTGATCGAGGAAACCGAGGCGCCGGATCGCGAATCCGAAGTGTTCGTGCGCAGTCTGTTGTCGCAGTTCGAGCAATACGTACAGCTGGGCAAGAAGGTTCCCGCCGAAGTCCTGTCCTCGCTCAACAGCATTGATGAGCCCAGCCGCCTGGTCGACACCATGGCCGCGCACATGGCCCTGAAAATCGAGCAGAAACAGGACATTCTCGAAATCATCGAGCTGCCGGCCCGTGTCGAACACGTGCTGGCGCTGCTGGATGCCGAAATCGACCTGCTGCAGGTTGAAAAGCGCATCCGTGGTCGCGTCAAGAAACAAATGGAGCGCAGCCAGCGCGAGTACTACCTGAATGAGCAGATGAAGGCCATTCAGAAAGAGCTGGGCGATGGCGACGAAGGCCATAACGAAATCGAAGAGTTGAAAAAACGCATCGATGACGCCGGCCTGCCCAAGGATGCCCTGACCAAGGCCCAGGCCGAGCTGAACAAGCTCAAGCAGATGTCGCCGATGTCCGCCGAAGCCACTGTGGTGCGTTCCTACCTTGACTGGCTGGTGCAGGTACCGTGGAAGGCCCAGAGCAAGGTTCGCCTGGATCTCAAGCGCGCCGAAGACATCCTCGATGCCGACCACTATGGTCTGGATGAGGTCAAGGAACGGATTCTCGAGTATCTCGCCGTACAGAAACGCGTGAAGAAGATCCGTGGCCCTGTGCTGTGCCTGGTCGGTCCTCCGGGGGTCGGCAAAACTTCCCTGGCGGAGTCGATTGCCAACGCGACCAATCGCAAATTCGTGCGCATGGCCCTCGGCGGTGTGCGTGATGAAGCGGAAATCCGTGGTCATCGCCGGACCTACATCGGTTCGATGCCAGGAAGATTGATACAAAAAATGACAAAGGTGGGTGTGCGCAACCCGCTGTTCCTGCTTGATGAAATCGACAAGATGGGCAGCGACATGCGTGGCGACCCGGCCTCGGCGTTGCTGGAGGTCCTGGACCCCGAGCAGAACCACAACTTCAACGACCATTACCTGGAAGTCGACTACGACCTGTCCGACGTGATGTTCCTGTGCACCTCCAACTCGATGAACATCCCGCCAGCGCTGCTGGACCGGATGGAAGTGATCCGCCTGCCGGGTTACACCGAGGACGAGAAGATCAACATCGCGACCAAGTACCTCTCTCCCAAGCAGATCGAGGCCAACGGCCTGAAGAAGGGCGAGCTGGAGTTCGAGGACGAGGCAATCCGCGACATCATCCGTTACTACACTCGCGAAGCCGGTGTGCGGGGTCTGGAGCGGCAGATTGCCAAGGTTTGCCGCAAGGCGGTGAAAGAGCATGCAGTGGAAAAACGCTTCTCGGTGAAGATCACTTCCGATCTGCTGGAGCACTTCCTGGGTGTGCGTAAATTCCGCTACGGCCTGGCCGAGCAGCAGGATCAGGTAGGGCAGGTGACGGGTCTGGCCTGGACCCAGGTCGGTGGTGAACTGCTGACCATCGAAGCCGCCGTGGTACCGGGCAAGGGGCAACTGATCAAGACCGGTTCCCTGGGCGATGTGATGGTCGAGTCGATCACGGCTGCCCAGACCGTGGTGCGCAGCCGGGCCAAGAGCCTGGGCATTCCGCTGGATTTCCACGAGAAACGCGATACCCATATCCACATGCCGGAAGGCGCTACGCCGAAGGACGGCCCGAGTGCTGGTGTAGGAATGTGTACCGCTCTGGTGTCGGCGCTGACCGGTATTCCTGTACGCGCAGATGTCGCCATGACGGGTGAGATTACCCTGCGGGGCCAGGTGTTGGCGATTGGCGGCCTGAAGGAAAAATTGTTGGCTGCTCATCGTGGCGGGATCAAGACCGTGATCATTCCAGAAGAGAATGTGCGCGATCTGAAGGAAATTCCTGACAATATTAAGCAGGATCTTCAGATTAAACCGGTTAAATGGATTGACGAAGTCCTGCAAATTGCGCTGCAATACGCCCCGGAGCCCTTGCCAGATGTGGTTCCGGAGATCGTCGCGAAGGACGAGAAACGCGATGCGGATTCCAAGGAAAGAATCAGTACCCATTAGTAGAGATCTTGCCTGGGGGGCTTCCTTGACAGCTTTTTAGAGCCCTTGTTATAAAGCGGCTCTTATAAGTGCCTGTAGGCCACTCAGCACCTGTTTTAGCTTTCACCCAAAACTTAGAAATATACTCAATAGATATAAGGGGACTTAGAGTGAACAAGTCGGAACTGATTGATGCTATCGCTGCATCTGCTGATATCCCGAAAGCTGCTGCTGGCCGTGCGCTGGACGCAGTAATCGAATCCGTCACTGGCGCTCTGAAGGCTGGCGACTCCGTTGTACTGGTTGGCTTCGGTACTTTCTCCGTGACTGATCGTCCTGCTCGCACTGGTCGTAACCCACAGACCGGTAAGACGCTGGAAATCCCTGCTGCCAAAAAGCCAGGTTTCAAGGCTGGCAAAGCACTGAAAGAAGCGGTCAACTGAGTTTCTTCAACGCCTTTGTCTAGCCAGGTCGGGCTTGCTCCTGACCTGGTAGCGGAGCGGTAAAGCGGTCAGCCGGGCCTGCAAGGGCTGCTGACCTGTCACACCGGGGGTTGAATGATCGATCCTCGTCCGCTCCGCCAGTTACGAGAAGGCGCATCCTCGGATGCGCCTTTCTTCTATCCGGATTCTACCCACGCTCCACGGTTGTCCATTCTTGAAGTTCAACCGTTTCTGGGGGACGCATGCTGCAAAATATCAGGGACAATTCACAAGGCTGGATTGCCAAGACCATCATCGGGGCCATCGTTCTATTGATGGCACTGACCGGCTTTGATGCCATTTTCCGGGCCACCTCCACCAGTCAGGATGCGGCCAAGGTCAACGGTGAGGAAATCACCCAGAACGAGCTGAGTCAGGCGGTCGACATGCAACGTCGCCAACTGATGCAGCAACTGGGCAAGGATTTCGATCCAGCGCTGCTGGATGAAAAAATGCTTCGCGAATCGGCCCTCAAGGGACTGATCGATCGCAAACTGCTGCTGCAGGGCGCCGAGAAGTCGAAATTCGCCTTCTCCGACGCAGCCCTGGACCAGGTTATCCTGCTGACGCCTGAATTTCAGGTGGATGGCAAGTTCAACTCCGATCGTTTCGACCAGGTGATTCGTCAACTGGGCTACAGCCGTATGCAGTTCCGCCAGATGCTGGCTCAGGAAATGCTCATCGGCCAAGTGCGCGCCGGTCTGGCGGGCAGTGGTTTCGTGACCGATACCCAGGTGCTGGCCTTTGCCCGCCTGGAGAAGCAGACCCGCGATTTCTCTTCGTTGATCCTCAAGAGTGACCCGGCTGCCGTCAAGCTGACCGATGACGAAGTCAAGGCCTACTACGACAAGCATGCCCAGGAGTTCATGACCCCGGACCAGGTCGTCATCGACTATCTGGAGTTGAAGAAGTCCTCTTTCTTCGACCAGGTCAGCGTCAAGGATGAAGATCTGCAGGCGCTGTACAAGAAAGAAACTTCGAACCTGGCTGAGCAGCGTCGCGCGGCGCACATCCTGATCGAAGTGAACGACAAGGTCACCGATGCCCAGGCGAAGGCGAAGATCGAAGAGATCCAGCAGCGTCTGGCCAAGGGTGAGGACTTCGCGGCCCTGGCCAAGCAGTTCTCGCAGGACCCGGGTTCGGCCAACAACGGTGGTGACCTCGGTTTCGCCGGTCCTGACGTCTACGATCCAGCCTTCGAAAAAGCGCTGTATGCCTTGAACAAGGGTCAGGTATCGGGCCCGGTACGCAGCGAGTTCGGCTACCACCTGATCAAGTTGCTGGGCGTCGAATCACCTGAAGTGCCGACCTTCGCCAGCCTCAAGGACAAGTTGACCCGTGAGCTGAAGGCCCAGCAGGTCGAGCAGCGTTTCGTCGAGGCGACCAAGCAGCTCGAAGACTCCTCGTTCGAGGCTTCCGATCTGGCCCAGCCAGCTCAGGATCTGAACCTGAAGGTGCAGACCAGCGCACCATTCGGTCGTGAAGGTGGTGAAGGCATTGCGGCCAATCGCGCCGTGGTGACGGCCGCGTTCAGCCCGGAAGTGCTGAATGAAGGTGCCAACAGCAGCGCCATCGACCTGGATCCGGACACTGTCGTCGTCTTGCGTGCCAAGGAGCACCACAAGCCGGAGCAACTGCCGCTGGAGAGCGTGGATGCGAGCATTCGCAAGCAATTGACCAAGGAGCACGCCACGGCGGCCGCCAAGGTCAAGGCTGACGAACTGATCGCCAGTCTGCGTGAAGGCAAGGCGTTGCCAGCGGGGCAGTCCTGGAAGGTGCAGGAAGCCGTTACCCGTGGTCAGGAAGGTGTTGATCCGGCGGTGCTGCAGGCACTGTTCCGCATGCCCAAGCCTGTTGCCAAGGGCAAGCCGACCTTCGATACCGTGACGCTGGCCGATGGCAACCTCGTCATCATCAGCCTCAATGGCGTCAACGAAGGCGCTGCGCCGACCGATCAGGAGAAGGCGTCCTACCGTCGCTTCCTCGCTTCGCGTATCGGTCAGCAGGACTTCGCCGCGTACCGCAAGCAACTGGAAAGCGAAGCGCAGATCAAGCGCTTCTGAAGCCGCTGATACCGCTCTGCTGTAAACAGGAAGGCCGCTCAATCGAGCGGCCTTTTTGTTTCTGTCGGTCCAGGCTTTGTGGTGAAACGATCGGCTTTTTCGCGGGCAAGTCGCACGCTGCACCGCCTGCTCCTACAAGGCGGGTGCCGTTTGCGATATTGATAAACGGCACAAACGTGTAGGAGCAGGCGGTGCAGCGTGCGACTTGCCCGCGAAGAGGCCCTACGAGGCCTTCTCGGGTGTCAGGAACGCAGCTTTCAGCAATTGCCGTGTGTAGGGATGCTGCGGCGCCTCGAAGATCTCCCGTGCGTCCCCTTGCTCGACCACCTGGCCGTGCTTGACCACCATCAACTGGTGGCTCAGCGCCTTGACCACTGCCAGGTCATGGCTGATGAACAGATAGGTCAGGTTGTACTTGATCTGCAGCGAGCGCAGCAGCTCAACCACCTGGCGTTGTACGGTGCGGTCTAGGGCCGAGGTCGGCTCGTCGAGCAGGATCAGCGCCGGTTTGAGCACCAGGGCCCGTGCGATGGCGATTCGCTGCCGTTGTCCACCGGAGAACTCGTGGGGATAACGGTGTCGGGTCTGTGGATCAAGGCCGACTTCCTTCAGCGCGGCGATGATCGCCTGCTCCTGTTCTGCAGGCGTGCCGATCTTGTGGATACGCAGGCCCTCGCCAACGATTTCGCTGACACACATGCGCGGGCTGAGGCTGCCGAACGGGTCCTGGAACACCACCTGCATTTCCCGGCGCAGGGGGCGTACCTGCTGCTGCGATAGGCAGTTCAGGGACTGGCCTTCGAAACGGATCTCACCCTGGCTGCCGATCAGCCGCAGGATCGCCAGGCCCAGGGTCGATTTGCCCGAGCCGCTCTCGCCGACGATACCCAGGGTCTGGCCCTGAGGCAGGCTGAAGTTGATGCCGTCCACCGCCTTGACGTGGTCCACGGTGCGGCGCAGCAGGCCCTTCCTGATCGGAAACCAGACCTTCAGGTCCTCGACTTCCAGCAGCGGTGCGCCAGCCGGGTTGGTGGCGGGCTCGCCGCGGGGTTCGGCACTCAGCAGTTCGCAGGTGTAGGGGTGCTGAGGTTGGCAGAACAACTGTTCGCAGTCGGCCTGTTCGACGATGCGTCCCTGTTGCATCACACAGACCCGGTTGGCGATGCGCCGCACCAGGTTGAGGTCATGGCTGATCAGCAGCAGGGCCATGCCCAGGCGTGCCTGCAGTTCCTTGAGCAGATCGAGGATTTTCAGTTGCACGGTCACATCGAGTGCCGTGGTTGGTTCGTCGGCGATCAGCAGTTCTGGCTCGTTGGCCAGGGCCATGGCGATCATCACCCGCTGCCGCTGGCCGCCGGAGAGCTCATGGGGCAGCGCCTTGAGGCGTTTGTGCGGCTCGGGTATGCCCACCAGCTCCAATAGCTCCAGAGTGCGCCGGGTGGCGACCTTGCCGGTCAGGCCCTTGTGGATGGCGAGGATCTCGTTGATCTGCTTCTCGATCGAGTGCAGCGGGTTCAAGGAGGTCATCGGCTCCTGGAAGATCATCGCGATGCGGTTGCCGCGAATATGCCGAAGGGTCTTTTCCTTCAGGGTCAGCAGATCCTGCCCGGCGTACTGAATACTGCCGCTGGGGTGGTGCGCCAGCGGGTAGGGCAGCAGGCGCAGGATCGAATGGGCGGTCACCGACTTGCCGGAGCCGCTTTCACCGACCAGGGCCAGAGTCTCGCCGCGCCGGATATCGAAGCTGACGCTCTCGACCACCCGCTGGCGGTGTTCGCCGACGACGAACTCCACGGCAAGGTCGCGTATTTCGATCAGATTGTCCTGATTCATGTCATTTCCTCGGATCGAAGGCATCGCGGGCGGACTCGCCGATGAACACCAGCAGGCTGAGCATGATCGCCAGCACGGCGAAGGCACTGATCCCCAGCCATGGTGCCTGCAGGTTGGATTTGCCCTGAGCGACCAGTTCGCCGAGCGACGGTGCACCCGGCGGCAGGCCGAAACCGAGGAAATCCAGGGCGGTGAGGGTGCCGATCGCGCCCGTGAGAATGAACGGCATGAAAGTCATGGTCGAGACCATGGCATTGGGCAGGATGTGCCGGAACATGATCGCGCCATTCTGCATGCCCAGCGCCCGTGCCGCGCGCACGTATTCCAGGTTGCGGCCACGGAGGAACTCGGCACGTACCACATCCACCAAGCTCATCCAGGAAAACAGCAGCATGATCCCCAGCAACCACCAGAAGTTCGGCTGGACGAAGCTGGCGAGGATGATCAGCAGGTAGAGCACCGGCAGGCCGGACCAGATTTCCAGGAAGCGCTGGCCGGCCAGGTCGACCCAACCGCCGTAGAAACCCTGCAGGGCGCCGGCGACTACCCCGATAATTGAACTCAATACGGTCAGGGTCAGGGCAAACAGCACCGAGATGCGAAAGCCGTAGATCACCCGTGCGAGCACGTCACGGCCCTGATCGTCGGTCCCCAGCAGGTTGTCTGCCGAGGGCGGGGCGGGTGCCGGGACCTTGAGGTCGTAGTTGATGCTCTGGTAGCTGAAGGGAATCGGTGCCCACAGTACCCAGGCGTCCTTGGCCTTCAGCAGTTCACGGATGTAGGGGCTTTTGTAGTTGGCCTCCAGTGGGAATTCGCCGCCGAAGGTGGTTTCCGGATAGCGTTTGAGGGCCGGGAAATACCAGCCACCGTCGTAGTGCACCACCAGCGGCTTGTCGTTGGCGATCAGTTCGGCACCGAGACTGATGATGAACAGCCCGAGGAACAGCCACAGGGACCACCAGCCGCGCTTGTTGGCCTTGAAACGCTCGAAGCGCCGGCGATTGAGGGGGGAAAGCTGCATCTCAATGCTCCCGATGTTCGAAGTCGATACGTGGGTCGACCAGGGTATACGTCAGGTCGCCGATCAATTTCACCACCAGGCCCAGAAGGGTGAAGATGAACAGCGTGCCGAATACCACCGGGTAGTCGCGGTTGATGGCTGCTTCGAAGCTCATCAGGCCGAGTCCGTCGAGGGAAAAGATCACTTCCACCAGCAGCGAACCGGTGAAGAAGATACCGATGAAGGCCGAGGGAAATCCGGCAATCACCAGCAACATCGCGTTGCGAAACACATGGCCGTAGAGCACGCGGCGTTGGGTCAGGCCCTTGGCCTTGGCGGTGACCACGTACTGCTTGTTGATTTCGTCGAGGAAGCTGTTCTTGGTCAGCAGTGTCATGGTCGCGAAGTTGCCGATCACCAGGGCGGTCACGGGCAGGGCCAGGTGCCAGAAGTAGTCGCGGACCTTGCCGAACAGGCTCAGTTGGTCAAAGTTGTTCGAGGTCAGACCGCGCAACGGGAACCAGTCCAGGTAGCTGCCGCCGGCGAAGACCACGATCAACAGGATGGCGAACAGGAACGCCGGAATCGCATAACCGACGATGATTGCCGAACTGGTCCAGACATCGAAATGACTGCCATGCCGGGTCGCCTTGGCAATCCCCAGCGGGATTGACACCAGGTACATGATCAGCGTGCTCCACAAGCCGAGTGAGATCGACACCGGCATCTTCTCCTTGATCAGGTCGATGACCTTGGCGTCGCGAAAGAAGCTGTTGCCGAAATCCAGGCTCGCGTAGTTCTTGACCATGATCCACAAGCGTTCCGGCGCCGACTTGTCGAAGCCGTACATGTGCTCGATTTCCTTGATCAGTGCCGGGTCCAGGCCCTGGGCACCACGGTAGCTGGAACCGGCTACCGAGACTTCCGAGCCGCCGCCGGCGATCCGGCTGGTGGCCCCTTCGAAGCCTTCGAGCTTGGCGATCATCTGCTCCACCGGACCACCCGGGGCCGCCTGGATAATGACGAAGTTGATCAGCAGGATGCCGAACAGGGTCGGAATGATCAGCAGCAGTCGCCGCAGAATGTAAGCCAGCATCTTATTGCTCCGCGCCTGTGCCGTGGGTGTTTTGCGGCGAAACCACCGGCTTCGCGTCCGGCTTGATCCACCAGGTGGAGGTGCCGACATCGTAGGTCGGCGAGATTTTCGGGTGGGCGACCTTATCCCAGTAGGCGATGCGCCAAGTCTTGATATGCCAGTTCGGGATCACGTAGAAACCCCACTGCAGCACGCGGTCCAGCGCCCGTGCGTGATCGACCAGGCTTTGCCGGGAGTCGGCGTTGATCAGTTGTTCCACCAGAATGTCGACGGCCGGGTCCTTGAGCCCCATGGTGTTGCGACTGCCGGGCTTGTCGGCGCTGGCGGACATCCAGAACTCGCGTTGTTCGTTACCCGGCGAACTCGATTGCGGGAAGCTGCCTACGACCATGTCGAAGTCCCGCGAGCGTAGGCGGTTGACGTACTGGGAGACGTCGACGCGACGGATCACCAGGTCGATCCCCAGGTCGCTCAGGTTGCGTTTGAATGGCAGCAGCACCCGCTCGAATTCGGTCTGGGCCAGCAGGAATTCAATGCGCACCGGCTTGCCTTCGGTGTCGACCATCTTGTCGTCGACGATATGCCAGCCGGCTTCGAGCAGCAGTTGGTAGGCGCGGCGTTGCTGGTTGCGGATCATGCCGCTGCCATCGCAGACCGGTGGCTGGTAGGCCTGGTCGAACACGTGCTCGGGAATCTTGCCGCGCAGCGGTTCGAGAATCGCCAGTTGCGCCTTGTCCGGCAGACCGGTGGCGGCCATCTCGGAGTTCTCGAAATAGCTGCGGGTGCGGGTGTAGGCACCGTTGAACAGCTGTTTGTTGCTCCATTCGAAATCGAACAGCAGGCTCAGCGCCTCACGTACCCGAATGTCCTGGAACATCGGTTTGCGCAGGTTGTAGACAAAGCCCTGCATGCCGGTCGGGTTGCCGTTGGGGATCTGCTCCTTGATCAATCGCCCCTCGGCCACGGCCGGGGTGTTGTAGGCATTGGCCCAGTTTTTCGCGCTCATTTCCAACCAGTAGTCGAACTGTCCGGCCTTGAGCGCTTCGAGGGCGACGCTGTTGTCGCGGTAATAATCGGTGGTCATCACGTCGAAGTTGTAGAACCCGCGGTTGATCGGCAGGTCCTTGCCCCAGTAATCCTTTACCCGCTCATAGCGCACCGAGCGGCCGGCCTTGACCTCGGCCAGCTTGTAAGGCCCGCTGCCGAGGGGGAATTCCAGATTGCCCTTGGTGAAGTCACGGTTGGCCCACCAGTGTTTGGGCAGCACCGGCAGTTGGCCGAGGATCAGCGGCAGTTCGCGGTTGTTGGTGTGTTTGAACTTGAACAGCACCCGTAGCGGATCTTCGGCGACCACCTCGGCGACATCAGCGTAGTAGGCGCGGTAGAGCGGGGCGCCGTCCTTGATCAGGGTCTGGAAACTGAACACCACGTCTTCGGCGCGCATCGGATGGCCATCGTGGAAGCGCGCCTCCGGGCGCAGGTAGAATCGCACCCAGCTGTTGTCCGGGGCTTTTTCGATCTTGGCGGCGACCAGGCCGTACTCGGTAAAGGGCTCGTCCATGCCCTGGCGGGCCAGGGTGTCGTAGATCAGGCCGATGTCGTCGGCCGGGACGCCTTTGCTGATGAACGGGTTGAGGCTGTCGAAACCACCGGAGGCCGACTGGCGGAATGTACCGCCCTTGGGCGCATCGGGATTGACGAAGTCGACGTGCTTGAAGTCGGCGGGGTATTTCGGCGGCTCGTCATAGAGGGTCAGAGCATGTTGCGGGGCGGCGAGGGCGAAACCGGCCATCGCGCTCGACAGCAGGCCACCGGCGCACAGCAGCAGGGCACGCAAAGGCATCATTGGGCTTTCTCCGAAGCTTTCATCCACCAGGCGCTCAGGCCCAGGGTGTATGGCGGCGTGGTGACGAAGGCGAACCGGTTGCGGTAGGCCAGGCGGTGATAGTTGAGGTACCAGTTGGGGATCATGTAGTGCTGCCATAGCAGCACTCGGTCAAGGGCGCGGCCGGCGGCCAGTTGCTCGTCCCGCGATTGGGCGTTCAGCAGGGCTTCGAGCAGGCGGTCGACGATCGGGTTGGCGACACCGGCGTAATTCTTGCTGCCCTTGACTGTGGCCTGGCTGGAGTGAAAGTACTGCCATTGTTCCAGGCCGGGGCTGAGTGTCTGGTCGAGGGTCATCAGGATCATGTCGAAGTCGAACTGGTCGAGACGCTGTTTGTACTGGGCGCGATCCACCGTTCTCAGGTGGGCGTCCACGCCGATGCTGGCGAGGTTTTCGACATAGGGCTGGAGGAGCCGTTCGAGGTTCGGATTGACCAGCAGGATTTCGAAGCGCAACGGCTGACCGGCGCTGTTCAGCAGGCGCTGCCCGTCCAGCTTCCAACCGGCCTCGGCGAGCAGGCCGAGGGCGCGGCGCAGGGTTTCGCGGGGAATGCCGCGGCCATCGGTGCGTGGCAGGCTGTAGGGTTGGGTGAACAGGGCGGCTGGCAACTGGTCGCGGTACGGCGAGAGCAGCAGCCATTCCTGTCCGACCGGCAACCCGCTGGCGGAGAATTCGCTGTTGGGGTAGTAACTCAGGGTGCGCCGGTAGGCATCGTTGAACAGCGTGCGATTGGTCCACTCGAAATCGAACATCAGGCCCATGGCTTCGCGCACCTTGTCCTGGGCAAAGGTGGCGCGGCGGCTGTTCATGAACAGGCCCTGGGTCTGCGTCGGGATCTGGTGGGCGATCTGTGCCTTGATCACATCGCCACGCAGTACGGCTGGAAAGTTGTAGCCATTGCCCCAGTTCTTCGCCTGGTGTTCGATATAGATATCGAATTCGCCCGCCTTGAAGGCCTCGAACGCGACATCGCTGTCGCGGTAGAACTCGACCTCGACCCGGTCGAAGTTGTACTTGCCGCGATTGACCGGCAGGTTCTCGCCCCACCAGTTCTTGACCCGCTCGAACACCAGTTGCCGGCCGGGCTGGACCTGAGTGATGCGATACGGGCCGCTGCCCAATGGCGGTTCGAAGGTCGTGGCCTTGAAATCCCGGCCTTGCCAGTAGTGTTGCGGCAGCACCGGCAATTCGCCCAGGCGCAGGATCAGCAACGGGTTGCCCGAGCGTTTGAAGACGAAGCGAATGCGCTGGGGTCCGAGTACATCGACCCGGGCAACCTCCTGCAGGTTGGTCCGGTACTGCGGATGTCCCTCCTTGAGCAGCAGGCGATAGGAAAACGCCACGTCATAGGCGGTAATCGGTGTGCCATCGTGAAAGCGCGCTTCGGGACGCAGATTGAACACGACCCAGCTGCGATCTTCGCTGTACTCCAGCGATTGTGCGATCAAGCCATAACTGGAGGTCGGTTCGTCACCGGAGGGCGCGTACTGGCCGGTCCCGACCATCAGGGTTTCGTTCAGCTCGTTGACGCCGTATTGCAGGAAGTTTGGCGTCGACACCGGGCTGGTGCCCTTGAAGGTATAGGGGTTGAGCGTGTCGAAGGTGCCGAAAGCCATCACCCGCAAGGTGCCGCCCTTGGGCGCATCAGCGTTTACCCAGTCGAAGTGGGTAAAGTTGGCGGGGTACTTGAGCGTGCCGAACTGCGCATAACCATGGCTTTCGCTGATCGTCGCATTGGCGGGAAAGCTCAAGGCCAGGCTGATGAAGAACGGGAGGAGGGGACGCATCAACTCAGGGATCCGATCCAGGCTGCTTGGGCTCTATGGATCGTACCTTAACAGCTTGTATCGGCAGGAAAAAGGCCGCTGTCTTTGTGGGAGTTTGCTTGCTGGCGATTCGCTATGCAGGACCGTTGATAAATCCCTGCAGGAGCCGGATTTATCCGCGAAGGCGTCCTGTTGGACTGCGAATGGCCCATTCGCGGATAAAGCCTGCTTCCACAACCGTCTGAAGGTGTCTGCTGCAGGCAGGATCAGTGTGGCTGGGAAACCGTGAGGATCTGACCTGGCTTGAGTGCCTGGCCGGTGCGCGGATTGAGGCGCTTGAGATGCTGCATTTCGACATTGAAACGTTTGGCGACAATATAAAGGGAGTCGCCTTTCTGCACCTTGTAGGTCGTGGGGGCAGCCGACTTCTTGCTGATCGGCGCACGGACATTCCCCTGCATGACCAGGGTCTGACCGACCTTCAACTTATGCCCGGACAGCTTGTTCAAGCGTTGTAGTTCTTTGATATCGACCTTGTTGGCCTTGGCGATCGACGACAGGCTGTCGCCGTTCCTGACCTTGTAACGGCGGACCGGACCGTTGCTGGCAACGCTTTCGAAGACCGGCTTTTTCGGCCGTAGGCTCACCAGTTCTTCAGGCTTGAGGTTCGACAGGCTGGCGGTCAGCAACTGTGCCTTGGAACTCGGTACCAGCAGGTGCTGCGGACCGTCGAGGGTCGCTTTCTGCTTGTAGGCCGGGTTCAACTGGATCATTTCATCTTCGTCGATCTCGGCCAGGGCCGCGACCCGCGAAAGGTCCATCGGCTGGTTGACTTCGATACTGGCGAAGTAGGGTTCGTTGGCGATCGGGTTGAGGTTCACGCCATAGGCTTCCGGGGACATCACCACCTGCGACAAGGCCAGCAGCTTGGGCACGTAGTCACGGGTTTCCTGGGGCAGCGGCAGGTTCCAGTAGTCGGTGGGCAGGCCGAGCTTCTCGTTACGCTCGATCGCCCGGCTGACCGTACCTTCGCCGGCGTTGTAGGCGGCCATGGCCAGCAGCCAGTCGCCATTGAACATGTCGTGCAGGCGGGTCAGGTAGTTCAGCGCCGCGATGGTCGAGGCGGTGATATCGCGGCGTCCATCGTAGAAACGGTCCTGGCGCAGGTTGAAGTTGCGCCCGGTGGAGGGAATGAACTGCCAGAGACCGACCGCATCGGCACGCGAGTAGGCCATCGGGTTGTAGGCACTCTCGATGACCGGCAACAGCGCCAGTTCCAGCGGCATGTTGCGCTCTTCGAGACGTTCGACGATGTAATGGATATAAAGTGTGCCGCGCTCGCTGGCGTTTTCGAGGAACGACGGGTTGCTGGCGAACCACAGGCGTTGCTGCTCGATGCGTGGGTTGACGCCAAGGCCATCCTGCAGCTTGAAGCCCTGGCGCATGCGCTCCCAGACATCCTGTGGCGGCGTCGGGTTGGTTTTTTCGCCGACCCAGATCGGCTTTTGCTTGATCCGGACGTTGAGGTTCGACGCCGTTTCGGTGCCGTTGTCCGAGGTGTGGTGCAAGCCTTGGCAGCCCGCCAGAGTGGCGGACACAGCCACGGCGACTGCCTGAGCCAATCGCGTCAATGTGCCTGAATTGATGGTTTTTCGGTTAGGTGACAGCATTGGCTGGAAGGTAGTTCCGGGCAAAAATGTCGGGCGATTCTAGAAAGCGCTCAGGGTGCGGTCAACCATTGAGCATTTCGGTGACCCCACCCGCTGGTTTCAGAACGTGTCCTTCCAGGCCCGCAGGGCAGCAAAAACCTCACTCGGCGACGCGTTGTCGCGGCCGTTCCGTTCGTCCGCTTTTTCTTTAACAGATGTTTCGCCGACCCTCAGGAACGGGTTGGTCCGCCGTTCCAGTGCCAGGTTCGAGGGCAGGCTGATCCGTCCCTGCGCGCGCCACTGACCAACTTCTTCCAATCGTGCGGCGATATCCGGATTGTGCGGCTCGACCGCCTGGGCAAAGCGCAGGTTGCTCAGGGTGTATTCGTGGGTGCAGTGCACGGCGGTATGGGCGGGCAACGCCGCCAGTCGGCTGAGAGAGGCATGCATCTGTTCAGGCGTGCCTTCGAACAGGCGGCCGCAGCCGCCGGCGAACAGCGTGTCGCCACAGAACAGCAGCGGCGTCGTGTCGTTTGCCTGGTAGAAGGCGATATGCCCCAGGGTATGGCCGGGCACGGCGAATACCTGGAACGGCAGGTCGAGTATGCTGATCCGGTCGTTGTCGTGCAGCGCCACGTCCCGAGCCGGGATGTTTTCCGCGGCGGGCCCGAGTACCCGGGCGCCAGTCGCCTGTTTCAGACGTTCGACGCCACCGACGTGGTCGTGATGGTGGTGGGTGATCAGGATATCGTCCAGTTGCCAGCCCGGATGCCGTTCCAGCCAGGCCAGTACCGGCGCCGCGTCGCCCGGGTCGACCACCGCGCAGCGACGCCGGGCGTTATCGCGCAGCAGCCAGATATAGTTGTCGGTGAACGCGGGCAGTGCATCGATCTGTATCATGTTGGAAGTCGCCAAGCGGAAAACATTGGCGCATCTTAGAGGCTGGTATGGCTCATGGCGAGTTGGAGCAAGCAATGACCGATAAAGCGTTCGCTCAAGCCGATCCCGACTGGTTGGCACTGATCAGCGCGGCCCGAGACTGGTTGTCCGGCCCGTTGGGGCAACTGTTGCTCGATGAAGAACGGCGCATGCTCGACGATGAACTCGGGCGTTACTTCGGCGGCTATCTGGTCCATTACGGGCCTTGCGCCGAGACCCCGCCGCAGGCGCAGCAGGTGCGGCGCAACGTGCGCCTGGGCGCGCCATTGCCCGGCGTCGAAATCGTCTGCGAGGAACGGGCCTGGCCGCTGAGCGAGCACGCGGCGGATGTCGTGGTGTTGCAGCATGGCCTGGATTTCAGCCTGTCGCCCCATGGTCTGCTGCGCGAAGCCGCGGCCAGCGTGCGGCCCGGAGGGCACCTGCTGATCGTCGGGATCAATCCCTGGAGTTCCTGGGGCCTGCGGCACGTGTTCGCCCGCGATGCCTTGCGCCAGGCCCGCTGCATTTCGCCCTCGCGGGTGGCCGACTGGCTCAACCTGCTGGGCTTTGCGCTGGAGAAACGCCGCTTCGGGTGCTATCGTCCGCCGCTGGCCTCGCCAGCCTGGCAAGCGCGGCTGGCGGGTTGGGAGCGCTTGGCCGGTGACTGGCAACTGGTGGGCGGCGGCTTCTATCTATTGGTGGCACGCAAGATCATGGTTGGCTTGCGGCCGGTCCAGCAGGTACGCCGCGAGCCGGTCGGCAAACTGGTGCCGCTGCCGCTGGCCAAGGTCAACCGGCGCCCCAGCGAACCCTGAAACGGGTACTTTTTTTCGATGGAAAGGTTGTAATGAGCGATAGCGTTGAACTCTTCACTGATGGCGCCTGCAAGGGCAATCCCGGCCCAGGCGGCTGGGGAGCGTTGCTGGTGTGCAAGGGCGTCGAGAAAGAACTCTGGGGTGGCGAAGCCAACACCACCAACAACCGCATGGAACTGATGGGCGCGATTCGTGGCCTGGAAGAACTCAAGCGGCCGTGTGAAGTGCTGCTGGTGACCGACTCCCAGTACGTGATGAAAGGCATTACCGAGTGGATGGTCAACTGGAAAAAACGCGGCTGGAAGACGGCGGCCAAGGAACCGGTGAAAAATGCCGACCTCTGGCAGTTGCTCGACGAGCAGGTCAACCGGCACACGGTGAAATGGAAATGGGTACGCGGGCACATCGGCCATCCCGGTAACGAACGCGCCGACCAACTGGCCAACCGTGGCGTGGATGAAGTGCGAGGAATCAAGCATGCGTAGTGTCGTACTCGATACCGAAACCACCGGTATGCCGGTGACCGACGGCCACCGGATCATCGAGATCGGTTGCGTCGAAATCATCGGTCGGCGCCTCACCGGGCGGCATTTCCACGTCTATCTGCAACCGGATCGCGAAAGCGATGAGGGCGCCATCGGCGTCCACGGGATCACTGACCAGTTCCTGATTGGCAAGCCGCGCTTCGGCGAGGTGGCCGACGAGTTTTTCGAGTTCATCAAGGGCTCGCAACTGATCATCCACAACGCGGCGTTCGACGTTGGCTTCATCAACAACGAGTTCGCCCTGGCGGGGCTGCATGACCGCGCCGATATCAGCCAGCACTGCAGCATTCTCGATACCCTGCTGATGGCCCGGGAACGCCACCCGGGGCAGCGCAACAGCCTCGATGCATTGTGCAAGCGTTATGGGGTCGACAACTCCGGCCGTGAACTGCACGGCGCCTTGCTCGACTCGGAGATTCTGGCCGACGTCTACCTGACCATGACCGGCGGCCAGACCAGCCTCTCCCTCGCTGGCAATACCAGCGACGGTGCCGGTGAAGGTGGTGCCGGGCAGGCCAGCGAAATCCGCCGGCTGTCGGCCGATCGCAAGCCGGGCCGGATCATCCGGGCCAGCGAGAGCGAGCTGGCCGAGCATCAGGCGCGCCTGGAAATCATTGCCAAGTCCGCCGGTGGACCTGCGCTGTGGACGCAACTGGCCGAAGCCGCCGCGCAATAGGGTTGTTTGTTACAAGAGTTCTCCTTTCTCTTGTTTCAGCTTCACATGTAGGACAAACAGCTTCTACCCTGAAGGAACAGACGGACGGTGTCCCGTCGCTTCAGGACTGACAGGCTCATGTACAAGGATTTGAAGTTTCCGATCCTGATCGTGCACCGCGACATCAAGGCCGACACGGTTGCCGGTGATCGGGTACGGGGAATCGCGCGGGAGCTCGAACAGGACGGTTTCAGCGTCTTCTGTGCGGTCGACTATGCCGAGGGCCGCCTGGTCGCCTCGACCCACCATGGTCTGGCCTGCCTGCTGATCGCGGCCGAGGGCGCCGGGGAAAACACTCACCTGCTGCAGAATATGGTCGAGTTGATCCGCTTGGCGCGGGTCCGTGCTCCCGATCTGCCGATCTTTGCCCTGGGCGAGCAGGTCACTCTGGAAAATGCGCCGGCCGACGCCATGAGCGAGCTCAATCAGCTGCGCGGCATCCTCTACCTGTTCGAGGACACGGTACCGTTCCTGTCCCGGCAGGTCGCCCGGGCAGCGCGCAATTACCTGGATGGCCTGCTGCCGCCCTTTTTCCGCGCGCTGGTGCAGCACACCGCCGATTCCAACTACTCCTGGCACACGCCTGGGCACGGCGGCGGCGTGGCTTACCGCAAGAGCCCGGTGGGGCAGGCGTTTCATCAGTTCTTTGGCGAAAACACCCTGCGTTCCGACCTGTCTGTCTCGGTACCTGAACTCGGTTCGTTGTTGGATCACACCGGCCCGCTGGCCGAGGCCGAGGCTCGGGCGGCGCGCAATTTTGGCGCCGATCACACGTTCTTCGTGATCAATGGCACGTCAACCGCGAACAAGATCGTCTGGCACTCGATGGTCGGTCGCGATGACCTGGTGCTGGTCGATCGCAACTGCCACAAGTCGGTGCTGCACTCGATCATCATGACCGGTGCCATCCCGCTGTACCTGTGCCCGGAGCGCAACGAACTGGGGATCATCGGTCCGATTCCGCTGAGCGAGTTCAGTCGCGAGTCGATCCAGGCAAAGATCGACGCCAGCCCGCTGACCCGTGGCCGCGAGCCGAGGGTGAAGCTGGCGGTGGTCACCAACTCGACCTACGACGGTCTGTGCTACAACGCCGAACTGATCAAGCAGGGCCTTGGCAACAGTGTCGAGGTCTTGCACTTTGACGAAGCCTGGTATGCCTATGCGGCCTTCCATGAGTTCTTTGCCGGGCGCTACGGCATGGGCACCTCGCGTACTCCGGACAGTCCTCTGGTGTTCACCACGCACTCGACGCACAAGCTGCTCGCGGCCTTCAGCCAGGCCTCGATGATCCATGTGCAGGATGGTGGGGCACGCCAACTGGACCGCGATCGCTTCAACGAGGCGTTCATGATGCATATCTCGACCTCGCCGCAGTACAGCATCATCGCCTCGCTGGACGTGGCCTCGGCGATGATGGAAGGGCCGGCGGGGCGTTCGCTGCTCCAGGAAATGTTCGATGAGGCGCTGAGCTTTCGCCGGGCCCTGGCCAATCTCCGGCAGCATATCGCCGCCGATGACTGGTGGTTCAGCATCTGGCAGGCGCCACGGGTAGAGGGTATCGACCGGGTCGAGACCGCTGACTGGTTGCTTGAGCCGCAAGCCGATTGGCACGGTTTCGGTGAGGTTGCCGAGGACTATGTGCTGCTCGATCCGATCAAGGTCACCCTGGTGATGCCGGGCCTGACCGCCGGTGGCGCCCTGAGCGAGCGGGGTATTCCAGCGGCGGTGGTCAGCAAGTTTCTCTGGGAACGTGGCCTGGTGGTCGAGAAGACCGGCCTCTACTCCTTCCTGGTGCTGTTTTCGATGGGCATCACCAAGGGCAAATGGAGCACCCTGCTGACGGAGTTGCTGGACTTCAAACGCAACTATGACGCCAACACCAGCCTGGCCAGTTGCCTGCCATCGGTGGCCCGGCAGGGGCCGCAGCGTTACCAGGGTATGGGGTTGCGCGACCTGTGCGATCAACTGCATGGCTGTTATCGCAGCAATGCCACGGCCAAACATCTCAAACGCATGTATACGGCCTTGCCGGAAGTCGCCATGAAACCTGCCGATGCCTACGATCTTTTGGTCCGCGGTGAGGTCGAAGCGGTACCGATCGATGCATTGCAGGGGCGGGTCGCGGCGGTCATGCTGGTACCTTACCCGCCGGGGATTCCCCTGATCATGCCGGGTGAGCGTTTCACCGAGACGACCCGCTCGATTATCGACTACCTGGCCTTTGCCCGCGCCTTCGACAGCGGTTTCCCCGGTTTTGTCGCCGACGTGCATGGTCTGCAACATGAAGACAACGGTCATGGCCGATGCTATACCGTCGATTGCATCAAGGAATGAGGATGGGACAGTTCCCCCTATGCATTTAGTCATGAACCCGAAAGACCCTGAAGTCTCGGTCCGGGTGGCCGACGAGGGCTTCTCCGAGTACATCTGGGGCAGCGATTTCAGTTTTCAGGTCAAGGCCTATGGCCGGGCCGAGATAGGCCGCAAGGTCGAGCAGTGGTCGCTGTCCTCGGTGGCCCCCTACCGCAAGTGTTATGGCATCGACCCCGAGGAGTTCGCCAGCTTTCGCGGCAAGGCCGACAGCGCGATTTTCATGGCTTACCTCGATGGCCGGCCTGCCGGGCATGTGGTGATCAGCACCAACTGGAACGGTTTTGCCCATGTCGACGAACTGGCGGTGGATACCCGCGCGCGGCGTCACGGCGTGGCCAGGGCCCTGTTGGACGAGGTGAGGTTCTGGAGCGAGAAGAAGAACCTGCCGGGGGTCATGCTGGAAACCCAGAACAACAACCTGGGCGCCTGTCGCCTGTACGAGCGTTGCGGGTATGTACTGGGTGGCATGGATCATCTGCGTTATCGCGGGATCGACGTACATACTCGGGAAGTGGCGCTGTTCTGGTACCTGTTGTTCGCGCCGCCGGCCTGAGGGTCAGGTCGGTGCCAGCATGGCCGCGGCCTTTTCGCCGATGATTTCCAGCAAGGCCTTCTGCGCCGCCGACGGTTGTTGCTCCTTCAAGGTCAGGGCGTACAGGGTGATGGGGACGGCCGGCGACAGCGGGCAGACATCCAGCCCGCCAGCCCTGGCGCCCACGGCCGTGAACGGATCGACGATCGCCAGGCCCTCACCGGCCTCGACCATGCTGCGCATCATCTGATAGGTCTGGACCCGTGTCTGCACCTGCGGTGGCGGGCGCAGGCCCTGCAGCTTGCTGTCGAGCAGCAGGCTGAGGGTGTCCTGTTGTTCCAGGCCGATCATCGATTGCCCGGCCAGGTCTTGCAGGGAGATATATTTCTGTTTCGGTTGCAACCAGCCATGGGGTGCGAGCAATTGCAGCTTGCCCTGGGCCAGGGCTTGGCAGTCGATCTGTGGATGCTCGGGGTCGTTCAGGCTCAGGCCCAGTTCGATTTCGTGCAACAGCAGGTTGCGGACGATCTCGCGGGTGTGCTGGCTGGCGAGGGTGCACGGGGTTTCCCGAAAGCGCCGGCGCAGGGCGGCGATGCCTTGTGGCAGCAGGTGCTGGGCGAGTGTCGGGGTGCAGGTCACCCGCAGGGGAGGAGCCTGGTGCTGGCGCAGTTCACTGGCCAGCCGCCGCAGCGGCTCAAGTTCCCGATACAGGTGGCTGATCTGTGGCTGCAACTCGCGGGTTTCGCGCGTGGCCTGCATCCGTCCGCGTACCGTGGCGAACAGCAGGAAGCCCAGTTGTTGCTCCGCATCCTGCAGGGTGGCATTGAGCGTGGCCGCTGGCAGTTGCAGCAACTCGGCGGCGGCGCCGAGGTTGCCGGTCTGCAGGATGGCCTGGATTACTTCGATATGGCGTAGACGCATGCTTGAAGTCCATGTCCCGCACGGAGAAGGTCAGGGGACTGATCCTAACCCAAGTTGGCCTGCAAGACTGCAGGTCGCCGTGCGTTCAGCGCTGCGTCATGAATCGGTCGGGGCGGTTTCCGGTTCGCGCGTCAGGGTGATCCCCGACTGGACCAGCATGAATTCGTTATTGTCGAGTTTATTGACGCGATCGCCAATGGCCAGTTTATAGGTGGTGACAGGCTCCGTGCCGGCCAGGCCTTCGGCTGAAGGCATGGATTCCTGAAACTCATGCACGGAATAGACGCGACCTTCCGCATCCCTGGCATGAAATTGTCCGACGAGTACTGCGGCCATCTGTTTAGAACCTCTGGAAATTAACTACCGATGTGCGGGTCTGTAGACCGTGCCCGGCTTGGGGAAGTTTTGTCCCGGGAAAAAAATAGTCAGGCGATCCTGCCGCTTATGTCGTTGGCAAGGGGCCATATCCTGTGCTGTTTGGGGAAAAATCTGACAATAGCCTGGGATGATCATCTATAACTAAAGATCCCTTGTCCCACGTATCAGGAGTGTCCATGAGTAATCTCCATACCGTCGCCGTGCTGGTAGGCAGCCTGAGAAAAGAGTCGATCAACCGCAAGGTGGCGCTGGCCCTGGCTGACCTGGCACCGGCGAACCTCAAGCTGAAGATTGTCGAGATCGGTGACCTGCCGCTGTATAACGAGGATATCGACGGCACGCCCCCTGCGGCCTACAGCACTTTTCGCGAGCAGATCGCGGCGGCCGATGCAGTGTTGTTCGTGACCCCGGAGTACAACCGCTCGGTCCCTGCCGCGTTGAAAAACGCCATCGATGTCGGTTCGCGGCCCTACGGCAAGAGTGCCTGGAGCGGCAAGCCGGGCGCGGTGATCAGCGTTTCGCCGAGCCCCATCGGTGGTTTTGGTGCCAACCACCATTTGCGTCAGTCGCTGGTGTTTCTGAATGTACCCTGCATGCAGCAGCCGGAGGCCTATTTCGGTGGGGCGGGCAGTGCATTCGATGAGGCGGGCAAGCTGTCGGAGCAGAGCAAACCGTTCCTGCAGGGCTTTATCAACGCCTATGGGCAGTGGGTGGAGCAGCACAAGAAGGCCTGAGGTTTTTTGCGGGAACTGACGGTGTAGGTCATGGCCATGACCTACACCGTTACAACGCTCAACAGCCCTGTGGCATTTCCCCGTTCGCCAGGCGCTGATTGATCGCCGCAATCACCTGCGGCAACTCGTTGAGGGTATCGATCAGGTAATGTGGGCGCGAGCCTTCGAACAGGGCGTGGATGCGTTGGCGCTCGCTCGTCAGGCGGGCGCTGTCCAGTGCCTGGTAGGTTGCATAATCGAGCCCCAGGGCATTGCCGGAGCAGACCAGGGCCACCGTCCACATGCCGGCTCGGCGACCTTCGAGAATCCCCGGTACCGTATCGTCGACCTTCACGCAAGCCGCGACATCGTCGATGCCCAGGGCGATCACGTTCGCCAGCGCCTGGGCCGGCCACGGGCGGCCATTGGGCACCTCGTCGGTGGCGACCACATGGTCCGCGATGTAGCCGTTGCTGGCGGCCAACTCGACGACCTTGGCCATCACCTGGGCCGGGTAGCCGGAACACGAGCCGATCTTCAGGCCCTGGCGCCGCAGTTCGGCGATGGTGTCGAGGGCGCCAGGAATCAACGCCGAATGTTCGGCGATCTTTTCGATCTGCAACGGCATGAATCGTTGGTAGATCGCGGTCACATCCGCATCGCTGGGCGTGCGTCCGAACACCTGGCGATAACGTTCGGCGATCGGCGGCTGGTTGCACAGGCTGCGGATGTGATCCCACTTGCCCATGCCCATCGGGCCCCGCGCTTCTTCGATGGAGACGTGCACAGCGAACTCGGCGAAGGCCTCGACGAATATCTGGGTCGGGGCGAACGAGCCGAAGTCGACGACGGTGCCGGCCCAGTCGAGGATGGCTGCTTGCAGTCGGGTCGGTGGGGTGTAGTTCATGGCAGTTACCTCAGGCACGCAAGTGGGTGTTCACGGTGGGCGTGGCAACGCCCGGAATTTGCAGGGGCGTTACGTCCATTTCATTCAGCGCCTCGCCGATGGCCCGGGCTGCGGCTTGCAGGTCGTGGCGGCTGACGTCGCCAATGCAGCCGACACGGAAGGTGTCGACCTCGGTCAGCTTGCCCGGATAGAGAATGAAACCCTTGGCCTTGACCCGCTCATAGAGCGTCTTGAAGTCGTAGCGCGGGTCTTGCGGCGCATGCACGGTGACGATGATCGGCGCCTGGATGGCCGCTGGCAGGAAACTGCGCAGGCCGAGCCTGGCCAACTCCTCGAGCAGCACCTGGCAGTTGTCGGCATAACGTCGATGACGGGCCGGCTGGCCGCCTTGCTCCTGATATTGCAGCAGCGCTTCATGCAGGGCGGCGACCACATGGGTCGGTGGCGTGAAGCGCCACTGGCCGGTCCGTGCCAGGTAGGCCTGCTGGTCGTGCAAGTCCATCGCCAGTGAATGCGAATTGCCCGCCGCCGCTGCCAGGCTGGCTTTGTGGGCCAATACGAAACCCATGCCCGGCACGCCTTCCAGGCATTTGCCCGAGGCGGCGATCAGTGCCTCGAACGGCACCCGTCGGGTGTCGATGGGCAGGGCGCCGAAGGAACTCATGGCGTCGATGATCAGGCGTTTGCCGTGGCGGGCGACGACCTCGGCGATCGGCTCCAGCGGGTTGAGGAGGCCGGTGCCGGTTTCGCAATGGATCAGCGCGACATGACTGATCGCCGGATCGGCGAGCAGCCGCTGTTCGACCTCGGCCGCATCGCATGGCTGATCCTCGGCGGTTTCCAGGGTGCAGAAAGTTCGGCCGAGCACCGCGCAGATGGCCGCCAGGCGCTTGCCATAGGCGCCATTGATCAGCACCAGAACCTTGCCGTCGCGGGGCACCAGCGTGCCGATGGCTGCCTCCACGGCAAAGGTCCCGCTGCCCTGCAAGGGCACGCAATGATGGCTCTCTGCGCCGTTGACGATGGCCAGCAAGCGCTCGCAGACGCTGGCGGTGAGTCGGTTGAAACGCTCGTCCCACGAGCCCCAGTCCAGCAGCAACGCCTGGCGTGTGCGGGCCGAGGTGGTGAGCGGACCGGGGGTGAGCAGGATGGGAGCGGCGGTACTCATGGGCATTTCCTGTGGCGCTGATCATTGACGGGATACAGGGCATAAGTTGCGGTTTGCCTTGTTATCAATCAAATTGTTTGTTGTTATGCGAGCTATAAGTGAGGCCGATAGCCAATGAACCTGTTCCAACTCCGCGCATTCGACGCCGTGGCCCGCGAGGGCAGTTTTACCCGCGCTGCCGCTCGCCTGTTCATCAGCCAGCCGGCGGTGACCGGACATATCAAGGCCCTTGAGGAGCATTACCAGGTCACGTTGTTGCGTCGTACCGCGCGGCGGGTGGAGTTGACGGAGCAGGGCACCCGGCTGGCGGCGATCACCCGGGCCATGTTCGGCCTGGCCGAAGAGGCGCGGGTCATGCTCGAGGCCAACCGCCAGTTGCTGACCGGACGTCTGGAGGTTGCAGCGGACGGGCCGCATCGGGTCATGCCGATGCTCGCCCGGCTGCGCGAGCGTTATCCTGGGGTCACGGTCAACCTGCGGCTCGGCAATGCCCAGGAAACCCTCGCGGCGCTGCTGGCCGAGCATGCCGATGTCGCCGTGCTGACCGAGGTCGAGCCGCGCAAGGGCCTGCATCTGCACGCCTTGAGCGAGTCACGGATCTGCGTTCTGGTGCCGGCGGGTCATCCCTGGCAGGACGAGCCCGAGGGCATCGCACTGCAACGCCTGGATCAGAGGATCATGGTGTTGCGCGAGCCGTCGTCGGTCACCCGCCGGACGTTCGATCAGGCTTGCGGTCTGGCTGGGGTCAATCCGCGGGTATTGCTGGAACTGGACAGTCGCGAAGCGGTGACCGAAGCGGTGGCTGCCGACCTGGGGTTGGGCATCGTTTCATCCGAGGAGGTCAGCCCTGATCCACGCGTTCGGGCCGTACCGCTGATCGGCAACGGATTGCACAACCGGCATATGGTCGGTTGTCTGGAGCGGCGTGCCGAGTTGCGCCTGATCCAGGCATTCCTAGGGTTGCTGGTGTGACCTTCAGCGGGGGGCCGAAGGTTTGATCAGCCATTCGTAGACGCTGTTCAATTCGCCGGGGCAGCCGTCGGCGCTGCTATTCAGGCTCGCCTGGAGAAAGGCCCGGCGCTGTGCGGGGCTCCAGCGCTGGCGGATGTATTCGTGCACGGCCAGGCATTGGCCGGGGTAGAGCAACCAGAGCTGCTCGGGGGTGTCGGCGAGTTCCAGCGCCAGGCGATGTCGTTGATAGGGGCTCAGCACGGCCATGCCCCGTGCGTTGCTGCGACCTTCGAGCAGGATGTCGTCGCGCCCCAGCCGGGCCAGTTCCTTGAGGCCCGGGCGGGGCATGCGCACGATGTACCAGACGCTGTTGCCCAGGCAATGGGTGGACTTCTGCGGTTGTTCGTATAGATAGAGTTCCCCGGGGATTTCCTCTGCATCAGGCATCGCGCACTCGGTGGCGGGCTGGAGCGCCGCTGGCTGCTCGGCTTGCGCCTGGAGCGTGGGTGGAACGTCGACGTTCCGGTTGTCGAGGAAGCCGCAGATCACCAACTGTTCGGGGTCGTGGTCGACACACTCGATCAACACCTGGCTGCCGACCTGGGGCGCCTTGCCCTCGGCCACACCCAGTGGAATCCAGCAGCCGGGAGCTGTGTCTGCCGAGTGCAGGGCCCCTTGCAGTTGGATCGGCAGCCGCCCCTGGGCATCGGGCCGAGCCGATTGTCCGGGAGGACCGAGGACCGTACCCAATTGATAGCCGGTTTGCCTGGGCCGAGCCTGGCGCAAGGCCGGGCGAAACGGTGTGGCCCAGGGAATCGCCTTGAAGTGATTGTAATAGCCCCGGGACCCGAGGCTGGCGTCCTGTTGCCGGTCATGGGGCAACTCGTCCAGCCGCTCGCCCTGTGCGCGTTGTTCGCCCCAGTGCTGAACTTCGGTGATCAACCATTGGTCATTGAGCGCCTGACGCGGATGGTCGCTCAGAAAGCGCACGTCGGCACAGTGCAGTTCGCCGAGATTGCTGCGCCCCTGGATCTGCCGGCTTTCGCAGCGCAGGCGCTCCAGTGCCCGTCGGCTGCATTGCAGTTCGTGGCGTTGCCGGTGGTCGATGCTCGTTGAGTGCAACCCGTAGAGTCCGGCCTGATTGGCCGCGCCATCGTTTTCGGCAGAAGCGTTGCGAGCCTGTACCGGCCAGGGCGGGCAGCCCGTGCGGGTCGGTGGCGGGTGGTCGACGTGGCTTGGCATGGCGTGCCGTTCGTGCAGTTGGTCGATGGCCGGCTGTCCGCTTCGCGGGGTGTCGCAATAGCGCAGCAGGCCCGGGTGTTCAGGGAAGGCCTGGGGGTCTTCGGCGAACACCAGAACGTGCTGCCGGGGGCTGTGCTCGAAGTGATAGTGGATGCCTTCTTCTTCGCAGAGCCGGTTCAACCATTGCAGATCATTCTGCTCATGCTGCTGACAATGCGGGCGGGGCGGGTAGGTGCCCTGGTCGAGTTCGAAGCGGTAGTCGGCGGGCCCCAGACCATGGCTGGCGAGCAGTCGTTCGAGGATTTCCGGGACGCTCAGGTCGTAGAACGCCCGACGCCTGGCGCTGCGTTCGAGCAGTGTCAGGCGGGGGCCCAGTACCACCTGGTAGTGACACAGGTTCGGCGTGAGGTAACTGCTGCTGATTTCATGGATGAGTCCATGAACGCCTTCCGCTGCTGACCCGAAACCGAGAAACGCCGGCTGTTCCAGCAGCGACTGCAGGTCCAGTCCGGGATCTTCGCCCAGCAGCTCGACTTCGAAGCGGTAGGACTGGTTCAGGGCCTCGCGCCCACTGAAACGAATGACGTGCAGGGGCGCGGAGAGGGAAGCGAGGGTCAATGAGAGCTGTCGTGCCTTGTCCTGAGTCATTTCATCTCTTTTTGTCGGGGACGTTAGGGCAGAGGGTACGAAATGCTGGAGATATCTGGACACAGCAAAACAGCTTTTGGGAAATCGCCTACGATGTTCTGCGCAGAGTCTTAGCGATTATCAGGTTTTGGTCGATCAGCGAGTTTTTGCCGTATAAACTGCGCGCAAAGCGTCGGCCAATAGATGTCACGACGCCACTGATCGAGAGAGTGAGTAATGGGCGCACAGTGGAAGGTTAAACACAAAGAGGCGGCAGCCAACGCCAAGGGCAAGCTGTTCGGCAAGCTGGTCAAGGAAATCACCATCGCTGCGCGCAATGGTGCGGACATCTCCACCAACGCACACCTGCGTCTGGTGGTCGAACAGGCGAAAAAGGCCTCGATGCCTCGCGATACCCTGGAGCGCGCCATCAAGAAAGGTTCCGGCCAATTGGGCGAAACCGTGCAGTACCACCGCGTGACCTATGAAGGTTTTGCTCCCCACCAGGTACCGCTGATTGTCGAGTGCGTCACCGATAACATCAACCGCACCGTGGCGGAAATCCGCGTGGCCTTCCGCAAGGGCCAACTGGGCGCTTCCGGTTCGGTGTCCTGGGACTTCAACCACGTCGGCCTGATCGAAGCTTCGCCGGACAGCCCGGATGCCGATCCGGAAATGGCGGCCATCGAGGCCGGCGCACAGGATTTCGAACCAGCCGAAGAGGGCGCGACCCTGTTCATCACCGAGACCACCGACCTGGACGCCGTGCAGAAAGCCTTGCCGGAGCAGGGCTTCACCGTACTATCGGCCAAGCTCGGCTACCAGTCGAAGAACCCGGTCAGTGGCCTGAGCGACGAGCAGATGGCGGAAGTCGAAGCCTTCCTCGAAGGCCTGGACAACCATGACGACGTGCAGGATATGTTCGTCGGCCTGGCGGGCTGATTCCTGGAGCGACCTGTTCGCGGACTCATCCGCGAACAGGTCCCCACGGTACTCAAAGCTGCGCGCAAATCTCTTCGAAACCGGGCCGTGCCAAGACATCCGGCTGAATGCAGCGCTCTTGCAGACCCTGCAGTGATTCCAACACGCCAGGCTCGAAATCCCCGTCGATCCGCTCCAGCAACTCCCCCAGCAGAATCCCGAATGCCCGCACCTCGATCCGTTGCAAGGCACGGGTTTCCAGGCTATCCGTCGGCGAATGGAACGACGCCGCGCCAAAATCCCCCAACAGGCAATCGCCCTCGGTGTTGTAGAGGATGTTGTGTCCATACAGGTCGCCATGGCACAGCCCCAGGCGGTGCAGGTGCGCGCCCACCGAGGCAATGCCGCGCGCCATGCGCAGGGCCTGTGCAGGGCTGAAGCGGGTCTCGTCGCGATACACGTCGCGGCTGCACGAGTCGAGGCTGGGCAGGGCGGCGAGGTTGGCGAACCGTGGGTCGATCAGTTCCATCACCAACCCGGCCTGATCATCGGGATGGCCGCTGATACGACCCTCGACCCGGATCAGGTTCGGGTGCAGGCCGGCGGCGATACAGGCGTTCATCTCGTTCAGCGGCGAGCCGTCGCTGGTCATGCTGCCCTTGTACAGCTTGACCGCCACCGCCTTGGCCGCCGCCGAAGGACGGTTCCACACGGCCTGGCTGATCACCCCGGAGGCGCCTTCGCCCAGCCGCTGTTCGAGTTGCAATTGCGCCCAGTCGATGTTCGGCGTGGTATCGCCGGCCAGCACCTCGCCGGTGTGATCGAGTCGCGGATTGCCGGCATAGGCGATCCAGGCCAGGCTGGGCAGGGTCAGCAGCCATTGTGGCAGCTCGTCCAACTGGTTGGCGGCGATGCGGATCAGTTCCAGGTTGTGGCAGTCGGCGAGGGTGGCCGGCAGCTGTTGCAGGCGATTGCCGGCGAGCATGAGTTTCTGCAGCAAGGGCCGCCGGCCCAACTCGTCGGGCAGTTCGGCGATGCGGTTGTCGGTCAGGATCAGCCAACGCAGCAACGGTGGCAACGCCGCCGCCGGTACGTGTTCGATCTGGTTAGCCTTGAACGCGACCATGCTCAGTTGGGCGCATTGGCCCAGGCAGCCGGGCAACTCGGTGAACAGGTTGTCGGAACAGAACAGGATGCGCAGGTGCGGCAGCCGATGCAGATCGTCCGGCAGGCGGCTGAGGCGGTTGCCGCTCAGGTTGAGGATTTCCAGGGAGTCGGCCAACTGGAAGATTTCCTGGGGAAACTCGGTCAGCCCGCAGGCCAGGTCGAGTCGCATGATACCGGCCAATTGGCCGCTGCGCAGTTGTTCAAGGGTGTGCATGAGCGGGCATTCCGTTCGGGTCGCGATCATCGAAAGGCCGCCATCATAGCCGCCTCGACGGGAGCTTGCTTGTCGATGCGCTCAGGGACCGACTTCGACCAGCTGCCCCAGGCGGCTACGGGTGCGTGCCAGGTCGATGGCATGGCCGCCGAGGCTCTCGCGCAGGGGCCGTTCGCCGATCAGTTGCAGGTGTTTGTCCTGGTCGTAGAGGACGTCGATCAGGTTGATGAACCGCTGCTGGCTGGCGATCGGGCAGTCTTCCAGATTGGGCAGTTCGTCGATGATCCAGGTGTCGAAACGCCGGCACAGTTCCAGGTAGTCCATCACCGCGGTGGGCTCGTCGCACAGATCGGCAAATTCGAAACGTACGCAGCGATCATGGCTCTGACGCACCTTGAGGTATCGGGTACCCACCATCAGCGGGCTGGCCGCTGCCCCGCGTTCCGGCAACTGCAGGGCCTGGCGCTGTTCGGCGCTGCCCGGCCAGATGTACTGCCCGTGGGTGAACTGCTGCTGCGCATGGCTGGGTGCCAGGCTACGGTAGTCGTGGGGGCCGCCGACCTCCATGATTTCCATTCGGGCATTGATCAGGTCGATTACCGGTTTGAACCGCGCGTGATAGAGCGGATTGGGCAGCAGGCCCTCGGGCGGATAGTTGGAGGTCACCACCAGCAGTACCTGTCGCTGGAACAGCGCCTTGAACAGCCGGGTGATCAACATCGCATCGCCGATGTCATGCACATGGAATTCATCGAAGCACAGCAGCCGACAGCCGGCGAGCAGCTCATCCAGGGTGGCGCCGAGGGCGTCCGGGTTCTCGCGATGGCTGAACATGCCCTGGTGCAGCCGGGCGAAGAAATCATGGAAGTGCAGCCGCTGCTTCTCGGCCATCGGCACAGCCTGGAAAAAGCCGTCCAGCAACCAGCTCTTGCCCCGGCCCACGGCGCCGTGCAGGTACAGGCTGCGCAACTGGGTGGGCGAGCCGTGCAGCAGGGTGGTGGCCTGTTGCGCCATGCGTTCGATGACCCGCTGCTGGCTATGGCTCAGTGTGTAGCCCTGGTGGTTGGCCTTGTGCCGGAAATACTCGGGTACGCCGGGGTGCGGTACGGCAGTGGCGATCTTGCCCGACTTTGTCTTGCCGAACAGGCGGCGCAGCGCCGGCCAGCGGGATGTGGCACCTGGGCGATGAGGGGGGGTGGCGGCCAACTGAGAAAGTCCCCTTGGGTGAAAATGCCGAGCGTCGCGGTCGTGATCGCCCGAACCATGCATGCCCTTGGACCGGGTAGCGCGATATTGTCGGCGACTGCCGCGATTCTACCAATAGAACATAGAGCCGCGAGCAGTCTCCGAAGGCAATGGCTGCCCGAGCGACGAATGCCATGGGTCCCAAGGCTACCGCCGGACTAACGCTCGATGCTGCGGTTCCAGCGGGCGTTCCACTCCGGACGCAGCCGGTTGACCTGGTCCCAGTCGATGGCCACGGCGGTTTCCAGGTATTTCTTCATCGCCTCGACCTGGCCACGGGTGCGGTCGGTGGTCGGGGTGTTGGGGTTGGACGGGATCTGGTCGCCATCCTCCAGCGCCGCTGCCTGGGCCTCGGGTGTCAGCAGGAATTCGGCCAGTTTCTGTGCCAGCTCCGGCTGGTTGTTATTGGCGATCGCACATTCGGCGACGTTGAGCACCACCGCGCCTTCCTTGGGTTGCGCGTACTCCACCGGGATGCCCTTGAGCTTGAGCGCGGTGACCTGGGTCGGCGTCAGCGGGAACAGCGCCGCCTCGTCGGTCTGGATCATCTCCGAGAGCTTGGCCGAGCTGGGGATGTATTCCAGCACGTTACGTCCCACGCTGTCTGGCCAGGCCTTGAAGCCGGGATCGACATTGGTCTCGTCGCCGCCCTTGAGCCGGTTGAACATCAGGAAGCCGTGCAGGCCGAACGTCGACGATGACATCGACTGGAACACCAGCTTGTCCTTGTACTTGCTGTCCGCCATGTCCAGCCACGAAGTCGGTGCGGCCCAGCCCTTTTCCTTGAACAGTCGGGTGTTGTAGGCCAGCCCCGTGACCCCGAGGCTGACCGCCACCGCTTCGTCCTTGATCCGGCCCTTGGCCGGGATCTGCGCCAGGGTGGGGTTGTCCTGCAGCTTGCTGCACAGGCCCATGGAGATCGCCCGGTACATGATTCCGTCATCGAGGAAGATCACGTGCAGTTGCGGGTTGTCCTTGCTTGCCTGGACCTTGGCAAGGATGTCGGCGGAGGTGCCGGGGACGATCACCACCTTGACCTTGTTGGCTTTTTCGAAGGGTGGCAGCACCTTGTCGGCATACAGCCGCTCCATGGTCCCGCCGTTCATGCCCAGGTACAGCGTCGGCTCGGCCTGGGCCGGAGTGGCCAGGAGCAGGGCAGCGAGAGGCAGGCAGGACAAACCGATCAGGGCATTGCGTGGGGCATGGTTCATGGCGCGATCTTCCTCTGGGTTCTGACGGCCCGCTCAGGCGGCGGGAGTGGCTTGGAAACGTTGGATGGAAAAGGCTTCGATCGGCGTCGACGACTGGCCCTGGCAGACCAGTTCGGCGAGCACCTCGCCCACCGCCGGACCGATCTGGAAACCCGCCCCGGCAAAGCCGAAGGCGTGCAGCAGGCCGGGTTGGGTCGAGCTCGGGCCGATCACCGGCTGGCGATCGGGCAGGTAGCCTTCGGTGCCGCTCCAGGTACGGATCGCCTGGGCGCCTTCGAGAAACGGGTAGAGCTCGACGGCCTGGCGGAGAATTTCCAGCACGGCGCTCTGTCCCGGTCGCGCACGGGCGCTGTCGAGGGCAAAGCCCTGGCCGCCGCCCAGCACGCAGTTGCCGCGGCTGACCTGGCGGGCATAGATGCCGCCGCCTTCGACGCCGGTACTGGCGTCCATCACCAGCGGCAAGGGTTCGGTGACCAGCATGGCCGGATGGCCGGAGTGGATCGGCACCGCCTCGCCAAACTGCGCGGCGAGGCTGCCGGCCCAGGCCCCCGCGCAATTGAGTAGCCAGACTGAACGGATCTCCAGGCCATTGGCGGTCTGCAGGATAAAGCGTTGGCCATCGTGTTCGACCCGGCTCACCTCGCTCTGTTCCAGCACGTTGGCCCCGAGCTGGCGCGCGGCGCGGGCAAAGGCCGGCGATACCAGGCGCGGGTTGGCGTGACCGTCGTCGGGGCAGAACGAGGCGCCTTCGGCAATCCGCCCGACCCATGGAAACCGCTGATGCAGTTGCTTGCGATCGAATATCTGCAGGTCAAGCCCGAACCCCTGGCTACTATCGGCATAGGCTTGCAGCGCGGCCAGGTCCTCGATGCTGCGGGCCAGCTTGAGATGCCCGGAGCGCTGGTATTCGCCGTCGATGCCGATCAATTCTGGCAGGCGGCTCCAGATACCATGGGCCCGCTGGGACAGTGGCAACTGCGACAACGGCCGGCCCTGGCGCCGCACCCCGCCATAGTTCACGCCGCTGGAGTGGCTGCCACAGAAATCCCGCTCCAGCAGTACCACGCTGCGGCCTTGGCGGCTCAAGGCCAGTGCTGCGGAGGCGCCGACGATGCCACCGCCAAGGATTGCCACCTCGACTTCGATCATGGCGTGACCTCCAGCCCGAACGGCAGCGGTTTGATCGGTGCCTGGGCACGCAAGCGGCCGATGGCCTCCAGGGCCAGGCCACTTTCGCAGGCAATGATTTCTGCCGCTGCGGCGCCGCAGATCCGTCCCTGGCAACGGCCCATGCCGACCCGGCAATGGGCCTTGACCCGATTGATCTCCCAGTGCCCCTCGCGAACCCCCTGACGCACTTCGCCGACCCGTACTTCCTCGCAGCGGCAGAGCATCAGTTCGTCCGGGGCGTTTCGCGCCCAGTGCGCGGGGAAGGGGAAGGCATTCTCCAGGCCCTGACGGAACTGGCCGATGCGCGCCAGGCGGTTTTCCAGATCGACGTTACGGTCGGGGTCGACGCTGTAGCCCTGGTCCTCCAGCAGTGCCAGGGCGGCGCGTTCGCCAGCCATCTCTGCGGCATCGGCACCCATGATGCCGGCACCGTCGCCGGCCAGGTAAATGCCCGCGACGCTGCTGCGTCCGGCACGGTCGTGGTCCGGTAGCCAACTGCGGTTCAATGGGTCCCAACTGAACTGGCAGCCGAGCAGGTCGGCCAGTTGGGTTTCGCTGCGCAGGCCGTGGGCGAATGCCACGGCATCGCACTCCAGCGATTGCGCTCGGCCAGCCTGGCTCCAGTGCGCTGCGGCTACCTGTTGTTCACCCTCGATCCGCTCCAACTGCGCGGCCTGGTGTACGGCAACGCCGTGAGCACTCAACCAGCCCCGGTAGTAGAGGCCCTTGGCGAGGGTCAACGGTTGCTTGAGCAGTCCCGGCATGGCCTTGCATTGCGCGGTGAAGGGTGAGCTGTCGAGCACCGCCACGACCTTGGCCCCGGCCTTGGCGTACTGATAGGCGACCAGGTAGAGCAACGGGCCGCTGCCGGCGAACACGACCCGCTCGCCGATGGCGCAACCCTGGAACTTCAGGGCGATCTGCGCCGCGCCGAGGCTGTAGACCCCCGGCAGGGTCCAGCCGGGCACCGGCAGCACGCGGTCGGTGGCACCGGTGGCGACGATCACCGAGGAATATTCGAGGCGCTCGGCGCGGCCTTGCCGGAGCGTATCGAGGGCGCCGTGTTCGGCGTTCCACACCAGGGTCTCGGGGCGATAGTCGAGCTGCCCGTGCAGCTCATCGAGGGTCTGGTGGATCGCGCTGGCCTTGCCGGCCTCGAAACCATACAACTGCCTGGGTGAGCGGCGGAAGTTCTCCGGCTGGCGCCGATAGATCTGTCCGCCACCACGGAGCGATTCATCCAGCAGGATCGGCCGCAGGCCATGTTCGAGCAACGTCTGGGCCGCGCGAATCCCGGCTGGCCCGGCGCCGACGATCAGTATCGGCTTCATGGTTTCGGCCTCCCTTCACGGCTCACCTGTTGACCGGCTTCGAGCATCGTCGAGCAGGCGCGCACCCGGCGCCCGTCGGCCAGCCGCACCCAGCAATCCTGGCAGGCGCCCATCAGGCAGAAGCCTGCGCGCGGTTCGCCGCTGAAGTCGCTGTGGCGCAGGTGCTCGCCAGCGGTGAGCAATGCGGTCAGCAGGGTGTCGCCCTGCAGACCGCTGGCCGGCTGGCCGTCGAGGGTGAAGTCCAGGGCCGGGCGTTGCGCTTCGGCCAGTCGTTTCAGCAGCGCCATAGCGGCCTCATTGTTTGCCTACCAGAACCCGATCGAGGCCGTAGACCCGGTCGAGCAAAATCATCGTCAGGGCCGTGAGCGCAATCACCAGTGCCGACACCGCCGCCATCATCGGATCGATGGATTCGGTGGCGTACACGTACATGCGCACCGGCAGGGTCTGGGTCGCCGGGGAGGTGACGAAGATCGACAGGGTCACTTCGTCGAAACTGTTGATGAACGCCAGCAGCCAGCCGCCGGCGACGCCGGGCAGGATCATCGGCAGGGTGATCTGGCGAAACAGCGTGAAGCGCCCGGCACCGAGGGATTCGGCGGCCTGCTCGGCGCTGCGGTCGAGGCCGATGGCGGCCGCCAGCACCAGGCGAAGCACGTAGGGGGTGATCACCAGCACGTGGGCCAGGATCAGCCAGCCGAAGCTGCCATTGACCCCCATCAGGGCGAACAGCCGCAGCAGCGCCACGCCGAGTACCAGGTGCGGAATGATGATCGGCGAGAGAAACAGGCCATTGAGAAAGTCCCGCCCGGGGAACTGATGGCGGGTCATCGCGAGTGCGGCCGGCACCGCGATCAGGGTCGCCAGGCTGGCGGCGCTGAAGGCCAGCAGCAGGCTGTTGTAGAACGCCTGGACGAAGTCTGCGCGCTCGAACACCGCCTGGAACCAGCGCAGGGAAAAGTGGCTGGTCGGCAGGCTCAGGGTGTTTTCCGGGGTGAACGCCACCAGGCAGACCACCACCAGCGGCGCGAGCATGAACACCACGATCAGGCTATGGAACAGCAGGGCCAACGGACCGTTTCTGGACATTTACGCAGCCCCCAGGGATTTCTTGTAGCGACGTTCGATCATCCGGTTCCACGACAGCATGATCAGCAGGTTGAGCAGCAGCAGCGTCACCGCGATCGCCGCGCCCATCGGCCAGTTGAGTTCCGACAGGTACTGGTCGTAGACCAGGGTCGCGACCATCTTCAGTCGGCGTCCGCCCAGCAGGCCGGGTATGGCGAAGGAGCTGGCGGACAGGCCGAACACGATCAGCGTGCCGGACAGCACGCCGGGCATGACCTGCGGCAGGACCACCAGGCGCATCACCTTGGCCTGGCTGGCGCCGAGGGACAGCGCGGCCTGTTCGGCGGCCGGGTCGAGTTTCTGCAACGAGGTCCAGACCGGGATGATCATGAACGGCAACATCACATGGACCAGCGCGATCACCACCGCGAACGGTGTATAGAGCAGCTTCATCGGTGCCAGGCCGATGGCCTGCAGGCTCTGGTTGATCAGACCGTCGGCACCCAGCAACAGGCTCCAGCCGAAGGCCCGCACCACTACCGAGATCAGCAGCGGAGTGAGGATCAGGATCAGGAAGATCGAGCGCCAGGGGCGGCCCATGCGACTGAGGATGTAGGCCTCGGGCACGCCGATCAGTACACAGAGCAGGGTGGTCAGGCCGCTGATCCAGAAGGTGCGCAGGAAGATCTCGTAGAAGTACGGGTCGCTGAACAGCGCGCCGTAGTGCTCCAGGGTGTAGGCACCGTCCTGGACGCCGCTCTGGTAGTCGAAGACGTTCAGCGACAGCACCGCAGTCAGCCCCAGCGGCAGCACCAGCAGGCTGACATACAGGGTCAGCGCCGGTGCCGACAGCAGGTAGCCATGTCGCCCCTGGCGCATCCGCGCCAGCAGGTTCATGCCGACACCTCGCCGGGCTCCAGCACCCGTAGCAAGTCGGCGGGCCAGTCCAGGCCAACCGCGCTACCTTCCTCCAGCGGTGGTGAGCCGTCGTTACGACGCACTACGCTGAGTTCGCCGAGGGTGGTGTCGATGCGGTACAGCCACTGGCTGCCGAGGAAAAAGCGCGTGACGATGCGCCCCTGCAAGCGCCCGCAGCCTGCGGCCAGCAGGTCGATCTTTTCCGGACGCAGGCTCAGGGTCAGCGCACCTTCGCCCGGCGACTGACGGACCTGCGGACAGCCGCTGGCATCGTGATCGCCCGGCAGCAGGTTGGCCTTGCCGACGAAGCCGGAGATGAAGCGGGTACGGGGATGTTCGTAGAGGCGGTAGGGCTCGTCGACCTGGGTGATGCGCCCGGCCTGCATCACGACCACGCGGTCGCTGATGGACAGCGCTTCGGCCTGGTCGTGGGTGACCATCAGCGTGGTGATGCCGACCTCGCGCTGGATCCGGCGAATCTCGAACTGCATCTCCTCGCGCAGGTTGGCGTCGAGGTTCGACAGGGGTTCATCGAGCAGCAGCACCGGCGGCTCGATCACCAGCGCACGGGCCAGGGCCACCCGTTGACGCTGACCACCGGACAGCTCGCGGGGATAGCGCTCGGCATGCCGCTCCAGGCGTACCAGTTGCAGCACCGTCGCCACGCGCCGTTGCACCTCGGCGGTCGGCACCTTGCGCATGCGCAGGCCGAAGGCGACGTTGTCCTGGACGGTCATGTGGGGAAACAGTGCATAGCTCTGGAATACCACGCCCAGGCCGCGACTGCTGGGTTTGGCATGGGTGATATCGCGGTCGTCGAGCAGGATCCGCCCGGCGCTGACCTCGACGAAGCCGGCGACCATCTGCAAGGTCGTGGTCTTGCCGCAACCGGAGGGACCGAGCAGCGAGACGAACTCGCCCTTGTCCACCGCCAGGTTGGTGGCGACTACCGCTTCGAGGGTGCCATAGCGTTTGCACACGCCTTCAAGTCGTAGAAAGGCCATAACTGCGTTCCACCTTGGGTTGTTGTGCGCGGTGAGGCGCACGTTTCTTGTCATGGGCAGAGACGAAAGGGCATTGCGGGGTGCGTGGTGCTCGACAGATGTCGGCTACCGATGTTGTTCGTATCGCCCCTTGTGGACTCAGAGTAGGACGAAGCCTAGGATGTGCGAAAGAGTGAATTTCACTGAAAGAATGACTATTTTCACTTTCATTCATTCAGCAGATTCTTGAGTGAGAAATATCAACATGAATTCCACTGAGCGGAATAAAAAGTCGAATGAAGTCGGCGTCAGTGCGGTCTCCCGGCTGTTTGCCGTATTGCGCAGCCTGGGCGATTCGCCAGAGGCGGGCGAGCGGGTCACGCAACTGGCCGAGCGCATCGGCCTGTCTCAGCCGACCACCCATCGGCTGCTGCGCAGCCTGATGGACGAGGGCATGGTCGAACAGGATGCGCGCAGCAAGCGTTATCGCCTGAGTCTGGAGTTCTTCGCCCTGGCGGCCCGGGCCGGGCGCAGCGGCAATCTGCGCGAGCTGGTGCGCCCGGCGTTGTTGCGGCTGTCGGCTTCGCTTGGCGATTCGCTGTTCCTGCTGGCGCGCAGCGGTTTCGATGCGATCTGCCTGGATCGCAGCGAGGGGCCGTTCCCGATCCGCACCTTCACCGGTGATATCGGCGGCCGCGTAGCCCTGGGCGTGGGGCAGGGGAGCCTGGCGATCCTGGCGTTCCTGCCGGAAGACGAGCGGGAAACGGTGATCCGCTACAACCTGCCACGGCTGCGGGACTTTCACCTGTACGACGAGGTGTTCCTGCGCTCGGAAGTCGAGAACGTGCGCCAGCTCGGTTATGCCGGGCGCAACACCGGGGTGTTGCAGGGCATGGCGGGGTTGGCGGTGCCGATCCTCGACCGCGATGGTCGGGCGGTCGCGGCGTTGAGCGTGGCGACCATCACCGATCGCCTCGGTCCGGACCGTTTGCCCACGGTGGTGGAGCTGCTCAAGCGCGAAGCGGCGGCGATCGGCCCACGGATCAATCCGTTCGATCCGCTGCTGCGGCGGCCTTCGCAGATCTTTGGCGAATAGCGGCTACGGCTAGAACGGCGTGGTCTGCTGCAGCACCTGCGCCGCCGGTGTATCGGCTGGCGCGACCATGGCGTAGTTGTAGCCGGGGCCGGACCAGTACTCGGCCTGCAATTCACCATCCCGTCGCTGGCCACGCTTGAGCAGATGGTTCTGCGGTCCTGGCGGGCGGATGTAGTAGGTGATCTTTCGTCCTTGCGGGTCTTCGTACAGGACCATCGCCGCCGCGCCCTGCTCGGTGCTCAGCAGGCGTGCGCTGACCGGCTTGAAGCCGGCGTTGGCCAGGTTCGGCAGGCGATTGGCTTGCGTGAAATAACGATCCAGCCAGCCCTGCAGGTCGCCGTTCTGCTCAACCTTGAAGTCTGCCGGCAGGATGTCCTGGCTGGCGAACAGGCGGTAGGCCTGCACTGCGTCGGCCATGGGCAGTTGAGTCGGCAGGGTCAACTGGCGGGCCTGCCAGCCGCTCACGCCGCCGACACTCACCGCGATCAGCAGCACCGCCGCGCTGGCCAGATAGCGTCGTGACCGTTCACCTCGACGCTTACGGATGGCCGCCGGGTCCAGCGCGGGATTGGCCGGCATTTGCAGCGCGCCGCCGAGGGCCGCGCGCAGGTGCTGGGCGTCCTGTTGCCAGTCGCGGACCTGGCGGGCCACTTCGGGGTGGCTGGCGAGGTAGGTGTCCATCAATTGCCGGTCGGCCTCGCTGAGCCGATGGTCGACGTAGGCATGCAGATCGCGTTCGCTGGGAGGCAGGGTGATCATTTCAGTATCCGCAGGGAAGGGCTGGTGATTTCGCCGTCGCTGAGCTGACGCAGGGCCTGGCGTGCGCGAGACAGGCGCGACATGACGGTGCCGATGGGCACGTCGAGGATCTCGGCGACTTCCTTGTAGCTCAAGCCCTCCACCGAGACCCAGAGCAGCAGCGCCCGCTGTTCCACCGGCAGGCGCTCGAAAGATTCCAGTGTCGATTGTGCTACCACCGTGCGTTCTACCGATGGTTCGCTGTCGTCGCGGCCGGTGAAGAATTCCAGCATCCGTGCGTACCGACGTTGGCGCCGGTGGGCATCGAGGAACTGCCGGTAGATGATCGAGAACAGCCAGGCGCGCAGGTCGCCGTCGGGACGTTTCTTGCCCCAACTGGACAACGCCCGCTCCAGGCTGGCCTGGACCAGGTCGTCGGCGCTGCTCGGGTTGCGGGTCAGCGACACGGCGAAGCGCCGCATGCGGGGAATCAGTTCACGTAGCTGTTCGTCGAGATCGTTCATGGCAGCCTGCAGGGTCTTGGCCAGTCACTACACTGGGTGCAGAAAGACGTCCGTGGCTGAAGGTTATTCCAGTCAGCAGAAAAATAATCATCGAAAGATGACTCATCGAAAAAAATCATCGGCGGTCGGGAATAACCCATGACGGCCCGCGTCCTACTGGCTCCCTAACCGTGTGGCCGCCCAGGGCCCTGGAGTTTTTCATGGTAGATCACACCCCCCCGCCTCTGAGCGGTACCAGCAAGGTCTTGCGCCTATCCGCTATCGCCGTGGTGGTCGCGGCACTGGCCGGTGCTTTCGGTTATGTCAGTGGCCGGCTCGATCCGCAGCGCCTGACGCCCGGACGTATCGTCGATACGCTGGAGCACAACAGCGGCCACTATCCGGGGCTCAGGCGCAACCATGCCAAGGGTGTCTGCGTCGCCGGTTATTTCGAGAGCAGCAATGAGGCTCGTCCATACTCCATCGCCAAGGTTTTCTCGGAAGGCAGCGTGCCGGTGGAAGGGCGATTCGCCCTGCCGGGCGGCAATCCCTATGCACCGGACAGCAGTGTGCCGATCCGCAGTCTGGGGCTGCGTTTCATTCTCGCCAACGGCCAGCAATGGCGAACCGGGATGAACAGCATGCCGGTGTTCCCGGTGAGCACGCCGCAAGCGTTCTACGAGCAGCTCAAGGCTGCCGCCCCGGACCCGGCGACCGGCAAGCCGAACCCGGCGGCGATGGCCGCATTCTTTGCCGCGCATCCGGAAACCGGCCCATTCCTGCAGTGGGTCAAGACCGCCAAGCCATCGGCCAGCTACGCCACCGAAAGCTACAACGCACTGAATGCCTTCTACCTGGTCAATGCCGCGGGCCAGCGCCAGGCGGTACGCTGGGGCTTCGTCCCGGTGAGCCAGGATGAGCCGGGTGCAGTGGCGCCGGCCGGTGTCGATTTCCTGGAAAAGGACCTGGTGCAGCGCCTGGCGGCCGGGCCGCTGAAATGGCAGCTGCGTATGACCCTGGCCAATCCCGGCGATCCGATCGACGACGCGAGCAAGGCCTGGACCGGCGAGCACAAGGTGCTCAACGCCGGCACCCTGGTGCTGGAGAGCACGCAACCGCAGGACAGCGGCGATTGCCGTGACATCAACTACGATCCGCTGGTTCTGCCCAGTGGTATCGAGGCTTCGGCCGACCCGTTGCTGGCGGCGCGTTCGGCGGCGTATGCCAGTTCCTACCTGCGTCGCACCAGTGAGGTTGGCCAATTGCCCACCGCTCACGCCCAACAGGAGTCCCGCCCATGAGCGCCCCATTGAAGCATTTCGTTCCCCTGGCGCGCCTGCTGCACTGGCTGATGGCGCTGATGATCCTGGCGATGCTGTTCATCGGCGCGGGGATGGTGGCGTCGGTGTCGGCGCGACATGAGTGGTTGATCAACCTGCACAAACCGCTGGGGATCGCGATCCTGGCGTTGGCGATCGTTCGGCTGGGCGTACGCTTCAGCACCCGCCAGCCAGCCTTGCCGGCCGACCTGCTGGGTTGGCAGGTGCTGGCGGCGAAGCTCTCCCATGTGTTGCTGTACGCGTTGATGCTGATTTTACCGCTGCTGGGTTGGGCGATGATTTCGGCGGCGGGTGATCCGGTGATGCTCGGTAGTTCGATCCGCTTGCCGGCCTTGCTGTCGGCCGATGCCGCGACCTTTGCCTTCTTGCGCAAGGCCCATGGCTACCTGGCTTATCTGTTGTTCCTGACGGTGCTGATGCACCTGGCGGCGGCCCTGTTCCATGGCTTGATTCGGCGCGATGGGGTACTGGAGAGCATGGTGCGGGGCAAGGGCTGAGGTTGGTGTCAGTCATTCGGGCCTCTTCGCGGCGAACCGCCGCGAAAGCGCCCTCCCTGAATCAACGCGGTTTCACCACTTTCAGCGACCACCCCCAGTACACCAGGGCCGTGGCGCTGATCCCCGCCCCCAGCAGGCAGACCCCCGTCCACCCGGCCCACGCATACATCGCCGTGGCCCCCAAGGCACCACTGGCACTCCCCACCGAATAGAACAGCATGTAGCCCGCCGCCAAGCGGCTCTGCGCCTGGGGCCGGACGCTGTAGATCAGCGCCTGGCTGGTCACGTGCACCGCCTGCAGGCCCAGGTCGAGGATGATCACCCCAAGCAGCAGGGCCCACAGCGACGATTGGATAAAGGCAATCGGCAACCAGGACAGCAGCATCATCGTCAGCGCCAGGCCGCTGACCCATTGCGCCCGGCCCCGGTCCGCCCAATGGCCGGCGCGCGCCGCACCCAGTGCGCTGGCGGCTCCAGCCAGGCCGAACAGGCCGATCCCGGTATGCGAAAGCGACAGCGGCGGGGCGCTCAATGGCAATACCAACGGCGTCCACAGTACGGTCCCGGCGGCAAAGATCAGCATCGCCAGCACCGCCCGGTCGCGCAGGATTTTTTCCTCTCGGAACAACCCGAACAGTGAGGCGATCAGCGTGCCATAGCCCTGCCGTGGCTTGGGCGCCTCATGGCGGGGCAATACCTGCCAGAGCGCCATTGCCATGAGCAGCGTCAGCGCCGCCGACAGCAGGTAGACCGAACGCCAGCCGGCCAGGTCGGCCATGCCCCCGGCGACGGTGCGCGCCAGCAGCAGACCGACGACGATGCCACTGGTGACACTGCCGACGACCTGGCCACGTTCGCCTGGAGTCGCCAGTTGCGCCGCGTAGGCCACCAGGGTCTGGGTCACCACCGCCAACAGGCCGATCAGGCTCATGCCCAGCAGCAACCAGTGGCTGCTGGGGGCCAGGGCGGCGAGCAGCAGGGCCAGCACCGACAGCAGCATCTGACCGACGATCAGCCGCCGACGGTTGAGCAGGTCGCCGAGCGGCACCAGCAACAGCAGGCCCAGGCCATAACCGACCTGGCTCAAGCTGACCACGATGCCCACGGTGGCGTGGTCCATGGCGAAGGTCTCAGCCATGGCATCCAGCAGCGGCTGGGCGTAATACACATTACCCACCGACAGCCCGCAGGCGATGGCGAACAGCAGGACCGTCATGCTGGAAAGCCGGCTGCTGATCTCCGGTCTGGCAGTCGTGGCCGGGATTTCAAGCGGCATGGAGAACTCCTTGATCATCTGGTTGCAATTTAAAACTACTTGTACCCTAGAAGGGGTGGTTTTACATTGCAACTACATTTTCTGTCGGAGGGCCGCGCCATGGTCAAACGTTCCAGTCTGGAAACCGCCGAATGCCCGGTGGCCCGCTCGGTGGGTGCCATCGGTGATGGTTGGTCGTTGCTGATCATTCGTGACGCGTTCGATGGTATTCGCCGCTTTGGCGAGTTCCAGCGCAACCTGGGCCTGGCCAGGAACATCCTTGCGACGCGCCTGAAGAACCTGGTCGAGCACGGCGTCCTCCTCGTTGCGCCGGCATCGGATGGCAGTGCGTACCAGGAATATGTGCTGACGGAGAAGGGCCGGGGCCTGTTCAACCTGATCATTGCCCTGCGCCAGTGGGGCGAGGCGCATTTCTATGGGCCGCAGGAGCCGCACTCGGTGCTGGTCGACCGCGAGCAGGGGTTGGCGCTCCGGCCGTTGGAGTTGCGCGCCGAGGATGGCCGTTTGCTGGGGCCGGATGACTGCCGGCGGATTCCGGCCGGCTGACCGTTCACTCGCTGGCGAAACGTTCCTGGCTGTTGCTCAGGTGCGTCCACATCGCTGCGCGTGCCGCATCGGCATCCTGGCGGCGAATCGCTGCGAGAATCGCTTCATGCTCCTGATTGGCCAACTGCCCCAACGGTGCCAGATCGGTATCGCCACGTTCGGCGGCTTGTACCTGGGTACGCGGGATCATCGAATTGCCCAGGTGCAACAGGATCTCGACGAAATACGGGTTGCCGGTGGCCTCGGCGATCAACAGGTGGAAACGCTGGTCGGCAGCGACGCAACTGTCGTTGTTGGCCAATAGGCTCTGGTATTCGTCCAGGGTCTCGCGCATCTGTCGCAGGTGTTCATCGGTGCGCCGCCGGGCCGCCAGGGCGACGGCCTGGGTTTCCAGGCCCAGGCGCAGTTCGAGAATGCCCCGCACGCTCAACGCCGTGTCGGCGCTCAGGCGCAGCCCCTGACCTTCCTGGCGCTCCAGCACGAAGCTGCCGACGCCGTGATGGGTTTCGATCCAGCCGGCGGCCTGCAACTTGGAAATCGCTTCGCGGACCACCGTACGACTGACTTTGTGCTCGCGGATGATGGCGCTTTCCGACGGCAGTTTTTCGCCCGGTTTCAACTCGCCCAGACGAATCCGCTGGGTCAGGTGATTGACCAGGTCGGTGGCCAGGTTGGGCGTGCGCTTGCGGCGTAACGGCGTGGAGAGGTCGCGGTCAATGCTCATGATCGTATCGTGCGGAAATGAGTGGGGAGCTTAACACTCGTCTGATAAGGGGTGTAAGCGGGCGTCAATCATGTATGACGAGTTTGTTTTTTCAGTCGATATCTCAATGAGATCGAGCCGATCTTTGGCGCCTGAAGAGAAAAATCACGCAGTGGATATATTTTTATCAATCATATAATTCAATTAAAAAACAAATACTTATAATTATATTTCGAAAGGTTTTCTGATTTTTTCAAGCATTGCCCCACGCCATAGCGCTTGTTAGTAGATTTTTCTACTCGTATGATGACTGTCGACTGGCTAGATTTGACCAGCACCCCCGCACACAAAAATAATCCGTGGGAGACCGTCGTGAACCACACCCCCGATCCGTCCGCATCAGCGGAACACACTTCATTGCTGGCCGTCGCCGTGGCGAAGGTCAAGCGCCATGTCCTGCCGCTGTTCGTCATCATGTTCATCGTCAATTACATCGACCGCGTCAACATCGGCTTCGTCCGCACGCACCTGGAGCACGACTTGGGCATCGGCGCCGCCGCCTATGGGTTTGGTGCCGGGTTGTTCTTCATCGGTTATGCCCTGTTCGAGGTACCTTCCAACATCCTCTTGCAGAAGGTCGGGGCGCGGCTCTGGCTGACCCGTATCATGTTCACCTGGGGGCTGGTCGCCACGGCCATGGCCTTCGTCCAGAACGAAACCCATTTCTATATCCTGCGTTTTCTGCTCGGGATCGCCGAGGCCGGGTTTTTCCCGGGGGTGGTCTATTACTTCACGCGCTGGTTGCCGGGGGTGGAGCGGGGCAAGGCCATCGCGATCTTCCTCAGTGGTTCGGCACTGGCCTCGCTGATTTCCGGGCCGCTGTCCGGCGCCCTGTTGCAGATCGAGGGACTGGGCTGGCACGGCTGGCAGTGGATGTTCATCATCGAGGGATTGGCGTCGGTGGTGCTCTGCGGCTTCACCTGGTTCTGGCTCGATTCCACGCCGCGCGACGCTCAATGGCTGAACCGTGCCGAACAGGATGTGCTGGTGCAGGCGATCGACGACGAGCAGCGTGCCCGCGAGGCCTCGATGCCGGTCAAGCCGTCGATCTGGAGCCTGCTCAAGGACCGGCAGATCCTGCTGTTCTGCCTGCTGTATTTCTGCATCCAACTGACGATCTATGCCGCGACCTTCTGGCTGCCGAGCATCATCAAGAAGATGGGGGATCTGAGCGACGTGCAGGTGGGTTTCTTCAATTCCATTCCCTGGCTGATCTCGATCATCGCCATGTACGCCTTCGCGGCAGCCTCGGGCAAATGGAAATACCAACAGGCGTGGGTCGCCACGGCGCTGCTGGTGGCGGCGGTCGGGATGTTCATGTCCACCACCGGCGGGCCGGTGTTTGCCTTCGTCGCGGTGTGTTTCGCGGCCATCGGGTTCAAGTCCGCCTCATCGCTGTTCTGGCCGATTCCCCAGGCTTATCTGGATGCGCGCATTGCGGCGGCGGTGATCGCCCTGATCAACTCCATCGGCAACCTCGGTGGCTTCGTCGCCCCGGCCACCTTCGGTCTGCTGGAACAAAAGACCGGCTCGATCCAGGGCGGCCTCTATGGCCTGGCGGCGACCTCGGTCATCGCGGCCATTCTGGTGTTCTATGCCCGCACCCAGCCCGCCCCCGGGCAACGCCTGCCGGGGAGCGTCGACCCGGCACTGAACTCATCCCGTTGAACGACATTTTTTCCAAGCGACCGTTTTGCCAGACAGGTACTCAACATGAATGCACAGACGCTCGGCACTGCCGGCCAAACCCCGGTCATCAGCGGCTTTCAGGTCATCCCGGTGGCCGGCCATGACAGCATGCTGCTCAATCTGAGTGGCGCCCACGGTCCGTTCTTCACCCGCAACATCGTCATCATCACCGACAGCAGTGGCCGCACCGGCGTCGGTGAAGTGCCGGGCGGCGAGCGGATTCGCGCGACGCTGGAGGACGCCCGTGGCCTGCTGCTGGGCCAGTCCATCGGTAACTACCAGAAACTGCTCAACCAGGTCCGCCAGACCTTTGCCGATCGCGATGCCGGCGGCCGTGGGCAACAGACCTTCGACCTGCGTATCACCATCCATGCGGTGACCGCGCTGGAGGCGGCATTGCTCGATCTGCTCGGCCAGTTCCTCGGGGTGCCGGTGGCTGCATTGCTCGGTGAAGGCCAGCAGCGCGATGCGGTCAAGGTGCTCGGCTACCTGTTCTACATCGGCGACCGGCAGCGGACCAACCTGGCCTACCGCAATGAGGCCGAAGCCGAGGACGCCTGGTTCCGCCTGCGTCACGAAGAGGCGATGACGCCGCAGGCGATTGTCCGTCTGGCCGAGGCTGCCCAGGCGCGTTATGGCTTCAATGACTTCAAGCTCAAGGGCGGCGTGCTCGACGGTGCGCGCGAGATAGAAGCGGTGACCGCTCTGGCCGAACGGTTTCCCCAGGCGCGCATTACCCTTGATCCGAATGGCGCCTGGTCGCTCAAGCAAGCGATTGCCCTGTGCCGTGACCAGCATCAGGTATTGGCCTATGCCGAGGACCCTTGCGGTGCCGAAAACGGTTATTCGGGGCGTGAGGTCATGGTCGAATTCCGCCGTGCCACGGGACTGCCGACGGCGACCAACATGATCGCCACCGACTGGCGGGAAATGGGCCATGCGATCCAGTTGCAGGCGGTCGATATTCCCCTGGCCGACCCGCATTTCTGGACCATGCAGGGCTCGGTCCGGGTGGCGCAGATGTGCCATGAATGGGGCCTGACCTGGGGCTCGCATTCGAACAACCACTTCGACATCTCTCTGGCGATGTTCACCCATGTTGCGGCGGCGGCACCGGGCGAGATCACCGCCATCGACACCCACTGGATCTGGCAGGACGGCCAGGGCCTGACCCGCGAGCCGTTGCAGATCGTCGACGGTTTCATCCAGGTGCCGCAGAAGCCGGGACTGGGGATCGAGCTGGACATGGACGCAGTGGCCCGCGCCCATGAGTGCTACCGCAACATGGGCCTCGGCGCCCGGGACGACAGCGTGGCGATGCAGTTCCTGATCCCGGGCTGGTCGTTCGATAACAAGCGGCCCTGCCTGGTGCGCTGATTGCCAGAGGCCTGTACGGATTTCTCCGCAGGCCTCTAGGCGGGACTGTACAGCGTCACGGCGACGATCTGCTCGCCGTCGACGCGCACCAGCAGTACACCCCGTGGCAGCGGATGACCTTTCTGGTAACTCTCCACCAGCACCTGATTCGCCGCCGTGGTGGTGGCCTGCAGGTGATGGGGCGGGCGCAGCAGCGCACTCACCTGGGGCGAGACCGGAAAGTGGTCTCGGTTGGCCCGAACCGCCTCGCAGAAATCCAGTACCACGGCACGCGGCGCCGGTGCTGGCGGCGAAGTCATCCCGGCATCGGCGAACAACTGGTTGAGCCGGTCGGCGGTGGCCACTGCGCGCGGAAAGCCGGTGAAGGCCGAGGCCTGCAACAGCAGCTCGGTGTACTCGCCGGGCGCCAGGCCCGAGGCCAGGCCGGTCTTGAAATGTACACTCAGGGGCGGGCCGACCATGCCGGCGGCAACGATGGCGGCGAAGGTCGCGGCTTCCCGCAATCGGGGATCGAGGCCGGGGCGCTGGTGCAGGTGGCCGTAGACTACGCCGACGGCCAGTTCACCCAGGGCGGGTGTGGTGTGAAACAGCGCATCGAGGCGGGCGCCGCCGTCGGGGACTAATTCGATGAATTGCTTGCGGCCTTCGCGGTAGAGCTCGGCCATCGGGTCGTCGTTGTTCATGCTGTCTCCATGGGCGATCGAGGAAAACTTCGCTCGTCGACGACAGCAGGACATCGACAGCTGGCAGCCTAGTCAATCCGCTGGAAAATGCTACCGCGCAGGTGTTTTTCCCCGCAGGAATCGAGGCTAGAGTGGTGGCTTTGCCAGAACGGATCGGAGCGGGACCATGGCGACGTTTTATGATGCGCGCGGGAATATCTATGCGGTGGCGAGCCCGGATGAACTGCGTGGCCTCGGGCTTGAGGTGCCGACGGATGCCGCACAGGCGGCGTTGCGCCGTCGCGACTGGTCCATCGCGGCGGTCGAGGCGCTTTGCGGTTGGGCCGGGCAGGAGCCGTGGCGAGGCGGCAAGCACCACCGCTCCGACGGGTTGCTGGTCGGGCCGTTCCAGTCGTCGGCGCCGTTCGACCTGTTGATCGTCAATACCGATGGCACCCTGGCCGAGCGCAGTGGCAACGGCCTGACGATCTTTTCCCAGGCATTGAGTGAGCAGGGGCTGCTATCGGCGCAGGGCAGCAGCCTGTTGCGGGTCCATCACGATCAGCCGGGTGGCGTTTCTCCCGTCGCCACGGTGGTGGAGCCAGCGCAGGTCGAGGAGCAGCCGGGATTCTGGCTGGCACTGGGCACGCCGCAGTTCGGTCCCGCAGCGGTTGCCGCCTTCGGCACCGGGGACAGCGAATTGAATGGACGCCCACTGAGCCGTGTGGCCCCTCTGGTGCGCTTGAATGACGCCTGGCAACACAGCCAATTCGTACGGGTCGGCAATCCTCATTGCGTGACCCTGGTCGAGACTGTTTCGGCATTGCCGAGCAACGCGCAGATGCTGGAGACGCTATTGGAGTCGGGGTTGACCGCGATTGCCTTTGCAGCGCCAGTGGGCGAAGGCGAGCCCTGTCCGGCCGGGATCAATCTGCAGTGGGCGACGCTTCAGGCGCCGGGGCATCTGCAGGCGCGGGTGTTCGAGCGGGGCGAAGGGCCGACTGCTTCGTCGGGCACCAGTGCCAGCGCGGTGGCCTGCGCCGCGTGGCGGGTCGGCTGGGTCGACGCTGGCGAGGTTCGGGTCGAAATGCCGGGAGGTACCGCGCCGATTCGCCTGGTGGAGCAGGCGGGTGAACTGCAGAGTGTCCACCTGTTTGGTGCTGCCCGGCGTCAGGTCTGATCGTCACGACAAAATACCGCTGACGCGTTGTTCGGATTCGCCTCTCTCGTTGTCGGGGCGTTGCGCCCTTGTCCGCCCGAGGTGCTTTTTGGCTTGATGAATCGACGGGGCCGCCAGCCGATGACGGCCGGTCCCGGACCGGGCCACAAGAACGGGCCCGGATTCTCAACCCGATCAAATGGAATTTGTGATGAAAGCGCTCAAAGGTGTGTGCGGTATGGTGTTGTGTGCGGGACTGGTGTTTGCGGCAGGAGTCAACGGGGCGCAAACGGGTGATGAGCCTATCGCCGCGTCCTCCACGGCCCCCGACGGGGTCGAGCCGTCTCCGGCGGAAGTGTTGGGCGGAACCCGTACCGATTATTTTTCCTGTTCGGTCGGACGCTTCAGGGGGGAGTTGGAGTCGCGCGTGGCCTTCGCCGCCGCCGGTGGTTCGGCCTATTTCGATGTCAGCGCGGTGAGGTATCGGATCGTGCGCAGCGGTGGCCAGGGCGGTGGTGACAAGGCCAACATCAATTTCCATCTGGACACGGTGAACCGTCAGGGCGTGGTCAGGGGCAACGATGTCTACAGTTCGCCGGACTCACTCAAGCAGGATGGCAATTGGCACCTGCTGGACATCAACCGGATCGTGCGGACCGACTATCAGGGCGCGGTGACCTTCGAATTCATCTTCGACCGCTCCAAGGCCGCCGACAGTCGTTGCGCTGCCCACAAGACCTATCAATGGGCGGGTGCTCCGGTCGCACGTCCGGCCTCGGCCGAGTAAACCTCTACAGGGTTTCGAGGTCGGGCGCCTGGCGAATCAGGAAGTGGTCCAGATTCTCGATTTCACAACTGAAGACACTGAAGGTCTGTTCCGGGTTCTTCTTGCTCGGCACCTCTTTCAGTTCCGGTGTGACCCCATAGAAAAAGCAGTACAGGTGGTCATCGGCCTGGTCGATCACGCTCTTGATTTCCTCAAGGAACGCCGTGCGCTGGCGATAGTTTTCGATCAGGCTCTTGCTCAGGTAGACATTCACTGAATAGCGCTTGCGGTCGGCCCAGACCGGCTTGTCGAAGACCACGCTGAAGCTGCTCTTGTAGTCCTTGATTTCCTTGATCCTGCCCCAGTAGATCAGCCCCTGGCGGTCCTGGCAGTACTCGACTTTCTTGAAGAAGGCGTTGTAGTTCAGGCTCACGTCGCCGATGGTCAGCGGCATGCGCTTGAGCAGGTCCTTGTTGGCAAAGTTGGAGACAAAGCACTCCACCGGATGGGCGAACACGCTGGTGCGGGTCGGCGCGGTCCTGGGGTTGTTATGGGGGCCGGTGTCGGCGGCAGGGCGAGCCACTTGCACTGCCGCCGGCAGATCGGCCGCTTCCGGTACGGCCTGCCTGCGGTTGTACACGCGACGGTTCAGCAGCAGTTCCACCGGGAAATTCTGCTCGCCTTCGGCCTCACCCGGCGACTGGTCCGGGTCGAGCGTCTCGGGTGCGGTTTCCGGGCTGAGGTAGGGGCAGTCCGCCAGATGCCGGGTGTTGGGGGTGTTCTTGAAGTGTGGCGTGCGCTTGAAGCGCACCCGCCGGGCATTGTAGGTGGTCAGATGATTGCCCGCGTCGAACGCGTTGCGACAGGCATCATTGGGGCACTGAAAGGTTTGCGTGGCCGAGTCGAAGGCCACGGTTTCATCGAAGTTCAGGTCGCGAACGTCATAGATCGTCAGTTTTTCGTCCAGGCTGACGCAATAGGCTTTGTCGAATTTCATGCTCGGTCCATCGGCGGCGCGGTAGTTCATTAATATCACAGGCATTCTCGCGCCGTGTACCTGTCGATCAGGCAAGGTGCTTCAGTAGTCGGTGGGGGCTCGGCCCAAGGTCCGGCGAAACATGGTCGAGAACGCCGCCGGGCTTTGGTAGCCGAAGTCCAGGGCGATCCGGGTCACCGGCTCGCCGCCAGCCAGCCTGGCCAGGGCGAGGACCACGCAGACCCGTTGACGCCATTGGGAAAAGCTCAGGGCCGTCTGGCTATTAAACAGTCGGCCGAAGCTGCGCAGGCTCATGTGCAGATGAGCCGCCCAGGCCTGGGGCGGCTGGCGGATATCCGGCTGTTCGACGAAGGCCTGGCACAGAGGGAGCAGGCGCGGGTCCTGGGGCAATGGGATGTGCAACGGCAGGCTGCTGGCGGCGGCCAGTTCATGCAGCAGCAGGCTGATCAGCGCGCCATCGCGGCCCTGTTCATCGTACTCCACGGGGATCTTGACGGCGGCGATCAACAGTTGTCGCAGCAACGGCGAAACCTCCAGCACCTGGCAGGTGGGGTTCATCGCCGCGACGGCAGCAGGCTCGATATACAGGCTGCGGGTACTGACTCCGAGCATCAGTACCTGGTGCGGCACCCCCGGAGGAATCCACACCGCGCGCTGCGGCGGCACGATCCAGTTGCCGTCGTCGGTCAGCACATGCATCACGCCGGTGGCGCCGTAAAGCAATTGAGCTCGTCGGTGCTGGTGGCGGGCCAGCAGATGGCCGTGGGGGTAGTCGGTACCGATGGCGATTACCGTCTGCGGCAGATGATCGTACAGAGCGAGTGGCGTATTGCGCATGGCGAGACTTGCCTGGCCGAAATACGAATAATATTGACTGACTTGCGTAGGCACGCCAAGACCTGTCCATTCAGGATGAAGACCCTCTTCCTGAAAGGACCTGACTTGATGCTTTACGGGCTATTGGTGTTGTTTGGCGGGCTGGCCGGTGTGACCAGTGTGTTGTTCGGTTTCGGTGGCGGTTTTGTGGTGGTGCCGCTGCTTTACCGGGCCTTGAGCGGCAGCCCTGACCCTGTGGTCAGCGGGGCGGCGATGCAGATCGCGGTGGCGACCTCGACCTGCGTGATGATCGTCAATGCACTGATCGCCACGGGCAAGCACCGGCGTGCGGGTAATCTGCGCCGCGCCTGGATCTGGCCGTTCGGCGGTTTTATCGGCCTTGGCGCGGTGTTCGGTGCGGTGTTGGCTAGTGGGCTCAGCAGCGAGGTGTTGCGCTGGACCTTCATCGTCTACCTGGGGCTGACCCTGCTCGACTGCCTGGCACGACGCGGTTTCATCCGGCAGGCGACGACCCTTCAGGTACGGCCCCTGACGCCTGCCGTCACCGTACTGGGCGGGATATTGATCGGAGGCGTGGCGACTTTTCTCGGGGTGGGCGGTAGCGTCATGACTGTGCCGTTACTCCGGCGCAGTGGCCTGAGCATGACGCTCGCCACAGCGATGGCCAATCCGTTGAGCGTGCCGGTGGCGGTGGTCGGGAGCTTCACCTATATGGCCTTGGCCCTGGTCCATCCCCTGGTGTTTGGACCTTGGTTCGCCGGGTATGTGGACCTGCTGGCGTTCGTCCTGCTGATCCTGGGCTCACTGCTCGGCATGCGCCTGGCGATGCCCTTGATCGGGCGCATTCCGGACCGTTTGCATGCCGTGATCTATATCGGTCTGTTGGGGTTGGTGCTGCTGGCGATGGTGCTCAACTGACAGACACGCTGAGAGTGAGGCTTTTCGCGGGCAAACCCGCGAAGCTTTTTCAGTCAACACAGGCTTACACGTTCAACAGGCGCTCACGCAGCTTGGCGATTTCGTCGCGCATCTGTGCGGCTGCCTCGAACTCCAGGTCGCGGGCCAGTTGGTACATCTTTTCTTCCAGTTGGCGAATGCGTTTGCTGATCTCGCTCGGCGAGCGCAGTTCGTTTTCGTAGCGGGCGTTTTCCTCGGCGGCCTTGGCCATGCCCTTGCGCTTCTTGCTGCGCGAACCGGGCACGGTGGCGCCTTCCATGATGTCGGCGACATCCTTGAACACGCCCTTGGGGGTGATGCCGTTGGCTTCGTTAAAGGCGATCTGCTTGTTACGACGCCGTTCGGTTTCGCCAATCGCCCGTTGCATCGACCCGGTCATGTTGTCGGCGTAGAGAATCGCCCGACCGTTGAGGTTACGCGCGGCGCGGCCGATAGTCTGGATCAGCGAACGTTCGGAGCGCAGGAAACCTTCCTTGTCCGCGTCGAGAATCGCCACCAGCGATACTTCGGGCATATCCAGACCTTCGCGCAGCAGGTTGATACCCACCAGCACATCGAAAGTACCCAGGCGCAGGTCGCGGATGATTTCCACCCGTTCCACGGTGTCGATGTCCGAGTGCAGGTAGCGCACCCGGACGCCGTGGTCGGCGAGGTAGTCGGTCAGGTCTTCGGCCATGCGCTTGGTCAGGGTGGTGACCAGCACGCGTTCCTCGATCGCCACCCGCTTGTTGATTTCCGAGAGCAGGTCGTCGACCTGGGTCAGCGCCGGTCGGACCTCGATCTGCGGGTCCACCAGGCCGGTGGGACGGACCACCTGTTCGACCACCCGACCGGCGTGTTCGGCCTCGTAGTTGCCGGGCGTTGCCGAGACGAAAATGGTTTGCGGGCTCACTGCTTCCCATTCATCGAAACGCATGGGCCGGTTGTCCAGCGCCGAGGGCAGGCGGAAGCCGTATTCCACCAGGGTTTCCTTGCGCGAGCGGTCGCCCTTGTACATCGCGCCGACCTGCGGAACGCTGACGTGGGACTCGTCGATCACCAGCAAGGCGTCGGCCGGCAGATAGTCGTAAAGGGTCGGCGGCGGGGCGCCGGAGTCCCGTCCGGAGAGGTAGCGCGAGTAGTTTTCGATGCCGTTGCAGTAACCCAGTTCGAGGATCATCTCCAGATCGAAGCGGGTGCGTTGCTCCAGCCGCTGGGCCTCCACCAGCTTGTTATTGCCGCGCAGGTACTCGAGGCGTTCCTGCAGTTCCTCCTTGATCCCCTCGACCGCTTCGAGCAGGGTTTCCCGGGGTGTCACATAGTGGCTCTTGGGGTAGAAGGTGAAACGCGGCAGCTTGCGGATCACTTCGCCGGTCAGCGGGTCGAAGGCCGACAGGCTTTCCACTTCGTCATCGAACAGTTCGATGCGGATCGCCTCGAGGTCGGATTCGGCCGGGTAGATGTCGATCACATCGCCGCGCACCCGGAAGGTGGCGCGGGCGAAGTCCATGTCGTTGCGGGTGTACTGCAGGTCAGCCAGGCGGCGCAGCAGGGCGCGCTGGTCGAGTTTGTCGCCGCGGTCCACGTGCAGGACCATCTTCAGGTAGGTCTCCGGGCTGCCCAGGCCATAGATGCAGGACACCGTGGTGACGATAATGGCGTCCTTGCGTTCGAGCAGGGCCTTGGTCGCCGACAGGCGCATCTGCTCGATATGGTCGTTGATCGATGCGTCCTTCTCGATGAACGTATCGGAGGAGGGCACGTAGGCTTCCGGCTGATAGTAGTCGTAGTAGGAAACGAAGTACTCGACAGCGTTGTTCGGGAAGAACGACTTGAATTCGCCGTACAGCTGCGCGGCGAGGGTCTTGTTCGGTGCCAGCACCAGGGTGGGGCGCTGGACCTGGGCGATCACGTTGGCGATGCTGAAGGTCTTGCCCGAGCCGGTCACCCCGAGCAGCGTCTGGTGGGCCAGTCCTGCCTCGATGCCTTCGACCATCTGGCGGATTGCCTCGGGCTGGTCGCCGGCGGGCTGGAAGCGGGTGACGAGCTGGAATTGGGACATAACGTACCTCTTGACGTGCCTCGCGGGCACTGCTGCCGGGCGGGCCGCGCAGCAACGAGAAAGATCGCCCACGACGGCATGTCGGGGAAGAAAGCATCATAAGCCTGGATGTGGTGTTTCGTCTGATCGCTTTCAAGGCAGACGCCTGTCGGACGCGAAGGTTGCATTTCGACGGTCGGCGTAAAATAAATCAAAAAAACTTGTCGGAATCCGACGATAGCCGGTCGCCCTCGCCGGTGATGGCCTCTATACTAGCTCCCCGTTTGTGCACCGCTCTAGTGCAATCGGCTGGAGCGCTGTCACCCCCCGACCATCCTCCATTCAGAGCCGACGCAATAATGAGCCTGTTCTCCGCTGTCGAAATGGCACCACGCGATCCTATCCTGGGTCTCAACGAAGCATTCAATGCCGATACCCGTACCGACAAGGTCAACTTGGGCGTGGGTGTCTACTGTGACGAAAGTGGCAAGATTCCACTGTTGCGTGCCGTTGTCGAAGCCGAAACCCAGCGCGCGGCTCAGCATGCTTCCCGTGGTTATCTGCCGATCGACGGTATCGCGGCCTACGACAAGGCCGTGCAAACCCTGCTGTTCGGTCAGGATTCGCCGTTGATCGCGGCGGGTTGTGTGCTCACTACCCAGGCGGTCGGTGGGACGGGTGCACTGAAGATCGGTGCCGACTTCCTCAAGCAACTGCTGCCCAACGCCACCGTGGCGATCAGCGACCCGAGCTGGGAAAACCACCGCGCGCTGTTCGAAACCGCAGGTTTCCCGGTGCGTAACTATCGCTACTACGATGCCGCCAGCAACGGCGTGAACCGTGCCGGCCTGCTGGAAGACCTCAACGCACTGCCCGCCAAGTCCATCGTCGTGCTGCACGCCTGCTGCCATAACCCGACTGGTGTCGACCTGACTCCGGCCGACTGGCAGGACGTGCTGGACGTGGTCAAGTCCAAGGACCTGGTGCCGTTCCTCGACATGGCCTACCAGGGCTTTGGCGCTGGTATTCACGAGGACGCCGCCGCTGTGCGCCTGTTCGCCGAGTCGGGCCTGACCTTCTTCGTTTCCAGCTCGTTCTCCAAGTCGTTCTCGCTGTACGGCGAGCGTGTGGGGGCGCTGTCGATCGTCAGTGAGTCGAAGGAAGAAACCGCCCGCGTCCTGTCCCAGGTCAAGCGCGTGATCCGGACCAACTATTCCAACCCGCCGACCCACGGTGCGACCATCGTGGCGACCGTGCTGAACAGCCCTGAGTTGCGCGCCCAGTGGGAAGCGGAGCTGGGTGAGATGCGTGATCGCATCCGTGACATGCGCATGCAGATGGTCGAGCTGCTGGCCCAGCATGGCGCCAAGCGGGACTTCAGCTTTGTCGGTCGTCAGCGTGGGATGTTCTCCTACTCGGGTCTGACGGTGGAGCAGGTGGCGCGGTTGAAGAACGAGTTTGGTATCTATGCCCTGGATACTGGGCGGATCTGTGTGGCCTCGTTGAACCAGCGCAACATCGAGACTGTGGTCAAGGCCATTGTTCAGGTGATCTGATCTGGCGGCAGATTCTCTGCTGATCTGGATGTGAAGAAGCCCGCAGCGATGCGGGCTTTTTGTTTTATCTGTCCCGTCCTGAACACGTTGCTGCGTCGAGTTAATTATCGATGAACAATCTTTCATGGCTAATTAACTCTTCGAACATGGTTCAGTCCAATAGAAAACTATATATAGAAACCGGCAGTAAAGAATAACAATAGAGGCCTCTGGTCGGTGGCCTGAAATGTTCCGGTTTCTATCGCAAACGCCTACAGGGAAAGCCTCGGAGCGCGACAGGCAAGGCCCGGCCAGATCCCCGCTTCTGCACGTGTGAACGTTGTCCTTGGTCTTTGGGCCACTCTGCCATTTTCAATGCATCAGGTTTCCACTCTCCGCGCGGATGACGGCGTGTGCGCTGTCGTTCGTACCAAGAAAAGAGTGAAACTTCATTAACCAGGGGATAATAACGATGTCGGTAAAGATCAACTTGCTTACACTGGCGGTATCGCTGGGGCTGGCCCAGGTCGCGATGGCGGACTCCATTACCGACCAGGGCGACGCCAAGGGTTTCGTCGAGGGCAGCAGCCTCAACCTGCACCTGAAGAACCAGTACTTCGACCGCGATCGCAAGGATGACAAGTCCGACCTCAAGGACTGGACCCAGGGTATCTTCGGTAACTACAGCTCCGGCTTTACCCAGGGTACTGTCGGTTTCGGCGTGGATGCCTTCGGCTACTGGGGCATCAAGCTCGATGGCGGCCCTGGCACCGCAGGCACCGGCAACCTGCCGACAGGCCGCGACGGCTCGCCCGAGGATGACTATGCCAAGGCCGGTGCCGCGCTCAAGCTGCGGGTTTCCAAGACCGAGCTGCGCTACGGCGACATGCAGCCAACCGCGCCGGTATTCGCCGCTGGCGGCACCCGGCTGATCCCGGAAACCGCCACCGGTTTCGACCTGCTCAGCAGCGAGATCAAGGGACTGGACCTGGAGGCCGGCCACTTCACCAGCGGCACCGGGGTAGTCAGCACCAGTCACGATCATGACCTGTACGCCACTTACGCCAACGTGCCGACCAACGCGGTCAGCTACGTGGGTGGCAAGTACAGCGTCACCGACAACCTGAACTTCACCCTCTACGGTTCGGAGTTCCAGGACATCTGGCGCCAGTACTACACCAACGGCAACTACACCTTGCCGCTCTCGCCGGGGCAGTCGCTGAACTTCGACTTCAACCTCTATCGTACCCTCGACGAGGGCCAGGCCAAGGCCGGAGCGATCAACAACACCACGTTCTCCTTTGCCACCGCCTACACCTTCCTGACGGCCCACACGGTGACCCTGGCCTTCCAGAAGGTGCACGGCGATACGCCGTTCGACTATGTCGGCTTCGGTACCAACGGCCCCGGTGACGGCGGCGATTCGATCCTGCTGGCGAACTCGGTGCAGTACTCGGACTTCAACGGTCCGGGCGAGAAATCCTGGCAGGCGCGCTATGACTTGAACATGAAGAGCTACGGGGTGCCGGGCCTGAGTTTCATGACCCGCTACATCCACGGTGATGACATTGATGGCACCAAAATGGCTGCTGACAGCCCGTATCGGGCCTATGGCTACGGGGCCGATGGCGAGCACCATGAAACCGATGTCGAGGCCAAGTACGTGGTGCAGGGAGGGCCGGCCAAGGATCTGTCCCTGCGCCTGCGCCAGTCGTTCCACCGGGGCAATGCCGACCAGGCCGAAGGCAACAACAATGAGTTGCGGCTGATCGCCGATTATCCGATCTCGATCTTCTGATCCGTGGGCGGGAGGAGGGGGCCTTCTCCCGCAGTCGGCGGCGCGTCCGTTCGCGCCGCTTCCACGCGGTTCCTACCCGCGCGTTTGGCCTGGTACAACGCCGCATCCGCCTGGCCATAGGCGCAGTCGAAACTGGTGCCCAGAGGGCTGGCACTGACGCCGAAGCTTGCGGTGATCTGCCGGTTCACGGGGGGACCGAAGACATGCGCGGCAATCGCTGCACGCAGATTTTCGGCCAAGGCCAGACCGGCCTCGAGCGTACCGGCGGGCATCAGCACGGTAAATTCCTCGCCACCCACGCGGCCGATGAACCCGGCGTTACCGACGATCTGTCGCAGGCAGTCGACGATTCCCTGGATCACTGCATCACCGGCGGGATGGCCAAACTCGTCGTTGATGTGCTTGAAGTGGTCGATGTCCAGCACCACCATCACCGCTCCGGTTTTGTGCAGGGCCTCTACGGTCAGGTCGATGACTGCGCCGCGATTCAGCACGCCGGTGAGGGCGTCGTGGGTGGCGCGGTATTCGAGCTGGCTCGCCAGGGTCTGCAACTGGGCGTTGAGCGTATTCATCTCTCGTTCGGCGCGGTCGCTGCGCCTGATCAGTCGTCGTGTCTCGCGCATCAGGCGTTCAAAGTGAACGGTCAGGTCGGCGAGTGCCTGCTGGTAAACCGGCGCGCCGGCTTCAGTCAGGGCGAGGATCGAACGGGCGTGTTCGAGGGCGTCAGTTTCGCTGCGGAACAGGTCGGGTACGGCCTCATCCTGTGCCTGTATACCGACGCGAGTGACTGAAGCGGTCATGCTCATCATCCTTCTTTAACGAGTCACTGGAGGGTAGTGGCGTGGTCGTTGAAGACGATCGCGGTGAAATCGGCCTTCAGTTCTTCACCGAATTCGAAGATGGTCTCGTCTTCTTCATCGTGGTACCAGTTCACCTGCATCTCGTTGCCCGATTGGGCTGCCTTGTCGAGTGCGTCGAAGATGCTGAAAAGCATCTTGGTGCTGGAACTGTTGAAGTACGCCAGCGCGATGTGGATGGTGATGGTGGTGTCCTCGCGGGACTCGAGGTAAGCGCGCAGTTGCTGGAGGACGGGAGCATAGAAGGCAGCGGCATTTTCCGGGTAGGACTCGCCCTTGATCGTCAGCAGGTTCTGATCGAAACGAAAGTCGACTTCCGGTGAGGTGGCGGTTGCTTCAATGTAGAAATTATCCATGGCGATTGCGTCACTCTAATCAGATAGTTGCTTTAAGGCAGAACAGCGTGGTTTCCGGCTCGTCCGCTCGTGGGTAGAAGTCGAACTCCAGCGGCGCGCTGGCGTCGCGCGCCATGGTCAGGAAGCCGAGGCCCGCGCCCTTGCTTTCCACCGGAGTTTCCGCGCGCAGGGTGATCTTGTAGGCCTGCTTGATCTCTTCAAGTGACATGTTGCGCAGCGGTTCCAGCTTGGCCCGCAGACGGTCGACATCACGGGTGGCGATGGGGTTGGCGCAGAGCATCAGGTGGCGGTCGCCTTCACGGCTGATGCACACCGCGCCCTGGCGCAACGCCGACTCTTCGCCGGGTTCTTCTGGCAGCGAATCGGAGGAGTAGTGAATGATGTTCTGGGACAGCTCGACGAACGACGAAAACAGCTTGCGCCGCGTCGGTCCGTTCACTCCGGAAATCTCCAGTTGCAGCCGGACCACCTCAGCCATCGCGCTGACGATGGTGTGGGAGAAATAGCCCATGTGATAGAAAATCACATTGCGCTGTTGGGCCAGGTCGAAGAAGTGGTAATCGGGGTGGGCAGCATTCGAATTGATCATGGTTCGTTTCCAAGACGCGCACAGAAAAGGGTGAGATCGTCACGCCGTGCCTGCTCTCCTTGCCAATTGGCCAGCGTGCGTTGCAGGGCTTCGCAGATGACGGTCGCCGGCTGATGACGGTGTTCCACTATCGTGTTGAACGCCTTGCTCTTGCCGAAGGCGATCTGGCGCGGGCCGCCGATCTGGTCGGTGAGGCCGTCGGTGGCGATGAACACCAGGCTGGCCGGTGCCAATGTGATGCGACTCACCGGCCATTGATAGTCGATGGCGCTGTCCACATAGCCGACACCGACCCGTTGCCCTGCCAGGGTTTCCATCTGCTCGGCGGCGGGCGGCAGGACGTGCAGCGCCATGCGTGCGCCGGCGAAGCTCAGGGTCTGGCTGGCGTTGTCGAACCAGAGGAACGCGGCGTCCAGGCCATCGTCGGATTCGGGGGTGCCATCGCTGCTGTGCACCTGTCCCAGCAGCTCCTTGACGCTGCGGTTCACCGCCGCCAGCAGCGCGCCGGGGTCACGCGGGCCGAACTGCGACAGGGCCTGGGTCAGCGACGAGGAGGCGATCAGGGTCATGAAGGCGCCGGGCACGCCGTGGCCGGTGCAGTCGGCGATTGCGCCGAACCAGCCATCGGGGTAGGCGCAGAAATGGTAGAAGTCGCCGCCGACGACATCCCGTGGTTCCCACAGCAGGACGGCGTCTTCCAGGGTCGCCTTGAGTGTATCCCGCGAGGCACGAAGCATGGAGCGCTGGATGACGCTGGCGTATTCGATGCTCTGCATGATCTGGCGGTTTTTCTCGGCCTGCATGGCGGCCACCACCGCCATCAATTGCAGACCGCTGCCCAATCCGGCGAAGCGACCGTCACGGGTGACGATAAAACCGTCGGACAGGGCCTTTTCGCCGGACTCGACGGTCTTGAAGGTCAACGCTTCGATACTCATGTCGGCATCGACGATCAAGGGCTCCTTGTCCATGAAGGCGATGCAGCTCTTCTTGTCGTACAGCTCGCGGTGAAACGGCTTGCTCATCATCGACAGGAAGATCGTGCGGTTGATCAGGCCGATGGGCCGGGCGTCCTCCACCACCGCCAGGCAGGCCATTTCCTTCTGCGAACTGAAGGCTTCCATCACCAGGGCGTTGGTGCTGTTGCAGTCGATCGCCGGCATTTCCATGCACAGATCACCGGCGCAGCGGTGCTCTCTGGAGCGTTGTGGGCGCATGAAGGAGAAGCTTTCTGCACGCATGCTGGGAACCGCCGGGCAAAGTGAAGGCACAACGCTATCTCGCCAATGTGACGCTTGTATGACGATCTCTCGTTTGGTCCTCCAGGCCAGTGCTGTTCCAGGGGGAAGTTCCCGAACCAGGAAACTTGGCTCGGCCCGAGATGGGTGCTACAAGAATCGATGAAAACGTCATCCCTTTCAGAGGTCGTCATGAAGCGCTGGATCGTCAATAACCGTGGGCTGCTGATCTTTCTCCTGTGTTTCGGCATCTTCCGGACCTCCATGGCGGACTGGAACCCGATTCCTTCTGGCTCCATGCGTCCGACTCTGCTTGAGGGCGATGTGGTACTGGTCAATCGGTTGGCCTACGATCTCAAGCTGCCCTTGAGCGATATTTCCCTGGCGGCGCTGGGCAATCCACAGCGCGGGGACGTGGTCACATTCACCTCGCCCAAGGATGGCGTGCGGCTGATCAAGCGGTTGGTCGGCGTGCCGGGCGATGTGCTGGAAATGCGCAACGAAGTGCTGTTCGTCAATGGTGTGGCGGCGCACTACAGCGATGCCCGGGACATTGCCGAGCCGGGCGCTCATGCGGTGAATATTCCCGGTGTATCGGTGACCGAAGTTTCCGACCACAGCGAGCGTCGCGTGCAGTTCCTGCGTGGCGTGGCGGCTGCCCGGGATTTCGGGCCGATCACCGTGCCGGCGGACAGCTACTTCATGCTGGGCGACAACCGCGACAACAGTGCCGACTCGCGCTACATCGGCTTTGTCCCACGTCGCCTGCTGATCGGCCGGGCCCATCACATCGTGGTATCGGCCGATATCCTCGGCCATTGGATGCCGCGTCTGGATCGTACCGGCAAGCGGATTCTCTGAGGGTGGCGAGGGAAGGTGGCGCTGCAACGGGACGTCGCAGGGTTTGGCGCTTCGCCGATCAGGGGTTGACTTCTCTTTTTATATCAGTAACATAGCTTCCATTCCGCAATAGCTCAGTTGGTAGAGCAAATGACTGTTAATCATTGGGTCCCTGGTTCGAGTCCAGGTTGTGGAGCCAGATAAGAGAAAAACCTGCAGCGATGCAGGTTTTTTTTTGCCCGAAATTCAGGCGGCCGCGACTGGCGGTCACTTACCGTCGAGGAAATCAGCATGGCAGAAATGGCCCAGCAGGATGATCTGTTTCAGGTGGACAAGCGGCTCTCCCTCAAACCCGTGATGGACTTCAATGCCTTTTTGCTCCAGGCCTTCGCCGACGGTCCGTGCAAATGCCTGCGCTGCGTGGAGAGTTCGGGTGTCGAGACCGGCTATGCCTTCCAGCACACTTTCGAACTGGGCAAGGTGGTCAATCGCCAGTTCGCCAGAACCACCTCGAGTGACGTGCTGCTGGCGTTGAAAAAGGCCTGGCTGTCGTTCTTCAAGGCCGATCTGGAAGTGCCCGGCCTGCTGGATCTGTTCAAGGTGCAGGAGTTCGTCAAGCCTGAGCTGCATATCCGCCTGCGTCCGCTGCTGCTGGCCTCGGGGCTGATCGTGGAGCGCGACGGCGAGTGGCTGCTGCAGGCGGTTGCCGAGTAGGCGGTCAGCGACCTGACGACCGGTAGGGTTATCCTCACCTTTAGTGGCCTGGATCAAGGTTTTGCGTGGCACAACCCCTTAACGTGAATGCACACCGGTTCACCGCAATGCGGCGAACCACCACTCTGTGGCCGTCATACGCCCCATGTGTGTTGCGGCCAGGCCAGGAAGTGCCTGGCGCAGGGTGGTAGTCCACTCACGTCAATCATGGATGATGCAGAACATGCAGAACCTGGATCGAAAATACGATATCCAGCCGCTTCAACGAGCGGATATGACCCTCCATCTCAATGGCCAGGATGTGCCCGCGGCAGAAGGCGAGACCGTGCTTTCGGTGTTGCAGTCGGTGGGCTTGCGCCAGGTCTCGCGCAACGACCACGGGCAACTGGCCGGCGCCTTCTGCGGCATGGGCGTGTGCCAGAGTTGCCTGGTATCGATCGATGGCCGGCTCAAGCGCCGGGCCTGCCAGACCCTGGTAAAACCGGGTATGCGTATCGAGACCGGGGTCAGCCGGTTTGCTGCTCTGGAGGTGCTATGAGCCTGCTTCCGGTCATTGTCGGCGGTGGCCCGGCAGGTATGTCCGCAGCCATCGAACTGGCCCGCCATGGGGTGTCCAGCGTGCTGTTCGAGGAAGCCTCGCGCCTGGGCGGTGTGGTCTATCGCGGCCCCTTGCGCAGCGGCGTCGATCTCGATTACCTGGGGACGCGCTACAGCTCGACCCTGGCAAAACTGCATGGTGAATTCTCCACCTGTGCGGACCGGATCGATGTGCGCCTCAACACCCGCATCGTCGGTGGCGAGGGCGCGCGGACGCTGATGGCGCTGGATGCCGATGAGTCCCTGTATTCGGTCGAGTATCCGCAACTGCTGCTGGCCTCCGGTTGTCATGAGCGCAACGTGCCGTTTCCCGGCTGGACCCTGCCCGGGGTGATGCTGCTGGGTGGCCTGCAGTTGCAGATCAAGAGTGGCGTGGTCAAGCCGCTGGGCGCGACGGTCATTGCTGGCACCGGGCCGCTGCTGCCGCTGGTGGCCTGCCAACTGCATGCGGCGGGTGTGCCGGTGGCGGGTGTCTACGAGGCCTGCGCCTTTGGCCGCATTGCCCGGGAAAGCCTGGCTCTGCTGAACAAGCCGCAGATGTTTCTCGATGGCCTGAGCATGCTCGCCTACCTGAAGCGACATGGCATCCCCATGCACTATGGCTGGGGCGTGGTCCAGGCACAGGGGCAAGACGAACTGACCCATGTGACCCTGGCACCGTATTCCGCAGACTGGCAACCGGATCTGGCGCGCGCGCATCAGCTTGAGGCCCAGACGCTGGCGGTCGGCTACGGTTTCATTCCACGGACCCAGCTCAGCCAGCAGATGGGCCTGGCTCATGCCTTCAATGCTGATGGCTACCTGTTTGCCGAGACCAATGTCTGGCAGCAGAGCAGCGAGCCGCATATTCATCTGGCCGGCGACATGGGCGGGATTCGCGGTGGCGAAGCGGCGATGCTGGCCGGACGGATCGCCGCCGTTTCCATCCTGATGCAGCGTGACGTACTCGATGCCGAGGCAGCCCTGGCCTTGCGTCAGAGCTATCTCGACAAGTTGGCGAAGATCCGCAAGTTCCGCTCCGGTATCGACCGTTATACCCGCCGTGGCACGCGACAGATCGATCTGGCCAGGCCCGACACAGTGATCTGCCGTTGTGAACATGCGACCCGTGCCGACATCGACCTTGCGCTGTCCCAGGGGGTGCAGGACATGGCCTCGCTGAAGATGCGCACCCGTGTAAGCATGGGCGATTGCCAGGGACGGATGTGTGTCGGTTACTGCAGTGACCGCCTGCGCGACGCCACCGGCCGCGCCGATGTCGGCTGGTTGCGGCCACGTTTTCCGATCGAGCCGATTCCTTTTTCCGCCTTCGAACAACTGGGCAAGGACGCCTGAACCATGAGTAGAACCTATGATGTCGTGATTGCCGGTGGCGGTGTGATTGGTGCTTCCTGCGCCTATCACCTGTCCCGAGAGAAAAACCTGCGGATCGCCCTGATCGACGCCAAGCGTCCGGGCAATGCGACCCGCGCCTCCGCTGGAGGCCTGTGGGCCATCGGTGAGTCGGTGGGGCTGGGCTGCGGGGTGATCTTCTTTCGCATGATGTCCGCCCGGCGCCGTCGCGAAGCCCATGGCGCGGCGGTGGTGGTGGATTCCAGTACCCCGCATATCCTGCCGCAGTCGTTCTTTGACTTTGCCTTGCAGTCCAATGCGCTGTACCCGCAGTTGCACCGCGAGCTGCTCGAACGCCATGGCATGGACTGCAAGTTCGAGCGTACCGGCCTGAAATACGTGATTTATGACGACGAGGATCGCCTGTACGCCGAACATATCGTCTCGCACATCCCGCATCTGGCGGACCAGTTGCGCTGGCTGGATCGGGACGCCCTGCGCGAGTCCGAGCCGGCGGTGAGCGGCGAAGCGCAAGGCGCGCTGGAGTTTCTCTGCGACCATCAGCTCAGCCCGTTCCGCCTGGCGGACTCCTATACCGAGGGCGCGCGGCAGAACGGTGTCGATCTGTTCTTCAACACCAACGTCACCGATGTGCTGCACCAGGGCGGTCGCGTGAGTGGTGTTCGGACAGCGGAGGAGGGCGAGTTCCATTGCTCCACCTTGATCAACGCGGCGGGGGCCTGGGCTGCCGAACTCAGCCAGCAGGCCACCGGGATCGCGATTCCGGTCAAGCCGGTCAAGGGACAGATTCTCCTGACCGAGCGCATGCCCGCCCTGTTACGCGGTTGCCTGACCACCAGTGACTGCTACATGGCGCAGAAGGACAACGGCGAGATCCTGATCGGCAGCACCACCGAGGACAAGGGCTTCGACGTGAGCACCACGTTCCCGGAAGTGGCCGGGCTGGTGCAGGGCGCCGTGCGCTGCGTGCCGCAGTTGCAGGGCATCAACCTCAAGCGCTGCTGGGCTGGCCTGCGCCCGGGCTCGCCGGATGAATTGCCGATCCTGGGGCCGATGGCGGGTGTCGAGGGGTATCTCAATGCCTGCGGCCATTTCCGCACCGGGATCCTGACCTCGGCGATCACCGGGGTGATGCTTGAGCGCCTGGTCAATGAAAAACCGTTGCCGCTGGATATCACACCGTTCCTGGCGGATCGGTTCGAAGCGGCGGCGGCCGTGAAGCAGGCGCCCCAGAAGAATCTCGAGCACGCCTGAAGTCCGCGGGAGCGCTCGTCGCTCCCGCCACTCAACCCAGGGACGCCAGGTGTTCTACCGTCTCCGGGTACTTCTCCACCAGCCGGATCAAGGTCGTGGCCTGGGCATTCGGCCGGGCCCGCCCTTGTTCCCAGTTCTCCAGGGTACGGGTATTGGTGCGCAGGTACATGGCGAACACGGCCCGCGACAGTTTCAACTGATTACGAATGGCCACCAGCTCCTCGGCACCGAGCGGCTGCAGCTTGTTCAACTGGACCTTGTGGGTGCGCAAGGTGACCTTCCCTTGGCGCTCATCGGCCAGGCTATCGAAGCCCTCGACCAGTTCTGCAAAGATGTCACGTTTCATGATGTTTTCTTGCCTCCATCTCCAGGAACAGAAGACGTTTCAGTACGGTTTTCTGTTGTGAACTCAAGTCGTCCTGCTCGTTCTTGTCATACAGGGTGAACAGCCAGAACCGCGCACCTTGCGGCCACCAGTAGTAGATCACCCGGATGCCGCCCCGCTTGCCTTGCTGCCGCTGCATGTCCATGCAACGCACCTTGCGCAACCCGCCGGTACCTTGAATCACGTCACCGGCTTCAGGGTTATGCATCAGGGCCAGTTGAAAACAGCGAAAGGCTTCATCGCCCAGACAGGTTTTGCGGTGACGTTCGAAAGGCGGCAATTCGATAAACAGAGCATTCATTATTTGTACGCTATCTACGTATAGAATGAAATGGAGAATTTGTATCTGTTTTCACCTTGGTTGAGGACTGACAGCTGATTTGTCGGACTTTTCTTGCACGCCTATGGCTTTGGGCGATGGAGGGCGTCTGAGGAAGGAGGGGCGTGTCAGGTTGATCTGGAACTCAGATCATCGGGTCCCAGCGCTGGGACCAGTCGGTGTCGGCCTTGACGATTTCGCGCAGCAGCTCGAAGGCTTTCTGCAGGGTGGCCGAGTCCCGCTCGCGGGCGTAGACCAGATAGGTCGGGTAGCTGAACTCCGGTGCCTTGGGCACCCGCTCCATCACACCGCTGTCCAGGTAGCTCTGGACCACGCGGGTGCGGAAATAGCCGGAGCCACCGTTACCCAGGATGAACTGCAGAGCCACCGGGCCCAGGTTGAAGCTGGCGGCGGCGCGGGCCTTGTCCGGCAGCGCAGCGTCGTGCTGGCGACGGAAGCCTTCACCCCAGTCGATATACACATAGGGCTCGGGCTTTTCCGTCAAGCGCACCAGGATCAGTTTTTCCTCCAGCAACTGCTCCACCTGCAGCCCCGGCCAGTAGGCCGGCTGATAGACCAGTGCGGCATCGAGCACACCCAGTTCGAGCTGGCGCAGCAACTGCTCGCCATCGCGGATTTCCGTGCGCAGGGCATGGGTCGGGATATGTTCGCGCAAAGCATTGGCCCAACTGAGAATCAGCGGGTTGCACAGGCTGACTTCGCCGCCGATGTGCAGCACGTTGTTGAACCCTTCCGGCAGCGGCAGATCGCGCCGGGCTGCATCCCAGGTCTGTACCAGTTGATTGGCGTAGACCACGAAGGCCTCGCCGTCGGCGGTCAACCGGGCACCGGCACGGTTGCGTATGAACAATCTGGCATCGAGCTGGCTTTCGAGCTTCTGTACCCGTGCGGTGATCGCGGTCTGGGTCACGTGCAGTTTCTCGGCGGCGGCCACCAGGCTGCCGCAGCGGGCGATTTCGAGAAAGGTGCGGGCGAGGTCGATGTCCATGGGGCATCCGGAAGCCTTGGGTAGCACAGTGTAATCGGATCGGGTCTACACCGCCCGTGTCGCCTGGATCGGTGATACGCGGGGGAACAATTATCGGGTCGGTTCGCGTGCCCGGCGATTTTATGTCTAGACTCTCCTGTGCAGTGCAACAGGCCCTTTACTGTCCAGGGTACTGGTCAAGGCCGGACGTCTGTTTCACTTGGGAAAGGCATTAGGCGTGGTTATCCAGTCAGCTCCCGTCGTATTGAAACGGCTTTCGAATGCCCGCGAGCAGGTGTTTGAGTCGTAGGGTGCGTGTCAGCGCCCCCATCATGTTGTAGCGCGTAGTCGATCGTCACCAGCACCCCACGAAAACATACATGTGCGAACTGCCAAGGCAGCGCCTTGTCCGTTCGAATGGGAGAGTGTCATGACTTTTCACCTGTCTGGTGCGCGATCCGGTTCATGGAAACGCTACAGCGGCTTCGTGTGGATTCTCTGTCTGTCGATCGTTGCCCCCGGCTCGTGGGCAGCAGACAGCTTTCTGACGATCGAGCCCGCGCAATCGCCACAGCAGATGCGGCAAAGCGGTGATCCGGCGTTGTCGGCGGTTCTGGAGACGCAGGCGTTCAGCTCGGTACAACGGGTACGGACCAATGCCGACCTGTTGTCCGATCAACTCGATGTGTTGCGCATACCGCTGGGCAATGGCCGGGAGGTCAGCGCGCGCAAGCTGTTGTATCGCACCACCGCCAGTGGGGCGATCTGGCGAGGTGAGGTCTTCGTCCCGGGAGAGCACGGTCGAGCTGCTGTCGAGGACGAGCGGCTGATCGATCAGTTGAACTCGGTGATTCTGGTGCGTAACGCCGATCAGATCACCGGGATCATCCGGGTGGGCGGAGAGGTGCATAGAATCCTGCCGCTCACTCAGGGAGGGCAGGTTCTGGTGCAGGTCGACCCCGGCAAAAAGCGCCACTTCGATGAGGGTTCCGATCAGCGCCGGCATGTCAGCGGCAAGGGCGCGGACGCGCCAGCTTCGGAGGTGGTCGCCGCGTCGCGCCCGCGTGACGGGATCAGCACGATCCGGGTCATGATCGTCGCCACGCCCCTGGCGGTGGACAGGCTCGGCGGCGAGGCCGGGCTACAGGCCCAGGCTGCGCTGGTGATGGAGGAGTCGAATCAGTCCTTCGTCAACAGTGGTATTCCCACCCGGTTCGAGAGCGCTGGTACCTATATCCTCAACTATGCCCAGCAGGCCCAGGCAGACGGCGATCGGTTGCTGGACAAGATCGAGAGCCGGTCGGACCCGGACCTCGGGGCCCCGACCTGGGCGTTACGTGATGAACACCGCGCGGACCTGGTGGTGCTGGTGGCGGATATCCGTTCCTATTGCGGCCTGGCCACGCTCAATTCGAGCAAGGCCACGGCCTATGGCGCGATCGACTGGACATGCTTCTCGGATGGCACGACGGTCCAGCACGAAATCGGCCACAACATCGGTTCCGACCATACACCGGAGGAGGCGCAAGGCAATGTGTTTCCCTATGGCTCCGGCCATCAGAAAACCTCGGGCGATCTGCGTTGGTCAACGATCATGGCGCCTTACTGTTCGCGTTGCGCGGTGATCAACTACTGGTCCAACCCCTATCGCACCTACAAGGAAGCGCCCCTGGGCGTGGTGAATGTCAGTGACAACGCCCGGGTCTGGAGCGTGCGCGCACCCGTGGTGGCGAATTTCTACCCTGATCCGGTGGAGGCCAATCCGCCCTATGCGGTTGCCCGGGCGGAGCCTTCTTCGGTGCTCGGTGCACAGGTGGTGCGACTCGATGGCTCGCAGTCTTCCGACCCGGCGGGAGGGGCGTTGCGCTATCGCTGGGAACAGACGGACGGCACGCCAGATGTCAGTATCGCCGGCAGTTCGGCAAGAGAGGCGCGGGCGAGCATACCGGCGGTCAACCGCAGCAGCCATTTCACCTTCCGCCTGACCGTGACCAATAGCGACGAACTGAGCGACAGCCAGGACGTGAACGTCAACGCCGAGCCGGACAGCCCGGCTCCCGTGGCCGTTATCACCGTCCATGAGCAGGTCGAAGTCGGCAAGCCCCTCGATTTTTCGGCAGCGGCGTCGACCGGCAATCAACTGGCTTACACATGGCGCTTGCCCGACTTCACCCCTGCCAGTTCCAGCAGCCAGCGGATTGTCGCCATTGCACCGGCCACGGTCGGTCAGCGTACGGTGCAACTCAGCGTGCGCGACGCCCAGGGCCGCCAGTCTGTGAAAACCCAGGTTGTCCGGGTTGTCGCCGGTTCCGGCGGCGGAGACGGCTGTGTTCCGAGCGATCCGGGCGCCGGGCAATATCCGCGATGGGATCCGCTCAAGACGTACGTTGGCGGCGATACGGTGCAGCACAACGGAGTGATCTGGCGAGCCGGTTGGTCGAGCCGTGGTGTTTCACCGGACAAGACCGATGCCTTTACGCTCGTCAGCGCACTGCCGGTGCCGTGGCAGGCCGGGCGGCCTTATGTCGCCGGCAACCAGGTGATCCACGCGGGCAAGTCGTACCAGGCCAAGTACTGGGTCAACACCGCTCCCCCAGGGGCCGCCTGGACACTGCTGGGCGACCACCCTTGTCCATGAGTCATGGATGAGCAGGCGCCCCGAACGGGTTCGGGGCGTTGGTGGGTCATTCGCTGAAAATCTGCGCGATCAACCAGATGTTCGCCGTGCTGATCGCGACGAACAGCAGCCAGGCCAGGCCCTTGGTGTACCAGCGGTTGACGAACTCGCCCATCAGACGTTCGTCACTGGTCAGGCGGATCAGCGGGTACAGGGCAAAAGGCAGTTGCAGGCTCAGGACCACCTGGCTCAGCACCAGCAACTTGCCCACGGCTCCTTCGCCCATCAGCCAGACGCCGATGAAGGCCGGAATCAGCGCCAGCCCGCGAGTGATCAGGCGGCGTTGCCAGCAGGGGATCTTCAGGTTCAGGTAGCCTTCCATGATCACCTGGCCGGCAATGGTGCCGGTGAAGGTCGAGCTTTGCCCCGAGGCCAGCAACGCGACACCGAACAGAATACTGGCGAAGGCCCCGCCCACCAGCGGGTCGAGCAGGTGATAGGCGTCCTGGATTTCCACCACATCGGTGTGCCCCGACTGGTGGAAGGCCGCTGCCGCGAGAATCAGGATCGCCGCGTTGACCAGCAGTGCCAGGGCCAGCGAACCGATGGTGTCGAAGCGTGCCAGGCGTACGGCATCACGTCGGCTGGCAAGGTCGTTGCCGACCAGCCGGGTCTGCACGATGGACGTGTGCAAGTAGAGGTTATGCGGCATCACCGTGGCCCCGAGGATGCCGATGGCCAGGTACAGCGGTGCGGTTTCGCTCAGCGCCGAGACCGATGGCTTGAAACCGTCGAATACAGCCGGCCAGTAGGGCTTGATCAGGACCAGTTCGATGAAGAAGCACACGCCGATGGTCGCCACCAGCACCAGCATGATCGCTTCCAGGCGTCGGAAGCCACGGTTTTGCAAGGCCAGGATCAGCAGGGTATCGAAGGCCGTGAGGACGATGCCGAAGGTCAGCGAGCAACCCAGCAGCAGGTGGAAGGCCAGGGCGCAGCCGAGCACTTCGGCCAGGTCCGTGGCAATAATGGAAATTTCCGCGAGCAGCCACTGGGCCATCGTCGAGCGGCGGCTGTAGCGATCCCGGCACAGTTGCGCCAGGTCGCGGCCGGTAGCGATTCCCAGACGTGAGCACAGGCATTGCACGGCCATGCCTGCGAGGCTCGCCAGCAGCACCACGAACAGCAGGCTGTAGCCATAGCGCGAGCCGGCCTCGATCGCCGTGGCCCAGTTGCCCGGGTCCATGTAGCCGATGGAGACCAGCAGACCGGGGCCGGCGAAACGCAGCGCCCGCTTGAAGAACGGCGCGCTGCTGTCGACGGCGATCGAGCCGTTCACTTCAGAAGGGCAGAAAGGGGCGGTGGCAACTTTGGGCAGACTGAATTTCACACGGCGATCCAAGGCTGGGTAGGGAGGTTCCCCAGCTTAGACGCTTGCAGCCTGTGGCCCAAGCCCGACGGGTTGTGCTCGGCATCTTGCGGGTGCTCCAGTGTGCGCGAATTCGTCGGGTATGAATCTACATAATAATTATTTGCATTGATAGATAAAAATCATTTGCGCATGAGGGCGCGCTGGAGACAGGAAAAGGTCTGGCGAGTCATGCGTGCCAAGGCGGGGAAAGGGGAAAGGGGACAGTAGCCCGTGGCGCCTGGCGCCACGGTTGAAGGCCGGGCGCTCAGGCCTTGGTGTCGATCGAGAGGCTGGCGCCGGAGCTGGCGAACTGTTGCAGATTGAGCATCACGTTGATCGCCCGCTTGTACTCGGGGATCATGTAGCTGGAGAACTGGTCGTTCTTCGTCGGGCTGTTTTGCAACGCGCTGATCTGGTTGGCGAAGTAGTCCAGGGCGTTGAATTTATCGTTTGGTTTCTTCTGCGCGCCAGCGGTGGAGAGCAGGTTCGCGGTAGAGGCGCTGATCAGGCCCTGCTCCTTGAGAACATCGCTGTACCTGGCCAACTGCTCGGGGGTAACCGATTTCGCATCGAAGCCCTGGAACTTCGACTGCAGCTTGTCCTTGGCCATCTTGACCGTGTCGAGCGCTGTCGGGTCCGGCTTGATGTCCTTGAGGACATCACGGGTCTTGACCTCCTGCTTGGCGGCCTTTTCCGCCGCTGCGGTGCCCTGCTTCAGAACCCGTGAACGCATCTCGGTGGCCCATGCGGTGATCGAACCTACGCTCATACGCGACCTCCAGCACTCAGGTGGCGGGTGGCCTTGGCGTCCTGCCGGATTTCTGTTGAGAAAACCATGGGAAATATCCTGTCGATTGTAGGGTTCTTGAAAGAATTCTAATCAACTGTATCGACGGGTAATTAAATATATTCAGTTTCGTTACAAACTTCATACAAACACCCTCAGCCTTGCCGTTCAAGGCTGCCACGGCGTCACATCGCCGCTGAGCTTGCGGTCGAGAAAGCAGGCCGCGCTGATCAGTGCCAGGTGGGTCAGGGCTTGCGGCGTGTTGCCCAGGTGCCGTGCCTGGGGATCGAATTCCTCGGCATACAGCCCCAACGGGTTGGCGTAACGCAGTAACTGCTCGAACTCCAGGTGCGCCTGTTCCACGCGACCGGCGCGGGCCAGGCATTCGACGTACCAGAACGAGCAGGCGGCGAAGGCGCCTTCGTTGCCCGGCAGGCCGTCGATGGGATGGTCATCGTTGCGGTAGCGATAGACCATGCCGTCGCGCACCAGGCTTTTCTCGATGGCATCCAGGGTCGCCAGCCAGTGTGGATCGGTAGCACCGACAAAACGCACCAGGGGCATCAGCAGCATCGAACCGTCCAGCCCGGTACCGCCGGTGTGTTGGACGAAGTGCCCGCGTTCGGCGTTCCAGAAGTTGCTCCAGATATCGTTGTGGATCGCCGTGCGGGTCTCGTCCCAGCGGGCGAACGGCGCCGGCAGCGAGCGCTTGGATGCCAGGCGGATGGCGCGGTCCAGGGCTACCCAGCACATCAGCCGCGAATGCAGGAAGTGATGTTTGCCGCCGCGCATTTCCCAGATACCGACATCCGGCTTGTTCCAGTTGGCGCAGACGTGGTCGATGATCTGGCCGACGCGCAGCCAGCCCTGATGGGAAATGGCTTCGCCGTATTTGTTGGTCAGGTACACCGCATCCATCAACTCGCCGAAGATATCCAGCTGGACCTGTTCCCAGGCCTGGTTGCCGATGCGTACCGGGCGGGCATTGCCGTAACCGGACAGGTGCGCCAGCTCGATCTCGGGCAGTTGCTGGGTGCCATCGATGGCATACAGAACGTTGAGTTTGACGGACTGGTCGCAACCATCGTCGATGCGCCGACGCAGCCAGCGCATGAAGTCGTTGGCCACCTCGACATAACCCAGGCGCATGAAGGCATAGACGGTGAATGACGCATCGCGGATCCAGGTGTAGCGATAGTCCCAGTTGCGTTCACCGCCGCGGCTTTCCGGCAGGCCGAAGGTTGCTGCGGCCAGGATCGCGCCGTGCTTGCGCGAAGTCAGCAGCTTGAGGGCCAGTGCCGAGCGGTTGACCGCCTCGCGCCAGCGACCCCGGTAGGTGGAGCGGCCGATCCAGTGCTGCCAGAAGGTCAGGGTATGTTGCAGCGCGACGCCGCTCTCGCCGAGCTTGACCCGTGGATCATCGACGGCGCCGAGAAGGAATTCGGCTTCCTGCTCCTGACCCAGCTCGAAAGTGGCAACGGCGGCCTGTTGTTCCAGGCGCAACGGCTGGTCGGCGCACAGGCGCAGACTCGGCTGGCCGGGGGCGTCGAAGCAGACGTCGGCGCCATCAAGCCGGGCCATGGTCGCAGCGCGCGCATAGTCATGCCGCACGGCGCAGCACATATGGAGCCTGGCGTGGCCGCTGACCACCCGGACGCGACGGATCAGCAGGGGCAGGTCATCCTCGTTATCGCTGATCGGCAGCAGGTCGGTGATTTCCACCACCGCCTGGGCACTCAGCCAGCGGGTGCGCAGCACATTGGTGTCGGGCAGGTAGATCTGCTCGCGCCGCGCGTCGGGCAGGTCCGGCGCCAGTTGGAAGATCCCGGCGTCGGGGCTGTCGAGCAGGGCGCAGAAGATCGCCGGGCTGTCGAAGGCCGGCCAGCAGAATAAATCGACGCTGCCGGGGTCATTGATCAGCGCGGCGCTGCCCATGTCACCGATGACGCCGTGGGCTTCGATGGGACTCTGGGGTTCCTGGGGGTGATCGGTCATGGCCGCGAGACTCCGGGTCGGGGAACAGGCTGCGGTGAGTGTGCGGGTTGGCGGCACTCACTGAGCTGACCGGTATTGCTCGACGGAAGTTCAGGCCGATAGCGGTTTACTGTTCTGGCGCCTCGGCGGCCTGGACCAGGGGCGAAAGGCTCAGCAGCAGGCAGGCAAGGTGCCGCAGGCGGGAAGGGCGAGTACCCGTGGGGCGTGGGGAAAGAGATCGATCATGGCCTATCGCTCACTGAGTCATCACTCGGGCAGCGCAACAGGCGTGAGTACCGGTTGGCCGGAAAAGTACGCCAGCAGATTCTGCGCCACCAGACTGACCGTTGCCTGCGAGGCCTCCGGCGACAGACCGGCGACGTGGGGTGTCAGCACGACATTGGGCAGGCCCTTGAGCACGTCCGGCACATTCGGCTCGTCGTCGAACACATCCAGTGCCGCACCGGCGATCCGCCCTTGCTCCAGCGCCGTCACCAGTTCGTCGGTGAGCACCACGCTGGCGCGGGCGATATTGACGAGGAAACCGTCCTGCCCCAGGGCTTCCAGCTCCGGCTTGCCAATCAGGCCGTTGGTCGCGGCGCCACCCGGTGTAGCGATGATCAGGTAGTCCGAGGCGGCAGCCAGTTCGGCCGGTGTGGCGCAATAGGTATATTCGAGGTCTTCGCGTTGCCGGCGATTGTGGTAACTCACCGACATGCCGAAACCGAGTGCGGCACGTTGGGCAATCGCCAAACCGACGGCGCCCATGCCGAGAATGCCCAGGCGCTTGCCGCCCAGCGACGGGCGCATCAGCTTGCGCCATTCGCCACGGCGCACCGAGGCGTCGGCCCGTGGAATGTCACGCACCAGCGACAACAGCAGGGCCATGGCGTGATCAGCCACCGACGAGGCATTGGCGCCGGCGCCGTTGGTGACGACGATGCCCCGTTGTCTGGCAGCCTGCAGGTCGACCTTTTCGTAACCGGCACCGATCACGCAGATGATTTCCAGCAGCGGCAGGGCAGCGATCTCATCGGCGAACAGACCGAGCGGGCCACGGGTCAGAACCGCCTTGATGCGTTGGCCATGGGTGGCGATGGCTTCGGCGCGCAGAGCGTTGTTGGGCGCCAGGATCAGCTCGAAACCCTGGCGTTCGATGATTGGCAGGTATTCGTTGACGGTTTCCGTCAGCACCAGTACTACGTTGGACATGCGGCTCTCCGCCAGTCGGCCAGTTGATGTCGGCCAAGCTACCGCCGGGGCCTGTTGCGGGCAAGCCCCAAAAGTCATCCCTCGGCAGGCTGCCCTGCATGAGCCGGCAAACCGGCTGTTGCAGAGTGGGCTGGGCTGCACCGGGTGTTGTGGGCGTTCAGGCTCAATGCGCCTCACCGGTCTTGACGCCCACTGGCAGTGCCCGGGTCAGCAACACCGCGAGCATGCTGATACCCAGGGTGATCCCGACGAAATGAAAGGCGTCGTTGTAGGCCATGATCATCGCCTGCTGGTGAGTGATTTCACTGAGTTTGCCCAGCGCCGCCGTCTCGCTGCCGAGCTTCTGCGTCAAAAGTGCCAGTCGCTCGGCCACTTGCGGGTTGGAGGGGACGATGGCTTCGCGCAGGTAGTCGAAATAGGTCTTGGTTCGCGCATCCAGCAGGGTGGCGAGCAGCGCGATGCCGATGGCGCCGCCGAGGTTGCGCAGGATGTTGAACAGGCTGGAGGCCGAGCCGGCATCCTGGGGCTGGATGTAGGCGGTGGCGATCAGCGAGATGGTGACCATGATCAGTGGCTGGCCGAGGGCTCGGATGATCTGGATCTGGTTGAATTGCGGGCCGGCGAAGTCCGGGTTGAGCACTCCCGAGGAAAAGCTCGCCAGCCCGAACAGGCCGAAACCCAGGGCACAGAGCAGTTTTGGCGAAACAAGCTTCATCAGTTTGGGCACCAGCGGAATCAGGAACAGTTGCGGCACGCCCATCCACATGATCACCTCGCCGATCTGCAAGGCGTTGTAATTCTGTATCTGTGCCAGGTACAGCGGCAGCAGGTAGATCGAGCCATACAGGCCCACGCCCATGCCCAGGCTGGAAATGCTCGACAGCCCGAAGTTGCGGTTGCGCAGGATGCGCAGGTTGATCAGCGGGTTGGGCTTGGACAGTTGCAGGATCACGAAGGTGACCAGGCTCAGCACGGCGATGCTGCCCAGACTCAGGATCAACTGCGATTCCAGCCAGTCCTTGCGATGCCCTTCTTCCAGAAAGACCTGCAGACAGCCCAGGCCGATGCCGAGTGTGACAATTCCGGCGTAGTCGGTGCTCTTGAGCCGTTCCCAGTGTGCGTCCTTTTTCTCCAGGCCATAGAGCAGGCCGGCGATCATGATCAGGCCGGGCGGAATGTTGATGTAGAAGATGTATTCCCAGCCCCAGTTTTCCGTGAGCCAGCCGCCCAGGGTCGGGCCGATCGAGGGGGCGAAGGTGGCGGTCATGGCGAACATTGCCATGCCCTTGGCGCGGTGGTGTTCCGGCAGCTTGATCAGGGTCAGGGTGAAGGCCAGCGGGATCAGCGCGCCGCCGGTAAAGCCCTGCATGGCACGGAACACGATCATGCTTTCCAGGTTCCAGGCCATCGAGCACAGCAACGACGAGGCGAGGAAACCCAGCGAGACCCAGGTCGCCAGGCGCCTGGCCGAGAGCAACTGCACCAGCCAGGCGGTCAGCGGGATCATGATGATCTCGGCCACCAGGTAGGAAGTGGAAATCCACGAACCTTCTTCCAGGGTCGCCGACAGGGCGCCCTGGATGTCCTTGAGCGAGGAGTTGGTGATCTGGATGTCGAGCACTGCCATGAAAGCGCCGAGCATCACGCTCATCACCGCGATCCAGTCGCGCCGGGTCGGTTCGGCGACGGCGCGGATCAGCGCATCACCGGCCATTGGCGGTGTCGCGGATATCGACCTTGACGGTAACCGACATGCCCGGCCGGATCAGGCCGTGCAACGGGTTGTCGGCGGCGAAGATCAGCTTGACCGGAATCCGCTGCACCACCTTGGTGAAGTTGCCGGTGGCATTGTCCGGCGGCAACAGGCTGAACTGCGCGCCGGAGGCGGCGAACAGGCTCTCGACCCGACCCTGGATCGGCGTGTCTTCATAGGCATCGAACCGCAGCGTGGCGCTTTGTCCGGGGCGCATGTGGCCGATCTGGGTTTCCTTGAAGTTGGCCTGAACCCAGATGTCCTGGGTTGGCACGATCGCCAGCAGGTAGGCGCCGGTCTGCACGTACTGGCCGTTGCGTGCGGCGCGCTGGCCGATCATGCCGCTGGTCGGCGCACGGATTTCACTGCGGCTCAGGTTCAGTTCGGCCTGGGCCAGTTCGGTGCGGGCGCTGGCGATCTGGCCGTCGAGGCGTTTGAGTTCGGCGGTCAGAGCATTGACCTGCTGGCGCTGGCTTTGCAGGTCGGCCTGGGCCTTGGCGACCTGGGAGCGGGCGATGTGGTTGTCGGCGGACAGAGTGGTGACCCGCTCCTCGGAGACATAACCGGGCTTGCGCAGGGTCTGCGCCCGCGACAGGTCGATCTGCGAACGGCCCAGGCTGGCCTGGCTGGCAGCGACCTGGGCGTCGGCGGCGGTAATCAGGCTGGCCTGCTGGGTCAGTTTGCTCTGCGCCTGCAGCCGTTCGGCTTCGCGGGTGGCGAGGGTGGCATTGGCCCGCTCGACCGCCAGTTGGAAGTCGGCGCCCTCCAGGCGGACCAGCAACTGGCCTTGTTCGACATGTTGGTTGTCGGCCACCAGCACCTGGTCGATACGGGCCGCGAGCTGGCTGGAAACCCGGGTGATCTCGCCCTGGACATAAGCGTTGTCGGTGCTTTCATAAAAGCGTCCACGCCAGAACCACTCGGCGAAGAAACCGAGGGCGATCAGCAGGACGAGCAGCAGGAACACGAACAGGCGGCGCTTGAGTTGGGCAGGCATGGGCAACGATCGAAATAATTAGTGAACTTCTCGGTAGATAAATCTGGCACAGCGCAACTGATGGGTAAATGCCACCCACGGAGAAAGCCGGTTTTTATCGGCAGGGCGCCATTTTTATCGCGAAGCTTGGCTTATATGCCCTCTGCCTGGTGTCCATGCTGGAGGCGAAGGTGGTCGTCCTGTTACCATTCGCCCTTTGTTTTATCTCTATTTCGAGACCGCTCATGACCACTGTCCGCACTCGCATCGCGCCGTCGCCTACTGGCGATCCCCACGTTGGCACCGCCTACATTGCCTTGTTCAACTACTGCTTTGCCAAGCAGCACGGTGGCGAGTTCATCCTGCGGATCGAAGACACCGATCAGTTGCGCTCGACCCGCGAGTCCGAACAGCAGATTTTCGATGCGCTGAAATGGCTGGGTATCACCTGGGCCGAAGGTCCGGATGTCGGTGGCCCGCACGGCCCGTACCGGCAGAGCGAGCGTAGCGAGATCTACAAGCAGTACACCCAGCAACTGGTCGACATGGGGCATGCTTTCCCGTGCTTCTGCACCGCCGAAGAGCTGGATCAGATGCGCGCCGAGCAGATGGCCCGTGGCGAAACCCCACGCTACGACGGCCGCGCCCTGCTGCTGTCGAAAGAGGAAGTGGCCCGTCGCCTGGCCGCTGGCGAACCCCATGTGATCCGCATGAAGGTGCCGAGCGAAGGCGTCTGCGTGGTGCCGGACATGCTGCGTGGCGATGTCGAGATCCCGTGGGATCGGATGGACATGCAGGTCCTGATGAAGACCGACGGTCTGCCGACCTACTTCCTGGCCAACGTGGTCGATGACCACTTGATGGGCATCACCCACGTACTGCGTGGCGAAGAGTGGCTGCCGTCGGCGCCCAAGCTGATCCTGCTCTATGAGTACTTCGGCTGGGAGCAGCCGCAGCTGTGCTACATGCCGCTGCTGCGTAACCCGGACAAGAGCAAGCTGTCCAAGCGCAAGAACCCGACCTCGGTGACTTTCTACGAGCGCATGGGCTTTTTGCCCGAGGCGATGCTCAACTACCTGGGCCGTATGGGCTGGTCGATGCCGGACGAGCGCGAGAAGTTCTCGCTGCAGGAAATGGTCGACCACTTCGACCTGTCCCGTGTCTCCCTCGGTGGGCCGATTTTCGATATCGAGAAGCTGTCGTGGCTCAACGGCCAGTGGCTGCGTGACCTGCCGGTGGAAGAGTTCGCCAGCCGGGTGCAGAACTGGGCGTTCAATCCCGAGTACCTGATGAAGATCGCGCCGCTGGTGCAGAGCCGCGTCGAGACCTTCAGTCAGGTCGCGCCGCTGGCGAATTTCTTCTTCGCCGGCAGTCTGCCGCTGGACGCCAGGTTGTTCGAACACAAGAAACTCTCGCCCGAAGATGTGCGCAAGTTGATGCAACTGATCCTCTGGAAGCTGGAAAGCCTGCGCCAGTGGGAGAAGGACAACATCACCGCGACCATTCAGGCGGTGGTCGATGCCCTGGAGTTGAAGCTGCGTGATGCCATGCCGCTGATTTTCGCCTCCATCACCGGGCAGGCCAGCTCGGTGTCGGTGCTCGACGCGATGGAAATCCTCGGCCCGGACCTGACGCGTTTCCGGCTACGTCAGGCCTTGGAACTGCTGGGTGGCGTATCGAAGAAAGAAAACAAGGAATGGGAAAAGCTGTTGGGCACTATTGCCTGAATCAGCGCCTGAGCCGGTCCTGGCCACGCCACCAGCGTATTCACGGGTTGTGGGCGTGGTCGACAACCCCCGGTTTTCCGGGGGAGGGCGGTAAGTGATTGTTATCGCGGAAAAATCTTTTGGAATTTGTTCAAAAAAAGTTTGACAGGGCAGTGGGTCGCACTTAATATGCGCCCCGTCCACAAGGCAACACGGAAACACAGCGGCAACGCTGACATGACGTGAAGCCTGACATTGTGGGGCTATAGCTCAGCTGGGAGAGCGCTTGCATGGCATGCAAGAGGTCAGCGGTTCGATCCCGCTTAGCTCCACCAATTTAGAAGCTTCAGGTTGCGCTACACTGACCTGAAGTTTGTACCACGAATCGGAACCAGCGCCGATAGGGTACACAAGGGTTACGTCCCCTTCGTCTAGTGGCCTAGGACACCGCCCTTTCACGGCGGTAACAGGGGTTCGAGTCCCCTAGGGGACGCCAGTTTTACACAAGTGACATTGCAACTCGATGTCGCTGCGCCGCGAGGCGAAAAATCCGGGGCTATAGCTCAGCTGGGAGAGCGCTTGCATGGCATGCAAGAGGTCAGCGGTTCGATCCCGCTTAGCTCCACCAATTTACGGTTCAAGGTCTGGCCACACCGGTCTTGAGCTGATGTTGCAGGTACTGCAGGTTGATCAAGGTCACCTGGCAGTCGAAGTCGCCAACAAGCCGACTCCTGTAATGCAAGAAGGGTTTGCGTCCCCTTCGTCTAGTGGCCTAGGACACCGCCCTTTCACGGCGGTAACAGGGGTTCGAGTCCCCTAGGGGACGCCACGATTGCCCGCTCTGCGGGATTTTTAAGGGTCATTCATCTTTGAATGGCCCTTTTGTTTTTCTGGCGTTTGCCCTTTCCGCCCTGAATCCCTTTTTCGCTTCTCTGAGTCGGACCAACGGTCAGGCGAAAACCTTGCGAAAAAATATTATGAGAATAATATTTCCGACGTAATACTTGGAGATGGCAATGAACGATAAAAAGGCTCAGACCCGCGAACGAATCCTGCAGGCTGCCAGCGCCGCGTTGATCCAGCGTGGCCCGGCCGAGCCGAGTGTGAGTGAGGTGATGGCTGCCGCCGGCCTGACCGTGGGTGGCTTCTACGCGCATTTCGAGAGCAAGGATGCGTTGATGCTCGAAGCATTCAAGCAATTGCTTTCGCAGCGTCGAGCGAAGATCGAGGAAGTCGACGACCAGTTGGGTGGCGAAGAGCGACGAGCCCTGATTGCTGCGTTCTACCTGTCGCGCAAGCACCGCGATGCTGTCGAGCGGGGCTGTCCGCTGCCTGCCGTGGTGGGCGAGATCGGCAGCCTGCCAGCGTGCTTTCGCGAAGCGCTCAACGAGCATGTGGAATTGATGGTCGCGCAGCTCGCGACCAGTCCCGAGGATACCGACAAGGCCCTGGCCGATATCGCCCTGATGATTGGCGGTCTGGCCGTTGCCCGGGCGCTGGGTCCGGGCGAGCTGTCCGACAGAATGTTGCGTGCTGCCAAGTCGGCAGTGCGCTGAAGGTTTGGTCCTGCCTGAGGTTATACGCGATGAATACGTTGAGCTGGATTCGTGGCATCAACGGCACCTTGGGGCGAGTGGCGCCACGGGTTGCCGCGAGTCGCATGCGTCAGGTTTTCATGACGCCCCGTGAGCGTTTGCCTCGGGACTGGGAATTGCCGCTGTTGGCAACGGCCGAGCGGATTACCTTGCGTTTCGGCTTGTCGGCGCTGCGTTGGGGGCAGGGTCCGACCGTATTGCTGATGCATGGCTGGGAAGGGCGGCCTACCCAGTTCGCCAGTCTGATCGAGGCGCTGGTGGCGGCCGGTTATACCGCCGTGGCCCTCGACGGCCCGGCCCATGGCCAGTCGCCTGGGCGTGAGGCGAATGTGGTGGCGTTTGCGCGGGCGCTGCTTGAAGCGGCCGCCGAGCTACCGCCGCTTCAGGCGGTGATCGGTCATTCCATGGGGGGAGCCAGCGCGATGCTCGCGACCCAGCTCGGCTTGCGTACCGAGGTGTTGGTCAGTATTGCCGCGCCAGCGCGGGTGCTGGGCGTGCTGCGGGGGTTTGCCCGCTACGTCGGGCTGCCGCCACGGGCGCGTTCGGCGTTTATCCGTGAAGTCGAACGGGATGTCGGCATGCGCGCCGAGCACCTGGATATCGAGCATTACCAGATGGACATGCCGGGCTTGATCGTCCACGCCGAAGACGATCGGCTGGTGGCGGTCGATGAATCGCAGCGTATTCACGAGGCCTGGTTCGACAGCCGCCTGTTGCGCCTGGAAAGCGGCGGCCATCAGCGGGTGCTGGCCGATCCGCGGTTGATCGAGGGCGTCCTGGCGCTGTTGGCAGGGCGTAGTCTGGCGCAGCGTCAATCGGCTTGATCCGTTACACTGCCCCGGTCTTTGAATCGACCGGGAGCGGTACATGAGCTGGGATCTGGCGACACCCTTCACCCTCGACCTGCAGGTGGCCGCCGAGGATATCGATGGTCTCGGGCACGCCAATAACGCGGTGTACGTCACCTGGCTTGAGCGTTGCGCCTGGCGTCATTCCCAGCGCCTGGGCCTGGATCTGAGCGAGTATCGCCGGCTGGATCGGGCGATGGCGGTGGTGCGTCATGAAATCGACTACCTGGCTGCCGCCTACGAAGGCGACGAGCTGCAACTGGCCACCTGGATTGTCGATTGGGATCAGCGCCTGAAGATGACCCGGCGTTTCCAGCTGGTGCGTCCCAGCGACAACCTGACGCTGCTGCGCGCGCAAACCACCTTTGTCTGCATCGAATTGTCCAGCGGCAAGCCCAGGCGCATGCCGCAGGAATTTCTGCAAGGCTACGGGCCGGCGGTGCTGTCGGTCTGAGGGTGTACCGATTTGGCCCGGAACCCCGTAAACTGCCGCGCCTTTCGGTATCCGCCTTTTTTCAATGAGAGTCACCCATGCAAATTGCCCTGGCGCCCATGGAGGGGTTGGTCGATAACATCCTGCGCGATGTCCTCACGCGCGTAGGCGGCATCGACTGGTGCGTCACGGAGTTCATCCGCATCAACGACTCGTTGCTGACGCCGGCCTACTACCACAAATTCGCCCCCGAGCTGCTCACCGACGCCCGCACTGCGGCCGGTGTGCCGCTGCGCGTGCAACTGCTGGGCTCCGACCCGGTGTGCCTGGCCGAAAACGCGGCGCTGGCCAGTGAACTGGGTTCGCAGGTGATTGACCTGAACTTCGGTTGCCCGGCCAAGACCGTGAACAAGTCCCGCGGTGGGGCGGTGTTGCTCAAGGAGCCGGAGCTGCTCAACCGCATCGTCGAGCATGTGCGCCGGGCAGTCCCTGCACATATCCCGGTGACGGCGAAGATGCGTCTGGGTTTCGACAGTCCGGATGGCGCGCTGGTCTGCGGCACGGCCCTGGCTGAAGGCGGCGCGTCGCAGATCGTCGTGCATGCGCGGACCAAGGTCGATGGCTACAAGCCGCCGGCCCACTGGGAATGGGTGGCGCGGGTGCAGGACGTGGTGAAGGTGCCGGTGTTTGCCAATGGTGACATCTGGTCGGTGGAAGACTGGCGGCGTTGCCGCGAGGTCAGCGGCGCCGAGGACTTCATGCTGGGGCGCGGCCTGGTGTCGCGTCCGGACCTGGCTCGGCAGATCGTCGCGGCGCGCGCTGGCGAAGAGGTGGTCGAGATGAGCTGGGCCGAGTTGTTGCCGCTGCTCCAGGACTTCTGGCTCCAGGCTCGGGCGCAACTCACGCCGCGCCAGGCGCCGGGTCGCCTGAAGCAATGGCTGGCGATGCTCACGCGCAATTACCCGCAGGCGGTGGAGTTGTTCGCCCTCGTACGCCGCGAGACCGACTGCGACACGGTCAGCCGTCTGTTGCAGATACCGGTATCCGAGGTCGCCTGAACGGGCTGAAAAAATTTTTCGACAATCTCTTGAAATGCGTTTTGGCGTTCCTATCTAAGGGTTACGCGATGCCGAATTCGGGTCGCGAATCAAACGACTCGCTGAATTTCAGGAGATTGACATGACTACTGCATTTTCTCTGGCTCCACTGTTCCGTTCCTCTGTTGGCTTCGATCGTTTCAACGACCTGTTCGAAACCGCACTGCGTAATGAACCGGGCAGCAGCTACCCTCCTTACAACGTCGAAAAGCACGGCGAAGACCAGTACCGCATTGTCGTTGCTGCCGCCGGTCTCCAGGAAGAAGACCTGGAGCTGCAAGTCGAGAAGGGTGTGTTGACCGTCAGCGGTGGCAAACGTGAGCCCAAGGCTGAACACGTCAGCTACCTGCACCAGGGCATTGCACAGCGTGCTTTCAAGTTGTCTTTCCGCCTGGCCGACCATATCGAGGTCAAGGCTGCCGGACTGAGCAACGGTCTGTTGAACATCGACCTGCTGCGGGTCGTGCCGGAAGAGGCGAAAGCCAAGCGCATCCAGATCAATGGTACGCAGCAACCGGCCCTGCAGCACTAAGCTCGAGCCTGCAAGACAAAACCCCGCTTCGGCGGGGTTTTGTATTTTTTGGGGTTGATACCTTGAGATGAATGCCGACCTCGTGGCGAGCGGGCTTTCGGGTCGCCACATAAGCTCATTCCATATCACACAGCCTCATTCCCTCCCGTGCAAGGAGGTTCACTCCAGGAGCTGCTTGAACTCTTCCAGCGGCAGTGGCCGACTGTGCAGGTAGCCCTGGTACAGATGGCACCCCAGCCCTTCGAGAAACATCAACTGTTCCGGCAACTCCACCCCCTCGGCAATCACCATCAACCCCAGGCTGCGAGCCATGGCGACGATCGCGCGGATGATTTCCGCATCGTTGGGATCATGGGTGGCGTCACGGACAAACGACTGGTCGATTTTCAGCGCGTCCACCGGCAGGCGCTTGAGATAGGTCAGCGATGAATAGCCGGTACCGAAGTCGTCCATGGCAAAGCTCACGCCCAGTTTGTTCAGGCGCCGCATCTTGTTGATGGTGTCCTCCATGTTCTGGATCACGATACCTTCGGTGATTTCCAGCTTGAGCATCGAGGACGGCACATTGTGCAGCAGCAGGGTGCGCTCGACCCGCTCGACAAAGTCGGCCTGACGGAACTGCCGTGGGCTGATATTCACGCACAGGTTGAAAGAGTGGGCGATCAGCCCCTGACGCAGCAGCAGGCCGAATGCCTCGCAGGCGTGGTCGAGAATCCAGGTGCCGACTTCCAGGATCAGTCCGCTGTCTTCCAGGACCTTGATGAATTCATTGGGTGATTGCGCGCCGAGTTCCGGATGATGCCAGCGTACCAGGGCTTCTGCGCCGACGATGCGATTGTCACGGGCATCCACCTGGGGTTGGAAGTGCACGCTGAACTCGCCCCGTGACAGGGCCTGGCGCAAGTCGTTCTCCATGCGCAGGCGCTCACTGGCAGCCTTTTGCATGGTGCTGTGGAACATCTGGGTGATATTGCGCCCGGAGTCCTTGGCCCGGTACAACGCGATATCCGCGCGCTTGAGCAGGTCGGCGGGGGTGCTGCCATGGTCCGGTATCAGGGCTACGCCGATGCTCGGTGTCACTTGCAGGCGTTGACCGTCGAGGAACATCGGTTCGGCCAGCAGTTCGCGAATGGTGTCCGACAGGTCATGGACCTTTTGTGCGACCTCGTGGCGCGAGCCTTCAAGGTCGCTGAGCAGTACCACGAACTCGTCGCCACCGAGCCGTGCCACGGTGTCTTCGACGCGTACGCTGGCTTCCAGGCGGGCGGTGATGACCTTGAGCACGCTATCGCCCACCGGGTGGCCGAGTGAGTCATTGATGTGCTTGAAGTGGTCCAGGTCGAGAAACAGCAGGGCGCCGCGCAGGTTATCGCGCTTGAGCAGGGCGATCTGCTGGCTCAGGCGATCCATCAGCATGGCCCGGTTGGGCAGGTTGGTCAGCGGGTCGTGGTAAGCCAGGTGACGGATCTGGGCCTGGGCGTTCTTCAGCAGGCTGATGTCGCGGGCAGTCATCAGCAGGCAGGCGTTCTCGTTGAGGGTGATCGGCTCGACGGCCACCTCCACCGTCAGTACATCGCCGCGCTTGTTGCGTCCGAGCATGTCGCGATGGGGGACATGTCCGCGCTCCTTGAGTTCTTCAAGGAGTGAGGTGCGCTCCTTGTGGTCGGCCCAGATACCCAGTTCATACAGGGTGCGGCCAATGACTTCGCTGCTGGAATAGCCGGTCAGCCGGCAAAATCCATCGTTGACCTCCAGATAGCGGCCGCTCTGGCGCTCGATGATGGTGATGGCGTCGGGGCTGGAGTGGAAGGCCTTGGCGAATTTCTCCTCGCTGGCCTTGAGTGCGGCCTCGGCGCGCTGCTGTTGGGTGATGTCGCGCAGGGTGGTGACGATACAGGGCTGCTTCTCGACCTCGATCTGCCGGCTGTTGATCACGCAGGTCAGGGGCTGGCCGCTCTTGTGGTGCACGATGACCGCGACGTTGTTCAGCGCCTGGTCGCGGATGACTTGCTGGATGCGTTGCAGGCGCTTGGTCGAGTCCTCCCAGAGGCCGATCTGTTCGGCACTGCGGTGGCGGATCTCGTCAATGTTCCAGCCGAAGGTCTGGGTAAAGGCCGGATTGATCTCGATGAACTGACCGCTGTTCAGCAGGGTCACGCAGATCGGGTCAGGGCTGGCCTGGAACAGGCTGGCGAACTTCTCTTCCGAGGCTTGCAGGCGCTGTTCGCGTTCCACTTGTTCGGTGATGTCGAGCAGGGTGCCGGCCATGCGCAACGGATTGCCCTTGCTGTCGCGGTGGAGCCGGGCGCGGCTTTCCAGGTAGCGCGAGCTGCCGTTGTCCATTTCGATCCGGTAGGTGATCTGATAGTTGCCCGCCGGACCTTCGCGCAGACTGCGATAGGCATTGCGCATGTTTTCTCGCTCTTTGGCGGGCACGCCGTCGAAGAACGCCTCGAAGGACTCATGAAAGGGCTGGGCTTCCAGGCCATGCAACTGGGCCGAGCGTGCGGAGCCATAGAGCATGCCGCTGGGAATGTGCCAGTCCCAGGTGCCCAGTTGCGCCGAGTCGAGCGCCAGATCAAGGCGTTCCTGGCTGTCCTTGAGTGCCTGCTCGGCGTTTTTGCGTTCGGTGGTGTCGAGAAAGGTACTGAGCAGATAGGCCTGGCCTTCCAGTTCGACCCGTTGGGCACTGAGGATGCCGTCGTGGATCTGGCCGTTGCTGGCCCGGAACTGCACCTCCTGGCTGACCGGTTCGCCGCGCGTGCGCAGGGCCTTGACCAGCCGTTCGCGTTCCTGCGGGTCGACCCACAGGCCCAGTTCCACGGTGGTCATGCCGATCACCTGGAGCGCCGGCCAGCCGAACAGGCTTTCGAAATACTGGTTGGCCTCGCTGATCAGGCCGTCTTCCTCGCGGGTCAGCAGCACCATGTTGGGGCTCAGGTGAAAGAGGGTGGCGAAGCGTTTCTCCGAACTGCTCAGGGCCTGTTCGCGCTGACGTTGCTGGGTCACTTCGCGGATCACGCCGATCATCCGTGGCTTGCCGTCCTTGTCCGGCAGCAGGCTGCCATTGATTTCCAGCCAGTGCAGGCTACCGTCCGGCCAGCGGATACGGTGGTGCATGGCCCGTTCCACGGGCTCGCCGGCCAGCACCGCGTGAAAGGCGCGCAGCGTGCGGGCGCGGTCTTCCTTGGGTAGCAGGTCCAGGTAGTCGATGTCGTTGGGCAGCGGTTGATGCGGATCGAAACCGAACAGTGCCTGGGTTCCACGAGACCAGCTGACCTGGCCGTTCTCGATATTCCAGGACCAGGCACCCAGACGGGCGCCATTGAGGGCGGCCAGCAACTGTGGGGCGCTTTCCCAGCTCTTTTCCGACTCGTGAGGGTCAAGGGCATAAATGCGCGGCAAGGGCGGAATACGGCTAGCGTTCTTGGGCATCAACAGCAGTCCTTGGGTGAAAGGCACGTTATTGCTGCAAGACGCCAGGGCTGACACAGAAACGGCTTATGCCATGGAGGTCGGCAAATCCGCCTGCGCATCCAATAAAGTCATAAAGGCCCGTGCGGCATTCGACAGCGTCCGTTCGGTATGCAAGATATAGCCTAGCTGGCGACTGAGCTGTATGCCCGGCAAAGGGATGGCCGCCACCTGCTCGTCGAGCATGGTGCGTGGCAGCACGCTCCAGGCCAGGCCGATGGACACCATCATCTTGATGGTTTCCAGATAGTTGGTGCTCATGGCGATATTCGGCGTGAGGCCCTGGGCCTCGAACAGACGGTGAACGATGTGGTGGGTGAAGGTGTTGCCACCGGGGAATACCGCCGGTCGGTGGGCAATGTCCCGCAGGCTGACGTGGGTGTTGCTGGTCAGTGGATGTTCGGGCGCAACGACGAAATCCAGCGGGTCATCCCAGACCGGTACGGCACGGACCAGGTGATGCGGTTCCGGCGCCAGGGTGATGACCGCCAGTTCCGCTCGTCCATGGAGAATTTCCTCATAGGCGACTTCCGAGTCGAGAAACTGGATATCCAGTGCCACCTTTGGGTACTGCCGGGTGTAAGCCCGTAGCAGTGGGGGCAGACGGTGCAGACCGATATGATGGCTTGTTGCCAGAGTCAGGCGTCCGCTGACCTCGCCGGTGAGGTTGGTCAGCGCCCGGCGGGTGTCATCGAGCACGTTGAGAATCTGGTAGGCCCGGGGCAGCAGGGCGCGGCCGGCTTCGGTCAGGCTGACCTCGCGACCCAGCCGATCGAAGAGGCGGACGTTGAGTTGCTGCTCCAATCCGGCGATCCGTTTGCTGATGGCTGGCTGGGTGAGGTGCAGGCGTTCGCCGGCGCCGGAGAAGCTGCCGATTTCGGCGATGGCGATAAAAGCGTTGAGGTTGGCCAGGTCCATGATCAGTATTCCAGATGGCTATCCAAAGCATAAAAATTATGAATTTGAGTTATTCACTCTAACCTCATAGCATCGACCTCACAAGCCAAAGGGTTATTGAGAACACTCATCAATAAACCCGGGGCATAGAAACAAGCTGATGAGGAAACGTCCGATGGCCGGCAAAACGCTTTACGACAAACTTTGGGAATCCCATGAAGTGAAACGGCGCGATGATGGGTCGTCGCTGATCTATATCGACCGTCACATCATCCACGAAGTGACCTCGCCGCAAGCGTTCGAAGGCCTCAAGCTGGCCGGACGCAAGCCTTGGCGTATCGACTCGATCGTCGCCACGCCCGACCACAACGTGCCGACCACCCCCGAGCGCAAGGGCGGCATCGAGGCGATTGCCGATGAGGTCTCGCGGATTCAGGTGCAGACCCTCGACGACTACTGCGATGAGTTTGGCATCACCGAATTCAAGATGAACGACGTGCGCCAGGGCATCGTCCACGTGATCGGCCCGGAGCAGGGCGCGACCTTGCCGGGCATGACCGTGGTCTGCGGTGACTCCCATACTTCGACCCATGGTGCCTTCGGCGCCCTGGCTCACGGTATCGGCACCTCCGAGGTCGAGCACGTGTTTGCCACCCAGTGTCTGGTGGCCAAGAAAATGAAGAACATGCTGGTTCGTGTCGAAGGGCAATTGCCGGTCGGCGTGACCGCCAAGGACATCGTCCTCGCGGTGATCGGCCGGATCGGCACCGCCGGTGGTAACGGCCATGCGATCGAGTTCGCCGGCAGCGCGATTCGCGACCTGTCCATCGAAGGCCGCATGACCATCTGCAACATGTCCATCGAAGCCGGTGCCCGTGTTGGGCTGGTGGCGGCCGACGAAAAGACCGTCGCCTACGTCAAGGATCGTCCGTTCGCCCCGAAAGGCGCGGAGTGGGATTTGGCTGTCGAAGCCTGGAAAGACCTGGTGTCCGATGCCGATGCGGTGTTCGACACCGTGGTCGAACTCGATGCTGCCCAGATCAAGCCCCAGGTCAGTTGGGGCACCTCGCCGGAGATGGTGCTCGCTGTCGACCAGAACGTACCGGACCCGGCGCGCGAGCCTGATCTGGTCAAGCGTGGTTCCATCGAGCGTGCGCTCAAGTACATGGGGCTGACCGCCAACCAGGCGATCACTGACATCCAGCTGGATCGGGTGTTCATCGGCTCTTGCACCAACTCGCGGATCGAAGACCTGCGTGCTGCCGCAGAGGTCGCCAAGGGTCGCAAGGTCGCCTCGACTATCAAGCAGGCGCTGGTGGTGCCGGGCTCGGGCCTGGTCAAGGCTCAGGCCGAAGCGGAAGGCCTGGACAAGATTTTCCTCGAAGCCGGTTTCGAGTGGCGTGAACCCGGCTGCTCGATGTGCCTGGCAATGAACCCGGATCGCCTGGAAAGCGGCGAGCATTGCGCCTCGACCTCCAACCGCAACTTCGAAGGGCGTCAGGGGGCTGGTGGACGTACCCACCTGGTCAGCCCGGCCATGGCCGCTGCGGCTGCCATCAACGGCCGTTTCATCGACGTTCGCGAATTGATCTGAGGAAAAACCATGAAAGCCTTTACCCAGCACACCGGTCTCGTCGCGCCATTGGATCGTGCCAACGTCGATACCGATCAGATCATTCCCAAGCAGTTTCTCAAGTCGATCAAACGTACTGGCTTCGGTCCGAACCTGTTCGACGAGTGGCGTTATCTGGATGTGGGTTACGCCTACCAGGACAACTCCAAGCGTCCGTTGAACAAGGATTTCGTGCTCAATGCCGAGCGCTACCAGGGGGCCAGCGTGCTGCTGGCGCGGGAAAACTTCGGTTGTGGTTCCAGCCGCGAGCACGCGCCGTGGGCCCTTGAAGAGTATGGTTTTCGCAGCATCATCGCGCCGAGCTATGCCGATATCTTCTTCAACAACAGCTTCAAGAACGGCCTGTTGCCGATCATTCTCAGTGCCGACGAAGTCGATGAGCTGTTCCAGCAGGTCGAGGCCACCCTGGGTTATCAACTGACCGTCGATCTTGCGGCCCAGACCGTGACCCGTCCCGATGGCAAGGTCTATCACTTTGAGGTCGACGCGTTCCGCAAACACTGCCTGCTCAACGGCCTCGACGACATCGGCCTGACCCTGCAGGACGGCGAGGCGATCGCGGCGTTCGAGGCCAAGCATCGTGCTAGCCAGCCTTGGCTGTTTCGCGACGTCTGATCTGATGTAGGTAGAGGGCGTTCGCGGCGGTTCGGCGCCCCGAAAGCCCTGCTCCTACAGGTTGGAGGCGTACGCAATAGGAATGTACGACACAGAACTGCAGGAGCAGGGCTTGCCCGCGAATAGGCCCCCAAACCCCAGCAAAGCCCTGGCAACCCGACAGAAGGACTACCCCATGACCAGCAATGCCCATAGCCAAGTGGTACAAAAGCAGTTCGGCGAACAGGCCTCTGCCTACCTGAGCAGCGCCGTGCACGCTCAGGGCGCCGAATTCGCGCTGCTCCAGACGGCACTGGCCGGGCACTCCGACGCGCGAGTGCTGGACCTGGGCTGCGGGGCAGGTCATGTGAGCTTTCACGTCGCGCCGCTGGTTGCCAAGGTGGCAGCCTATGACCTCTCGCAGCAGATGCTCGACGTGGTCGGCGCCGCCGCCTGCGAGCGCGGTCTGGACAATATCGTCACGGTGTGTGGTGCGGCCGAGAGCCTGCCGTTCGCCGATGGTGAGTTCGATTTCGTCTTCAGCCGCTATTCGGCGCATCACTGGAGCGATCTCGGTCTGGCTCTGCGGGAAGTTCGGCGGGTGTTGAAGCCAGGTGGCGTGGCCGCGTTTATCGACGTAATGTCGCCGGGCAGTCCGTTGTTCGACACCTACCTGCAGACCGTCGAGGTGCTGCGCGACACCAGCCACGTGCGCGATTACTCGGCTGCTGAATGGTCGCGTCAGGTCAGTGAAGCGGGCCTGCACGTGCGCAGCATCAGCCGCCAACGCTTGCGTCTGGAGTACAGCTCCTGGGTCGAGCGCATGCGTACGCCGGCGCCTTTGCGGGTGGCGATTCGCGACCTGCAGCAGGCGATGGGCAGCGAAGTGCGGGAATATTTTGAGATTGAGGCCGATGGTTCGTTTAGTACCGATGTACTGGTGCTGTGGGCCGAACGATAGACTTTTTCCAGGTTGCCCGGTACCCCGGGTGCACCGACAGATGACATGAGGAAAGCATGAGCAAGCAGATTCTGATTCTTCCAGGCGACGGTATTGGTCCGGAAATCATGGCCGAAGCGGTCAAGGTGCTGGAACTGGCCAACGAGAAATACAGCCTGGGCTTCGAGCTGAGCCACGACGTGATCGGCGGCGCAGCCATCGACAAGCACGGCGTGCCTCTGGCTGACGAGACCCTGGAGCGTGCCCGTGCCGCCGATGCGGTGTTGTTGGGTGCAGTCGGTGGGCCGAAGTGGGACAAGATCGAACGTGACATTCGTCCGGAGCGCGGTCTGCTGAAAATTCGTGCGCAACTGGGCCTGTTCGGCAACCTGCGTCCGGCGATCCTTTATCCGCAACTGGCCGATGCCTCGAGCCTCAAGCCTGAAATCGTTTCGGGCCTGGATATCCTGATCGTTCGCGAACTGACCGGCGGCATCTACTTTGGTGCGCCGCGCGGTACCCGCGAACTGGAGAGTGGCGAGCGCCAGTCCTACGACACCCTGCCGTACAGCGAAAGCGAAATCCGCCGTATCGCCCGTGTCGGCTTCGACATGGCCCGCGTGCGTGGCAAGAAGCTCTGCTCGGTGGACAAGGCCAACGTCCTGGCGTCCAGCCAGTTGTGGCGTGAAGTGGTGGAGCAGGTTGCCCTGGATTACCCGGACGTCGAGCTCAGCCACATGTATGTCGACAACGCCGCCATGCAACTGGTACGCGCGCCCAAACAATTCGATGTTATTGTCACGGACAACATGTTCGGCGACATCCTTTCCGATGAAGCCTCGATGCTCACCGGTTCCATCGGCATGCTGCCCTCGGCGTCCCTCGATGCCAACAACAAGGGCATGTACGAGCCTTGCCATGGATCTGCTCCGGATATCGCCGGGCAGGGTATCGCGAACCCGCTGGCGACCATCCTGTCGGTGTCGATGATGCTGCGCTACAGCTTCAACCTGCACGATGTGGCAGCAGCCATCGAGCAGGCGGTGAGCCTGGTGCTCGATCGTGGCTTGCGCACCGGCGACATCTGGTCGCAGGGCTGCAGCAAGGTTGGAACGCAGGAAATGGGTGACGCAGTAGCCGAGGCGCTGCGTAATCTGTAATCTCTCGGGCCCACCGCTTCTTTCATCCCCGGAAGCGGTGACCCACTTTTGTAATAAGGTGTAGTTGCGATGAAACGTGTAGGTCTGATCGGTTGGCGCGGTATGGTCGGTTCCGTGCTCATGCAGCGGATGCTGGAAGAGCGGGACTTCGATCTTATTGAGCCGGTGTTCTTCACCACCTCCAATGTCGGTGGCCAAGGTCCGTCCGTGGGCAAGGATATTGCTCCGCTGAAGGATGCCTACAGCATTGAAGAGCTGAAGACCCTCGACGTGATTCTGACCTGCCAGGGCGGCGACTACACCAGCGAGGTTTTCCCCAAGCTGCGCGAAGCCGGCTGGCAGGGTTACTGGATCGACGCCGCTTCCAGCCTGCGTATGCAGGATGACGCGGTGATCGTGCTCGACCCGGTGAACCGCAAGGTCATCGACCAGCAGCTGGATTCCGGTACGCGCAACTTCATCGGCGGCAACTGCACCGTCAGCCTGATGCTGATGGGGCTGGGCGGGCTGTTCGAGGCTGGCCTGGTGGAGTGGATGAGCGCCATGACCTATCAGGCCGCTTCCGGTGCGGGCGCGCAGAACATGCGTGAACTGATCCGGCAGATGGGTGCGACCCATGCGGCAGTCGCCGATGACCTGGCCAATCCGGCCAGCGCCATTCTCGACATCGACCGCAAGGTGGCCGAAACCATGCGCAGCGAAGGCTATCCAACCGAGAACTTCGGCGTGCCGTTGGCTGGCAGCCTGATTCCGTGGATCGACAAGGAACTGCCGAACGGCCAGAGCCGCGAAGAGTGGAAGGCCCAGGCCGAGACCAACAAGATCCTCGGTCGTTTCAAGAGCCCGATTCCGGTGGATGGTATCTGCGTGCGCATCGGCGCCATGCGTTGCCACAGCCAGGCGCTGACCATCAAGCTGAACAAGGATGTGCCGATGGCCGACATCGAAGGCCTGATCAGCCAGCACAACCCATGGGTCAAGCTGGTGCCAAACCAGCGTGAGATCAGCATGCAGGAACTGAGTCCGACCAAGGTCACCGGTACTCTGAACATTCCGGTGGGACGTCTGCGCAAGCTGAACATGGGCTCGCAGTTCCTCGGCGCGTTCACCGTCGGCGACCAACTGCTGTGGGGCGCTGCCGAGCCGCTGCGGCGTATGCTGCGGATCCTGCTGGAGCGTTGATTCGCTGAAGGCTTGAACGAAGCCCGCGCCTCGCAAGAGTCGCGGGTTTTTTATTTCCTGTGGTGCGATCCCTGCTCCTACAGGGGCAAGGTGACCGACTTGTGGCTGTACCGAGAAATTGCCTGGCCGCCCGGTCACGGGTAAAGTGCCGCTCCCGCCGTTTTACCTGAGGAGAATCCCATGAGTCAGCCCCTTGATATTGCCGTGATCGGTGCCACTGGCACGGTCGGTGAAACCCTGGTGCAGATCCTCGAAGAGCGGGACTTCCCGGTGGCCAACCTGCACCTGTTGGCCAGCAGCGAGTCGGCGGGGCAGTCGGTACCCTTTCGGGGCAAGAACGTCCGTGTCCGTGAAGTCGACGAATTCGACTTTGCCAAGGCCCGTTTGGTGTTTTTTGCCGCTGGCCCGGCGGTCACCCTCAGTTTCGCTGCGCGGGCAACCGCTGCCGGCTGTGCGGTGATCGATCTGTCCGGCGCGTTGCCGGTTCCTCAGGTGGTGCCGGAAGCCAATGCCGCAGTCCTGTCGAGTCTGGGCAAGCCTGTACAGGTCGGCAGCCCCAGCGCTTCGGCCACTGCGCTGGCAGTGGTGTTGGCGCCGCTCAAGGGTTTGCTGGATATCCGTCATGTGAGCCTGACGGCCTGCCTGGCGATGTCCAGCCAGGGGCGCGAGGCGGTCACTGAACTGGCGCGGCAAACCGCCGAGTTGCTGAATATGCGCCCGCTGGAGCCGCGCTTCTTCGATCGTCAGGTCGCCTTCAACCTGCTGCCCCTGGTCGGTAAACCGGACGCCGAGGGGCATGTTGCCCTGGAAAAACGCCTGGTTAACGAGTTGCGTGAACTGCTGGAAGCACCTTTACTAAAAATTTCAGTTACTTGCGTTCAAGCCCCGGTGTTTTTTGGCGATAGCTATAGTGTGTCGTTGCAGGCCGCCGCCGATATTGATCTGCAAGCGGTGAACAAGGCGCTTGAAGCCGCCGAGGGTATCGAGTGGGTCGAGGGCGACGATTATCCGACTGCGGTCGGTGATGCGGTGGGCCAGGATGTGGTTTATGTCGGGCGGGTTCGTCACGGTGTGGACGATCCGTCGCAGCTCAATCTGTGGCTGACCACCGATAATGTTCGCAAGGGCGCCGCGCTAAACGCCGTACAACTGGCTGAGCTGTTGATAAAAGACCCGCTGTAAAAGATACTTGGCGACAATTTGCAGAATGATTCTGGCCTGGCGCTATGCTCAGACTGGTTGCTGAAGGTGAGCTGCCCCTTGGGCACTTGCAGGGGACATCGGCAACGACACGGTGATGCGGTTGCCTCCACGGGGCTGCGCACCCTGCCGCAAGGCAGCTACACCACCTTCTCGCTGGCCGAGGAATGCACAAACAAAGGAAGAGGCTGATGGTTCAAGTTCGCAAACTGGTGTTAGCAATAGCGGCCGCTTCGGCGCTGTCTTCCGGTATGGCGCATGCGCTTGGGCTGGGGGAGATGACCCTCAAGTCGACTCTGAACCAGCCGCTGCTGGTGGAAATCGAATTGCAGGATGTCGGTGGCCTCAGTGCTTCCGATATCGTTCCCAGCCTGGCTTCTCCTCAGGCGTTCAGCGACGCGGGCGTCAGTCGCCAGGACTTCCTCAACGACCTGACCTTCACGCCGGTGATCAATCCCAGCGGGCGCAGCGTGGTTCGAGTGACCTCGAGCAAGCCGCTGTCTGAAGCCTATGTGCGTTTTCTGGTCCAGGTGCAGTGGCCCCAAGGCCGACTGATGCGTGATTACAGCGTGCTGCTCGATCCGTCGAAGTACGCACCGGCCGGTGATGCCGCCAAGCCGGTCGTGACCCCGAATGCGCCGGTTACCGCGCCAACCAAGGCCCGGCAGTACACCACTGGCGCCAAGGACACTCTCTGGGAAATCGCTGCGAAAGAGCGCAATGGCGCCTCTGTGCAGCAGACCATGCTGGCGATCCAGGCGTTGAACCCTGGTGCGTTCATCGATGGCAACATCAACCGTCTCAAGACCGGCCAAGTGTTGCGTATGCCTGATAAGGTCCAGAGTACGGCTCTGGCGCAACCCAAGGCGATTGCCGAGGTCGCGGCACAGAATGCCGCCTGGCGTCATGGGCGTCGTGCAGACCATGCTGCCGGCAAGCAGCAGCTCGATGCCACTCGCCACAATGGCGGCGAGAGTGCGCCCGCCGCTGGCGAACGCAAGGACAAGCTGAGCCTGGTATCGGCCGAGAGCGGCAAGAAAGGCAAGGGCGCAGCCGGCGATAGCAAGGCCCTGAGCAACAAGTTGGCCGTGACCCAGGAAAGCCTCGACGCGACCCGTCGCGACAATGCCGAGCTGAAAAGCCGCATGGAAGACCTGCAGAGCCAACTGGACAAACTGCAGCGTCTGATTGACCTCAAGAACGATCAACTGGCCAAGTTGCAGGCCGAAGGCGCGGCCGCTGCGGCTGCTCCGGCACCTGCTGCGACTCAGCCTGCGGTGTCCGCCGAACTGGTGGCCAAGCCTGCTTCGGTCGCCGCCACGCCTACACCGGCGCCTGCCGAGGCGGCCAAGCCGATCGAACCAGCAGCCCAGCCGGCGCCGACCGAAGAGCGCAAGCTCGACGACCTGCTGTCCAGCCCTGTCATGATGGGGCTGATCGCCGGTTCCGTGGTGCTGGTGGCCTTGCTGCTCCTGTTGTTGCTGGTCCGTCGTCGAAAGGCCCAGCAGGAAGCCGAGAAGCATCAGCGCATGGCTCGGGCACTGTCTGAAGAAACCGATTTCGCCGCCGACATGGATATGCCAGAGGGGAGTTTCGAGGGCCTGGAGGTGCCTGCTCCCAATGTAAAGTTGGCGCCGGCCCCGGCGCCGGCTCCCGTCGCTGAACGTCCGACCGATGTATTGGGTCAGGCTGAGCTGCATATCGAGCGTGGTCATCTGAACCAGGCGGCTGATCTGCTGGAAGAAACGCTCAAGTTCGAACCGCAACGCAGCGATCTGCGCCTGAAACTGATGGAAGTCTATGGTCTTCAGGGCGATCGCGATGGGTTCGTTCGCCAGGAGCGGCAATTGGCTGCCAATGGCGAGAGCCAGGCCCAGGTCGAGCAACTCAAGAGCCGCTTTCCGGCCATGGTGGTCGTGGCCGCCGCCGCAGCGGGCCTGGGTGCGGCGGCGGTTGCCGCCGAGCTGGATGAGCAGTTCGTCCAGGAGTTGCTGCAGGATGACGAGCCGGCCCCGGTCGTTGCTCCGGAGCCTGTAGTTGCCGCGCAACCGGCCCCGGTAGTGGATGATTTCGACAATGACTTCGATCTGAGTCTGGATGACCTGGAGGCGGTTTCTCCGGCAGTGCCTCCTGTTGCTGCTCCGGTTGTCGAGGACAGCCTGGATGATCTGCAGCTCGACGACGACTTGAGTTTCGAGTCGGTGCTGGCGCAGCAGACTGAAGCCAAGGGCAGTCTGGACGATCTGTCCGATTTTGATCTGGACCTGGGTGGCGATGATCCGGTTGCCGCCGTTCAGGCCGACGATGACTTCCTGCTCGGGCTGGCCGATGATCCCAAGGCCCCGGAAGGCGAGGTGCCGACCCTTGATGCGTTGGATGACCTGGGCCTGCCGTCGGACTTCGATCTGTCGTTGGCCGATGATCTGGCCGCTGATGACCTGACGGCTGACGATCTGTTGGTCGACGATCTGCTGGCTGACACTGGACCGAACGCCTTCACCAACGAGCTGGACGATGTCAACGCCGAGCTGGATCGTCTGTCTCAGAGCCTTGAGCAGCCGGCCCTGGAAACCTCGAGCTTCACCGAGCAGGACGCCGCGCTGGGGGATGACGAGCCGGAGTTCGATTTCCTCTCGGGAACCGACGAGGCCGCGACCAAGCTCGATCTGGCCCAGGCCTACATCGACATGGATGACAAGGATGGCGCACGCGACATTCTGGCCGAAGTCATGAGCGAAGGCAGTGAGGCGCAAAAAAGCGAGGCCAGGGAAATGCTCCAGCGCCTGGCTTGAGTCGATCCGGTCGGAGCAAAAACAACGGCAGCCTTCGGGCTGCCGTTGTCGTTACGGGCGCGCGCCTTATAATGCACGCCTTTGCGTAAATCATCAGGCTGCAAGTTCTTGGCAAATATAGATAACCCGGCCGCCGAAATGGCGGCCGAAGGCTTTTTCCGAATCGCCCTGGGCGTGGAATACAAAGGCTCGCGCTACCGTGGCTGGCAGCGCCAGGCGTCCGGTGTGCTGTCGGTTCAGGAAACCCTGGAAGATGCCCTGTCGAAGGTGGCTGACTCGCCGGTCTCGCTGATGTGCGCAGGGCGCACTGATGCCGGGGTGCATGCGTGCGGCCAGGTGGTGCATTTCGATACCCGGGTCGAGCGCTCGATGAAGGCCTGGACCATGGGCGCCAATATCAACCTGCCCCATGACATCAGTGTCAGTTGGGCCAAGGTCATGCCGGCGCATTTCCATGCGCGCTTCAAGGCCATAGCCCGGCGCTATCGCTATGTGATCTACAACGATCAGATCCGTCCGGCGCATCTCAACCAGGAAATCACCTGGAACCATCGTCCGCTGGACGAACAGCGTATGGCCGAAGCCGCGCGCTACCTGGTCGGTACCCACGACTTCAGCGCGTTCCGTGCCGGGCAGTGCCAGGCCAAGTCACCGATCAAGCAAGTACATCATCTGCGGGTGACCCGGCACGGCAAGATGATTGTCATCGATATCCGTGCTGGCGCCTTCCTGCATCACATGGTGCGCAACATTGCCGGGGTGCTGATGACCATCGGTGCCGGCGAGCGCCCGGTCGAATGGGCGCGTGAGGTACTGGAGAGCCGCATTCGCCGCACTGGCGGGGTGACGGCCCACCCGTTCGGTCTGTATCTGGTGCAGGTGGAGTACCGTGACGAGTTCGAGTTGCCCGAACGTTATATCGGGCCACACTTCCTGACCGGATTCTCGGAGCTTGCCGGCTGACGCCTGGAAAAGCATTTGCTACCATCCGGGCCTTTATACGGAAAACCTTGGGATTCTGACGATATGTCCGCCGTTCGCAGCAAAATCTGCGGGATCACCCGCATTGAAGATGCGTTGGCCGCAGTCGAAGCCGGAGCCGATGCCATCGGTTTCGTGTTCTATGCCAAGAGCCCTCGGGCGGTGACCTTCCAGCAGGCGCGGGCCATCATTGCCGCGCTGCCGCCGTTCGTGACCACCGTGGGGCTGTTCGTCAATGCCAGCCGCTGCGAGCTGGGAGAAATTCTCGATGCCGTGCCGCTGGACCTGCTGCAGTTCCATGGCGATGAAACCAGCGCGCAGTGCGAGGGTTTTCACCGTCCGTACATCAAGGCGTTGCGGGTCAAGGCCGGTGATGACATTGCTGCGGCCTGCCGGGCTTATCCCGGTGCCAGCGGGATTCTGCTCGACACCTATGTCGAAGGCGTGCCGGGCGGAACCGGCGAGGCATTCGACTGGTCTCTGGTGCCGCAAGGCTTGAGCAAGCCGATCATCCTGGCCGGCGGCCTGACTGCGGACAACGTGGCGCAGGCCATTGCCCAGGTCAGGCCGTATGCCGTGGATACCAGCGGCGGGGTCGAGCAGAGCAAGGGCATCAAGGACCCCGCGAAGATCAAGGCGTTCATCCAGGCGGTACGCGCCAGTTGATCGCCGATGTGACGGGCGGCAATCTGCCGCCGTCCATGCTTACCGCCACAGAAAACAGGCGGGCCCGGTTGTTCGACGGGCCGAAAACGAATTGGAGAAAGAAAGCATGAGCAACTGGTTAGTAGACAAACTGATCCCTTCGATCATGCGTTCCGAGGTGAAGAAGAGCTCGGTGCCTGAAGGCCTGTGGCACAAGTGCCCGTCGTGCGATGCGGTACTCTATCGTCCGGAATTGGAAAAGACCCTCGACGTCTGCCCCAAGTGCAATCACCACATGCGTATTGGCGCTCGCGCCCGCATCGATATCTTCCTCGACGCCGACGGCCGCGCTGAGCTGGGCACTGACCTGGAACCGGTCGATCGCCTGAAATTTCGCGATGGCAAGAAGTACAAGGACCGCCTGAGCGCAGCGCAGAAGCAGACGGGCGAGAAAGACGCGCTGATCTCGATGAGCGGTACGCTGCTGGGCATGCCCATCGTAGTGTCGGCGTTCGAGTTCTCGTTCATGGGGGGCTCCATGGGGGCCATCGTTGGCGAGCGTTTCGTGCGTGCCGCCAACTACGCCCTGGAAAAGCGCTGCCCGATGGTCTGCTTCTCGGCTTCCGGCGGTGCGCGGATGCAGGAAGCGCTGATCTCGCTGATGCAGATGGCCAAGACCTCCGCCGTGCTGGCACGCCTGCGCGAAGAGGGTCTGCCGTTCATTTCCGTATTGACCGACCCGGTTTACGGTGGTGTTTCCGCCAGTCTGGCGATGCTCGGCGACGTGATCGTCGGCGAACCCAAGGCGCTGATCGGCTTCGCCGGTCCGCGGGTGATCGAGCAGACCGTGCGCGAGAAACTGCCAGAAGGCTTCCAGCGCAGTGAGTTCCTGCTGGAACACGGTGCCATCGACATGATCATCCCGCGCCAGGAACTGCGTCCGCGCCTGGGCAGCCTGCTGGCCCAGATGATGGGGTTGCCGACGCCTGTGTACGTGGCGGCACCTGTCGAACCTGTCGTCGTTCCTCCGGCACCGGCCAACGTATGACCGAGCGTACCCTGGGCGATTGGCTCGCCTACCTGGAGCAACTGCATCCATCGGCCATCGATATGGGGCTGGAGCGTTCGCGAGAGGTAGCGCACCGTATGGGGCTGGGCAAGCCGGCGCCTCGGGTAGTGACCGTGACCGGTACCAACGGCAAGGGCTCGACCTGTGCCTTCGTCGCCTCGTTGCTGATGGCGCAAGGCCTCAAGGTCGGCGTCTACAGCTCGCCCCACCTGCTGCGTTACAACGAGCGCGTGCAGATCAATGGCGTCGAGGCGAGCGATGCCCAACTGTGCGAGGCCTTCGCTGCGCTCGAGGCGGGGCGGGGCGACACCACTCTGACCTATTTCGAGATGGGCACTCTGGCTGCACTCTGGCTGTTCGAGCGTGAACGGCTCGACGCCGTGGTGCTTGAGGTGGGTCTTGGCGGGCGTCTGGATACGGTCAATGTGGTGGACGCCGACTTTGCGCTGGTGACCAGCATCGGCGTCGACCATGTCGAGTACCTGGGCAATACCCGCGAGTCCGTGGCCTATGAGAAGGCGGGTATCTTCCGTTCCGGGCGTCCGGCGTTGTGTGGCGATCTGAGTCCACCCCAGCCGCTGCTGGACAAGGCGCATGAGCTGAACAGCCCGTTGTTCCTGCGCGGTCGTGATTTTGACCTGGCGACCACCGACCGGTATTGGCAGTGGCGCGGTCTGGACAGCAAGGGGCAGCCGCTCGAACTGCAGGATCTGCCGTTGTTGGACCTGCCCATGGAGAATGCCGCCCTGGCGCTCCAGGCCTACGCGCTGATGGAACTGCCCTGGCAGCCTGAACGCATCGCCGCGGCCCTGCAAGCGACGCGAATCGTCGGTCGGCTGGATCGGCGGACGGTCAACTGGCAGGGACGGACGGTCAGGTTGATGCTGGATGTCGGGCACAATCCCCATGCTGCCGAGTACCTGGCCCAGCGTCTGGCGCGTCAGCCCCTGGTCGGGCGGCGTCTGGCGGTGTTCGGCCTGCTCTCGGACAAGGATCTTGACGGCGTGCTCTCGCAACTGGATGCTCAGGTGCAGCAGTGGGCCGTGACGCCGTTACAATCGCCACGCAGTCGCCCGGCTGGCGAGTTGCAGGCTGCCTTGCAGGCTCGTGGCGCGTCGGTGACGGCGTACGAAAGTGTCGCGGCGGCCTTGGAAGGGCAGTGCGCCCAAGCCTCGGTCGATGATGAGATCCTCTTGTTCGGATCGTTCTTTTGCGTAGCCGAGGCGCTGGAATGGCTGGCTCGGCGCGCCACGGAGGAAGCTGCACATGGCATTGCTGGATAGAACGTACAAGCAGCGGATGGTTGGCGCGCTGGTATTGGTGGCGCTGGCAGTGATCTTTCTACCGATGCTGTTTTCCCGTCAGGACGAGCAGCGCCAGGTGCGGGTCGATCCGCCGGCGGCGCCGCAAGCCCCGGTCATGCCTCAGGTACACGTCGAGCCGGTAGCTGTGCCTGAACCGCAAAGCCTGCCTGAGGATTCATTGCCGCCCGAGGACGAGGAGGAGGTCGCTGCTCCGACAGCACCTGCGGCCAAGCCGGCGACTGCAACGCCGGTCGCTCCCGCCGTTGCGGCGGCAAAACCGGTGACACCGGTTGCGGCAACCAAGCCGGCCGTTCCGGCACCTGCTGCGGCCGCCAAGCCCGCTGCTGCGCCTGCGCAGACGCCAGCCCAGGTCGTTGCACAGCCTCCGGCTAAGCTCGATACCACGCAAAATCGTGTCGATCCCAACGGTCTGCCCATCAGCTGGTCGGTGCAGTTGGCCAGCCTGTCGAGCCGCGAAGGCGCCGAGAGCCTGCAGAAGAACTTGCGTAGCCAGGGTTACAACGCCTATATCCGTTCCGCCGATGGCAAGAACCGGGTATTTGTCGGTCCCCTGATCGAGCGTGCGGAGGCTGATCGCCTGCGTGACCTGCTCGGTCGTCAGCAAAATCTGAAAGGTTTTGTCGTTCGTTTCCAGCCCGAGCGCGGTTAAACGCCGGGTTGTACGAAATCCACCGAACAAGCGCCTTACCAGCGAGGCGACGCTCTGCTAAAATGCGCCGCCTCAAACGTTCGTAGGCTGCACTGTGCCATTTACCTGGGTTGACTGGGCGATTATCGCGGTAATCGCTGTTTCTGCTTTGATCAGCTTGAGTCGCGGCTTCGTCAAGGAAGCCTTGTCCCTGCTCACCTGGATCATTGCTGGCGTGGTCGCCTGGATGTTTGGTGGCTCGTTGTCCGTGTACCTCACCGACTATATCCAGACACCTTCGGCTCGCGTGATCGCGGGCTGTGCAATCATGTTCGTCGCGACCCTGCTGGTCGGCGCCATGATCAATTATCTCATCGGCGAGTTGATTCGCGTCACCGGCCTGTCCGGGACCGATCGCTTTCTCGGCATGGCCTTCGGCGCCGCGCGTGGCGCGCTGCTGGTGGTCGTCGCGGTCGGGCTGCTCAGCCTCGGGCCGGTGCAGCAGGATCCGTGGTGGCAGGAGTCCCGGCTCGTGCCACAATTTCTAATGGTTGCAGATTGGTCAAAGAACCTCATATTGGGGTGGAGCAGTCAGTGGCTGGCCAGCGGAATCAGCGTACCCGCTGACCTTCCGTTCAAGGAGCATCTCTTGCCGGGCAAACCCGCCCAGTAAGCGTTGTTCAGTTCAGTTTCATTAAGTAGGGGTTGCGTCGCATGTGTGGCATCGTCGGTATCGTCGGTAAGTCGAACGTCAATCAGGCGCTGTATGACGCGCTAACCGTGCTCCAGCACCGCGGCCAGGACGCTGCCGGTATCGTG